>Ga0193745_1000002_pt1 | contig 637768 bp, 513 predicted proteins | sample L1a2metaG_FD_145899 | JGI IMG/M metagenome (GOLD analysis project Ga0193745, IMG submission 145899) | Soil microbial communities from a riparian zone of the East river system, Colorado, United States - L1a2 | ecosystem: Environmental > Terrestrial > Soil > Riparian zone | place: USA: East... | reverse complement strand
TCAGCGACCAATATGGCAACCCCTCGATCAACCGCTACGACGAATACGGCATCCCGGCGCCCACCAACACCGGAAGGTTCGCTTACACCGGCCAGATCCGCCTGCCCGAGATCGGCATGTATTATTATAAGGCCCGGATGTACTCGCCGACGCTGGGGCGGTTCCTGCAAACCGATCCGGTGGGGTACGAGGACCAGTCCAATCTTTATGCCTATGCGGGGAACGATCCAATCGTATTACGGTGACAGTTTACTTAGCCCCCGAATTCCGGATGCTGCGCGCGTGCATAACCAGTAATTCAGAACGCGAGACCGCGGCTTCACGAGGCCCGCTGGCGGGCGGGGCGGCAGCCCTCCTCTGAACGGCTCGCCCCGCTCGCGCGGCCTACCCCGGGCGGCTTGGTGCGGTGACAGCGCACCAATTGACCGCCGAGTGCTGCAAGACGCACAGGAAAATCAGCGCACTGTCGCGGCGAAGCTACCGCAATCGTATCGCCTGGCGCAAGGCTGACCCGGACGCTCGCCTACCGCTACGACCCCAATTCCAACCGCATCCGCATCACCCATCCCGACGGCAACGGCATCCTCACGTCCGACGGCACCAACAGCTACGCCTGCGACATCGAGAATAGGCTGGTGTCGGTGAGCGGCGCGCAGAATGCGAGCTTCGGCCACGATCCGCTCGGCCCGCCGGCGCGCGCGGCGGCAGGCTGGCCCGGGCGCCGCTTTGCCTCTAAGGCCGCCCGACGACCATCGCCGGGGGCTCGAGCCGTTCATGTTCCGCAAGCTTTACGACTGGACCCTGCGCCTCGCCGGACACCGCCACGCGATCCGCTGGCTCGCCCTCATCTCGTTCGTCGAATCCTCGGTCTTTCCGATCCCGCCCGACGTGATGGTGATCCCGATGGTGCTCGCCCGGCGCGATTTGGCCTGGCGGATCGCGGCGGTGGCGGCGGCGGCGTCGGTGCTCGGCGGGATGGCGGGCTATGCGATCGGCTATTTCCTGTGGGACAGCGTCGGCCGGCCGGTCGCCGAATTCTATCACATCACCGCGAGCATCGAGGCCTATCGCCGGAAATTCCACGGCTTCGCGGCGCCGATCATCCTGATCCAGGGGCTGACGCCGATCCCGTTCAAGCTGGTCGCGATCGCCAGCGGCCTCGCCCACGTCAATTTCGCGACCTTCGTGCTGTGCGCGGCGGCGACCCGCAGCGCGCGCTTCTTCCTCGTCGCCGGCCTGATGAAGCGGTTCGGCGAACCGATGCGGGCGTTCATCGAAAAACGGCTGGCCCTCGCCGCCTGGCTGTTTCTGGCGCTGATCGCCGGCGTGATCGCGCTGGCGATCTATTGGTAAGGGAGGGACCGATGATTTTGCTCGCAGCCGCCGCGCTCGCGGCCCAGACGCCGTCCGCGGGCCAGCCCGATCTCGACTGGCTGGCCGGCTACTGGCTGTCGTGCGACGCGCGGATGGAGGTCGCCGAAACGTGGACGACCCGGCGCGGCGGGGTGATGCTCGGGATGAGCGTCACCTTCGGCATCCAGGCGTTCGGCTGGGAGCAGGTCCGGATCGAGACGACCGACGACCTTTCGACGATGCAATATGTCGCGCGGCCGCGCGGCGCGGCGGCGGACACCGCGTTCCGGCTGGCGCGGAGCGGACCCAACGAGGCGGTGTTCGAGAACCCGGCGCACGATTATCCGCAGCGGATCAGCTACCGCCGCGAGGGCGAGGCGCTGATCGCGCGGACCGAGGATATGGCGGGCGGCAATGGCCAGGACTTCCGCTATCGCGCGGCGCCGTTGAACGCGCGGTGTCCGCGGCGGTAGGCCGGGAAGGGCCGTCACGGCACCATTGTGCCGTGACGTCGGACGGGTTCGCTCGGCTTTAGGGCCGAGCGCCCCGCCGGCCGGCCGGGCTGACTCCTGGGATAGCTTGCGATCGCTGCGCGCTCGCTGCGGCTATCCCGGGAACAGCCTCGGCTCAATCCGGCCAGATCGCGACCAGGAGTTGCGCGAGCCTTGCCCCGGCCTTCTCGATCTGGAGGCGCTGGAGGGCGGCGCGGTCGGCGTCGTAGCGGGGGCGGTTGACGAAGGCGAGCGGCCAGCGATTGCCCTGCTTGCGGGCGAAGGTGAGACCGGCATAGGCGCCGCGCGCCTGGACGAGCGTGTCGGTCGCCCAGCTCGCCACCCAGGTGTCGAGCGGGCCGGTGGTGGCGGCGATTGTGCGGGCGTAGCTGAGCGAATAATCGTTCGGCGCGACCCCGTCCCAGGCCGAGTGGAGGTTCGCCTGCCGCGTCCCCTCGGTCCAGACCAGCGAATTGCCGCCGTTGGTCAGCGTCGCCCGCTCGGCCCGCGCCCGCTCGGCCGGCGAGCTGTCCGGATCCACCTCCCGCCCATTCTCGTCGAGAAAGACCGCGCCGACGTGGAGCGGCTGGTGGAGGTCGCCGATCAAATGGGTCAGCATCATCAGCGCGTCCCGCCTCGTGAAATCGAACGGCGCCGGCGAGCGCCCGCCGCGCAGCACCACGATCGCCGCGTTCATCGCGTGGACGATGTCGTATTCGTTGGTGCCGGCAACGCCGTCCTCGTAGCGCTGGCGCTGGAGGGCGACGTCGAGGAAATGATATTGGGTGTGGCAGCCGCCCGGCGCGTGGCTGGCGCAATTGGCCCAGTTGCGGCGGACGTAATCCTCCATCTGGGCCTTCAGCTCGGGCCCCTCGAAGGCGACGCAGGGCGTGCCATATTGGTCGCTGTGGCTGTAGGCGAAGCCGCCCGACGCGGCCGGGCCGCTGACGCTGCGCAGGCAGTCGGCCCAGGGGCCGGCCTGGGCGAGCGTGATCGGCCCGAGGATCGCGCGGACCTGCGCCGCCGCTTTGGGATGATCCTTGAGCAATGCGTCGGCGATCGCGCCGACCTCGCTATGGCCGGTCGCGCCCCAGGCGAAGACCGAGCTCGCGGTGCAGGCGAGGGCCACGCCGAGAATGACGAAAAGCTGCTTCAGGCTGCCGCGCGTGATCATGAACCCCTCCCGGATTTGGATGGGTTCGAAGGTGCTCCCGCCGTTCGCCGGAGTCGAGTCTCGGTTTGGGATGATCCCGGTTTGGGCGGCCGCTAGGGCGTCACGGCACCATTGTGCCGTGACGTTCCCGGCCTTCGCCGGGACCGGCCGGGCCGATTCCGGGCGTAGCTTGCGGCCGCTCCGCGACCGCGGCGCTGCGCTATGGACGCCTGCGGCGCGACTCGCGATTCGCTGTAGGGAATCCGGTCCCGCCGAATCAGGCTCGATTCGGGCCTTTAAAAATATTTTTTGTTCGACGAAAACGCGTAGTTTGTTGGGAATGCTTCCCTATTTTTGCATCACTTAAGCCCGCGAGAAGGCTGGGATTTTTCCTGTTTGAAATAGGGAAAAACCGGAACGGTAAAAAACGCTTGACAGTGTAACGCTGGTATGGCACATTCTGGTCATGCTTCGACAAGTGCGAGCGGAGCAGACGGGCCTCCCGCCAAACCGGCGCGGGGCCTTTTTCGTTTCGGATCTCATTGGCCGGCGCGCCCGGAAGCCTGACGTGAGTCAGGCTCCCTATCCCCTGATGCGACCAGGATTCACGCCTCGGGCCAAGCGGCCCGAGACGATCCTGGTCGTGCCGCGGCCGGCTTTCTAGCATGCGCAGAGGAGACGAGGCGGTGGCAGCAAAGGGCAAGAAGGCCGGCGGCGGCGCGGCCGCGGCGGGGCGATGGACGGCGGAGAAGGAGAAGATCTTCTTCCACGAGCTGGCGATGGTCTGCAACGTCACTGCCGCGCTGAGAGCGGCCGGAATGCTGCGCCAGAGCCGCGAAGTCTACAACCGGCGCAAGCGCGATCCGGAGTTCAGGAACAACTGGGACGAAGCGATCGGCGAGAGCTATGCGATGCTCGAGCTGGAGATGCTCGAACGCGGCCGGCTCGGCGAGGACCGGTCGCCGCCCAAGACTAAGGCCGAAGCGCGGCTGCGCGAGATTCCGACCGCGCTCGGCCTCAGCCTGCTCCGCCTGCACCGCAGCCAGGTCAAGGGGAAGGCGCCGTCGGCGCAACGGCCGATGCGCGGCGAGAAGCTGCGCGACGCGCTCGAAAAACGGCTCGCCGAGATCAGCCGGCGGCTCGGCGGCGTGGGGTGAAAGCGATGGCGATTTCAGGGTTCGCGCTGCTCGACGACGCGGAACGGGCGGCGCGCCTGTCGCTCGTCGAGCGGATCGCGCTGCTGCCGCCGAGGGAGCGCCGCAAACTGCTCGTCTGGTTCAGGGACAGGCTGGACGAGTTCGCGCTGGGCTGGATCTTCTGGGCGCGGCCGGGACAGCTGCCGCCGCCGGGCGACTGGCGCACCTGGCTGCTGATGGCGGGGCGCAGCTACGGCAAGACCCGCGCGGGCGCGGAATGGGTCCACCATCTGGCCGAGGAGGAAGGACGGCGCATCGCCCCGGTCGGGCCGACCGACGACGAAGTGCGCGACGTCATGGTCGAGGGCGCGTCCGGGCTGCTCACCTGTGCGCCGCCCGACATGTACCCGAAATGGGAACGATCCAACGGTCTGCTCACCTGGCCGAACGGGAGTCAGGCCTTCGCCTATTCGGGTGCCAACCCGGAAGGCCTGCGCGGGCCGGAGCACGATTATGCCTGGTGCGACGAGCTCGCCAAATGGGCCTATCCGGACGCGACCTGGGACAATCTGACGTTCGGGCTCAGGCGCGGCCGCTATCCCCGCGCGCTGGTGACGACGACGCCGCGGCCGCTCACATTGCTGAGGCGGCTGGCGGCGCGGCGCGACGTGACGATGACGGGCGGGCGAACCACGGACAACGTGCTGCTGGCGAAGAGCTATGTCGATCATATGGTCGAGCTTTACAGCGGCACAAGGATCGGCCGGCAGGAGCTGGACGGATTGCTGATCGAGGATGTCGAAGGCGCGCTGTGGACGCGGGACATGGTCGAGGCGGGGCGCGTGGAAAAGAGGGACTGTCCCTCTTTTTCGCGGGTGGTGGTCGGGGTCGATCCGCCGGCGAGCGCGGACGGCGATGCCTGCGGGATCGTGGTTTGCGGCTTGGGCGACGACGGAATCGGCTACGTGCTCGACGATCGCTCGGTGCGCGGATTGCCGCCCGAGGGCTGGGCGCGCGAAGTGGTGCGGGCGGCGGAGATCTGGGAGGCCGATCTGGTGGTCGCGGAGACCAACCAGGGCGGCGAGATGGTGACGAGCGTGCTGCGCAGCGTCGATTGCGCGCTGCCGGTGAGGGCGGTCAAAGCGCGCTACGGCAAGGGCAAAAGGGCCGAGCCGGTCTCGGCTTCGTTCGCCAGGGGCAAGGCGAAGTTCGCCGGCGCCTTCCCCGAGCTCGAGGACGAATTGTGCGGGCTGACCAGCGGCGGCGGCTACGAAGGCCCGGGCAGATCGCCGGACCGCGCCGACGCGATGGTCTGGGCGATGGCGGAATTGCTGCTCGGCGAACGGGCGGAGCCGCGGATCCGGCGGCTCTAGGAGGTCATCTCAACAGCAAGGCGGTCGCCACCGCGGACGAGAAGGAAGCGAAGACGGCGAGGTAGAGAAGCTGCCAGCCGAGCCGGAGCGCGGCCAGCGCGCCGCCTTCCGGGAACCAGTCGACGTCGACCGCGGCGTTGAGCCAGAGGCAGCCGAGGATGGCGGCGATGAAGACGGCGAGCGACGACAGGCACAATATGATCAGCCGGCGGCGCTTCAGCCGCTTGCAGACCAGCCACAGGCAGAAGCAGACCAGCACGCCGAGCACCGAGGCGAGGATGCTGATCCGCGGCTGGTAATATGCGGGAATCAGCTCGGCGCTGGTGAGCTTGTCCTGCCACGGCGCCAGCGCGGCGGCGAAGGCGGGCAGGCCCAAACTCGCCCAGTCGGCGAACGGGGCGGACGGTGCCGGCTTTCTCGCCATCAGGAAGCGGGTGCCGAAAAGGCGACCGGCAGCGAGGCGATCACCGTCCGGCGGTCGCCGAGCAGCACCTCGAGCCGCGCGTTGCGGGCGGCGAGGCGGCCGCGGCCGGGCGCCGCCACGCTCGCCTCGAGGACCGTCTCGCCGCCGCCCCAGCCGTCGATCCGCAACGGCTCGCCCTGGCGGAACATCAGGCGGTGGAGGGCAGCGTCGCTGAACCGCAGATAGAAGGTCGGCAAGTCCGTCCGGCCTGCCGCCGGAAGGCGGTAGCGGCAGAGATAGGAGATGCTCGTCCGGCCCCGGCCGTCGACCGCGACCCGGTCGTTGAAGGTCATCCCGAACGGCTGCAGGAGGTTGGGATAGCGTTCGAGCGATTCGATCAGCTGAGCGAGCGGACGGGAATCGCGGACGAAGCCGTCGACGAGGCCGCGCGCGACCGGAAGGTAGACCAGCGACTCGTTGCTGCCGGCGCGCGCCGCCGGGGCGCGTCCGGCGTCCTGCCAATAGGCGGCGCGGCGGAGCAGGGCGGCGGCCGGCGCGGGCGCCAGCCAGTCCGGCAGCGGCCGCTCGAGCGCGGCCACGGTCGCCACCGCCATCTCGTTCGGCCGGGCGCCGTAGAAGAAGGGATAGATGCGCCGGCGGGGGCGACCGGCGAGCGGGCTGGTGCGGAAGATCGTGCGGCCGGGCGGAATCACGCTGCTCAGCCCGGCGCCGCGCCATTCGACCCAGACGCCGCGGGAAGCGTGGGTGTTGCGGACGCAATGGATCGACACCGCGGCGCTGCCCTGCCCCTGGCTCCGACTTAGATAGGAGAAGCTGTAGTTGGTGATGTCGACCTGGCCCCAGCCGCCGCCGCCGCAAGGCGTTTGCGCGGCGGCGGGCGCGGCAAGCCCAGTCAGCGCCCCGGCCAGGGCAGCCGCGGCCAACAGCCGGCGAATGGGAACGCGCCACCGACGAAGCAACTCCGTTGCGGAATCAGACCTCATCGCGCGTCCCCCTCCGCGATTACTTAGCAGATTTCGCCGTTAGTGGGAGACTGAGATGAAATGGTTCGGGCGGAAGGGCGCGCCGCGGGCGCGGCCGTTGCTGTTCTCGGGGTGGCGGCACCTGTTCGCGGCGGAGCCTTGGCCGCGGTCCTACGAGGCGCAGGTGCGCGAGGCCTATTTCGGCAATCCGGTGGCGCAGCGGGCGGTGCGGCTGGTCGCGGAGAGCGTCGCCTGGGCGCCCATTTTCGCGAGCGAGGCACGGGCCGAGGCGGCGGCGCTGGTGCCGCCGGCGCTGCTTGAGACGGTGGCGACGCAGCTCTTGCTGCACGGCAATGCGTTCGTGCAATTGCTGCAGGACGCGGGCGGGATGCCGGCGGAATTGTTTCCTTTGCGGCCCGAGCGGGTGAGCGTCGAGGCCGATGCCGGCGGCTGGCCGGCGGCCTATCTCTACAAGGTCGGCGAGGCGAAGAGCCGGATCCCGGCCAAAGACGGGCTCGGCCGGCCCGGCCTCGCCCACCTGAAGGCCGCCCACCCATTGGACGACCATTATGGGCTGGGCTGCCTCGGCGCGGCGGCGGGCGCGGTCGCGGTCCACAATGCGGCGGCGCAGTGGAACAAGGCGCTGCTCGACAATGCGGCGCGGCCGTCGGGCGCCCTGGTCTACGACGCCGGGGACGGCGCGGCGCTGTCCGAGGCCCAGTTCGAGCGGCTGCGCGGCGAGATGGAGGCGCAATTTTCGGGCGCCGCCAATGCCGGGCGGCCGCTGCTGCTCGACGGCGGCCTCACCTGGCAGGCGATGAGCCTGACCCCGGCCGAGATGGATTTCATCGGGTTGAAGGCGGCGGCGGCGCGCGAGATCGCGCTGGCGTTCGGAGTGCCGCCGATGCTGCTCGGGCTGCCGGGCGATTCGACCTATGCCAATTACAAGGAGGCGAACCGGGCGCTGTGGCGGCTGACCGTGCTGCCGATGGCGGCGCGGATCCTCGCCGGGATCGCGGGTGCGCTGGCAAGCTGGTGGCCAGGGCTGCGGCTCGAGGTCGATCTCGACCGGATCAGCGCGCTCGCCGAGGAGCGCGAGCGGCTCTGGCGCCAGGTCAGCGCCGCCGACTTCCTGAGCGACGCGGAGAAACGGGAGATGCTGGGATTCGCGCCGCGGGCGTGAGATACTGAATCGTCATCCCGGACTTGATCCGGGATCCATGAACACGGATGGCGCGAACCCAGGCGTCTCCGTGTTCATGGGTCCTGACTTCCGTCAGGATGACGTGGACTTCTTGAAGGAGCCGGAGCGATGGAGACGCGCGAAGTGGTCGAGGCGTTCGTGGCGGCAGTGAATTCGGGGCGGCCCGAGAAGATCGTCGGGGCCATGGACCCGGCGGCCGTCTTCATCGACTCGCTCGGCAACCGGATCGAGGGCAAGGCCGCTTTGCTCGACGGCTGGCGCTTCTATCTGCGGCTGTTCCCGGACTATCGGGTCGAGGTCGAGGCTATGTTCGTCGACGAGCGCGAAGCGATGTTGCACGGCTGGGCCGGCGGCACCCTGCACCGCGACGCGCGCCCCATCGAAGGCGGCGGCTGGCGGATCCCGGCGGCGTGGCGCGCGGTGACCGACAGCCGGCGGGTGACACTCTGGCAGGTGTTCGCCGACAACAGCCCGGTCCAGGCGCTGCTGGCGAAATAACGACCGACAACAAGCTACACGTGGAGAGAATGATGGCCGATGCGAATGCGTCGATGCTGGCGCTGCTCGTCGCCCAGGCGGAAGGGCAGGGGGCGGATTTGGTGACATTGCGCGCGCTGATCGAGGAGGCGAGCGAAGTGGGCGCGGAGCGGGCGCTGTCCGCCTTGGGGCTGAGGGACGCCAATGCCGGCCGCGACATGGCCGAGCTGCGCGAATTGCTGCAGGCCTGGCGCGACGCCAAGAAATCGGCGTGGAACGCGATCGTGACCTGGGCGGTGCGCATTTTCCTCGCCGTGCTGGTCGCCGGGATGGCGGTCAAGATGGGCCTGTTCGGAGGAATCCGATGAAAGTGGTACTTTCATCGGGTTGCCCCTCCACCATCCGCCTGCGGCGGACGGTCCCCCTCCCCACGAAGCAAAGCTCCGCAGGGAGGATCAAGTGAGATTTGCAGGCTATGCGGCGATCTTCGGGCGGCCCGACCGCGGCGGCGACGTGGTCAAGGCGGGGGCGTTCGCGCGCTCGCTCAAGCGGGCGGCGGGAGCGGTGCCCCTGCTCTGGCAGCACGCGCCGGCGCGGCCGATCGGGCGGGTGGAATATCTGAAGGAGGATCGGCGCGGGCTGCGCGTGATCGGGCGATTGTCCGGCGGCGCCGCCGGGCGCGAAGCCGCGGCGCTGCTGAAGGAGGGCACGGTCCGGGGCTTGAGCTTCGGCTACCGGGTGCGCGCGGCAAGCGGCGAGCGGCCGCGCGAGCTGACCGAGCTCGAGCTGGTCGAGGTGAGCCTGGTGACGCTGCCGATGCAGCCCCGGGCGCGGGTACACGCAATGGCGGATTAGCCGCCGCGATTTTTCTGAAGAGGTCGGTGTTCATGGATCCCGGATCGAGTCCGGGATGACGGTTTCGTGTGCGCAAACTCAACGAGGAGAAGGACATGCTGGAAGTCAAAGCGGATGCGCTGGAGGCGTCGTTCGAGGCGCTGGAGCGGGAGGATGAGGATGTCGCGGCCTTGAAGGAGGAGGTCGCGGCGCTGCGGATGCGGGTCGAGGCGCAGGCGATTGCGCGGCCGGCCCTCAGTGGCGCCAAGAGCGAGAGCTCGCCGTTCGTCGAGCGCTATTTGCGCAAGGGGCTCGAGGCCGGCGTCGAATTGAAGGCGATGTCGGGGGCGAGCGACGCCGCGGGCGGCTATGCGGTGCCCGAGGAATTGGACGCGCGGATCGACAAGCTGCTGACCGCGATCTCGCCGATCCGGGCGATCGCCAACGTCGTCAGGGTCGGCTCGGCGGGCTATCGCAAGCTGGTCACCACCGGCGGCACGCCCTCGGGCTGGGTCGCCGAGACGGCGGCGCGGCCGGAGACCGGCACCCCCGCCTTCGAGGAGATCGCGCCGCCGTCGGGCGAGCTCTACGCCAATCCGGCGGCGAGCCAGGCGATGCTCGACGACGCGGTGTTCGACGTCGAGGCCTGGCTGGCGAGCGAGATCGCGACCGAGTTCGCGCGGGCGGAAGGCGCGGCATTCGTGGCCGGCAACGGCACCAACCGGCCCAAGGGCTTCCTGGCCGCGGCCAATGCCGCGACGGCCGACGGCGTGCGCGCGTTCGGGACGCTGCAATATCTGTCGACCGGGGTCGCCGGCGGCTTCCCGGCGAGCAATCCGCAGGACAAATTGATCGACCTCGTCCAGGCGCTGCGCTCGCCCTACCGGCAGGGGGCGGTGTTCGTGATGAATTCGGCGACCGCCTCGGCGATCCGCAAGTTCAAGACCGCCGACGGCGCCTTCCTGTGGCAGCCGGGGCTGGTCAGCGGCCAGCCCGACACATTGCTCGGCTATCCGGTGATCGAGGCCGAGGACATGCCCGACGTCGCCGCCAATTCGCTGTCGGTGGCGTTCGGCAATTTCCGCGCCGGCTATCTGATCGCCGAGCGGGCGGAGACGCAGATCCTGCGCGACCCCTACACCAACAAGCCGTTCGTCCATTTCTACGCGACCAAGCGGGTCGGCGGCCAGGTGATGAACTCCGAAGCGATCAAGCTCCTGAAGTTCGCCGCCTGATTTCAGCCGGCGTCATTGCGAGCGCGGCGAAGCAATCCAGTGCGGCTTCCGAGTCAATCTGGATTGCTTCGTCGCCTTCGGCTCCTCGCAATGACGGCGGGACGGGGAGACATGCGATGACCTTGTTCTTTGCCGACCTGGTGCGGGAAGTTTCGCACGGCACCGGTGCGGGCGACCTGGCGCTCGAGGGGGCGCTGCCGGGGCACCGGCGGTTCGCCGACGCGGTGCCGGCGGGCGCGCGCTTTCATTATGCCGTCGCCGGCGTCACCCATCCGGGCCAATGGGAGACGGGCGAGGGCGAGCTGGGCAGCGGCGGCGCGTTGCTGCGGCTGCCGCTCGCGTCCTCGGCGGGCGGCGCGGCGGTCAATTTCTCGCCCGGGCTGAAGACGGTCGCGCTGACCGTGGCGGCGGCCTGGTTCGCAGGCCAGGAGGATGCCGTCGGCATTGCCGACGTCCCCGGGCTGCAGGCGGCGCTCGACGGCAAAGCCGCGCTGGCCGATCTCGACGCGGTGGCAACCGCGCTCGGAGGCAAGGCGGCGGCGGCCGACCTCGAGGCGCTGGAATCCGTGGTCGACGGCAAGGCGGCGCTGGCGGGCGCTGCATTCGGCGGCGCGGTCTCGGTGCCGAGCCTGACTTTGGGAACCGACCTCGCCGTCGCCGACGGCGGCACCGGGGCGTCGAACGCTGCCGCGGCGCGATCCAATCTGGGGCTCGGCTCGATGGCGACCCAGGATGCCGGCGGGGTCGCGATCACCGGCGGATCGATCGCCGGGCTTTCGAGCGCCCTCGCCGTCGCGGACGGCGGCACCGGCGCGTCGAACGCTGCCGCGGCGCGGACCAATCTCGGGCTCGGCTCGATGGCGACGCAGGGCGCAAGCGGTGTCGCGATCACCGGCGGGACGGTCGCCGGCCTCACCAGCCTCGCCGTCGCCGGCGATGCCGACGTCTCGGGCGACTACAAGGTCGACGCGGTCAAGGTGGTGAGCAACCGGCGGACCGGCTGGGGCGCGCCGACCGGCACCGCCTCGCGGGCCACGTTCGAGACCTCGGGCGCGACCGTGGGCCAGCTCGCGCAGCGGCTGAAGGCGCTGATCGACGACCTCACCGCCCACGGCCTGATCGGCAGCTGAGATGAACGGCCTGGCGATCGCCGCGGCGCCGCTCGGCGCCGCCGGCCTCGGCACGCTGACGCAAGGCTTTCCCGGCGCGCGGCCGGAGACGATCCGGATCGATGCGGTGCTGAGCATTTTGGCCGAGGCGGCGGCGGAGCGCGCGGCCGCCGCGGCGGCCCTGACAATAGGACAAGAACAATGAGCCTCTATCTGAAGGACCCGGACGCCGCGATCGATTATGCGATCGACTGGGCGCCCTATCTCGACGGCCGGACGATCGTCGCCAGCGAATGGTCGGTCGTCCCTGAGGAAACGGGCGGGATCGCGATCGGGGAAGCGAGCTTCGACGGCAGCCGGACCGCGGCGCGGGTGAGCGGCGGCATCGTCGGCCATGGCTACAGCCTCGCCAACCACGTCACCTTGTCCGACGGCAGCGGCGACGACCGCTCGATCGCCCTGCGCGTGGAGCAACGCTGATGGGCGCGATCATCGCCGAGGCGCCGGCGGCGCCGGTCCCGCTCGCCGAGGTGAAGGCCTTCCTGCGGATCGGCCCGAGCGAGGAGGACGCCCTGCTCGCCGGCCTGGTGCGGGCGGCGGCCGATACCTGCGAGGCCTTTACCGGGCGGGCGCTGCTGATGCGCGGCGTCGAGGAGATGCTGCCGGCGTCGCGGGCCTGGACGCGACTCGGCACCGCACCGGTGGCGGCGATCGAGGCGGTCGCGCTGGTCGGCGCCGACGGCGCCGCGACCCCGCTCGCCGCCGGGGATTATGCGATCGACATCGACGCGGCCGGTGAGGGCTGGGTCCGGCTGTTGCTGGGGATCGAGCCGAAACGCATCCGCGTCTCTTACCATGCCGGGATGGCGGCGCACGCGAACGGCCTGCCCGAGGCGCTGCGGCACGGCATCATCCGGCTCGCCGCGCATCTCTACACCCACCGGGACAGGCCCGACCCCGGATCGGGGTCCGGGGCAGGCGCGGCCGGCCCGCCGGCGGCGGTGACGGCTTTGTGGCGGCCGTGGCGCCGGCTGAGGCTGAGCTGATGTTCGAGGGCATTGTCGCTCGGGTCGGGCGCCTGGCCGAAGCGCGCGCGCGGGCGCGCGGGCGGGCGCTGGCCGAACGGCTCGGCGAAACGCTGCCGAACGGCGTCAAGGCCGAGGCGGAGGCGCGCGGCGTGCTGCTCTTCGGGAAAGGACTGCGCCGGCGCATCGCACTCGATTCGCGGCTGAGCCAGCTGATCGCGGGGTTGCCGAAATGAGTGCGAGCGAGGCCCTGATCAATGCGGCGGCGGACGCCTTGCGGCAGGTCGCCGCTTTCTCCGGCGTCCACGAGGCGATGCCGCTGCAGGCGGCGGCGCCTTATGCGACGGTCGCGGCCGGGCTGGAGACCGACTGGGGCCATAAGAGCGCCAGCGGGCGCGAGCTGCGGCTGACGGTGACCTTGCGCGACCAAAGCGAGCGGCCGGCGCGGCTGCGGGCGCTCGCGGCGGAGGCGCAGGCGGCGCTCGCCGGGCTCGCCGCCGGCGGCGGCTGGCAGCTGGTGACGCTGGTCTTCGTGCGCAGCATGACGGTCGCGGAAAGCGCCGGCCGCTGGGCGATCACGCTCGATTATCGGGCGCGGATGCTCGCCGGTTAGTGCGGCTGCGCGGCGGGCTGCGCGGTGGGCGTCGCCGCCGTCTGTGCCGCGGTCTGGGCGGCGGGCGCCGCCGCCGGGGTGCGCGGCGTCGCCGGCTGCGCCATTTGGAAGCGGTCGTTGAAGTTGAACCTGGCGTCCTCGACCTCGAGGTTGGCGGCATCCTCGGCGCCGGCACGGGTCGCCCGCATGGCGGTGTCGCGCGCGATGATCGTCCGCCGGAACGCCGCTTCCTCAGGCGCGCAAGCCTGCGGGAAGGCGGTGTTGAACTCGTCGAGCGGCTTCCTCTCGCGGATGGCGCCGTCGACGAACGTGCCGAGGCAACGCTGGAAAGCCTCGCGCGAGGCCCGAGTCGTGTCGGACGCCTGCATCGAGAGAGCGGCGGAGATGAGCAAAAGCGCAGTCGAAATCATAACCCAACCCCCAACTGCTTGAGAATAAGGAGAATGCGCCATGACAGCCGAAAAAGGAAGCGCCTTTTTGCTGAAAGTGGGGGACGGCGGCGCGCCGCCCGTCTACGCGACCGTCGCGGGCATGCGGACGACCCAGCTCAGCGTCAACGGCGAAGCGGTCAACGTCACCAGCAAGGCCTCGGGCGGCTGGCGCGAATTGCTGTCCGGCGCCGGCGTGCGCTCGGTCGCGGTGGCGGCGAGCGGGATCTTCACCGGCTCGGCCGCGGAGACGCGGATCAAGGCCAATGCGCTCGCCGGCCTGATCGACGACTACGAATTGAGCTTCGAAAGCGGCGAGCGGATGCGCGGTCGCTTCCTGCTGACCCGGCTCGATTATGCCGGCGACTATAATGGCGAGCGGACCTACGGCCTGGCGCTGGAAAGCTCGGGCGCGGTGGTGGCGGAATGACCGCGAATCCCGCGCGCGGCGAGGCCAGGCTGATGGTCGGCGGGGAGCCGGTTTTGCTGCGGCCCAGCTTTGCAGCATTGGTCGCGGCCGAGGAGGAGCTCGGGCCGCTGTTCGCGCTGGTCGAGCGGGCGGCTGACGGGCGGCTGACGCTCAATGAGATGGCCACCCTGTTCGCGCATTGCGCGGGCGGCGCGGCCAGCCGCGAGGCGATCGGCGAGGCGATCGCGGAACAGGGCCTGGCGAAGGTCACGCCGGCGCTGAAGCTGCTGCTGACGCAGATCCTGCAGGGGCGTGTTTAGCGACGCGGCCGCGCGCCTCGCGGGGCTGGCGGGCGCGCTGCTCGGCTGGCGGCCCGATGAGTTCTGGAAGGCGACGCCGGCCGAGCTGGCGGCGATCCTCGATGCGATGGCGCCCGATGCGCCGGTGCCGGCCTGCACCGAGGACCTGGCGCGGCTGAAGGAGATGTTTCCCGATGGATGAAGAGATCGAACGGCTGCTGGTCAGCGTGCGCGCCGACACGGCCGGGTTCGCGCGCGACGTCGCGGCGATGCGCGGCGAATTGGAAGGACCGTTCGCGGCGGGCGTGGAGCGGGCCGGCGCCGTCCTCGAGAATGCGCTGATCCGCGCGCTGAGGACCGGCAGGCTCGGCTTCGAGGATCTGAAGCGGGTGGCGCTGTCGGCGATGGCGGAGATCGCCGCGGCCTCGATCCGCAGCGGCATCGGCGCGATCCTGGGCGGCGGCGGCAAAAGCGGGAGCGGGAGCGGCATCGGCAATGCGCTCGCGAGCCTCGTCGCGGCGTTCGCGGGGGCACCGGGAAAGGCGATCGGCGGGCCGGTGACGCCGGGCCGCGCCTATCTGGTCGGCGAGCGCGGGCCCGAGCTGTTCGTGCCGACCGCGAGCGGGCGGGTGGAGACGCGGCCGCCGGGCGGGCGGGAGATCCGGATGAGCATCACCATCAACGCGCCGCCGGGCGCGGCGGCGGGCGCGCTCGGCCAATCGAGCCGGCAGCTGGCGCGGGCGGTCCGGCAGGCGCTGCTCAGAGTCGAGGATTGAGCGATGGCATATCGGCTGGCGCCGGCGGGCGCGGCGCGGACGCAAGGCTTCGTCAAGCGGTTCGACGCGCGCTTCTGGACGGTGGATTTCCCGCGGCCGATGATGGCGAGCGTCGTCACCACCGGCCCGGACGCGCTCCGCATCGAGGCGGCCTTCTACCGCGCCGACGACCTGGCGGGGTTGATCTGGGCGGCCGAGGACCGCTGGGACCATCCGCTGCTCGCCTATGAGACGGCGCGCGATTTCCGCCGCTGCCGGCTGACCTTTCGCTGGCGCTCGAGCGGGATCAAGGCGCTCGACGCGGTCGACGGGCCGACGCTGACGATCGAGGGGCGCGACGCCGCGGGCGCGCCGCGCAGTTGGTATGTGCGGCTCTGGAACTATGCCGACGGGACGAACGAGGATGCCGCGATCGGCCTCGACTTCGGCGCGCTCGCGGGCGGCTGGGCGGCGGACGATCCGGTCTGGGCGGGCGATATCGCGCGGATGTTCGTCTCGCTGGTGGCGCCCGGCTACGACGGCTCGGACGCGCCGCTGGCCGAGCCGGCCGAGGGCTGGGCCGAGCTCAGCGCAATCGCCTGCGACGGATCGGGCTCGGTGCTGGCGATCGGCGAGGTCATCGTGCCCGAACACCGGCTTCGGATCGCGACGGGATATGACGATTCGTACCATCTTACGCCGGCCAGAATGCTGCGCAGCATTTTGCAGCTCGGTTACCGGAATCCGATCAACCATTATGTCGGGATGAGCCACTATTTCCGGCTCGACGGCGAGGGGCTCGCAAGCGGGGGCCTGAACGGGCCGTGCGCCGCCTGGCACGCCGATTTCCTGGCCCGGGCGAAGGCGCTCGGCTTCGAAATCATCCTGTCGCTGAGCTACGAATTGCTCGCCATGCATTGCCCGGAGAGCTGGAAGCAAAGGGCGGAGAATGGCGATCCGGCACTGACCGGCTGGGAGCCGCCCTCGGCCTTGCTGTCGCCGGCGAACGCGGCAGCGATGGGCTATTTGCAGGGGATCGCGCGGGCCTTCGCCGCGCTCGCCGACGCGGCCGGGCAGCCGGTCCGCTTCCAGGCCGGCGAGCCCTGGTGGTGGGTGATGCCCGACGGGCGAATCTGCCTGTACGACGAGGCGGCGGTGGCCGCGCTCGATCCGGCATCGATTGCGGACGTGCGCGGCGCGCTCGACGCGGCGCAGATCGCGACCCTGGACGCGGCGGGCGACGCGCTGGCCGCCTCGACCGCGGCCTTGTGCGCGGCGGTCCGGGACGAGGTCGAAGACGCCGAGTGCCTGCTGCTGCTCTATCTGCCGACTTTGCTCGGCGCGCCGGAGATCGTCCGCGCCAACGCGCCCGCCGGCTGGGCGGCGCCGGCCTTCGATGTCCTGCAGCTCGAGGATTATGAGTGGGTCATTGCGGGGCGCAGGGGCGCGGGGCGGGCCGCCGAAGCGATGGCGGCCCGGCTCGGCTATCCGGTCGCGGCGCAGCATTATTTCGCCGGCTTCGTCCAGGAGCCGGAAGAGACTTATCTCTGGGGGCCGATCGAAGCGGCGGCCCGGGACGCCGCCGCGCGCGGCACCGCGGAAGTGTTCGTCTGGGCGCTGCCGCAGGTGGCGCGCGACGGCTTCGTTCATTTCGAGCTGGGAGAGGAACAGGTGGACGCATTCGACGACGTGCGCTTTCCGCTCGCGCTCGGCCGCGAGGTCAGCGTCGAACCGGCCTTCTCGACCGCGATCGTGACCACCGCGGGCGGCGCCGAGCAGCGCAATGCGGAATGGGCCGACGCCCGGCTGAGCTTCGACGCCGGCCCCGGCGTGCGCGGCGAGGTGGACCTGCACGACATTCTCGCCTTCTTCCGCGCCCGGCGCGGCGCGGCGATCGGGTTCCGGCTCGAGGACCCGTTCGACAATAGCTCGAACGGGATGATCCTCGCGCCGGGGGCGGCGGACCAGCTGCTTGGCATGGGCGACGGCGTGAGGACGCAGTTCCCGCTGATCAAGACCTATGGGCAGCAGGTCCGCCGCATCACCCGCCCGGTGGCCGGGTCGGTGCGGGTCTCGGTCGGCGACGTCGAACTCATTGAGGGCTGGACGCTGGGCGAGAAAGGCATGGTCGCGTTCGACGATCCGCCGGCCGAAGACGCGGCGGTGAAGGCCGGGTTCCGGTTCGACGTGCCCGTGCGCTTCGCCGAGGACAGGCTGAGCCTCAGCCGCGCCACCTTCGCCGCCGGCGAGATCGTATCGGTGCCGATGATCGAGCTGCGCGAATGACCGCCGCCTTCATCGACCGCGACCTCGCGACGATCGCCTTGTGCTGGCGGCTGGAGCGGCGGGACGGGGTGGCTTTGGGCTTCACCGGCCACGACCGCGACCTCGAGATCGGCGGGCTTCTTTATCGTGCCGCGCCGGGAATGCTGCCGTCGGCGATCGGCCTGTCGGACGGCTTCGATCCCGGCACGCTCGACGTCAAGGGGGCGCTGACCAGCGACGCGATCAACGCCGCCGACCTCGCGGCGGGGCGCTGGGACGGCGCCGCGCTCAATGTCTTCATGACCGACTGGGAGGCGCCCGGGGCGGAGACGCTGGCACTCGCGCGCGGCACGCTCGGCGAAGTCGTCGTCCGCGGCGACGCGTTCGAGGCCGAGCTGCGCGGACCCGCCGCCCTGCTCGACGCGCCAGTGGTCGAGCAGACGTCGCCCGAATGCCGCGCCCGGCTCGGCGATCGGCGCTGCCGGGTCGACATGGCGGCGAGGACCCGGATCACGCGCATCGCCGCAATCGTCGAGGAGGAGGTCGTCGAGGTCGAGGACGCGGCGGCGGGCAATGCCTACGGCTATGGCCGGCTGCGCTGGATCGGCGGCGCCAACAGCGGCACCGACAGCCCGATCCTCCAATCGGACGGCGCGCTGCTGACCCTGCGCGAGCCGCCGGCCTTTCCGCCGGCCGCCGGCGATTTGGTCGAGATCAGCGAGGGTTGCGACAAGATGCTCGCGACCTGCTCGGGCCGGTTCGGCAATGCGGCGAACTTCCGCGGCGAGCCGCATCTGCCGGGCATCGACCTGCTGACCCGTTACCCCGGGGCCTAGGCCCCATTTCACCGAAGGAGAAAGACGATGCGGTTGCGAACCTGCCTTGGGGCCCTGTTGCTCAGCCTTTGCGCCTGCACGGAGTTTTCGGGCGCGATTCCGGGCGCGGTCCGGATCGACGTCGACGGCACCAGCGTCGAGTTCAAGAAGAAGCCGGAGCCGCCGGCGCCCACCCCTCCGCCGACTCCCCAGCCTCAGCCGCCGGCGGCGGCCGATGCGCCGCAGCGCTGAGGAGATCGTCGCGGCCGGGCGGGCGCTGATCGGCGCCCGCTTCCGGCCGCAGGGACGATCGCCGACCGAGCTCGATTGCGTGGGACTCGTGGCCCTCGCGCTCGAGGTCGAAAGGGTGCCGCGCGACTATGCGCTGCGCGGCGGATCGGCGGCCCGGCTCTCCGAGGAATTGGCGAAAGCGGGCCTCCGGCCGGCCGAATCGGCGCGCGCCGGCGACGTGCTGGTGATGCGGGCGGGATCGGCGCAGCTCCATCTCGGCATCTTCACCGGCGCCGGGCTGATCCACGGCGATGCCGGGCTGCGCCGGGTGGTCGAGCGTCCCGGCGCGATTCCCTGGCCGATCGCGTCGATCTGGCGGAGGCATGAATGGCAACCTTGATCCTGACCGCGGTCGGCAGCGCGATCGGCGGGCCGGTCGGCGGCGCGATCGGGTCGATCGTCGGCCAGTATGTCGACCAGACTATCCTGTTCGCGCCCAAGCCGCGCCATGGGCCGCGGCTCGGCGACCTGGCCGTGCAGACATCCTCCTACGGCACCGCGATCCCGCAAATCTTCGGGACGATGCGGGTCGCGGGGACGGTGATCTGGGCGACCGATCTCGCCGAGCACCGCGCCGCCAGCGGCGGCGGCAAGGGACGGCCGAAGACGATCGACTATTCCTATTCGGCGAGCTTCGCGGTGGCGCTGTCGGCGCGGCCGATCCTCGGCGTCGGCCGGATCTGGGCCGACGGCAAGCTGCTGCGCGGCGCGGCCGGCGACTTCAAGAGCGCGACCGGGTTCCGGCTCTATCCGGGCGATGAAGACCAGGCGGCCGATCCGCTGATCGCCGCCGCCGAAGGCCTCGGCTCGGCACCGGCCTTCCGGGGGCTGGCCTACGCCTTGTTCGAGGATTTCCAGCTCGAAGACTACGGCAATCGCATCCCATCGCTGACCTTCGAGGTCGAGGCCGATCCGGGCCCCGTGGAGATCGGCGCGATCGCGGCGGCGCTCGGCGGCGGCGCGGTCGCGGCCGGAGCGACGCCGGCGCTGGCGGGCTATGCCGCATCGGGCGACAGCGTCCGCTCGGCGATCGCGGCGCTGGCCGACGTCGTGCCGCTTTCGCTCGCCGACGACGGCGAGGTCCTTCGCCTCACCGCAACGGCGGCGGGCGCGACCGGCCTTCATGCCGCCGACGAGCACGGCCGGCGCGAGCTGACGCGCCGCGGCGCGGGAAGCGTCCCCGACGAAGTCAGCCTCACTTATTATGATGTCGGGCGCGACCATCAGGCCGGCCTCCAGCGCGCGACCCGCGGCGACGGCGCGCCGGGCGGCAATGCCGATCGCCGCGCCTTGCCCGCGGCGCTCACTGCCGAGGGCGCCAAAGCGCTGGCCGCCTACCGCCTGGCGGCCGCCTGGGCCGGCCGCGTCACCGCCAGGGTCGCGCTCTCCTGGCGCGGCTGCGGGGTCCGGCCGGGCGACCGGGTGACGCTCGCCGGCGAGGCCGGCGCCTGGAAGGTCGAACGTTGGACATTCGGGCCGATGGTCGTCACTCTTGAGCTCGTCCGGACGGCGCGGGGCGGCCCGCCCGATCCGGCCGCGGCGAGCCCGGGCCTGGCGGTCAGCCAAGTCGACCGACCGCACGGGCCGACCATCCTCCACCTGCTCGACCTTCCGCTTGGCGACGGGCTCGGCAACAAGCCGCTGCTGTTCGTCGCGGCGGCCGGGAGCGAGGAGGGCTGGCGGCGCGCCGTCCTCAGCGCGAGCTACGACGACGGCGGCAGCTGGCAGGCGGCGGGCGCAACCGCCGCGCCGGCCGTCATCGGGTCGGCGATCGGCGCACTCCCGGCCGCCGGCTCCGCCTTGTTCGACGCCGTCTCGGCGCTCGAAGTCGAGTTCGCCAATCCGTCGATGTGGCTGGAGGGGCGAAGCGACGATGCGCTGGCCGGCGGCGCCAATCTCGCGCTGGTCGGCAGCGAGCTCGTCCAGTTCGGCGCCGCCGAATCGCTCGGCGCGAACCGCTTCCGCCTGTCGCGCTTCCTGCGCGGGCGGCGCGGGACCGAGTGGGCGGCCGGGGGCCATGGCGCGGGCGACAGATTCGTGCTGCTCGGCGCGGAGAGCCTCGCCGTCCTCGAAGCGCCGGCCGGATCGGTCGGCGGCGCGGCCGCCTTGCTCGCGGCCGGGATCGGCGACCTGCCGGATGCGGCCTCGGCCTCGGCCGCGATTGAAGGCGCTTCGCTGCAGCCGCCCAGCCCGGTCCACCTTCGCGCCGAAGAAACGCCCGGCGGCGACCTTCTCATCCAATGGGTGCGGCGCAGCCGGCAGGGCTGGACCTGGCTCGGCGGCAGCGACACGCCGCTCGGCGAGGAGCGCGAGCTCTATCGGGTGGAGATTGCGGGCGGCGGCTTCCTCCGCACCGCCGCGCCCGCCGAACCACTCTATCTCTATGCCGCGGCGCAGCGGCTCGAGGACGGGGCCGCCGGGCCGATCCAGATCTCGGTCGCGCAGATCGGCACCTTCGCGCCGTCGCGCCCGGCCCATCTCACCTTCAGCTGACGGAGCCAAGCCATGACCGACACCAGTGCGCGCTTCGCGCTTCCCCTGATCCTGCCCGGACAGGCGCAGAAGGAAGCCTTCCACAATGAAGCGCTGACCAGGCTCGACGCCGCGCTTCATGCCTGCGTCGAGGAAGGAGCGCTGGCGGATCCGCCAGGCGATCCGGAGGCCGGGCAAAGCTGGCTCGTCGGGACGGATGCGACCGGCGCCTGGGCGGACCGGGACGGCGCGCTGGCGAGCTGGACGGCGGGCGGCTGGCGGTTCGTTTCGCCGGTCCCCGGCATGCTGGTCTGGAACATCGACACAGGTTGCTGGCTGCACTGGTCCGGGAGCGCCTGGAGCGACGGCAGCCTGCCCGCGACGAGCCTCGTGATCGGCGGCGAGCAGGTCGTCGGGCCACGCCTGCCGGACGTACCAAGTCCTTCTGGCGGAACGACAATCGACGTAGAAGCGCGGGTCGCGATCGATGCCCTCATTGCGACATTAAAGTCACATGGCCTGATTGAATCCTGATCTTCGCTTTCGCCGCGCAACCCCTGCCGTCCGCCATCGTTTCGGGATGGCTGGTTATCCGCGGTTCATCTTCTGGGTGCGCTGCGGCTTTTCGGCAACAGGTGAGGGGCTAACCGCGCTTGCACGGAAACTCCGCTTACCGTAAGGAGTTCACGTCGTTCCCGATCGGGACGCAGAAGAAAGGGGAAGATTATGCGGAAGCTCGCCATTGTTGTGGCGCTGTCGTCCACCGTGCTCGCAACTCCGGCTCTGGCGCGCAACAACGCCTGGTATGTCGGCGGCGATTTCGGCGGGATGATCGTCGAGGACATCAACTTCGATTTCGGTCTCACTCCGACCGTCCCGAGCAGCCCTTCGGCCCAGATCGTGCTGAACCACGATTACGGCTTCGACGGAGCTCTTTTCGTCGGCTACGATCTCGGCGCGTTCCGCATCGAGGCGGAGGTCGCCTACAAGCGCGCCAGCGTCGACGATATCGGGACCGTTCTGCGGACGCCTGGAAATGGCATCCCAGCGACGCTCGGCGGCGCCATTACCCCAGACGTCTTCCCAGCCGGCGGCGGGCGCACGAGCGCGCTCAGCTTCATGATCAACGGCATGCTGGACTTCGGCGACGATGACGGCATCAGCGGATTTGTCGGCGCCGGCGTGGGTGTCGCCCGGGTCGACTATAACAATGTCCGCGCCTATTCGAACCAGAGTGCCATCGTCGACGATTCGGATACCCGGTTCGCGTGGCAGGTCGTTGCCGGCGTCCGTCAGGCGATCAGCGACAATATCGACGTCACCGTCCGCTATCGCTTCTTCAATGCCGACAACATCCGGACGGTGGACTTCCGCGGCGCAGCCTCCGAGTCGCGGTTCCGCTCGCACAGCTTGCTGGGCGGCATAACCTTCAACTTCGGGGCGCCGCCGCCGCCGGTCTACGTGCCGCCGCCGCCGCCGCCCTATATTCCGCCTCCGCCGCCGCCGCCTCCCCCGCCGCCGCCGCCTCCGCCGTGCGCGCCGGGTCCCTACATCGTGTTCTTCGATTGGGATAAGGACGATATCACGGAGCAAGCGGCCGCGATCCTCGACAATGCGGCGGCTGCCTATCAGCAGTGCGGCCGGGCGCAGGTCGTGGTTGCCGGTCACGCCGACCGGTCGGGCCCGGCGGACTACAATGTCGGCCTGTCGCAGCGGCGCGCCAACAACGTCCGCGGCTACCTCGCCGGCCATGGCGTCCCCGACGGCGTCATCACGACCGAGGCGTTCGGCGAAAGCCGGCCGCTGGTCGAGACCGCCGACGGCGTCCGCGAGCCGCAGAACCGGCGCGTGGAAGTCACCTTCGGCCCCGGCTCCGGCTGGTAAGAAGGGCCCCGCCGCTTCGGCGGCGGGACGCCAGAATAGAGGGCCGGTCTTCGGACCGGCCCTTTTTTTGTCCGCACGACCCCGGGGCCGGGCAGGACCGAAAAGCCTGTTCGCCGCCAATCGCCTTTGATAACGCGGGCCGGATTCAACGCTCCAAGGATCGTCCATGCGGATTGCGATCATCGGGACGGGCTATGTCGGCCTGGTTTCCGGCGCCTGTTTCTCGGATTTCGGCCACGACGTGATTTGCGTCGACAAGGACGCGCGCAAGATCGCGGACCTCGACCGCGGCCAGATGCCGATCTTCGAGCCCGGCCTCGACCGGCTGGTCGCGCGCAACGCCGCCGCCGGCCGGCTGTCGTTCACGACCGAGCTCGCGGCGGCGGTCACGGGCGCCGAGGCGGTCTTCATCGCGGTCGGGACACCCTCGCGCCGCGGCGACGGCCATGCCGACCTCTCCTACGTCTACGGCGCCGCCCGCGAGATCGGGGAGCTGCTTCCGGGCCCGGCGGTGGTCGTCACCAAGTCGACCGTCCCGGTCGGCACCGGCGACGAGGTCGAGCGCATCCTCAGGGAAGTCGCCCCCGGCGCGGCCGTCTCGGTCGTCTCCAACCCCGAATTCCTGCGCGAGGGCGCCGCAATCGAGGATTTCAAGCATCCCGATCGGATCGTCGTCGGTGCCGAGGACGCGCGCGCGACCGGGATCATGCGCGAGATCTACCGGCCGCTCTACCTCAACAAGGCACCCCTGCTGTTCACTTCGCGGCGCACGGCCGAGCTGATCAAATATGCGGCCAACGCCTTCCTCGCCACCAAGATCACCTTCATCAACGAGATCGCCGACCTGTGCGAGGCGGTCGACGCCGATATCCAGGACGTCGCCCGCGGCATCGGCCTCGACGGCCGGATCGGCGCCAAATTCCTCCACGCCGGCCCCGGCTATGGCGGCTCCTGCTTTCCCAAGGACACGCTCGCTTTGCTCAAGACGGCCGAGGACGCGCACGCGCCGCTGCGCATCGTCGAAGCGGTGGTGAAGGTGAACGACGGCCGCAAACGGGCGATGGGCCGCAAGGTGATCAAGGCGCTCGGGCCCGGGCCGCGCGGCAAGATCGTCGCCTTGCTCGGCCTCGCCTTCAAGCCCAATACCGACGACATGCGCGACGCCCCCTCGATCGCCATCGTCCAGGCGCTGGAGGATGCCGGCGTCAAGGTCCGCGGCTACGATCCCGAGAGCATGGACCAGGCGCGGCCGATCATGCCCAATGTCGAATTGTGCGCCGGCCCCTACGAGGCGGCCGCGGGCGCGGACGCGGTCGTGCTGGTCACCGAATGGGACGCATTGCGGGCGCTGGATCTCGAGCGGCTGGCCGCGGCGATGCGCCAGAAGGTGCTCGTCGACCTGCGCAACATCTACCCGCCGGAAGAGGTCGAAGAAGCCGGGCTGACATGGTATGGAATTGGCCGCGTGCGCCAAGCTTCGACCGGAGGTGGATCATGATTCGGACGATTTCCGCAATGTTGCTGATCGCCGGCGCGGCCGGCGGCGCGGCGCAGGGGTCCGGCGGCGCAGCGATGGCCGAAATCCGGACGGCCGACGGCGCGCTCAAGGCGCGGGCGATTGCCTGGCCGAACGAGTTCGGCATCGAGGTCAGGGTCCAGGCGGCCGGGCTCGCCCCCGGCCATTACGGCGTCCATCTCCACGCGGTCGGCCGCTGCGACGGGCCGGACTTCGCCAGCGCCGGGGCGCACTGGAACCCGACCGGGCGCCAGCATGGCCGGCTCAATCCGCGGGGCCATCATCTCGGCGACCTCGACAATCTCGACGTCGATGAAAGCGGCGCCGGCCGGCTCGAATTCAGAATCGTCGGCGGGGCGATCAGCGGCCCGCAGGGACTGTTCGATGCCGACGGCGTCGCGGTCGTGATCCACGCCAATCCCGACGATTACCAGACCGACCCCAGCGGCAACAGCGGCGCCCGGATCGCCTGCGGGGTGCTGGCGCAGCCGAGCTAGACCGGCTCGCCGGCGGCGCGGGCGCGCTCGACCTTGGTGGCTTCGAGGTCGGCGATGCGGCGCGAGCCGAGCCACAAAGCGATCAGGGTGAAGGGCGGGACGATGTACAGCCAGAAGACGCCGGCGCTGAGGCTGTGGGTCACATCGGCCATCTTGCCGGCGAAATAGGGGCCGAGCGCGAGACCGATCATGGTCGTGCCGAGCACGTAGGTCGCCCCCGCCGTGGCGCGCATCCGCGGCAGCACCACATCCTGAAGGCTGGCGACCGCCGCCCCGACCCAGGCCGAGCCGAACAGCTGCACGACCGGGCTGGTCAGGTAGAAAGTGGCGAGGCTGTCGGTGGTGAACATGACGAACACCCCGGGCGCGGGAAGGACGACGGCGAGCATGTTGACGAACAGGCGGCCGCGCGGATCGCGGCGGCGCCAGAGATCGGAGATGATGCCGCCCGAGATGACGCCGGTCGCGGCCGCGATGGCGGCACCCCAGCCGAGGACCAGCGCGACCTCATCCCTGGCCCGGAGCCCGGCGATGAGCTGCGCCGGCGCCTCCGGCACGCCGTAGAAGGTGCGGATCGCGTAAGGCACCGCCCAGAAGCTGATCGCATAGGTCATGAACGAGATGCTGCCGAAGGCGACGGCGAGCATGATCACCGTCCGATTCCCCCAGATCAGGCGATAGACCGGGAGATCGCGCAGCTTGAGCGACTGCACCCAGGAGGCGATGGCATAGGCGCCGAGGCCGTAGGCCAGCCATTGCGCCCGATCGCCGGTCAGCGCGATCAGGCAAAAGATCGGCACCGCAATCCATTGCAGCAAGAGCAGGTTCAAGCCGAATCGATCGGCCGATCCGCTCGCGCTGAACAGCGTCAGCGGCGGCAGGATCGTGGCGAGCTCGCCGCCGAAATTGCGCCAGGCGTTCGGCTGGAGCACCGGCTGCGGCAGTCGGTCGGAGGCGCCCCGCTGGGGCTCGCGCAGCGACAGCACCCACAAAGCGAGCAGCAGACCGGGGACGCCGACGGCGAGGAAGGCGGCCTGCCAGCCGACCAGGCCGAGCGGCGCCTCGGCGGCGTTGGGGAAGGCGGCGTTCCAGCGGCTGCTGACCAGGCCGCCGATCGGCAGGCTGAGACCGCCGCCGATATAGAGGCCGGCCGAATAGATCGAGAGCGCGGTCGCGCGCTTTTCCTTCGGAAAATAATCGGAAATCATCGAATAGGCGGCCGGCGATGCGCTCGCCTCGCCGATGCCGACGCCGATCCGGGCCGTCGCCAGCATCGTGAAGTTGCTGGCCAAACCGGACAGCATCGTCATCGACGACCACAGGCCGAGCCCGATGGCGATCAGCCGGCCCCGGTACCAGCTGTCGGCAAGCCGGCCGAGCGGGATCCCGAACAGGGCGTAGAAGACGGCGAAGGCAGTGCCGTAGAGAAAGCCGATCTGGGCGTCTTCGAGATGGAGGTCGCGCTTGATGTCCTGGGCGAGGATCGAGATGATTTGCCGGTCGATGAAATTGACGACATAGACCAGCACCAGCACGAGCAGGGCGTACCAGGCGTAAGCGCCGATCCGCGGCTTCGCCGCCGCTCCCTCGCTCGCCGCCATCGGCCTCCCCTCGATTGTGCTTCTGGTTGCTTCTGGCTAGCAGAGCGGCGCGCTTTGGCAACAAGGGCTGGGCCGCATGACCGTTTCGATCCTGTTCGTCTGCATGGGCAATATCTGCCGCTCGCCGCTCGCCGAGGGCGCGTTCCGGGCGGAGGCGGACCGTCTCGGGCTTGCCGTCGAAGTCGATTCGGCGGGGACCGGCGGCTGGCATGCGGGCGAGCCGCCCGACGCCCGCGCGATCGCGGCGGCGCGGCGGGGCGGCGTCGACATCGCCCATCTGCGCGCGCGCAAGGTGGCGCGCGCAGATTTCGACCGGTTCGACCATATCGTTGCGCTCGACGAGGAGAATCTCGCCGACCTCAATGCCCTGCAACCGCCGGGGAGCCGGGCATGCGTCTCGCTGCTGCTCGACCATGCCGCCGGCCGGAAGGGGCAGGGAGTCGCCGATCCCTATTATGGCGGGGACGGCCATTTCGACGCCGCCTGGCGCGACGTCGCCACCGGGGCGCGCGGGCTCGCCGCGGCGCTGCAGAAGGAGGGAATGTCATGAGCCTCGTCTTCCACGGCCATCCGCTCTCCTCCTACTGCTGGAAGGTGCTGATCGCGCTCTACGAGAACGGAACGCCGTTCGAGCAGAAGCTGGTCGATCTCGGCGACCCCGAATCGCGCGCGAAGTTCGCCGCGCTCTGGCCGGTGGCGAAGATGCCGGTGCTGGAGGACCCGGAACGCGGCGAGGTCGTGGCCGAGACGACGATCATCATCGACTATCTCGATCGCCATTATCCGGGACCGGTCCGCTTCGTGCCCGACGATGCGGAGCGCGCCCGGGAGGTCAGGCTCTGGGACCGGATCTACGACCTCTATCTCCAGGGGCCGATGCAGAAGATCGTCGGCGACCGGCTGCGTCCGGTGGGAGCGAAGGACGCTTTCGGAGTCGAGGAGGCGCGCACCCTGCTGGCGACCGGGCTGGGGATGGTCGACAAGCAGGCGGCCGGCCGAGCCTGGACCACGGGTGAGGCATTCACCCTCGCCGATTGCGCCGCGGCGCCGGCCTTGTTCTACGCCGACAAGGTGATGCCGATCGGGGAACGTTACCGCAACGCTTTGGCCTTGCTCGAGCGGCTCATGGAACGGCCCAGCTTCGCGCGGGTGCTGGTCGAGGCGGAACCCTATTTCCAGTATTTTCCCACCGGATGACGGTCTTTTCCCAACGCGTCGCGGAGCTTACCGGCGTCGAGGAGGACCGGTTGGAGCGGCTGGGCGGCGAGAGCGTGTCGGAGGTGCTGCTGGTGCGCCGGCCCGACGGCCGGCTGTCGGTCGCGAAGCAGGGGCCCGCGGTCGCCACCGAAGCGGCGATGCTCCGCGCGCTCGCGGCGGCGGGCCTTCCCACCCCCGCGGTGGAGGGCGAGCATGAGACGGTGTTGTTGCTCGACCATGTCGAGAATGACGGCGCGTTCAGCCCGAAAGCCTGGGCCGACGTCGGCTCCCGAATCCGGACGCTGCACGAGCGGACCGGCGAGGCCTATGGCTGGCCGGTCGATTACGCCATCGGCACGGTGACGTTCGACAATCGCGAGAGCGGCGACTGGCCGAGCTTCTGGGGCGAGCAGCGGCTGATCGCGACCGCTGCCGTGCTCGACCGGCCCTGGCGCGAGCGCGTCGAGCGGCTGACGGTGAGGCTCGGCGAGGTCCTGCCCGCCGCTCCGCCGCCGGCGCTGCTCCACGGAGACTTGTGGACCGGCAACATTCTGGTCCGCGACGGCCAGCTCGTCGGACTGGTCGATCCAGCCTGCTATTATGGCGACGCCGAAGTCGATCTCGCCATGCTCGACCTGTTCTGCACGCCGCCCGAGGAATTCTGGCAGGCTTATGGTCCGCTCGCGCCGGGCTGGCGGGAGCGGCGGCCGATCTACCAGCTCTTCCCCGCGCTGGCGCACGTGCGGCTCTGGGGCGCTGCCTATTACGGGATGGTCGAGCGGCTGCTCGCCGGAAGCGAATAGCGTTCGACGATCGTATAGACAGCGCCCTCGGGCGTCAGCGTGCTTTCGAACAAAGCGAAATGATCGACCGCGAAGGGCGGGCTGGTCAGGCCGCCGGAATGCTCGAGCAGGTTGCCGACCGGCCCCGAGCTGCGCTTCAGCCGGGCGAGCGTGACGTGCGGCAGGAAGGCGCGCTGGACGGGCGGGACGCCGACGCGGGTGAGGGCGGCGTCAACTTTGTTGTGAAGCGCCTTCAGGGGTTCCTGCGGGGTGACGCCGGCCCAGACCGCCTCCGGCTGGCCGCGGCGCTCGAACGCGCCGATGCCATTGAGGGCGATTTCGAAGGGCGCGTGGTGGACCGCGCCCAATGCGGCGTGGATGTCGCCGGCGCGGTGGCGGTCGACCTCGCCGATGAAGCGCAGGGTGAGGTGGAGCTGGTCCTCGCTCTGCCAGCGCGCGCCGCTGACCCCGCCCATCGCGCCGAGCAGGAGCGCGCGGACCGAAGCGGGCGGCCGGATGGCGACGAACAGGCGGTGCACGGACAAAGGCTACTCCGGTTTTCCTTGAATTGAACCCGAATCCCTCCGATATTCTCCTTCGCACGGCATTTCGCCGGGGATGGAGGAAGTTTCACATGGCAAATTGGTCTGATCCGCGGATCGGGGCGAGCCAACCGACGACGACCGTCGGCCGCGACGTCGCATATGACGCCGGCCTTCGCGCGCACATGCTGTCGGTCTACAATTACATGACGTCGGGCGTGCTGCTCTCGGGCATCGTCGCGATGCTGTTCGCGCGCTCCGGGATGGCGTTCGACATCATGGTCAATGGCGGCCTGCTGAGGTGGGTGATCATCCTGGCGCCGCTCGGCATGGTGATGTGGCTGAGCTTCGGCATCAACCGCATGTCGACCGCCACCGCGCAGATCCTGTTCTGGGTCTTCGCGACCGTGATGGGCCTGTCGCTGTCGACGATCTTCCTCGTCTACAATCTGCCCTCAATCGCGACGACCTTCTTCGCGACCGCCGCCGCCTTCGCCAGCCTCAGCCTGTGGGGCTATACGACCAAGAAGGACCTGTCGGCGATGGGCACCTTCCTGGTTATGGGCCTGTTCGGCCTGATCGTCGCGATGGTCATCAACCTGTTCCTGCGGAGCGACACGTTCGATCTCGCGATCAGCGCGCTCGGCGTGCTGATCTTCGCCGGGCTCACCGCCTGGGATACCCAGAAGATCAAGAGCATGTACTTCGCGGTCGCCGGCACGGATTACCACGGCAAGGCGAAGATCATGGGCGCGCTGACGCTCTACCTCGACTTCATCAACATGTTCCTGTTCCTGCTCCGCTTCATGGGCAACCGGAACTAGGTTCGAACAAGGCTTCGAAGGGAAGGGCCCGGCGGCGGCGCCGGGCCTTTTCTTTTTGCGCTCAGCGCAGGTGACGGCGGAAGAAGGCGAGCGTCTCGGCCCAGGCCGTCTCGGCCGCTTCGCGATTGTAGCGCGCCGCCGAGGTGTCGTTGTGGAAGGCGTGGTCGACGTTCGGGAATTCGTGGACGGTGACCTCCTTGCCGGCCGCGCGCAGCGCTTCGGCCCAGGGCCGGGCGGTGCCGTTCACGCGATTGTCGAGGCCGGCGAGGACGATCAGCATCGCCGCCTCGACCCGCGCCGCCTCGGCCGGGTCGGGCGCCGGCCCGTAGAAGGGGACGGCCGCCCTGAGCGCGGCCCCCGCCGCGACCGCAAGCCGGTTGGTGAGCCCGCCGCCCCAGCAGAAGCCGACGCAGCCCACTTTGCGCGATCCGCCCGCCGGGGAGGCGAGCCAGCGGATGGTCGCGGCGCCGTCGGCGACCGTCTCGGCCATGTCGAGCGCGCCGATCATCGCGCGCGCCCGGTCCTCGTCTTCGGGCGTGCCCCCGGCGGGGCTGAGGAAATCGGGCGCCAGCGCCGGAAAGCCGGCGACGGCGAGGCGGCGCGCGACATCGCGGATATGCTCGTTGAGGCCGCGATTCTCGTGGACGACGACGACCAGCGGGAGGTGCTCGCCGCCCGCGGCCGGCGCGGCGCTGTAGCCGCGATAGCTGCGGCCCGGGCGCGGTTCCCATTCGAGCGGCCGGGCGCTGACGCGGGCATCGTCGGCGGCGACCTGCGGCGCTGCAGCCGCCTGGCAGGCGATGCTGGAGAGGAGGGCGGTCGCCGCCGCCGCGCCGCCCGCGATCCGGGTCAGGGCGGCCATGAAGGCCCGCCTGTCCATGCCCTCGTGGGTGTAGCGGTCGTAGAGCGCGATTCCGGCGCGTTCGATGTCGTCGGTCATGCCGGCGCGGCCTCCTTTTGCGCGGCGATGATCGCATCGTCGATCTCGCGGGCGCGGGCCGCGGTCGGGCGCGCCTGCAGGCGGCCGAAATAGTCGCTGAAGGCCGGCCGCTTTTCGATCGAGCCGAACATCATCCCCCAGCCGATCTGGGCGCCGAGATAGAGGTCTGCCGCGGTGAATTGCTCGCCGCAAATATAGGGGCCGGGCGTGATCGCGAGCTCGAGCGCGTCGATCACCTCCTCGAAGCTGCCATAGCCGGCCATCATCTTCTTGTCCGCGGGCGCGAGCAGGCCGAGCGACTTGGCGGTCACCGCCGCCTCGACCGGGCCGGCGGCGAAGAACAGCCAGCGGTAATAAGGGCCGCGTTTCGAGTGGCCGGGCGGCGGCGCCAGGCCCTTGTCGGGAAAGGCATCGGCGAGATAGGCGCAGATCGCCGCGGCTTCGGTGACCACCGTGTCGCCATGTTTGATCGCGGGCACCTTCCCCATCGGATTGACGCTGAGATAGTCGGCGGCCTTCATCGTCGTGCCGTAATCGAGCAGCACCGTCTCATAGGGCTCGCCCACCTCCTCGAGCATCCACCGGGCGATCCGCCCGCGCGACATCGGGTTGGTGTAGAAGGTGAGGCTGTCGGTCATGGTCGGGCTCCCTTTCGGTCACCCAATACCGTCACTCCCGCGAAAGCGGGAGTCCACGCATTACCGTCATTGCGAGGAGCGCAGCGACGAAGCAATCCACCAGGCGCCTCGCTCCACTGGATTGCTTCGCTTCGCTCGCAATGACGGAAGGGGCTAGGCCTGCTCCTCCGGCTGGCCCTGCTCGGACTGGCCTTCCTCGGTCGCCTTGGCGCCGTCTTTCTTCTTCTTTTTCTTCGATGGCTTGGGCGGCGCGGGGATGACCTCGAAGCTGGGCGCATTGTCCTTGATGCGGACCTTGACCTCGCCGCCATGGACGAGCTTGCCGAACAGCAATTCCTCCGCGAGCGGCTGCTTGATCTTGTCCTGGACCAGCCGGCCCATCGGCCGGGCGCCGTAGAGCCGGTCGTAGCCGCGCTCGGTCAGCCACGCGCGGGCCTCGTCGTCCAATTCGATATGGACGTTGCGGTCGGCGAGCTGCAGCTCGAGCTGGAGGACGAACTTGTCGACCACCCGGGCGACGACCTCGGTCGGCAGATAGCCGAACGGCACGATCGCATCGAGCCGGTTTCGGAATTCGGGGGTGAACATCCGCTTGACCGCTTCTTCGCTGGCATCCTCCTTCGAGACGTTGCCGAAGCCGATCCCCTCGCTCGCCATGTCCTGGGCGCCGGCATTGGTGGTCATGATCAGGATGACGTTGCGGAAATCGACCGTCTTGCCGTGATGGTCGGTCAGGCGGCCATGGTCCATGATCTGGAGGAGGATGTTGAACAGGTCCGGATGCGCCTTCTCGATCTCGTCGAGGAGGAGGACCGAATGGGGATGCTGGTCGACCGCGTCGGTCAAAAGGCCGCCCTGGTCGTAGCCGACATAGCCGGGAGGCGCGCCGATCAGCCGCGAGACGCTGTGGCGCTCCATGTATTCGCTCATGTCGAAGCGCTGCAGCGGGATGCCCATGATCGAGGCCAATTGCCGCGCGACCTCGGTCTTGCCGACGCCGGTCGGGCCGGAGAAGAGGTAGGAGCCGATCGGCTTTTCGGGGTCGCGCAGGCCGGCCCGGGCGAGCTTGATCGCCGACGCCAGCCGGTCGATCGCCTCTTCCTGGCCGAAGACGACGCGCTTGAGGTCGCGGTCGAGATGCTCAAGCGCCCTTTTGTCGTCGCTGGAGACGCTCTTGGCGGGGATCCGCGCCATCGTCGAAATGACCTGCTCGATCTCCTTGACCGTGATCGTCTTCTTGCGCTTCGAGGGGACGACCAGCATCTGCATCGCGCCGACCTCGTCGATCACGTCGATCGCCTTGTCGGGCAGCTTGCGGTCCGAGATGTAGCGCGCCGACAGCTCGACCGCCGCCTTGATCGCGTCGGTCGTGTACTTGACCGCGTGATGCTCCTCGAACGCCGAGCGCAGGCCGGCGAGGATCTTGATCGTGTCCTCGACGGTCGGCTCGTTGATGTCGATCTTCTGGAAGCGCCGGAGCAATGCCCGGTCCTTCTCGAAATGGTTGCGGAACTCCTTGTAGGTGGTCGAGCCGATGCAGCGGATCGCGCCGTTCGACAGCGCCGGCTTCAAGAGGTTCGAGGCATCCATCGCCCCGCCCGAGGTGGCGCCGGCGCCGATCACGGTGTGGATCTCGTCGATGAACAGGATCGCGTGGGGGAGCTTCTCGAGCTCGTTGACGACCGCCTTCAGCCGCTCCTCGAAGTCGCCGCGATAGCGGGTGCCCGCCAGGAGCGCGCCCATGTCGAGCGAGTAGATGACCGCGGGCTTGAGCACGTCGGGGACGTCGCCCTCGACGATCTTGCGGGCGAGGCCTTCCGCGATCGCGGTCTTGCCGACGCCGGGATCGCCGACATAGAGCGGGTTGTTCTTGGAGCGGCGGCAGAGGATCTGGACGGTCCGGTCGACCTCCGGCCCGCGCCCGATCAGGGGATCGACGCGGCCGTCCTCGGCCTTCTCGTTGAGATTGACGGTGAACTGCTTCAGCGCCGATTCGGGCTTCTTCTTGCCCTCCTCCTGCTTGACCTCCTCGCCGCTCTTGGTCTCGGTGGGCTGGGCGACCGCCTCGCCCTTGCCGACGCCGTGGCTGATATAGGTGACGGCGTCGAGCCGGCTCATGTCCTGCTGCTGCAGGAAATAGACGGCATAGCTCTCGCGCTCGGAGAAGAGCGCGACGAGCACGTTGGCGCCGGTCACCTCGTCGCGGCCCGAGGACTGGACGTGGAGGATGGCGCGCTGGACGACGCGCTGGAAGCCGCTGGTCGGCGAGGGATCGGTGTCGGCCGAGACCTTGAGCGATTCGAGCTCGGTGTCGAGATAGTGGCGCACGGCGTCGCGCAATTCGCCGGTGTTGACGCCGCAGGCCTCCATCACGCGGCCGGCATGGACGTCCTCGATCAAAGCGAGGAGCAGATGCTCGAGCGTCGCATATTCGTGACGGCGGCCGCTCGCCTCGGCGAGGGCATTGTGCAGCGTCTGCTCGAGCTCACGGGCAAAGGAAGGCATTCGATACTCCTTGGGACCCCGTCATACTCGATGGGGCCGGGATGGTTAATTTAGTGTTGCCGCGATGAGTCACAAGGCCGTTCACTTCTTGAACAGCTCGTCGGCGCTCGCGCGGAAGGTGACCGAGGCGTCGAGCTTGGCCTTCACCCGAACGATCTCGGCTTCGAGCAGCGCGATCCGCGCTTCCAGCTCCTCGACCGAGAGCGGGTCGAGATCCTGCTTCGTCAGCAGCTTGAGCGGATCGTCGGGCTGGTCCGGGAAGAGTTCCTCGAGGTCCATGGCCGCAAAGTTGACCGAAGCCCCGCCTAAGTCAATAAAAACGCCGCCATGACCGCGCTGCCCGACGAGATGAATGCGATCGACCCCGCCGAGCCCGGAGGCCCCGAAGTGCTGGAGCTCGTCCGGCGGCCGGTGCCCCGGCCGGGCGAGGGCGAGGTGCTGATCGAGGTCGCCGCCGCCGGCGTCAACCGGCCGGACGTGCTCCAGCGCCGCGGCCTTTACCCGCCGCCGCCCGGCGCCCCCTCGATTCCCGGGCTCGAAGTCGCCGGCCGGATCGTCGCGCTGGGAGAAAACGTGCCGCCCGAAATGGCCGGCCAGGGCGTCTGCGCGCTGATCGCGGGCGGCGGCTATGCCGAATATGCGGTGGCGCCCGCCGGCCAGTGCCTGCCGGTCCCGGCCGCGCTGACGATGGTCGAGGCGGCGGCGATGCCGGAGACGCTCTTCACCGTCTGGACCAATCTGTTCGAGCGCGGCTACGCGGCCGAGGGCGAGACCGCGCTCGTCCATGGCGGCACCAGCGGCATCGGCACGATGGCGATCGCGCTTGCCGATTTGTTCGGCCTCAGGATCATCGTCACCTGCGGCAGCGACGAGAAATGCCGCCGCGCCGAGGCGCTCGGGGCGTCGGCCGCGATCAACTACCAGACCCGGGATTTCGTCGCGGAGGTGAAAAGGCTGACCGGCGGCGCCGGCGTCCATATCGTCCTCGACATGGTCGGCGGCGACTATCTGGCGCGCAACCTCGACTGCCTGGCGGAGGAGGGGCGCCACGTCTCGATCGCGGTCCAGCGCGGGCCGGTCGGCGAGCTCAACATCCACAAGGTGATGCAGCGCCGGCTGACCCTCACCGGTTCGACGCTGCGGCCGCGCTCGACCGAGTTCAAGTCGCTCGTCGCCGACGAGCTTTCGCGCGCGGTCTGGCCGCACGTCGAGGCCGGCAAATTGAAGCCGGTGATCGATTCGACCTTCCCGCTCGCCGAGGCTGCCGAAGCCCATCGCCGGATGGAGGCGGGCGAGCATGTCGGCAAGATCGTGCTGGAGGTGGCGTGAGCGAGCGGCTGGTCCTCCACGAATATGCCGCGTCGGGGAATTGCTACAAGGTCCGGCTCACCGCCGCCTTGCTCGGCCTGGCGCTCGAACGGCGCCAATATGACATCATGAAGGGCGAGACGCGGACGCCGGAATTTCTGGCCAATATCAACGCCAACGGCCGCATCCCGGTGCTTCAGGCGGGCGACCGCTTCATTGCCGAAAGCAACGCCGCCTGCTGCTATCTCGCCGACGGCTCGCCGCTGATCCCCGCCGACCGCTTCGATCGCGCCGACATGCTGCGCTGGATGTTCTGGGAGCAGTATAATCACGAGCCCAACGTCGCCACCCTGCGCTTCTGGTCCGGCTGGATCGGCGAAGCCAACCTCACCGACGCCCAGCGCGTCCAGCTTCCGGGCAAGCGCTCTGCGGGGGAGGCAGCGCTGAAGCTGATGGACGAGCAGCTGGCGGGCCGGCCGTACTTCGTCGGCGAAAGCCCGACCCTCGCCGATATCGCCCTCTACGCCTACACCCACGTCGCCGAGAGCGGCGGCTTCCGGCTCGGCGATTATCCGAACGTACAGGCCTGGCTCGGCCGGGTCGCGGCAGCGCCCGGCTTCGTGCCCATGGACGCCTAGCTCATTCGGAATTGTCGTTGATCGCGTCGATGAAAACGACCGCCACCACGCCTGCGGTGACGACGATGACGCCGCCGGCGATCAGCAGGATCTCGCCGGTCGAGAGGCCGCGATGATCGTCGTCATTGTCCTGCGCTGCGCCGAGGCGCCGGGGCTGCAAGTCCCGGCCCGCGACCGAGAAGGAAATCGGACGGCCGCTGCGATAGCCGAATTCGAGCCCCTCGCCGATCCGCGTCCGTACCTCGCCGGTCGCGGCGCGGCTTTGCAGCGTCGGCGCGAGCGTGAGGCCGGCGCGCACCCGCTGCTGGCGCGGCGCCCCGCCGAGCGGGATTCGCAGCTGGACGCCGCCGAACGCGCCGCCGCGGATTTCGCGGCTGTCCGCGAAATCGGCCGCGAAGGCGGGCTGCGCGCCGGCCAGCAATTGCGCCGCGACGAACGCGCCGATCGTCAGTCTTTTCATTGATTTTGCTCCCCTTTTCACGCTCATGCTCGGCCGGCTTTGCGGCGGCGCGGGGGAGGAATTGTGGCCTTTTGCGGGCCTAGAGGTTCCTGAGCGCGAATCGCTGGAGCTTGCCGGTGGCGGTCTTGGGCAGCGCTTCGACGAATTCGATCTCGCGCGGATATTTATAGGGCGCGATCGCCGCCTTCACATGGTCCTGGAGCGCGGTGGCGGTGGCCGCGCCGGGCGGGTGGCCCGGAGTGAGGACGACGAACGCTTTCACCTTCTGGCCGCGCTCGGGGCAGGGGGCGCCGATCACCGCGCATTCCTGCACCGCGGGATGGGCCAGCAGCGCATTCTCCACTTCCGGCGCGGCGATGTTGTAGCCCGCCGAGACGATCATGTCGTCGGAGCGGCCAACGTACCAGAAATAGCCGTCCTCGTCCCGGCGGTAGGTGTCGCCGGTGACGTTCCAGCCGCCCTGGACGTAATCGGCCTGGCGCTCGTCGTCGAAATAGCGGCAGCCCGTGGGCCCCTTGACGGCGAGGCGGCCGGCGCCGCTCGCCACCGGCTCGCCCGCCTCGTCGAGCACCGTGGCGAGATAGCCGGGCACCGCCTTGCCGGTCGCGCCCGGGCGGATGTCCTCGCCGCTCGCCGAGATGAAGATATGCATCATCTCGGTCGCGCCGATGCCGTCGACGATGCCGATCCCGGTCGCTTCCTGCCACGCATGCCAGGTCGCGGCGGGAAGGTGCTCGCCCGCGGAAACGCAGGTGCGCAGCGACGAAATGTCATGGTCGCCGAGCATCGGGATCATTGCCTTGTAGGCGGTCGGTGCGGTGGCGAGATTGGTGACCTTGTGGCGCGCAATCGCATCGAGCAAAGGCTTGGGCCCCGGCGTCTCGATCGTCACCGCCGCGCCGCCGAACCGCCACGGGAAGATCAACAGCATGCCGAGCCCGAAGGTGAATGCGATCGGCGCCGAGCAGGCCCAGCGGCTGCCCGGCTCCGGCTTGAGAATGTGGCGCGCGAAGCTGTCGGCCGGGGCGAGGATGTCGCGGTGATAGTGGACGCAGCCCTTGGGCCTGCCGGTCGTGCCCGAGGTGAAGGCGACCAGGGCGACGTCGTCGCTACGCGTGTCGACGGGCGCGAAGCCGGGGGCGACATCCTCCAGCCCTTCGAACCCGTAATCACCGTGATAGGTGATGAGCGAGCCGACGCCGCCGGCCGCGTCGAAATCGTCGCGGAAGCGGGCGTCGACGATGGCATGCGAGATGCGCGCGCGCTCGAGGATCGTGGCGATCTCGCCCGGGCGGAGCATCGGCATGGTCGTCACGACCACCCCGCCGGCTTTCAGAACCCCGAGCCAGGAGGCGAACAGCATCGCGTTGTTGGGGCCGCGCAGGAAGACGCGGTTGCCGGGGACGAGGCCCTCCCGCTCGACCAGGAGACGGGCGATACGGTCGGAGAGCTCTTTCATCTCCCCGTAAGTCCAGCTGCCGGCATCGTTCAGCACGGCGAGCGCGTGCGGATCCCGTTTGTCGATCAGCTCGACCGCGGCGTTGAGGCGCTCGGGATAAAGGAGCTCGGGGAGGTCGAACAGGAAATCGGGCTGCGCTTCGGGCGCAGGCAGACGGTCGCGAATGAAAGCGTCGATCATTCGGGCGCCACCGCCGTGGTCTCGATCTCGATCCGGGCCGCGGGCTCGACCAGGCCGGACACCTGCACCACCGCCATGGCGGGGAAATTGCGGCCCATGATCGCCTTGTAGATGGCGCCGATCTCGGCAAGGCCCGACCGGTATTCCTCGATGTCGACGACATACCAGGTCATCCGCACGACATGCTCGGGGCCGGCCCCGTCCTCGGCGAGGATCGCCAGCGTGTTGAGCAGGACCTGCCGGAACTGGCCGGGGAGATCGGCGGCGACCAGCCGCTCCCGCTCGTCCCAGCCGATGATGCCGGCGGTAAAAACAAGCCGGCCGGTCGCCGAGACGGCATTCGCATAGCCCTTGGGCCGCGGCCAGCCGGGCGGGAGCAGCGTCTTCATTGGCCGAACTCCGCCAGGTGGTTGCGGGCGATGACGACCTTCTGCACCTCCGAGGCGCCCTCGTAGATCCTGAGCGCCCTGATCTCGCGGTAGAGGCTCTCCACCACAACCCCGCGGGTCACGCCGAGGCCGCCGAAAATCTGCACCGCCTTGTCGATCACGCGTTGCGCGCTGTCGGTGGCGTGGAGCTTGGCGAGCGCCGCCTCGCGGCTGTTGCGCTGCCCTTTGACGTCGCGCAGCCAGGCAGCGCGGTAGACGAGCAAAGCCGAGGCGTCGACATCGAGCACCATCTCGGCGAGCATCGACTGGACGATCGCATTGTCGGCGAGGGTGCCGGCGCCGAGCTTGCGGGTCAGCGCCCGGCCCGTCGCCTCGTCCAGCGCCCGCCGCGCGAAGCCCAAAGCCGCCGCGCCGACCGTGGTGCGGAACAGATCGAGGGTCGCCATCGCCTGGGCGAAGCCGCGGCCGCGCTCGCCGAGCAAGGCGGAAGCGGGGAGGGCCATGGCGGTGAATTTGAGCGTCGCCAGCGGGTGCGGCGCGATCACCTCGATCCGCTCGCTGTCGTCGAGCCCGGCGGTGCCCGCATCGACGATGAAGGCCGAAATCCCCTTCGCGCCCGGCGCCTCGCCGGTGCGGGCGAACAGGATGTAATAATCGGCGATGCCGCCGTTGGAGATATAGGTCTTGGCGCCGTCGACGACATAGCCGTCGCCGGTTTCTTCCGCGGTCGTCGCCATGGCGGCGACGTCGGAGCCGGAGCCGGGCTCGGTCAGCGCGAAGGCGGCGATCTTTTCGCCTTTCGCCACCGCCGGCAGATAAGATTCTTTCTGAGCTTCGGTGCCGAACAGGCTGATCGTGCCCGATCCCAGCCCCTGCATGGCAAAGGCGAAATCGGCGAGGCCCGAATGGCGCGCCAGCGTCTCGCGGATCAAGGCGAGGGCGCGGACGTCGAGGCTGTCGTCAACGCCGCCATAAGCGGCCGGCACGCAATGGCGCAGCCAGCCGCCGGCGCCGAGCTTCGCGACGAGGGCGCGACATTCGGCGTCGATGTCCTCGCCATGCGCCAGCGTCAGATTCGCTTCGCACCAGCTTTCAAGTTTCTCCGACAACTCTCGGTGAGAACTGTCGAAAAACGGCCAGTCAAGGAACGAGCGGTCGGCCATCAGTCGCCCTTGAACTCGGCCGTTCGCTTGGCGGCGAAGGCTTCGAAGGCACGGCGGAAGTCGCCGGTCGCCATGCAGATCGCCTGCGCCTGCGCCTCCATTTCGAGCGCGGTTTCAAGGCTCACCGCCCATTCGCTGTTCAATTGGGTCTTGGTGATGCCGTGGGCGAAGGTCGGGCCGCTCGCGAGGCTGCGGGCCACCGATTGCGCCTCGGCGAGCGGATCGTCGGCGAGCTTGTTGTGGAAGCCCCAGGCGAGGCCCTCATCGGCGCTCATCGTGCGCCCGGTGAACAACAATTCCGAGGCGCGGCCCTGGCCGATGATCCGCGGCAGAATCGCGCAGGCGCCCATGTCGCAGCCCGCGAGGCCGACGCGGGTGAACAGGAACGCGGTCTTCGTATCGGGCGCCGCCACGCGGACGTCGGACGCCATCGCGAGGATCGCGCCGGCGCCGACGCAGACGCCGTCGAGCGCGGCGACGATCGGCTGCGGGCAGGCCCGCATCGCCTTGACGAGGTCGCCGGTCATCCGGGTGAACTGCAGGAGCTCCGGCATCTCCATTCCGGTCAGCGGGCCGATGATCTCGTGGACGTCGCCGCCCGAGCTGAAATTGCCGCCGGCGCCGGCGATCACCACGGCTTTGACGTCGTTGGCGTAGACCAGCTCCCGGAACAGATCCCGAAGCTCGGCATAGCTTTCGAAGGTCAGCGGATTCTTCCGCTCGGGCCGATCGAGGGTGACGGTCGCGACGCCGTCGGCGAAGCCCCATTTGAAATGGGCCGGCTGGAAGCTGTCAGGATTCAACGGCCTGTCCTTTCGCGATCGAGCGCTTCAAATCGCCCAGCGCAGAATAGAGATTTTCGCGGCTCCCCGCATCCATGCCGGCGACGAGGGCGTCGATCCAGTCGTGATGGGCGGCGGCGAGGCCGGCGAACTCGGCCTGCCCCCTGGCGGTCAGCCGGACGATCGAGGCGCGGCGGTCGGCCGGCGGGGTCGTCATCCGCACCAGCCTGTCCTTCGCGAGCTTCTGGACGAGCTGGGTGACGTTGCCGTTGGAGACGAGCAGGGCGCGCGAGAGCGCCCCCATCGTCATGCCCTGCCGGTGGCGGTCGAGGGCGGCGAGCACGTCGAACCGGGCGAGCGTGGCGCCGCGCGCGGTGAAGCGCCGCTGCACGTCCTTCTCGATCGTCATCGTGCAGGAGAGCAGCCTGAGCCAGAGCCGCACGCTGGAGCGGTCGGCGAGCGCGCCGTCATGTTTTTCGCGGATGGCGAGCGCCTCGCTCATGCGATCTCCACCGCCTCGCCGTTACGGTCCGACAGGACGAGCGCGACGACGGCCTGTGCGACCTCGGCGGGCGCGATCAGCCGCCCCGAAGGATTGAGGCGAGCGAGCTCGGCCCGCGCCTCGTCCTCGCCACGGCCGGTCTTGGCGCTTATGTTCGCGATGGACGCCACGGTCATGTCGCTGTCGACGAAGCCGGGGCAGACGGCGTTCACCTTAAGGTTCGTGGCCGCATATTCGGCGGCGAGCGCGCGGGTCAGCCCGACGGCGCCGTGCTTGGCGGCGATATAGGGAGAGGCATAAGCGAAGCCGTGCAGGCCGGCCATCGAGGCGACGGTCACGATCCGACCCGCTTCGGCCGCGAGCAGATCGGCCAGCGCCGCCTGGCAGCAGTGAAAAACGCCGTCGAGATTGACCGCGAGCAGATCACGCCACAGCGCCGCCGTCACCTTCGCGAACGGCACGCCGGCCGCCGCGCCGGCATTGTTGACGAGGATCGAGACCGGCCCGTGCGCGGCGCGCGCGGCGGCGAAGGCCGCGTCGACCTGGGCGCGGTCGGTGACGTCGGCGACGAAGCCGTCGGCGCCGAGCCTCTCCGGCCGCCGGCCGACGCGGCTGACCTTGGCGCCCTCGGCTTCGAGCGCGGCGGCGATGGCGGCGCCGATGCCGGTGCCGCCGCCGGTAACCAGCGCGTGCCGGCCGGCGAGCCTCATGCCTTGAGCTCCGCTTCCCGCGCCAGGTTGCGGGCGAGCTGGGCCATGCCGCCGAGATATTGGGGCGGAACCGCGACCGGACGATAATCCTGGCTCGCGGCGGCGCGCAGCGTCCACATCGGGTCGATCAGATGCGGGCGGGCGAGCGCGACGAGGTCGGCGCGGCCGGCGGCGAGGATCGAATTGGCATGGTCGGGCTCGTAGATGTTGCCGACCGCCATCGTGGTGAGCCGGCCTTCGTTGCGGACCTGGTCGGCGAACGGGGTCTGGAACATGCGGCCGTAGACCGGCTCGCAGTCGGCCCAGGTCTGGCCCGCCGAGACGTCGATCAGGTCGGCGCCGGCGGCGGCGAAGGCGCGGCCGATCTCGACCGCCTCGCCCGGCGTGACGCCGAGATCGCCCATCCAGTCGTTGGCCGAGATGCGCACCGACATCGGCCTGTCCGCCGGCCATGCCGCCCGCATCGCGGCGAAGACCTCGAGCGGGAAGCGGAGGCGATTGTCGAGGCCGCCGCCATATCGGTCGGTCCGCTGGTTGGTGAGCGGGGTGATGAAGCTCGAGAGCAAATAGCCGTGGGCGGCGTGGAGCTCGACCATGTCGAAGCCGGCCTCCAGCCCCATCCGCACCGCGGCGACGAACTGGGCGATGACGGCGTCCATGTCGTCGCGCGTCATCGGCCGCGGCACCTGATTGTCGGGGCTCCACGGCACGTCGGACGCTGCCATGACCGGCCAGTTGCCGCTTGCCAGCGGCACGTCATAGCCCTCCCAGCCGACCTTGGTCGAACCCTTGGGTCCCGAATGGCCGAGCTGGAGGCAGAACTTGGCGGCGCCGTTGGCGTGCACGAACTCGACTATTCGCCGCCAGGCCGGGACGTGGGCGGGCGCGTAAAGGCCCGCGCAGCCCGGGGTTATGCGGCCTTCGGGCGAGACGCAGGTCATCTCGGTGTAAACGAGGCCGGCGCCACCCTGGGCGCGGGCGCCGTAATGGACGAGGTGGAAATCGTTCGGAATGCCGTCCTCGGCCGAATACATCGCCATCGGCGAGACGACGATCCGGTTGACCATCTCCATCGCGCGCAGCCGGAACGGGGCGAACATCGGCGGCGCCGGCTCGTTGACCGCCTTGCCGGCCGCCCGGGACTGGAACCAGCGCTCGACGCCTTCGAGCCAAGCCTTGTCGCGCAGCCGCAGATTTTCGTGGCTGACCCGTTGCGAGCGGGTGAGCAGCGAGTAAGCGAACTGGATCGGCTCGAAATGGAGGTAGCGGTCGAGCGTCTCGAACCATTCGGTCGAGTTGCGGGCGCTGTTCTGGAGCTTGAGCACCTCCAAATTGCGCTCGGCCTGATATTCGGCGAGCGCCGCGTCGCGGGTCAGGCCGGGCCGGTTCAGCACCTCGGCGAGCTTGATCGCGTCCTCGAGCGCGAGCTTTGTGCCCGACCCGATCGAGAAATGGGCGGTGTGGGCGGCGTCGCCGAGCAGGATCAGATTCTGGTAGGACCAGGTGGCGCAGACGATCCGGCGGAAATTGAGCCATGCGTGCGGGCCGGGCAGGTGGGTCGCGTTGGAGACCAGCGCGTGCCCGTCGAGATAGCGGGCGAAGATCCGCTCGCACAGCGCGATCGCGTCCGGCTGGTCCATCGCATCGAGGCCGAGCCCGGCCCAGGTCTCGGGATCCATCTCGACGATGAAGGTCGAGAGATTATCGTCGAAGCGGTAGGCGTGGGCCCAGACCCAGCCCGCCCCGGTCTTCTCGAAGGCGAAGGTGAAGGCCTCGAACACCTTGCTCGTGCCGAACCAAAAGAACTTGTTCTTCCGGACCTGGACGTCGACGCCGAAATGCTCGGCATGAAGGTCGCGGATGCGGCTGTTGGCGCCATCGGCGGCGATGACGAGGTCGTAGCCGGCCCAGTCGGCGAGGTCCGCGCCCACCTCACGCTCGAAATGGAGGTTGACGCCGAGCGCGCGCGCCCGCTCCTGCAGGATGCTCAAAAGCGGCTTGCGGCCGATGCCGATGAAGCCGTGGCCGGAGGAACGGATCGTCTCGCCGTGGACGTGGACTTCGATATCGTCCCAATGGGCGAACTCGTCCCGGATCGCGGCGCCGGACACGGGGTCGTTGGCCATCAGATTTTCCACCGTCTGGTCGGAGAAGACCACCCCCCAGCCGAACGTGTCGTCGGGCCGGTTGCGCTCAAAGAGGTCGATCTCGTGCGCCGGCTCGCGCAGCTTCATCGAGATCGCGAAATAGAGTCCGGCCGGGCCGCCGCCGAGGCATGCGATGCGCATGAGCGCCTCCAGATGCTTTAGGCCTAAAATATCCCGGATTGGGCCGCGGTCAAGCAAAGCCGCGATTTGGGCGCGAATCCAGAGGGAAAACAAGGCCCGCTCTATCGCGAAGCCTAGGCAAGGCGAGGACAATGCGTTACGCCTCCGCAACTAAGCCAGAACGTTCGATTCTGGGGATAGCCGGTGGAGGCGGACATGATTGGGGCCAACCTGCTCGCGAGCGCTTTCGAGGATCCAGCCTGCCGCGGCCCGAACCGGGCACGGCGCGCCGCCTTCCTGATCGGCACCTCCGTCCTGGTCTACGCGGCGCTGCCGTCCGCCGCGCTGGCGCAGAACGAGTGCGGCGCGCCCCCGCCGGGCGGCGGCTTTGTCACCTGCCCGCCCTCGGGCAACCCCTATCCGAACGGCATCACCTACAATGGCGTGGTCGAGGATCTCACCGTCGTCCTCGAGCCGACCGACGACATTCACAATACCGTCTCCGTCACCTCGAACACCGCCGGCGTCGACCTGCGCATCGAAGGCACCGTCGACACCAGCATCACCACCAACACCTTCTTCCGTTCCGGCGTCAACATCGACGCCGGCGCCGGCACCGTCTACGTCGCGGCCGATTCGATCTCGACCAGCGGCCCCTTTTCGCGCGGCATCTCCGCCGACAGCTCCGACGGCACCATCGTCCGAGTCAACGACGTCACCACCACCGGCAAGTACAGCCCCGGCATCGTCGCCACCGTCACCGGCCCGACCTCCCTGCCCGGGACGCGGCCGAGCTTGCTCGTCACCAGCGGTACGATCAGCACCGCGACCGACCTCAGCGACGGCATCATCGCCAGGAATCCGATCGGTACGGTCGAGATCGGCAGCGACTCGATCCACACCATTGGAAGCGACGCCGACGGCATCACCGCAACCGCGCAGAACGACATCACCATCACCTCGGGCTCGGTCGTCACCACCGCGACCCTGTCCGCCGGCATCGACGCGACCAGCTCCGCCGGCGACATCGCCATCGTCAGCGGCACCGTCCACACCAGCGGCACGTTCAGCACCGGCATCAACGCCAACGCCCCGATCGGCTCGATCGACATTCTCAGCACCGACGTCACAACCGACGCGGCCAACAGCCCCGGCATCCATGCCGACGCCGAGGACGGCAACGTCACCATCGCCAGCGGCACGGTCAGCACCAGCGGCGCCAGCAGCGCCGGCATTTACGCTTCCGGCGCGAACCAGGTCACCGTCACCTCGGGCGCGGTCGTCACTTCGGGCGACAATTCGCCCGGCATCGACGCGCGCCAGAGCGGCTACAGCGCCTATGTCCCTCCCTCGGCCGGCGGGGACGGCAACGCGCAGATCGTCGGTCCGGCCGGCCCGGTTGCCGACATCGGCATCGGCCCCGGCGTCGTCGTCAACAGCACCTCGATGACCACCACCGGCGATCACAGCCCGGGCATCAACGGCGAATCCGCCGATGGATGGGTCCAGATCACCAGCGGCACCGTCCACACCTCCGGCGATTATTCGACCGGGATCAACGCCGACGCCTTCGACGACGTCGAGATCACCAGCGGAACGGTCAATACCGAAGGCGACACGAGCCCGGGCATCGTCGCTTACTCTGAGACCGGCTCGATCGACATCACCAGCACCACCGTCGGTACGCTCCTCGACGATTCGACCGGCATCACCGCCAACGCGCCGGGCGGCGACGTGGTGATCCACAGCGGCACTGTCACCACTGAGGGCCTCGCGAGCGAGGGCATCCACGCCGATTCCGGCCCGGGCTCGGTCGACATCACCAGCGGCACGGTCACCACGGTGGGCGACGACAGCATCGGCATCAGCGCGATCGGCACGACCAAGGTCGCCGTCGATTCGACCTCGGTCACCACCAGCGGCGATCATTCCGCGGGCATCAGCGTGACCCAGCGGACCTCCGCGCCGCCGCCTCCACCGCCGCCGCCCCCGCCGAGCGACGTCGCGCCGCCGAGCAGCGTGCTGCCGCCCGCCAACGGCATCCTCATCACCAGCGGCACGATCCACACGTCGGGCGACTATTCGGACGGCATCGACGCCACCGCGCACAACAATATCGACATCACCAGCACCTCGATCACCACCGAGGGCAAGGGCAGCGTCGGCATCGACGCGGTCTCGGACATCGGCGCCATCTCGATCACGATCGGCTCGATCGACACCGGCGGCTCGGTCTACACCGGCGGCGACTTCAGCACCGGCATCTCCGCCAATTCCGGCACCAACACGGTCGCCGTGACGAACTACGGGTCGGTCTATACGGGCGGCTATGAAAGCCCCGGCATCGTCGCGGTCACCGGCGGCAGCGCCGCCGTCACCGTCGGCAGCAATATCGTGGTCACCGGGGGCGACTACAGCAACGCGATCACGGCCCGCAGCGCCGGCGGGCCGGTGGCCGTCACCAGCACTTCGGTGAGCACCTCGGGCGATTTCAGCACCGGCATCTATGCCAGAAGCACCGGCAGCGGCACGGTCGGCGTCACCAGCGGCACGGTGGGCACGACCGGCGATCATGCCGACGGCATCGTCGCCCTCAGCGGCGCCGGCGCGATCACCGTCAACAGCACGAGCGTCACCACCACCGGCTACGACAGCGACGGCATCGGCGCCCGCAGTTTCACCGGCCCGGTCACCGTGACCAGCGGCAACGTCACCACCGCCGGCGATTATTCCGCGGGCATCTACGCCGCTTCCTACGCAGGGGCGGTCGCGGTGACCAACACCGGCACCGTCGCCACGACCGGCTATCAGGCGAGCCCCGGCATCATTGCGGTGTCAGGCGGCACGGCCGGCGTCACCGTCGCCAGCGTCACGGTCAACACGACCGGCGACCTTTCGCCGGGCATCTTCGCTTATTCCGAAGCCGGCAATGTCGGCGTCACCAGCGACGTCGTCGTCACCCACGGCGAATATGCGGGCGGCATCATCGCCTTGTCCGATATCTATGGCGCCGGCGCGACGACGCTCACCGTCCAGTCGGGCTTCGTCGCCACCGTCGGCGACCACAGCGGCGGCATCTACGCCCTCGGCTCGACCAGCGTCGCGATCACCAGCGACACCGTCAACACTTACGGCGACAATTCGCCCGGCATCACCGGCATCCAGACCACCTTCGCGCCGCAATCCTGTTCGCTTTGCGACGCCCTCGCGCCGCCGGCGGGGCCCGCGCAGGTGGCGCCGCCGATCGGCGTCACCATCTCCAGCGGCCTCGTCACCACGCTCGGCAACAATAGCGGCGGCATCGTCGGCTATTCGCGCGACGGCTTCGTCCATGTGACGAGCACCGACACGGTCAGCACCGCCGGCATCGACAGCGCCGGCATCATCGCCGACGCGCGCCACGGCGACGCCACCGTGACCAGCGGGACGGTCAACACCCAGGGCAATAACAGTGTCGGCATCGGCGCCTATGGCACCACCAACGTCGTCGTCACCTCGACCACGGTGAGCACGCTCGGCAACAATTCCAATGGCATCACCGCGATCCAGACCGCCGCCGTGCCGGCGCCGCCGCCGGGGCCGTTCGTCCCCTCGTTCGTCCCGCCGTTCGGCGCGCAAGGCGTGGTCGGGGTCGGCCCGGGCGTGACCATAACCAGCGGCAGCGTCAGCACCGCCGGCCCGAACAGCATCGGCATCCTCGGCCAGTCGGCGGATGGCTTCGTCCAGATCACAAGCACCTCTGTCACCACCGGCGGCACCGGCAGCAACGGCATCACCGCCCGGGGCCAGACCGACGTCCTGGTGACCAGCGGCACGGTCGGCACCATCGGCGCCAATTCGGTCGGCATCGACGCGCGCAGCGTCACCGGCCCGGTGACGGTCGCCAGCACGACCCTCACCACCGGCGGCGCCAATGCAGACGGCATCCTCGCGATCGGCGCGGGCAACGTCACGGTGACCAGCGGTACGCTCGGCACGACCGGGCTCGACGCCGACGGCATCACCGCAACCTCGAGCCTGGGCATCACGGCGGTGACCAGCGGCACGCTCTCGACCACCGGGGCGGACGCGGTCGGCATCGACGCGCGCAGCACCGTCGGCACCGTCACCGTCGGCAGCACCGCGCTCACCACCGGCGGCGCCAATTCCGACGGCATCCTGGCGATCGGCGCGGGCAATGTCGCAGTGACCAGCGGTACGCTCGGCACGACCGGCCTCGACGCCGACGGCATCACCGCTTCATCGAGCGCGGGCAATGCCAGCGTCACCAGCGGCACGCTTTCGACCGTCGGCGCCAGCGCGACCGGAATCGACGCCCGCAGCACAATTGGGACGGTCACGGTCGGCAGCACGACACTCAGCACCACCGGCGCCAATTCGGCCGGAATCCTCGCCCAGGGCGCCGGCAATGTCACCGTCACCAGCGGCAGCGTTGCCACCGCCGGGGCGAACAGCATCGGGATCAACGCGCGGTCGAGCGGCGGCGGCGTCACCGTGACCAGCACCGGCACCGTCGCCACGACCGGTGCCAACGACAGCGCCGGCATCCTCGCCCATGCGGGCCATGGCAGTGCGACCGTCACCAGCAGCATCGTCACCACCACCGGCACCCGCGGCCACGGCGTCACCGCCGAGGCCGATACCGGCAATGCCGTGATCACCAGCGGCAGCGTCACTACGTCGGGCACCGACGCCAACGGCATCTTTGCCTATGCCTTGAACGGCAACGCCACCGTCACCAGCACCGGCACCGTGCGCACCGGCGGCACCGCCGATTCCGAGGGCATCACCGCCATCGCCAATGGCGGCAACGCGACAATCACCAGCAACATCGTCATCACCACCGGCAACAATGCCGAGGGCATTCAGGCCTTCGCCGTCGGCGGCAACGCCGTCATCACCAGCACCAGCGTCACCACCTCGGGCAGCGGCAGCACCGGCATCCTCGCGGACGCCACCGGCAATTCCACGATCACCAGCACGACGGTCAACACCACCGGCGCCAACGCGATCGGCATCTCGGGGACCGCCCCCGGCCGGGTGACGATCACTTCGGGCACCGTCACCACCACCGGGGCCGGCTCGATCGGCATCGTCGCGAACGAAACCGGCGGGCCGGGCGGCCCGGCGAGCATCATCCCCGGCGCCGCCGCGGTGCTCGGACCGAACGGCGGCGTCAGCATCACCAGCGGCAGCGTCACCACCAGCGGCGCCGGCGCGACCGGCATCGACGCTTCGGCCGCAGGTGGCGACGTCGAGATCTTCAGCACCGGCAGCGTCGCCACCGGCGGCGCCAATGCGCGCGGCATCGTCGCGACCAGCAACAATGGCTTCGTCACGGTCGACGCGGTGAACGTCGGCACGACCGGCGCGACCTCTGACGCGATCTTCGTCTCTTCGGCCACCACCAGTACGATAACGATCCGCGGCCTCGTCCAGGCGACCAACGGCTTCGAGGTCCAGGCCAATGGCGGCGCGGCGACCGTCAACACCACGGCGAGCGGCGTCATCCGCGGCGCGATCGACCTCACCGACAATGCCGACCGGGTCAACAACGCCGGCACGTTCGATGCGATCGGCACCAGCCCGTTCGGCGCGGGCGTCGACATCTTCAACAACAGCAACCTCGTCACCTCGTTCAACGGCGCGGCGGTGTTCGCCGGGCTGGAGACGTTCAACAATAGCGGCCGGGTCGAGATGCGCGACGGCGCGGTCGGCGACACGCTCAACGTCACCGGCAGCTTCACCGGCTCGGGCAGCAGCCATCTCGGCGTCGACGCCAATCTCATCAGCCGGCAGGCCGACGTCCTCATCACCGGCGTCTCGAGCGGCTCGACGGTGCTGGACGTCACCCTGGTCGCCCCGCCGGTCTTCGACCTGATCGGCACGCTGGTGGTCGATGCGACCGGGGGCACCAGCTCGACCGCCTTCGCCCTCGCCAGCACGACGACCACCAACCCCTATGTCAGCCTCAACCTGCTGTTCGACGCGCCGAACAATAATTTCCTGCTCGTCGGCCTGCCGACCCAGCCGGTGTTCGAATCGATCATGGCGGGCGAGGCGTTCATCAACTTCTGGTACAACAGCGCCGATGCGGTCACCGCGCAGCTCCAGGCGGCGCGCGACGCGCTGTCGCCGCCGCCCGGCAGCTACCTTGCCGGCGGCGGCCGGTTCGGCGGCTGGGTCCAGCTGCGGGCGGGCAAGATCGAGCGCGACGCGTCGCAGAGCTTCACCAGCGGCGGCACGACGACGGTGTTCGACACCAGCTACGACCAGAATTTCGAAGGGGTCCAGGCCGGCCTCGACTATCAGAGCGGCGGCGCGATCCTCGGTATCACCTTCGGCCTGGAGCGGTCCGACGTCGATTTCGACGCCAGCCTCAACGGCATGAATCTCGACGGCGGCAACGTCGGCGCCTATGCCGTCTTCCAGTCCGGCAGCTTCTTCTTCAACGGGCTTGCCAAGATCGACTGGATCAACGCCGACGCCGAGCCGGGCGCCGGCCTCTCGACCAGCTTCAACGCGACCGCCTGGGGCCTGCGCGGCAATGCCGGCTTCCGCTTCAACATGGGCCGCGCCTTCGTCGAGCCCGCGGTCAGCCTCTCCTGGGTCAATGTCGACATCGACGATTACACGAGCGGCGGCGCGACCGTGGCGTTCGACGACATCCACAGCTTCCGCGGCACCGCGGGCATCCGCTTCGGCGGCGACTTCCAGACCGGCCCGCACAGCTCGCTTTCGCCCTATATCGGCATCGCCGCGGTCGACGAATTCCAAGGCACTGTCCGCAACACCTTCACCCTGAGCCAGACGATCGGGCTCGAGCAGGATGCGCCGGGCACGTTCGGCGAGCTGAGCGCCGGCGCGACATTGCGGTCGGGCTCGGTCGAGGCGTTCGTCCGCGGCGAGCTCGACTTCGGCGGCGAGCGGGACGGCCTGCAGGGCCGGGCGGGCCTCAGGATCCGCTTCTGAACGGTCCGTTCGGTTTCGACGTGCGCGTCGCCTGGCGGCGCGACGATCCCGCGATCGAGGCCGACGCGATCGATTTCTGGCGCCGCAACCAGCTGCTGCCCGAGGGCGTCGACCCCGCCGCGCGCGCCAAGGAGCTGATCGCCGCCGCCTACAAGGACGGGCAGCTGGCCGCGGTCGCCACCGCGACCATCGGCCGGATGGATTTCCTGCGCGCCAACTTCGCCATCATCCGCGGCGCGACCGCGCCCGAATTCCGGCGCAGCCATGCCCAATTGTCGCTCTCGGCGCCGGGCCGCGCCGCAATGCACGCTTGGGCGCGCGACCATCCCGAGGAGAAATATGCCGGCGCCATCGTCTTCGTCGACCGCGGCGAATGGGGCGATTTCACCCGGCTGCCGGTCTGGCCGGAATCGGAGTTCGCGCTGGTCGGCTACGACCAGCACGACCGCCAGATCCGGGTCCGCTGGTTCGAGGATTTCCGTTTCGAGAGCGGCGGCGAGAAGCCCTCGCTGCCGCGCCTGCCAGAGGGGCCGCCGCCCGATATCGAGCTGCGCCCGGCATGGCGGTCGGACGATCCCGAAATCGCGCGCGATGCGATCGCCTTCTGGCGGCGGCTCGGCAATCTGCCGGCCGGCGCGACGCCCGAGGAGCGCGCCAAGGAAATCGTCGTTGCCGCCTATGGCGAAGGTCGGATGGTCGGCGTCATCACCGCCTCGCTCGGGCTGTTCGAGCAGGTCCGCGCACGCGTCGCGATGCTGCGCGGCTCGGTCGACCCCGAGTTCCGCCGCGCCCATGTCGGCATCGCAATGTTCCCCAGGGCGCTCGACATTCTCGAAGCCTGGGCGGCGGCCAATCCCGGCGAACGGGTCGCCGGCATCGGCGGCATCCTCGAATCGCGCGAGCTCCTCGCCGCCCAGCAGCTGCCGTGCTGGCCGCAGTCGCGCTTCAACCTGGTCGGCTTCACCCCCGACGCCCGCCAGATCCGCCTGCGCTGGTTCCGCGACTTCCGGCTGGACTAGGGCGCCGGCGCCTCGAGCGCGCCGAATTCGGGTTCGAACGAGATCAGGCTCTGGATGTCCGGGGAGCTCACGCCGAGCGCCATTGGGCAGAGCGTGTCGGGGATCACCGCGACGTCGAACAATTCCTTGATCGCGCCGTTGAGGCGGATCCAGTCGACGAGGTCGCCGGTGCGCAAGTCGACGATGCAGATTCCGCACCAGGGCTCGCCGTCGCGCTTCTTCAGCTCGTCCTGCAAGGCGAGGCCCGAAAAGGCGCCGTCGCGCGGCAGCGACACGGTCGCGACCGCATAGCCGCCGACGAGGGCGAGGCCGCGCAGGAAGCCCGGACAGAAGGCGATGTCGGTGCGCGCGCCGCTCTGCGGATCGACCCGCGCCAGCATGCCGCGGCCGGAATCGAGCAAATAGACGCCGTCGGCCGCGACCCGCGGGCTGTGCGGCATCGACAGCTGGTCGGTGACGATCCTCTCGTCGCGGACGTCGATCAGGACGCCGCCTTCGTGCCGCCGGTCGCGCCAGCCGTTGATCATGTCGGAGCGGCTGACCGCGGTGACGTAGGCGGGCGCGCCGTCGTCCATGGCGAGGCCGTTCAGGTGGCAGCGGTCCTCGGCGGCGAGCCGCGAGATGAAGGGCGGCTTCCACAAGGGCTTGAAGCCGTGGGTGGTGCTGGTCGTCGCCAGGCACGAGAATTTGGTGTTGACGAAGATCACCCGGCCGGCGCGGTCGACGGAGAGCTCGTGGGCGTCGATATCGCCGGTCGTCTGGGCGTTGCGCGGCACGTAGAGCCGGTCGAAATTCTCGTTGGCGCGCTCGTGCGGCGCGAGCACGTTCTCCAGCCGCCAGATCTGGAACAGCGAGCCGACGTAGAGCCGCGCCGGGGTCGCGTGGACGCCCATCGCGCGCACGTAATTCTGCTGGTGGAAGGAGACCTGGCCGCCCGGCAGCCGCCCGACCAGGAACAATTGCCCGGTCTGGTAGGAGGTGAAGGCGAGGCTGCAGCGGTTGCGCGCCAGCCAGTTGCCGAAGCCGCGCGAGACGCTGATCCGGGTCTGGTCAGCGGCCGGCTGCGCGGCCTGCGGCGCCGCCTGCGCCTCCTCGACGGCGACCGCGGGGGCCTCGACGCTCTTCTTTCTCGCCATCATTCACTCTCCAGACGGCGGACGATCAGCTCGGCGGCCGCTTCGGCGTCCATTGTCATCGTGTCGATGCGAATGTCGGGTTGTTCGGGGGTCTCATAGGGCGAATCGACGCCGGTGAAATTGGCCAGCTGGCCGGCGCGCGCCTTCCTGTAGAGGCCCTTGGTGTCGCGCCGCTCGGCTTCGGCGAGCGGCGTGTCGACGAAAATCTCGACGAAATCGGCGTCACCGACCATCTCGCGGACCAGCGCCCGCTCGGCCCGGAACGGGCTGATGAAGGCGGTCAGGACAATCAGGCCCGCGTCCATCATCAGCTTCGCCGCCTCGCCGGCGCGGCGGATATTCTCGACCCGATCGGCGGCGGTGAAGCCGAGATCCTTGTTGAGCCCGAGCCGGACATTGTCGCCGTCGAGCAGGAAGGTGTGGCGCCCGCGCGCGTGCAGCCGCGCCTCGACGAGGTTGGCGATGGTCGACTTGCCGGCGCCGGAAAGGCCGGTGAACCAGAGCAGCTTCGGCTTCTGGTCCTTGAGCGCCGCGCGCCGTTCAGGCGTGACGTCGAGAACCTGCGCGTGAACGTTCTCCGAGCGGCGCAGCGCGAAACGGATCAGGCCGGCGGCGACGGTGGCGCTGGTCAGCCGGTCGATCAGGATGAAGCCGCCCAGCGCCCGGCTCGCCGCATAGGGCTCGAAGGCGATCGGCTGGGCGGTGTGGATGACCGCGGCACCGATCTCGTTCAGCGCCAGCGTCCTGGCAGCGAGCTGCTCCATCGTGTCGATGCCGAGCTTGTATTTGGGCTCCTGCACGGTCGCCGGCACGGTCCGCGTGCCGAGCTTCAGCAGATATTGCCGGCCGGGCAGCAGCGGCTCCTCGGCCATCCAGATCAGGTCCGCCTCGAACGCGTCGGCCACGTGCGGCGCCGGGTCGGCGGCGGCGATCAGATCGCCGCGCGAGCAATCGACCTCGGCCGCGAAGGCGAGGGCGATCGGCTGGCCCGCTTCGGCCTCGGCCAGGTCCCCGTCCATGGTGACGATCCGCGCGACCTCGGCCGGCGTGCCCGCGGGCGCGATCGTGACCTTGTCGCCGGGCTTCACCGCGCCGCTCGCGACCATGCCGGCGTAGAAACGCGTGTCGGCTTCGCGGATCACCTGCTGAACCGGCATGCGGAAGGCATCGAGCGCTCCGGTCGAAAACGGCCGGACCTCCTCCAGCCAGGGCAGCAGCGCCGGTCCGTCATACCAGGGCGTGCGCGGCGACAGGCCGGTCACATTGTCGCCGTCGATCGCGCTGACCGGAATGACCTGGAACGCATCGAGGTCGAGCGCGCCCGCCAACCGGTCGACGTCGTCGCGGACCGCCTTGAACCGCGCCTCGTCGAAGCCGGCCAGGTCCATCTTGTTGACCGCGAAGACGAAGTCCTCGATGCCGAGCAGGCGGGCGATCATCGCGTGGCGGCGGGTCTGGGCGAGCACGCTTTTGGTCGCGTCGACCAGCACCAAGGCGAGCTCGGCGTTCGAGGCGCCGGTCGCCATGTTGCGGGTATATTGCTCGTGGCCCGGGCAGTCGGCGAGGATGAAGCGGCGATGCTCGGTCGCGAAATAGAGATAGGCGACGTCGATCGTGATGCCCTGCTCGCGCTCGGCCTCGAGCCCGTCGGCGAGCAGCGAGAAATCGGTCAGCCCTTCGAGCCTGTCCTTCGCCACCGCGCCGCAATCGTGGAGCATGCGGCCGATCAGGGTCGACTTGCCGTCGTCGACCGAGCCGCAGGTGAGGAAGCGCAGCAAATCGGCCATCAGAAATAGCCCTGCCTTTTCTTGCGCTCCATCGAGGCCTTCTGGTCGCGGTCGATCAGCCGGCCGACCCGTTCCGACGTGCCTTCTCGAGCCATCTCGTCGAGGATCGCGTCGATCGTCGCGGCCTCGCTCTCGATCGCCCCTGTGAGCGGCCAGCAACCCACGGTCCGTACCCGCACCCGCCTTGTCGCCGTCGCCTTCAGCCGTTCGTCGTCGACGATGAGGAGGGTGCCGTCGCGCTCGGCGGTCGGCCGCTCGGCGGCGAAATAGAGCGAGGCGACCGCGATCTTCTCGCGCCCGACATAGGTCCAGACGTCGCGCTCGGTCCAATCGGAGAGCGGGAACACGCGCAGCGATTCGCCCGGTCCCAATCGCGTGTTCCACAGCCGCCAGAGTTCGGGGCGCTGGCGCTTCGGGTCCCAGCCATGGCCGGCCGAGCGGATCGAGAAGACCCGCTCCTTGGCCCGGCTCATCTCCTCATCGCGGCGGGCGCCGCCGAAGGCGAGGTCGAAGCGGCCGGCATCGAGCGCCTGCTTCAGCCCTTCGGTCTTCCACAGCTCGGTGTGGAGGGTCGCGCCATGGTCGAACGGATTGATGCCGCGCGCCTCGGCCTCCTTGTTGCGGTGGACGATCAGCGCCATCCCCGCTTCGGCGGCGAGCGCGTCGCGCAAGGCGTAGAGCTCGGCGAACTTCCAGCCGGTGTCGACGTGGAGCAGCGGGAAGGGCGGCGGCGCCGGGAAGAAGGCCTTGCGCGCGAGGTGGAGCATGACGCAGCTGTCCTTGCCGCCGGAGAACAGCATCACCGGCCGCTCCGCCTCGGCGGCGCCTTCGCGGAGGATCTGGATCGCTTCCGCTTCCAGCCGGTCGAGATGATCCCGCGCTATGTCCTTGGCTCCTGTCGTCCCGAGCCGGGTGGTGCCGGGTGAGCGGCTCGCTCGTCAACACCATTCCGCAAGGGCTTGGCACGGAACAACTGCATTCGCGGACAATTTCCGATGCGACCGGGCGACATCTTCAACGCCCGGCTGATGCCGGACGGAGGCCAGGGATGAGCTTCAAGGGAATGGCCGTAGCCGCCACGGTCGCGCTTTCGATGATCGGGGCGCCGGTGTTGGCGCAATCTGCGGCGCCACTTTCGGTCGTCACCTCCGTCGAACGCAGCGGTGCGACGCTCGGCCATGCGAACGACCTCCGCAGGGATCATATGGTGGCCCCTCGCCTTCTTTGCCGTGGTCATTGCCGCCATCTTCCTCATCGGCGACAATGACGGCGGAGACCTGCCGGCCAGCGCCTGACCGGGCACGGACGCCGGGGTGATGCAAGGGCGCCGGTCGCGAGAATATCTGGTGCCGGGTGTCGGACTCGAACCGACGACCTACCGCTTACAAGGCGGTTGCTCTACCAGCTGAGCTAACCCGGCGGCGCGCCCTAGCCTCAAATGGTCTAACGAACCGCGAACGTCCAGCCCTCGCCCGGGGGCTTGACGGAAGGCGACGCCGCGGAAAAAATCGACGCCGATTTTTCGACTTGCTGCCAGCGCCTTAAAAGGATTGGGCAAGGCGATCTCGGTCAAATTGGACAGACTCGCACGCATTGCATTGAAATCGGACCAGATTTCTTCGGTGCTGTTCCAGAGTCCATTTGCGCGCCAGTGGCGCCTGCGCTAGCACTTGCTTTACCGCAACTTGTCGGGATTCGGTCGGGGGGTCTGCCCATGCGCGTCTATGAGGCGATCGTAAAGGGACTCGAGAGCATCGGCGTCGATGCGGCCTTCGGCGGCGCCGGCGAGACCGCGGCCGGGATGATGATGGCGCTCCATCATTCGAAGAAGATCCGCGGCATCATCACCCGCCACGAGCAGGCCGCGTCGTTCATGGCGTGCGGCTATGCGATGTACACCAACAAGCTCGGGGTCTGCTGGGCGACGGCCGGGCCCGGCGCGTTCAACTTCTTTAACGGGCTCGGCATGGCGATGTCCGATTCCTATCCGATGCTGGCGATCACCGGCTATGCCAATGACGAATGGGAAGGGAAGTGCTCGCTCAACGAGACCTCGGGCCGCAACCGGACGCCCGATTCGAAGAAGATGTTCGAGGCCTGCTGCAAAGGCAGCTGGCACCTGACCGACGTCGCCGACACGATGGACGTGCTCGAGGCGGCGGTGAACTGCGCCTATGAGGGCCGGCCGGGGCCGGTCCACATCTCCATCCCCGGCAATCTTGCCCACAAGGACCATCAGGTCACCAATTACCGCGATCTTCGTCTCGAGATCGAGCCGGTGCGTCCCGATCAGGCGCGGATCGACGAGGCCGCGCAGGTTCTCGCCCAGGCGATCAACGGCGGCAAGTCGGTCGTCGCGCTGGTCGGGTTCGGCGCCATCCGCAGCGGCGCCGGCGCCGCGATCCGCCACCTGATCGAGCGATTCCAGATCCCGCTCGTCACCACCCTGGACGGCAAGGGCATCGTCTCGGAAAACCATCCGCTGTCGATCGGCGTGTTCTGCGACAGCGGCCATCCCAGCGCCTGGAAGGCGTTCATGGACGCTGACGTGGTGCTGGCGATCGGCAACGCCTTCAACCAGCACGCGACCTTCAACTATTGGCCGAAGCTGTTCGACGGCAAGACGCTGATCCACGTCAACATCTCCGAGATGGAGATCGACAAGGCCTACAAGGCCGATCATGCCGTGGTCGCGGACGCCAGGCTTGCCGTCCGCGCGCTCAGCGACGCGCTCGAGCCGCAGGTCGGCGCGCGTCCGCCGGCGCAGGTCGACGGCCGCGACTACGAGGCGCGCAAGATCGTCGGTGTGCCGATGGACATCCATCCCGGGCGGATGGCGCAGATAATCGGCCGCATGCTTCCACCTGACGCGATCCTGCTCGCCGACGCCGGCGCCCACCTGTGCTGGCTCGGCTATTATGTCGAGCTCGAGGAGGGGCAGAATTTTCGCAAGGCGGGCGAGTTCGGGCCGATGGCGGGGCACACCAACGGCGCGATCGGCGTCAAGGTCGCCAATCCGCATCGGCCGGTCATCGTCGGCTGCGGCGACGGCTGCTATTCGCTCGCCGGCTTCGAGCTGATGACCGCCGTCGAGCACGACATCCCGGTCATCTGGATCATCTTCGACGACAGCCAGTTCAAGCTGATCAAGCTCTACCAGCTTTCCGAATTTCACGAATCGGGCCTGGTCGAGTTCCAGAACCCCGATTTCGCCGCTTATGCCAAGGCCTGCGGCGCAAACGGCTATCGCGTCGAGGACGAGGACGAATTCGAGGCGGCGTTCGCGGACGCGCTCGCCTCCAACCGCCCCTGCGTTATCGACGCCAAGATCACGCGCTGGGCGATCCCGCATTACAGCCCGTCACCCGAAGGGAAGATCGCGGCGCTCGTCGAGGGCTTGGAGAAGCGGTTCCGGGGCGAATAGCCGCTGAAGGAGGGGAGGAGGCCGACGATGGCGACGCAGTGGGAGACCTATTCCGGCGGTTCTGCCGAGGCCGAGCACAAGGAATTCGACCGGCTTGCCGTCGACATCATGCGCGCCCAGCTCAAGGCCAGGCGCGCGGCCGGCATCGGCGGCGTCGACCGCGCCTTCCACGCCAAGGCGGTGCTCGCGGTGGAGGAAGCGGAGCTGCGCTTCGACGATAATCTGCCGGACGATCTCAGGGTCGGCTTCGCCCAGCCGGGCAAGGCCTATCCGTGCGTGGTCCGCATCTCCAACGCCGCCAATCGCGGCCAGCCCGACTACAAACCCGACCTTCGCGGCATCGCCGTCCGCGTCACCGTTTCGCCCAAGGTGCAGCACGATCTGCTCGCCACCAACTATCCGGTCTCGCACGCCCGCAACGCCTATCAGTTCGTGGCGTTCGCGGTCGCGACCGCGGGGGGGACGCTGTCGCGGCTGTTCGGCCTGCTGAAGCTGATCTTCACCGTCGGCCTGTTCGAGACGATCCGGATGATCGGCAACGTCTCGAAGGGGCGCAAGAAGAAGGTGCGCAGCGTCGCCCTCGAAACCTATTGGAGCCGCGGCGCGATGTGCTGGGGCAAGGACCGGGCGGTGCGCTTCCTGTTCCGCCCCGTGCCCGGCGCGGCGTCGGCGCCCGACCCTTCGAAGACCGACCCCGAATATCTGGCCAAGGAGGCCGCGCTCAGGCTGGCGCGCGGCGACATCGCCTTCGAGCTGTGCGTCCAGCGCTTCGTCGACCGGAAGAAGACGCCGATCGAGGATACGGCGATCGAATGGAAGACCGGCGTGTCGCCGCCGATCCCGGTCGCGACGCTGACCATCAGCGGCATGGACGTGGGCTGCGCCGCCGCCCGGGCGAACAGCCGGGCGATCGACGGCCTCGCCTTCAATCCGTGGAACACGACCGACGAGTTCAAGCCGCTCGGCAACCTCAACCGCGCCCGCAAGGTCGCCTATGACGCGAGCGCCGCGCACCGCCAGGCGATGCGCTGGCACCACGATCTGCCGCTGCGCAACAAGATTTTCGGCGGCCTGGCGCGCGGCGGCTACGGGATACTCAACCGGTTCGTCGAATGGCACAAGCTGCCCCTCTTTCTCAGCCTGCTCAACCTGGCGGTATTCCGCCACATCCTGCGCCGCGACAATCTGATCGACACCGATCCGCCCGACGCGCCGCCCACGGCCCGGCCGGTGCCGCCGGCGCCGAACGAGGAGCTGCGCACCCAGCGCAGCTTCGAGGGCTACTGCAACGACCTCTCGGCGCCGGAGATGGGGGCGGTGAACCGGCCCTTCGGCCGCAACCTCAAGGCCGACTATCAGCCCGAGCATTTCGGCACGCCCAACCCGGTCTTGATCAGCGAGCTGCTGCTCAAGCGCAAGGCCTTCATCCCGGCGCGCTCGCTCAACAACCTGGCCGGCGCCTGGATCCAGTTCCAGGTCCACGACTGGGTCGACCATGCCCGCAACCCGCTCGGCGTCAACGACGTCCGAGTGCCGCTCCCCGAAAATTTCCCCGATTGGCGAAGCGCGACCGACGGCGAGCCGCTGCGAGAAATGCGCATCGCCGGCAACGTCAACGCAACCAAGGACGCGGCCGACGGCACTCAACGCCTGTTCGCCAACCAGGCCTCGCATTGGTGGGACGGATCGGAGATTTACGGCTCCGACAAGAAGAAGGCGTACGGCCTGCGCGAGGACGGCGGCAAAGGCGCCAAGATTCGCCTTGTCGACAACCATCTGCCCGACGACGTGAATAGCATGGAGATGACCGGCTTCAACCAGAGCTGGTGGCTGGGCATCTCTGCGCTCCAGACCCTGTTCGCGCGCGAGCATAACGTGCTGTGCGACGAACTGATGCGCAACTATCCGCTCTGGCCGCAGGACCAGATCTACCATACGGCGCGGCTGATCGTGTCGGCGCTGATCGCCAAGATCCACACCGTCGAATGGACCCCGGCGATCCTCGGCACCAAGGCGATCGACATCGCCCTCAAGAACAATTGGTATGGCCCGGCCTCCTGGAGCACCAAGCTCGGCCTATGGCTGATGGACATGGATTCGAGGGTCGGCATCCCGAAGACCCAGCCCGACCATGGCGGCGCGCCCTATTGCCTGACCGAGGATTTCGCGACCGTCTACCGGCTCCACCCTTTGATCCCCGACGATTATGTCTTTTACGATCATAGCAGCGGCAAGCGGATCTGCGACAAGACCTTTCTCGAGATCCAGGGCCGCAACACCGGCGGCGTAATGCACACGCTGCGCCTCAGGAACACGCTCTATTCGTTCGGCATCTCGCACCCGGGCGCGATCGTGCTGCACAATTTTCCGCATTCGCTGCGCAATTTCGTCCGCACCGGCGAGGGCGTTGGCGAGGAAAAGGAGCGGATCGACCTCGCCGTGGTCGATCTTGTCCGCACCCGAATGCGCGGCGTGCCGCGCTACAACGGCTTCCGCACCGGCCTCCACAAGCCGCGCATCAAGCATTGGGAGGACTTGAGCGACGATCCCGAATCGGTGCGGCTGATGAAGGAGCTCTACAAGGACATCGACCAGGTCGACACGATGGTCGGGCTGTTCGCCGAGCCGGTCCCGGCGGGATTCGGCTTCTCGGACACCGCCTTCAGGATCTTCATCCTGATGGCGTCGCGCCGGATGCAGAGCGACCGCTTCCTGACCGTCGATTTCCGGCCGGAAATCTATTCGCCGGTGGGCATGGACTGGATCGAGCAGAACAACATGACCAGCGTGATCCTGCGCCACTGCCCCGAGCTCGCGTCGATGCTGCCGCGCGACGCCACCGCTTTTTCGCCGTGGCGGCCCGTTCCCGTTGCCGCTTTGTGAGGATGTGATGACAGACCCCAGAGATGATTCGCACCCCGGGCTCGACGCGCTGCTGAAGCGCCCGCTCATGGAAACGATCTGGCACCGGCGCACCCACCGGGTGAGCCGCGGCAGCGAGGTCTCGGCCGGATCGATGACCTATAAGAGCAAGAACAAGCGGGCGCCGCTGACCGAGCTCGAGGAAGCGATCCTGATCGCGGCGACCGGCTGCACCGGGCTGACCATGCCCGACCGGCCGTTCAACGATCCGCGCAACGGCGTGCCGATCATGTCCAAGCCCAACGTCAACATGGCGGGACGCACGGCAGGCAGCCCGGACAATGCGCAGGGCACCCATTTCTTCATGATCAACGACGCCGGCACCTGGTTCCTGCGTACGCTGCCGCCGGCGCCGGACGAACCGTTCGCGCCCGCGACGCTGCTCGACCGCGCCCGTCAGGCGAAGGTGCAGCTGCTCGACCATCGCATCGACGTGCCGAACGGCAATCGCGACTTTCCCGCCTATCTCGATTCCAACCGCTTCCTGTCGAACCTTCCGGGGACGACGATCCTGTTCCCGGTCGTCGACCTCTCCCACCAATATATCAACGGCATGATGTATCTGCTGACCCAGCCCGACGGGGCGCGGCCGACGATCGTCGACGACCGCAACTTCTACATGAAGGCCGGGGTCAAGAAGTGGGTGAAGAACGGCTTTTTGAACAAAGACATCAAGCTGCCTCTGGGGTCGATCGCCTCGATGCGCACCCAGATCGAGGCAGACCTGCTGATCCAGACCCTGTTCCTGATCGCCGACGCGATGGGGCTGGGCGCCTGGATCCACGGTGCGATCTCGCCGCCGGTGATGCTCGGCGATCCCAAGTTCACCAAGCAATACGGCCAGATGCTGGGCTTCGATTTCGTCACCCCGAAATGGAAGTTCGCCGATCTCTTCCGCTGGCAGGTGCCGCTGCCGCGCTTCGCCAATCTGCGCGCCCACCCGGTCGGATTGCGCCACAAGGGCGAAAAGCTGATCAAGGGCAGCTGCCCGCCTTATTATGAGAGCATGTCGGCGGCGGTCGACGCGGTGATCGCCGAAAAGTTCGGGCCGCAGGGCATCTACCGCGACGAGGCGATGTTCGGACGGATCTACAAGGACGATTTCGGCCGGGAATATCTGCGCGAGGCGAGCGACTATTCGTCCAACGTGATCGAATGCTGCCGCGACATCTGCACCTACATCTACAAGACGCACGGCCGCTTCCCGGCGCATACCGACGCCATCCACGTGCCCGGCATCTGGCTGCAGGTGCACAATGTCGACATCGAATATTACGACCGCTTCTTCCAGACCGGCCTCACCGACGCGCACCGGGCGCACGACAAGAGTTGGCTCTAGCGGACGCCGAACGTCCAGCCTTCGGTGCTGGCGATGTTCGGCTTCATATCCTTCGGTTTCCAGAGCTCTGGGCGCCTGGCGTTGGCGCGCAGCCAAGCCGCGGTCAGGATCGCGTCCGTGCTGTGATCGTCATAGCGCCGGGCGAACGGCATGTGCGGATCGCTGCCCAGTTCGCGAAGCGCGCGATCAAGCGTCTCGCCATCGCGAATCTTGCTGCTGCCCTTGGGGATTCCGGCATCGCGCGCCGCGATGGTTGTATAGATTTCGACGATCAGCGCGCCGCGCGCGGGCACTGGATCGAACGGCCAGACCGGAATCCTGCCGGCGAGCGCGTGGAGCACGCGCATACCGGTCAGGCTCGATTTGCCGACCTGCGCCGCCCCGACCAGGTTGAAGCAGCTGTAGGGAGAAAGGCCCATCTCGCGCTGGCCTTCTTCGCAGCGGCGGAAGCGTCCGGCGCCCTGCGGAAACAGATCTCCACAATCGCGCAGTTGGCGGAAATGACGCCGAACTTCGGCGTGTGCGACAAAGCTCGTCGCGGCCAAATGAGGATCGTCCGCGCTCAGCGATTCGACAAGCGCCCAAAGGCCGCGAGCATCGCCCGGCGATCGATCCCAGCCGGGAAAATAGGTGCCGCGATCGACGAATGGGAAAGTGGGCGAGAGGTCGAGCCCGATCAGGGTCGGCTCATTCGCCTGCCCAATGATCCACTCGAGCACCTCGCCACGCGACCAGGCCCGGTCCACCGGTTCGACGAGTTGGGGCGCGGCCGTGCCCTCTTCGCAAACCGCTAAGGCGATGCCGCGCTGCTTCCTGCCCTTGGCGCCCGACCAGTCGATCGCGGCGAAGCGCTCGAAGCGCGGCGTCACTTCCGCTTCCGCGGCCTTGGCGGGGGCTTGGCGGCGGTCCAGTCGCGCGAGCGCTCGATCACCGATCGGACCCGTCCGGGATCGGCGCTGGCGAAGCGGATCAGGACGGCCGGCCACCCTTCATAATGGGGCGACTGCCAGAAGGTGTCGGGATCGGTCTCCTTGAGGATCTCGACCGTGTCGAGGTCGATCCCGACGCCGAACGACGATTGCTGCTCGTGACCGGTATAGAGGAAGGCGCGGCCGTTCGAGGCGACCTTGACCGCGGGCTTGCCGTAGCTGGTGGAAAGCTCGGTGTCGGGCAGGGTCAGCGCATAGGCGACCGCTTTCTCCCACGAATCGATCGGCTCAACCATCGTCCTTCGCCTTCCGCTGCTCGTCCCACCACGCCATGCGCTCGGCGACGCGCTTCTCGAAGCCGCGGTCGGTCGGCGCATAGAAAGTCTGCGGCTCCATCTCCTCGGGCCAGTAATTGTCGCCGGAAAAGCCGCCTTCGGCGTCATGATCGTACTGATAGTCCTTGCCGTAGCCGATCTGCTTCATGAGCTTGGTCGGCGCGTTCAGGATGTTCTTGGGCGGCATCAGCGAGCCGGTCTCCCGCGCCGAGCGCCAGGCGCCCTTCTGGGCCATGTAAACGGCGTTCGATTTGGGCGCGGTGGCGAGATAGAGGCAGGCCTGGACGATCGCCAGCTCGCCCTCCGGGCTGCCGAGGAAGTCGTACGTGTCCTTGGCGGCGATGCACTGGACCAGCGCATTCGGGTCGGCGAGGCCGATATCCTCGCTCGCGGCGCGGGTCAGGCGGCGGAGCAGATAGAGCGGCTCCTCGCCGGCGGTCAGCATCCGCGCGAGATAGTAGAGCGCCGCCTGTGGATCGGAGCCGCGGATCGCTTTGTGCAGCGCCGAGATGAGGTTGTAATGGCCCTCGCGGTCCTTGTCGTAGACGGCGACGCGGCGGTGGAGCAGAGCGGCCAGCTCGGCCGGCGCGAGCGGCTTGTCGACCTCGATCGAAAACAGGGTCTCCGCCTGGTTGAGGACGAAGCGGCCGTCGCCGTCCGCCGTCGCCACCAGGGCGTCGCGCGCCTCCGGCGTGAGCGGGAGCGGGCGTCCCGTCAGCGCCTCGGCGCGGTCGAGCAATTTGCCCAGGGCCGCGGCGTCGAGCCGATTGAGGATCAGCACCTGCGCCCGCGACAACAAAGCCGCGTTCAATTCGAAGCTCGGATTTTCGGTCGTCGCGCCGACCAGGACGACGGTGCCGTCCTCGACATAGGGCAGGAAGCCGTCCTGCTGGGCGCGATTGAAGCGGTGGATTTCGTCCACGAACAGCAAGGTCTGGCGGCCGAGCTTCCTGTGCTCGCGCGCCTCGGCGAACACCTTCTTCAAGTCGGCGACGCCCGAGAAGACCGCCGAGATCGCGACGAAGCGCATCCCCACCGCGTCGGCAAGCAGCCGGGCGATCGTCGTCTTGCCGGTGCCGGGCGGTCCCCACAGGATCATCGAGGCGAGCTTGCCGGCCGCGACCATGCGCCCGATCGCCCCGTCGTGGCCGGTCAGATGCTCCTGGCCGACGACCTCGCAGAGCTGTCGCGGGCGCAGGCGGTCGGCGAGCGGGGCATTGTCGTCCGGCGGCGCGGGCGCGCCGGACGGGCGCGGGTCGTTCTGAAAGAGATCAGCCACTTGGCGGCAATTAGAACCGCGCCCGCCCAATCGCAATCGTCGCGTCCGGGCCGTATTGCGGCCGCGCGAACGCGGGCCGGGACCGGACGAGCGGCGCGGCGGCGGGCGGCAGGCCGCTGTGCGAGCCGACGATTGTGAACGCGACCGGCCGGGCGCTGCCGACGATCAGGTCGAGCACTGCGCCGTCGCAGGCGCGGCCGATGCAGCGCAGATAATATTTGTCCGTGTCGCGGCCGCGCTCGAAACGGCGGACAAAGGCGCCGGCGCCCGCCGCCCGGAGGCGCGCCTCGGGCGCGGCGATCAGCGCGATCGTCTCTGCGCCGTTGGCCGCGATCCTGAGGCGCAGCCGGCGCCCGCCGGGCACCGGCTGTTGGGCGATGAGCGTGACCGCCGGCGCCGCGACCGGGACGGCGGGTGCCGGCGCCGCCCAGCGCCGGCGCGTGGTGTAGGGCATTTCCGTGCGTTCCCAGGGCGCGGCGAAGGGCACCGGCGCACCGTCATTGTTGACCGCGAACCGGGCCGTGCCGGCGGTGTCGTCGCGGACATATTCGATGGTGAAGAGCTGCTGCCTGTCGGCGCTGTAGGCGGGGACCAGCGCCGCCGCGCCCCACCCGATCAGCGCGAGCGCCGCGGCCGGCACCGTCCGTGTGATGAGCGGCCTGAGCTCGATCAATGCGGGCAGCAGGATCGCGGCGCCGAGCGGTGCGAATGCCCAGAGGGGGCCGCCGTTCATCAATTCCTCGAACAGGGCGAGCGCCGGTCCGAACGTGACGTAGAGGAGCAAAGCGGCGAGGATCGCGCCCACTTGCTCGGAGCGGGCGAACCATCTCCTGCCCGCCATGCCGAGTCCGGCGGCGAGCGGCGGCAGCAGAAAATAGATCGCCGCACCCGGGGCGACGAGGCAGAGCGCCGCGCCGAGCGCGGTGAAGATGAGCCAGAAGGCGGCGCGCAGCCGGGTGCGCTCGCGTGTCCGCGCGACGAACAGCAAAGCGAGGACGCAGGCGGTGAGCGCCGAGGCGTAGACGGCGCTGGTCGTCGCCAGCGGACACGCGCGCCAATAATCGCCCGGCCGCAGCAGCTGGACGAGGACATGGCCGGCGAAGGCAAGTGCGCCCGATCCCGCCATGGCCGCCGCCATCGCCAGCAAGGGCATGCCGAGCGCGCGACGCCGCCAACCTTCGACCAGCAAGAAGACGAGGAGGATGCCGAGCAGCACCAGCCCGAACGTCAGCGGCAGCACGACCAGGAAGCGGCCCAGCACGTCGGTGTAGAGCCGCGCGCCCGCCGCCGCCGGCATGGCTCCCGAGGCCGCCACCTCGGTCGCGGCCAGCGCCTGGGCGCCCATATGCTGGAGGCTGCGGCGGTCGAGGCTCGCGAGCGTGTCGCCGGCGCTGTGGTAGCGGGTCTCGTTGCCGATCACGGCGAAGTTGAGGATCGTCCAGGGCCGCGCATCGAACACGGCGACGTCGGTCGAATTGGGGATGAGGGCGTAGAGGTCGGTCGAGAGCGAATTAGCGACCGGGCGCGCGGCGGCGGCGCGGTAGAGCGCGATCGCGGGCCCGTTCGGCCGGCTGGTCTCGAACATGATCGCCGGCCCGGAAACGCCGCGCGCCTCGAGATTGATCGCGGTATCGACTCGCGCCGCCAGCGGATCGCGCTCGAGGAAGGCGCGGGCGCCCAGAAGCCCCAGCTCCTCGCCCTCGTCGAACAGGAAGGTGACCGGCCGTGCCAGCGCCCGCCCGCGCAGATTGGCGGCGATCTCCAGCATCGTCGCGACGCCGATGCCGTCGTCGGCCGCGCCCGGCCCGGCGAAGGTCGAATCGTAATGCGAGACGAGCAGCAGATGCCGCCCCTCGGCGGGGCCGATCGTCGCGACCAGGTTGCGCACCCGCGCGCAGGCGATGGTCCGGCTGCGGCGGAAGGCGTTGCAGGCGAAATCGTCGGTGACGCGCGGCTCGAGGCCGACCGCGCGCATCTCGGCGATCAGCCGCTCCCGGACGGCATCGCCATTGGCGCTGTCGGCCGGATGGGGCCGCTGGTCGCCGAGGATACGCGCCAGCCGCTCCGCGGCGCGATCGGCCTGGAATCCGGTCGTCGCGGGAGCGGGGAGGGTGAGCAGGGAATTCTTCAGCGCCATCGCGCCGAGCAGGAGCAGGAAGAGCGCCACCGTGCCGACCGCGCGCTTCATCCGCCCCTCCCTTGTCCCCGCGTTCGCGCATGCCATATCGATTCCGCCGCGATCATGCGATAGGGGCGGCGCTTGGCTTCAGCGGAGAGAGAGAATGGGCTACCGGGTGGTCGTGGTCGGCGCGACCGGCAATGTCGGGCGGGAGATGCTCAACATCCTCGCCGAGCGCGAATTCCCCGCCGACGAGATCGCCGCGGTGGCGAGCCCGCGCTCGACCGGCCGGGTGATCGATTTCGGCGATTCCGGCCGGGAGCTGAAGGTCCGCAACATCGAGCATTTCGATTTCGCCGGCTGGGACATCGCCCTGTTCGCGGCGGGCGGCGCGGTCTCGAAGCGCTATGCCCCGATCGCCGCCGCGGCCGGCTGCACCGTGATCGACAATTCGTCCTACTTCCGGATGGATCCGGACGTGCCGCTGATCGTGCCGGAGGTGAACCCGCAGGCGATCGACGGCTTCGCCAAGCGCAACATCATCGCCAACCCCAATTGCTCGACCGCCCAGATGGTGGTCGCGCTGAAGCCGCTGCACGACGCCGCGACGATCAAGCGGGTCGTCGTCGCCACCTACCAGTCGGTCTCCGGCGCCGGCAAAGCGGGGATGGACGAGTTGTTCGAGCAGAGCCGCAACATCTTCGTCGGCGATTCGGCCGAGGCCAGAACCTTTCCCAAGCAGATCGCCTTCAACGTCATCCCCCATGCCGGCGAATTCCTCGACGACGGCTCGACCAGCGAGGAATGGAAATTGGTCGTCGAGACCAAGAAGATCCTCGATGCGAAGATCAAGGTCAGCGCGACCTGCGTCCGCGTTCCCGTCTTCGTCGGCCATTCCGAAGCGATCAACATCGAGTTCGAGAACGAAATCTCCGCCGAGGAGGCGCAGGCGATCCTGCGCGAAGCGCCCGGGATCATGCTCGTCGACAAGCGCGAGGACGGCGGCTACGTCACTCCGATCGAATGCGTCGGCGAATATGCGACCTATGTCAGCCGCGTCCGCGAGGATTCGACCGTCGATAACGGCCTGTCGCTATGGGTCGTCTCCGACAATTTGCGCAAAGGCGCGGCGCTGAATGCGGTCCAGATCGCCGAATTGCTCGGCCGCCGCCACCTCAAGAAGGCCGCGTGACGCTCGCCCTGGAGCCGATCGCGATCGGCACCGATCCGGCGCGGTTCGCCGCGGAGTTGGCACCCGCTTTCGGCGGCGACGAAGAGCCAGCGCGCGAGATCCTCGAACAGACGATCACCCTGCTGGCCGGGGACCCGCGCCCCGCTCCCTGGGGTTCGTATCTGGCCCGGCTCGACGGCCAGGCGATCGGCATCTGCGCCTTCAAGTCGGCGCCGAACGGCGACGGCGAGGTCGAGATCGCCTACATGACCTTCCCCGCCTTCGAAGGACGCGGCCATGCGACCGAGATGATCGGCCTCCTGACGGTCATTGCCGAAGCCGGGGACGCAATGCCGATCGCCCATACGCTGCCGGAGGAGAACGCGTCGAACACGGCGCTGCGGCGCAACGGCTATGCCTATGCGGGCGAGGTCGACGATCCCGAGGACGGCCTGGTCTGGCGCTGGGAGCGGCGGAAATAGGCTTTTCCTCCCTGTCCGCGCAGCGGATGGGGAGGGGGACCAGCCGAAGGCTGGTGGAGGGGCAATGCGGCAGACGACGAAGGCCACGGTTGCGAAAGCCCGCAAGCTGCGTCGGTCAATGACACCGCCGGAAGTGCGGCTCTGGCAAATTCTGCGCGCGCGTCCAGCCGGACTCAAATTCCGTCATCAGCATCCTGCCGGACCTTATGTCCTGGACTTCTATTGCGCGGCGAAGAAGCTGGGTATCGAGATCGACGGCATCGCCCATGAGATGGGGGATAACCCGGCGCGGGACGAGCGGCGCGACCAATGGCTGCGGGATCGCGGCTATCGGGTGCTCAGGATTCCCGCCAGCGAATTGCGGGGGAATGCAGAGGGTGTTCTCCAGCACATCCTGAATGCCTGCGCAGCCTAGCCCCTCCACCACCCTTCGGGTGGTCCCCCTCCCCATCGCTTCGCGACAGGGAGGATTTTCTCACTTCGCGCAGAGCGCCGCCTTCGCCTTCGCATATTCGGTGATCAGCCGCGCGACATAGTCGCCCGCGGGCAGCACCTCGGTGATCGCGCCGATGCCCTGGCCCGAGCCCCAGATGTCGCGCCAGGCTTTGGCCTTGGCGCCGTCGCCGGTGCCGAAATCCATCGTCTTGATGTCGCCCTCGGGGAGATTGGCGGGGTCGAGCCCGGCCAGCTCGATCGATTTCCGAAGGTAATTGCCGTGGACGCCGGTGAACAGGCTCGAATAGACGATGTCGTCGGCGCGGCCATCGCAAATGCCCTGCTTGTAGGCGTCGGTCGCGTTCGCCTCGGCGGTGGCGATGAAGGGCGAGCCGATATAGCCCAGATCCGCGCCCATCGCCTGGGCGGCGAGGATGGCGCGGCCGGTGGCGATCGCGCCCGACAGGATCAAAGGCCCGTCGAACCAGTCGCGTATCTCCTGAATGAGCGCGAACGGCGAGAGCCGCCCGGCATGGCCGCCGGCGCCCGCCGCGACCGCAATGATGCCGTCGGCGCCTTTTTCGACCGCCTTGCGCGCGAAGCGGTCGTTGATGATGTCGTGCAGCGTGATCCCGCCCCAGCCATGGACCGCCTGGTTGACCTCGACGATCGCGCCCAGCGAGGTGATGACGATCGGCACCTCATATTTGGCGCAGCTCGCCATGTCCTCCTGAAGGCGGAGGTTGGAGCGGTGGACGATCTGGTTGACCGCATAGGGCGCCGACGGCGCCTCGGGATGGTCGCGGTCCCACTCGGCAAGCTCCTCGCTGATCCGGTGCAGCCATTCGTCGAGCAAGGGCTGCGGCCGCGCGTTCAGCGCCGGGAACGCGCCGACGATCCCCGCCTTGCACTGGGCGATGACGAGGTCCGGGTTGGAGACGATGAACAAAGGCGCGCCGATCGCGGGCAGGCGCAGGCGGTCGAACAGGGGCGGCAGGCTCATGCCGCCTGCGTAATGGAGTGCCCGCGCCAAGTCATCCCATCGCTGTCGTCATCCCCGCGAAAGCGGGGATCCAGCTGCCTTCCTCATGCTTCTGAAAGAAGAAGCTGGATTCCCGCTTTCGCGGGAATGACGGGGGAGGGTAGAGTCACCCGATGATGCGCGCGATGCAGCTGGATCGGCCGGGCGAGCGGCTGCACATGGTCGAGCGGCCGATGCCCGAGCCCGGTCCGGGCGAGCTGCTGATCGAGGTCCTGGCCTGCGGCATCTGCCGGACCGACCTCCATGTCGTCGACGGCGACATCCATGGACCGCTGCCGATCATTCCCGGCCACGAGATCGTCGGCCGCGTCGTGAATAGCGGCGAGCGGGTCGGCGTGCCCTGGCTGGGGCGGACCTGCGGCCATTGTCCCTATTGCCGGAGCGGCCGCGAGAATTTGTGCGACGACCCCCTCTTCACCGGCTTCACCCGCGACGGCGGCTTCGCCAGCCACTGCGTCGCCGATGCGCGCTACTGCTTCCCGATCCCGGACGCGTTCGGCGACGTCGAGGCCGCGCCCTTGCTCTGCGCCGGGCTGATCGGCTGGCGCGCGCTGAAGCTGGCCGGGGAGGGGGAGGCGCTCGGCCTCTACGGCTTCGGCGCCGCCGCCCATATCCTGGCGCAAATCGCCGGGCGCCGGGTCCATGCCTTCACCCGGCCCGGCGACGAACAGGCGCAGGCCTTCGCGCTTTCGCTCGGCTGCGCCTCGGCGCAAGGCTCGGACCGGCCGCCGCCCGAGCCGCTCGACGCCGCGATCCTGTTCGCGCCGATCGGCGCGCTCGTCCCTGCCGCGCTAAAGCATGTGCGCAAGGGCGGTCGGGTGGTCTGCGCCGGCATCCACATGAGCGACATCCCGGCCTTTCCCTATGCCGATCTCTGGGGCGAGCGGTCGATCCTGTCGGTCGCCAACCTGACCCGCGCCGACGGCGCCGAGTTCCTGGAAGTCGCGGCGCGGGCGGCTGTGAAGACGGCGACCACGACATTTAAGCTGTCCTGTGCGAACGAGGCGCTGGACCTTTTGCGCGCCGGCAGGATTGAAGGCGCGGCTGTGCTGGTGCCGGGAGGAGACGGAAGATGAAATATCGCAAGCTGGGCGCGAGCGACCTCGAAGTCTCGGAAATCTCGTTGGGCTCGTGGCTGACCTACGGCGTCGGGGTCGAGGCGGATGCCGCGCGCGCCTGCCTCGACCGCGCCTTCGAGGTCGGCATCAACTTCATCGACACCGCCAACATCTACGGCCGCGGCGCCGCCGAAACCTTCCTCGGCGAGGCGCTCTCGGCGCGCCCGCGCGAGTCCTACATCCTCGCCACCAAATTGTTCTTCCCGATGACCGAAACCGACCGCGGCCTTTCCGCCGCCCAGGTGGAAAAGCAGCTCGACGCCTCGCTGAAGCGCCTCAGGACCGACCATGTCGATCTCTACCAGTGCCACCGCTACGACGAGGAGACCCCGCTCGAGGAGACGATGCGGGCGCTGACCCGCGCGGTCGAAAGCGGCAAGGCGCGCTATATCGGCTTCTCCGAATGGCCGGCGGAGAAGATCCGCGCGGCGATCGAGATGGCCGGCGTCGAGCGCTTCGTTTCCAGCCAGCCGCAATATTCATTGCTCTGGCGCGCGCCCGAAAAGGAAGTGATCCCGCTCTGCGCCGCCAACGGCATTTCGCAGATCGTTTGGTCGCCGCTCGCCCAGGGCGTGCTGACCGGCAAATATGCGCCGGGCGCGCCGGTCCCGACGGACAGCCGCGCGGCCAGCGCGGAAATGGGCGACTGGATCGGCGCCTGGCTGCGGCCGCCGGTGCTCGAAGCGGTCCAGCGCCTGAAGCCGCTCGCCGCCGAAGCCGGCCTCAGCCTCGCCCAATTCGCCCTCGCCTGGGTGCTGCGCGAGCCCAACGTCGCCTCGGCCATCACCGGCGCCTCGCGCCCCGCCCAGGTCGACGACAATGCCGCGGCCTCGGGCGCGAACGTCGATCCGGCCCTGTTCGCCGAAGCTGAACGGATCGTCGCGGAGGCGCGCTGACGCGAAGTTTCTCCGGGCGTCGCTCCCCCTCCCCCGTGATGGGGGAGGGGAGGGGGTGAGCGTCTCCGCTTCGCGGGCCTCCAAAGTTCACCCCACCCCAACCCCTCCCCATCAAGGGGAGGGGCATCAGCGGTCGTACTTGTCGGCGCGGCGCTTGCCGAACAGGAGGCCGCGCTCCATGCGGGCGCGGATCGCGTCGTAATAGGCGAGCAGGAACTCGTGATCGTCGCCGTGGGACTGTTCGTCGGACGCGCCGATCTTGTTGCGGATCGCGTCGGCGACGGTGGCGATCGCTTCCATCTGGCCGTCGCGCAGCACCCGTTCGAGCGTCTGCAGCTCGAACACGCCGTAGACGTCGAGCTGGGCTTCGCTGAAGCGCAAGCGGCCCTCGCCGGCGTCGGCGGCGCGCAGATCGACGGTCAGCTTCCTGCGCGGCGCGCTGATCACCCAGGTGCCGGCGAGCAGGTCGCCGACGCGCATCCGGTCCTTGTTGAAGAAGGGGAAGAAGAAGAAGATCGCGGTCCAGGCGAGGCCGGCCAAAGCGGCGAGGCCGCCCGCCGTGCCGTCGGCGGCGTCGAAGAACAGGAACGACAAGGGCAGGTAGAATTCGATCTCGCGCATCAGGTTGCGGGCGATCACCCGGTCGGCGGTCAGCCGCTCGCCCGAGCGGGCGACGACGCGCAGCCCTCCGACGCGTTTGCCGAAGGTCGCCGCGCGCGGCCCCATCTCCATCAGGATGAAATAGCAGTTCCGCAGCAGGAAGAAGCCGAGCAGCCAGATCACCACCGCGAGCTCGGCCCGCTCCAGGCCGAGCGCGGCGACCGCGGCGATGGCGGTGAGGGTGATGCCGATCAGGATGCCGAGCATGATGACAAGGTCGATCATGAACGCGCCGATACGCTGGCCCATGTCGGCGAGCTTGAGGCTGAGGTCGACTCCCTCGGGCGTGACCAGGCTGCGCCGCTTCCTTGCCTCGATCTGGTTGTGGAGGGCGAGGTCAGACATTTTCGGGCCGCCGCGGCAGATAGAAGAAGGCAAGCCAGAGGGCGAGCATAATAAGGCCGATCGCGTAGCGGGCCGCGTCGAGCGTGATCAGCTGCCGGCCGATCCCCTCGAGCAGGCCGGCGACGGCAAGCATCGCCACCACCCCGGCCATCACCAAAGCCGCGGTCCGCCCCGCCCGGGTCGCCGATTCGAGCCGCGTCTCCTCGCCCGGGAAGACGACGCTCCAGCCGATCCTGAAGCCCGCCGCGCCAGAGAGGACGATCGCGAAGATCTCGGTCGAGCCGTGGATGATCAGCCAGCCGCCGAGCTCGATCCCGAGCCCGTGCGAGGCGTAGAGGGCGAGGATCGCGCCCAGGATCGCGCCGTTTGCGATCAGCAGCATCGCGGTCGGCACGCCGAAGGCGAAGCCCAGGGCGAAGCTCATGATCGAGACCTGGCTGTTGTGGTTGAACAGGATCGTCGCGAAGGCGGTGAGGCCGCCCGCGCCGGGATTGTCGTAGAGCGTGCTCCGCAGGAACTCGGTGGTGGCGCTGAAGTCGCGGCCGTTGGCGAGCCCCGGCGCGACGAAGCTGCTGTACCAGGCGGGGTCGCCGGCGACGAGCAGATAGCCGGCGAGCGCGCCGACGATCGTGATCGCCAGCGACGCCAGCGTCTCGCGCCACAGGCTCTGCACCGCCCGCGGCCAATCGCGCGCGAAGAAGGCGCCGAGCCGGCTGCCGGCCGAGGTGCGCACCCCGTAGACGAAGAAATAGGCGCGCGCGCACAGCCCCTCGAGATAGGTGATCAGCTCGAGGTCGAGCGAGGTCTCGCGCGCCACCGACAGCGAGGAGAGGGCGCCGCGATAGAGGATCGGCAGCGCCAGCAGCTCCTCGTCGTCGAGTGCGCGCACCGAGCGCTTCTCGCAGCGGGTCAGGATCTCCTCGAGCCGGCGCCATTCGCCCTCGCGGGCGGCGCGGAAGCGGCGCGAGTCGGCGGGCGCGTTCATATCAGCGCCCTGCGCTTGAAATTGAGATAGGCGTTGACCAAAGCCGTCCCCGCCTCGGCGGACGGCGCCTCGAGCACGTGGACGCCGAGATGCCTGAGGCGGGTGATGACCAGCCGCCGCTCGCGCAGCAAGGCGGCGGCGGTGACCGCGCGGCTGATGTCGTCGGGGCCCGCCGGCTCGGCGGCGGCGAAGGCCTCGAGCTCCTCGTCCTTGAGCACCACGAACAGGACGAGGTGGCGTTTGAGGAGGGTGCCGACCGCGGTCAGCATGAGCTCGGCGCTGATCGTGTCGGCGAACTCGGTGAAGACGATGACCAGCGAGCGGCGGGTCAGGTCGCTCGCCAGCGTCGCCAGCGCCAAAGTGTAGTTGGTCTCGTTGGCCGAATAGTCGATACCGGCGGCGACCCGCTGCAGCATCGCGAAGGCGCGCGCCCCCGCGATCGGCTGGCTCGCCGCGCGCGGCCTCGAATCGAACGCGACCAGGCCGACCCGATCGCCGTCCTTGAGCGCCACGAAGGCAGTGAGCAAAGCCGCCGAGACGGCGCGGTCGACGCGCGGCACGCCGGCCATCGGCTCGCACATCGCCCGGCCGGCGTCGATCGCCATGACGATGTTGTTGTTGCGCTCGGTCCGATATTCCTTGGCGACCAGTGTCGTGTGGCGGGCCGAGGTCTTCCAGTCGATCGCCCGCCGGTCCATCCCCTGGCGATAGTCGGCGAGCGCCTCGAACTCGGCGCCCTCGCCGACCTGGAGCTGGGCCTTGATCCCGTACATCGCCTCCTGGTTCATCATCTGGACGCTCTTGTCGCCGATCGCGCGGATGTCGGGCGTGATCGCGATCCCCTGGCCGAGCGCGAGCTGCCGCTGCTTCCAGACGAGGCCGAGCGGACCGGTCCAGCGGACCCACACGCAATCGAGCCGCGCGGTGCCGCGCCGGTCGGCCTTCAGCACCAGCGCCGCGGCGGGGACGCCCTTCTCGGCCTCGGCCCTCGCGCGGAGGCCGAACGGCGCGCTGACCGGCCCCGAGACGCCGAGCGCGACCTCGACGCCGCCCGGCGCCGCCTTCGCGAACCGCGCCCGCGCCGTCACCGCGAAGCTCTCGCCGACGCCGACCGCGCGCGGCCCTTCGCACGCCACTTCGACGCTGCGCAGGCCGGTGCCCGCGAGGACGTCGACGACGCAGAGCGCCAGCAGCAAGGCGAGCAGCGCCAGCCCGCCGGTCCAGTAGGCCGGCGCGATCAGGCCGATGACCAGGGCCACCGGCCCGACCGCGGCCGCGGCGAGGATGGTGCGGCGCGTCGGGTAGATCAACGCGGCGCTCCGATCTCGTCGATCAGCCGCGCGATCACGCTCTCGACCGGCCGGCCCTCGATCTCGGCCGCGGCGGAAAGGATGACGCGGTGGCGCAGCACCGCCGGCGCCAGCGCCTTGACGTCGTCGGGGATGACATAGTCGCGCGCGTCCAATGCGGCGCGGGCGCGCGCGGCGCCGGCCAGCATCGCCGCGGCGCGTGGGGAAGCGCCGCCCTCGAGGTCCGGCGCCTCGCGGGTCGCGCGCACCAAAGCGACGACATAATCGGTGACGTCGCCGACCATCGGGATCGCCTCGACCGCGGCGATCGCCTCGGCGAGCCGGGCGGGCTCGACCCGGGGCTCGATTCCCCAATCCTCGGGCCTGGGCGCGCCGAAGCGGGCGCCGTGGCTGGTGACGATGCGCTTCTCCTCCTCGGCGGACGGATAGCCCATCAGATGCTTGAACAGGAACCGGTCGAGCTGCGCCTCGGGCAAGGGATAGACGCCCTGCTGCTCGATCGGATTCTGGGTGGCGATCACCATGAAGCGGTCGGGCAGGCGGTAGGTCTCGCCGTCGATCGTCACCGAGCGCTCCTGCATCGCCTCGAGCAGGGCTGCCTGGGTCTTGGGCGGGGTGCGGTTGATCTCGTCGGAGAGCAGCAATTCGCAGAAGATCGGCCCCCGGGTCAGGGTGAACTGGCTGGTCTGGAAGTTGAACAGATTGGAGCCGAGAATGTCGCCCGGCATCAGGTCCGGGGTGAACTGGATCCGCCCGAAATCGAGCCCGAGCGCGCGCGCGAAGCATTGCGCGAGGAAGGTCTTGGCGGTGCCGGGCGGGCCTTCGAGCAGCACGTGGCCCGAGGAAAACAAGGCGATCAGCAGCAGCTGGACCGCCTCATCCTGACCGACAATGGCCTTGGCCACGTCCTGCCTGAGCGAATCGGCGAGGGCTTTGACGTCGTTCACGTTCACCGGATGATGTCCTTCTTCCATGAGAAAAGCGCCCGCGCGGCCGCGACCAGCTCGTGCCGGTCGCGCGCGGCGGCGAGCCGCGAGGCCAGATAGCTGAAGGGCGGGGTGTCGCCCCGGGTGAGGCGGTCGAGATAGGTGTCGAGCGCCTCGCCCTGCAGCGCCGGCGGTGCCGCGGCGATCCGGGCCGCGTCCTGGCGGACGACATCGGCATAGGCGCCGCCGAGGCGCGCCTCGCGCCGGGCGAGCCGGATCAGGCCGGCGCTGTTCTCGACCAAAGCCGCCTTGCCGAAGGCGATCGCGCGTTCCTCGCGGCGCGCCTGGCCGAAGCGGAAGGCGCCGTGCAGCCCGGCGAGCAAAGCGGCGAACAGCAGCGCCAGGGTCATCGCGAGGAAGGGCGGCTCCAATGCGGTGCGCAGCAGGCTCGGCGAATTGTCGTTGGCGAGGCCGTTGACGGTGAGGTCGAAGGCGACGCCGCTCGCGCCGGTCGCATTGAGGGCGTCGATCAGCGCCAGCGCCGCCCGGGCGCGGGCGGGATCCTTGAGGCCGTGATTGTTGAACAGGTCCGGATCGGCGGCGACATAATGGGGCTGGTCGCCGAGCCGCGCGATCAGGATGTCGCCGTTCGGGACGGTGAGCAGGGGCGCGAGCTCGCCGCTGATCGTCTGGACATTGCCCGGTACCGGCACCTCGATCCCGTCGAGGATGTCCTCGCCGCTGGCGAACCGGTCGAGCGGCACGGCTTCGGGGCGGACCATGATCGCGGCCTTGGCGCCGATCATCTCGGCGCCGGTCGCGCCGGCCATCGGGCCGAGCGCGCGGACCCAGCCGCGATGCGAGGGATCGGGCCGGGTCACCCATTTGGGCAGGATCAGCAGCGTCGCCCGCCCGCGCCGCAGCTCGAGCAGCCGGGCGACGTCCGCCGGCCGGTTCTGCGGGGCCAGCGCGACGACGAGAAGATTGCCGGTCTCGAGGTCGGCCGGCCGGTTGACCATGTTGGTCGGACGGAAATGTCCGACCAGGGTGATCAGGCCCTTATAGCCGGTGGCGCCGACCGACAGCGCCGGCGCCCCCTCGCCGCGCACCGGCGCGAGCCGGCTGCCGTAGGCGAGCAGGAAGACGAGGGCCGCGAACGCGGCCAGCCCGGCCGCGACCAGGCCGACGACCAGCCGGACGCTGAACGGCTGCTGCGCCTGGCTCGCCGCATTCATCCGCGCCATCCTTCGGCGAAAGCGAAATCCTCATAGGCCGCGCGGCAATCGCGCCAGTCGCCCGCGGCCAGCGGGCGCTCGGCGAACAGGCTGCGCTCGACCAGCATCGCGATCGCCAGGAAGGCCGAGCGCGGGCGGCCGGGGATCGCCTCCAGCGCGGCGATGTCGCGACTGGTCAGCGCCGGCCGGACGAGATCGGGCCGGCGCGAGTCGATGTCGCCGATGCTGCGGAACAGGAGCAGGCGCGCGGCTTCGGAGAAGCGGCCCTGGGCGGCGAGCGCGTCCGCCTCGCCGAGCAGCTCGCGCGCTTCGCCGGCCTCCGGGCGCCAGCCGGCGCCGGCCGCCTCGCCCTCCTCCTCGGCCCGGCGCCGCCACGGCCATTCCGCGCCCGAGAGCCGCTGCGCGATCAGGTAGAGCAGGACCAGGACGATGGCCGCGACGACGATCCAGAAGAAGCCCTGAAGCAGCGGCACCGAGCCCGAAAAATCGGGCGGCGGCGGCGGCGGCTCGAGCCGGGGCAGGTCGAACTGGATCGAGGCGTCGCCGAGCAGCTGCCGGTGCGCCGCCGCGAAGGCATCGCCGTCGACCGGCGCCGACGCTGCGGGCGGCTTCGCATACATCCAGACTATCCCCCTTGCGGCGCCATCGCCCGCCGCTCAGTCTAGGCAGGGCCGGCCCGCCCGCGCAAGCCGCAAGGGCCTAAGCGCGCAGACTAATTTGCTTGTGGACAGGGCATGGCCGCCTGACGAGACTGGCCGTACGGACAGGGGGATGGGCGTGGCGAGCGCGCCGCCAGATGCAAAAGCCGATGTCGGCAGCGTGCTTGGTCGCGGCTTCGGCACGCTCGGAGCGAATTTCCTGCCCTTCCTCGCGATCTCGCTGGTGCTCGTGGGCGGGCCGGCCTTTGCCACCCAATATTGGGTATCGAGCAGTATCGAGCTCGCCGATCCCGGCTTCTCTCGGGTCTGGGGCAGCCTGCTGATCAGCCTCGTCACCAGCGCCCTGCTCCAGGGCATGCTCGTGCGCTCGACGATTCTTCACCTCAGCGGGCGCGATCCCGCCCCTGGGGCGAGCGCGCTGCTCGCGCTGCGCCTGCTGCCGGCGCTGATCGGTCTCTCGCTGCTCCTCGCCCTGGTCGTCGGGATCGGCCTGGTGCTGCTGATCGTGCCCGGGGTGATGATCTATTGCGCGACGGCCGTCGCGGTGCCGGCGCTGATCGAGGAACGCTGCGGCCTCTACGAGAGCGTCGAGCGCAGCCGCGCGCTGACCCGGGGAACGCGCTGGCAGGTCTTCGGGCTCGTCGCGATCTGCTGGATCGTCGCGGCGGTCATCCAGGGCATGGTCGGACTCTTCAGGACCGCTTTGTCCGGCCTCGCCGAACCGGTCATGCCGGACCCGGCGATCGCCGGCATTGCCGAAGGGGTCTCGGCCAGCCTCTCGACGATGATCATCGCGGTGGTCACGGCGGCGCTCTATGTCGAGCTGCGCGAGGTCAGGGAAGGCGCCACCGTCAACGAACTCGCCGACGTGTTCGCCTGAAAAGTGGTGGACGCACCAGGGCTCGAACCTGGGACCCGCTGATTAAGAGTCAGCTGCTCTACCAACTGAGCTATGCGTCCATCCCGCGTGGCGAAGGCGCCATCTAGGGGCGCGCCCCGCCGATTGCAACCGCCTCAGCCGCGCCGCACGTCGCGGCGATTCTGGCGCTCGAACGCCATCAGCAGGCCGAGGCAGATCATCACCGTCATCATCGCCGAGCCGCCATAGGAAAAGAGCGGCAGCGGCACGCCGACGACGGGCGCGAGGCCCATCACCATCATCAGGTTGATCGCGACGTAGAAGAAGATCGTCATCGTCAGCCCGCCCGCGGCGAGGCGCGAGAAGCGGTCGCGCGACTCGGTCGCCACGTTCATCCCCCAGCGCAGGATCATGAGGAAGGCGATGATCAGGAACAGGCCGCCGACCAGCCCCCATTCCTCGGCCATGGTCGCGAAGATGAAGTCGGTATGCTTCTCGGGCAGGAAGGAATAGCGGCTCTGGGTGCCCTGGAGGAAGCCGGTGCCGGTCAGCCCGCCCGAGCCGATCGCGATCTTCGACTGGGTGATGTGATAGCCGGTGTGAAGCGGGTCCGCCTCGGGATTGAGGAAGATCAGCACCCGCTGCCGCTGGTAATCGTGGAGGAAGCTGAACGCGATCGGCCCCGCCACCGCCATCGCCGCCGCCGCCCCGGCGAACAGCCGCAAGGGAATGCCGGCGAGGAACATGATCGTGGCCCCGCCGAGCACGACCATCATCGCCGTGCCGAGGTCGGGCTGGATCAGGATCAGCCCGGCGGGAATGCCGATCAGCAAAGCGGCCGGCCAGAGCGCGCTGCGGCCCCTGATCTCGCGCGCCGGCAGCAGCGCGTAGAAATGGGCGCACGCGAGGACGATGACCGGCTTCATCAGCTCGGACGGCTGCAGGTTCAATGGGCCGAGATCGAGCCAGCGCTGGGCGCCGCCGCCGACGAAGCCCAGCGCCTCGACGAAGATCAGCAGCAGCAGCACGATCACATAGGCCGGGAAGGCCGCCTGCTTGATCCATTCGGGGCGAAGCCACGACATCGCGACCGCCATCCCCAGGAAGACGATGAAGCGCAGCCCCTGGGGCAGCGCCCAGGTCATATGGCCGCCGGCCGCCGAATAGAGGACCAAGGTCGAAAAGCCGGCGATGGCGATTACCAGCGCCAGCATCAGCCAGGGCAACTCCTTGACCGGCTTGGGCATGAAGGCGAGCGCCATCAGGCCGGCTCCGCTCGGGCCGCGCCGGCCGGGCCGCGCGCCGCCCATTCGCGGCTGCGCTGCGCCATGCGCTGGGCGATCGAGCCGCCCCATTGCGCTTCCAGCGGCGCCAGGGCGGCCATCGCCCGGTCCTTGTCGAACAAATAGGTCATGACGTCGCGGACCAGCGGCGCCGCCGCGCTTGCGCCCCAGCCGCCATGCTCGACGATCGCCGCGCAGGCGTAACGCGGATTGGCCGTGGGCGCGAAGGCGATGAAGTGGGAGTGGTCGCGCATCCGCCAGGCGAGGCTCTCGTTCGAGCGGACGCCGCCGGCGCGCTCGCCGAGCGAGATGCGGCGGACCTGGGCGGTGCCGGTCTTGCCGCCCATCAGCACGCCTTCGACCGGCAGCCTGGCCCCGGTTGCGGTGCCGTTGCCGTTCACCACCGCCTCCATCGCGGAACGAACGAAGGCGAGATGCTCGGGCGGAATCGGCAGCGCGTCGCCGGCATTGACCGGATCGCTGGCGAGCAGCCGCGGGTGGAGCGCGCGGCCGCTGGCGATCCGCGCCACCTGGATCGCCTGCTGCAGCGGATTGACGATCAGATAGCCCTGGCCGATCGAGACGTTGATCGTGTCATAGTCCTGCCACTCGCGATGCTCGCGCCGCTGCAGCCAGGCGGGGTCGGGCACGGTGCCGTAGCGCTGGCTGGGGAAGGGCAGATCGAAGTGCTGGCCATAGCCCAGATGACGCATCATCGGCGCGAGTGCCTGGATGCCGACGCGCCGGCACATATGGTAGAAATAGATGTCGCAGCTGCGCGAGATCGCATCGTGCATCGCGATCGGCCCATGGGTCGTGTCGCAGTGGAAGATCGCATTGCCGACCCGATAGGTGCGATTGCAGACCACCCGCTCCTCGGGATCGACGCCGGCCCCGAGCAAGGCGAGCGCGTTCATCGGCTTGCAGGTCGATCCCGGCGGGTAGAGGCCGCCGAGCACCTTGTTGATCAGCGGATGGCGCTCGTCCTGCGCCATCATGTCCCATTCGCTGTGGCTGATCCCGTCCGAGAAGCTGTTCGGGTCATAGCTCGGCATCGAGCACAGGCAGAGGATGTCGCCGCTGCGCACGTCGATCACCACGACTGCCGCCGATTGCTCGCCCGCGCGCCGCGCCGCATAGCTTTGCAAGCCGGCGTCGATGGTGGTTCGGAGCGGGGCGCCGCGCACGTCGGGCAGCGTCTGCAGCTCGCGCACCAGCCGGCCGCGCGCGGTCACTTCGATTCGAGCCGCGCCGGGCCGGCCGCGCAGGCGCGGCTCGAGCATTTTCTCGAGCCCTTCCTTGCCGACCTTGAAGCCGGGCGTGATCAGCAGCGGGTTGCGCTGCTCGGCCTCGTATTCCTCCCGATTCGGGATGCCGACATAGCCGACCAGATGGCCGACCGCGGCGCCTTCGGGATAGTAACGGGTGAAGGCGCGCAGCGGGGCGACGCCGGGCAATTCGGGCTGGCGCACCGAGACCGCGAAATATTGCTCGGGCGGCACATGCTCGGCGACGGGCACGGGCTGGTAGCCCGACGAGGCGGCGATCCCCTGGCGGATCCGCTGCACCTCCTCCGGCGGCAGATCGAGCAGGGCGGCGAGCTCGCGGATGACGCGCTCCTCGTCCTGGAGGAGGTCGGGGATGATGTCGATGCGGACGTCGCCGCGGTTGATCGCGATCGGGTTGCCGTAGCGGTCGATGATCCAGCCGCGGCGCGGCGGGATCAGTCGCATCTGGACGCGATTCTCCTCCGCCATCGCGCTGTAGCGCTGGTTCTCGGCGATCGCGATATAGCCCATCCGCCCGGCGAGCAGCGTCGCCACCCCGGCCTGGGCGGCGCCGAGCACGAAGGCGCGGCGCGAGAAGGTCGCCGCCTGGCTGCTCTCGGTGATCAGCGGCGCGTTGCGCGCTTTCCAGAGCTTCATCGGGAAAGCCGCCAGCGGTCGAGCGCCAGCACGAGCCGCGCCGCGAGCGGATAAGCGAGCACGCTCAACGCGAGCTGGGGGACCATGATCCAGAAGGCGGTGTCGCTGCCCATCAGCAGGGCAATGTACCACACGCCGAGGCTGTGGAAGAGCAAAGCCGCCGCCGCCGCTGCCCAGTCGAGCCAATAATCGCGCACGCCGAGCCAGGAATCGAGCGAATCGAAGGCGAGGAAGACGAGCGTCCAGAGCAGCATCGACTGGCCGAGCGGAGTGCCGCGGATCAGGTCGGCGGCAAGACCGAAGCCCAAAGCCGCCTGCGCCGGCCAGATTTCGGGCCGCACCAGCCGCCAGGTGATGAGGATGAGGAAGCCGAGATTGGGCACCCAAGGCGAGGCCGCGACCACCGGCAATATGGCGCTCAGCAAAATCGCGGCCACGGTCGAAAGCAAGGGCACGTAGCGGCGCCGCAGGTCGCGGATCGCGACCTCGGTGTCGGAGCCGGCGATCCGGCTCATCGCGGCGTTCCTCCGCCGATCATGCCGGGCTGGGGCTGCTGCAGCGCGGGCTGGTAGCGCGGGTTGTTCTGCTGGCCCGGATGCGGCGTCGCTGCCGGCGGCACCGGCCCTGCCGGCGTCGCCGGGCCGGCGGCTTCGAGCGGCCCGTTCGCGGCCGGCTGGTAGACTCGCTGGACGATCGCGAAATCCATCCGCGCCGGGTCGGCGACCGGGCGCGCGATCGCAGTGTCGCCCTCCGATGCGGTCACCAAGGCGACCGGGATGTTGGGCGGGAAGATACCGCCGACCCCGGAGGTGACGAGAATGTCGCCGCGCCGGAACGGATTCTGGCCGACCTCCAGCGTGCGCAGCTCGATCGTGCCGTCGCCGCGGCCGACGGCGAGCGCCGGCGTGCCGTTGCGGATCAGCCGCACCGGCACGTTCGAGGCGCCGTCGGTGACCAGCATCACCCGCGCCGCCCAGCGGCCGGTCTCGAGCACCCGGCCGATCAGGCCGTCCGCCGAGCGTACCGGCTGCCCCGGCGCGACTCCGGCCGCGCTCCCCGCCGAGAGCGTCGCGAGCCGCCGCGGCGAATCGTAGGAGGAGCCGACGATCCGCGCCACGGTCACCTCGTCGCCGGTCGCGCGGGCGAGGCCGAGGATGGCGAGCAGGCGGCGATTCTCATGATCGAGCGCCTCGCGGCGGATCAACTCGCGCCGGGTCTCGGCGAGCTCTCGCTGCAGCCGCGCATTCTGGGATCCGGCGCGGAAATAATTGGAGACGCCGCTGCCGATGCCGCTGAAGAAGCCGACCACCGAGCGGCCGGCGCCGGCGAGCGGCGCGGTGGCGTCGACCGAAGCGCCGCGCAGCGCCGCAAAGCCGCGCGGGTCGACGATCGCGATCGCGAGCAGCAGCACGGCGACCAGCGCCCCGCCGACGGCGATGACATAGCCGAGGAACAGGCCGAATTGCGCCCGCCGGGAAAAGCCGGGGCGCCGGTTCTTCGGCCCCGCCATCCTAGGGCCGGCAGTCGGTACAGGAGGTGGCCGTGATCGGCCGGGGAAGGCGTCTGGGAAGGAGAGCGCCGCCGGGCGGGTCAGGATACCCGTCCGAGGCGCTCGACGCCGCCAGCCATGAACAGGTCGCCGCGCCCCCGGCGCGGCTGCGAACATCCGGGGGATGGTCGCACCTGTTCATTCCCCGGCCGACCGCGCAGCGGCGGGCTGTCCTTTGCCGCCCGGACGGCGTCGCTCGATCGGTCACGATGCATAAGACATCGCTCCCTCCTCGCTCCTTGCCGGACAACAAATGCCAACCCGTCACGGCCTCCTCCTGTACCGACTGCCGGCCCTTCGGCTAGGCCGTCTGCAGGACGCCGCGGAAGACTTCCTCTTCCATCGCCCGGCCCGTGCCGATCGCGACGCAGGTCAGGGGATCGTCGGCGACGGTGACGGGAAGGCCGGTTTCGTCGCGCAGCACCTCGTCGAGGCCTTTGAGGAGCGCGCCGCCGCCGGTGAGGACGATGCCCTGGTCGACGATGTCGGCGGCAAGCTCGGGCGCGGTGTTCTCGAGCGCCATCCGGACGCCCTCGACGATCGTGCCGACCGGCTCGCTGAGCGCCTCGGCGATCTGGCGCTGGTTGATGGTGATCTCCTTGGGCACGCCGTTGACGAGGTCGCGGCCCTTGATGTGGACGGTCTCGCCGTCGCCGCCATTGGGCGGCGGCTTGGCGATGCCGACCTGCTTCTTGATCCGCTCGGCGGTCGCCTCGCCGATCAGCAAATTGTGGTTGCGGCGCACGTAGGAGGAGATCGCCTCGTCCATCTTGTCGCCGCCGCTCCGTACGCTCGTGCTGTAGGCGATCCCGCGCAGCGACAGGATGGCAACTTCGGTCGTCCCGCCGCCGATGTCGACGACCATCGATCCGATCGGCTCGGTGACCGGCATGTCGGCGCCGATCGCGGCCGCCATCGGCTCCTCGATCAGCCAGACCTGGCGGGCGCCGGCGTTGGAGGCCGCGTCGCGGATCGCGCGGCGCTCGACCGAGGTCGATCCCGAAGGCACGCAGATCACGATCTCGGGCCAGCGCGGGAAGCGCCTCTTGCCGTGCACCTTCTGGATGAAATGCTTGATCATCTGCTCGGCGACGTCGATGTCTGCAATGACACCGTCCCTCAAAGGCCTGATCGCCTCGATCGCATCGTGGGTCTTGCCCATCATCAGCTTGGCGTCGTCGCCGACCGCCTTCACCCTTTTGACGCCGTTGATCGTCTCGATCGCGACCACCGACGGCTCGTTGAGGACGACGCCGCGGCCGCGCACGTAGACCACGGTGTTGGCGGTGCCGAGGTCGATCGCCATGTCGTGGGAAGGAAATCTCAGAAAATTGAAAAAGCCCATGATGGTTTAAGCTCACTTGGCTGGGCGGGCGGCCGGGAATCCGGCCTTTTCCCGATAACTTTTCCTATAGGGTCACCCCGCGCCCCCGGTCCACCAAAGAGTGAGACTTGTTCTCGCGGGGCGGCTTCGCATCGTATAGAGGTTTAGCCATGTCAATACGCCGCCTGCCCGAGCACGTCGTCAACCGCATCGCCGCCGGTGAAGTGGTGGAAAGACCGGCCAGTGCGTTGAAAGAGCTCGTTGAAAACGCGATCGACGCCGGCGCGTCGCGAATCTCGGTCGCTTTGGCGCGGGGCGGGCTGGAGAGGATCGAGGTCGCTGACGACGGCAGCGGCATGGCGCGCGGGGAAATCGCGCTCGCGCTCGAACGCCACGCCACCTCGAAGCTGCCGGGCGACGCGATCGAGGACGTCACCACCCTGGGCTTCCGCGGCGAGGCCCTGCCGTCGATCGCCAGCGTCGCCCGGGTGACCATCGAAAGCCGGGTTCGGGGCGCCGACGGCTGGTCGCGGATCGTCGACAACGGCAAGCTCGCAGGGGAGGGGCCGGCGGCGCTGCCGCCCGGCACGCGGGTCGCCGTCGAGCAGCTGTTCGCCAGGGTGCCGGCGCGGCGCAAGTTCCTGCGCTCCGAGCGCAGCGAATATGGCGCCTGCCTCGACGTCGTGAAGCGGCTCGCCATGGCCCGGCCCGACATCGGCTTCACCCTCGAGCATGACGGCCGCCGGACATTGTCGGTCCAGCCCGGCGAGGACGGCCCGGCCCGGGTCGCGGCGCTGACCGACCGCGAGCTCGCGCAGAACAGCCTCGCCATCGATTATGCCCGCGGCCCGGCCCGGCTCGGCGGCGTCGCCGGCCTGCCGACCTTCAACCGCGGCGTCGCCGACCATCAATATCTGTTCGTCAACGGCCGGCCGGTGAAGGACCGGCTGCTGATCGGCGCCGTCCGCGCCGCCTATCAGGATCTGCTCGCCCGCGACCGCCACCCCGTGCTCGCGCTGTTCATCGACCTTCCGGGCGAGGAGGTCGACGTCAACGTCCACCCGGCCAAGACCGAGGTCCGCTTCCGCGATCCCGGCAACATCCGCGGCCTGATCGTCGGCGGCCTCCGCCACGCCCTCGACGAAGCCGGCCACCGCTCGGCGCAGCGGCCCTCGGCGGCGGCGCTCGGCAATTGGCAGGCCGAACCGGCGCGCTCGCCCAGCTTCCCGCTGCCGGCGCCCGGCCAGGCCGCGGTCTGGGACCGCCACGAACCCTATTCTCCGCAGGCGCGCGGGGAGGTGGCGGTCGCGCCGGTTCCTCGGGCGCAGGCCTTCCCGCTCGGCGTCGCCCGCGGCCAGGTCGCCGCCACCTACATCGTCGCCGAAGCCGAGGACGGCCTCGTCCTCGTCGACCAGCACGCCGCCCACGAGCGGCTCGTGCTCGAGCGGATGCGCCGGGCGATGGCCGGCGGCGGCGTCGCCCGCCAGGCGCTGCTGCTGCCCGAAGTGGTCGAGCTCGACGAGCCCGCCTGCGACCGGATCGAGGCGCGGATCGCCGAATTGGACGAAATGGGCCTCGAGCTCGAGCGCTTCGGCCCGCGCGCGATCCTGGTCCGCGCCACCCCGGCGATGCTCGGCGCCGGCGACGTCAAGGGGCTGGTCGCCGACCTCGCCGACGAGCTCGCCGCGTTCGATTCCGCGCTCAGCCTCAAGGAGAGGCTCGAACATGTCGCGGCGACCATGGCCTGCCACGGCTCGGTCCGCGCCGGCCGGCTGCTCTCGGTGGCGGAAATGAACGCGCTGCTCCGGGAGATGGAAGTGACCCCGCACAGCGGCCAGTGCAACCACGGCCGCCCGACCTGGGTGAAGCTGGCGCACGGCGACATCGAGAAGCTGTTCGGGCGGAAATGACGGCGTCAGACCCGGACGTCTTCGAGACCATCGCCTATGTTTACAGCCAGCCCGAGCTGGCGGTGTTGCTGTCGCTGCTCGAAGATGAGGACATCTGGGTGGCGCCGGTGGGGCGCGGCCATGTCTCGGTTCAGTGGACCTGGACGGTGGCGCTGGGCGGCGTCGAGCTGCGCGTCCATGCCGCCGACGCGGCGCGGGCGCGGGCGCTGCTTGCCCGGATCGACGACGTCCACGTCTGGCGCGGCTTCCTGCTCAAGAACCGGCTGCTCGACCTCGCCCTGATCCTGATGCTGCTGCCGTTGGCGATGATCGCTCCGCCGGCACGCCTGCCGGCCTTTTTTGTCGGCGTAACCGCTTGCCGCGACGGCTAGGCGAAGCGGGCCTCGACGACGTAGCCGATCAGCTCGTCGGCATTGCGCAGCGGCGATGAATCGGCCTCCTCGGCGCCGGCCGAACTGAGCTGCGCCGCGAGCGACTCCGCCTGGGCCGCGTCCAGCGCCGCTTCGACCAGCGCGACCAGCCGGCCGCGATGGGCACGGATCTCGCTCTCGACTTGCTCCGCCTTGGCCAGCAATTGCTCGAGGTCGAAATGGCCGCGGCGCTTGAACGTATCGAGCAGCACCGCGCCCGAATTCTTGAACATGGTGGCATCGTGCGCCTGCGGAATGTGGCGCGCCGTCCGCTCCAGCGCTTCCTGGAAAGCGGCGAACGCTTCGTCCGCCTGTCGGCGGCCCGGCTCGGCCTCGCGCTCCACGGTCCAGAGCGCGGCAAAGCAGCGCGCTGCGGCGCCGGTGAGGTCGATCTCGTCGAGCAGCAGATCGGCCTCGGCGATCACCGTCCGTGCCCCCGCCGCCACCGCGCCTTCGGCGGCGTGGACGACCAAGCGCAGGCGACCGCCGGGCGCGATCACCCGCACCGCCTCGGGAAGCGACCGGGCGAGACCCGAATATTCGATGCCATATTGGCTGATCGCGGCGTCGAAGCTCGCGTCCGGGAAGGGGAGCGCTTCGACGTTCGTCCCCGGCACGAAGCGGATCGCGGCGAGGTCCTCGGCGTGGCGGGTCACGTAGGCGGGAGGATCGATGGCGGCCTGGTCGACGGCGACGATCTCGAAGCCTTTCGCCTGTCGCCGCCCGACCTCGGCGGCGATCAGCGCCGCCGCGCCGTTGCCGGCGCAGAGATCGAGGATTCGGCAGCCGTCCGGCAGGCCGCCGAAGAAGGCGCGCCAGCCGGCGGCGACGCTGTCGTCATAATTGGCCGCGCCGGCGCCGTCGAAGCAGGACGCGATCCGGTCGAAGTGCCAGTAGCGGTCCCAGATCCAGGTCTCGCTCACCCCTTGAACCGCGCCGCTTCCTCGGAGCCACCGGTGGCGTTGCCTTCGGAATAGGAATGCGCCCCCGCCCCGGCGAGATGGCCGCCCTCGACGATCAGATATTCGTCGCGGATCGGCCGGCCCTCGAAGAAGCATTCGAGGATCTCGCGCGTGCCCGCCGCGTAGCGCGCCTGGGCCGAGAGCGAGGTGCCCGAAATGTGCGGCGTCATGCCGTGATGGGGCATCGTCCGCCAGGGATGGTCCTGCGGCGCCGGCTGCGGGAACCAGACGTCGCCGGCATAGCCCGCCAGCCGGCCGCTTTCGAGCGCGGCGGCGACCGCGTCGCGGTCGGCGATCTTGCCGCGCGCGGTGTTGACCAGATAGGCGCCGCGCTTCATCCGGCCGATCATCGCCGCGTCGAACAGATTCTCGGTCTCCGGGTGGAGCGGGCAGTTGATCGTGACGACGTCGCACACGCCCACCATGTCCTCGACGCTGTCGTGCCAGGTGACGCCGAGTTCCTCCTCCACTTCGGCGGGCAGCCGGTGGCGGTCGTAATAATGGAGATGCATGTCGAACGGCTTGAGGCGCCGCAGCACCGCGGACCCGATCCGCCCCGCCGCCACCGTGCCGACATGCATCCCTTCGACGTCGTAGGAGCGCATCGCACAATCGGCGATGTTCCAGCCGCCGTCGAGCACCACCTGGTGCGAAGGCAGATAGTTGCGCACCAGCGAGAGGATCATCATCACCACATGCTCGGCGACCGAGATCGAGTTGCAATAGGTCACCTCGGCGACGGTGATGCCCCGCTCGATCGCCGCCTGGAGGTCGGTATGGTCGGAGCCGATACCCGCGGTCACGATCATCTTGAGGTGCTTGGCCCGGGCAATCCGCTCGGCGGTCATATAGGCCGGCCAGAAAGGCTGCGAGATGACGATGTCGGCGTCGACGAGCTCGCGGTCGAGCGTCGAATCGGCGCCATCCTTGTCCGCGGTCACGACCAGGGTGTGGCCGGCATCCTCGAGGAACTTGCGCAGGCCCAGCTCCCCGGAGACGCTGCCGAGCAGGGCGCCGGGCTGGAAATCGATCGCTTTGGGCGTCGGCAGCGTCTGGCCGTCCGGATAGCGGTCCAGCCGGGGCAGATCGTCGCGCGGATAGCTTGTCGGGTAGCCGTCGACCGGATCGGCATAGAGGACGCAGAGCACCTTCGCCATTTTCGCTCTCCTATTCTTTCAGCTTTAACAGCTTACGCCTTACCTCTTCGATTGAATGTGAAGCTGCTTGGGCGCGCGACGCCCGCAGTCTCGGGTAGCCGGCCTCGGCGTCCGCGATCAATTCGCGGGTGAAGGCGCCGCTGCGCACCTCGCGCAGGATGCGGCGCATCTCGGTGCGGGTGTCGGCGGTGACGATCCTCGTGCCGCCCTTCAGCGCGCCGAACTCGGCGGTGTTGGAGATCGCCTCGCGCATTCCGGCGATGCCGCGCTCGTAGATGAGATCGGCGATCAGCTTCACCTCGGTAAGGCATTCGAAATAAGCGATTTCCTGGGCGAAGCCGGCCTCGACCAGGGTCTCGAAGCCGGCGTGGATCAGTTCGGGGATCGCGCCCCAGAGCACGGCCTGCTCGTTGAACAGATCGGCTTCGCATTCCTCGGCGAAGCTGGTCGGCAGGATGCCGACCCGGCCCGAGCCGATCGCCGCGGCATAAGAGAGGGCCAGCGCCTCGGCGCCGCCGCTTGCGTCCTGCGCCACGGCGAACAGCGAGATCAGGCCCGAGCCGGCGAGAAAGTCGCGGCGCAGCGCCGTTCCCGGCCCCTTGGGCGCGACCAGGAAGACGTCGAGGTCGGGCCGCGGCTCGACCAGGCCGAAGCGGATGCTGAGCCCGTGGGCGAAGCTCAGCGCCGCCCCGTCGCGCAGATGGGGCTCGACCTCCTCGGTGTAGATGCGGCCATGATCCTCGTCGGCGGCGAGCATCACGACCAGATCCGCTCCGGCGACCGCCTCGGCTGACGTCATGACGTCGAAGCCGTCCGCTCGCGCCCTCTCGCGGCTCGCGGACTCCCTTGGCAGGGCGACCGTGACGTCGACGCCGCTATCCCCGAGGTTGAGCGCCTGGGCGCGGCCCTGATTGCCGTAGCCAAGGATCGCCACCCGTTTCGCGCGGATGACGGCAAGATCGGCATCGGCATCGAGATAGACCCGCATGAGGAAGGGGTAGGGGAATAGCGCCGCCCGTAAAAGCCCCCCTCCCCTTGATGGGGAGGGGTTGGGGTGGGGTGAACCTGCGCGACCCACTCGGTGCCGGCGGAGACGCTCACCCCCACCCAACCTCCCCCATCAAGGGGGAGGAGAAAGCTGGAGCATCCGGAACGCCCTCTCGATCGCCTCCCCCTCCAGCGCGGTCTCGAAGCGCGGCCAATCGGCCGGCGGCTGGCGGCGGAACCAGGTATATTGGCGCTTGGCATATTGGCGCGTCGCGGCTTTGCCCGCCGCCAGCGCCGCCTCGCGCCCCATCTCGCCGTGGAGGAAGGCGGCGATCTCGCGCACGCCGATCGCGCGCATCACCGGCGCGAGCGCGGGCAAGCTTCGCCTCAAGAGTAAGCGAACCTCTTCAATTCCTTCATCCGAAAAGATTTTCTCGAACCGCTCATCGCAGCGCGCATGGAGCCAGTCGCGCGGCGACAGCAGGATGAGCGGCCTGAGTGCGACGTCATCGCCGATGCCGCCGACCTTCTCCGCCTGCCACGCCTTGAGCGTCCGGCGGGTCGAACGTACCACCTCGAGCGCCCGCGCCGTCCGCGTCGTGTCGCCCGGCCGGATCCGCGCCGCCGCCGCGCGGTCCTCGCGGAGCAAAGCCGCGTGCGCTTCGCCCACGGCAAGCGCCCGGACCGCCTCGCGAACGGCGGGATCGATCTCCGGCACCGGCGCGATGCCGTCGATCAGGGTGCGGATGTAAAGCCCGGTGCCGCCGGCCAGGATCGGCAGCTTGCCGGCCGCGTGCGCATCGCCGATCGCCGCTTTGGCGTCGGCCGCCCAATCCGCCGCCGAGCAGGCGTCGGCGCCGTCGCGATAGCCGTAGAGCCGGTGCGGCGTCCGCGCCTCGTCGGCGGCGGAGGGCCGCGCCGAGACGATCCTGAGGTCGCGGTAGACCTGGGCGCTGTCGGCGTTGATCACGATCCCGTCCGCGGCCTGCGCCAGCGCCAGCGCCAGCGCCGACTTGCCGCTCGCGGTCGGCCCCGCGATAAGCGCGAGAGGGGGTTTGCCCGTGGAAGCCATGTTCATCGCGACCCTGATAGCAAAGCAGCGGCTGACGCGCGGCGATATTTCCGCCGCCGAGGACGCGCTCGGCGGATCGCGCGGCGCGCAATGGATCGAGGAGGGGATCGCCTGCGACCTGCCCGTGGACGATGCCGAGGGCGCGCGCGCCGCGCTGGAGGGGTTGCTGACGGGCGTCGACATCGTCGTCCAGCCGCGCGCGAGCCGGCGCAAACGGCTGTTGGTGGCCGACATGGATTCGACGATGATCGCCGTCGAATGCATCGACGAGCTCGCCGATTATGCCGGGCTGAGGGCGGAAGTCGCCGCCGTCACCGAGCAGGCGATGCGCGGCGAGCTCGATTTCGAGGCCGCGCTCGATGCCCGCGTCGCCTTGCTGAAGGGGCTCGACGCGCGGGTGATCGATCATTGCCACGAGCAGCGCGTCCGCCTCACCGCCGGTGCCGAGGCGCTGGTCCAGACGATGTCGGCGAACGGCGCCTATTGCCTGCTCGTCTCGGGCGGCTTCAGCCGCTTCGCCGACCGCGTCGCCGCCGAGATCGGCTTCGACGCCGCGGTTGCCAACGAATTGCTGATCGAGGGCGGCCTGCTGGCGGGAAAGGTCGCGAGGCCGATCGTCGGCCCCGACGGCAAGCGCCAGGCGCTGCTCGACGCGGCCGCCGCCCGCCAGATCCCGCTCGGCGAGGCGCTCGCGATCGGCGACGGCGCCAACGACATCCCGATGCTGAAGGCGGCCGGGCTCGGCGTCGCCTATCATGCCAAGCCGGCGGTCGTGGCCGCGGCCGACGCCCGCATCGAAGCGAACGATCTGACGGCCTTGCTCTACGCGCAGGGTTATGCGCGAAAGGACTGGATAGAATAGCCCTCCCCCTTGATGGGGGAGGGTTTGGGTGGGGGTTTGGGTGGGGGTGAACATCTCCGCCGCGGGGGGCCTTGGAGGTTCACCCCTCCCCAGCCCTCCCCATCAAGGGGAGGGAGGAATCGCGCTATGCTTTGCCTCTTTTACGCCGCCGGCCGGCTCATGTCGGCGGCGATCGCCGCGAGCGCGAAGGCGACCGAGCGCTCGCCGCATTCGAAGGCGATGCCGATGCCGTCGTCGGCGAGGCTGCGCACCTCGCCGAAGATCGTCCCCGCCTCGGGGTGACGCAATTCGACGCTGGCGCCGAGCGCGGGCCGGGCATTGGTCTCGAGGAAGGCGCCCGCGGCCGAAACCTCGCGCAGCGCCGCCGGCGCGGGCGCGTCGGCGATCAGCACGCACATCCGGCGGCGGCGCCAGCGCGTCGCCATGCCGGTGCGGCTTTCGAGAGTCTGCGTCCTCGCCATGAGGGCGTCTTAGGCGGGCGCGGCAAAGATAAGGTTAAGGCGCGACCGGGAAGCAGCCATTGCCGACCGCACCGCAGGCCCGCTGCGCGGCGGCGCGGTCGGGCAGCGGCCCGGCCTGGACGCGGACGACGCTGCCGGCCCGGACATAAGAAGGCTGCAGGCCGGGCAACCGGCCGGCGGCGGCGCTCCAGGCGCGGCGGGCATTGGCTTCGCTGCTGAACGCGCCGAGCTGGATCCGCCAGCGGCCGCCGGCGGCGGCAACCCGCGGCTGGGCGGGCGCGGGCGTGGGCGGGCGCTCGGCGATCCGCACGGGCGGCGTCCGGACGATCCGCTGCGGCGGGGCGGGCGGCGGCGGACTGGCAGGCGCGGTCGCGACGCGCGGCGGCGTCGCCGCGGCCATCTGCACCGGCGCGGGCGCGCTCGGCAGGCTGCGGGCCAGCTCGGCGCCGCGCGCCCGGTCCGCGGCGGGAATATGGGGCTCCATCGCCGCAAGCTGGCTGATTGCGGGCGGCAGGCCGGCCTGGGCGGCGCGGGTCATCAGCGCATAAGCGCGCGGCAGGTCCTGGCCGACCAGGTCGCCGTTGAACAAAGCGGTGCCGAGCACATATTGCGCGCGCGGATCGCCGCGGCCCGCGGCGCGCTCGATCCAGGGCATCGCCTCGCGCCGACGGCCGTTCTGGAACAGCAGCAAGCCGTAATTGGCCTGCGCCTCCTCATTGCCCTGGCGCGCGGCGCGCTCATACCATTGCTCGGCGAGGTTCGAATTCTGCGGCACGCCGCGGCCGAGGAAATAGGCCTGGGCCATGGCATATTGGGCGTCGGCGTCGCCGCGGTCGGCGAGCGGGCGGAAATTGGCGATCGCGAGCGGCCAATTCTCCGCCGCCCAGGCTTCGATGCCGGCGCGCACGCTGGGCGCAGCGACGGTCGGCGGCGCTGTCGGGGCGGGGGCGGGCGGCTGAGCGGCGGCGGTGCCGGCGAGAGTGCAGGCGGCGGCGAGCAGCCAGGCGCGTGTCTTCATCTTCATCGAAAAAGTCCCTTCCACCGAAAAGGCATTTCCGTCCCTGCCTAGCGCCCATTGTTTAACGCGGCCTTAGCATTGAAATCAGCGTCTTGGCCATGTGCGCAGCGTCCCGCGCCGGCTCGGATTCATGGCCCCGACGTTAACCAGATTTTTAGAAGCTTGGGGTCAAAGCCTTGGTTCAAGCGTGGGAACCGAGGGATTATTCATGCGGGTATTGGCATTGTCCTCTCAGAAGGGCGGCTCGGGCAAGACGACCCTCTCGGGCCATCTTGCCGTGCAGGCGCAACGGGCAGGCTACGGTCCGGTCTGCCTGATCGACATCGACCCGCAGGGCTCGCTCGCCGATTGGTGGAACGAGCGCGAGGACGAGATGCCCGCCTTCGCCCAGACCACGGTCGCGCGGTTGGGCGCCGACCTCGAAGTGCTCCGCCAGCAGGGCTTCCGCCTCGCCGTCGTCGATACGCCCCCGGCGATCACCATGGCGATCCAGTCGGTCATCCAGGTCGCCGAGCTGATCGTCATCCCGACCCGTCCCAGCCCGCACGATCTGCGCGCCGTCGGCGCCACCGTCGATCTGTGCGAACGCGCCGGCAAGCCGCTCATCTTCGTCGTCAACGGCGCCACCCCGAAGGCCAAGATCACCTACGAGGCCGCGGTCGCGCTCTCGCAGCACGGCACCGTCGCCCCGGTCACCGTCCACCATCGCACCGATTTCGCCGCCTCGATGATCGACGGCCGCACGGTGATGGAGGTCGATCCCAGGTCGCGCTCGGCCAACGAGATCGTCGAGCTGTGGGATTATATCGCCGACCGGCTCGAAAAGAATTTCCGCCGCACCGTCTTTTCTGCGCCCGGGCAGATTCCGCATCCGCTCGCCCAACGTCCCGCGCCCGGCTTCGGCCGGCGCGTGATCGGCCAGTGAGGGGGAGGCGATGATGAACGAAGCACGGCCTTTCGCCTCGCTCTCCTCCGGCCTCTTGGCGCGCAAGGGCGCCGCCAAGCCGGCGATGCGCCCGCAGGGCTTCACCGGCGGCTTTGAGGATCTCGGCTGGAACGACATGGGCCACGAGCCGAGCGAAGAGATCGACGGCGAGCTGCCCGAGCATGTGCCGAGCTCGATCGCGGCGCTGACCCCGGCGCCGAAGCATCCGGTCCAGGCTGACAGCCCCGAGCCGGAGGTGGTCGCCCAGCAACGCGCGATCGCCGAGAGCTTCGAGCCGGAGGAGGCTGAGGCGCCGCCGCCGGTCCAGGCGCCCGCGCCGGTGGTGAGGCTGCCCAAGCGGCCGGCCGTCGCCGCCGCCCCCGCCGCGCAGACGGGTGGGCGCAAGGCCGCGTTCACCTTGCGCCTCGACGGCGATCGCCATCTTCGCCTGCGCCTCGCCAACGCCGTCACCGGCCGTTCGGCGCAACAGATCGTGACCGAAGCGCTCGACCGGTTCCTCGCCTCCATTCCCGAAGTCGAAGCGCTGGCCGAGCGGGTTCCCGCCTCGGGCGGCAAAAGAAGCTGACCAGAAAAGGCCGAAGCGATGACCAGGACTGCCTTCAAAGCCGCCGCCTCGACCCTGATCGTCGCGCTGACGATGACGGGCTTCAGCGCCCCGTCGGGCGCCGCGCGCCGCTTCAACGATCCGGTCCGCGCCACCTCGCGCAACGACCGCCAGGCCGCGCAGCTGCACGAGCAGGCCGCGCAGGCGCTGCAGTCGGGCCAGCTCGACGCGGCCCGCACCGCAATCGAGCAGGCGGTATCGCTGAGCCCGCGCGACGCGGGCTACCGCCAGATGCTCGCCGACATCTATCTGAAGTCAGGCCGCTTCACTTCGGCGCGGACCACCTATGCGGACGTGCTCGAGCTCGATTCCTCGAACGTCCGCGCGGCGCTCAGCATCGCCCTCATCCAGATCGCGCAGGGCAATCCGCGCGCCGCGGTCTCGCGGCTCGACGATCTCGCCGAGCGCGCGCCGGCGGCCGATGTCGGCCTCGCTTATGCGCTCGCCGGCGATACCGGCCGTGCCGTGCAATTGCTCGAGGCGGCCGCCCGCGCCCCCGGCGCCACGCCCCGCACCCGCCAGAATCTCGCCCTCGCTTATGCCATTTCGGGCGACTGGCGCCGCGCCCGCGCGGTGGCGGCGCAGGACTTGTCGCCGGCCGAGCTGCCCGCGCGGATGGAGCAATGGGCGGCTTTCGCCCGGCCCGGCGCCGGCGCGACCCAGGTCGCCGCCCTGCTCGGCGTCAGCCCGGCCGAGGATCCCGGCCAGCCCGTCAGCCTCGCCCTCGCCCCCGAAGCCGCGCCGCCGGCCCAGGCCTTCGCCGAGGCGGCGCCCGCGCCGGTCGACGCGCCGGTCGAGTCGCCGGCAGCCGTCGCCGCGCCCGTCCAGGTCGCCGCGGCGCGGCCCGCCGAAGCGCCGGCTTTCTGGGTGCCGACCGCCCAATCCTATCAGGCCCCGGCCGAAGTCCCGGTCGAGGCCGCCGACGCGCCCGCCGAGCCGGCCGCGCCGCCGCCCGAGGTCCGCGCCCAATATGCGTCGGCCGCGCGCAGCCTGGTCGCGCCGGAGCCGGTGCTGATCCGCGCCGACGCGGTCACCCGCGTGCCCGCGCCCGTCTTCCGCCGCGCCCGTCCGCAGGTTACGATCCGCAGCGGCTCGGCCCCGATCGTGGTCCAGCTCGGCGCCTTCTCCAGCGAGGCCAATGCCGAGCGCGCCTGGCTGCAGGCGTCGGGCCGCTACGGCCTCGGCGGCCGCGCCCCGCTGACGACGACGATCGCCATCAACGGCCGCCGCTTCCACCGGGTCTCGGTTTCGGGCTTCGCCGCGGCCGGCGACGCCCAGCGCCTGTGCGGCCAGATCCGTGGCCGCGGCGGCGTCTGCTTCGTTCGCGGCCAGGCCGGCGACGCCTCGATCCGCTGGGCCGCGCGCTACGCCAACCCGCGGGCACGCAACGCCTGATCCTTTTCGGGACGCAAGCGTCCCCTCTGAGAGGGCGGCGGACCGGCCAAGGTCCGCCGCCCTTTTCGATTCAGCGGCGGTCGCGGGTGAGAAGGTCGAGGCAGGCCATCCGAATCGCCACGCCGAGCTCGACCTGCTCGAGAATCGCCGAACGGCCCGGATCGTCGGCGAGCGCGCCGTCGATCTCGACGCCGCGGTTCATCGGTCCGGGATGCATGACGATCGCCCCGGGGGCATGCGCGTCCAATCGCGCCCGGGTGAGGCCGTAGAGCGCGTGGAAATCGCCGAGCGATCCCGCCACCGCCTGCTCAATCCGCTCGCGCTGGATGCGCAGCATCATCACCACGTCGGCGCCGGCGATGCCGTCATCGAAATCGGTGTAGCAGGGCAGCGGCGAATCCCCGGGAAGCAGCATCGAAGGACCCACCAGCCGCACCTTCGCGCCGAGCAGGGGGAGCGCGCGCATGTTCGATCCCGCGACCCGGCTGTGCCTGATATCGCCGCAGATCGCGACCGTGAGCCCGGCGATCCGTCCGAACCGCCGCTTGATCGTGAGCGCGTCGAGCAGGGCCTGGGTCGGATGCTCGCCGGTGCCGTCGCCGGCGTTGATGACGGGGCAATCCATCAGCGCGGCGACTTCCGCCGCGGCGCCGACGGCCTCGTGACGGATGACGAGGATATCGGGCCGCATCGCGTTCAGCGTCAGCGCGGTGTCGTTGAGGCTCTCCCCCTTGCGCACGCTCGACGCCGCCGGATGGAAGTTGGAGACCTGGGCGCTGAGCCGTTTGCCGGCGATCTCGAACGAAAAGAGCGTCCGCGTCGAGTTCTCGAAAAAGGCGTTGATCTGGGTCAGCCCCGCCAGCCGGTCGTCGGCCTTGCGCGCGCCCCGGTTGAACGCGATCCACGGCTCGGCCGCATCGAGGATCGTCAGGAGGTCGGAAGCCGAAAGCCCCTCGATCCCGAGCAGGTGGCGGTGCGGGAAGGGGGCGGTCATCGAAGCCGCGCTCTAGCGGGCGCGGCGCCGCCGCTCAAGCGGCTCGGCGGCAAGGCCGGCCGACGGTCCCTCCCGCGGCCGCCGAAAGGCGAGGGCCCCGCCGCCCGCGCGGGCGACGGGGCTTTCGCGAAAAGCCGGCTGGCTATTCGCCGGCCGTCAGCGTGACGGTCGCGATGTGGCACAGATCGACGCCGCGCGCGTCGGTCGTGTCGCCATCGTCATAGGTGGCGCGGATATCCCACGAACATTGCTCCTCGCCGCGCGGGAAGCTGATCGTCGCGGTCTGGCCGTTGGCGAGCGTGTCGGCGCCGAGGATGTCGGGACCCCACGCGTTCTCGTTGTTCGGCGAGACGTTGAGGGTGACGACGGTGTGGCCGGTATTGTTGACCAGGGTGAAGTTCTGGTTGGTCTGGTCGCCGGCCGGAGCGGCTGCTTCGGTGGCTTCGCCGCCGGCGGCATTTTCGGCCGGGGCTGCGGGAGCGGCCGCGTTGGCCGGCGCCGCGGCATTGTTGGTGGCGGCCGGTTGGCCGCAGCCGGCGATGGCGAACGCCGAAGCGAGCAGGCCGGTGAGATAGGTCCTCTTGATCATGTCATCCCCCTTTGGTGGAGCGTTGGGGATACAGAGTTTTCGCCGAGGTTCAATCCGGCCGCGTGCCGATTCGGGTCAGCCCATCGTCAATGCGTCGATCGCGCCCTGGAGGATGTAGGCGGCGGCCATCTTGTCGACGAGCTCGGCGCGGCGCGCGCGGCTGGCGTCGGCGTCGATCAGGGCGCGGGTGACCGCCTGGGTCGACCAGCGCTCGTCCCAGAGCAGGATCGGCAGGCCGAGCGGGGCGAGGTTGCGGGCGAAGGCGCGAACGCTCTGGGTGCGCGCGCTGTCGCTGCCGTCGAGGTTGAGCGGCAGGCCGATCACGATCCCCGCGACCTGCTCGCCTGCGATCGTCTTTTTCAGCCGCTCGAGATCCCTGGCGAACTTCGTGCGGCGGATAAGCCCTGCCGCGCTCGCGATCGTCCAGCCGGCGTCGCACAAAGCGGTGCCGATCGTCTTCGTGCCGACGTCGAGCCCGAGCAGCCGGCCGCCGGCGGGCAGCGCTGCGCGGAAGTCCGCGGTGCTCACGCCGATCATCGCCGCCCCTCGAACGCCGCCAGCCGGCGGGTCGCGTCGGCGCGGACGTTCGCCCAGAACAAGGCGTAATCGTAGACGTGGTAATTGTTGCCGGGCAGCGCATAGGGGCCCATCGCCGGCAGCGCGTCGCTGGGTCCGATCAGCAGGAAGCCGCGCAGGTCGCAGCGCGCCGGCACGGCGCCGCGGCGGAACTCGGCGGCGGTCATTTCGGCATTGGGGACGAGCGTGCCGAGGTTGCGCGCGGCGGGTGCGCCGCCGCCCCGGGTGCCGGTCAGCGGGTTGATGCAGAGCATCGCCGAACCCGCTCGCGGCACCCCGCCGGGGCCGGCGCTCTGGTCGTAGACGTCGGTGACCTGGCTCGGCTCGGCGGGCTCGGCGAAGCTCTGCCAGGAGAGGATGCAGGCCGCCTCGTCCGGCGTCTCGCAGGCCGGCAGGGGCAGAGCGGGCAGATCGGCGGTGACCGAGACCGGCCAGCCGACCAGATAGGCGGCAACCAGCCGTTGCGCTTCGGGCGCGCCGCTGATCCGCTCCTGCAGCAGCCGCATCAGATGGGCGCTGCCCTGGCTGTGCGCGGCGAGGATGATCGGCCGGTCCGGCGGCGCCTCGCGCAGGAACTCCTCATAGGCGGCGAGGACGTCGCGATAGGCGAAGTCGAGCGCGCGCCGGGCATTCACCTCGCCGGTCAGGAAGGCGCCGAAGGTCGCCTGGCGGTAGCGCGGGGCCCAGACCGCGCCGACCGCATTGAACGCGCTCGCCTGGCCGCGCACGAACAGGGCCGCCCGGTTCCGCGAGTCCGGATCGTCGATCGCCGCGTTCCAGGCCGAAGACTCGAGGAAGCTGGTCGGATGGACGAAGAAGACCGAGGCGCGCGGGGTGCGCGTCGGCGCGAATCCGGGCGGCGCCCAGAGCGAGGGGTTGCCGGCAATGTCGGGCCGGGCGATCCACAGCCGCGCCTGCCGGTAATCGGCACCGGCCGGCATCGGCACGGCGCGGAAGTCCACGCTCGGCACCATCGCCCAGCGCATCAGCTGCTTCTCGAACAGGCGATAGGCGAGCGCGGCGAGGATGAAGAGCACGGTCAGGCCCGCAATCACCCACAGGAACCGCACCGCCGGATGGGATCTTTTCTTCGCCATCCGCGCCTCCAAGCGCATGCGGGCGCGCGATGCAAGCGCGGTTGCCGCAGTGCAGCAGGAATGCTAGCCGCGCCCCCACCATGTCTGTCGACACGAATATTGTCCGCCATATCGCCAAGCTTGCCCGCATCGCCGTCAGCGACGCGGAAGTCGAGGCGCTCGCGCCCGAGCTCACCAACATCCTGGGCTGGATCGAGCAGCTTCGGGAGGTCGATGTCGCCGGCGTCGAGCCGATGACCGCGGTCATTCCCAACAAGCTGCGGCTGCGCGACGACGTCGTCACCGACGGCAACCGCCAAAGCGAGATCCTCGCCAACGCGCCGGTCGCCGAGCACGGCTTCTTCGCCGTCCCCAAGGTGATCGAATGACCGCGCTGACCGATCTTGGGGTGGCCGCGCTTCGCGACGGGGTCGCCGGCGGCGAATTCAGCGCCCGCGAGGTCGCCGAGGCCTATGTCGGCGCGGTCGAGAAGGGACGGGGCCTCAACGCCTTCGTCGTCGAGACGCCGGACCATGCGCTGGCCGCCGCCGACGAAGCCGACAAGGCCCGCGCCGCGGGCGCGCTGAAGCCGCTCTCCGGCGTCCCGCTCGGGATCAAGGACCTGTTCTGCACGCGCGGCGTCCAGACCACCGCGGGCTCGCGCATCCTTAAAGGCTACAAGCCGGTCTACGACGCCACGGTCGCGGCCAATCTGTTCGCCGCCGGCGCCGGCATGCTCGGCAAATTGAACATGGACGAGTTCGCGATGGGCTCGTCCAACGAGACCAGCGGCTACGGCCCGGTGCTCTCGCCCTGGCGCCGCAAGGACGGCGGCAATGTCTCGCTCACCCCGGGCGGCAGCTCGGGCGGCTCGGCCGCGGCGGTCGCGGCGCGGCTGGCGCCGGGCGCCACCGGCACCGACACCGGCGGCTCGATCCGCCAGCCCGCCGCCTTCACCGGCATCGCCGGGATCAAGCCGACCTACGGCCGCTGCTCGCGCTACGGCATCGTCGCCTTCGCCTCTTCGCTCGACCAGGCCGGGCCGATGGCGCGCGACGTCCGCGACTGCGCGATCCTGCTCGAGGCGATGGCGGGCTTCGACCCCAAGGATTCGACCTCGCTCGATCTCCCGGTGCCCAAATGGGAGGCGAACCTCGCCGCCGACGTCCGCGGCAAAAGGATCGGCATCCCGAAAGAATATCGCATCGACGGCGTGCCGGCCGAGATCGACGCGGCCTGGGAGCAGGGCATCGCCTGGATGAAGGACGCCGGGGCCGAGATCGTCGAGGTCTCGCTGGCGCACACCAAATATGCGCTGCCGGCTTATTACATCATCGCCCCGGCCGAGGCCTCGTCCAACCTCGCCCGCTATGACGGCGTCCGCTACGGCCTCCGCGTCCAGCCCGCGCAGGGCGGGCTCCAGGACATGTACGAGGCGACCCGCGCCGCCGGCTTCGGGCCCGAGGTCAAGCGCCGGATCATGATCGGCACCTACGTCCTCTCGGCCGGCTTCTACGACGCCTATTTCAACCAGGCGCAGAAGGTGCGTACGCTGATCGCCCGCGATTTCGACCGGGTCTGGGAAAGTTGCGACCTGCTCCTCACCCCGACCGCGCCGAGCGCCGCCTTCGGCCTCGGCGAGAAGTCCGCCGACCCGATCGCGATGTATTTGAACGACGTCTTCGCCGTCCCCGCCAGCCTCGCCGGCCTCCCCGCCATCTCGGTCCCCGCCGGCCTCGACGCGCAGGGCCTGCCGCTCGGCCTGCAAATCATCGGCCGGGCGCTCGACGAACAGGGCATCCTCAACGCCGCGCTCGCCTTCGAGGAACGCGCCGGCTTCACCCATCGCGCGGAGGCCTGGTGGTGAGCGGCTACCGCATCCAGGGCGCCACCGGCGAATGGGAGGTCGTGATCGGCCTCGAGGTCCATGCCCAGATCGTCTCGCAGGCCAAGCTCTTCTCCGGCGCGTCGACCGAGTTCGGGGCCGAGCCGAACAGCCAGGTCGCTTTGGTCGACGCCGCTTTTCCCGGCATGCTTCCCGTCCTCAACGAGGAGTGCATCCGCCAGGCGGTGCGCACCGGCATGGCGCTGGAAGCGAAGATCAACAAATGGTCGCGCTTCGACCGCAAGAATTATTTCTACGCCGACCTTCCGCAGGGCTACCAGATCAGCCAGCTCTACCACCCGCTGGTCGGCGAGGGCATGATCGAGGTCGCGCTGGAGGGCGGGGCGACCAAGACGATCGGCGTCGAGCGCATCCATGTCGAGCAGGACGCCGGCAAGCTGATGCACGATCAGCACCCGGATTTCTCCTACGTCGACCTCAACCGCTGCGGCGTCGCCTTGATGGAGATCGTCTCGCGGCCCGACATGCGCAGCCCCGAGGAAGCCGGCGCCTATGTCCGCAAGCTGCGCTCGATCCTGCGCTATGTCGGCTCGTGCGACGGCAATATGGAGCAGGGCTCGATGCGCGCCGACGTCAACGTCAGCGTGCGCCGGCCCGGCGACGCGCTTGGCACCCGCACCGAGACCAAGAACGTCAATTCCGTGCGCTTCATCATGGCCGTGATCGAGCACGAGGCGCGCCGCCAGGTCGATGTGATCGAGGAGGGCGGCACGATCGTCCAGGAAACCCGCCTGTTCGATCCCGACAAGGGCGTGACGCGCTCGCTGCGCTCCAAGGAGGACGCGCACGACTATCGCTATTTCCCCGATCCGGACCTGCTGCCGCTCGAGCTGAGCGACTCGTTCCTCGAGGAATGCCGCGCGTCGCTGCCCGAGCTCCCCGACGCCAAGCGCGTGCGCTACGAAAGCGCTTTCGGTCTCAGCCCCTACAATGCGAGCGTGCTGACCGCCGACGTCACCACCGCCCGCTGGTTCGAGGCGCTGCTCGCCCTGCTCGGCCCCGAGCACGCCCAGCGCGCGTCGAACTGGCTCACCTCCGAACTGTTCGGGGCCTTGAACCGGCTCGGCAAGGCCATCGAGGACAGCCCGGTCACGGTCGCCCAGGCCGCCGAGCTGCTCACGCTCACCGCCGACGGCACCTTGTCGGGAACGCTCGCCAAGCAGGTGTTCGAGATCATGCTCGAAACCGGCGAAGGGGCGGGCGCGATCGTCGCGGCGCGCGGCCTCCGCCAGACCTCGGACAGCGGCGCGATCGACGCCGCCATCGCCGCGGTGATCGCCGCCAACCCGGACAAGGTCGCCGAATATCGCTCCGGCAAGGACAAGCTCTTCGGTTTCTTCGTCGGCCAGGTGATGAAGGCGATGGCGGGCAAGGCCAATCCGCAGGTGGTCAACGAGCTGCTGAGGAAGGCGCTGGGCTAGCCGCTCGCCCGATGCCCCCGAAATATCCCCACAATTCGCGCATTTGGAGTCTTGCCGCTGTCACGGCGGCCTGACATCGTGCGGTTAACCATCACAAGAGTCGCGCGGCCGCCGAATCGCTCCGGCCAGCGCGTTCCACTAGGGGGAAATTCCGATGAAATCGAACCTGCTCGCCACGCGCCTTGGGCTCCAGAATCCGGATTTCCTCGAGTCGCTGCGCGCCGACAACTGGCTGGTCGGCAAGTTCTCGCCGATGCCGCAAGTCGCGCAGGCGCCGCAGACCGGGCCGGTGTCAGTCAATCTGACAACCTCGGGCGTCGCCTACACCCAGAATTTCGACGCGCTGGCGAGCACGGGTTCAACGGGGAGCTCCTTGCCGACCGATTGGACGTTCAGCGAGACAGGCGGCTCTGGTCCCACGACATATTCGGTGGGGACCGGATCTAGCAACACGGGCGACACATGGAGCTTTGGCGTTGCTGGAACGAATCCCATCACGGACCGTGCGTTCGGAGGCGTCGGCAGTGGCACGGTAACGCAGGTCCTGATCGGCACCTTCTTTGTGAACAACACCGGCTCAACGATCACCGAGTTGGCAATCAGCTATTTCGGGGAGCAGTGGCGCAACGGCAGCAACGCGACCCAGCAGAAGCTCGATTTCCAGATTAGCTTCAATGCGACCAGCCTCACCACTGGCACCTGGACCGACGTCAACGCCCTCGACTTCCTGAGCCTGATAAATACCACCGCGCCCGCCACGGCGCTTGACGGCAACGCGGCTGCAAACCGCGTGAGCATTTCGTCCAACATCACCAGCCTGACCATCGCCAACGGCGCGACCTTCTGGATCCGCTGGGTCGACGTCAACGATGCCGGCAACGACCACGGCCTGGCGATCGACGACTTCTCGCTGACGCCGACCAGTGCGCCGCCGCCGGCCGAGACGCAGGCAGTTCAGTTCAACCCTACTTCGGTGACCCACGATGAGGGCAACACCGGCACCACCGCCTACTCCTTCACCGTCACCCGCACCGGCGGCACCCTCGGCCAGCTCAACTTCTCGGGCACGATCGCGGCCGGCAGCACCGATAATGCCGATTATGTCGGCGGCACCGCGCCGACCACCTTCAGCGGCTCGATCCTCGCCGGCCAGACCAGCGCGACGGTGACGGTCAACGTCCAGGGCGATTTCACGATCGAGCCGAACGAGGCGTTCACGCTCACCCTCACCTCGGTCAGCAACACCGACGGCACCGTCACCGCGAACATCGGCGCCAACCTGACGGCGACCGGCAACATCACCAATGACGACGCCGCGGGCGCGATCAGCGTCGACGACGTCTCGCTCGCCGAGGGCGATACCGGCACCACCGCGGGCAGCTTCACCGTCCACCGCACCGGCGGCGTCACCGGCACGGTGACCGTCGATTATGTGATCACCCTGCCGGGCGGCGTCGGCGGCGCCGACGGCGCCGACGTCAGCGGGCCGCTGACCGGCACCGTCACCTTCCTCCAGGGCGAAACCACCGCCTCGATTCCGTTCACCGTCAACGGCGACGTCACCAACGAGCCCAACGAGACCTTCACCGTCGCGCTCTCCAACGCGACCGGCGGCGCCACCATCGGCGACGGCTCGGCCACCGCGACGATCACCAACGACGACGCGCCGCCGACCATCTCGATCGGCGACTCCAGCCTCGTCGAGGGCGACGACGGCGTCACCTACATGGTCTTCACCGTCAGCCTGTCCAAGGTCGCGGCCGGCACGGTCACCGTCAATTTCGACGCGTCGGACGGCAGCGCGGTCGCGGCCAGCGACTATGTCGACGTCGCCGGCCAGGTCAGCTTCGCTCCCGGCGTGACCGTGCAGACCGTCCGGGTGCCGATCATCGGCGACGACAATGCCGAGAATAACGAGACGCTGACCGTCACCCTTTCCAGCCCGGTTGGCGCCACCATCGCCGACGGCAGCGGCACCGGCACCATCACCAATGACGACGGCGCGCTTTATTATTCGCTCGCCGGCGGCTCGTTCAGCCAGAATTGGACCAACACCGGCCAGATCACCGCCGACGACAATTGGAGCGGCGTCCCCTACATCATCGGCTATCTCGGCGACATCGACCCCTCCGGCGCCACTACCAACGTCGATCCGCGCACGCTGACCGGCGCCAACCTCGGTGCGATCGACGTCATCGCCAATCTCACCGCCACCACCAGCACGTCCGGCGGCGTCGGCGAGTTCCAGATCGCCAACCCGGTGGTCGGCCTGCAGGGCTCCGGCACGGCAGATGCGCCGAGCCTCGTCCTCTACATGGACGCGACCGGGCGCAGCAGCGTCCGGCTCCAGGCCAATCTGCGCGACATCGACGGCACCGCCGACAATGCCCCGCAGCAGATCAACGTCCAGTATCGGACCAGCCCCGGCGGCACCTGGACCAACGTCCCCGGCGGCTATTTCGCCGACGTCACCACCGGCCCCAGCCTCGCCACCCAGGTGACCGCATTGGACGTCACCCTGCCGGCGGGCGCCGACAATGCGGCGACGCTCGAAATCCGGATCATGACCACCAACGCGGTCGGCAATGACGAATGGGTCGGCATCGACGACATCATCGTCTCCAGCGCGGTCAGCGGCCCGGTCCTGTCGATCGCCAACACCGCCGTGTTCGAGGGCGATGCCGGGCCGAGCCTGATCACCTTCACCGTCACCCGCGGCGGCAGCAGCACGGGCGCCGTGACGGCCGATTATGCGGTCGCATTCGGCGGCGGCCCGTTCGACGCCAACGCGGCGGACTTCACCGGGCCGCTCACCGGCCAGGTCAGCTTCGCCGACGGCCAGACGAGCGCGACGATCACGCTCAGCGTCAACGGCGACACTGGCCCCGAAGGCGACGAGAATTTCACCGTCCTTCTCTCCAACGCCAGCGGCGGCGCGACCATCGCCGACGGCAGCGCCACCGGCACGATCGTCAACGACGACGGCACGCCGCCGCTGGTCTCGATCAACGACGTCACCGTCACCGAGGGCGATGGCGGCACCAGCCTGATGACCTTCACCGTCACCCGCACCGGCGGCACCGGCGCATTCGACGTCGACTGGCAGACCGCCAACGGCAGCGCCACCGCGCCGAGCGATTATGCGGCCGCCGGCGGCACCCTCCATTTCGGCGTCGGCCAGACGACCGACACGATCAGCATCACCATCAACGGCGACACCGACGCCGAGTTCAACGAGACGCTCCAGGTGCTGCTTTCGGGTGCTACCAATTTCGCCCTGGTCACCGACGGCACCGGCATCGGCACGATCGCCGCCGACGATCCGATCTACATCCACATGATCCAGGGCACGTCCTATTTCAGCCCGATCCTCGCCGCCGAGGGGATCACGACCTTCAACACCCAATCGGCGGGGCTGGTCACCGTCCGCGCCATCATCACCGCGGTCGACAATGACGGCCCGCGCCAGGGCTTCTACCTCCAGGAGGAAATCACCGACTGGGACGGCAACAACTTCACCTCCGAGGGCATCTTCGTGATGACCCGCAACGATGCCGGCATCGGCACCGCCGTCGCCGGCGTCGCGGTCGGCGACCTCGTCACCGTCACCGCCCACGTGATGGAATATCAGGGCTTCGCCAACAACATGCCGATCACGGCGCTGACCAACCCGAGCTCGATCGTCGTCAACGGCAGCGGCAACACGCTGCCGGCGCTGCTGCTCGACGCCAGCCATCCCATGCCGACCGCGATCATGACGCTCGTCCAGCCCGATTATACCGATTCGTCGGACGGCGTCGGCGACACGTTCGACGCCTCGCTCTACGCGCTTTCCTTCTGGGAGACGGTCGAGGGGATGCTGGTGACGATTCCCGACATGGTCGTCGCCGACGGCTTCGTCTCGACCTCGGGCGGCCAGCCCATCTTCCAGGCTTACTCGCAGCAGCATGCCGACGCCGACCAGATCAACGGCCGCGGCGGCTACACCATCGCCGGCGATCCGCCGGTCGGCCAGCTCCACACGCCGGAAACGGTCGACGACACGATCGCCGGCGGCCGCCATCTCTCGGACGGCGACGTCAACCCCGACATCATCGAGATCGATTTCACCGGCTTCGCGATCGACGCGCCCGCCGGCCTCACCAATTCCGCCTCGATGGGCGACTATCTCGGCGACGTCACCGGCATCGTCGAATTCGACTTCACCGACCGCAAGCTGTTCGTCACCGACATCGATGCGGGCTCGTTCGTCGACCACGTTACGACCCAGGAAATCACGGTCCTCGGCGACGACAGCCGCAGCCTGACGGTCGCTACCTTCAACGTCGAGAATCTCGATCCGGGCGACGGCGCCGCGCGCTTCGCCGCTTTGGCGGCTGCGATCGCCAACAACCTCAACATGCCCGACATCCTCTCGATCGAGGAGATGCAGGACAATAATGGCGCGGCCGCCGGCGACGGCATCTCGCCGACCGGCACCGACGCCTCGATCACCTGGCAAATGCTGGTCGACGCGCTCAACACGCTGACCGGCGCCCATTATCAGTGGGTCGACCAGGCGCCGATCTACAATGCCGAGGGCGGCGAGCAGAGCGGCAACATCCGCGTCGGCTTCCTCTACAACACCGATCGGGTCCAGCTCGGCGATCTCGACGCAAATGCGACGCTGGCCGAACGCCGCATGTACACCGACCGGATCGGTGACGGCGTCCGCGACGCGGGCGACCTCATCCAATTCTCCGACGACATGCTCGGCGCCGAGATCCAGACCGCCGATTGGTCGAACACGCGCCGCTCGCTGCTCGGCCAGTTCACCTTCAACGGCAACACCGTCTTCGTCACCGCCAACCACTTCCCGGCCAAGGGCGGCTCCGACGAATTCTGGCAGTTCAACCAGAATCCGGCGACCGGCGAGCCGACCAATGCCGGCTGGACGTCGCGCAACGCGGTCGCCCAGGACGTCTATTCGATGCTGAACCTGATCGAGAGCGGCGCGCCCGGCAGCGGCATCGTCTCGGGCGGCGACTATAACGATTTCTACTTCTACCGGCCGCTGACGACGGTGACCGGCTACACCATGGCGGACGGCACCGCGCGGGTCGGCGGCGCCCGCTTCGACAACCTCACCCTCCATCTCGCCGAGGCGGAACGCTACACCTACAATTTCGACGGCCGCAGCCAGGCGATCGACCATATCATCGTCAACTCCACGCTCGGCGCGGTCGCGACCTATGACGTCGTCCACATCAACACCGGCTTCAACGCGTCCGACCCGACGCCGCTCTCCGACCACGATCCGGGCCTGTCCTCGTTCGACTTCCGCAGCTTCTCCGAGCGGCTGTTCGGCACCGCGGGCGCCGACACGATCAACGGCTTCGGCGGCAATGACGTGATCGACGGCCTCGGCGGCGACGACACGCTGACCGGCGGCCCCGGCGACGACACCTTCTACGTCGATTCGGCCGGCGACACGGTCATCGAGGCGGTCGGCGAAGGCAATGACCGCGTCCTCGCTTCGGTGTCCTACGTCCTGATGGCCGGCGCGGAGGTCGAGACCCTCGAAGCGCTCAATCCGAACGACACCACGGCCATCAACCTGCAGGGCAACGAGTTCGCCAACCGGATCATCGGCAATGCCGGCGCCAACATCCTCACCGGCAACAATGGCGACGACGTCCTGATGGGCCGCGCCGGCAGCGACACGCTGCGCGGCGGCGCGGGCTTCGACACCGCCAGCTACGCGCTCGCGACGGCGGGCGTCGTCGCCTCGCTCGCGACCAACACGGGCAGCGGCGGCGAGGCCGCCGGCGACACCTTCAACAGCATCGAAAAGCTCGAAGGCAGCCAGTTCAACGACACGCTGACCGGCGGCACCGGCAACGACACGCTGTCCGGCCTCGGCGGCATCGACACCCTCTCCGGCGGCAGCGGCACCGACACGATCGACGGCGGCGCCGGCAACGACGCCCTGACGGGCGGCAACGACAACGACTTGCTCAACGGCGGCGACGACAACGATACGCTGGACGGTGGCAACGACGCCGATACGCTGAACGGCGACGCCGGCAGCGACACGCTCAACGGCGGCAATGGCGACGACATGCTGAACGGCGGCACCGGCGCCGACACGCTGTCGGGCGGGAACAACAACGACACGCTGAACGGCGGCGCCGGCAACGACGTGCTGACCGGCGGCATCGGCAACGACGTCTTCTCCTTCTCGGAGATCGGCGGCGCCGACCGGATCACCGACTTCCAGCACGTCAACGACAAGCTCGACTTGACGTTGATCGACGCCGTCGCCGGTGGCGCCGACAATGCGTTCACCTTCATCGGCGGCGCCGCCTTCAGCAATGTCGCCGGGCAGCTGCGCGCCTACAGCTCGAGCGGCACTTATTTCGTTGCCGGCGACGTCAACGGCGACGGCGTCGCCGACTTCACCATCCAGACCAACATCCTGCTGGTGAACACCGACTTCGTCCTCTGACCGTCGCGGACGATGAGGGCGGCGCCGCGGATTTTCCGCGGCGCCGCCCTTGTTTCGTCAGGCTGCTACTCCTGCCGCGCCCGATCTGCTGACCTGCCGCCGCATCCAGCCAGGGGGAGGGCGGCGATGGCGCGCGCATTCTATCTGCTGTTCGGGCTTCTCGCTTACCTGATTTTCTTCGCCACCTTCCGCTATCTGATCGCCTTCGTCGGCGATCTCCCCTGGGTGCCGCGGACCGTCGACCGCGGCCATGCAGTGGTCGGGCCCGGCCACTTTCGTCTCGGCTGGCGCGCGCCCGAAGCGCGCGCCGCCAGACCGAAGGGCGAGCCGGGGACCTCCCCCCGTCCGGCCCGCCTTTCCAAACCCCGCCACGCCAAACATCTTGCAGACCAAGGCCCGGATGTCCCATGATTGGCACGCGCCGCGGGGCGCGGGGCATGATGGGGGATCGAATGAAGAACGGGACGCTGGCGGCCGTGACGGCCGTATTGCTGCTCCATGCGGGCGGTTTGTGCGATCCGGCGGCGGCGCAGGGCCAGGCGCGCACCGATACGCCGGCGGGCGAACATGAGGACGATCCCGCCAAATTCTTTCTGTTCCACATGGCGGACGTGACCTACGAGCAGGCGCGCGCCGATTACGTCTTCTGCATCCAGCAGGCGCGGCCGATTCTTTCGCTGCGCGACAAGATGGGCAATTCGGGCGGCGGCCTGCTCGGCGCGATGATCGGCGCCCGCATGGCCGAGATCGACCGGCTGCGCATGCGCAACGCCGCGATGCGGCAGTGCATGGGCCTGATCGGCTATGCCCGCTACCTGGTCCCCGAGCCCGAATGGAAGGCGCTGGTCAACGAGGGCGACATCGTCGTCGCCGACAACGGCCAGCCCGATCCGGTGGTGATCGAGCGGCTCGCCCGCTTCGCCTCCGGTCCCGCTCCGACGACGCAAAGGCTCGACCCATGACCCGCAGCTTCCGCCGCCTTGTCGCGCTCCTCGCTTTGGCCCTGTTGGGCGCGACCGCCGCGAGCGCCAACCGCCCGGTCGACCAGCGCCGCTTCGCGCTCGATCCGAACCTCGGCTATATCGTCGTGCGGGTCGGCCCGCTCGGCAGCGGCGGCGGCGCGCCTATGGTCTATTTCGTCCGCGTCGACCGCGAAAAGCACACCGCCTTGTGGTCGTTCGGCGCCGGCAATATCGACAGCCGCCGGGTCCTCGACGGCGCCCAGATCTCGGGCCGCAACCATTGGGCCGTCGATGGCCAGACCGGCCTTTACGTCGTCCCGGTCAATCCCGGCTTCTGGGTGGTCGGCGGCGCCGGCGCCACCACCTTCTCCCTCGGCAGCTACGGCTTCGAGGTGCGCGCGGGCGAGATGACCTATGTCGGCACCGTGCTGACCGGGCGCCAGAACGGCGAGTCGCCGATCCCGGAAATCGCCGCCTCGCGCCTGTCACCCGATCTCGCCTCGTTCGGCACGCTGATGAACATCGTCATGTCGGACGCGGTGCTGGTGCGCCCGCCGGCCGAGGGCGACGCGCTCCCCGCGGCGATCACCGCCTTCACCGTGACCCGGGCCGAGCTCGTCCCCGACGTCCGTTTCGACAATTTCCTGCGCGCTTTGGTCAACCGTGCGCTCGGCCTGCCGCCGATCGGCCATATGCCGCTGCTCGGGCCCGGCGAGGATCCGTTCGCGCCGCCGGCCCCGGCCGAGGCCGGGCCGACGACCCCGGCGCCGTAACTGCGCTCAGAGCAGCCTGAGCTGCGCGCCCTGCGGCGGCTCGAACAGGTCGCGGCGCAGCGGGCGCTTGTCGAGGTTGAGGCCGTGCTTCTTCACCGCCCGCTCGAACCGCGCCTTCAAGAGGTCCGCCCACGGCCCTTGCCCGCGCATCCGGCTGAACCAATTCGGGTCGTTGTCTTTCCCCCCACGCAGGGACTGGATGATGTGCATCACCTTGGCGGCGCGGTCGGGATAATGTTCGTCGAGCCAGGCGCGGAACAAGGGCGCGACCTCGAACGGCAGGCGGACCGGCAGATAGAAAACGCCCGTCGCGCCGGCCTCCGCCGCGGCTTCGACGATATGCTCGAGCTCGTGGTCGGTGATCCCCGGCACCACCGGCGCGATCGCGACCCAGGCCGGCACACCCGCCTCCGCGAGCCGTTTCACCGCCGCGAGGCGCTTGCGCGCCGCCGGCGCCCGCGGCTCCAGCGTGCGCGAGATTTTCGGCTCCAGCGAGGTTACCGACAAGGCGACGCTGGCCAGATCCTGCTTTGCCATCTCCTGGAGAATGTCGAGGTCCATCAGCACCCGGTCCGACTTGGTGGTGATCGTTACCGGGTGCTTCGTCTCGGCCAGCACCTCCAGCACGGAGCGGGTGATCCGCCACGTCGCTTCGATCGGCTGATAGGGGTCGGTGTTGGTCCCCATCGCGATCGGGCGGACGCTGTAGCCGGGCTTCGCCAATTCGGCGCGCAGCAATTTCGCGGCGTCGGGCTTGGCGAACAATTTGCTCTCGAAATCGAGCCCGGGCGAGAGATCGTGGAAGGCGTGGGTCGGGCGGGCGAAGCAATAGATGCAGCCATGCTCGCAGCCGCGATAGGGGTTGATCGAGCGGTCGAAGCCGATGTCGGGGGATTGGTTGCGGGTGATGATCGTCTTGGGCTTCTCGACCGTCACAATCGTCCTGAGCGGCGGCAGGCCCCCGTCGAGCTCCTCGCGCGCATCGAGCCAGTCGCCGTCGGCCTCGCGGGTCGGCAGGTTGAAGCGGGTCGGCGTGCGGTTCTCGGGCGCACCCCGGCCGGAACGGGCATCGGGTCGCATGACTTCGAGATAGCTTCCCGGTGAGAACAAAGCCAGAACTAAATCGTCATTCCAGCGAAAGCTGGAATCTCACTTCTTTTTCACGGCAAAGGGATTCCAGCTTTCGCTGGAATGACGGGTAGGGTCAGTCCGAGCCCATCGCGGTCTGCCGGGCCCGCGGCGCGATCCGGACCGCGGTCGGGCCGGGCAGGCCGGGGAAACGCGGCCACAAGCCTTGGGCGAGCGCCCGCCGGCTGGCCGAACGGTCGCCGCCGCGCGCTTCGTAGATCCAGTAGTTCCTGAGGATGATCGGGACGTAGCCGCGCGTTTCCCAATAGGGGATCGATTCGATGTAGAGCAAAGGGTCGCTCTGGTCGTAGCGGCTGTTCCATTCCGCGATCGGCGCCGGGCCGGCATTGTAGGAGGCGATCACCTTGGGCAAGAGGCCGCCGGTGCTCGCCATGTCGCGCAATTGCTCGAGATAGGTCTGGCCGTATTCGATGTTGACCTGCGGCACGTTCAGCGAGGCGGCGCTGAACGCCTCGCCGCGGGCGCGGGCCATGTCGCCGGCGGTGCCGGGGCGGACCTGCATTAGCCCGCGCGCGCCGGCCGGGCTGACCGCGTCGGTGCGGAACTGCGATTCCTGGAGGGCGTGGGCGAAGGCCAAAGAGGGATCGACCCGCCAGCCCCGGGTCGGCCGCCAGCTCGGCGCCGGGTAGCGGTCGTTCGGCCCGAACCGGCTGCCGCGCGGGCCGTTATGGGCGAGGTACATCTGGGTCGCGGTGAGGTTCAGCCGCGCGGCGAGATGGATGAGATGTTCGTGCTCGCCCGGGCGCCCGATCTGGGCCTGGCGTCGGATCAGCTCGGCGGCGAGGTCGTTCTCGCCGATCTCGCTCAAGGCGACCGCAGTGCGCGCATTGCGCAGGCCCGACAGCGCCCGCCAGTCGGCCTCGGTGAAGGTGGTCATGTCGGCAGGCGGCGCGCGCAACGCCAGCGCGCTTTGCGCCAGCAGGCCGTAGAAGGTCTCGCCGAGCCGCGCCGCCGACCGGAGATGTGCCTGCACCCGCTCGGGACGGGCGCCGGCGGTGTCGGCCCGCGCCGCCCAATAATGGCCGGCGGCGGCAAGCTCGATGTCGGTCGAGCGCGACGCGACGTCGTTGAAATGTTCGGCGGCGGCGGCGAAATCGCCCATCCGCCAGGCGGCGAGGCCGGACACCCATTCGGCGTGGAGCGCATGCTCGGTCGGCCCGTTGCGGGCGAGGTCGGCGATCCGCCTTGTGTCGGCGTCGTAGCCGTTGAGGTAATAGACCCAGGCGATGCGCTGCTGGAAGGCGGTGCGGGCTTCATCCGACAGCTCGGCGATGCGGGTGTTCAGGAGGGCCTCGGCCTCGACCGGCCGGTCGTCGCGGATCAGCGGCTGGATCAGCGGCTCGAGCTGGTCGGCGACGGCATCGCCGCGGATCGGCCGCGGTCGGGCGCGGCGCGGCTGGCCGGCGAGGCCGTAGAAGCGCTGCGCCTGGGGCAGCTCGGGCAGGCTCTCGGCGCCGCGGGCGCGGGCGAGGCGGGCGAGATCGTCGGCCTGGGGCAGCTCGGGGGCGCGGGCGATGAGCTCGGTGAGCGGCCCGCTCTCAACCCTGGGCGAGCCCGGCATGGTGTAGAGCATCGCCCGGGCGAGATCGTGCAGCGGCCCGCTTTGCATGCCGTCGAGCCGGCCGGCGGCGCCGGCCCAGTCCTGGGCGCGCAAGGCGGCGAAGACGGCGCGGTAGCCGTCGCGCTCGGACGCGGTCAGCTGTGCCGGCGCGGAGACTGCGCGCGCCTCCTGCGCCCGGGCGGGAACGGCGAGGATCATGGTCGCGGCGAGCAGCGCCGCCTTCAGCCCCTTCGTCAACTCAGCGCCTCCCTCAGCATCTGCAGATCGGCCCAGGCCAGCGTCTTCAGCGCCGGCTGGGTCAGCAGCTTTTCGGGCCTTATGGTTACCAAAGTCTTGATCCCGTCGACGTCGTGCCATCTGGCGCGGGCGCCGGCGACCGCCGCGCCGACCAAAGCCTTGCCGCAAATGTCGCCGAACAGCAGCAGCGCTTTCGGCGCGGCGAGGCCGATATGGCGCCGGGCGATCTCGGCGAGCCGGTCGGCGCTGGTCGCGTCGATCGCGCCGGTTGGGGTACGGATCGGCGAGAGCGGCGCGAGATAGACCGAATCGCGTCCGCGCCCGATCGCGGCCAGCATCCGGTCGAACAGGGCGCCGGCCTCGCCCGACAGCAGGCCGCCGTCGGCCGACGGCATGTCGACCAGGATCATCAGGCCGGACGCGGGATCTCCCGCCGGCGCCGCGCGCTGCGCCGAGGGCGTGGCGAACGGCAGCTCCGCGCTCGTCGCCAGCCAGTCCAGAAGCGCTTCGAGCGTGTCCGGAAGGGGTGCCGGCAGAGGCTCGGCGGGCGCGCGCACGATCTTCGCCTGGGGATTGAGCCAGTCGCGCGGCGTCTCGCCGACGATCGTGTCGACGCCGGCTTCCTCCCACCAGTCGAGGGCGCTCGCCGCCCAGCTCGAGGCCATGATGCCTTACCCCGCTTATCCGTCCCCCTTCATCCGGCCCGGCGCGGGCTGGTCAATCGGGGACGGGCTGTTTATCTGCCGGACGGTTGGTGAAAAGCGACGACAGGAGCGGCGGAGCGGGTGAATGGCTGAGCGGGAGTCGATGCCCTATGACGTGGTCATCGTCGGCGCCGGCCCCGCCGGCCTCGCCGCCGCGATCCGCCTGAAGCAGCGCGCCGCCGCGGCGGGCCGCGAGCTTTCCGTCTGCATATTGGAAAAAGGCTCCGAGGTCGGCGCCCACATCCTCTCCGGCGCGGTCGTCGATCCGCGCGCCATCGACGAGCTGCTGCCCGACTGGCGCGATCTGGACAGCCCGCTCACCGTGCCGGTCACCAGGAACGAGCATTGGGTGCTGACGGCGAAGAAGAGATTTCCTTTCCCGCACGTCCTGATGCCGCCCTTCATGTCGAACAAGGGGACCTACACGCTCAGCCTCGGCAACCTTTGCCGCTGGCTCGCCGGCCAGGCCGAGGCCTTGGGCGTCGAGATCTTCCCGGGCTTCGCCGCCGCCGAAATTCTGTTCAACGACGATGGCTCGGTGAAGGGCGTGGCGACGGGGGATATGGGAGTCGCGCGTGATGGCACCCACAAACCCGATTACCAGCCCGGCATGGAGCTGCACGGCCGCTACACCTTGTTCGCCGAAGGCGCGCGCGGCCACCTCACCAAGGAATTGAAGCGGATCTTCGAGCTGGACGCCCACAGCCAGCCGCAGGTCTACGGCATCGGCCTCAAGGAGCTGTGGGACGTCGACCCCGAAAAGCACGAGCCCGGCCGCGTCATCCACACCCAGGGCTGGCCATTGGCCGACGCGTGGGGCGGCGGCTTCCTCTACCATCAGGCGGGCAATCAGGTCGCCCTGGGATTCGTCGTCGCGCTCAACTACAAGAATCCGTGGCTGTCGCCGTTCGAGGAATTCCAGCGCTGGAAGCAGCATCCGGCGATCCGTCAGTTTTTGGAAGGGGGGCGCCGCGTCTCCTACGGCGCGCGGGCGATCAACGAGGGCGGCTGGCAGGCGGTGCCGAAGCTCGCTTTCCCGGGCGGCGCGCTGATCGGCTGCGCCGCCGGCTTCGTCAACGTGCCGCGGATCAAGGGCAGCCACACCGCGATGAAGTCCGGCATGCTCGCCGCCGAGGCGGCCTTCGCCGCGATCGCCGCCGATCGGGGTGGCGACGTGCTGGAGGATTACGAGCCGGCCCTGCGCGGCTCGTGGGTCGCCGGGGAGCTCGAGCTGGTCCGCAACGTCGAGCCGCTGGTCGCCAAATGGGGCGGTCTCCTCGGCACCTTGCTCGCCGGCGCCGACATGTGGATGCGTCAGCTGCGGATCGGCCTGCCGTTCACGATGAAGCATCATCCCGACCACACGACCTTGTGGCGCAAGGACCTCGTCCCGCCAATCGACTATCCGAAGCCGGACGGCGTGATCAGCTTCGATCGGCTCTCCTCGGTGTTCGTCTCCAACACCAACCACGAGGAAGACCAGCCGATCCACCTCACCCTCAAGGACCCCGCCATCCCGGTGGAAGTCAACCTGCCGCTTTATGAGGGTCCGGAGCAGCGTTACTGTCCGGCCGGCGTCTACGAGTTCGTCGAGGAGGGGGCGGGCGTGCGTCTCCAGATCAACGCGCAGAATTGCGTCCACTGCAAGACCTGTGACATCAAGGACCCGACCCAAAACATCAATTGGGTCGTCCCCGAAGGCGGAGGAGGGCCGAATTATCCCAACATGTAGGCTAGGGTCTGGACCCATGACCGGAGGCGGTCGTGACGGGTTGGCATTTGTTGTCCGGCAAGGAGTAAGGAGGGAGCGATGAAGATTCATCGTGACCGACGCAGCGACGCCGTCCGGGCGGCAAAGGACAGCCCGCCGCTTCGCGGTCGGCCGGGGAAGGCGGCTGGGGGCGTCGAGTGCCTCGTCCGGGCTGCCTGGCCCGGCCTTCGTCCCTCTCCTACCCAGCCGCCTTCCCCGGCCGATCACGGCCACCTCCGGTCATGGGTCCAGACCCTCGTCGTCGCCGGCGCCCTCGCGCTCTCGGCCGGCGCCGCGTCCGCCCGGGTCGAGCAGCGCTCGCCGCTCGTCACCTACGTCCAGGCGCGGGCCGCGGCTTCGGCCGGCGCGCTCGACCGGGCGAGTGTCGATTATGTCGCCTTGCTCGCCGCCGCGCCGGACAACGAGCTGGTCGCCTCACAGGCGCTCGGCCACGCGGTGACCGCCGGCGATTGGCCGCTGGCGATGCGCGCCGCCCACCTGCTCGAGCGCCGCGGCGCGATTCTCGCCGATGCCCGCCTGCTGCTCGTCGCCGAGGCCTTTCATGCGCGCGACTGGCGGGCCGCGGCGGCGCGGTTGGATGCGGTCGAGCACGACCAGGTGTTTGCGTCGATCGTGCCGGTGCTGCGCGCCTGGCTGGCGTTCGGCTCGGGCCGGGGCGATCCGCTTGCCGCCTTGCCGGCCGCGGGCGGGCAGGGCGTCACCGCCGCTTATGCCGCCGAGCACCGGCCCTTGCTGATGCTCGCGATGGGCCGGCCGGGCGCCGCCGCGCAGCTTGCCGTCGCCGCCGCCTCGGCCGGCGCGCGCGGCGCGCGGCTCAGGGTCGCCGGCGCGGCTTTGCTCGCCCGCCGCGGCGAGCGCGATGCCGCCTTGGCCCTGCTCGAAGGCAATGGCGCGCCGATCGTCGCCGCGCGCGCCCTCGTTCGGGCCGGGCGGCCGCTGCCGGGCGCGATCGCCGGCGCCGACGCCGGCATGGCCGAATTGCTCGTCCGCCTCGCGCTCGATCTTCATGCCCAGGAATTGACCCCGGTCGCGGCGATGTTCGCCCGGCTCAGCACCTGGCTCGCGCCCGACAATAGCGAGGCCTGGATGGTCGCGGCCGAATTGTTCTCGCAGCAGGGCAAGCGAGGCATTGCGGTGCCGCTGCTCGCCCATATCGGGGCGGAGGACCCGTTCGCGATCACCGTCCGCGACCAGCGCATCCGCATCCTGCTCGACGGCGGCGACCGCGATGCGGCGCTCGCCGACGCCCTCGCCGCGACCCGCGCGGCTTCGGCCGAGACCACCGATTGGGTCCGGCTCGGCGAGGTCTACGGGACGATGGGCCGCCAGGCGGACGCGGCCGAGGCCTATGGCCGGGCGCTGGCGGTCCGCCGCGAGGGCGAGGACGCGCAGGCCGAATGGGCGTTGTGGCTGATGCGCGGCGGCGCCCTCGACGAGGCCGGCAACTGGCCCGACGCGCGCACCGCGCTCCAGCAGGCCTATCGGCTCGCCCCCGAGCAGCCGTTCGTGCTCAACTATCTCGGCTACGCCCAGCTCGTCCGCCACGAAAATGCCTCCGAGGCCGAGCGACTGATTCGCGAAGCCCATCGCCGCGCGCCCGACAACAGCGCGATCGCCGATTCGCTCGGCTGGGCGTTCTATCTGCGCGGCAACCTTGCCGAGGCGATCCCGATGCTCGAGCAGGCCGCGCAGGACCAGCCCGCCGACGTCGAGATCAACGAGCATCTCGGCGATGCCTATTTCGCCGCCGGCCGCCGGGTCGAGGCGCGCTTCGCCTGGAAGGCGGCCCTGGTCTACGCCGAAGGCGCGGCCGCCGCCCGCATCGCCGCCAAGATGGAGACGGGCCTGACGCCGCAACTCGCGGCGCGATGATGCAGGAGATTGCGTACGCCAAGCTCAACCTCGCGCTCCATGTGCGGGCGCGGGAACGGGACGGCTATCACCGGATCGAGACGATCTTCGCCTTTTGCGAGGATGGCGACGTCGTCACCGCAAGCGAGGCGGAGGTGCTGAGCCTCACCGTTACCGGCCGCTTCGCCGGCGCGCTGGGGAATCCGGCGGACAATCTGGTCTGGAAGGCGGCCCGCGCGCTTGACCGGACTGTCGCGCTGACTCTCGACAAGAGGTTGCCGGTCGCCGCCGGGCTCGGCGGCGGCTCGGCCGACGCGGCGGCGGTGCTGCGCATGCTCGGCAACGGCACGGCGGCGGCGGCGGCGCTCGGCGCCGACGTGCCGGCCTGCCTGCTCAGTCGCACGGTCCGGGGGGCGGGGAAGGGCGACGAAGTCGAGCCGGTGGAAATAGACGGCCTGGCCGGCACGCCGGTGCTGCTGGTCAATCCCGCAATCCCGCTTTCGACCGCCATGGTGTTCCGGGCCTGGGACGGGATCGACCGCGGCCCGCTCGGCGCCTGGGAGAAGGGGCGCAACGACCTCGAGGCGCCGGCGCGGGCGCTGGTGCCGGAGATCGGCGCGGTGCTGGCGGCGCTTTCCGGCGCCCGCGTCGCGCGCATGTCCGGATCCGGCGCGACCTGCTTCGGCCTGTTCGACTCCGAGGCCGAGCGGGACGCCGCGGCAACCGCAATCGCCGCCGCGCGGCCCGGCTGGTGGCTGTCCCAAACCAGGCTTCGCTGACCCACCGATCCCGTTCCGGCACAGGCTCGTGCGGCCGTTAACCATCGAGACCCGCGGGATTCCGTTGTGGCACGGCTCTTGCGTCTATGCCGGCGACGGGTCGAGGCGCGGTTGTGATCGTGCCGACATTCGCCCGCGGCCCCCCGCCTCCACCGGACGGGGCGCCGCGGAACCATTCGGCCGGGCTGCCGCGTATCGGGCAGTCCGGTCCTTTTTTTTTTCGCGACAAACGCGGCTCGCCCCGGCAATCCAGCGCGATGTTCCGGCTCACCCATGACGGCGAGGTCGCGCGGCTGACGCTCGACCGTCCCGAAGCGCGCAATGCCATTCCGGCCGCCGGCTGGGGAGAGCTCGCCGCTTTGCTGGGCGGCGTCGAGGGTCGGCTGCTGGTCGTTGCGGGGGCGGGCGGGGCCTTTTGCGCCGGCGCCGACTTGGGCGACTTCGCGGCGCTGCGCGCCGACGAAGGTGCGAGAATCCGCTTTCGCAAGACGATGCGCGCGGCGCTCGATGCGCTGCGGGCGTTGCCGATGCCGACTCTCGCCCGTATCGACGGGCCTTGTTATGGCGCGGGCGTCGCGCTCGCCTTGGCCTGCGACCTTCGCGTCGCCGGGCCCGACGCCCGCTTCGCGATCACCCCGGCGAAGATCGGCGTCTCCTATCCGCAGGAAGACGTCCATCGACTCGTGGCCCTCGTCGGCCCCGGTGAGGCAGCGCGGTTGCTGTTCACCGCCGAGAGCATCGATGCCGCCGAGGCGATCCGGATCGGCCTTGCCGAGCTTGCCGAGCTCGACGAGGCTGCGATCCTCGCCAATGACGCCGCCAGCCTCGCCGCGCTGAAGCAGGCGATCGCCCTCGCAGGGGCGGGCGTGCGCAGCGATCCCAGGCAGGACGAGCGCTTCGATGCGCTGATCGGCGGCGGCGAGCTGGCGCGCCGGCTCGAAGCGCTGCGGCGGAAATGATAGGAAGGCGCATGCGCCGCCTCTTTTGTCTTCTTCTCCTCGCTTCCTGCGACGTCGCCCCGCAGTCGAACCTCGACGGCCGAATCGAATGCCAGGCCGAGGGCGAGGCCCGCTTCGCTCCCAACTGCACGATGGAGACGGCCGACACTGCGGACGGCCGCGTTCTCACCATCCGCAAGACCGACGGCGGCTTCCGGCGGCTGCGCGTCACCACCGACGGCAGCGGCGTCGTCGCCGCCGACGGAGCCGAGCGCACCCATGTGACGATCCTTTCGGGCAACCGGATCGAGGTCGAGATCGGCGGCGACCGCTTCCGCCTGCCGGCAGCGGTGCGCCGGCGATGAGCGGGCGCTTCATTCTTACTGCCGCCGAACTGCGCGCGGCCGAGGCAGCCGTGATTGCCGCCGGCACCTCGGTCGAAGACTTGATGGAGCGCGCCGGCCAGGCCGCGGCCGAGGCGATCTGGCGCTATGCCGGACCACTGCCGGCTTTGGTTCTGTGCGGTCCCGGCAACAATGGCGGCGACGGCCGGGTCATCGCCCGCGAGCTTGCCGCGCGCGGCGTGGAGGTGCGGGTGGCGTCGCTCGGCGACCTTGCGGAGGAGCCCGCGCCGCTCCTGATCGATGCCTTGTTCGGCACCGGCCTGTCGCGGCCGCTCGAGGCCGGCGTCGCCCGGCGCCTCAGCGAGCTTGCCGCCGCGGCCCGGGTCCGGGTGGCGATCGATCTGCCGAGCGGCGTCGCCACCGACGACGGCGCCATCCTCTCGCCGGTGCCGGACTATGACCTCACAATCACCTTCCAGACGTTGAAGCCCTCGCACCTGCTCCAGCCCGCCGCCCGCCACATGGGCCGGATCGTCGTCGCCGACATCGGTATTCCGGCGGCGAGCGAGCTCGCGGAGATCGGCCCCGCGGTGCCGCGCGAGCCCGGTCCCGACGACCATAAATACAGCCGCGGCTACGTCGCCGTGATCGCCGGCGAGATGCCCGGCGCGAGCGCCCTCACCGCGGCGGCGGCGCTGCGTGCCGGCGCGGGCTACGTCCGCCTGATCGGCCCTCCCGTCGCCGGCGTCCCGAACGCGATCGTCCAGGGCCCCGGCGATGTGGAGGCGCTGCTTGCCGACCCGCGCATCGGCGCCGTCGTCGTCGGTCCGGGCCTGGGCCGGGGCGACCGCCTGGTCGCGATCGCGATCGCTTCCGGCCGGCCGCTGGTTCTCGACGCCGGCGCGCTGCGCGCCCAGCCGAACGCGATCCTGACGCCGCACGAAGGCGAGTTCGCCCGGCTCTTCCCCGGCCTGCTCGGCAGCAAGGTCGAGCGCGCCCGCGCCGCCGCCGCCGCGAGCGGCGCGGTGATCGTCTACAAGGGCGCCGACACGGTGGTCGCGGCCCCGGACGGCCGCGCCGCGATCGCGCCGCCCGCGCCCGCCTGGCTCGCCACCGCGGGCACCGGCGACGTCCTCGCCGGCATCATCGCCGCCCGCCGTGCGGCGCTCGACGATCCGTTCGAAGCTGCATGCTCAGGTGTTTGGATGCATGTTCATGCAGCGCGAGCCCGGCCGGGGTTGATCGCCGACGATCTCCTCGAAAATCTGTGACCAGCCCGGAAAAGGTCGTTCGCCTCGCCGCCCGCGGCGACGGAATTACGGAGAGCGGCCGGTTCGTCCCGGGGGCAGTGCCGGGCGACATGGTCGAGGGTGTCGTCGTCATCATGGCGGGAGCGCATCACACCAAACCGCCATGTCGTCACTTCCCCGAATGCGGCGGCTGCCAGCTCCAGCATGTCGATGACGCGGCCTATGCCGATTACCTCAAGGACAGGATCGCTTCCGCCCTGGCCGCGCAGGGCGTGGCGGCGCCGGAGATCCGCGAACCCCAGCTCTCGCCGCCGCGCAGCCGCCGTCGGGCGGGGCTGAAGGCGGCGGGCGGCAGCGTCGGCTTCAGCGCCCAGGCGAGCCACCGCATCGTCGACATGCGCGAATGCCATATCCTGCGGGGCGAGTTGTTCGCCCTCGTCGCGCCGCTGCGCCGCTTGCTCAATGGCCGCGCCGAGGCGGCGATGATGCTGGCCGATCAGGGCGTCGACCTGCTGCTCGAGGGCGTCGCCGCCGGCACGCTCGAGGAGGCCGAGGCGATGACCGCCTTCGCCCGGGAGAATTGCCTCGCCCGCCTCGCCTTCGACGACGGCTTCGGGGCCCAGACCGTCTGGGAGCCCGAGCCCGTCACCGTCACCCTGAGCGGCACCCCGGTGGCACTGCCCCACGGCGCCTTCCTCCAGGCGACGGCGGAAGGCGAGGCCGCCTTGGTCGCGGCGGTCCGGGAGGCGGTCGGGGAGGCGGCCATCGTCGCCGACCTGTTCGCCGGCCTTGGGACGTTCGCCCTCGCCCTGGAGGCCAAGGTCTATGCCGCCGAGGGCGCGCGCGATGCGGCGCTGGCTCTGAAAAGGGCGGGCCGGGGCCTCACCGTCGACCATCGCGACCTGTTCCGGCGCCCGCTCGACGCCGCCGAGCTGAACCGCTTCGAGGCGGTCGTGCTCGATCCGCCGCGGGCCGGGGCGAAGGAGCAGGCGCCCTTGCTCGCCGCCTCGTCGGTGCCGCGCATCGCCTATGTCTCGTGCAACCCCGCAACCTTCGCCCGCGACGCCAGGCTGCTCGCCGACGGCGGCTACCGGCTCGATTGGGTGCGGCCGGTCGGCCAGTTCCGCTGGTCGACCCATATCGAGCTCGCCGCCGCCTTCGCTAAATAGGGACAGTCCCTATTTTTCAAAGGTGGTGCAGGATCATCATCCCGGCGTGGACGGTCAGCCCGAGCAGACAGAGCGAGGCGGCCATGAAAGTGAGGAAGCGCCAGCGCACGACGTTGACCGTGGCCTGGATCAGGCTGTGCAGGATGCGCAAGGCGACATAGGCCCAGGCCAGCCAGACGTTGAGCCAGATGTCGCCGCCGCCCGACAGCGCGATCGCGATGGCGATCGCGTAAAAGAGCGTCGGCTGCTCCAGCAGATGGTTATAATTGTGCGCCTTCCACTGGACCTCCGGCTCGACCACGCCGTCGAGATCGCCGCCCTTGGAGCCGACCCGGCCCTTCAGCGAAATCCCCTTGCGCGCCAGCGCCGGGAAGCGGACGGCGTAAAGCCAGATCATCATGACGAGCGTCCACGCGACGAGCGCGACGACCGGTGCGATTATGGCAGCATGCATGATTTGACCTCCCCGAATGCGCGAGCTTGCCGCAAGCGCCCCGGTCGCGCAACATCGCGCGGCAGGGAGGGCATAAGCATGGCGGAAGCGACGGCGGGTTCGCCCGCGCTCACGGCCAGGCAAATCGCCGCCGTGGCCGCCGGCAACGGCCTCGAATTCTACGATTTCGTCACTTATTCCTTCTTCGCGGTGCAGATCGGGCGGACCCTGTTTCCGGGCGACGCCGCCCACTCGCTGATGCTGTCGCTGGCGACCTTCGGGGTCGGCTTCGTCAGCCGCCCGCTCGGCGCGCTCGTGATCGGCCGGCTCGCCGACCGGCGCGGCCGCAAGCCGGCGATGATCCTGTCGTTCACCCTGATGGGGGTCGCGATCGTCGGGCTGGCGCTGACCCCGTCCTACGCGGTCGCCGGCCTCGCCGCGCCGGCGCTCGCAGTGCTGTTCCGCCTGCTCCAGGGCTTCGCGCTCGGCGGCGAGGTGGGCCCCAATGCCGCCTTCCTGCTCGAGGCGGCGCCGCCGCACCGGCGCGGGCTCATCCTCTCGCTCCATTTCGCGACCGCCGATGCCGCAGTGCTCGTCGCCGGGCTGGTCGGGCTGACGCTTTCAAGTCTGCTGACCCCGGCGGAGCTCGACGCCTGGGGCTGGCGCGTGGCCTTCCTCATCGGCGCGCTGATCGTGCCGTTCGGGCTCGCTCTCCGCCGCACCCTCGCCGAGACGCTGCCGGCCGAGGCCGCCGAGCCGGCACCCACAGGGAGCCTGAAGCCGTTCCTCGTCGTCGCGACCGGCGGCATGCTGATCCTCGGCGCGGGCACGATCAGCAATTACACGCTCTCTTATCTCACCACCTACGCCCAGGTGACGCTGAACATGGCGGTGACGACCGCGTTCGGCGCGACCGTCATGCTCGGCCTGACCGGAGTCGTCGGCGGGCTCGCCGCGGGCTGGCTCTCCGACCGGTTCGGGCGTAAGCGGGTGCTGGTCCTGCCCTGGCTGGCGCTGATCGCGCTGGCGCTGCCGGCTTTCTTCCTGTTGAGCGCGCTGCGCACGCCGGCCGCCTTGCTGGGTGCGACCACCTTGCTGTCGCTGCTCCACATCTTCGGCTCGACCGCGGCGATGCTGCTGTTCATCGAGGCGCTGCCGGCGCGGATCCGCGCCGGATCGCTGGGGATCATCTACGCGCTCGCCATCGCCGGCTTCGGCGGCACCACCCAGCTCGTGGTCAAGACTTTGATCGAGTGGACCGGCAGCCCGCTCGTGCCCGCCTGGTACATGATGGCGGCGGTCGTTGCGGGACTGATCGGCGCGCTCCTGATCCGCGAGCCCGCGCGGACTTAGTCGAACATCCTGGCGAAGGCGCGCTTGGTCCGCGTCTTCCAGTGGCCGCGGTGAAAAGCGTCGCTGGCGAGCAGCGGCAGCACGCTGGTCGCTTCGGCATAGACCATCTGCTCCAGGGCGGTCGAAACCTTGCCCCAGCTCGCCGCCTCCTGCAGGGTCGAGGAGGAGCAGGCGCCGTCGCGGACGTCGGCGACGGTGATCTGGACCGCATATTTGTGGACCTCGACGTCCTCGTGGCCGAGGATCTCGGCGCAGACCACCGTGTCCTGCGCGAAATTCTTGGGCACGCCGCCGCCGATCATCAAGAGGCCGGTCGTGCCCGCCTCGATCTTGATGTCGGTCAGCTCGCGGAAATCGGCGATCGAATCGAGCGTCAGATAGGGCTTGCCCGCCTGCATCCGGTCGACCTGGTGCTTGACCAGGCCGAAGCCGGCCGAGCTGTCGGTGAAGGCCGGGCAGAAGATCGGCACGTCGTGCTCGAAGGCGAGCTTGACCAGGCTGTTGTCCTTCCTGCCGTGCTTGGTCAGCCAGCGGCCCATCTCGCGGATGAACGCGCGCGAGCTATGCGGCTTGGCCTCCAGCGAATCGGCGATCGCGCCGATCGTATGGTCGCAATCCTGGAGCTGCTCCTCGTCGATATAGGTGTCGTAGATGCGGTCGATGTAGAGCGAGCGCAGCGTATCGTCGTCCGGGATTTCAAGCGCTTGATAATGTTTGTGGCCAAGCCCTTCGAAGAAATCCATGTCGACGATCGCGGCGCCGGTGGCGACGATCGCGTCGACCATGTTGTGCTTCACCAGATCGGCATAGAGGTCCATGCAGCCGCCGGCCGAGGTCGAGCCGGCGATCACCAGCCAGACCGAGCAATCGGGATCGGCGAGCATCTGGTTGTAGATGTCGGCGGCGCGGCCGAGGTCGCGCGAGGTGAAGCTCATCTTCTTCATCGCGTCGACGATCGGCCGCGCGTCGAAGCTCTTGATGTCGATATGCTCGACCTCGCTGGCGAGCAGCTCCGCCTTGCGGGTGTCGTTGACGGGGACGGTGGTCATTTGGATCTCCAGACGTGAAATAACCCGTCATTCCAGCGAAAGCTGGAATCTCCCTTCTTCAGCAAAGGCAGAGAGATTCCGGCTTTCGCCGGAATGACGAAAGAGGGGTTACAGCGTGACGACGTTCGACGGTACCGCGCGTTCCTCCCGCTCCGGCGCGCCGTAGAGCGTCGCCATCGGCTCGTCGTCGGCGAGGACCGTCTTCAGGTCCGCGCCGAAGCCGTTGAAGCCGGTGCGCATCGCGCAGCCATAGGCGCCGAGCATGCCGATCTCGACATAGTCGCCGGCCTGAACGTCGGCGGGCAAATGGAACGGCCCCGTCATATGGTCGAGATCGTCGCAGGTCGGCCCGTAGAAGCTGAACGCCACGTCCCTGGCGTCGGAGCCGCGCTCGCGCACCAGCCGCACCGGAAAGCGCCAGCCGATATGGGCGGCGTCGAACAAGGCGCCATAGGCGCCGTCGTTGATGTAGAGCTCGTCGCCGCGGCGCTTCTCGACCCGGACCAGCACGCTCGCATATTCCGCGCACAGCGCCCGCCCCGGCTCGCACCACAATTCCGCCGAATAGGAGATCGGCAGGTCCTCGAACGCCTTGTGGATCACCTCGAAATAGGCTTCGAGCGGCGGCGGCTCCATGCCCGGATAAACGGAAGGAAAGCCGCCGCCGACGTCGACGATGTCGACGGTGACCGCCGCCTCGACGATCGCCGCGCGGACGCGCTCCATCGCTTCGTGATAAGCAGCCGGGGTCATTGCCTGGCTGCCGACGTGGAAGCAAATGCCGAGCGCGTCCGACGCCTGACGCGCCGCCATCAGAAGCGCCTTCATTTCATGTGGATGTGCGCCGAACTTCGCAGCCAGACTGAGCTTGCTATGGTCCGAGGAGACGCGGATCCGGACGAGCAGGTTGAGATCGGCGGCGCCCTCGGTGGCGCGGATGATCTTGTCCAGCTCCTCCTCGGTGTCGAGCGAGAAGGTGCGCACCCCATGGGTGAAATAAGCCTCGGCGATCGCTTCTTCCGCCTTCACCGGGTGCATGAAGCAGAGCACGGCCTCGGGCAGCGTCTCGGCGACCAGCCGCACCTCGGCGATCGAGGCGACGTCATAATGGGTCAGGCCCTCGTCCCACAGGATCTGCAGCAGGTCGGGGGAAGGATTGGCCTTGACCGCATAGAGCGACCGGCCCGGAAACTTCTCGGCGAAGAAGCGGGCGGCGCGCCTTGCGGCGTGCGGACGAATGAGCGTGACCGGCTGAACCGGCCGAAGGGCCGAAGCTAGCCCCAGCGCGCTATGATGGTTGTGCAACTCAAGGGACCTCCAGCAAGGCAGTTGACGACAAGGCAGCCTTGCGGTTTGGAAGTCCCCCATGGGGCTGCGGCGTGCGATATATGGGCGTTGGCCCCCCATGTAAAGAACTTGCGGATTCTTCTTTTACCCTAAGGGTTTGAATGACGGACAGACAAGCTTCGACGAACGGTGTCCGGGCTGCGGCGGCGCGGTTGAAGGGCGTCGTCACCGAGACGCCGCTGCTGCCGCTCGCCTGGGAAGGGCGGCGGCTCTGGGTCAAGGCGGAATGCCTGCAGCAGGGCGGCAGCTTCAAATTGCGCGGCGCGACCAACCGGCTGCTGCTGCTGAGCGACGCCGAGCGGGCGGCGGGCGTCGTCGCTTTCTCCTCGGGCAACCATGCCCAGGGCGTCGCCCGCGCGGCGCGCTCCCTCGGCATCGCCGCGACCATCGTCATGCCGCGTGATGCGCCGGCGGTGAAGGTGGAGGGAACGCGCGCCGCGGGCGCGGCGATCGTCTTCTTCGACCGCGCCAGCGAAAGCCGCGAGGAGATCGGCGCGCGTTTGGCGGCCGAGCAAGGCGCGGTGCTGGTGCCCTCGTTCGACGATGTCGACGTGATCGAGGGCCAGGGCAGCGTCGGCGTCGAGATCGAAGCGCAGCTCGGCGCGCCGCCGCCGATGGTGCTCGTTCCCTGCGGCGGCGGCGGCCTCTCAGGCGGCATCGCGCTGGCATTGCCGGAGTCGCAAATCCTCGTCGTCGAGCCGGAGGGCTGGGACGACATGACCCGCTCATTGGCGCTGGGCCGGATCGTGCCGGTCGAGGAGCCGGCGCCGCCGACCCGCTGCGACGCGCTCCAGACCAGGCTGGTTTCGCCGCTCACCTTCGCCGCCCTGCAGGGCGCCGGTGTGCGCGGCGTCGCGGTGAGCGAAACGGAGGTCGAAGCGGCGATGGCCTTCGCGTTACGCGAGCTCAGGATCGTCGCCGAGCCGGGCGGCGCGGTAGCGCTGGCGGCGCTGATCGCGGGGAAAGCAGGCGACGTGCCGGACGGCAGCGTCGTCGTGGTATCGGGCGGGAATGTCGATCCTTCGGTCTATGCGGAGATATTGCGGACGGCGGCGCGCTGATGCGGGCCCGGCTGCTTCGGCAATTACGGTGTAGCGGCAGCCCGCATCAGCCTTCACGCTGCCTCGGCGAGGCAGACGCATGGAACCCAAATTTTCCTTCGAAATAGACCGGTCACGCGGCCTTATCAGGATCACCATGGTCGGATTCTTTACGACCGACGACATCCGCGACTTCCTGAGGGCTCGCGACGGAGCCCACGAAGCTTTGGGTTGCGCGCCGAACCAGCACCTTACTCTAAACGACATCCGCGGCATGACGGCGCAACCCCAGACGATCGTCGATGCATTCGAGGAGATTCTGGCAGCCCCGGAAAGGCGCTCGCGCCGCCTGGCTTTCGTCGTCGGCCCGACATTCGCCCGCTCGCAAGTCCTCCGCGCTCTTTCTCTGCGCGAAGCGAAATGCTTTACCGATCCGGCGCTTGCCGAGGCCTGGTTGTTCGCAGCGGATGCGGAGGCAACGTAGGTGCCCCCGAGGCCACGGTGATCATGGTCTCGGGCGGCAATGTCGATCCAGCGTTTTATGCGGAGATTCTGGCCGCGGCCTGATCAGCGCGCGCCGTGGACGATCCCCAGCAGCTCAGCGAAGTTGGCCGCGCCAAGCTTGCGCATGATGTTGGCGCGGTGGAATTCGACGGTGCGCGGGCTGATCCCGAGCGCCCGCGCCGCCTCTTTGCTCGACGCGCCATTGACGATCTGTGCCAGCGTCTCGCGCTCGCGCGGCGAGAGGCGGTCGATGCCCGCGAAGGTATGCACCGGGATTTCCGTCGCCTCGTTCCGTAGACCCGCGCTTCGCCGTGCTGCGAGCTCGGGGGTTTCGAGCAGCTCCCATTTTCCCTTGCGCAGAATGATTGAGAAATGATGGAATTGCGCGACATCGGCGAGGTCGCGGGCGCGGGCGCCGCTCAGCTTGTAGGTGCAGAGCATTATCGCCGGCGCGCCGGCGAGGGCTTCGGAGATCTGGTCCTCAAACGTTTGGTAGGTCTCCCAGTGATGATCCGCGATCCAGAGGGCGCTGGCGCACCCGCGCAAGCCCTCGAGGCCGCGCGAAAGCGCTTTGGCTACATGCACTTCGATGTGCCTCTTGAAGGAGAAGGGCGCGAAGGTCCGATACTCTTCCCGGGTATTTTGTAGCTCGATTGCCCCCGCCGCACAGTAATCGTCGAAGCCGGCGATGGCGGCGCGCATCGCCGCGACGGCCAGGTCGCGGCTGATCTCATCGGGAAGCATCCACAGGGAGAATTCGTTGTGGACGAGTCCGGCCTGCATGAAGCTGGTGGTCGCGTCGATCAGATCCTGGTCGGTCTCGTAGAACAGGCAGATATGCGCGCCCCACGGCAAGCGGGTAAGCGGCAGGATGCCCGTTTGGCGAAGGTTGAGGCCGATGTCGGCCCCACTGTCACCCGCCTTGACCATGGCCGGGTCTCCTGATCGTGCCCGAGCCGAGCGTAGGGTCGCGCTGCGAGGACACCCAGCCTCCGGGCGGTGAGCTGGCAACCCCGTATTCGCCGCAGGCATTCGCCCGAGGCCAATCTCGCCCGATCATTACATAAATCCCGTTTCTGAGCAACGCAGTGGCTCCCGAAGCCCGCGCCGACAGACCGCCGCCAGGCCGCGAGCCGCATCCTCTTCCGGACCGGGACGCGCCCGCAACGGGAAACCGCAATTCGATGACCAAGACCATCGCCATTGTCGACGAAGACAAGCTATCGGGCGGTCCTTCCACGTTCCTGCTGGTCGCGTCGGCCGGCCATCACGTGTATACGTTCGCCAACGGCAAAGCCTTCCTGGCCGCTGAGCTGCCGCAACCCGCGGACTGCGTGCTGCTCGACATCCGCCTGCCGGGCGCCGACGGCCTCGACGTGCTGCGCGCACTTGCGAGGCGCGTGGATCCGCCCGCGGTTGTGGTGGCCAGCGACAGCGGCGACATTCCGCTCGCCGTCCAGGCGATGAAGCTCGGTGCGGCGGATTTCCTCGAAAAGCCCTGCCGTCCGGCGGTGCTGCTCGACGCTATCGCTCAGGCCTGCGCCAGGCGCGATCAATTGCTGCTGGCGGCAAAGGCCCAGCGACAGGCGGCGGCACGGTTGGCGTTGCTGTCCGACCGTATGCGCCAGGTGCTGCGCAGCATTGTTTTGGGCCGGGCCAACAAGGTCATCGCGCACGAGCTCGGCCTCAGCGTCCGCACCGTGGAGGCCCATCGCGCGCAATTGTTCGCGAGGCTTGGAGTGCGGACCACCGCCGAGGCGGTCAGCATCGCGTTTGCGGCGGGCGTGAGCGCCTTCAATCCTGCTTCTCCGACGGCCTCCGAAGCCGGTCGGTGCCGTTGGCCGTGACCTTAGCTGGCGGTGTCGCGCCGGGCGACGAGCGCGACGAGCCGGCTGAGCTGGTCGACCTGCCGCGCGGTCCGGCGCAGGCCGGCCGAATAATCCTCGGCGTCGATGCCCGGCCGCGCCAGCGCCGCGCTGTCGAGCACGCCGTCGAGCAGCCGCGACAGGCTCGGCAGGATCGCCCGGTCGATCGTGTCGAGCGCGCTCTCGAACTGGCGGTGGTCGATGAAGCTCATGGCGATGGTCTAGCGGCCGGCGCTTAAGGCTTTGTGAAAGCCGCCCCCCGTGGCATCAGCGGGCGATGACCGGCCCCAGCGCGCTGACCCTGTCGATCCTGATGCTCGCCGCTTTCCTGCTCGCGGCGGGCGGCACATATCTGATCGTCAAACGCAAGGAGCGGCACAAGGGAAGCCTGATGCTGCTCGCGGCTCTGGTCGCGCTCGTCAACGTGCTGATCTGGACCCTGTGAGCGTCCTCGCGTTCGACGCCGCGCTGGTGCGCACCCCGGCTTCGAGCGTGGTCAACGGCCTGCGCACCGGCGATGCCGCGCCGGCCTATGCGGGCGTGCTGGCCGAGTTCGAGGCCTATGCGGCCGCGCTCGGGCGGGCCGGGCTGGCGGTCGAGACGCTCGCGCCGCTCGACGACTTCCCCGACGCGCTGTTCGTCGAGGACCCGGCCTTCGTCCTTGCCGAGGGCGCGATCCTCCTGAAGCCCGGCACCCCGACCCGGATCGGCGAGGCGGAGGCGATCGCCCCCGCGCTCGCGCGGCGGTTCGACCGCGTGCTCGAGCTCGACGAGGGCTTCGCCGACGGCGGCGACATCCTGATCCTTCCCGCCGAGATCCTGATCGGCCTCTCCGGCCGCACCGACAAGCTCGGCGCCAAGCGCTTCGTCGAGCTGGCCCGCGCCCTTGGCCGGAGCGCGCGGATCGTCGAAACCCCGCCCGGCGTCCTCCACCTCAAGACCGCTTGCGCGCTGATCGACGAGGAAACGATCATCGCCACGCCGGCCTTGGCCGGTCTGTTCGAGGGATTCGAGGTGATCGAGACCCCCGCGGGCGAGGAACGGGCGGCCAATTTGCTGCGCCTGAACGACACGATCCTGGTCGGCGCCGACTATCCGAAGACGATCGACCTCCTCGCCGGCCGCGCGCCCGACATCGTCCCGCTCGCCGTCAGCGAAATCCGCAAGATCGACGCCGGCCTCTCCTGCCTCTCGCTCAGGTGGTGAAAGCCGCTAAGCCGTCATTGCGAGGAGCGTAGCGACGCGGCAAACCAGTCGGCGCCGGACTGGATTGCTTCGCTACGCTCGCAATGACGGGCCTAGGCGAAAGGCGTCAGCGGATCGGGCAGGAGGGGTCGAGGCGGAAGTCGAGATAGTCGTCGACCGACTTCATGAGGTCGTCCATCTCGTTGACGAAGAAGTGGTTGGCGCCGGGGATCGTCTTGTGCTCGATGGTGATGTGGCGCTGGGTGCGCAGCTTGTCGACCAGCTTCTGGACGGCGAGCGGGGTCACCACCTCGTCGCCCTCGCCCTGGATGATGATCCCCGAGGAGGGGCAGGGCGCGAGGAACGAAAAATCGTACATGTTGGCCGGCGGCGCGATCGAGATGAAGCCGCGCGCCTCGGGCCGCCGCATCAGCAATTGCATGCCGATCCAGGCGCCGAAGCTGAAGCCGGCGATCCAGGTCGTCTCGGCCTCGGGATGGATCGACTGGACCCAATCGAGCGCCGAGGCCGCGTCGGACAATTCGCCGATGCCGTTGTCGAACACGCTCTGGCTCTTGCCGACGCCGCGGAAGTTGAACCGCAAGGTGGCGAAGCCGCGCCGGACGAAGGTCTTGTAGAGCTGCAGCACGATGGCGTTGTTCATCGTGCCGCCGCCCTGCGGATGCGGGTGGAGGATCAGCGCGACCGGCGCGCGCGGCCGGGGGCCGGGGCTGAAGCGGCCTTCGAGGCGCCCCTCAGGTCCGGGAAAGATGACTTCGGGCATTGCACCTGCGTGTGGATTGATCAAAGGAAACGCGCGCGTGAAGAGCGTGCGGGCGCGCCCTATATAGGGATGCGGCGCGTTTCCGCAATTTGAAAGGGACCTGAACGCAGGTGGCCGATCGCATCTATCTCGATCACGCCGCGACGACGCCGATCCTTCCGCAAGCGGCGGCGGCGATCGCGGCGGCCTGCGCGGCCTGGGCCAATCCCTCGTCCGCCCATGCCGAAGGCCGCGCCGCCCGCGCCGCGATGGAGGCGGCGAGGGCGCGCATCGCCGCTGCTCTGGGCTGGTCCGGCACGATCGTCTTCACCTCCGGCGCGACCGAGGCGATCGAGATCGTCATGCGCCGCGCCAGGGCCGGCCCGCGCATCGTCTCGGCGATCGAGCATCCGGCGGTGCTGCGCGCGGCGCCCGAGGCCCGCCAGGTCGCGGTGACGGCGGGCGGCGCGCTCGATTTGGCCGACCTCGACGCCGCGCTCCAGGGTGCCGAGCGTCCGCTGGTCGCGGTCCAGTCGGTCAACAACGAGACCGGAATCATCCACCCGATCGCCGAGATTGCGGTGCGGGTGACGGCCGCCGGCGGCCTGTTCCTCGTCGATTGCGCCCAGAGCGCCGGCAAGCTGCCGCTGCCGGACGCGGATTTCCTCGTTGTCGCCGCCCACAAGCTCGGCGGGCCGCCCGGGATCGGCGCCTTGCTGGTCAAGGACCCGGCGACGCTCGAAGCTGTCGGTGGGCAGGAAGGCGGCTATCGGCCCGGCACCGCCGCAGTGCCGATGATCCTGGGCTTCGCCGCCGCGCTCGAAGCGGATCACGGTTGGTACGAAGGGGCGGAGCGGCTGCGTGGCCTGCTCGACGCGGGCATCGCCGCCGCCGGCGGGACGATCGTCGCCGAAGCCGCGCCCCGCATCGCCACCATCGCCTGCTATCGCATGCCCGGCGTCCCGGCCGCCGCCCAGATGATGCAATTCGACCTCGCCGGCATCGCCGTTTCCGCCGGCAGCGCCTGTTCCTCGGGCAGCCTCAAGACCAGCCACGTCCTCACCGCGATGGGGATGGCCGAGGCGGAAGCGCGCGAGATCATCCGGGTGAGCTTCGGCCCGGACACCGCCGAGGCCGATATCGACGCGCTGCTCGCCGAGTGGCGCAAGCTCTACGACCGGCGCCGCGCCGCGTGACCATCTACCTCGACTATCAGGCGACGACGCCGGTCGCCCCCGAGGCCGCCGCCGCGATGCGCCCCTGGCTCGAGGAAGAGTTCGCGAACCCGCACAGCCCGCACAAGCTCGGCCGAGCGGCGGCGGCGGTGGTCGAAGTCGCGCGCGAGCGGGTCCTGGAGGCGCTCGGTGAGGGCGGCAAGGGCGGCAGGCTCTATTTCACCTCGGGCGCCACCGAGGCGGCGAACTGGGCGCTGAAATGCAGCGCGCCGGGCCGGATCGTCACCCCGGCGACCGAGCATGCCTGCGTCCTCGACAGCATCGAGTGGCTGGCGGGGCAGGGACGTGGGGTCGACGTCCTTCCGGTCGGGGCCGACGGCCTCGTCGACCTCGATCTGCTCGAAGCGCGCGTGGCCGGGGGAGCCGGCTTGGTTGCGGCAATGCTGGTCAACAACGAGATCGGCGTCATCCAGCCGGTCGCCGAGATCGCCCGCATCGCCCGGGCGCGTGGCGCGCTGTTCTTCTGCGACGCCGTCCAGGGCTTCGGCCGGGTGCCGCTTCCGCTCGAAAGCTGCGACATGGTCGCCCTTTCCGCGCACAAGGTGCACGGCCCCAAGGGCATCGGCGCGCTTTGGGTGCGAGACGGCGTCACCCTCGAGGCCTTCCTGCACGGCGGCGGCCAGGAAGGGGGTATCCGCTCCGGCACGCTCTCGCCCGCGCTCTGCGCCGGGTTCGGCGCGGCGGCCGCGCTGCTCGGCGGCGACGATGTCGAAAGCCTGTGGGCGACGGCCCTCGACCTCATGGGCGATTGGCAGCTCAACGGCGCCGCCGGGCAGCGCTACCACGGCAATCTCAACCTGCGCCGCGACGGTGTCGACGCCGGCCGCCTGATCTCCGAGGTGCGCGACGTGGCCTTCTCGGCCGGTTCGGCCTGCGCCAGCGGCTCGGGCCGGCCGAGCCACGTCCTCGCCGCTTTGGGCCTCACCGAGCGCGAGGCGCGCGCCAGCATCCGCCTGGGCTTCGGCCGCTACACGACCGCGGCGGAGCTGCGCACGGCGCTCGGCCTGATCAATCAGGCGGCCGAACGCCAGCTGAGCTTCGCCGCGTGACGCTGGTCCGCTTCGTCTCCGCCGACGGCGAGAGCGTCCAGGAGGTCGACGCGCCGGCCGGCGCGCGGCTGCTCGACGTCGCCCAGGATGCCGGCCAGCCGCTCGAAGGGACCTGCGAAGGGCAGATGGCCTGCTCGACCTGTCACGTCATCGTCGCCGCCGAGGATTTCGCCCGCCTCCCTCCCGCCAGCGACGAGGAGGAGGACATGCTCGACCTCGCCGCCCACGTCACCCGCCATTCGCGCCTCTCCTGCCAGATCTGGCTGACCGAGGCGCTGGCGACGCTGACCGTGCGCATTCCGTCGGGCTTCCACAACATGCAGGGACGGTGAGGATGATCGGCCGGCGTGCCTTCCTCCTTGGCGCCGGCGACAAGACCGGCAACGGCGCCAATGGTGCCCCGCGGCTGAAAGTGACTGTCCCCTTCGGCAGCCGAAAGCGACTGTCCCCATGCCGACCTTGCAAATCCGCCCCCGCCGCCGCATATGGCGCGCGGGAGTCGGGCGGACGGCGCTCTCGCCAACCCGGTCAGGTCCGGAAGGAAGCAGCCGCAACGAGTTCACGCGCCGGGTCGTTCCGGCTCCCACCTTTCCCCGACATCGTCATCAAACCACGTCATCCCGGACTTGATCCGGGACCCATGAACACGGCGCGCGAGGATTGACGCTTTCCGTGTTCATGGGTCCTGACTTTCGTCAGGATGACGCTTAGGTTGGCGCGATGGTTTCCGATTCCCCCCAGCCCTATCGCGTCCTCGCCCGCAAATACCGGCCGCAGAGTTTCGGCGAGCTGATTGGCCAGGAGGCTATGGTCAAGACGTTGGCCAATGCGATCCAGAGCGACCGGCTCGCCCATGCCTTCCTGCTGACCGGGGTGCGCGGGGTCGGCAAGACCTCGACCGCGCGGCTGATCGCCAAGGCGCTCAACTGCATCGGCCCGGACGGCGCCGGCGGGCCGACGATCGCGCCCTGCGGCGTCTGCGAGCCGTGCCGGGCGATCGCCGAGGGGCGCCATATCGACGTGATCGAGATGGACGCCGCCTCCAACACCGGCGTCGACGACGTGCGCGAGATCATCGAGGCGGTGCGCTACGCCGCGGTCTCGGCGCGCTACAAGGTCTATATCGTCGACGAGGTCCACATGCTGTCGAAGAACGCGTTCAACGCGCTCTTGAAGACGCTCGAGGAGCCGCCGGCGCACGTCAAGTTCCTGTTCGCGACGACCGAGGTCAACAAGGTCCCGATCACCGTCTTGTCGCGCTGCCAGCGGTTCGACTTGAGGCGCATCCCGGCCGAATCGCTCGCCGCTCATTTCGCAGCGGTGGGGACGGCGGAAGGGGTCGAGGTCGAGCCCGCGGCGCTGGCGCTGATCGCCCGCGCCGCCGAAGGCTCCGCCCGCGACGGCCTCTCGATCCTCGACCAGGCGATCGCCCACGGCGCCGGCACGGTTACCGCCGAGCAGGTCCGGACGATGCTCGGCCTGTCGGACCGCGGCGCCAATCGGGCGCTGCTCGCCCTGATCCTCGCCGGCGACGCGCAAGGCGCGCTCGCCGCGCTGCGCGACCAATATGATCTCGGCGTCGAGCCCTCGGCGGTGCTGCGCGGCCTGCTCGAGACGGTCCACGGCATCACCCGGGCCAAGGTCGGCGGCGCCCAGGACCCTGCCCAGTCCGCCGAGGAGCGCGAGGCCCATGGCGAATGGGCAAGCAAGCTCGGCCACGGCGCGATCCACCGCCTGTGGCAGCTGCTGCTCAAGGGCCTTGCCGAGGTCCACAGCGCGCCGATGCCGCTCGAAGCCGCGGAAATGGCGGTGCTGCGCGTCATCCACGCCGCCGAGCTGCCCGATCCCGGCGCGGTCCTGGAAAGGCTCGCGAGCGGCGAGGGGATCGCGGCCCCGGCGGCCGAGGCGCCCAAGGCTGAACAGCAGGGCGCGCTGCTGAAGCTGCCGGCGACCTTCGCCGATCTGGTCGAGCTGCTCGGCCGGAAAAAGCCGCATATTTCCCAGCAGCTGCACGATTTCGTCGGGCTGGTCCGCTACGCGCCGCCGGAGCTGGTGATTCGGCCGACCAAGCCCCTGTCCGGCAGCTTTGCCCGCGAGGTGGCCGAGGCGCTCAAGGAGGCGACCGGAACCGCCTGGCAGGTCCGCGCGTCCGATGAGGCGGCGGCGCCGAGCCTGCTCGACCAGGAACGCGACGCGGCCGAACGGCTGCGGCTGGAAGTGCTGGCGACGCCGCTCGTCAAGGCGGCGTTCGAGGCCTTTCCCGATGCCGAGCTGGTCGGCTTCCGGCCCGATGAACAACGGAGTGCGTGATGCAGAATTTGGACGATCTTATGAAAATGGCGCAGGACGCCCAGGCCAAGCTGATGCAGGCCCAGGAGGATCTCGACAAGGTCGAGGTCGAGGGCGTGTCGGGCGGCGGCCTCGTCAAGATCCGCGCCTCCGCCAAGGGCCGGATCATCGCCGTCGACATCGACGAGAGCCTGCTCAGCGCCAGCGAGAAGCAGATGGTCGAGGACCTGGTCGCCGCCGCATTGAACGACGCCCGCGCCAAGGCCGACGTGGCCGCCGCCGAAGCGATGCGCGGCGCCACCGGCAACCTGCAGCTCCCGCCCGGCTTCAAGATGCCATTTTAATAGACGCAGGCGTCGAGGCGGTCGCGGGCGACGGCGCCGATCCGCACCCGGATCATGTTGCCGTAGCGCCGGGTGAAGCCGCGCGGGTCGATCGCCTGGCGTTGCTTGGGGAGGGGGAAGACGGCAACGATCCGCGCCGCCTCGGCGGGGCTGAGGGTCGCGGCGCCGTGGCCGAAATAGCGCCATGCGCCGGCCTCGACGCCGTAGGTGCCGACGCCGGTCTCGGCGACGTTGAGATAGACCTCCATGATCCGCCTTTTGCCCCAGATCGTCTCGATCAGCAGCGTGAACCAGGCTTCGAGGCCCTTGCGGAAATAGCCGCCGCCCTGCCACAGGAACACGTTCTTGGCGGTCTGCTGGCTGATCGTCGAGCCGCCGCGCAGGGTGCGGCCGCCGGCGGCGTTGCGCCGCATCGCCTGCTCGATCGCCCGCCGGTCGAAGCCGATATGCGAGCAGAACCTGCCGTCCTCGCCGGCGATCGCGGCGCGGATCATGTCGCGGTCGATCCGCTCGATCGGCGCCCACCGGCGATTGGCGCCATTGCCCGCCAAAAAGTCGGCGGCCTGGGTGAAGGTGATCGGCGGGTTCACGAAGCGGTAAAGCAGGACCCACAGGACGCTGAGGATCAGAAAGGCCAGCAGCCCCTTCAAGATCCACCCGAGAATGCGGCCGGCCATGCGGCCAGCCTAGCGGGAACCTCCGCGTCCCCGCCAGCCCGAATCGCGGGCGCGGCGGCGGCTTGTCCTCCGCAGCAGCGCCCCCGCCGGGCCTTCTTTTTGGCCGGCGATGGTGGCAAGGAGCGGCGATGAACCCGTTGTTCGCCGCGCTGCCGACCTCGATCTTCGAAGCGATGTCGATGGCGGCGCGGGCGAAGGGCGCGGTCAATCTCGGCCAGGGCTTCCCCGATTTCGGCTGGCCCGAAGACGTCATCGCCCGGGCCGCCGAGGCGCTGACGAAGGGCTCCAACCAATATCCGCCGATGCGCGGCCTGCCGGAGCTGCGCGCGGCGGTCGCCGCCCATTACCGGCGTCACCAGGGGCTCGAGCTCGACTCCGCGCAGGTGATCGTCACCTCGGGCGCGACCGAGGCGCTCGCCTCGAGCCTGCTCGCCCTGATCGAGCCCGGCGACGAGGTCGTCCTGTTCCAGCCGCTCTACGACGCCTATCTGCCGCTGGTGCTGCGCGCCGGCGGCGTGCCCAGGCTGGTGCGGCTCGCCCCGCCCGGCTGGCGGATCACGCAGGCGGCGCTGGCCGAGGCGTTCAGCCCGCGGACCAGGCTCGTTCTGTTCAACAACCCGCACAATCCGACCGCCCGGCTGTTCGGCGCCGACGAGGTCGCCTTGCTCGCCGAGGCCGCCATTCGCGCGGACGCGATCGTCCTTGCCGACGAGGTCTGGGAGCATCTCGTCTTCGATGGCGCGCATTTCACCCCGCTCGCCGCGCTCCCCGGCATGGCGGCGCGGACGGTCAAGGTCGGCTCGGCCGGCAAGATCTTCTCGATGACCGGCTGGAAGGTCGGCTGGGTGGTGGCGCCGCCGGCGCTGGCCGAGACGATCGCCAGGGCGCACCAGTTCGTCACCTTCTCGACCGCGCCCAACCTCCAGAGCGCGGCCGCCTACGGGCTCGGCAAGACCGACGATTATTTCACGGCCATGCGCGCCGGCTTCGCCGCCGCCCGCGATACGATGCGCGCCGCGCTCGCCGCGGCCGGCTATGCCGCGCTCGATTGCGAGGGCACCTATTTCCTGTGCGTCGACCTCGCCGCCTCGGGGATCGCACTCGGCGACGTGGAATTTTGCCAGCGCGCGGTCGCCAAGGCAGGGGTCGCCGCGATCCCGGTCTCCGCCTTCTACGCGGAAAGCCCGGTCACCAACGTCATCCGGCTCTGCTTCGCCAAGCAGCCGGAAACGGTCGCGGCGGGGGTGGCGGCGCTGGCAAGGGCGCGGGAGCTGTTCGCCGGCTGAGGGAAGCTGGCTATGCGGGCTTGGCGCCCCGGTCGGCGAGCGCGGCGAGTGCGGCAATCAGCGCGATGCCGGCGAGCGAGGTGAGCGCGAGGATCCTAGTGCCCGGCGGTGGCGCGGTGGCGACGCTGCCCGCCCAGGTCAGGATCCCGACGCTGAGGACGAGGGCGGCGACGGCGAGCTTGCGCCAATGCGTGAGGCGGGCGCGGGCAAGGAACAGGGCGAGGCCCAATGCGGCGACCGCGCCTTCGGCGATCAGCGCCCAAGGCTGATGATCGAGCAGATCGAGGCCGACGCGCGGCGAGCTGCCGCCCCACAGGCTGAGCTCGGGGATATGGGTGAGCGCGTCGAGCGGCCAGTGCGAGAAGATTACGAGCGCGACGATCAGCGCGCCCCGCCCGGCGTAGCGGCCCCACAGCAGCGCGGCCGTCAGCGACCAGAGCAAGGCCGCGAGCAGGCTGTGCGACAGCGGGAAGTCGAACAGCAGATAGTGGCGGCGGGCGAAATCGGGCGGCACGGCGAAATGCTCCCAGCTGGCGAGCGCGAACGCCCAGAGCGCGGCGTCGAGCAGCATCGCCGCGCCGAACAGCAGGCCGAGGTTGATCCGCTCGTCGGCGGCCTTGGCGGCGAGGCCCGCGCCGAGATGCCCTACGAACATGAGATCGAGAATGGGGACACGTACTTTTTCGCGAAAAAGTACGTGTCCCCTTTTGTCAGAAGGTGACCGAGGCGCGGGCGTAGAGGAAGCGGCCGTTGAAGCCGAACGGCGAGAAGCCCGAATAAGGCAGATAATATTGGTTGATCGGATAGACCCCGCCGATCGCCGCCGGGCGCGCGCCGAACGGCGAGCGGTCGGGATAGACGTCGAAGATATTGTCCGCGCCGATCGCCAGCTCGAGCCGGTGGAACGCCCGGTAGCGCAGCTCGAGATCGGTGATCCACTTGGCGCCGAGATGGATGTCGTCGGGGCCGAGCAGGGTCAGGCTGAGCGGATCGGCGATGGGGGCGGTCGCGCCCGGCGAGATCACCCGGCCGTAGCGCGTGGTCCGCGCGGTGAGGCCGAAATCGCCGAACTCGCCGTCGGCGCTCAGCACGACCTTGTCGCGCGGCTGGCCGTCGGTGAAGCGGATGCCCTCGACCCGGCCGAACAGGACGATGCCGGGGATGGTCGCGAGCGGGCCGAGATTGTTGAGCCGGCGGTCGATCCGGGTCCGGTTGTAATTATAGGCCGCGGTCAGCGTCCAATTGCCGAAGCCCGGGCTGAAGCGATAGGCCGCCACCGCATCGACGCCCTGGGTGGTCGTGTCGAGGCCGTTGACGAAGAAGCGCGCCGCGCCGACGCTCTGGAAGCCGTTGGCGTCGAGCAGCGCCTTGACCGCGGCGTTGACGGCGGCGGTGCCCGCGCCGGCGGCGCCGAGATTCTCGGTGAGCACGATCCGGTTGTCGATGCCGATCCGGTAATAGTCGATTGTGAAGGTCAGGCCGGGGACCGGATTGGCGGTCGCGCCGAGGCTCAGATTGATCGACTTCTCCGGCTCGAGGTCGCGCGAGCCGAGCGCGCGCGCGACCGGGCTGTTGACCGCGAGCGTGCTGATGTCCACCGGCAGGCCGTTGATGAAGTTGGTCGACGTCGTCGTGAAGAATTGCTGGTGGAGCGAGGGCGCGCGGAAGCCGTTCGAGATCGAGCCGCGCAGGGCGAAGCCCGGGGCCAGCTCGTAGCGCATCGCCAGCTTGCCGTTCAGCGTGTTGCCGAAATCGGAGAAATGCTCGAAGCGGCCGGCGAGGGTGACGGTGAAGCCCGCGAACGGGTTGGTGTCGAGCTCGACATAGGCCGCGTAGCTGTGCCGGCTTTCGTCGGTCGCGCTGGCGGCCGGGATGCCGGGGAAGCCCTGGGCGCCGGCGGGCGCGGCCCGGCCCGGGAAGCTGCAGATGCCGGTGCCGGCATTGTAGACGCCGCCCTGCGCCGCGCAGTTCGCCGCGGTGGTCGCGAAGGAGGCGCGGAACAAGGGGCCGGTGGCATAGGATTGAAGGTCGCCCGGCCGGATCTGGAAATTCTCGTTGCGATATTCGACGCCGGCCGCGACCGAAAGCGGCCGCGCCAGGCCGATGTCATATTCGCGCGAGAAATCGAGATTGGCGACGAGCTGGCCGTAGCGCAGGCCGCCGGCGTCGAACACGCTCTGGCTGGCGGTGCCGAACGAAGTGTTGAGCGTATTGCGTACAATATAGTCGAAGCTGTCATGGCCGTAGCCGACCGACAGATCGGTGTGCCAGCCGCCGAGCTCGCCGCGCAGGCCGAGCGTGCCGGCATAGTCTTCGAGATTGGTGTCGATATAGGGCAGGAAGCCGTCCGCGGTCAGCGGCACGAAATTCGCGGCATTGGGGGTCTGGCCCGGCAGGAGCGCGCCAAAGTCGCGATTGGCGGCGGCGTTCTGGTTGCGGTAATTGGCCGCGCTGAGGCCGTCGCGATGCCCATAGGAGCCGAAGCCGTACAGCTCCCAGCCGCCGGCGCCCAGCGGCATGCCGGCATTGACGAAGAATGAATAGTCAACGGCCCTGGCGTCGCCGTAGCGGAACTCGAGCCGGTCGAAGGTCAGCTCGCGCGGGTCGAACGCGGCAGTCGGCCGGTTGTAGTTCGGCCTGAGGTCGTAGCCGGCGCGATTGGTCGGATTGCGGTGGCGATATTCGGCGGTGAGGTTGATGAAGCCGGGGCCCACGGGCAAGCCGAAATTGGCGCCGAGCGTGTACATCTCGCCGTCGTGGGCGCGCCGCTCGCCATTGCTGGTGGCGAGAAAGACGCGGTTGTCGGCCGGGTCGAGGACCGGCTGGCCGCCGGTGGTCTGGAGGCCGGTGATGCGGGCGACGTCGTCGAGACTGGTCTCGTAGCGGCCGTAGGTCGCGGTCGCGCGGCCGCCGTGACCCGTGCTTCTGAGCTGGATGTTGATCACGCCGGCGATCGCGTCCGATCCATATTGCGACGAGGCGCCGTCGCGCAGCACCTCGATGCGGCTGATCGCGAGGCCCGGGATCAGGTTGAGGTCGACCGCGGCGCTGCCGCGGCCGACGGTGCCGTTGATGTTGAGCAGCGCCGAAACGTGCCGGCGCTTGCCGTTGACCAGGACCAGGGTCTGGTCCGGGCTGAGGCCGCGCAGCGTGGCGGGCCGCAGCGCGTCGGTGCCGTCGGCGATCGAGGGCTGCGGGAAGTTGAACGAGGGGACGAGCTCGTTGAGGATCTTGTTGGTCTCGGTCTGCCCCGAATTCGCGATCGCGTCGGCGCCGATCACGTCGACCGGGACCGGGCTGTCGGCGATGGTGCGGTCGGTGCGGCGGGTGCCGGTGACGATGATGGTGGCCTCGTCCGTCGGCGGCGCCGCGGCGGGCGGCTCGTCCTGGGCCAGAGCGGGCGTCGCGAGCGCGAACGCTGAGATGGTCGACAGCAGGACGGCGGTCGCGGCGGTGATGCGAGTCATGGCTCAATTCCCCCAAAGGATGGTCGCAGATTAAGGCCCTTCTCGCCCGGCGATAGGGGGAAGATGCTGCGGCGCACATTTCAATAAGCGATTGTGACGGTGAAACAACAGATGAAAAACATCCTCCCTCGTGCGGCGCTGCGGAAAGGCTCCGCTCGTGCTGCCGCTTCGATGGGGACAGTTAATTGCCCGGGCGGATGAAACCCGATCGCCACTCAGGTCGTTACGGCGCAGGCACATCAAGGGAGGACCCCAATGACCCTGACCACCATCCTGATCATCGTCCTGATCCTGCTCCTGATCGGCTCGCTGCCTTCGTGGGGTTACAGCCGCGGCTGGGGCTACGGACCGTCCGGCCTGCTCGGGTTGGTCGTCATCGTCCTGATCATCCTGTTCCTGATGGGCCGGCTCTAGGTCACTCTCCCTTGAGCCCTTCATCCTCCTTGTAGCGGCTCTCGATGAAGCGGCCCTGGGTCTCGAACGCGGCCATGTCCTCGTGGGCGAGCTTGCGGCCGAGGTCGTCGAGCGCGGTCCGGGCCGCGTCGAGGCCCTGGACGAGGCGCTCGTCGACGGTCAGGCCCTCGCCGTCGCGCTCGCGGCGATATTCGGCGGGGACGCGCTCGTAGCGCTCGATCAGCTCGGGCAAATGCTTGCCCATCAGCCGGCGCGCGTCCTGGGCGAGCGGATCGAGCAGCTCGGTCTCGGCGAGGCGGTTCTCCAGCAGCGGCAGCTGGCGGCTGATCGCGTCGATCCGGCTCGCGGCCGGGGCGGGGAGGGCGGCGCGCTTCCTGACCAGCAGACTGTCGAGCCGCTCGACCACCGCCTTGTTCGGCATATCCTCCTTATAGTCGACGACCGGCTTCTCCCGGCCCATGAAGGCGAATATCGCGACGGCGACCACGGCCAGGAAAATGACCGTCATCAGCCCGCCTATGCCGATCGGGCCGATGACGAGGCCGAAGGCGACAGTTCCGACGAACAAAGCGGCCAAAGCCATGGCGATGGTGGCGAGCCGCTTCGCCCATGCCGATTTGGTGCGCGAGAATTGCCGCGCCTCGGCATCGCTGGAGGACTTGCGCAGCATGCGCCCCGTCACCTCGTCGAGCTGGGCGCCCAGCTCGTCGATCTTGCGGGAATGGTAGCTCATCTCAGCCTTCGAGCGAGGTCAGCGGCGAATCCGCCGCCGGCGCGCCGCCCGACGCCAGCCGGTTCTGTTCGACGCCCTCGGCGCGGGCGATATAGCCGCGGCTCTTCTCGATCTCGCGGCCGAGCGTGTCGACCGTCTGCTTCATGTTGCCGAGCGCCTCGACCTTGAAGCGGTCGATCGTGTCCATCGTGTCGTAGATGTTCTGGAAGGCGCGTTGCAGCGTCTCCAGCGGAATCGTCGAGGAGGCCGCCTGCTTGTGGATCTCGCCGGACTGGGTCTTGAGCAGCTCGCCGGTCGATTCGATCATGTTGGCGGTGGTGGTGTTGAGGGCAGTGATCTGCTCCAGCACCAGCCGCTGGTTGGTCAGCGCCTGGGCGACGGTGACCGCGGTGCGGAGCGCGGAGACGGTGGTGGTCGAGGCGCGGTCGACGCCCTTCACCAGCTCGACATTGTTCTTCTTGACGAGGTCCAAAGCGAGATAGCCCTGGACCGAGACCGCCATCTGGGTGAGCAGGTCGGTGGTGCGCTGGCGGGTGTAGAAGAGCGCGGTCTCGCGGATCGCCTTGGCCTTGGCCGGCTCGGTCGCGTCGAGCTCGTTGGCCTTGTCCTCGAGCTTCGCGTCGAGCGCCTTGGAGATGTGGATCATCTGCTCCAATTTGCCCATCGACTTCCACAAATTGGCGCGCTCGGTGTCGATCGCGGCATTGTCCATGAGGAGCTCGTCCTTGCCCGAGGCCAAAGCGGCGAGGATCGCGGCGATGTGGCTCTGGGCGGACTGGTATTTCATGAAATAGCCGCGCAGCCGGTTGCCGAACGGGATGATGCCGAACAATTTGCGCGGCTTGGCGAGCGCGCCGCCGCGGCCGGGATCGAGCGCCTCGACCGTCTTGCGCAATTCGGTCAGGTTGGCGCCGATGCCGGTGTTGCTGTCGATCGCCTTGACCGGCCGGTCGAGGAAGCGGTTCGAGGCGCCGGCGGACTCGGCGATCTCGCGCCGTCCCATCGAGGTCAGCTGGTCGACCTTCTTGCCGAATTCGGGCGAGTTGGAATCGAGCGCGACCAGCTCGGCGACGAACGAATCGACTTTCTCCTCGAGCGCGCTCTTCTGCTCCGCCTTCAAGGGCACGAGGCCGGCGGCCTGCTCGGGCTGGACGGTCTGGAGCGGCTGCGGCGGCTCCAGCGTCAGCGTGGTTTCGGTCGCGGTCGCGGTCTGGGTTTGGGTGGCCATGTCTTTGCCCCGTCAAGGTGGATCAGCCGAGATTGGTGCCTCGCGGCCCCGAGCGCAAGGGATAAAGTGTATTATTTCGCTAAGTCACCTTGGCGATAAGGCTTAACGGCGGCATGCCCGCGGCCTAGAAGTTTCGCAGCCGAATCGATTTGGGGCGGGCCGGCGCAGGCAAGGGCCGCGCGCGCCGACAGGCTGTGGAGGGAGCGAACATGCGCAAATTGATCGTCGGATTGGCCGTGGCGACGGCGGTATCGGCGCTGACCCCGGCGCTCGCCGCAAAGCCGGGCGAACGCGAGGACTATGACCGCTATTACGACCAGAACGGCAATTATTCCGGGCCGAGCTGGCGCGGCAATGACGGCCGCATGTATTGCCGCAAGCGCGACGGCACCACCGGCCTGATCGTCGGCGCCGCCGCCGGCGCGCTGATCGGCCGCGCCATCGACGGCGGCCGCCACCGGGCGACGGGCACGATCGTCGGCGGCGTCGCCGGCGCGCTGATCGGCCGCGAAGTGGAGCGCAGCAGCAGCCGCTGCGAATAAGGGGCCAAGACGGGCCGCGACATTCGACGCGCCACGCCGGGAAGCGGGCGCCGCTGCCGCGCGCGCCCAGTCCATGGCCGATCGGATTGACTGCACCAATCCGCGCGTGCCGCCTTCGATCCGGCCGGGGGAATTCTGAACCCCGGATAAAGAGCCAGTTCAGACGGCGCTCAGGGCGGGCGTGGCAGAAGCGGGTCCAGCGATCTTCCGGATCCGGCCAGTTGCGTAACGCCGGACCGGGTTGCGACGAAACGCCCCGGCTTCCCCCTGGCCGGGGCGTTTTTCTTATTGGGGACAGTCACTTTCACGCGCCTTGGGCTGACTGAATGGCGCGGCAGCGAAAAAGTGACTGTCCCCGTTCGGGCCGCACGCTATGAAAACATCATGAAGCAGCTCATCCTCATCGCCGCCGCGGTCGCCGCGATCCTCGCCACCGCCGCGATCGCGGCGCCCGCCGACACGATCCGGATGCGCCAGGCCAATTACAAGCAGATCGGCGCGGCGATGAAAGGCATCAACGAGGAGCTGCGCGGCAGCGCGCCCTCGCTTCCGGCGATCCGCGCCCGGAGCCGCATCATAATCGGCTTCGCGCCGCAGGTGCTGCGCTGGTTCCCGCCCGGCACCGGGCTCGAGGCCGGCATACCCACCCGGGCGCGGCCGGAAATCTGGACCGACCATGCCGGCTTCCGCCGCGCCGGGGCGGGGCTGCTGGTCGCGGCCCGCGCGTTCGACGCGGCCGCGCGGCTGGGCGATCTCGACGCGATCCGGGGCGCGGCGTCGCGGCTGGCCCACGCCTGCTCCGTCTGCCACGACGATTATCGGGCGCCCGAGCACTGAGCCGGATCGCGATCTGGGACCTGCCGACGCGCCTGTTTCACTGGGCGATCGTGCTGCTGATGCCGGCGCTGTGGTGGACCGGCGAGGAGCATCTGCACGATTGGCATTTCCTGCTGGGCGAGATCGCTCTCGGGCTGATCCTCTTCCGGCTGCTGTGGGGTCTGTTCGGCAGCTCGACCGCGCGCTTCGCCGGCTTCGTCAGGGGGCCCGGCGCGATCCTCGCCTATCTGCGCGGCAGCCGGCCGGCCGGGATAGGGCACAACCCGCTCGGGGCGCTCAACGTCCTGGCGCTGTTGCTGCTGCTTTCGACGGTGGTGGGGCTGGGCCTGTTCGCGACCGACGAGGACGGGCTCGATCCGGCCCCGCTCGCGCACTTCGTCAGCTACGATTCGGCGCGGATCCTCGCCGAACGGCACGAGCAGCTGTTCTGGATCCTGGTCGGCCTGATCGGCCTGCACGTGGCGGCGATCCTTTATTATCTCATCGTCAGGCGCGACAATCTGGTGACGCCGATGATCACCGGCGGCCGCGACGCCCCCGAAGGCAGCGGGGAAATGATCGGCGCGCCGCTCTGGCGCTTCTTGCTCGCGGCGGGACTTGCTCTTGTCCTGACGCTGGTCGTCGCCGCCTTCCTGTAAGCTGCCGTTCAGTTTCGTTTTGGTCGCCGCCGCCGCCGAGGCGACCGGCTATTCCGACCAGGTCGCGCTGAGCCACGCCTTCCGCCGCCATTATGGCGCGCCGCCGCAGCTGTGGGCGCAGCGGCGGCGGGCGTCCTAGTCGCCTCGCACCGCCCCGCCGACAGTTGATCCCATCCCGGGACTCGACTCGCGAAGTCACCAAGCATAGCCTCCCGTAAAACGACTCGGCGCGCACAGCATTATTGTGCGCCGTCAGAATAACGACGCGATTCGACTAACCTTCGGAAAAGCTCGCGTCGAAACGGGGGGAACATCATGAACCGCCGCCTGCTGCTTCCATTCGCATTCGCGCTTTCCATTCTCGCGCCGGTGCTGGCGCAAAGCGCCGTCGCGGCCCAGGCGACCAAGTCCAAGGCGGTGGCGCCGGCGCCGCCGGCGGCCGCGCCCTGCACCGCTTTCTATCAAGGCGGGCAGCCGCCGACCGGCGGACCGAGCGGTCGCATCATCTGCCACAGCTTCTATGCGATCTCCTACTCGACGACGCTGCGCGATCCGGTGTGGACCTCCTACCGGCTGACGCGGGAAATGGCCCGGGGCGGCGACGCGATCGGCCGCTTTCCGGGCCCGTTCCGCCAGGACCCCGCCCTCACCGCGGCCGAGCAGGGCGCGCATAGCGATTATACCAATGCCAATCCGGCCTTCGACCGCGGCCACCTGACGCCGGCCAACGATGCCATCGACATGGCGCATCAGAGCGATACCTTCGTCATCACCAACGTCGTCCCGCAGGTCGGCATGTTCAACCGGGGGCAGTGGCGCTTCCTCGAAGCGTCGGTCCATCGGCTCGCCGACCAGGCAGGCGAAGTCTTCATCGTCACCGGCGCGTGGTTCGCGACCCCGCCCCGGCCGCTCATGCACAGGGTCGGCCGGCCGGATCGCATCGCCGTGCCCGACGCGACCTTCAAGGCGATCTATGTGCCGAGCACCCGGGTCGCGGTCGGCTATTTCGCCACCAACGCCGATCCGACGGTCTGCACCGTCATGTCGATTGCCGACCTGACGCGGCGAACCGGGGTGAACCCGTTCCCCGCGCTGCCCGCGGCGACGACGGCTCAGATACCGGCCTCCTTCACGCTGCCGGCGGGACAGGGAACGCCGGCGCCCACTTGTAATCCAGCCACGCCCTAGCGCGCCGCCGCCCGGTTCTTCCTAGACCTTCGGCAGGACCTGCGCCGCCTCGCCCCAGCCCTGCAGGGCGCGCGAAGCGGCGCGGTCGAGCAGGAGATCGGCATCGCGGACGGTGAAGCGGGCGCCCGATTTCATTTCGTCCAGCTCCTCCCAGTTGATCGGCGCGGCGACCGGGGCGGTTTCGCGGGCGCGGGCCGAATAAGGCATGATCGCGGTCGCGCCGCGCTGGTTGCGCAGATAGTCGACGAAAATGCGCCCGCTGCGCTTGGCCTTTGAGAGCGCGGCCGTGAAGCGCTCCGGCTCGGCTTCCGCGAGCGCCATCGCGAAGCGCTGGGCGAAATCCTTGACCTCGGGCCATTCGGCCTTGGGCGTCAGCGGGACGATGACGTGGACGCCCTTGCCGCCGGTCAGCATCGGGAAGGTCTGCAGGCCCATGTCGGCGAGGTGGGTCTTGATGTCCGTCGCCGCCTTTTTGACCAGGGCGAAATCGAGGCCGACGTCGGGATCGAGATCGAACACGATCCGGTCGGGCTTCTCGACGTCGGCGACCTTCGAGCCCCAGCCGTGGAATTCGATCGTCCCCATCTGGACGCAGGCGATCACGCCGGCGCTGTCCGCGACGTAGAGATACTCCTCGAGATGCCCGTCTTTCTCGCGGATCGGGACGTGATGGACGTGCGGCCCGAACGTGCCGCTGTCGTGCTTCTGGAAGAAGCATTTCCTCGCCCGCCCCTGCGGGCAGCGGACGAGGCTGATCGGCCGGTTGGCGGTCCACACCGCCATCGGCGCGCCGACCGCGCGGTAATAATCGGCGAGCTCGCTTTTGGTGACCTTGGCGTCGGGGAAGATCACCCGGTCGGGATTGGTGATCCTGACGTCGTCCGCGGCGGGCTCGGGCAGCTTTTGCGGCACTTCGGCGACCACCTCCTTCGCGTCCTTGTCGCCGCGCAGGCCGAGGAAGCTGGCGTGGCGGACCACCTTGTCGGCGGTGAACTCGGCGAAGGCAATCTCCGCGACCAGCTTGGGCTTCACCCAATGGGCGCCGCGCGCCTCGGCGCGGGGGACCTCGGCCGGGGGCTTGTCGGCGGCGAGCCTGTCGAGCTTCGCGCGCAGCTCGTGCTGGACCGCCTGCGAGAAGCCGGTGCCGACCTTGCCGGCGTAGCGCAGCTTGCCCCCCTCGTTCAGCCCGAGCAGCAGCGCGCGGAAGCCCCGGCCTTTCTTGTCGCTCTCGCTCCAGCCGAGGATGACGAGCTCCTGGCGCCGCGTGCATTTGATCTTGAGCCAGTTCCTGGTCCGCGCCGAGCGATAGGGCGCGTCGGCCTTCTTCGAGATGATCCCTTCCTGCCCGGCCGCGCACATCGCCTCGAACAATTTCTCGCCCTTGCCGAGGATGTGGTCGGCATAGAGGATGAACGGCGGCCGGCCTTCGCCGATCAGGGAGGCGAGGCGTTGCTTGCGCTCCAGGTTCGGCAATCTGTCGAGCTTCTCCCCGTCGATTTCGAGCGCGTCGAACAGGAACAGCGAGAGGCCGCGGCCGCCCTCCGAGATCGCCTGCTGCAGCGCCGAGAAGCTGGTGCTGCCCTTGTCGTCGAGCGCGACGATCTCGCCGTCGAGCAGCGCGCGCTCGCACGCGATCGCCCCGGCCGCCTCGGCGATCTCGGGGAACTTCCCGGTCCAGTCGAGGCCGTTGCGGGTGTAGATCCGCGCGGTGCCGCTGGCGAGCGCGAGCAGGCAGCGATAGCCGTCATATTTCATCTCGTGCAGCCAGCCCGAGCCGGTGGGGACGGAGTCGACCAGGGTGGCCTTCTGAGGTTCGCGGAATTTCGGAAATCCTCCCCGGGACGGGGAGGGGGACCGCGAGCCGGCGGCTCGTGGTGGAGGGGGCTCAGGGCCAGGCTCCGCCCCCCCTCCACCACGGCGCTTCGCGCCGCGATCCCCCTCCCCGTCCCGGGGAGGAGCTCCAGCGGCGATCTCGTCCATCGTCCGGCCGGTCTTGACCGAGGTCAGATATTTCTCGGTGAGGCCGGTCGGGCTGCCGGCATGTTCGTCCTCGACCTTCTTCAAAACCCAGTTCTCGCCGCGTTCGCCCGGCCGCGGCTTGAGCCGAAACATCACCCATTCGCCCTGCACCCGCTCGCCGTTCAGGGTGAAGTGGAGATGCCCTTCCTCGATCGTCTTGCGCGGATCCTTGCCCTCGATGGGCGTCCAGGTGCCGCGGTCCCAGAGCATCACCGTGCCGCCGCCATATTCGCCCGCGGGAATCGTCCCTTCGAAGGTGGCGTAGGACAGCGGATGGTCCTCGGTCCTGACCGCGAGCCGGTTGTCGGCGGGATCGAGGCTGGGGCCGCGCGGCACCGCCCAGCTCTTCAGCACGCCGTCGAGCTCGAGCCGGAAATCGTAATGGAGCCGGCTCGCGTCGTGCTTCTGGACGATGAAGCGGCGACCCTTCCCCTTGGCGACCTTGCCCGCGGGCTCGGCGGTTTTCGCGAAGTCGCGCTTCTTGTTATAGGTGGCGAGCGGATCTGACTTGCGCGGCATGGCTAAAAGCCCTCCCCCATCAAGGGGAGGGGATTTCCAGGGACTCCGCCGTTCATGCCCGCTTGCGCGCCGGCGCGGCTTTCTTCGCCGGCGCCTTCTTCGCGGGCGCCGGCTTCGCGCCGGGCTTCTCGATCGACTTCTTCAGCGCCGCCATCAGGTCGACCACGTTCGAGCCGCGCTTGGGCAGTTCCTCTTCTTCGGCCTCGATCCTGGCGCCCTTCGACTTGCGCTTGCGCTCGATCAGGTCCTTGAGCGCGTCGACATAGCGGTCGTGGAACTTGGCGGGATCGAACTTCGCGGTCTTCTTCTCGATCAGGGTCTCGGCGAGCTCGAGCATCTCCGGGTCGGGCCTGGCGTCCGGGATGTCGCGAAAATAGCCCTGCGCCTTCACCACCTCGTCGGCATAGCGCAAAGTCTCGAGCAGGATGCCGCGGCCGCAGGGCTTGAGGCTGACGATATATTCGCGGCCGCGCATGGCGAGCTGGCCGAGCGCCACCTTCTTCGTCTCGCGCAGCGCCTCGCGCAGCACCACGAACGCCTCCTCGGCGAGGTCGTCGGCGGGGACGACGTAATAGGGCCGCTCGTAATAAAGCGGGTCGATCTCGCTCGCGTCGACGAACTGGGTCAGCTCGAGCGTCTTCTTGCTCTCGAGCTTGACCGCGTCGAGCTCATCGTCGTCGAGGAGCACGTAGCTGCCCTTGCTGTACTGAAATCCCTTGACGATGTCCTCGGGGTCGACCGCGCCGATGCCGGGCACGACCTTCTCATATCTGATCCTTTTGCCCGACGGCTCGTGGATCTGGTTGAAGGCGATCGTCGCGCCCGAGCGCGTCGCCGAATAGATCTCCACCGGGATCGAGACCAGCGCCAGCCGGATCTGCCCCTTCCAATAAGGCCGCGCGGCCATGTTGCGTCTCCCGTACGTGTCGCGGGCGATTCAATCATCGGCGCAGGGGAGGGTTCCGCACGCGACCCCTTGCGGAGGCCCAAGGTTCCTGCAAGCTGGCTGCGTGCATTTGCGGACTGTCTGTGTAGCTTGGATGGCGGTGGCGGCCAGCGCCACCACCCCAATGCCCGCGTCCGGACGCAACGCGGACTTAGGCTATTCGGCGTCGGTTTTCACGACGGTGGGGCATTCGGAATGGTGTCCACCCGGAACCGTACGCCTCAACCTTGGGGCCGGTCGCTATGCGGTGAGAGCGCCGCGCACGTGGCGCGCTTGCCGCAGACCGGCCTTTCCCACCCGGGTCAGGACGGCGGTTCTTGCCGCCGATGAGCTGGCGGCCGTTCGGGCCGCCTACCAACGTGCCGCATCGGAGGGATTGGCGCATCCGGCCTGCCGAAATGGCGGACGCCCAGAGCGGATCGTCATCAGCAACGGCGGTACGCCGATCCTGCGGCTGACGGAGCGCGCCCGGACGATCTCCCCGCCGCGTGATCGCAATTGCTGGAGCGACGCCGCCCTGCGCCTGCATCGCCTTTTGAACGACATGTTCCGGCCGCGCGGCGAACGCGCCCGCTAGGCCGGACGTTCTCTAAACCGGTATCTCCGTGGTATATTTCACTTGCCGCAGCGCGAAGTTGCTCGCGGCATTGGCGACGCTTGGATGGGCGAGCACGCCCTGGCGGATGAAGCGGTCGTAATCGGCGACGTCGCGGACCGCGATGCGCAAGAGGTAATCCCATTCGCCGGACATCGCGTAGCATTCGACGATCTCTTCGCGCCCCTCAATGAACTGCTCGAAATCGGCGCGGGCGTCGGTGGTCTGGCGGTGCATGCGGACCTGGCACAGGACGTTGACCGCGCGGCCGAGCCGGGCCGGGTCGGCGAGCCGGACCGAAGCGCCGAGCACGCCCTCCTTTTCGAGGTTGCGGACCCGCCGCCAGACCGAGGCGGCCGAGGCGCCGACGCTCTCCGCGAGGGTGGCGTGGCTGAGGCTGGCGTCGCGCTGGAGCGCCCGAACGATTCGCCGGTCGATTGCGTCCAGATGAAATTCTTCGTTCACGATCATGGTATATCGTGAAACGAATGTTTCATCAACAGGCTTTCCTCCCGTCCACTTTGTACACTTCTTCGATCCCGAATGTTGTAAGGAGGCGGCTGAGGAGGCGCGCATGGGCGATGCTTTGGTGACTGCACGGCCGGTGCTCCTAGACCGGCTCGAAGAACAGCCGTCGGACAGCCTGATCGCATTGATCGCGCTCGCCGAGGCCGATCCCAGGCCGACCAAGATCGACGTCGGTGTCGGCGTCTATCGCGACGCCGCCGGCAACACGCCGATCCTGAAGTGCGTCAAGGCCGCCGAGCGCATCCTTGTCGAGACGCAGGCGACCAAGGCCTATATCGGCTCGCAGGGCGACGCCCGCTTCACCCAATTGATCAAGCCGCTCGTGTTCGGCGAGGCCGCGGCCGGCGACGACCGCATCGTCGGTCTGCAGACGCCGGGCGGCTGCGGCGCGCTGCGGCTCGGCGCCGAGCTGATCGCCCGCGCCAATCCGCTGGCGCGCATCTTCGCCGGCGAGCCGACCTGGCCCAACCACGCGCCGCTGATCGCCTCGGCCGGGGTCGAGATGGTCCTCTATCCCTATTACGCCCGCGAGAGCCGGACGATCTGCTTCGACAAGATGATGGACGCGCTTGGGGGAGCCGAGGCCGGCGACCTCGTCCTCCTCCACGGCTGCTGCCACAACCCGACCGGCGCCGACCTCGACCGCGACCAGTGGCGCGCGGTCGCGGAGATCGTCTCGGCGCGCGGCCTGATCCCGTTCGTCGACCTCGCCTATCAGGGGTTCGGCGACGGGCTCGAGGCCGACGCGGCCGGCACCCGGCTGGTCGTCGAGGCGGCGGAGCAGGCGCTGGTCGCGCAGAGCTGCGACAAGAATTTCAGCTGCTACCGCGACCGGCTCGGCAATCTGTTCGTCAAGGGATCGAGCGCGCGCACGGCCGAGATCGCGTTCGGCAACCTGCTCGGCCTGGCGCGGACGATGTGGTCGATGCCGCCCGATCATCCAGCGGCGATGGCGCGGATCATTCTCGACGATCCCGACCTGCGCGCGCTGTGGACGGGCGAGGTCGAGGCGATGGGCGCCCGCATCCGCGAATTGCGCGCCCGGCTCGCCGCGTTCGATCCGCGGCTCGCCTATATCGAAGGGCAGAAGGGGATGTTCTCGATGCTGCCGCTGACGAGCGAGCAGGTGCTCGAGCTCAGGCGCGAGCGCGGCATCTACATGGCCGGCTCGGGCCGGTTCAACGTGGTCGGCCTCGCCGACGACAATGTCGACCGCTTCGCCGCCGCGGTGGTGGAGAAGCTGGGGTGAGCGAAGTCCGCGAGGGCAAGAGCAAGGCCGCCGCCGCGATCGACGGAGAGCCCGACTTCGATTGGACGAGGATCGCCTATCTCGTCCAGGTCAGCCGCGAGATGGACCGGGTCGAGGAGGAGGAGCTCGTCCCCGCGGGCAAGCTGCGCTACCAGTTCAGCGCCCGCGGCCACGACATGGCCCAGGTCCTGCTCGGCAGCCGCCTGACCCACCGCCACGACGCCGCCTGCGGCTATTATAGGTCGCGGCCGCTGCTGCTCGCTTTGGGCGTGCCGCTCGCGGACGCGCTCGCCTCCGGCATGGCCCGCGAAGGCGGCTATTCGGACGGCCGCGACATCGGCGCGGTGTTCAACTATCCCAATCCCGATGGCGCCCCCGCTTTGCCGATGTGCGGCGGCGTCGGCGCCCAATATACCCCGACCGCCGGCTGGGCGCAGGCGATCGCCTATCATCGCGACGTGCTCGGCGACCGCGCCTGGGAGGGCGCGATCGCGCTGGTGCTCGGCGGCGACGCGAGCGTTGCCACCAACGGCTTCTGGTCGGCGCTGACCATCGCCACCACCCAGCAGCTGCCGATGCTGTTCTACGTCGAGGACAATCAATACGGCATCTCGGTGCCGTCGAGCTTCCAGACGCCCGGCGGCGACATCGCCAGGAATCTCGCGAGCTTCGCCGGCCTCCATGTCCTCTCGGGCGACGGTACCGGGCCGGACGAGGCGGCGCGGCTGATCGGCGAGGCCGTCGATCACGTCCGCGCCGGCGCCGGCCCGGCCTTGCTGCGCCTCACCGTGCCGCGCCTCCAGGGGCACAGCTTCCAGGACACCCAGGCCTATAAGAGCGAGACCTTCGTCAAGTCCGAATGGGCGCGCGATCCGCTGCCCAGGCTGAAGGCGCTGGTCGGCGGCGAAATCTGGGAAGCGGCGGGCGAGAAGGCCCGGGCGGCGGTCGCCGAGGCGCTGGCCGAAGCCGAGGCGCGCGCCGTGTCCGACCCGGAAAGGGTGACCGACCACGTCTTCTACGACGGTGCGATGCAGCGCCAGGGTGGCCAGTGGACCAGGGGCTATGCCGCCCCCAGATCGACCGAGACGCCGCGCCCGTCCGGGCAGCGGATCAACATGGTCACGGCGATCCGCAAGGTCCTCGACCGCGAGCTCGAGATCAATCCGCGCGTCCTCCTGTTCGGCGAGGATATCGGCCCCAAGGGCGGCGTCCACGCGGTCACGCTCGGTCTGCAGGAGAAGTTCGGGCCGGCGCGGGTGTTCGACACCAGCCTTTCCGAGGAGGGGATCGTCGGCCGCGCGGTCGGCATGGCGCTCGCCGGGCTGATGCCGGTGCCCGAGATCCAGTTCCGCAAATATGCCGAGCCGGCCCTCGAGCAGATCAACGATTGCGGGACGATGCGCTGGCGCACCGCCAACCGTTTCGCGGCGCCGATGGTGCTGCGCATTCCGGTCGGCTTCTTCAAGTTCGGCGATCCCTGGCACAGCCAGACCAACGAGGTGCAGTTCGTCCACAATCCCGGCTGGCTGGTGGCGGCGCCGTCCAACGCCGAGGACGCGGTCGGGCTGCTGCGCTCGGCGCTGCGCGGCAACGATCCCTGCGTCTTCTTCGAGCATCGCGCGATGCTCGACGATCCTTGGGCGCGGCGGCCTTATCCGGGCGACGATTACGTGCTGCCGTTCGGCCGGGCGAAGAAGGTCCGCGAGGGGCGCGACATCACGATCGTGACCTGGGGGGCGATGGTGCCGCGCTGCGAGGCCGCGGCCGAGGGCGTTTCCGCCGAGGTGGTCGACCTGCGCACGCTGATGCCCTGGGACCGCGAGACGGTGCTCGAGTCGGTCCGGCGCACTCGGCGCTGCCTGATCGTCCACGAGGATCTGCGCTCGGGCGGCTTCGGCGCCGAGATCGCCGCGGTGGTCGCCGACGAAGCGTTCATCGATCTCGACGCGCCGGTCGCGCGGGTGACGATGCCGGACATCCCGAGCCCGCACAATCCGGTGCTGATGGACTGGGCGGTGCCGTCGGTCGCGAGGATCCGCGCCAAGATCGATGAATTGGTGGGGTTTTGATGCAGTCCGTCATTGCGAGGAGCAAAGCGACGAAACAATCCAGCCGGGGCTTGCCGCGAGAACTGGATTGCTTCGCTACGCTCGCAAAGACGAGGCGCGCGTCATGATCGACGTCCTCGTTCCGGCGGAGCAGGAAGGCACCAAGGCCGTGGTCCGCGCCTGGCTCAAGCAGGTCGGCGACCGGGTCGAGGAGAACGATCCGCTCGTCGAGCTCGAGACCGACAAGGTGGCGATGGAAGTGCCCGCGCCCGCCGCCGGCGTGCTGCGCGAGATTCTGCTCCACTCCGATGAGGATGCGCTACCCGGTGCCGTGCTCGGCCGGATCGCGCCGGTGGCCGAGATAGGGGAGGAAGACCTCCAGGAACCACCGCTCGGGCTGAGCCTGTCGAAGCCCTCCACTTTTTCTTCCGCCCCACAAAAGGAAAGGCCTTCGACAGGCTCAGGCCGAACGGAATCGAGATTGTCGCCCTCCGTGAAGCGCGCCGTCCTCCAGCACGACATCGATCCCGCCCGGATCGAAGGCACCGGGCGCGGCGGTCGCATCACCCGCGCGGATGTCGATCGCGCGGTCGAGCAGGCAACCCGGGTCGAGGGCGTGCTGCCGGCGGCGACCGGCGAGACCGCCTCCCACTTCGTCCCCCACGACCGGATGCGCCTCGCCATCGCCGAGAACATGCAGCGTTCGGTGACCGAGGCGCCGCATGTCACCGCCGTGTTCGAGGCCGATTTCAGCGCGATCGCCGCCCATCGCGAAGCGCACAAGGCGGCCTATGCGAAGAAGGGCGTCAAGCTCACCTATACCGCCTATCTCGTCGCCGCCGCGGCCGAGGCGATGAAGGCCGCGCCGGCGATCAACAGCCGCTGGCATGCCGACAAGCTTGAGCTCTACGACGACATCAACATCGGCGTCGGCACCGCATTGGGCAGCAAGGGGCTGATCGTGCCCGTGCTGCGCAAGGTCCAGCGGCTGTCGCTGAAGGGCATCGCCGCCGGCCTCGACGAGCTGGTCGAGAAAGCGCGCCGGGAGAAGCTGACCAGCGCCGACATCAAGGGCGGCACCTTCACCATCTCCAATCACGGCGTCTCGGGCTCGCTGTTCGCGGCGCCGATCATCATCAACCGGCCGCAATCCGCGATCCTCGGCGTCGGCAAGCTGGAAAAGCGCGTCGTCGTCCGCGAGATCGCCGGCGCCGACGCGATCCAGATCCGGCCGATGGCCTATGTCAGCCTGACGATCGACCACAGAGTCGTCGACGGCCACCAGACCAACGCCTGGCTGACCCGCTTCGTCGAGGTGCTGGAGGGATGGGCGGCAGAGTAGCCCCTCAACCCGTCATTGCGAGAAGCGTAGCGACGAAGCAATCCAGACTGCCTCGGATGCCGCGCTGGATTGCTTCGCTTCGCTCGCAATGACGGAAAGGAGCTAGGCAAACAGCGCCGTCAGCTCGCTCTTCATGATCTTGCCGTTGGCGTTGCGCGGCAGCGGCTGATCGAGAAACGCGATCCGCACCGGCGTCTTGAAGACCGCCAGCCGCGCGCGGACCCAGGCCTTGAGCTCCTCCTCGCTCGCCTCGGCGCCGGGCGCGAGCTGGACGACCGCGGCGGGCTCCTCGCCGAGCGTCTTGTGGGGGAGGGCGATCAGCGCCGCGTCGACCACCGCCGGATGGTCGTAGAGGACGTTCTCGACCTCGATCGAATAGATGTTCTCGCCGCCGCGGATGATCATGTCCTTGGCGCGGTCGACGATGGTGAGGAAGCCTTCCGCGTCGATGCGTGCCAGGTCGCCGGTGCGGACCCAGCCGTCGACGAAGGTCTCGGCCGTCGCCTCGGGCTTGTGCCAATAGCCGATGACGATCTGCGGCCCCTTCGCCCAAAGCTCGCCGACCTCGCCGACGGCAAGCGCGGTGACGCCGTCCGCCGCGACGATGCGCAGGTCCGCGACCGGCACCGGCGGACCGGCGCTGTCGGGGCGATTGAGATAATCCTCGCCGATATGGGCGGTGACCGTCGCCATCGTCTCGGTCATGCCCCAGCCGTTGCCGGGCAGCGCGCCGAACTCGGCCCGGATCCTACGCACCAGCTCGGGCGCCGACGGGGCGCCGCCATAGCTGATCGTTTCCAGGCTGGAGAGGTCGAACTTGGGCCGCTCGGGATGCTCCAATATCTGCCAGGCGATCGCCGGCACGCCGCCGGTGATCTGGACGCGCTCGCGCTCGATCAGCCGCATCGCCTCCAGCGTGTCCCATTTGCGCATGAACACCGCCGTGTTGCCGGCCACCATCGCGCCCATCAGGCTCGCGCTCAATGCGGTGACGTGGAACAGCGGGATGACGAGCAGGCCGACCTTGGGGGTCGGCTCGGGCGGCGCCTCGCCGCGGCGCAGCGCCGCGCGCGCGATCACATAGGCGCTCGACAGGATGTTGGTCATCAGGTTGCGGTGGGTGCCGAGCGCGCCCTTGGGGCTGCCGGTGGTGCCGCTGGTATAGAAGATTCCCGCTTCGTCGTCGGTGTCGATGGCCACGTCCGGCAGGTCGGCGTCGGGCAGGTCTCGCCAGGACGAAGCCGGTCCGATCAAATCCTCCAGCCGGTCGCCTTCCTCCGCGCGGCTGACGATGACATGGGCGAGGTCCGGCAGCGCGCCAAGGTGCGGCGCGATCCTGGCGTGGCGCGGCGCGTCGCAGATCAGCGCCTTCGCGCCCGAATCGGCGAGGCCGTAGGCGAGCTCGGGGCCCGTCCACCAGGCATTGAGGGGCACCGCGATCGCGCCCAGCGACGTGGCCGCGAAGAAGGCGACCGGCCATTCCGGCAGGTTCGCCATCGCGATCGCGACCCGGGCGCCCTTGCCGATCCCGCGCCGCTGCAGCTCCGCCGCCAGCGCGGCGGCGGCACGGAACGAGGCCTCGAAGCCGACCCGCTCCTCCTCGTAGACGGTGAACAGCCGGTCGCCGTGGCCACGCGAGAAGCGGGCCAGCGCCGGCAGCGACGGCGGCGCGTTCTTCCACACCCGCGTGCGAATGCCGCGGATGACCGCCTCCTCCATCTCGAAGCGCGCGCCCGGCGCGGTCAGCAGCGCGTCGACCTCGGCCAGGCTCATCCGCGGCCAGGCGGGATCGAGCGCGAGGCCGTGGCTCATCGCGCCCGGGGCACGAGGTCGATCTCGTAGAGATTCGCCCAATTCTTGCCGGTGACGAACAGCCGGTCGCGGGCGGCATCATAGGCGATGCCGTTCAGCACGTCGTCCTCGCCGCCGCGATTGTCGGCGACCAGCTGGCGCAGGTCGATGACTCCGCTGACGCGCCCGCTCGCGGGGTCGATGCGGACGATGAACGCGGTGTGCCAGACATTGGCGAAGATCTCGCCGTTGACCCATTCGAGCTCGTTCAATCGCTCGACCGGCTGGCCGTCGACGGTGACGGTCACGCGCCGGCGCTCGGCCAGGGTGGCGGGATCGAGGAAGCGCAGCTCCGGGCTGCCGTCGCTCATGATGATGTCGGTGCCGTTCTGGGTGAGGCCCCAGCCCTCGCCCGGATAATGCCACTCGCCGAGCTGGCGCAGCGTCCGCCGGTCCCAGCGATAGCCGATCCCGCCGGTCCAGGTGATCGAGACGATCTGATCGCGCCAGTTGACGATGCCCTCGCCGAACTGGCCGGGCGGGATCGGCACCGATTGCAGCGCCCGGCCGTCCTGGAGGCGGACCCGGCGGATGGTCGAGCGGCCGACCTGGCCGGTGCTCTCGTAGAGGACGCCATCCAGATAGAAGAGCCCCTGGGTGAAGGCGCCGCGGTCGTGCGGATAGGTGCGCACGATGCGGGCGTCGTAGACGGGCGCCGGCGCCGCCGCGGGCGGCTGGGCGAAGGCGAGCGCGGCGGCGAGCAGCTGCACGATCATGGCAGGTTCATCGTCATCAGTTCGTAGGTCGCCACCATCTCGTCCTTCTGGTTGAACACTTCCACAGCCCAGCGCACCTCGCCTTTTTCCGCGTCGCGGATGGACGTGGACTTAACGGTCAATTCCACCCGCATCGAATCCCCGGGGTAAAGCGGGGTGAGGAAGCGCAGCGATTCGAGGCCGGTATTGGCGAGCACCGGGCCCGGATCGGGGTCGACGAACAGCCCGGCGGCGAAGGAGAGGATCAGATAGCCATGGGCGACGCGGCCGCCGAAGATGGGCGAGGCTTTCGCCGCTTCCTCGTCCATATGGGCGTAGAAATTGTCGCCGGTGAACGCGGCGAAATGCTCGATGTCCGCGAGCGTGACGGTGCGACTTCCGGTCTTCAGCGTGTAACCGATCTCCAGTTCCGAGATGCGCTTGCGGAACGGGTGGACGTCGCCGGTGATCTTGTCGGCCCCGGGCAGCCATTGCCCGACGATCCTCGACAGCACGTCCGGCCCGCCCTGGAGCGCGGTGCGCTGCATGTAGTGCTTGACCCCGCGCACCCCGCCCATCTCCTCGCCGCCGCCGGCGCGGCCGGGGCCGCCATGGACGAGGACCGGCAAGGGCGAGCCGTGCCCGGTCGATTCCCTGGCGCTGGTGCGGTCGAGGATCACCATCCGGCCGTGATAGGCGCCGGCGCCCAAAACGAAGTCCTCGGCGGCCTTTTTGTCGAAGGTGAACAATGACAGCGCCAGCGAGCCCATGCCGCGATTGGCGAGCGCGATCGCGTCGTCCAGATTCCGGTACGGCATCAGCGTCGAAACCGGCCCGAACGCTTCGACATCGTGCACATCGGCGACGTTCCAGGGGTCGTCGGTGCGCAGCAGGATCGGCGAGATGAAGGCGCCGCCGCCCGCCACCGGCGGCACCGCCGGATCGCCGCTCACGATCCGCGCCACTTTCGCCAACATCGACACCGCCTCGCGCACCGAGGCGAGCTGCTCCCGGCTGGCGAGCGCGCCCATCTGGGTCGCCTCGTCGCGCGGGTCGCCGATCTTCACCCCGGCGAGCCGCGCGCTCAGCGCCTCCTGCACCGCGTCGAGATGCTGCGCGGGCGCCATCGCGCGGCGGATGGCGGTGCATTTCTGCCCCGCCTTGACCGTCATTTCGCGCGCCACCTCCTTGACGAACAAGTCGAATTCGGGCGTGCCCGGCGCGGCGTCGGGGCCGAGGATCGAGGCGTTCAAACTGTCGCGCTCGGCGACGAAGCGCACGCTCTCGCGCGCCATCACCGGGTGCGTCTGCAGCTTCATCGCCGTCGCCGCCGAGCCGGTGAAGCTGACCACGTCCTGCAAGCCGAGATGATCGAGCAGGTCCCCGGTCGACCCCATGATCAGCTGCAGCGCGCCCCTGGGCAGCACGTCGGCCTCGATCATGATCCTGACGCAGGCTTCGGTCAGGTAGCCGGTCGCCGAAGCGGGCTTGACGATCGCCGGCACGCCCGCGAGCAGGGTCGGCCCGAGCTTCTCGAGCATCCCCCAGACCGGGAAGTTGAACGCGTTGATATGGACGGCGACGCCCTGCAGCGGCGTGAAGACATGCTGGCCGACGAAGCTGCCGGAGCGCGAGAGCGGCTCCATCGCCCCGTCGATCAGCACCCGGCCGTTGGGCAATTCGCGCCGGCCCTTGGAGGAGAAGGAGAAGAGCGTGCCGGCGCCGCCCTCTATGTCGATCCAGCCGTCGCTCCTGGTCGCGCCGGTCGCGTAGGAGAGCTCGTAAAGCTCCTCCTTCCTCGCCATCACCGCATTGGCGAGGTCCTTCAGCATCCACGCCCGCTCGTGGAAGGTGAGCTTGCGCAGCGCCGGCCCGCCAACCTCGCGGGCATGATCGAGCATCGCCTTGAAATCGAGGCCCGAGCTGCCCGTCTCCGCGATCACCTCGCCGGTGACGGCGCTCATCACCGGGGCGAGCGAGCCGTCGCCCGCGACCCAGCGGTCGGCCGCATAATTCAAGAGCTTCAACGTCTTCATTTGCTCGATCCTAAGGCCCTCCCCCTTGATGGGGGACGGTAGGGTGGGGGTGAACGGTGGCGCAACGCCTTACGTCAGACTCCACCCCACCCCAACCCCTCCCCATCGAGGGGAGGGGTTATTTGCCCGTGAATTTGGGCGGGCGCTTCGCCATGAACGCGGCCACGCCCTCGCGATAATCGTCCGTGTAGCCGAGCTCGCGCATGGCGTCGCGCTGGCGGTCCAGTTCGGCGTCGAGCGACTGGCCCCAGCTTTCGCGGATCATCTGCTTGATCCGCGCCAGCCCCCGCGTCGGCCCGGCGGCGAAGCGGGCGGCCAGCGCGTCGACCTCCTCGTCGAGCCTGTCGTCGTCGACCGCCTTCCAGATCAGGCCCCATGTCGCCGCAGTCTCGGCATCCAGCGGCGCGCCGGTCAGCGCGAGGCCGAGCGCGCGGGCCTGGCCGACCAGCCGCGGCAGCACCCAGGTGCCGCCGCTGTCGGGAATGAGGCCGATCGCGGCGAAGGACTGGATGAATTTGGCCGACTTCGCGGCGACGACGATGTCGCAGGCCAGAGCGATATTGGCGCCGGCCCCGGCGGCGACGCCGTTGACGCGCGCGATCACCGGCATCGGCAGCGAGGTCAGCGCCCGGATCAGCGGATTGTACCTCTGCTCGACCGACTCGCCGAGATCGACCGCCTCGCCGGGCGCAACCGCGCGGTCGTTCAAATCCTGCCCGGCGCAGAAGCCGCGACCGGCGCCGGTGAGGATCAAGGTCCGCGCGTCGCCGAGACGGCCGAGCGCGTCGGCGACCTCCTCGTGCATCTGCACGGTGAAGCTGTTGAGCCGTTCGGGGCGGTTGAGGGTGAGGCGGGCGATGCCGGCCTCCAGCTTGAACTCGATGCTCTCGTAAGCCATGGCGCCCCCATGACCGCAAACGAGATTGCCGACAAGGTCGCGCGGGCGATGCTTGCCGCCGAGGGCACCGGCCCGGCCTGGGGCGTCGAAATCGAGGAAGCGCGCGAAGGCTATGCCCGAATCCGGATGCGGCTCACGCCCGCCATGCTGAACGGCCACGGCATCGCCCATGGCGGCATGGTGTTCGCGCTCGCCGACACCGCCTTCGCCTACGCCTGCAACAGCCGCAACCTGCGCACCGTCGCCGCCCAGGCCTCGATCGTCTTCCTCGACGCCGCAAAGCAAGGCGAGGTGCTGATCGCCGAAGCGCGGGAGGCGGCGCTTGTCGGCCGCTCCGGCGTTTGCACTGTCAGCGTGCGCACCGCGGAGGGCCGCGCGATCGCCGAGTTCCAGGGCTTCTCGCGCAGCGTCGGCGGCAGCCTGATCGGAGACGAAGAATGACCGAAGCCTATATTTGCGACGCGGCGCGGACCCCGATCGGGCGCTACGGCGGCAGCCTCGCCCACGTCCGCGCCGACGATCTCGCGGCGATTCCGATCCGGGCGCTGATCGAGCGCAATCCGCAAGTCGACTGGGCCGAATTGGACGACGTCATCCTCGGCTGCGCCAACCAGGCCGGCGAGGACAATCGCAACCTCGCCCGCATGGCCGGGCTGCTCGCCGGGCTGCCCGACACGGCGGGCGGGGTCACCCTCAACCGCCTGTGCGGCTCGGGCATGGACGCGGTGGCGATGGCGGCGCGGGTGATCCGCGGCAGTGAGGCGGATATGCTCATCGCCGGCGGCTCGGAAAGCATGAGCCGCGCGCCCTTCGTCATGGCCAAGGCGACGAGCGCCTTCGACCGCAACGCCGAGATGTACGACACCACGATCGGCTGGCGCTTCGTCAACCCGAAGATGCGCGACGCTTATGGCGACGACACGATGCCGAGCACCGCCGAGAACGTCGCCAAGGAATTCCAGGTGACGCGCGAGGACCAGGACGCGTTCGCCGTCCGCAGCCAGGCCAAGGCGGCCGCGGCCCAGGCGAGCGGGCGTTTCGACGCCGAGATCGTCGCCGTCGAGATCCCGCAGCGCAAGGGCGACCCCATCGTCGTCGATCGCGACGAGCATCCCCGCGAGACCAGCGTCGAGGCGCTGGCAAAGCTGAAGCCGATCGTCCGCCCCGACGGCACCGTCACCGCCGGCAACGCCTCCGGCGTCAACGACGGCGCCGCCGCCCTGATCGTCGCCACCGAGGCGGCGGCGAAGCGCAACGGCCTCACCCCCCGCGCCCGCTTCCTCGGCGCCGCCGTCGCCGGCGTGCCGCCGCGGATCATGGGCATCGGCCCCGCGCCCGCTTCGGAGAAATTGCTCAAGCGCCTCGGCCTCACCATTGCCGACATGGACGTGATCGAATTGAACGAAGCCTTCGCCGCCCAGGGCCTCGCGGTGATGCGGCAACTCGGCCTCGCCGACGACGCGCCGCATGTGAACCCGAACGGCGGCGCCATCGCCTTGGGTCACCCGCTCGGAATGTCCGGCGCGCGTCTCGTTCTCACCGCCACTGAAGAACTCCACCGCAAGGGCGGCCGCTACGCGCTCTGCACGATGTGCATCGGCGTCGGCCAGGGCATCGCGACGGTGATCGAGAGGGTCTGAGCGGGCAGCCTCATCCATCCGCCTTGGCGAACGCCTTTTGCGCATCCTTGCCGATCCATCGCGCGGTCCTTCCCGGCGCCCCGGCGAGGCGGTCGGCCAGCGCCCGTGCCGCGGCGCGCAGCGCCGGGCTCTTCCGGCCGCCGATCCCGCGCAGCGCCCAGCTCACGCCCTTCTTGACGAAATTACGATCGTCGCCGGCGGCGGCCTCGATCAGCGGCAGGCGTTCGAGGAAAGGTTCGTCGCCGCGCTTTTTGTCGTGCAGCGCGATACTCGCCAGCAGCGCGAAGGCGGCGCGCTTGACGAATTCGCGCTCGTCCGCGGCCCATTGGTCGACCTTTGCTAAAGCGTGCGGGGTCTTGTCGAACAGATGGAAGCAGATCGTGTCGCAATCGGCCCAATTCTCGCAATCGGCCGCCCAGCGATCCATCTGCTCCGGCGTGACCTGGCGGGGATCGTCGAGAAACGCCGCCAGCAGCCGCGCCTCGTACCATCCCGTCCGCCACAATTCGTCCGCCAGCGCATGGTCGCGGCCGAACTTCTTCGCGAGCTGGCGGACATTGCCCACGGAGACGCCGAAAACCTTGGCCGCGACGATGCCGTAGCGCGCCATCCCGTCGCGGACGCGCGCCTCGCCGTCCGCCTCCAGCGCCGCCAGCGCCTCGGCGACACGCGTCACATCTCCGCCTTCAATTTGTGAAGGATGATCGCGTTGCCGTCCGGATCCTTGACGATCGCCATGTGGCAGACCGGGCTTTCGATTCCTTCGACGGCGAACGCGACGCCCTTGGCCTTGAGGTCCGCGACCGTCGCGCCGAGATCGTCCACCTCGAACGCGATGGTGCCGCCGGCGCTGGCGCTCGGCTGGTTCGGCGTCACCGTCGTGATCGCGAGGCAGCCGCCGCCCGGCAGGTCGAACTCGACCCAGGGGCTGGCGGCGCCGTTCTTGCTGGGCGGCAAGCCGAGCGTCTCCTCATAGAAGGCCCTGGCGCGCGCCATGTCCGTGACCGGATACATGGTGAAGGCGACTTTGTTGAGCATGGCTTCGTCTCCGAGAGGTGATCGGTCAGCTGAACGCGAACTCCACTTTGACCGGATCGAGCCGGCCGTCGAAGGCGTGGTCGGCGAACGGACCGTTGCGGTCGATCCAATGCAGGAAAAGATGGGCCGACCAGCGATTGGGATTGGGCGTGGTACGGCCGTGGCGGTGATGGACGCCCTGATAGAGCACCGCGTCGCCGATCTTCATCGGCACCGAGGCGAAGTCCTCCGCGCCGAAATTCTCATCGACGCGCGCGTTCGGGTCCTGCCGCGTCCGCCCGATTTCGAGCGGCCACACCTTGCCGTCGCTGTAGCCGAGCGTCAGCGACAGGCTGTGCTCGCACGACAGCCGGTCCGCATGCACCTTGCAGACGTCGCCGGCGCGATAGAGGCGGAAATAATCATAGGTGGGTAAGAGGTCGCGGCCGACGACCTGGCTGACGATCGGGGTCAGCCCCCAGAGGAAGAACAGCATCGGCTTGTAGAAATGGCCATAGGCCTCGAAGGCGGGACGGTTGAGCAAATTGACATGCTCGCTGACCCGGCTGAGCGGGATCGCGCCGGGCCCCATGTCCTGCTTCAGTCCCTGCAGGAACGCTTCCGCCACCTCGGGCGAGACCAGGCCCTCGAGATGCGCGTAGCCGTTGTCGTGATAGCTGCCGACGACCTTCATGCCGATGAGCTAATCCGCCCCGCGGGCGCGTGCAAGCGTTGCAATGACGCTGTCCAACTGGCGGGCGATAGGCTATGTTCCTGATATGTGCTGGCTGATCTCCCTTTCCCCGTCCGATCCTCAAAAGGGAGAATCCGGGCGTCGGGATGTGACGAATGGGACCTGTCAGGTTGTCAGGATATCCCCGTCAACTTCCGATGCGACTCGGGCGCCGGCCCGCGCGTTGATTTGGCGAATCGGGGGGCCGTGAATTCGTTGACCGATCGGTCGATTAATGGTAGGGAAGGCGCATGTATACGACCGAATTGCAGAAGAGCGCGAAGATCGTCTCGACCGAGGATCCCGCCAAGCTGGCCGCGTTCGAGGCGCGGGTCGCCGCGGACGAGTTCGTCGAGCCCAAGGATTGGATGCCCGAAGCCTATCGCCGGACGCTGACCCGGCAGATCTCGCAGCACGCGCACAGCGAGATCGTCGGCATGCTGCCCGAGGGGAACTGGATTTCGCGGGCGCCCTCGCTCGGGCGCAAGGCGATCCTGCTCGCCAAGGTCCAGGACGAGGCGGGCCACGGCCTCTATCTCTATTCGGCCGCCGAGACATTGGGCACGAGTCGCGAGGAGATGATCGAGGCGCTCCATTCGGGCAAGGCCAAATACTCGACCATCTTCAATTATCCGACCCTGACCTGGGCCGATATCGGCGCGATCGGCTGGCTGGTCGACGGCGCCGCGATCATGAACCAGGTGCCGCTGCAGCGCACCTCCTACGGCCCCTATGCGCGGGCGATGGTCCGGGTTTGCAAGGAGGAGAGCTTCCACCAGCGCCAGGGCTATGAGATCATGATGCACATGGCCGCCGGCACCGCCGATCAGGTGCGGATGGCGCAGGATGCCTTGAACCGCTGGTGGTGGCCGTCGCTGATGATGTTCGGCCCGCCCGACGCCGACAGCCCCAACACCGCCCAGTCGATGCGCTGGCGGATCAAGCGCGACACCAATGACGAGCTGAGGCAGAAGTTCGTCGACATCACCGTGCCCCAGGCCGACGCGCTCGGCCTCAAGGTCCCCGATCCGGCGCTCGCCTGGAACGAGGCCAAAGGCGGCTACGATTTCGGCGAAGTGGACTGGGAGGAATTCTACGCCGTCGTCCGCGGCGAAGGCCCGGTCGCCAAGGAACGGATGAAGGCCCGGCGCGAGGCCTGGGAACGCAATGCCTGGGTCCGCGAGGCTGCGGCCGCCCATGCCGAAAAGCACGCCCGAAAGGCTGAGGCGGCGTGAGCAAAGACTGGCCGCTCTGGGAAGTGTTCGTCCGCGCCAAGGGCGGGATGTCGCACCGCCATGTCGGCTCGGTCCACGCGCCCGATGCGGAGATCGCGCTGCGCCATGCCCGCGACACCTATACGCGGCGGATGGAGGGGGTGAGCCTGTGGGTCGTGCCTTCGGCGTCGATCACCGCCTCCGATCCGGCCGAGGATGCGGCGATGTTCGATCCCGCCGAGGACAAGATCTACCGCCACCCGACCTTCTACGACATTCCGGACGACGTGAAGCACATCTGATGGCGACGATTGTGGAAGACCAATTGCTGGTTGAGACCCTGCTGCGGCTCGGCGACGACAGCCTGATCCTCGGCCAGAGGCTTGGCGAATGGTGCGGCCACGCGCCCTCGGTCGAGGTCGATCTCAGCCTCGCCAATATGGGCCTCGACCTGATCGGCCAGGCGACGCATTTCCTGGGCGCCGCAGGCGATGGCGACAAGCTCGCTTTCCATCGCGACGTGCTCGATTTCCGCAATTGCCTGCTGGTCGAGCAGCCCAATGGCGATTTCGCCCAGACCATGGCGCGGCAATTCCTGTTTTCGACGTGGCAGGAGATGCTGTTCGGCCACCTCGAAGGCTCGTCGAACGAAACCATCGCCGCGATCGCGGCCAAGGCGGTCAAGGAAGTGCGCTACCATGCCGAATTGGCGGCCGAATGGGTGATCCGCCTCGGCGACGGCACCGAGGAAAGCCGGCGGCGAATGGAGGAGGGGCTCGACTGGATGTGGCGCTTCGTCCCCGAATTGTTCGAGATGGACGTTGCGGCCACGGAAGCGGCGGCGCGCGGGATCGGCGCCGACGTCTCGGCCTTTCGCGATGATTACGACGCGCGCGTCCGCGCGGTGCTCGCCGAAGCGACGCTCGAAGCGCCGAAGGACCAGCGCCCGATCCTCGGCGGCCGCCGCGGCCATCACAGCGAGCATCTCGGCCATTTGCTGGCGGCGATGCAGTTCCTGCCCCGCACCTATCCGGACGCGACATGGTAGTCGTCGCCCACGATCGAGCCTCTAAAGCCCTCCCCCTTGATGGGGGAGGGTTGGGTGGGGGTGGCACCTCCACCCGTTCTGAGCGCGTCTCTGAGTCCACCCCTCCCCAACCCCTCCCCATCGAGGGGAGGGGCTTGGAGCAGGCGCTCTGGCAGGTGCTGGAAGGCGTCCTCGATCCCGAGATCCCGGTCGTGTCGGTGGTCGATCTCGGCATCGTCCGCGCGGTCCGGCCGGACCGGGTGACGATCACCCCGACCTATACCGGCTGCCCCGCCACCCAGGTGATCGAGCGGGACATCCGCGCCGCCCTCGACGCGGCCGGCTTCCGCGACGTGGCGATCGAGACGATTCTGTCGCCGCCCTGGACGACCGACTGGATCAGCGAGAACGGCAAGGCCAAGCTCAAGGCCTATGGTATCGCGCCGCCGACGAAGCGCGCAGTCGAATGCCCGCAATGCGGCTCGGCCGCGACCGAGGAGATCAGCCGCTTCGGCTCGACCCCGTGCAAGGCGCAGTGGCGCTGCCGCGACTGTCTGGAGCCATTCGACCTGTTCAAGTGCCACTGATGAGCGTTGCGTTTCACACCCTGACGGTCGCCGACGTGGTCGATGAGACGGCCGAGGCCCGGTCGATCCGCTTTGCCGTTCCCGAAGAATTGCGTGAGACGTTTAAATTCAAGCCCGGCCAGCATTTGACCTTGAAAGCTGAGATTGCGGGTGAGGAGCTTCGCCGCAATTATTCGCTCTGCGTGGCGCCCCAGGACGGCGCGGTGATGGTCACCGTCAAGCGGATCGCCGGCGGCGCCTTCTCCAATTGGGCGAACGACAATCTAAGGCCCGGCATGGCGATCGAGGTGATGGCGCCGCACGGCAGCTTCACCTGGGATTTCAACGAAGGTGCGGCCAATCATTATGTCGGCTTCGCGGGCGGATCGGGGATCACGCCGGTGATGTCGCTGCTGAAGACGGCGCTGCTGACCGAGCCCGCGAGCCGCTTCACCTTGTTTTACGGCAATCGCGACAGCTCCTCGGTGATCTTCCTGGAGGCGCTGGCGCAATTGAAAAATAGATTCATGGATCGGCTGCAAGTCCATCATTTCCTTGCCGAAGAAGCCGAGGAATTCGCGCTGTTCAACGGCATGCTCGATCGCGCGAAATGCGACGAGATCCTGACGAGCCTGGTCGAGCCCGCCGAGGCCGCCGCCTTCTTCATCTGCGGCCCGGGCCCGATGATGGACGCGGCCGAGGCGGCGCTGAACGCGCGCGGCGTACCGCCCGACAGGATCCATCTCGAACGCTTCACCGCGGGACGCCCCTCGGCCGCGCTCGAAGCGCAGATGCAGGCGCTGACCAAGGAAGCCGCGGGGCTGACCATGCTCGTCACGTTGGACGGCCGCAAGCGCCGGGTCGCGTTCGACGCGGCGGCCGGCAACATCCTCGACAGCGCCCGCGCCTCGGGGCTGCCGGCGCCGTTCGCCTGCAAGGCCGGCGTCTGCGCGACCTGCCGGGCCCGGGTGGTCTCGGGCGAGGTCGAGATGGCGGCGCGTTACGGCCTCACCGACGAGGAGGTGGCGGCGGGCTACGTCCTCACCTGCCAGTCGGTGCCCAAGGGCGACGGCGTCGAGCTCGACTACGACGCCTGAGCGCCGCCGAGCATCATATTCACGGCCAGCTCGGCGAGATCGTCCGCGCTGACGGCGCCGCCGGGCCGAAACCAGGTGTGGGTCCAGTTGATCATGCCGAAGAACAGCATGGTCAGCGGCAGCGTGAGTTCGGCGGGCCCCGGCCGGATCTCGCGGACCAGCGCCTCGACCGCGCCGATGATCCGGCGCTGCTTGGCGACGACCTCGGCGCGGCGCGCGGGCGGCAGGTTGTCGAGCTCATTCAACAGCACCTTGTGGCTGTCTTCGGCGCCGACATAGAGGCGCATGAAGGCATGGGTGAGGGCGCGGAGCTGCTGCTCCGGGGCGCCGCCGCGCGTCGCCTCCTCCGCCGCCGCGACCAGCGCGTCGAGATGCGCCGCCATCGCCGCGTAGAGGATGTCGTCCTTGGAGGGGAAGTAATGGTAGATCAAAGATTTGGAGGTGCTGCACGCCTTGGCGAGATCGGCCACCGACGCGCCCGAAAAGCCGCGCCGCGCGTAAAGCCGCGCGGCAGCGGCGAGGATCGCCTCGCGGCGCTTGTCATAATCCGGGGACTGGGGCCGCGCCATTGCGTCACCTTAAGCGCGGCGGCAAAGCGCCGCTAGCGGTCGCCCGCCGCCGCTTCCGTGGCTTCGTGATAGGCGATCGTCGCCCGCACCACGTTCTGCATCAGCGCCATCCGCGTCGGCAGCGGCGTCGAGGTCCGGCCGATCATCACCGCCAGCGCATAATGATGGCCGTCGGGGGCATGGAGGATGCCGATATCGTTATAGCCGGCCTGCACGCTGCCCAGCACCTGGCCGGTGCCGGTCTTGTGCGAGATCGTCCAGCCGGGGGCGAGGCCGCCCCTGAGGCGCTGCGGGCCGGTATGGGTCTGGGTCATGATATCGAGCAGCCGCTCGGTCGATCCGCGGGAGAGCAATTCGCCGCGCTGCAGCCGGGCGAGGCCGGCCGTGATCCCGTTCGGCGTGGCGCCGTCGACGGGATCGTCGATATAGCGTTCGAACGCCTCGCGGCGGCGATCGATCGGAACGCTGTTCCGCGCCTGGTAGAAGGCGTTCCCTTCGGAGAAAGCGGGCTGCCATTGCAGGCCGGCAATGCCGCTCTGCAGTAGCCGCTCGCCGGGGCCGAAGCGGACGCCGTCGAGGCGGTTGCGCTCGAGCATTGCGCGCACCGCCGCCGGCCCGCCGGCGCGGCGCAGCACCGCGTCGTTGGCGGTGTTGTCGCTCTCGGTCAGCGCCCGGAACATCAGCTGGGCCAGCGTCGTGGTATAGCCGTCGGCGCCGATCTGGCGGGCGATCGGCTGGTGGAACAAAGTGAGGTCCTGCCGGGTCAGCGTGACGCGCTGGTCGAGGTCGAGCTCGCCCGCGTCGGCGCGCTGCAGGGCGGTCAGCGCCACCCAGAATTTGCTGACGCTCTGCTGGGGATAGAAACGGTCGCCGTGCCAGTTGGTGGTCCAGCCGGTCTCGACGTCGCGCACGGCGATGCCGACCTCGCCTTCGAAGTCGTGGCCGAGCTCGCGGATGCGCGCCTCGAGCTCGCGCTGGGCGGCAGGGTTCTCCGCGGTCGCGTAACGCTCCGGCAACTGCGCCGAGTGCACCTGGGAGATAGACCCGGCCAAGGCGACCGCCGCCAGCCCGACAAACCTCAACCTGCGCGCGCGTCCCCCAGCTCTCACCGCTTCCTCCCTTAACGTCTTCAACCCCAAGGCTTTCACCTTAGGGACTCGTGCGTTTCTGTCAGCTTAATCGCGAATCGCGAAAGACGGGCCGTGTCGCCGATGCGGCAGACCGAATCGGGCGAGGCGCCACCGGTCAGAACATGAGGTGGGCGCTGATCCTGATGTCGCGGCCGGCGAGCGGTGCATAATCCTTCAAGAAGCTCGCATGGCGGCGCGCCACGACGTCGAAAATGTTGTTCGCCGAAAGGACGATGCTGCTCTGGTTGCTGCCGCCGAACGGATGGACGGCGAGCGAGGCGTTGACCATCGTATAGCCGGCGGTCGGCGTCTCGAAGGCGGCGAGCCGGTGCTGATGGTCGACCCATTCGACCTCGACCCGGCCGGTGATCCGATCCGACTGGGCTTCGAGGCCGCCGAGCAGCCGCAGCGGCGGAATCCGCGGCGCCGGGCCGGTCGACTGGATCGTCGCGCGGACATAGTCGGCGAGCGCATCGGCGTTCAGCGTCACCGCGCCGATCCGCGCGAGCCGGGCGGAGCCCTCGACCTCGAAGCCGAGATATTTGGCGTCGGCCTGCAGATATTGGAACACCGGCAAGTCGTCCTGGACGGCGCCGGTCGCCTGCTCGTAAATATAGTCGTTGAACCGGATATAATAAGCCGAAGCGCCCAAATTGTAGCCGTCGCCGGAGCTCCTCAGGGTGAGCTCGACGCCGTTGCTCCGTTCCTTGGCAAGGGCGGGATCGCCGATCTCGAACGCCTGGGTGCCCGGATGGGGGCCGTTGACGTACAGCTCCTCGGCGCTCGGCGCGCGCTCGGTATGGGACAGGTTGACGCCGAAGCGGAGGCGGGGACCGCCGTAGGCCGCGCCGACCGAGCCCGAGAACGAGTCGAAGCCGCGGCTGAGAGCGGGATTGCCGATGATCGCGTCGGCGTCGGCATCGACCGACTGATGCTCGTAACGGATACCGCCTTCGGCCCGCCACAGGCCGCTGGCGTAGTTTTCAAGTGCGAACAGGCCAAGCTGGCTGGTCCTGTTCGGCGGCAGCGACTTCTCGTCGCCGACGGTCTCGAGCGCGCGATGGTAATATTGCGCGCCGAAGCCGCCGCCCCAGCCGTTGCGGGTCGTCTGAACCGCTTCGAGGCGGGCTTCATAGCCGGTGTTGAAGAAAGTCGTGCCGATCGCGCCGGTATCGTCGATCTCGCTGTGCTGGTAGTCGGAATAGCCGCCGCGCAGGCGGATGCTGTCGATGAAGCCGTTTCCGGTGTCGATCTCCGCGCGGCCGTCGACTCGAGTCTGCTTGAGGTCGATCCGCACCTGTTCGGCCTCCACCGCCGGATCGAGCGAGAAGCGGATCGGAATCCCGTAGAGGCTGTCGAGCCGGCTGATCGAGAAGCCGACATTGTTGTCGCCGTGGATCCAGGCCGCGCCGGCGGCGACGTCCCAGCTTCGTCCCTGGCTGTTCGGCATCCGGCCGCGCAGGTCGGCCAGCGCCTGGATGTCCGGATCGGGGCTGGCCGCCGCTTGGGCGCGCAGCGCCGGCGAGAGCAGGAAGCCGCCGGTCCTGAGGTCGCCGGTCTTGCTGTAATTGGCATCGACATGGACGACGAATTGGCTGCCGAGCGGCACGTCGATCAGCAGATTGCCGGACCGCTCGTCGGCCGCGGAGCCGTGGGTCGCGAGCCCTTCGACATGAACCGGATCGTCCGGCACGCGGCGCGGGATGCGCGCGTCGATGACGTTGACGACGCCGCCGATCGCCGACGAGCCGAACAGCAGCGCGCTCGGCCCGCGCAGCACCTCGATCCGGTCCGCCGTCAGCGGATTGATCGCGACCGCGTGGTCGACGCTGGTGTTGGAGACATCGAGGCTGCCGATGCCGTCGGTCATCACCCGGACGCGCTCGCCCTGGAAGCCGCGCAGGATCGGCCGCGAGGCGTTAGGGCCGAAGGAGGTCGCCGACACGCCGGGCTGATGGGCCAGGCTCTCGCCGATCGTCGGGCGCAAATCCCTCGTCAGCTCGTCGCCGGTGACGACCGACGTGCCGGACAGGACGTCGGTCCGGTTGCGCCGGAAGCCGGTGACGACGATTTCCCGCTGCTCGGGGGCATGGTAATTCTGAGGAGGCGCCGGCGCCGGCGCCGGCTGCGCCGCCCCGGGCTGATCTGCGGGCGATGCCGAAGAATTCGCAGGCTGGGCGAAGGAGGCCTGGGGAAGCAGAACCGCCGCGGTCCCGGCAAGAAGGCTGAGGCGAAACATATCTGGTTTTCCGTTCATGTCCGCTGCCTAGTTGGCAGCTTGCCCGCGCTCGAACGGCGCGATGATATTCAGGCCGAGGGATTCCCGGCTGAAGCGGCTTGGCCGCCAAATCCATGGTCTGGCGAAGTCCGCGAAGAGATGCTCGAGGCCCTCGGTCGCGGCACGCCGGAGCGGCGGCCGGTCGTCAGGCGGCCGGCGGCTCCAGCAGCGGACGGATCGATCGGCTCGACAGCGGCGCCGGTTCCAGCTCTGGTCCGCGCATCGGTTCAACTGCATGCGGGACAGAGGAGAGCGCCGCTGCCGGCAAGATATAGACGGGCAGCGACAGCGAGGCGACGCTCCCGAGGGCGCCTTTCTTCGAAGCGACAGCGGCAGCAGCCTCTTCGGACAGCGCCACCGCCGCGACCTTCGCATCCTGGCTCTGGCGTGCGATCGCATGCTCGCGAGCATCCCGGTGGCGACACACCGCCCCCGCGACCGCGGACCCGTTCGCGACCACCAGCGCGATGATCATCAGCAGAGTCACGAGGCGAGTCATTGTCGAGGAGTTATAGGGATGCGTGATGATATATCAAATGTATTCGTCGTGAAGCCCGCGCGCTTCGTCGCCGCCGCGACAATTCGGGACAAGATTGCTCCGCCGCTGACAAAGTTGCGCGACACCGCCCCGGCACAGCGGTGTCATCGCTTGTTGTGCAGAGGATTCATGCCATGACCAAGTTCGCCTTCATGTCGGGTGCCGCCTTGCTGACCGTCGCCGGCGTCGCGCTCGCCCAGCCGGGGCCCGGCGAGCGGCCCGATCGCAACGCCGATGTCACCCGCCAGCAGGTCATCGACCGCGTCGACCAAAGGTTCGCCCGCATCGACGCCGACCATGACGGCCGCTTCACTCCCGAGGAGGCGCGGGCGATGGGCGAGCAGCGCCGCGGCGAGATGCGGCAGCATATGTTCGATCGGCTCGACGCCAATCATGACGGCAACATCAGCCGCGACGAATTCGCTCAGGCGCACGCCATGCGCGGCGGTCGGGGCGGTCCCCATCGCCGGATGATGCGCATGGGCCCGCCGCCGGGCGGTCCCGGCGGTCCCGAAATGGGCCCGCCTCCGGGCGGACCGGACGGCCCGCGCGGCCCCGGCATGCGCGGCCACGGCATGTTCGGCGAGCAGGGCTTCCTCACCCGCGAGCAGATGCGCGAGCGTGCGCTCGCCCGCTTCGACCGGGCCGACCTCAATCATGACGGCACCCTGACCGCGGCCGAGCGGCAACAGGCGCGCGAGCAAAGGCGCGCCCGGTTCGAGGATCAACGCCCCCACTAAGCCGCAAGATAAAGGGAGGGCGGGCCACCAGGCCCGCCTTTTTTTCATGCGCAATTGGGCCTTGTTTGATCTCGTTTAAGTCGTTTCGGCGGCGTTCGTGGCACAGTTCGCGCGCTTTCCGATTCGTAGCGTAGGGAAGGCTGGGGGGATTGTGGGCTATTACAGGCTCTATTTGCTGGACGGCCCCGGCGGACGGTTCGTCGGCTTCGAGGAGATCGAGGCGGCCGACGATGTCGAGGCGGTGCGGATCGCCGCCGGCCATGAAGGCCCCCAGGCGCTCGAATTGTGGTGCGGCACGCGGAAGGTGATGAGCCTCCCGGCGAAAGTCAGCTAGGCAGCAGGATCCGGGCCAGCAACCCGCCTTCCGGCCGGTTCTCCAGCTCGAGCCTGCCGCCATGCGCCTCGGCCGCGGCGCGCGCCAGCGCGAGACCGAGGCCCGAGCCGCCGGTCGCGCGGTTGCGCGAGGCTTCGAGCCGGACGAACGGCTCCTGCACCTTGCCGAACTCCGCTTCCGGGATCCCCGGGCCGTTGTCGGCGACCTCGATCGCGATCATGCCGTCGCCGGCGCGAACCGCAACCTCGGCCGATCCGCCATATTTGACCCCGTTGTCGATCAGGTTGCGCACCGCCCGGCGCAACAGATTGGGCTGCACCGAGGCGGTCTTGCGCGCGCCTTCGTGGAACCTCACGGCCTGGCCGAGCGCGCGCAGCTCTTCGACGACGGCGTCGGCGAGCGCGCTGACGTCGACGACGCGCACCTCCTCGCTGGCGCGGCCGGAGCGGGCGAATGCGAGCGTGTCGTCGAGCATCGTCGTCATTTCCGCGATGGTGGCGATCATCTTCGCCCGCTCTTCCGCCGGCTCGATGCTCTCGGCGCGGATGCGCAGCGAGGCGAGCGGTGTCCTGAGGTCGTGGCCGATCGCGCCGAGCATTCGGTCCTTCTCGTCGAGCATGGTGCCGACCCGCGCGCTCATCGCGTTGAAGGCGAGGATCGCGTGGCGCACGTCGGCCGGGCCGCGCGGTTCGACCGGCAGCGTCTGGCCGCGCCCCGCAAAGCTCTGGGTGGCGGCGGTAAGAGCGCGCAGCGGACGGCCGAGCCGAATCGCGATCAGCGTCACTGCCGCCAGGATCAGCAGGTAGATCAGCAAGGTCGAACCGGCGAGCCGCGCGGCGAGCCAGGGATTGGGACGCGGCGTCACCAGCCGGGCATTGACCCAGCTTCCGTCCGGCAATTGGGCGGAGAGGTGCAGCGTCTGCATATGGCGCATCCGCTCCTCGGCCCGGTTCAGCTCTTGCGGGCTCAGCCGGTCGCGGAGCCGGCGGGGCAGCTCGGCCTCGTCGCGGACGGCGGCGCGGGCGTCGCGCAGGGCGACCCCGTTCTGCTCGGCCTGGTCGCGCAGCCGGCCGACGATCCTGGCGTCGCTGGCCAAAGCGGGGACGGAGCTTTGGCCGTCGATCGCAAAGCGCCCCCGCCGGCCGCGCTCGGCGAGGAGGTCGGCCCGCGCCGCCGGGGAGAGCGGCGTCAGCCGCTGCAGCATCATCACGAAGCGGCCGATCGCCGGCGCCTCGATCTGGGTGTGGGTCGCCCGCTGCCGCTCGTTGAAGACGAGGCCGAAATTGATCGCCTGGGCGACGAGCAAGGCCGCCGCCATGACCAAGGCGATCTGGCCGATCAGGCTCTTGGGGAGGAAGCGTCTCACAGCCTTTTGACCTCGGCCGCGAGCATGTAGCCGCCGCCCCAGACCGTCTTGATCAGCTTCGGATTGGCGGGATCGGCTTCGATCTTTTTCCTGAGGCGGCTGATATGGTTGTCGATGCTGCGCTCGAATGCGGCGAGCTCGCGGCCCTGGCTCAAATCGAGCAGCTGGTCGCGGCTGAGCACCCGGCGGGGATGGGTGACGAAGGCGTGGAGAAGGTTGTACTCACCGGTCGACAGCGGAATCGCGACATTGTCCTCCCCGACCAGCTCGCGTTCGCCGCTCTTCAAGAGCCACGGGCCGAAGCCGTACGTGTCGGCGTCGGGCGCGCGAACCCGGCTCTCACCGGCGCGGCGCAGCACCGCCTTGATCCGGGCGAGCAATTCGCGCGGGCTGAAGGGTTTGGTGACATAGTCGTCGGCGCCGATCTCGAGGCCGACGACGCGATCCATCTCCTCGGTCCTCGCGGTCAGCAAAATCACCGGGATCGTCGTCGTCGCGCGGATGAAGCCCGCGAGCGCCAGCCCGTCCTCGCCCGGCATCATGATGTCGAGCAGGACGAGATCGATCGCATAAGCCGAGAGCAGCTGGCGCGCGGCGGCGGCATTTTCGGCCTTGGTCACGCGGACGCCGTTGCGCGACAAATAGGTCGCGAGCGGCTCCCTGATCTCGCGCTCGTCGTCGACGAGCAGGATATGGGGTTCCTCGGCCATGGCGGCGGCGTTCTACGGCGTCCCGGCGGCGCGGCGCCAGAGGAAGCTTGTCGCTTTTTGTCGTGAATTGTCTCGCCCCGTGTCAGGCCCCATAAGGCGGAGACCATGAAAAAAGCCGCCGATCTCGCCAAAGCCGCCCTCGCCCGCGGCGATCTGATCGCGGCCTATGACGTGACCACCGCCGCGATCGCGGAGGGCGACGCGAGCGGCACGATCCGCCACCAGCAGGTGCTCGCGCTGGCCCGGATGGGCGACACCGAACGGGCGATGGGCCTGTTTTCGGCTTATGGGCTCGACAAATCCGGCAACGCGCACGAGCGGGCGATCGGGGCGCGGCTGCTGAAGGATCGGGCGCTTGCGGCGGCGGCCGGGTCGGCGCGGCAACAGGCGATGGCGCGCGCGTTCGACGCGTACCACGCGATTTATCGCGAGAGCGGCGATTCCTTCCCCGGCATCAACGCCGCCACCCTCGCCTTGCTCGCGGGTCGCGTCGAGCAGGCGCGGGATCTCGCCCGCGCCCTGCTCGCCGATCCGGCGGTCGCCGCCGCCGAGGATTATTACAAGGCGGCAACCCGCGCCGAAGCTTTGCTCCTGCTTGGGCGCACCGACGAGGTCACCGCAACGCTGGCCGGCGAGGCGGTGCGCGGCAGCGGCGACCTCGGCGGCCGATCCAGCACGTTGCGCCAGCTCGCCATGGTCGCGGCCCATCTCGGCATCGGCGAGGCCGAGCGCGCGGCCCTGCTCGCGCCGCTCGCGCCGCCCCGGGTGGTCCATTATAGCGGGCATATGTTCGGCGCCGAGCCGGCGGCCGAGGCGCGGATCCGCTCTGAGCTCGATGCGGTGCTCGACGCGGAGGAGGTCGGCTTCGGCTACGGCGCGCTCGCCTGCGGCGCCGACATCCTCGCCGCCGAGGCCCTGCTCGCGCGCGGCGCCGAGCTTCACGTCATATTGCCGTTCGAGGAGGAGGATTTTCTGCTCCAGTCGGTGCTGCCGGGCGGGGAGGGCTGGGCGGCGCGCTACCGGGCCTGCCGCGACCGGGCGAAGAGCGTCGCCTTCGCCAGCCCGATGGCCTATTTCGGCAACCCGGCTCAATATGGCTATGCCAGCCGCACCGCGATGGGCCTCGCCCGCCTGAGGGCCGAGCATCTCGCCGCCGAGGCGGTGCAGATCGCGATCTGGGACGGCATCGCCTCGGACGGGCCGGCGGGCACCGGCGCCGACGTCGCCGCCTGGGCGGCGGCGGGCGAACGGACCCTGATCGTCGATCCGGGCGCGGTCGAGCGCGGCCTCGCCCGGCCCGAGCCGCGGGTGACGACGCCCTATGAGCGTGCCCTCGCCGCGATCCTGTTCACCGATTTCAAGGGCTTCTCGACGTTGAGCGAAGCCGCTTTGCCGTCCTTCTGGGACGGGGTGATGGGCGTTGTCGCCGAGGTGCTCGACGCCCATGCGGACCACGTCGAGTGCCGCAACTCCTGGGGCGACGCGCTCTATGCGGTCACCTCGAGCGCGCCGGTCGCCGCCGAGATCGCCCTCCAGCTCCAGGACCGGCTCGCCCGGTTCGACTATGCGACCCTGGGCCTCGACGGGTCCGGCGGGATGCGGATCGGCGCCCATTACGGCCCCGCCTACCGCACCACCGATCATATCACCGGCCGGATCACCTATTACGGCACCGAGGTCTCCAAGGCGGCGCGGATCGAGCCGGTCACCCCGCCCGGCGCGGTGTTTGTCACCGAGCCCTTCGCCGCGATCCTCGCCTTGGAGGCGCGCGGCCGCTTCATCTGCCGCTATGTCGGCCGGATCGCGCTGGCCAAGAAATATGGCGACTATCCGATGTACCGGCTGACCCGGGCGGGGTGATGCGGGAAGTGGTGAGCCCAGCTGGATTCGAACCAGCGACCTACTGATTAAAAGTCAGTTGCTCTACCAACTGAGCTATGGGCCCGACCTTGGCTTCGACCTAGGGACGGCGCGCGGTGCGGTCAACCGCGCGAGCAGCTGGCGGACGGTGGCGCCGGTGAGCGGGTCGCGCCAGGCCGGGGCGATCTCGGCGAGCGGCGCCAGCACGAAGGCGCGGGTCCGGAATTCGGGATGAGGCACGATCGGCCCGGGGCCGCCCCAGGCACCGCCCGACCAGAGGATGATGTCGAGGTCGAGCACGCGCGGCCCCCAGCGCCTGCCGGGGCGGCGGCCGAAGCGGCGCTCGATCGTCTTCAGCTCGGCGAGCAATTCGTCGGGATCGAGCGCGCTCTCGACGATCGCGACGGCGTTGGCGAAGCTGCGCCCGGCCGGGCCGAGCGCGGGCGTGGTCCGGATCGTCGACACGGATTTGGCGTCAAGCGCCGCGATGGCGGCGCGCAACGTCCCGGCCGGCGAGCCGTGCCGGCTGCGCCGGTTGGAGCCGAGCGCGATCGCGTAGCTTGTCCTCGCCATCGCCCTCCGCCTAGACGCTCGCCATGCGACACGAAAGCCCGGTCCCCGAAGCCGAAGCGCCGCGCGACTGCCCGCTCTGCCCGCGGCTGGTCGCGTTCCGCGAGGAGCTGCGGGCGAAGCATCCCGATTGGTGGAACGCGCCGGTGCCGGCGTTCGGCGATCCGGGCGCCTGGCTCGGCATCGTCGGCCTCGCGCCGGGCATGTGGGGCGCGAACCGGACCGGGCGGCCGTTCACCGGCGATCATGCCGGGATCCTGTTCTACGCGACGTTGCTCAAATTCGGGCTTGCCGAGGGCCGCTACGACGCGCGGGTGGACGATGGGCTGAAGCTCAAGGGCTGCGTCGTCTTGAATTCGGTCAAATGCCTGCCGCCGCAGAACAAGCCGCTGCCCGCGGAGGTCGCGACCTGCCGCATTTATTACGCGGCGGCGCTGGCGCGGCTGCCCAGGGTGAGAATCCTCGTCGCGCTCGGCCAGATCGCCCATGCCAATGCGGTGCGGACGGCGAGGGGCAAGCTCTCCGCCTTCAAGTTCGCCCATCTCGCCGAGCACCGCCTGCCGGACGGCCGCATCCTGATCGATAGCTACCATTGCTCGCGCTACAACCAGAATACCGGCCGGCTGACCGCGGCCATGTTCGAGGCGGTGTTCGCGCGGGCGCTGGCACTGCGCCAAGCCCCCTCCCCTTGATGGGGGAGGGTTGGGGTGGGGTGAACTCCGGGAGACGCTCGGCGCGGGTGGAGACGTTCACCCCCACCCAACCCTCCCCCATCAAGGGGGAGGGCTTTAGCGGCGGCCGGCCGCTTTCGTCTCCACCGGCGCGGCCTGGTTCACCACGTCCGCTTGCTCCAGCTCGGCCCGGTGCCCGGTGAGACGGGCCGGCGCCGGCTGCCCGGACCAGGGGTTCATCCGGATGCAATGGCCGCTGAGATTGCCGCATTGGCGCACCTCGCCCGTCTGGCTGTCGACGACGACGATGACCTGCTCGTCATCGTCCAGCGTCGCGCCGGCAGCGTCACGAGATTGCTCGACGCCGGCCAGCCGCTGCCACATCGCGCCCGGAGAATAGATGCCGATTCCGACATAGCGGCCGCCGTGACGCGCGGCGGGTCCCGAATCGGCGCGACCGCCGCAGCCGGCGAGGCAAGCCGTCAGGAGAAGGAGTCCAAAGAGCCGCATGCGCACCTCCTTTGAGGCGCATCTTTTACCACTAGATTGGTAGACAATCTAGATGTCTTCCGTCAGGCGGCCGTAGAGATCGGGCCGGCGGTCGCGGAAGAAGCCGAAGGCCGCGCGGTGGCGCTTCGCCGCCGCGAGGTCGAGCGTGGCAGTGAGCACGCCGGTTTCGCCCGCGCCGAATTCGGCGAGGATGTCGCCGCGCTCGTCGCAGATGAAGGAGTGGCCGTAGAAGGTCTGGCCGCATTCGTCGCCGATCCGGTTGGCGGCGACCACCGGCACGACGTTCGAGACGGCGTGACCGATCATTGCCCGGCGCCAGAGGCGGGACGTGTCCAGGCCGGGATCGTGCGGCTCGCTGCCGATCGCGGTCGGGAAGAGCAGGATCTCGGCCCCCATCAGCATCAGCGAACGCGCCGTCTCCGGATACCATTGGTCCCAGCAGATGCCGACGCCGAGCGTGCCCGCTCTGGTCGGCCAGGTGCGGAAGCCGGTATTGCCGGGGCGGAAGTAGAATTTCTCCGAATAACCGGGGCCGTCCGGGATGTGGCTCTTGCGGTAGATGCCCATCACCGCGCCCTTGTCGTCGATCATCGCCAGGCTGTTGTAAAAATGCGGCCCGTCGGCCTCGAAGAAGCTGGTCGGGATGTGGATTTCGAGCTCGGCCGCGAGCTTGCGCATCGCCAGCACCGCCGGGTGCGAGTCGACCGGCCTCGCGCCGGCGAACAGGCCCTCGTCCTCGGTCCTGCAGAAATAGGGGCCCTCGAACAATTCGGGCGGCAGGACGACCTTGGCGCCCTTGCCCGCGGCCTCGCGGACCAGCGCCGAGACGTTGGCGATATTCTCGTCGACGTCGTCGGAAAATGCGAGCTGCAGCGCGGCGACCGTGAGTTCGGTCATGCCGGCACCTGCTGGCTGATGCAGTGGAAGCTGCCGCCGCCGGTCAGGATATGATCGGCGGGCAGGCCGACCGCCTGCCGGCCCGGGAACAGCGCCTGCACGGCCGCGACCGCGGCCTCGTCATTGCCGGCGCCATATTGCGGCACGACCACCGCCGCATTGCCGATGTAGAAGTTCATGTAGGAGGCGGGGATGATCTCCTCGCCGCGCCGGACGAGCCCGGGCGAGGGCATCAGGGCGACGTCGAGCCCGAAGCGCCGCGCGCGGATCGCGGCGTCGCGGTAGACCGCCTCGTTGGGGTCTCGCTCGGCCGGTTGCGGGATCGCGATCCGGCCGCTGCCGACGAAGCGCGCGAGATTGTCGACATGGCCGTCGGTATGGTCGTTCATCAGGCCGCTGGCGAGCCACAGCAGGCGGTCGATCCCCAGGTCCGTCCGCAGCCGCGCCTCGACGTCGGCGCGCGAGAAAAACGGGTTGCGGTTGGGATTGAGCAGGCATTCCTCGGTGGTGACGGCAAGGCCGGTGCCGTCGACGTCGATCGCGCCGCCTTCCAGGATCCAGTCGGCGCGGCGGACGTGCAGCCCGGCGCTTTCGCCGAGCCGGCGGCCGATCGTGTCGTCGCCCGGCAGATCGTATTTGCCGCCCCAGCCGTTGAAGCGGAAGCTGACCGCCGACTTGCCCGCGGGACCCTTGACCACGATCGGCCCGGTGTCGCGCAGCCAGATGTCGCCGAACGGCTCGGTGACGATATGGGCGAAGGGCGCAGCGTCGCGCGCGACCGCGGCCGACGCCGAGTCGGCCGCGACCAGCCGCACCTCCTCGCCTTCGCCGTCGGCCCAGACCGCCCGCGCGAACGCGGCGACCTCGGCCTGGGCGGGGCTGAGATCCTCGGCCCACAATTCGCCATGGCTCGGAAAGCCGATCCAGACGAAGGCGTGCGGCGCCCATTCGGGAGGCTGGCGCGGCGTCATTGCCCGGCGCGCGAGCGGTCGCGGGTAGCGCGGAACTCGTCGCCCGGGAGCCAGTTGGGCCACTCCCGGCTGGTCGCGAGCGCCCGGCCGACGCGGTAATAGATGCCGACGTCGCTGAGCGCGCCCGTCCAGTCCCAGCTCGGGTTAAATTCGTCGCTGACCTGGTGATAGCGATGCGCCCGGTAATCCTCGGCCGCCGCCCGACCGGCCGCCGGGCCGCCGTTGACCAGATCCTCGCCGCCGCGGCCGTAGAGCATCGGCACGCCCATCTTGGCGAAGCTGAACTGGTCGGAACGGAAATAATAGCCGGCCTCCGGAGTCGGCTCGGGCGAGACGCGCAGCCCGATCTGGGCGGCGGCGCGCTCGAGATAGGGGTCGAGCTCGGACTTGCCGCCGCCGATCGAGACGAAGTCGCGCGCGGCGCCGGCCATGTTCAGCGAGTCCATGTTGAAGCCGCCCGCCGTCCGGGCGAGCGGGTAGATCGGATTGGCGGCATAATAAGCCGAGCCGAGCAGGCCCGATTCCTCGCCGGTGACGGCAAGGAAAATGATCGTCCGGTCGGTCGGCCCGGCGCGGGCATGGGCCTCGGCGAGCGCGACCAGGGCGGCGCTGCCGCTGGCATTGTCGACGGCGCCGTTGCAGATTCGGTCGTCTCCGGTCTCGGTGCATAGGCCGAGATGGTCCCAATGAGCGGTGTAGATCACATGTTCGTCCGGGCGGACGCGCCCCGGCAGCACGCCGATCACATTGTGCGAGGCGGCGCTCCGGACCTGGTTGTCGATCGCGATCGAGGCGGTGAGGCCGAGCGGCCGCCCCCGGAACCCGCGCTGCTGGGCGGCGCGGGTCAGCGCGTCGAGATCCTGGCCCGCGGCGACGAGCAGCCGCCGCGCGGCGTCGTTGGTCAGCCAGCCGTTGACTGCGGTCTGATCGGCGCCGCCATCGGCCGATTCCATGTAGAGCTGCGAGCCCGACCAGCTGTTCTCGACCACGTTCCAGCCATAGGAAGCCGGCGCCGTGTCGTGGACGATGAAGGCGGCGGCGGCGCCCTGCCGCGCCGCTTCCTCGAACTTGTACGTCCAGCGCCCGTAATAGGTCATCGCCCGGCCGTTGAACGTGCCGGTGAGGCCGGGCGTCTGCCAATCGGGATCGTTGACCAGGATGATGACGGTCTTGCCGCGGACGTTCAGGCCTTCATAGTCGTTCCAGCCGCGCTCCGGTGCATTGATGCCATAGCCGATGAAGACGATGTCGCTGTCGTCGACCGAGACGCGCGGCTGGGCGCGGTAGGACGCGCCGATGAAATCGGTGCGAAAGTTGAACGTCAGCTCGGCGCCGCCGCCGGTGACATGCAGTTGCGGGCTGCCGGTCGCGGTGATCTCGACCAGCGGGACGTCCTGGTACCAGCCGCCGTGATTGCCCGGCTGGAGCCCCGCGCGCTGGAATTCCTGGGCGAGAAAGGCGATCGTGCGCGTCTCGCCCTCAGTGCCCGGCGCCCGTCCCTGGAACGCGTCGCTCGACAAGGTCCGCGTCACCCGCTGCAGCGTCTCGGCCGAGATTTGCGGAGCCGCCGGCGGCGAGGCCGACGGCGTGACGCAGCCGCCGAGGGAGGTCAGGGCGGCGAGCAGCAGGACGGGCGGGAAGCGCATGGCTTTCTCCACTGGAGCGCCGGAGGGACGCGCTGCCTATAGTGCCCGCGCCGCGAATCGCGCAAGGCGACCGTTGCATCCTCGGCCGCGATTGCCTAAGGGACTGAAAAACTTGGGGGAAATATGATCAAGCAATTGGCCCTGATTGCCGGGCTCATTTTTGCGTCGGGCGCCGCGGCCCAGCAGGCGCCGGACCCGGCCGAGCTCTATGGGGTTCGGGAGAGCGTCGAGCATATCGACATCTCGCCCGACGGCAGTCACGTCGTCTATCTTGCGGCCGGGCCCGGCCGGATGACTTACGTCTTCGTCCACGATCTCGCCGGCAACGGCACGCCCCGCCTGATAATCCGCTCGGACGGCAATCCCGAGCGGCTGCGCTGGTGCAACTTCGTCACCAACGAAAGGCTGATCTGCCAGGTGACCGGCATGATCGGCGGCGGCACCAGCATCCTGCTGCCCTTCTCCCGTCTCGTCTCGCTCGACGTGAGCGGAGCGAATCTGACCATGCTCGGCCAGCACGATTCCTTCTACGATGCCCGGGTCCGGCAGTTTGATGCTTCGATCGTCGACTGGCTCGGTGGCCGTGAGGACGCCGTGCTCATGGCGCGCGATTATGTCCCCGAAGCCGGGCGGGTCGGCACCAGGATGGTCCGCACCCTCAATGGTCTCGGCGTCGATCGCGTCGACGTGCGCACGCTTCGCGCGACCCCGGTCGAGCCGCCGAACGCGCATGCCGGCAGCTATATCAGCGACGGCCAGGGCCATGTCCGGATCATGGAGGTGCCGACGGTGCGCACCCAAAGCTCCGGCCAGGTGGGCAACCAGATCCAATATCTCTATCGCACCGAGGGCAGCCGCGACTGGCAGAGCTTCGGCAGCTTCGACTCGGCGACCAACGAGGGGATGTTGCCGCTCGCCGTCGACCCCGCGATCAACTCCGCCTATGTGCTCAGGAAGCTCGACGGCCGCTTCGCGCTCTACCGGGTGAAGCTCGACGGATCGATGGCGACCGAGCTCGTCTATGCCAACCCGCAGGTCGACGTCGACAGCGTCGTCCGGGCGAACCGCGGCGCGCACATCATCGGCATGACCTTCGCCGAGGAGCGGCGCCGGATCGTCTATTTCGATCCCGCCTACGGCAATTTGTCGGCCGCGCTCGGCCGCGCCATCCCAAGTCTGCCGCTGGTCGATTTCGGCACCGACAGCGCCGATGGCAACCGGATCCTTGTCCACGCCGGCAGCGACGCCGATGCCGGCCGCTATTATGTTTACGACCGCACCGCGCGTAACCTCAACGAGATCCTGATGGTGCGGCCGCAGCTCGAACATGCCGCGCCGGCGAACGTCCGTTCGGTCACCTATCCGGCGCCCGACGGCGTCAACGTGCCCGCCTACCTGACCCTGCCGCCGGGCTCGACCGGCCGCAACCTGCCTGCGGTGATTCTGCCGCACGGCGGGCCGGCGGCGCGGGACGAATGGGGCTTCGACTGGCTCGCCCAATATCTCGCTCACCAGGGCTATGCGGTGCTCCAGCCCAATTATCGCGGCTCGGCCGGCTATGGCGACCAGTGGTTGCAGCGGAACGGCTTCCGCAGCTGGCGCACCTCGATCGGCGACATCACCGCCGGCGCGCGCTGGCTGGCGGCGCAGGGCGTCGCCGATGCCAATCGGATGGCGATCCTCGGCTGGTCCTATGGCGGCTATGCCGCGCTCCAGGCCGGGGTGACCGAGCCTGGTCTGTTCAAGGCGATCGTCGCGATCGCGCCGGTGACCGATCTCCAGCAGGTCAAGGACGATGCGCGCCACTATACCATCTCGAGCAACGTCGCCGAATATATCGGCAGCGGCCCGCACATCGAGGAAGGCTCGCCGCTGCGCCACGCCGCGGCGATCGCGGCGCCGGTGCTGCTGTTCCACGGCGACCGCGACATCAACGTCAACGTCACCCATTCGCGGCGGATGGACTCGGCGCTGCGCGACGCCGGCAAGCGAAGCGAGCTGACCATCTTCCCGGGGCTCGAGCACGATCTCGCGGATTCGCAGGCGCGGGTGCAGATGCTGCGGCGCATCGGGGTCTTCCTCGCCGCGGAGATGCCGGCGCGCTAAGAAAAAGGCGGCCCCCGCGAAACGGGGGCCGCCTGTTGCGTCCGCAGCCGGAGCGATCGGTCAGCGCGAATAGAATTCGACGACCAGATTGGGCTCCATGCGCACCGGATAGGGCACTTCGTCGAGCGTCGGCACCCGGTTGAAAACAATCTTCGCAGTGCCGTCCCGGACGATGTAGTCGGGGATGTCGCGCTCGGCGAGGCCCTGCGCCTCGATCACCAGCGCCATCTCCTGCGCCTTGGGGCCGAGCTCGACGACATCGCCGACGCCGACCTTGGCCGAAGCGATGTTGAGCTTCTTGCCGTTGACGCGGATGTGGCCGTGATTGACGAGCTGGCGCGCCGCCCAGATGGTCGGCGCGAACTTGGCGCGATAGACGACCGCGTCGAGCCGGCGCTCGAGCAGGCCGATCAGATTCTGGCCGGTGTCGCCCTTCATCTTGGCGGCTTCGGTGTAGGCGCGCTTGAACTGCTTTTCGGTGACGTCGCCATAATAGCCCTTGAGCTTCTGCTTGGCGCGCAGCTGGATGCCGAAATCGGACACCTTGCCCTTGCGGCGCTGGCCGTGCTGGCCGGGACCATATTCGCGGCGGTTGACCGGGCTCTTGGGCCGTCCGAAGACGTTCTCGCCCATCCGGCGGTCGAGCTTGTACTTGGCGCTTGAGCGCTTCGACATTTCCTGACTCCAATTTGCTTCGACAAAATCCCTGGGCCGCACCGCCGGACCTGAACGCGTCCGGCGCGGCCGCCGCTTCACCAGGGGTGCGGGGCCAATTGCGAAGGCGGGCACATGTGGGCTGGACCGGCCGAAGTCAAGGCAAAACGCCGCCCGAAAAAGGCGGCGCAAGGCTCTCGATCGAGATTCGAAGACTTAGCCGGAGGGGCGTTCAACGTGCTGTGTCTGCGTCCGCTCGACGTTCTGGCGGGTCAGACGGCGCTGCTCGGCCCATTGCGCGCGGGTCATGCAGACGCGGGCGCGCGACAGGCGCGAGCCCGTCTGCGCGACTGCCTGGCAGACGGTCTCATTGGGATCCAGGTTGGCTTCATTGGCGCCTCCGCCGGACGTGGGAGTCTGGGCCCAACCCGCGCTCGAAGCAAGAAGGGCGCCAAAAATAATGATCTTTTTCATACGGCTACTCGCGTTTGTTCGGACTGGGGACTTGGCCTGAAACCCGCGCCGAGTCAAGTGTCGCGGCGGCGGGGCTCGGCCAGAGCGCGGACGATGCCGCGCAACGCCTGAACCTCGCGTGAAGACCAGCCGGCCTTGGTGAGGATCGTCCGAATCGTGTTCTTCGTAGCCGGGGTGCGGTCCGGCGGATGGAAATAATCGGCCGTGTCGAGCGCGTCGTAAAGCTGGCTGATCAGCCCTTCGAGATGTGCCTGCGGCGCGCGCGGCTCGGTCGTGTCCCCCTCGGTCGGCACGACGAGGGCCGCGCCATGCTTCGACCATTCATAGGCGACGAGGATCACCGCCTGGGCGAGATTGAGCGATCGGAAATCGGGATTGACCGGCACGGTGACGATCCTGCTCGCGAGCGCGACCTCGTCGGTCTCCAGCCCCGACCGCTCGGCGCCGAACAGGAAAGCGGAGGGGCCGTCATTGGCATGCACCTCGCCTCCGGCTTCTTCGGGCGAGACGATCGGGACGACGAGCCCGCGCTTGCGCACCGTCGTCGCATAGACATGGGCGCAATCCGCCACCGCCTCGGCCACGGTCTCGAAGACCCTGGCGCCTTCGAGCACCAGGTCCGCGCCTGAGGCGGCCGGCCCGGCGGCGGGATTCGGCCAGCCGTCGCGCGGCGCGACGAGGCGCAGGTCGGTCAACCCGAAATTGAGCATCGCCCGCGCCGCCTTGCCGATATTCTCCCCCAATTGCGGGCGCACGAGGACGATCGCGGGCGGCGGGATCACTCGGTCACGGTCCCCGCGAAATCCTCGAAATCCTTGGCTTCGCGGAAGTCCTTGTAGACGCTGGCGAAGCGGATATAGGCGACTGGGTCGAGGGCTTTGAGGCCCTCCATCACCAGCTCGCCGATCCGCGCGGAGGGCGTTTCGCTTTCGCCGCTGGTCTCGATCTGGCGCTGGATCGAGGAGGCGAGGCGCTCGATCCGCTCGGGAGGGACGGGCCGCTTGCGGCAGGCGATCGCGATCGAGCGTTCGAGCTTGGCGCGGTCGAACGATTCGCGCCGGTCCTCCGATTTGACGACGACGAGCTCGCGCAGCTGGACCCGCTCGAAGGTGGTGAAGCGGGCGCCGCAATCCTCGCACTGGCGGCGGCGGCGGATCGCCGAGCCGTCCTCGGTGGGACGGCTGTCCTTCACCTGGCTGTTCTCATGCGCGCAGAACGGGCAGCGCAACTAGAAGTCCTGATAGATGGGGAAGCGCGCGCAGAGCTCGGCGACGCGGGTGCGGACCGCCGCCTCGACCTCGGCATTGCCCTCCTCGCCATCGGCTCTGAGGCCGTCGAGCACGTCGGCGACCATGTCGGCGATGTCGCGGAACTCGGCGACGCCGAACCCCCGGGTGGTGCCGGCGGGGGAGCCGACGCGGATGCCGCTGGTCTTGACCGGCGGCAGCGGATCGAACGGGACGCCGTTCTTGTTGCAGGTGATATAAGCGCGCTCGAGCGCCTCGTCGGCGTCCTTGCCGGTGAGCCCCAGCGGCCTGAGGTCGACCAGCGCGAGATGGGTGTCGGTGCCGCCGGCGACGAGGTCGGCGCCGCGTTCCTTCAATCGGCTCGCCAGTGCCTTGGCATTGGCGATCACCGCTTTCGCGTAGGTCTTGAAGTCGGGCTGCAAGGCCTCGCCGAACGCGACCGCCTTGGCAGCGATGACGTGCATCAGGGGGCCGCCCTGCAGGCCCGGGAACACCGCCGAGTTGATCTTCTTGGCGATCGCCTCGTCGTCGGTCAGGACCATGCCGCCGCGCGGGCCGCGCAAGGTCTTGTGGGTGGTGGTGGTGACGACATGGGCGTGGCCGAAAGGAGAAGGGTGCTCGCCGGCGGCGACGAGGCCGGCGAAATGGGCCATGTCGACGAGGAACAGGGCCCCGACCTCGTCGGCGATGGCGCGGAAGCGGGCGAAATCGATGTGGCGCGGATAAGCCGAGCCGCCGGTGATGATCAAAGTCGGCCGGTGCTCTTTCGCCAGCGCCTCGACCTGGTCGAAATCGATCAGGTGGTCGTCGCGCCGGACGCCGTACTGGACGGCGTTGAACCATTTGCCGGACATGGCGGGCTTGGCGCCGTGGGTGAGGTGGCCGCCGGCGTCGAGGGAGAGCCCCATGATCGTGTCGCCGGGCCGGGTCAGCGCCAGCATCACCGCACCGTTTGCCTGCGCCCCCGAGTGCGGCTGGACGTTGGCGAAGCCGCAGCCGAACAGCTGCCTGGCCCGCTCGATCGCCAGCGTCTCGACCGAATCGGAAGGGCCGCAGCCCTGATAGTAGCGCCGGCCGGGATAGCCTTCGGCATATTTGTTGGTGAGCACCGATCCCTGCGCCTCGAGCACGGCGCGCGAGACGATGTTCTCGGACGCGATCAGCTCGATCTGGTTCTGCTGGCGATCGAGCTCGGCCTGGACGGCGTCGGCGACGGCGGCGTCGGCCGCGCGCAGCCTGTCGGTGAAGAAGCCGTCGGGTTGGACGTCGCTCAGGGGTCGGCTGCTCATGCGGGCTCCTTGGCGAAATGGGGATGGGAGAGCTTGTCGACCCGCCGGCCGTGGCGGCCCCCGCCAAAGTCCGTCGCGAGGAAGGATTCGAGGCAGGCCTTCGCCATTTCCGGACCAATCAAGCGGCCGCCCATGGCAATGACGTTGGCGTCGTTATGCTGGCGCGCCAATGTTGCCGAAAGTGGCTCGGAAACGAGCGCACAGCGGCAGGCGGGATGACGGTTGGCGGCGATCGAGATGCCGATCCCGGAGCCGCACAGGGCGACACCGAAGTCGGCGCGCCCGGCGGCGATTTCCTCGGCGAGCTTGTAGCCGTAATCGGGATAGTCGACCGACTCGACGCCCTGAGGGCCGAGGTCGGTCACCTCGTGACCCGCGTCGCACATCCAGGCGATCAGATCGGCCTTGAGGGCGATTGCGGCGTGATCAGAAGCAATGGCGATCCGCATGACCGCATCCCCTAGGCATTCACGCGGGGATTCGCCACCGGATATTGCGGCATCAGGCGGCCCAGCGCATCTCCAGCCGGTCCCAGATCTCGGTGAGCGCCCTGGCGAGGGCGTGCATCATCTCTTCGCTGTGGGTAGGGCCGGGGGTGAAGCGCAGCCGCTCGGTGCCGCGCGGGACCGTGGGGTAGTTTATGGGTTGCACGTAGACGCCGTATTCGGCGAGCAAAATGTCGCTGATCCGCTTGGCCGTGACGGGATCGCCGACCAGCAGCGGCACGATATGGGTGGTCGAGGGCATGACCGGCAGGCGCGCCTGGCGGAAGATGTCTTTCAACTGGGTCGCGCGCAGCTGCTGCGCCTCGCGCTCCACCGCGGAGGCCTTGAGGTGGCGGACGCTGGCGAGCGCGCCGGCGACGAGCACCGGCGACAGCGAGGTGGTGAAGATGAAGCCGGGCGCGTAGCTCCTCACCACGTCGATGATGTCGCGGCCGGCGGCGATGTAGCCGCCCATCACCCCGAACGCCTTGCCCAGCGTGCCTTCGATGATCGTCAGCCGGTGGGCGAGGCCGTCGCGCTCCGAAATGCCGCCGCCGCGCGCGCCGTACATGCCGACGGCGTGGACCTCGTCGAGGTAGGTGAGGGCGTTATATTTGTCCGCGAGGTCGCAGATGTCCGCGATCGGCGCGACGTCGCCGTCCATCGAATAGACGCTCTCGAAGGCGATCAGCTTGGGCGCGCCGGGGTCCGCCGCGGCGAGCAATTCTTCGAGGTGCGCGAGGTCGTTGTGGCGGAAGACCTGCTTCTCGCAGCCGGAATTGCGGATACCGGCGATCATCGAAGCGTGGTTCAATGCGTCGGAGAAGACGATGCAGCCGGGGAGCAATTTGCCGATCGTCGCCAGCGTCGCCTCGTTCGAGATATAGCCCGAGGTGAACAGCAAAGCGCCGTCCTTGCCGTGCAGGTCGGCGAGTTCGGCCTCGAGCTCGATATGGTAGTGGCTGTTGCCCGAGATATTGCGAGTGCCGCCCGAGCCGGCGCCGACGTCGTGCAGCGCCGTTTCCATCGCCGCGATCACGTCTTCGTGCTGGCCCATGGCGAGATAGTCGTTCGAGCACCAGACGGTGATCGGGATCGGGCCGTTATGGCCGGCGAAGCAGCGCGCATTGGGGAAAGCGCCCTTGTTCCGCAAAATATCGATGAACACGCGATAGCGGCCCTCGGCGTGGAGCCGCTCGATCGCGTCGGCAAAGATACGCTGATAGTCCAAGTGTCTCTTCCCCGGCCTTCAGGCCGTCCAATAGCGGATATCGGCCCCTTAAGGCCAGTGGCAAAAGCGGGCAACCAGGTCCGTTTTAGAGCTTCTCGATCCGCGCCAGGCCATAGCCGGCGAGACCGGCGCGATACGCATCGGCGCCCGGTCCGGTGAAGATTGCGATGCCTTCCCCCGGCCCTTGCGGCCAGGCGAGATCGCGGGCCAGCCATTGGGTGCGGCGCGCGATGCCGTCATTGCCGTCGACAAAAGCGAGCGGGCGCGGCGCGGCGGCGGCGAGCTCGCCCTGGACGAGCGGGAAATGGGTGCAGGCGAGGACGATCGTATCGATCCCGCCGCCGCCGGGCCGGCCGAGCAGACCGTCGAGGATGCGCGCGTAATCGGCGGCGTCGGTCGCTTCGCCGCGCAGCTTGGCCTCGGCGAGCTCGACCAGCTCGGCCGAGCCGTGGCGGATGACGGTGCAATCGGCGGCGAACTCGGCGGCGAGCCGGTCGACATAGGGCTGGACGATGGTCGCGTCAGTGCCGAGCACGCCGATCGCGCGGGTCTTCGAGAGCGAAGCGGCGGGCTTGATCGCCGGCACCGTGCCGACAATCGGCAGATCGAGCGCGGCGCGGACCGCGTCGAGGGCGATCGTCGAGGCGGTGTTGCAGGCGATGACGATCAGCGCCGGCTCGTAGCGCTCCGCCAGCCTGCCGAGCAAGGCGGGCACCCGCGCCGCGATCTCGGCCGCGCTCCTGGTGCCGTAGGGAAAGCCGGCATTGTCGGCGGCGTAGACGATGGGCGCGTCGGGCAGGAGCCTGCGGATCGCGGCAAGCACCGAAAGCCCGCCGACCCCGGAATCGAAAATGAGAAGGGGCCCGGCCGCCATGGCCCAGGATGTAGCGGCTGGCGCAAAGGTTTGGAATGGAGAGGCGCGGCCCACTCGACCGCAAAAGCCCCTCCCCTCGATGGGGAGGGGTTGGGGTGAGGTGAACCTCGGAGGCCCGCCCGGGCGGATACGTTCACCCCCACCCAACCCTCCCCCATCAAGGGGGAGGGCCTGCGGCCATCGATTTTGATGCAATTTGTTGCGGGCCTTCGCGGCTTCGGGTTAATTGTGATTTGGGGGGATCAGGTGACCGCCGGGATTGTTGGCCTGCCTTTGCTCTGTTTCCTGCTCGGCTACGCGCTGGGCGCGGTCCCGTTCGGCCTGCTGCTGACCCGCGCCGCCGGGCTGGGCGACGTGCGCGACATCGGCTCCGGCAATATCGGCGCGACCAACGTGCTCCGGACCGGCCGCAAGGGACTCGCCGCCACCACCTTGCTGCTCGACGCGGCCAAGGGGGCGGCGGCGGTGCTGCTCGCCGGCTGGCTCTGGCCGGACCAGCCGCAATTCCCCGGCATCGCCGCGATCGGCGCCTTTCTCGGCCATCTCTATCCGATCTGGCTGCGCTTCCGGGGCGGCAAGGGCCTCGCCACCGGCCTCGGCATCGTCGCGGCCCTGCACTGGCCGAGCGCGCTCGCCCTCGGCATGGTCTGGCTGCTCATGCTCATCGTTACCCGTTATTCTTCGGTTAGCGGGATGACGACTGCAGTCGCGGCGCCAGTCACGGCGGCGATCTTCGGCCGCTTCGATCTGGCCTTACTCTTCCTCGGCTTCGCCTTGCTCGTGCTGTGGAAGCACCGGGCCAACATTTCGCGGCTGATCGCCGGGACCGAGCCCAAAGTCGGCAAGGCGGCGGACTGATGCCGGCCCCCGCCGACCAGATCGCCCGGCTGCGACTGATCCGGTCGGAGAATATCGGCCCGGTCACCTACTTCCAGCTGCTCGCCCGCTTCGGCTCCGCGCAGGCGGCGCTCGACGCGATCCCGGACCTCGCCGCGCGCGGTGGCGGCCGGGCGCCGAGGCTCGCCTCGAAGGCGGAGGTCGAGCGCGAGATCGAGCAGGCGGCGAAGCTCGGCGCCCGCCATCTGTTCCTCGGCCAGGGCCTCTACCCGCCTTTGCTCGCCGAGCTGGAGACCGCGCCTCCGGCCTTGATCGTCAAGGGCGATCTGACCTTGCTCGACAAGATGTCGGTCGCAGTGGTCGGCGCGCGCAACGCGTCGGCGGCCGCCTGCCGCTTCGCGCGGACGCTGGCGCAGAATCTGGGCACGGCGGGGACGGTCGTCGTCTCGGGCCTGGCGCGCGGGATCGATTCGGCCGCGCATGATGGGGCGCTCGACACCGGCACGATCGCGGTGATCGCCGGCGGGATCGACGTCGCCTACCCACCGGAGAACGAGGCGCGGCAACAGGCAATCGCCGAGCGCGGCCTGCTCGTCGCCGAACAGCCCCCGGGCGTCGAGCCGCGCGCGCGCCATTTCCCCTACCGCAACCGGATCATCGCCGGCCTGACCCACGGCACGGTTGTGGTCGAGGCGGCGCCCAGATCGGGCTCGCTGATCACCGCGCGCTATGCCGCCGAATTCGGCCGCGAGGTGATGGCGGTGCCCGGCTCGCCGCTCGATCCGCGCGCCCAGGGCTGCAACCAGCTGATCCGCGACGGCGCGACCCTGATCCAGGTCGCCGACGACGTGCTCGAGGCGGTGAGCCCGCTGCGCGTCCGCCCGTTCCGCCAGCGCGAGCTCGATTATGCGGCGCCCGGCCCCCCGGCCGAGGCGGACGAGACTGCGCGGCGAACGATCCTCGACTTGCTGAGCGCGACCGCCGTCCACGTAGACGAGCTGATCCGCCAGTCGCACCTGCCGCCGGCGACGGTCCATACCGTCCTGCTCGAGCTCGAGCTGGCCGGCCGGCTCGAGCGCCACGCCGGCGGCAAGGTCAGCCTGGCCGTTTGACGGCCTGCCCCGATCAGCCTTCCGGCGGCGAGCCCAGACAGAAGCCGACGGAGTCGGAGTTGTAATTGTTGGACGCGCCGCTGTTCACGTTGGTCCGGTCCCACGCATTCAACACCAGCGCGTAGCCGCAGGGGGCCATACCCGCCGTGTTCAGCGTGAAGGTCGTGCTGACTCCCGGATCGGCAATCGCCCCGGCGAGATAGATCGAGGCGCCCGACGGCGGTACCGGCAACACCCCGCCGGCGGGACCCGGCGGAAGGATGGCGAAGCTGAAGCTGCCGAAATGCGGATCGTTGACGCTGAACGTGCCGTTGAACACCGCGCCCTCGTCGAAATGCGCGCAATCGCCGGCGAGCGTGGTGAACCCGAGGCTAAGCACCGGCGCCTCGTTGTCGATCTCGACGACGACGACGTTGCTCTTGATGTCGACCAGCGGATTGCCCGGATCCTTCACGTCGACCCGCAGGTCGTAGATCTGGCCGTGCTCGCCCGCCCCCGTCTGCCAGATAGCGAGGATATTGCCCTCGACATAATGGTTCGCGGAGAAGTCCTCGTAGCCGTAATAGCCGTCGCCGCCGGCATGGTGGGTGCTCGTGGTCGTCGTCGGCCCCGGCGTGACGACGGTCTGCAGGAACCCGTTCGGCTCGAGGTTGAGCGGCTGGAATGATCCGACATTGTGCTTGCGGATCATCACCCGGTAGCGGGTCAGGGCGGTGCCGTTGATGATCTTGCCGGCAAGGTTGATCCGTCCGCCGAACGGCGCGTGGTTGAAATAGGCGCCGGTGGTCACCGCCACCGCGTTCTGCGCCAGGCCGTTGCCGTCGATATTGCCGACCGGGATGCCGCCGACCGAAGAGAGCAGCGGGTCGAGCTCGCCCTCAATGACCCTGCGGCCGGGCTTGACGTGGACGAACGTCTCCATGCGATTGCCCCAGGTCGGGGTCGCGTTGGGAGTGGCGCAGGGCACCGGCGTCGCCCAGGACAGGATGGCGCGGATCGGAATGACCCGCGGCCCGCTCAGGCAGGGAATCCGCTCGCGGACCAGGTCGGCCGGAATGTGGACCGCATATTCGAGCCCTTCCTTCGGGATCGCGACGTCGTAGACGCGGACGCTGGCGGTGCCGACGCAGGTCTCGAACGTGCCGTTGCCGTTGAGGTCCGCCCAGAAGGTGACATATTCGAGGCTGCCGTGGCTGCACGGGCCGCCCGAATAGCCGGCGGATTTCTTGATCCGGACGATGCCGACGAGGCTGTCGTCGTCGGGATCGTAGCCGACGCTTTCGAGCTCTTCATAGCTTGTATTGCCGTCGCCGATCGCGAACAGGTCGGCGAGGTCGATTCCCTTGGCGTCGAGGCCGAGCTGCTCGAGGACGCCGCCCGCCGCCGGCGCCATCAGCTGCGCGGTGAGGAGGGGGGATTGGTGGAGCGCGGCGAGCTGGGCGTGGGCGAAGCGCTTGGCCGGCACGTCTTGGCCGCGATAGAGCTGCTGCAGCTTCGCTATCCCGAGCGGCTTGGCCGCCACCTCCAGCTGCGCGTTGTCGTCGAGAAGCTCGGCGATTTCGGGCTTGAGCTTAAGGTCGACTGCCTCGAGCAGGTCCTTGACGAACCAGAAGCGGCGCGGTTCGATCAGGATGCGGGTGTTGTGAATCTCGCCCCAGACCGGATTGTGGTTGGGAGTATTGGCCGGCGGCACCGCGTTCCACGAGAGGATCGCGCGGATCAGCACGATCTGCGGGGCGAAGCAGGGGCGCCGGTGGAAATCGTAGCGGCGGGTGACGGCATATTCGAGCCGCCGCTTGTTGCTCGTCTTGGGAATGTCCCAGACGTTGAGCGCGCAAAGGCCGAGATCGGTCCACGAGCCGCCATTGTCCCAGGATGCGTAGAAGCGGACATATTCGTGGCTGCCAGGCCCGCAAAGGCCACCGCCATAGCCGCTCGGCTGCTTGATATAGATGGTCGCCTCGAGCCGCTCCGTCTGCGGTTGGTAGCCGACCGAGCCGATCTCTTCGAAGGTCGAATTGGCCTTGATCGGGAGGACGGGCTTGAACGCGCTCTCTTCCAGATTTCCGAAATAATTTGGATTCTGGAGAATCAGCGACCGGAAACGGCCGCGCACGCCGACGAGCTGCTCGATATTACCAGCCTGGATGCGCGCCTTCTTATCAGCCATCGGAAATCTCCCTTTGGTGCCGTCGTCATGAAAAACGCGGCGCAAACGCCCCGCCGTCCCGCCGAGGCGCAGAAAGAATCATAGCAATGATGAAGTAGTCTCTAACCTAACCTGGGTTAGGAGCGGCCGCCAGCGCAACCTTACCCAATGCGGATGAAAGTCTATTCGTGCTCTCTACAAGCGTGCCTTAAGGCGTTGACTCTATTGAATCCTATTCTCGTCATTTCGGATATTTACGCCCATCGGCGTCGCCTCGACGCGATTCTTCTTGGCATCGGGGCAGGGTTGGGCGGCTTGACGGCCATGGCTCGGCGCGGTCACGCTCTTTCCATGGACTCCGTCGGGATCGCCGCGCGCATCTTCGGCATCGCCGGCGTTTACGGCCTGATCGTGCTGCTGCCTTTGTTCTTCGTCGAGCCCTGGCTGGCCCCGCCGCCGAGCCGGCCGGAGGATTATTACGGCTTTCTCGGCTCGGCCACCGCCTTCCAGCTCGTCTACCTCACCATCGCTCGCGATCCGGTGCGGTTCCGGCCGCTGATGCCGGTGGCGGTGCTGGCCAAGCTTTCCTTCTTCGTGCCGATGGCGATCCTGTGGGCGCAGGGGCGGACGCCCTCCCGGTGCTGGCGTTCGCGACGGTCGACCTCCTGATCGCCGCCGCCTTCGCTCGTGCGTGGCGGACGCTGCGGGACTAGATCTGCCCGCGCCGCGCCAGCAGGCAGTGATAGGGGAAGAGCAGGCAGGACCAGCTGAACGGCTTGAGGTGACGGTCCGGGATGCGATCGGCGATCGCGGCATGGATCGTCGGCAATTCGGTCCAGTGGGCGGTCGGCTTGAGATGGTGTGCGGTATGGTAGCCGAAATTGTGGCAGCCCCAGTTGAAGGCCCGGCTCAGCGAATTGTTGGCGCGTTCGTAGACGTTGCGGCTCTTCTCGTCGCAGCCATAGTGGTTGAGATAGTCGACGTAGCGGGTGATCACCGCGATCAGCGCGTACCAGGGCAGCAAATAGCCGAGCACGAGCAGCGGCTTCCAGGCGAGCAAGGCGAGCACGAAGAGGATCACCAGCATCTGCTCGGCGAACGCCCAGCGATAATCGATCGGCCGCTTCACATTGGCCAGCACCCCCTTGCGGAACGATTCGGCGATCGGGTGCCAGAAGGTCGGCAGGATCGAGCGGGTCGAGAAGGAAAGGGCCCTGAGCGGCGAATAATCGGCGATCTCCCAGGCCCGCGACGTCCGGAATGGCGCGTCGATGCCGCGATGATGGCCGTAGCGATGCTGGATCCGCCAGTTCGAGGCGGTGAAGCCGGTCGCCATCCCCATCGACAGGTCGAGCAGCAGGTTGAGCCAGGCGTGCCTGGCGAACGGATGGTGGATGTGAAGATGAAGAATGTAGTTGGTCTCCCCGATCAAAAAGAACACGGCCACGAAAGTCGAAAAGGCATATCCGCCGGGGAAGCCGTACCAGAAGGGCAGAAACAGGATGAACGGCGCCGCCAGTCCACGCAGGACGTTCGGGCGGTCAGCCGGATGCACGAGCAACATGTCGACGACAGACCTCCCCCGGCCAAAGATGAACCATGGCCGGTCGGCATCGAATCGGCAATGACGACTTGATCTGAAACGGAGACTCCTGAGCGACGCAGAGACGGTTGACGCGAGTGGCCCGGGCTCCTCATCCTGTGCGCGTACGCGTAAGGGACAAAATCACAGCATGAAGCTCGTCGTCGTCGAATCGCCCGCCAAAGCGAAAACCATCGAGAAATATCTGGGCGTCGGCTATCGCGTGCTCGCCTCCTACGGCCATGTCCGCGACCTGCCGGCCAAGGACGGCTCGGTCGATCCCGATGCCGGCTTCGCGATGACCTGGGAGACCTATCCCGACAAGGCGCGGCAATTGAAGGCGATCGCCGACGAGGCGAAGGGGGCCGAGGCGCTGATCCTCGCCACCGACCCGGACCGCGAGGGCGAGGCGATTTCCTGGCACGTCCAGGAGGTGCTGGCGAAGCGCAAGGCGCTGCCCGCCCATGTCGAGCGGGTGACGTTCAACGCGATCACCAGGTCCGCCGTGCTGGCGGCGATGGCGAAGCCGCGCGGGCTCGACGAGGATCTGATCGACGCCTATCGGGCGCGGCGCGCGCTCGATTATCTGGTCGGCTTCACGCTGTCGCCGGTGCTGTGGCGCAAGCTGCCGGGGGCCAAGTCGGCCGGCCGGGTGCAATCGGTGGCGTTGCGGCTGGTCGTCGACCGGGAACGCGAGATCGAGCTGTTCCGGGCGCAGGAATATTGGAGCGTCACCGCGGCGATGGAGGCGGACGGGACGGAGTTCTCGGCGCGGCTCGTCCGCTATGACGGCGACAAGATCGACCGGTTGACGATCGGCGACGAAGCCACCGCGCTGGCGGCGAAGAAGGCGGTCGAGGACGGGCGGTTCAGCGTCGTCTCGGTCGAGACCAAGCCGCTGACGAGAAACCCGCCGCCGCCCTTCACCACCTCGACGCTGCAACAGGAAGCCGCGCGCAAGCTCGGTTTCTCGGCGAGCCAGACGATGCGGGTCGCCCAGAGCCTCTACGAGGACGGCGCGATCACCTATATGCGCACCGACGGCGTGCAGATGGCGGCGGAGGCGGTCTCGGCGGCGCGGCGCGCGGCCGCGGCCCGCTACGATGCCGGCTACGTTCCGGACAAGCCCAGGCATTACGAAACCAAGGCCAAGAACGCGCAGGAAGCACATGAAGCGATCCGGCCGACCGATTTCGGGCGCGACCGCGCCGGCTCGGGCGATCATGCGCGCTTGTACGAGCTGATCTGGAAGCGCGCGCTGGCGAGTCAGATGGCCTCGGCACGGCTCGAGCGGACGACCGCGGAGCTGGCCGACGGCACCGGCCGCCACGGGTTGCGGGCGACCGGGCAGGTCGTGCTCTTCCCCGGCTTCCTCGCGCTCTACGAGGAGGGCCGCGACGACGAGGCCGACGAGGAATCGCGCCGGCTGCCCCGGCTCAAGGAGGGGGACACGCCCGCCAAGAAGCGGGTCGACGCCGAGCAGCATTTCACCCAGCCGCCGCCGCGCTATTCCGAGGCGAGCCTGGTCAAGCGGATGGAGGAGCTCGGCATCGGCCGCCCTTCCACTTATGCCTCGACGCTGCAGACGCTGAAGGACCGCGACTATGTCCGGCTGGAGAAGGCGCGGTTCATTCCCGAGGAGAGCGGGCGGCTGCTGACCGCCTTCCTCGAGCGCTTCTTCGAGCGCTACGTCTCCTACGATTTCACCGCCTATCTCGAGGAGGAGCTCGACGACATATCGGGCGGGCGGCTCGGCTGGCGGCAGGTGCTCGAGGAATTCTGGCGCGACTTCAAGCCGAAGACCGGCGAGGTGATGGAGCAAAAGCCGTCCGAGATTACCGCTGCATTGGACGATTACCTCGCTCCCTGGCTGTTCCCGGACAGGGGCGACGGCACCGATCCGCGGCTGTGCCCGGCCTGCGGCGAGGGGCGGCTGGGGCTGCGCGGCGGCCGCTTCGGCGCGTTCGTCGCCTGCTCCAACTATCCCGACTGCAAGTTCACCCGGCGCTTCGGCACCGAGGGCAGCGAGGAGGATAGCGGGCCGCAAATCCTTGGCCAGGATCCCGAGACCGGCCAGGACGTCACGCTGCGCTCGGGCCGCTACGGACCCTATTTCCAGCTCGGGGAGAAGCGCGCGTCGCTGCCCAAGGACGTGCCTGCCGCGGAGGCCGACCTCGAGACGGCGTTGCGTTTCCTGTCGCTGCCGCGCGCGGTCGGCGACCATCCCGAGACCGGCAAGCCGATCACCGCCAGCATCGGCCGCTACGGCCCCTACCTCGCCCATGACGGCAAATATGCCAAGCTCGCCTCGACCGCCGAGGTGTTCGAGATCGGCATGAACGCCGCCGTCGCCCGGCTCGCCGACGCGGCGAGCGGGGGCGGCCGCAGAAGCGGCTCGCGGGAGCCGCTCAAGATGCTCGGCGTTCATCCCCGCACCGCGCTCGAGATCAGGCTGATGGAGGGGCGCTTCGGCCCCTATGTCACCGACGGCACCACCAATGCGACCCTCCCCAAAACCCTCGCGCCCGAGCAGCTGACGCTAGAGGAGGCCGCGCAATTGATCGACGAGCGCGCCGCCAGGGGGCCGGCCGCCAAGAAGGGGAGGGGTCGCAAGGCGCCGGCCAGGAAGAAGGGACCGAAATGATCGTCGCCGCTCTTCTTGCACTTGCCGCCGCCGCACAGGATGCGCTGCCGCAGCCGGCCAATGCCGATTATCATTTCCGCTATCTCAACGCGCTCGATCCGGCCCAGGGCTGGCACCGGACGGTCAGCGGGCTGCGCTACCGAAAGGTAAGCGGGCCCGGGACCGGCCCCCGCCCCGCCGCCACCGACACGGTCACGATCCACTATGTCGGCCGGTTCATCGACGGCACCGAGTTCGACAGCTCGGTCAGCCGGGGCGCGCCGGCGATCTTTCCGCTCCACCGACTGATCCGCGGCTGGCAGGAGGGGGTGCCGCTGATGGGGGTCGGCGACCGCTACGAGTTCGCGATCCCCTACAACCTCGCCTACGGTTATGCCGGGCGCGGCCCGATCCCCGGCGGCGCCACCTTGCTGTTCACCATCGACCTGATCGCGATCGCCCCGGCCACTGGCCCGTAAGGGCCGTGCATTGATGGTTGACGGCGGGTTTACCGTGCCCGGTGCAACGAGCTTTACCTTGCGCCGCTAGAGAAAAAGCATGGGTACGGGCAGGCTTAGCATCAGCCGCGGGCATCAGCTGCAGGAGACGCCGGAACCATCGGCGCCGCCGCAGCTGAAGCTCGTGCCGCCGCCGCCGGCCGAGCCGGCACCGCCGGCATCCCCCGATTACCACCTCGTCCATGACCGGCTGACTTCGCTGGAGCGGCTGACGCGGCTGTTCGAGCTCGGCGCGCTGTCGGCCGAGGAGTTCGCCGCCGAGAAGGCGCTGATCCTCGCCCTTCCCGCCGACGAGCTCGTCTTGCGCGACGCCGCCCCGGTCCATTTCGTCCCCGCCGCGCCGCGCCGGCCGCGGCGCGGGCCTTCGCTGATCGGGCGGATGCTGAACTGGAAGTTCCTGCTGTTCAGCCTCGTCGTCGGCTTCGCCTTCTCCTTCGCGACCCAGCCGAACGAGACCGCGCGCCTCTTCGAACAGACGTTGCGGCTGTTCGGCGCCTAGCCGCCGCACCCTTTGCAGGCCGGGTCCTTGACGATCCGGATCGTCCGCACCGCCGGGACGAGGCCGTCGAAGATATGGAGCTTGCCGGCGGGGTCGGCGCCGAAGCCGGCGAGCGCGCGGATCGCCTCGAGCGCCGCGAAACTGCCGGCGATGCCCGCCATCGCGCCCAGCACGCCCAGCTCGGAGCAGCTGTCGCAATCCTCGGCGTCGAACGCGTCGCCGACGAAGCAGCGGTAGCAGGGTTTGTCGTCCTCCCAGCCGCGGAAGGTGCCGACCTGCGCCTGGAATTGGCCGATCGCGGCCGAGACGAGCGGGATGCGCGCCGCGGTCGCATGGTCGGAGACGACCAGGCGGGTGGCGAAATTGTCGGAGCCGTCGAGGACCAGGTCGGCCCCCGACAACAGGTCGGCCGCATTTTCCTTCGTGAGCCGGGCTTCCACGCCGTCGAAAGCCGTGTCGGGGTTGAGTCGCTCGACCGCCTCACCCGCGACAATCACCTTGCTTCGGCCGACATCCTCCGTGCCGAACAGGATCTGGCGCTGGAGGTTGTCGAGAGCCACCCGATCGTCGTCGATCAGTCGGATCGCCCCTACGCCCACCGCAGCGAGATACTGGATCGCCGGCGATCCGATCCCTCCCGCGCCGACGATGACGATTCTGGCCTGGAGCAGCTTCCGCTGCCCTTCCCCGCCAATCTCCTTGAGGACGATGTGGCGGGCGTAGCGGTCGAGTTGGGCGTCGCTGAGGGTCACCGCCCGGTCGAGCCGAAGCCGCCCGCACCGCGCGCCGTCTCGTCCAGATCGGCGACCTCGGCGAAGCGGGCGCGCTGGACGGGGGCGGGGACGAGCTGGGCGATGCGCGCGCCGCGGACGATCTCGAACGGTTCGCCGCCGAGATTGACCAGCACGACCTTCAATTCGCCGCGATAGTCGGAATCGATCGTCCCGGTGAGGCAGGTGATGCCGTTCCTGACCGCGGTGCCCGAGCGCGAGCGGACCTGGACCTCGTAGCCGTGCGGAATGGCGAGCGCGAATCCAGTGGCGACCGGATGGCGCGCGCCCGGCTCGAGGATCAGGTCTTCCGCAGAGACCACGTCGAGGCCGACCGCATGCTCGGAGCCGTAAGCGGGCAGCGGCAGGTCTCCGCCGTGCGGCAGCCGTTTCACCGCGATCCTGATCTCAGGCCAGGGCATCGGCGATCCTGTGCGCGAGGCGGCGGCCGACCTCGGCCTTGCTCATCACGTCCCAATCCTCGGCGCCCTCGGCATCGACCAGATGGATGCGGTTTGAATCGGCGCCCATGACGCCCTCCGACACGTCGTTGGCGAGGATCCAGTCGCAGCCTTTGCGGCCGCGCTTGGCCGCCGCCTGGGCTTCCATGTCGCCGGTTTCGGCAGCGAATCCGATCACGAGCTGCGGCCGGTCCGGGCTCGCGGTCAGGTTGGCGAGGATGTCGGCGGTGCGCTGCCAGTCGAGCGCCGGCGGCCCGTCTTCCTTCTTGAGCTTGGCGGGCGCGGGCTCGACCCGCCAGTCGGCGACCGCGGCGACCAATACCGCGGCGTCGGCGGGAAGGGCGGCGCGGACGGCGTCGTCCATCTGCCGCGCGGTCTCGACGTTGACCCGCGCAACGCCGGCCGGGGTGTCGAGCGACACCGGGCCGGCAACGAGCGTGACCTTCGCGCCGAGCTCGGCGAGCGCAGCGGCGATCGCGAAGCCCTGCTTGCCCGACGAGCGGTTGGCGATGACCCGGACCGGGTCGATCGGCTCGTGGGTCGGGCCGGCGGTGACGATGACATGCTTGCCGGCGAGCGGCCCGGGGCCGCCCAGCGCCGCCTCGATCGCCGCCAGGATCGCGTCGGGCTCGGGCAGCCGGCCCGGGCCATATTCGCCGCAGGCCATCTCGCCCTCGCCGGGCTCGAGGATCGTGACGCCGTCGGCGCGGAGGCGGGCGACGTTGCGCCTGGTCGCCTCGTGCTGCCACATCCGCACGTTCATCGCCGGCGCGGCGAGCACCTTCTTGTCGGTGGCGAGCAGCAAGGTGGTGGCGAGATCGTCGGCGATGCCGGCGGCCATCTTCGCCAGCAGGGCGGCGGTCGCCGGGCAGACGACGACGAGGTCGGCTTCGCGCGACAGCTGGATATGGCCCATCTCGACCTCGTCCTTGAGGTTCCAGAGGCTGGTATGGACCGGCTGCTCCGACAAGGCCGCGAGCGTCATCGGCGTGACGAACTGGGCGCCGCCTGCCGTCAGCACGCAGCGCACGCCGCCGCCCGCCTTGCGGATCAGCCGAACGAGCTCGCACGCCTTGTAGGCGGCGATCCCGCCGCCGACGATCAGGAGGATGCGCTTTCCTCGCATATCGGATCCCTTGGCCCGCACGCTCGGCAATGTCTATCTCGCCGCCGGATTTTCAAGCGCCGGCGGACGACCCTTGCACCTGGCCTTGAACGTGCAGACCGACAGGCATAGGCTCGCCTCGCCGCTGGATTTTCAGCACGTTGCTTGGGGATGGGTTCATGCGCGGTTCGACGACATTCATTCTTCTTTCCCTGCATTTGCTGGCTGCTTGCGGCGGGGCCCAAGTCGCCAACAATACGATGGACGCGAGCATGCCGACGATGAACGTGTCCGGGGAGAGGGATGTTGCCCTTTCCACGTCCGCGCCCCCCGAGAATGCCGGCAACGCGGCCGGGGACGCGGACACGCTCGTGCTGGGGGCCGCCCCGCCGCCCATGGTCGCAACCAGCGCGCCGCCGCCCCCGGACCAGGCCGCGGCGCCCATGGTCGGGACCAGCGCGCCGACCATGGTCGGGACCAGCGCGCCGCCGCCCCCGGACCAGGCCGCGGCGCCCGACAATGCCTATTGTGACGTGGTGCGCCGCTATGTGACTGCCGCGGAATGCGCACGATTCCGCGAACAGCTGGCGCGGCTTGAATCCGGGGTCACCGCGTTCCGGACGCCGCGGCAGATGCTGGTCGGGCAGCCTAGCGAGGTCCGCCTCGCGATCGGCGCGCCCGAACAGGCCGAAGAGGTCGCCGCGACCGCCGGCGGAAGCACGACCGACGGCCGGACGAAGATGGGGACGACGCGGATCGGACGGATCATGCGCGCCAGGCTTGAAGGGTCGGACTTCGATATCGTCGCGGTCGGGGATGCGGAGCGGGATTTGGGCGCGACGAGCGAAGAGGTCTGGATCTGGCGGGTGACGCCGCGGGACCGCGGCCAGCATCAATTGACCGCCGTGCTCGAAGTGCTCGCCGAGCGTGGCGAGTCCGGACGCGAGCGGCTCGCCATCTATCGGGGCAACGCCACGATCGAGGTGGACGTCACCGCCGCGCAAAAGGGCGCGCAGCGTCACCAGGAACGGATGACGGCGCTGCAGCGGCTGAAGGAGCTGCTGACCAGCACCGAGGGGGTGCTCGCGGCGCTCGCGGCGGTGCTGGCGGCGATCGGACTGGTGGTCTGGCGGGTGCGCCGGATCGGCAAGGATCCCGCCCAGCGGGACGACGATCGCGGTGGCGGCGGTGGCGGCGGCGGCGGGGCGCCGCCGGCGAGCTAGGCCAGGAACCAGACCGCCGCCGCGCCGGCCGCGGCCGAGAGCAGCGAAGCCAGCACGACCGGCCAGTGGCGATGCGGCCGCACCACCGCGATCTCGCGCAGCGGCGGCGCGGGCGGGGCGGCGCCCGGCGGTGGATAATAATGGTCGATGCGGCGAATGAGCTCGGGCAGGCGCCGCAGCGTCCGCACGGTGCGGACGATCTCGTCGGCGATCCGCGCCTCGGGGCCAAGCTCGCTGCGCACCCATTCGGTCAGGAAGGGCTCGGCCGTCTCCCACATGTTGATATCGGGATCCAGGGCGGTGGCGACCCCTTCTTCCATCACCATCGTCTTCTGGAGGAGAAGGAGATGGGGCTGGGTCGGCATGTCGAAATCGCGGGTGATCTTGAACAGCCCGTCGAGCATCTGCCCAAGCGACACGTCCTTCGCCGCCATGCCCCGCATCGGCTCGCCGACGGCGCGCAGCGCGGTGGCGAACTCCTCGATGCTGTGATGCGGCGGCACATATTGCGCCTCGAAATGGATTTCGGCGACGCGCCGGTAATTGCCGGTGAGCAGGCCGTAGAGGATCTCGGCCAGCCAGATCCGCGCCTGGCGGTCGACCCGCCCCATTATGCCGAAATCGATCGCGGCGAGGCGGCCGTCCGGGAGGGCGAAGAGATTGCCCTGGTGGAGATCGGCGTGGAAGAAGCCGTCGACCACCGCCTGGCGCAGGAAGGCGCGGACGAGGATCGCCGCGAGCGCCTTGAGGTCGTGGCCGGCCTCGATCAGCGCGTTGCGGTCGGTGAGCTTGATGCCGTCGATCCATTCGAGGGTGAGGACCCGCCGGGCGGTGCGGGACCAGTCGATCGCGGGAACGAAGAAACCGCTCTCGGCCTCGAGATTCTCCCTGAGCTCGGAGGCGGACGCGGCTTCCTGGCGCAGGTCCAGTTCGCGGTTGGTCCATTGGCGGAAGGTGGCGACGACCATGCGGGGCCGCAGCCGCGCCACCTCACCGCCCATCGCTTCAACCTGGGCGGCCGCCCATTCGTAGGTATCGATCGCGGCGGCGAAGTCCTCCTCGATGTTGGGCCGCAGGACCTTGACCGCGACGAGCCTGCCTTCGGTGGTGGTCGCGCGGTGGACCTGGGCGATCGAGGCGGCGCCGACCGGCTCGGGATCCACCTCGGCGAAGATCTGGTCGAGGGGCTTGCCGAGGCCCTGTTCGATCGCCGCCTTGATCTTGTCGAACGGCGCCGGCGGCAGGCTGTCCTGGAGCAAAGCGAGGTCGTGCGCCGCCTCCTCGCCGACCAGATCGGGGCGCGTCGCCAGCGCCTGCCCGAACTTGATCGCGGCCGGGCCGATGGCCTGGAAGGCTTCGGCATAGGTGGGCGTTTCCGGCACCCGCGCGCCGAAGCGGGCGAGCTTTGCCAGGCGACGCACCGGGGGCGGCGTGTTGGGGTCGCGCTCGATGCCTTTCAGCGCGCCGTGCCGCGCCAGCACCCGGCCCCATTTCAGCAGCCGCCAGATATGGACTGCCGGGTGGGTCAAATCTTCCAGCCGCTGTGGATGGCGACAAGGCCGCCGAGGATCGGCTCGGCCTTCACCTGTCGGAAGCCCGCCTGCTCGATCATCTGCGCGAAGGCCGCCATGTCAGGGAAGCGCTCGATCGATTCGATCAGGTAGCGGTAGCTGTCCTCGTCCTTCGCCACTGCCCTGCCGAGCCTCGGGACGATGCGGCGGGCATAGCCCTCGTAGAGCGTCGCGAAGCCGGGCCAGCGCGTCCGCGAGAATTCGAGGCAGAAGAAACGGCCCCCGGTGCGCAGCACGCGATGGGCTTCGCGCAGCGCGGCCGGGATGTCGGTGACGTTCCGGATGCCGAAGGCGATGGTGTAGCCGTCGAAGCTCTTGCCGGCGAAGCTCAGCCGTTCGGCATTCTCCTCGGCCCAGACCAGGCCTTCAATGCCGCGGGCCTTCGCCCGCTCGACGCCGATCGCAAGCATTTCCGGGTTGATGTCGGCGACGGTCACAGCCGCGCCCGCGCGGGCGAGGCGGAAGGCGACGTCGCCGGTGCCGCCGGCCATGTCGAGGATCGCTTCGCCTTTGCGCGGGCGGACCCGGCGGACGAAGGCGTGCTTCCACAGCCGGTGCTGGCCGGCCGACATCAGATCGTTCATCAAATCGTAGCGCGCGGCGACGCTCGAGAAGACGGCGCCGACGCGGCGCGTCTTTTCGGCGGGGGCGACATCCTCGTGACCGAAAGAAACCTTGTCCATCGCGCCGCCCTCTAGCAGGGGAGGAGAGAAATGTGCACGTCCCTTCTCCATGCCTGAGCTGCCCGAGGTCGAGACCACGGTGCGCGGCCTTGCCGCCGTGCTGGAGGGCCGGCGGATCGCGTCGATCGAGCTGCGGCGCGCGGACCTGCGACGGCCGTTCCCACCCGACCTGCGCCAGCGCCTGACCGGCGCCCGCGTCACCGGCCTCGGGCGGCGGGCGAAATACGGGCTGATCGAGACCGACCGCGGCGATACCTTCGTCTTCCACCTCGGCATGTCGGGCCATTGGCGGATCGATCCCGCGACGATCGGGCCGCACGACCATGTGCTGATCGAGACCGACGACGGCCGGCGGCTCGCGCTCAACGACGCGCGGCGGTTCGGGTCGCTCGATCTCGTGCGGAGCGATGAACTCGACTCGGCCGCGCCGTTCGCGGGGATGGGCCCGGAGCCGCTCGGCGACGGCTTCGACGGCGCCTATCTCGCCCGCGCGCTCGACCGCCGGACCGCGCCGATCAAGCCGCTGCTGCTCGATCAGAGGATCGTCGCCGGCCTCGGCAACATCTACGTTTGCGACGCGCTCAACCTCGCCCGGATCGCGCCGGGTCGGGCCGGGGGCCGGATCGGCCGCGCCCGGCTCGACCGGCTCGCCGACTCGGTCAAGTCGGTGCTGCGCGCCGCGATCGACGCCGGCGGCTCCAGCTTGCGCGACTATCTCCAGCCCAATGGCGAGCTCGGCTATTTTTCGAGCGAGTGGCGGGTCTATGGCCGCGAGGGCAAGGCATGCCAGCGCTGCGCCGCGCCGATTCGCCGCCGGATCGACGGCGGCCGTTCGACCTTCTACTGCGCGAAATGCCAGCGCTAGGCAGACCCGAGCTTGACCTGTTCGCGCGCCCGGCTTAGAGGGCGCGGCTTGAGCGGGTGCGGTTCGAAGCCGCGCCCTTTTCTTTTCAGTTACGAGGCAGTCAGATGGCGAATACGCCGCAAGCAAAGAAGCGCATCAAGCGCAACGCCAAGCGCGCCGACATCAACCGCGCCCGGGTCAGCCGCATCCGGACCTACGTCAAACTGGTCGAGTCGGCGCTGGAAGCGGGCAACAAGGACGCAGCGAAAGCCGCTTTGGCGCGGGTCCAGCCCGAGCTTTCGCGCGGAGTCGCCCGCGGCGTGCTCCACAAGAACACCGCCTCGCGCAAGCTCTCGCGGCTGACACGACGTCTCGCAACGCTCGGCTAAGCCGCTTGTAAGCATTGGCGATTGCGCCCGCCGGCCCAACCGGCGGGCTTTTTGCTGCGCTGCGAACAAGGGCTTCCAAAAATCTAGGATTTACCGCGATTCGCGCGATGCTGCGCGACAGAAATGAGCGTAAGCTTTTGAAAAATCGGTGTGATCTCGCTGGAGTGACGGAGTTCTGCGGTTTTTCATCTGTCAATATGATTTAATTTCTGTGACGGTTTTTTTTCGCTTGATCCAGCCCGAACCGAGTTCCAGAACAGCCTTTCGGCAGAGCGAATCTTCTGTCGGCACACAGCAAAATCACATCGAGCAGCGGCATGCCGGGGGTGCCTCGCCGCGCGGGGGAGTTTTGCGCCTGAGAATAGCCGTGTCCCAACGGGATCCGGGAGAGAAGAAGAGGGGTGCGTGCGCGGTGCAGACACCGGCCAAAGGCATGGCGAGCAGAACGGACGGGGGCGCCGGCGATGTGATCGCGGCGGCATGGGAATCGATTCGCGCGAATCTTCGCCGCGATTGCGGCGCCCGCACCTTTGACGGCTGGCTGCGGCCGATCGCGCTGGGTGGCTTCGATGCCGATGCCGGCGTCCTCCGGCTCCAGCTCCCGTCCCAGTTCATGGCCGATTGGGTGCAGACCCATTTCGCCGAGCGGCTGGCGCTCGCCTGGCGGGCGAAGCTGCCCGACGTCAAGCAGATCCGGATCGGCGTCGGTCCCGCGGCCCCGCGCACCGCCGCGGTGGTCGAGATTCCGGCGCCGCGCGAAGAGGCCGCGGAGGAGGCGAAGGGCCTCTATTCGGTCGCGCTCGAGCCGCGCTACCGGTTCGAGAATTTCGTGGTCGGCAAGGCCAACGAGGTCGCGTTCAGCGCCGCCCAGACGCTGGCGACCGCCGACAAGGTCGCGTTCAACCCGCTGTTCATCCATGGCGGCACCGGGCGCGGCAAGACCCACTTGCTGCACGCGATCGGCCACGAATTCCACCGCCAGCGGCCGCGCGCCAGGATCATCTACATGTCGGCGGAGAAGTTCACCGTCGAGTTCCTCGCCGCCTTGCGGGCCAACGAGACCTTCAAGTTCAAGCAGCAGCTGCGCTCGGCCGATTTGCTGATGATCGACGACGTCCAGTTCATCGCCGGCAAGGAATCGACCCAGGAAGAATTCTTCCACACGATGAACGAGATCATCTCGGCCGGCCGGCGCTTCGTGATCAGCTCGGACCGCGCGCCGCAGGATCTGGACGGACTCGAGCCCAGGATCCTCTCGCGGCTGTCGTGGGGCCTCGTCGCCGACATCAACGCCGCCGATCTGGAGCTGAGGCTCAACATCATCACCAAGAAGCTCGAGCAGCTGCCCGACGTGATGGTCCCCGACGACGTCGTCATGTTCCTCGCCAAGCGGATCAGCTCGAACGTCCGCGAGCTCGAGGGCGCCCTGAACCGGATCGCCGCTTATGCGGCGATGCAGAACCGGGCGATCGACCTCGACTTCGTCGGCGAGGTGCTGGCCAACATATTGCGCGCCAACCAGCGCCGCATCTCAATCGACGAGATCCAGACCCGGGTCTCCGACCATTACCGGATCCGCAAGGCGGAGATGACCTCGGCCCGGCGTGCCCGCGAGGTGGCGCGGCCGCGCCAAGTGGCGATGTACCTCTCCAAGCAGCTGACGCCGCGTTCGCTGCCCGAGATCGGCCGCCGTTTCGGCGGGCGCGACCACACGACCGTGATCCACGCGGTCAAGCAGATCGAGAAACTGCGCGCCCAGGACGCCGAACTGGACGCCGACATCCGCCTGCTGACGAGGCAGCTCGAGAGCTGAGGCGCGCGAGCGCGTCCGTCATTGCGAGGAGCGAAGCGACGAAGCAATCCAGCGAGCGCCGGCCGCCTTACTGGATTGCTTCGCTACGCTCGCAATGACGCGCGGAGGGGTGGGTCGCTAGCGCCTCTGTTCGGGCGGCATCACCGTGATGCGGACGGTCTCGCCCGAATTGCCGGGGAAGCCGGTGAACATCGCCTCGATCAGGTTCGGCACCAGCCGCGGCAGCTCGTTCGACTGCGAGCGCGCCTGGGCGTGGCCTTCGAACAGCGACTGGCCGTCGCCGGTGCGCTTGATGTCCATGTCGAGGAAGCTCGTATAGAGCGTGTAGCTGCGGACGTCGTAGCCGCCGCCCCAGAAAGGGTCGTGCCAGCCCCAGAAGAACGGGCTGCGGTAGCGGCCGAAGCCGCCATAGCCCCAGCGGCTCCAATAGGGCCGGTAGCCGAAGCCGCCATAGCCCCACGGGTCGCCGAACGGATCGGGGGTGGCGATGACCCGCTCGCGGCCCTGGTCGACGCCGTAATCGAGGGTGACGACGAAGCTCGCGTCGGCGCGCGAGCGCGCCTCGGTATAGCCCAGAGCGGTGAGGTTGCGGCGGACGAGATCGGCATATTGGGCGAATTCGAGGCCGCCGCGATCGTCGGCCCTGGCGGGCTGGACGACGAAGGTCTGTCCCTGCGGCGCCGGCATCGCCTGGAAGCGCGACACCTGGGTCGGAAAGCCGGTCGCGCAGGCGGCCAGCGCGAGCAGCATGGCGGGGGCGGCGAGGGTCAGGATTCTCTTCATGATGGACATGGGACCAGCCTTTATGTGCAGGAAAGCTTTGTCCTGAATATAGAACAACTTGGCTGATTTGACAAAGTTCCGCTGAATGAGGGGTTTACGGGGGCAAACGTTGCGATCGTCGCGAACGGCGCCGGCCGGCCAAGGACGATTGGCGCGGATGTTGGCGGAATGGCTCAGCGAATGTCGCCGGAAGGAGGCCGATCTTCTCCCGAACATGCCTCGACAGGTGCAAGCCAAGGACAGCTACGTTATTGATACTAAATGATAAATAGAGCCGGATGTTGGCGAAAGTGCCACGCAGCGTAAATTTCGCGGTGGCATGGAGATAGGCTTCGACGGTTAGAAAGAGCCGAGTCGGAACATAGTGGGAACATGATTCGGGTCAAGGGCTGAGATCGAAGGCTGCGCAAGAGGAGGACGGGTTTCACGCAAAGACGCGAAGACGCAAAGGCGCGAAGCTCGGCCGATCCTACTCTTCTTCGCGTCTTTGCGTCTTCGCGTGAACCAATCGGCAAAGGGCGCGAAGCTGGAAAAGAGGGACTGTCCCTATTTTCCCGGCGGCATGACGGTCGCGGAAGCCGCCGCATCGCGCGCGATCCTGGCAATAATGGTGGCCTGTGCGTACTTGCGGAGTGAAACGGCCGTCCGGTATGTTGCGATTGATGGCGTGGCGATAGGGGAATCCTGATGACGAACCGGTGGCCCAGGAGAATCGCCGAGGCTGGCGTCGCGGTCTCGATGATCATGCTGCTGGGCGGGTTGTCGCTAGCGGCGGGACCCGGGCCGGGGCCGATCATGGCGACGACGGCGGCCGTGGGGTTGCTGCTGTTCGGCCTGCTCCTGATCGCGGCGGGTCGAAGCGGAAGCTGATCTTCAGCCGGTCAGGCTCGGCGGCGCTGCGCTGACGTTCAGCGTGGCAGCCCCAGGGCCTTGTACGCGCCCTCCAGCGTCGGCGCCGCGAGCGCCGCGGCCTTGCGGGAGCCTTCGACCAGGATCGCTTCGATCGCGCCGGGGTCGGCCTCGAAATCCTGGAGGCGGGCGCGGATCGGGCCGAGCGTTTCGACCAGGAGGTCGGCGAGCGCCGGCTTGAAGGTGCCGAAGCCTTTGCCCGCAAACTCTTGCGTCACCGATTGCGCGGTGCGGTCGGTCAGCGCGGCGTAGATGGTGACGAGGTTGAGGGCTTCGGGGCGGTCTTTCAGCGCTTCGATGCTGTCAGGCAGAGGCTCGGGGTCGGTTTTGGCCTTGCGGATTTTCTGGGCGATGAGGTCGTCGTCGTCGTTGAGGTTGATCCGGCTCATGTCGCTCGGGTCGGTCTTGGACATTTTCGCGTTGCCGTCGCGCAGGGACATGATCCGCGCGGCGGTTTCGCCGATATGGGGCTCGGGGATGGTGAACAGGTCGACGTCGTAGTCGGTGTTGAACTTGAGGGCGATGTCGCGGATCAGCTCGACATGCTGCTTCTGGTCCTCGCCGACGGGGACGTGGGTCGCATGGTAGAGCAGGACGTCGGCGGCCTGGAGGATCGGGTAGGCGTAGAGGCCGACGCTGGAGCCTTCGCGATTCTTGCCCGATTTCTCCTTGAACTGGGTCATCCTATTCATCCAGCCCATCCGCGCCGTGCAGGAGAGGATCCAGGCCATTTCCGGATGGGCGGGGACGCGGGCGTGGTTGAACAGCAATGTCCGTTCGGGATCGATGCCGCAGGCGATCAGGGCGGCAGCCATGCTGTTCACATTGGCGCGCAACTCTTTGGGATCGTTGTAGACGGTGATCGCGTGGAGATCGGCGAGGAAGATCAGGCATTCGGCCTCGTCCTGCATCCGCGCCCAGCGCCGGATCGCGCCGAGATAATTGCCGAGGTGGAGGCTGCCGGTCGGCTGGATGCCGGAGACCACCCGCTTGATGTTCTTCTTCGTCGTCATGTCTCGCGGGCCCGCCGCTTCAAAAGGGTCTTCAGATCGTCGATCGCGAACGCTCCGGTCAAGAAGCAGGCCGTGCCGTAGACCGCGGCGCCGCCGCCGACCAGCACGGCGAGCGCGAGGCCGCGCTCGATCAGGGATCGGGTCAGCCAGGGATCGGCATAAGGCGCGAGGACGAAGACGACGCCGCCCATGATCAAAGCGGCCAGCGCGAGGCGCGGCAGGCGGCGCTTCAATTGCCGGTCGGCCTCGAAATGGCCGCGCTTGCGTAGCACCCAATAGAGCATGACAACGTTGATCGTCGAAGCGAGGGCGGTGGCGAGCGGCGGCCCGACATGGCCCATGCCGAAGCGGCCGAGGGTGGGAATGAGGATCAAATTGCCGACCAGATTGACCGCCACCGAGAAAAGGGCGAGCCGCACCGGAGTCCTGGTGTCAGCGCGGGCGTAGAAACCGGGCGTCAGCACCTTGACCAGCACGTACGAGGGCAGGCCGATCGAGAAAGCGCTCAAGGCCCAGCCGCACAGGATGGTGTCGCGCGCGGTGAAGGCGCCGTGCTGGAACAGGCCCCTCAGGATCGGCTCGGCGGCGAAGATGAAGGCGGCGGTGGCGGGCAGGGTCAGGAACAGCGCCAGCTCGATGCCGCGATTCTGGGTCGCCATCGCCTCGGCCTCCTTGCCGCTGCTCAAGAGGCGCGACACGGTGGGAAGGAGGATGGTGCCGAGGCCGATGCCGATCAGGCCCAAAGGAAGCTGGTTCAGCCGGTCGGCATAATAGATGTAGGAGATCGAACCCGGATCGAGCAGGCCGCCGGCGAGCGCGGTCGAGATGGCGAGATTGACCTGGACCGCGCCGGCGCCGATCGCGGCGGGGAGGATCAGCTTGAGCAGCGCCCGCACGTCGTCGTCGAGCCGGGGGCGCTGGAGCTTGAGGCGAACCCCGGCCTGGCGGCAGGCGAGCATCAGCCAGGCGAGCTGGAGGACGCCGCCGACGGTGACCGAGATCGCCTGGGCGCGCGCCGTTTGATAGGCGTCGTCGCCGTGGAAGAACCAGAGCGCGGCGATCATCGCCAGATTGAGGAGGATCGGCGCCGCGGCGTTGACCCAGAAGCGGCCGAGCGAGTTCAAGATGCCGCCGAGCAGGGAGGCGAGGCTGATCAGCATCAGATAGGGGATGGTGATCCGCGACAAGGTCACCGCGAAGGCGAACTGCGCCGGCGTCGGATCCTTGAACCCTCCCGATAGCCCCCAGGTGACCGGCCAGGCGGCGGCGACCATGACGAGGGTGAAGAAGAGCAGCACCGGCAGCAGCACCGCCAGCGTCCGCTCGGCGAACTTGAGGCCGGCCGACAAGTCGCCGCCCTCGCCGACCTTCTTGTTGAACATCGGGATGAACGCGGCCGAGAACGCCCCTTCGGCGAACAGGGCGCGGAACATGTTGGGCAGCCGGAAGGAAACGAAAAAGGCGTCCGAGGCGAAGCCGGCGCCGACGAAGCTCGCCTGCAGCGTGTCGCGGACGAGCGCGAGGATGCGGCTGACCAGAGTCAGCCCACCGACCGAGCCGAGCGAACGCACCAGGTTCACTCGGCAGCCCCCATCAGATTCGACCAGTTGCGCAATTCCCCACTCCGTTCGGGCTGAGCCAGTCGAAGCCCTCTCCTTGTTCCTTCCTCCAATGCAAGAAAGAAAAGAAGCCCTTCGACAGGCTCAGGGCGAACGGGGGTGGGTCTCAGGGCGAACGGAGTGGTATAGGGCAGGCCTAGGCTTGGCCCGTCACGTCCCCGGCCTGCCCGCCGGTCGCTTCGGCCTCCTGCTGGGCGGCGCTCTGCATGTAGAGGCCGGCGAAGTCGATCGGGTCGAGCCGCAAGGGCGGGAAGCCGCCCTCGACCGCGGCGTCGGCGATGATCTTGCGGGCGAACGGGAACAGCATCCGCGGCGCTTCGGCGAGCAGGAAGGGCTGGAGCTGCTCGGCCGGGATGTTCCTGAGCGCGAACAGGCCGGCATAGAGCAATTCGATCCGGAAGGCGGTGCCTTCGTCGGCCTTGGCGGTGATGTCGATCTTGAGCGAAACCTCGTGGATGTCGGGGCCGGCCGTCTGGGTGCCGATGTTGAACTGGACGTCCATCTGCGGCTGGCTCTGCCATTGGTAGACCGCCGGCGCGTTCGGATTCTCGAACGACAGGTCCTTCACATATTGGGCGAGGACACCGACCTGCGGCAGATCGTCGCTGCCATTGCCGGCGGGTGCGTTGGTGTCCGCGGCGCCTTCGTCTTCGGCCATGATTTGATCGTCTTTCGAAACAGGGGTGAGGGCGCACGGCGCCGACCCTGCGGGCGGGTAGCAGGAGCGTGGCGCAGGCGCAACATCCGCGCCCGACGTTCGTTGCGGGATTGCTTATTTGAAACCGGGCCGCTTCGCGCCTATGTAGTGGTTCGTCCCCGGGAGAAGCTGGTTGACAGTCGAGATCGTCCTGCTGGCCATGATCGCCCTGTTCGTGGGCTTCAGGCTCTATGCCGTGCTCGGCCAGCGCACCGGCCACGAGCAGCAGCCGGTGACCCGGCCCGAAGCCGCGCCCGAAGCCGCGCCGGCCGCGTCGGCCCCCGACGCCGTCGCCAACCCCGCCGAGCCGAGCGGCCTCGCCTACGAGGCCGGCGCCGCCGCCGGCATCCGCGCGATCATCGCCGCCGATCCCCATTTCGACGTCGCCCGCTTCGTCGAAGGCGCTCAGGCCGCCTACAAGATGGTGCTCGAAGCCTTCTGGAAGGGCGACCGGGCGGAGCTGGCCCTGCTCGCCAATCAGGAGGTCAGCGCCGCCTTCATCGCCGCGATCGACGCGCGCGAAGCGGCCGGCCACACGCTCGAGAACCGCCTGATCGCGATCGAGCGGGCGGCGATCGAGGATGCGCGGCTCGACGGCAAGCGAGCCGAGATCGAGGTCCGCTTCGATGCCTTCGTCGCCGCGGTGACGCGCGACAAGGAGGGCGAGCTGCTCGCCGGCTCGATGAGCGACGCGGTGCCGACCAACGACATCTGGACCTTCCAGCGGAACCTGGCCAGCAAGGACCCCAACTGGCTGCTCGTCGAGACCGACGAAGCCGCCGCCTGATCCGGCGCGGCGCGCTGCCCGGGCTGCTGCTCGGGCTGGCCAGCTGCGTTCCCGCCCCAAGACATCCCGCGCCGATTCCGGCCCCGCCGCCGACAAGCGCGCTCGAGGCGGGGGTGCGGCGCGGGCCCGCGCTGCGCCGCCTCGGCGCCGAGGAGGCCGGGCGCGCCTGGGCCGCGTTCCAGATCTCCTGCCCTTCGCTGGTGGCGCGCGAGGATGGGAGCGGGCTGACCGCGCCCGAGGATTGGCGCGCGCTGTGCGCCGCCCGTCCCACCGATCTCGTCCGCTTCTTCCGCACCGGCTTCGAGCCCGTCGAGGTCGGCGACGGCGCCGCTTTCGCGACCGGCTATTACGAGCCCGAGATAAGCGGCTGCCGGACGCCGCAGCCGGGCTGCGAGGTGCCGGTCTATCGCAAGCCGCCCGATCTGCTGGAGGCCAATCGGGCGACCGGCGAGCTGAGCAGGGGCCGTCTCGACGAAGCGGGCAATTACGTCCCCTATCACGACCGCGCGGCGATCGAGGACGGCGCACTCGCCGGGCGCGGGCTCGAACTGGCCTGGGTCGCCGATCCGGTCGATTTGTTCTTCGTGCAGGTCCAGGGGTCGGGACGGCTGCGTCTGCCCGACGGCAACGTCATGCGGATCGGCTATGCCGGGCAGAACGGGCGCGGCTATGTCGCGATCGGGCGATTGCTGCGCGAGCGGGGCATTTTGCAGCTGCCGATCTCGATGCAGCGCATCCGCGAATGGATCGCCGCCAATCCTGAAGCCGGGCGGGCGCTGATGCGCGAGAATCCGTCCTACGTCTTCTTCCAGGAGCTGGCCGGGCCCGGGCCGCTCGGTGCGCTCGGCCGGCCGGTGACGCCGCGCGCCACCGTCGCCGCCGATCCGAATTTCGTGCCGCTCGGGGCGCCGGTGCTGCTCATGGGCATGGACAATCCGCAAGCGAACGGCTTGTGGGTCGCCCAGGACACGGGGGGCGCGATCCGAGGGCCCAACCGCTTCGACACCTTCTGGGGCGCGGGCGCCGAGGCGGCTACGATCGCCGGGTCGATGGCGTCGCGCGGCCGCGCCTACCTCCTGCTGCCGCGCGGCGCGTTGCGCCGGATCCGCAGCCGCGATGCGCCGGCTCAGCGCTGAGGAGCGCGCGCTCTGGCGCAAGGTCGTCGAGAGCGTCCGGCCCTTCCATGAGGCGGTCGAGCCCAGGGAAGCGCCCGCACCGGCCGCGCCGAAGCCCCCACCGGCTCGGCCTGCGCCGGCCGCGGTCAGGACGGCGGCACCCGGCACGACCCTCGACGGGACCTGGGACCGGCGGCTGTCGCGCGGCCTGGTCCAGCCCGACCGCACGCTCGACCTGCACGGCCACAGCCTGGCGACCGCCTACGGCCTGCTCGACCATCGGCTCGAACAGGCGATCGCGGCGGGCAACCGGGTGCTGCTCTTGATCACCGGCAAGCCGCGTTCCGGCGGCGAGCGGCGCGGCGCGATCCGGGCCGCGGTCGGCGACTGGCTCGCCGCCTCGCGCCACGCCGCCGACATCGCCGCGGTGAGAAACGCCCATCCCCGGCACGGCGGCGCCGGCGCGCTCTACATCGTGCTCAGGAAGCGCCGAGAGCGGAGTTGATCACGCGTGCGTAGATGCGCTGCAGGGCGTGGATGTCCGCCACCGCCGCCGCTTCGTCGCGCTTGTGCATGGTCGCGTTGGGCAGGCCGAAATCGACCACCGGGCAGAGCGCGGTCAGGAAGCGCCCGTCGGACGTGCCGCCATGGGTGGAGAGAATGGGCCTCGCGCCGGTCTCGGCTTCGATCGCGGCGCTGACGATGTCGTAGATCGGCCCGGGCGGGGTCAGGAACGCCTCGCCCGAAACCTTTGCCTCGACGGTCGCGCCCGGCGCCGCCTCGGCGGCGGTGCGGCGAACCAGCTCGATCAGGTCGGCGCCCCGCTGGAGGTTGTTGAAGCGGATGTTGAGCTGGACGCTCGCGGCGCCGGGGATGACGTTGGTCGCCTTGCTCGAGGTTTCGGCCGCGGTGATTTCGAGATTCGAGGGCTGGAACGATTCGTTGCCGTCGTCGAGATGGAGCGCGGCCAGCGCCGCGATCACCCTGGCCAGCTTCGGCACCGGATTGTCGGCGCGGTGCGGGTAGGCGACATGGCCCTGCGTGCCCGGAATCGTGATCCACATGTTGACCGAGCCGCGCCGGCCGATCTTGACGATGTCGCCGAGGCGGCCTTCCGAGGTCGGCTCGCCGATCAGGATCATGTCGGGCCTGATGCCGCGCTCTGCCATCCAGGCCATGATCGCGGGCGTGCCGTAGGTCGCCGGGCCTTCCTCGTCGCCAGTGATGATGAAGCTCAAAGTGCCGGGATGATCGACCTCGGCGCAGGCCGCGACGAAGGCGGCGATGCCGCCCTTCATGTCTACCGCGCCGCGGCCGTGGAGCAGGCCGCCGCGAATCTCGGGGGCGAACGGATCGCTCGCCCAGCCCTCGCCCGGCGGCACCACGTCGAGATGGCCGGCGAAGGCGAAATGGGGAGCGCCGGCGCCGCGGGTCGCGAACAGATTCTCGACCGGCCCGTCGGGCGGCTCGCCCAGGGTGAAGCGGTGGACTTCGAAGCCGAGCGGCGCCAGCGCCGCTTCGAGCACGTCGAACACCGCGCCGCGGGCGGGGGTGACGCTCGGGCAGGCGATCAGCCGGGCGGCGAGGTCGACGGGGTCGATTGCGGCATTCATCCAGTCCGCCTAGCATCCGGGCACGGAGAAGCGCCATGCCCAAGCTCGACCTCGATTCGATCGAACAGACGAACGCGACCGGCTACCCGATGCCGTTCGCCTCGGAGATGGGCGGCCGTCACTATCGGCGGCTCGGCGCGGCGGGTGATCTGACCCAGATCGGCGTCAGCCAGGTTATGCTCGAGCCGGGCGGCGTCTCGAGCCAACGGCACTGGCACGAGGGCATCGACGAGTTCGTGGTCGTGCTCGAAGGAGAGGCGGTGCTCGTCGAGGATGATGGCGAGACGGTCCTGCGCGCCGGCGATTGCGCGGCCTTTCCGAAGGACGTCCGCAACGGCCATCGTCTGGTCAACCGCAGCGGGCGCGGCTGCATCTTCCTCGCCATGGACAGCCGGATCGGGGAGGGCAACTGCCACTATCCCGACGTCGACCTCTTCTGGGACAATGCGGCGGAGAGGTATACCCACAAGGACGGGTCCCCCTACGCCTGAGGCGCCTCATATTGCTCGATCACCCAAGGCTCCTCCTGCGCCGCCTCGATCCATTCCTGCAGCCAGGCATGGTCGAGGATCGTCTCCATATAGGCGGCGGCGAAGCGGGGAACGGGGATCGCATAGGTGACGAAGCGGGTGACGACCGGCGCGAACATGATGTCGACCGCGCCGAACGCGCCGAACAGGTAGGGCCCGCCGCCGCCGTGCCGCGCCCGCGCCTGCGCCCAGAGCTCGAGGATGCGCAGGATCTCGGCCTTGACCGGCGCCTTCAACTCCGGCGTCGGGAATTGCCTGCGCACGTTCATCGACAGCTCGCGGCGCAGGTTCGGGTAGCCCGAATGCATCTCCGCGGCCATCGAGCGGGCCATGCCCCGGGCGGCGTCGTCGCGCGGCCAGTAGCGCGCCCGGTCGGTCTTGTCGGCGAGCCACTCGACGATCGCGAGCGAATCCCAGATCACCGTCTTGTCGTCCCACAGGATCGGCACCTTGCCGCCCGACGGCGCGAACTCGTCGCCCTCGGCGCGCTTGTCCCACGCCTCGTCGAACATCGGCACGGTGATCTCCTCGAACGGCAGGCCGGACTGCTTGACCGCCAGCCAGCCGCGCAGCGACCAGGAGGAATAAGCCTTGTTGCCGATGATGAGCTTGAGCATCGCGAGTCCCTAAACGAGCGCGGCCTCTAGCACCGCCCCGCGCAGCCGGTCCATGCCGAGGCCCTTTTCGCTGGATGTGACGATGATCTCGGGGTGCGCGGCGGGGTGCTTGCGGGCTTCCTCCCCGGTCCTGGTCGTAACCTCGGCCAATTCGCTGGCCTTGATCTTGTCGGCCTTGGTGAGGATCAGGCGATAGCTGACCGCCGCCTCGTCGAGCATCTTCATCACCTCGCGGTCGACGTCGGCGATCCCGCGCCGGCTGTCGATCAGCAGCAGGGTGCGCTTCAGCACCTGGCGGCCGCGCAGATAGTCGTTGACGAGGTGGCGCCAGCGCCGCGCCATGTCCCTGGGCGCCTTGGCGAAGCCGTAGCCGGGCATGTCGACGAGGCGCAGCCGCACCGGTTCACCGACCTCGAAGATGTTCAATTCCTGAGTCCGCCCCGGCGTGTTTGACGTGCGGGCGAGGCTGGAGCGGTTGGTGAGGCCGTTGAGCAGCGACGACTTGCCGACGTTGGAGCGGCCGGCGAAAGCGATTTCCGGCACCCCGGGATCGGGCAGGAATTTCAATTCGGGCGCTGATTTGAGGAACGAGACCGGCCCGGCAAAGAGCTTCCGCGCCGCTTCCTCCAGCTGCGCCGGATCGCTCACGGTGTCGCTTGCGCCTTCAGCGCCGGGTGCCGGCTGTAGAGCCATTTCTGCTGGGCGATGGTGAGGATGTTGTTGGTCACCCAGTAGAGCTGCAGGCCGGCGGCGAAATTGGCCATGACGAACATCAGCACCCAGGGCATCAGCCCGAAGATCTGGCGCTGGACCGGATCGGGCGCCTGCGGCTGGAGCCGCATCTGCAGCCACATGGTGACGCCGAGCAGGATCGGCAGCACGCCGAGCGCGAGGAAGTGCGGCGGCGTGAACGGCAAATAGCCGAACAGGTTCACCGGGGTCAGCGGATCGGGCGCGGAGAGATCGCGGATCCACAGCACGAACGGCTTGTGGCGCATCTCGACCGAGACCATCAGCACCTTGTAGAGCGCGTAGAAGATCGGGATCTGGAGGAAGATCGGCAGGCAGCCCGCGGCTGGGTTCACCTTCTCCTCCTTGTAGAGCTTCATCACCTCCTGCTGCATCGTCATCCGGTCGTCGGCGTGGCGGTCCTGGATCGCCTTCATCTTCGGCTGGATCGCGCGCATCGCCGCCATCGAGCGGAACTGCTTTTGCGCGATCGGGAAGAGGAGGGTGCGGACGATCAGGGTCAGGCAGACGATCGCGACCCCGAAATTGCCGATGATGGAATAAAGCCAGAGCAGCAGCGAAAAGATCGGCCGCATGAACCATTCGAACCAGCCCCAGTCGATCGCCTTGTCGAGCCGCTGAATGCCGAGGTCGCGGCTGTAGTGCCTGAGCAGCGCCATCTCCTTGGCACCCGCGAACAGGCGGGCGGTGGTACGCGTCGCCCGGCCCGGCGGCACGATGACCGGCTGGCCGATCGCGTCCGCCTGATAGCGATGATCGCCGCCGCTCCTGAAGCCGGCATGGACGCGGGCATTCTGATCGGGGATGACCGCCGCAAGCCAGTATTTGTCGCTGAAGCCGACCCAGCCGCCGGTCGAATCGTAATAATTCGGACCGGCCTGCGCCTTTGTCCCGAACAGCCGGGCGAAGAGGCCCGGCTCCGCGCCATCGAGATTGGAAAAATCGACGTCGTAATTCGCGGCGCCTTCGAACACGCCGATCGGGCCGGTGTGGTTGGTCCAGCTCGACAGGTCGCGCGACGGGCCGACGCGGCTCACCAGCGCGAACGGTTGCGCCGCGATGGCGGCGGCGCCGCGGTTGAGGATGCGCTGCTCGACCGTGAACAGATAATCCTGGTCGACGCTGAGCAGGATCTGGAAAATCTGGCCGCGGCCGTTGTTCCAGCTGAGCGTGACCGGCGTCGCCGGCGTCAACGCGCCACCGCTCGCCTGCCAGACGGTATCCGGGCCGGGCACGGCAAGCCCCTGACCGGTCCAGCCGAAGCTTGCGAAATAAGCGTCCGCGGTGCCCGCCGGGGAGAACAGGCGGATCGGCGGCGAATTCGGCGCGATGGTTTCTCGGTAGGTGGTCAGGACGAGGTCGTCGACGCGGGCGCCCTTCAAATTGATCGAGCCGGCGAGGCGCGGCGTCTGGATCGCGACGCGCGGCGATTCGCGCACGACGATCGCGCGATCGCGGATCGCCGCCGGCGCATTGGCCGCGGGGCTCGCCTGCGGCTGTGGGGTCGCGACCTCGCGCCCCTTCTCGATCCTGGTGACCGGCGGGTTGGCGGTCGGGAAGTAGCGCTCGGACACGAAGCTCCACCCGAACAGCACGATCGCCGACAGGACGACCGCGAGGATCATGTTCTTGTTGTCGCTGTTCACCTCAGTCCCTCAGCCTCAAGTCTCTCATGGTACGGGGTCATGGCCGGATCCCCCCCAGGGGTGGCAGCGCGCGAGCCGTCTGGCGGCGAGCCAGGACCCGCGCAGCGCGCCATAGCGGGAAAGCGCGGTGATTGCATAGGCCGAGCAGCTCGGCTGGTAGCGGCAGCTCGGCGGCAGGATGCGCGACGGCCCCAATTGCCAGCCGCGCGCGATCAGGATCAGCAGCTTCGCGATCACCTGCTCACCCGGGCGAGCGCGCGCTCGAGGTCGGCGACGAGCTCGGTAAAGGGACGCTCGATCCCGCTCTGGCGGCCGATCAGGATATGGTCGGCGCCGGCGAGCCCCGCTTCGGGCAGGACGGCGCGGGCGAGCTCGCGCAGGCGCCGCTTCATCCGGTTGCGGACAACCGCATTGCCGACCTTCTTCGAGACGGTGAGGCCGAGCCGGATCGCCGGATCGCCGTCGCCGCGCGGCCGGACGAGGAGGACGAAGCCGGGCGTCGGCGCGCGCAGGCCGCCGTTGGCCGCGAGAAAGTCGGCGCGGCGCCTCAGCTTGCCGACGGTCTGCGTGGTTAAGCCGACAGCTTCTTGCGGCCGCGGCTGCGGCGCGCGGCCAGGACCTTGCGTCCGCCGACGGTCGCCATCCGGGCGCGGAAGCCGTGCCGGCGCTTGCGCACGAGATTGCTCGGCTGGAAGGTGCGCTTCATCGCTCATTCCTCGTAATTCGAAGTCGAAAGAAAACGGCCGCCCATGGCGGCCTCGTTGAGGGCGCCGATAGGCAAGGTCTTGCGCAAAGTCAATCCGAGAGGGAGCCATCGGCCTCGGCCCGGCGCCGCAGTTCAGCGCGGCGGCGAGCGCTGGCGCGGCGGAGGCTCCAATCGGCCCAATGGCCCTTCTTGGGATGCTTGCGCTTGAAGCGGACGTAGAGCCGCTTCGCCCAGCCCGTATATTTGAGGATCAGGCTGAGCCCCGCAGCGAAGACGATGACCCCGCCCGGGCCGGGGATCGGCCCGACGATCGGGGTCAGCGCGATCAGCACGAAGCCGAGCGCGACCAGGCAATGGCGCACCAGCGGAATTTGCGTCCATCCCGGCGTTGTTCGCTTGTCGCTCATCGGCGCCATGTAGGAATCCCTGACCGGCTCTGCAAATGCCCCCCTCGACTTCGCCGTCCGATCCATTCAAAACGGATGAACTTTCCTCTACTTTGGATGGAAAGCGCGGAGAACAGGGCTGGGATGGTCGCGCATGTCGCCACGGTTGCGTTCCTTGGCCTCGAGGCGCTCGCCGTCGAGGTCCAGGTGCAAATCGCCGCCGGGCTGCCGAAATTCCTCGTCGTCGGCCTGCCCGACAAGGCGGTGGCCGAAAGCCGCGAGCGGGTCCACGCCGCTCTGGCCGCGATCGGCCTGTCGCTGCCGCCCAAACGGATCACCGTCAACCTCTCGCCGGCCGACCTGCCCAAGGAGGGCTCGCACTACGACCTGCCGATCGCTTTGGGCCTGCTCGCGGCGATGGGGGCGATCGACCGCGAGACGCTCGCCTCCTACCTCGCGGTCGGCGAGCTCTGCCTCGACGGCCGGATCGCTTCCTCGCCCGGGGTGCTGCTCGCCGCGATCCACGCCTCGGCGCGGGGGCTCGGCCTGATCTGCCCGGCGGCGCAGGGGCCGGAGGCCGCCTGGGCCGGCGACATCGAGCTGGTCGCGGCGCCCGACCTGATCGCCCTCTTGAACCATCTGAAGGGCCGCGCGGTGCTCGCGCCGCCGCCGCCGGGCGAGGCCGATCCGCCCGGCCTGGGGCCGGACCTTTGCCAGGTGAAGGGCCAGGAGAGCGCCAAGCGCGCGCTCGAGATCGCCGCCGCCGGCGGCCACAACCTGCTGATGACCGGGCCGCCGGGCGCGGGCAAGTCGCTGCTCGCCGCCTGCCTGCCGGCGATCCTGCCCGCGCTGACCCCGTCGGAAGCGCTCGAAGTCTCGATGATCGCATCGGTCGCCGGCGAATTGAAGGACGGCCGGCTGATCCGCACCCGGCCTTATCGCGCGCCGCACCACAGCGCCTCGATGCCGGCGCTGGTCGGCGGCGGCCTCAAGGTGCGGCCGGGCGAGGTCAGCCTCGCCCATCTGGGGGTGCTGTTCCTCGACGAACTGCCCGAATTCCAGCGCAGCGTGCTCGATTCGCTGCGCCAGCCGCTCGAGACCGGCAAGGTCCAGGTCGCCCGCGCCAACGCCCACGTCACCTTTCCGGCAAGGGTCCAGCTGGTCGCGGCGATGAACCCGTGCCGCTGTGGCCATCTCGGCGACCCCGCGCTCGCCTGCTCCCGCGCCCCGCGCTGCGCCGCCGACTATCAGGCCAAGGTCTCGGGGCCGTTCCTCGACCGCATCGACATCCACGTCGAGGTCGCCGCGGTCGCCGCCGCCGACCTGGTATTGCCGCCGCCGGCCGAGGGCTCGGCCGAGGTCGCCCGCCGCGTCGCCTACGCCCGCGCCGTCCAGACGAAACGCTACGAACCGCACGGCATCCGCACCAACGCCGAGGCCGACGGCGACTTGCTCGACGCGGTCGCGACGCCCGAGGAGCCGGGCCGCCGCCTCCTCGCCCAGGCCGCCGAGGCGATGCGGCTATCGGCGCGCGGCTACCACCGGGTGATGCGGGTGGCGCGGACGGTGGCGGACCTGGCGGGGAGCGAGACGGTGGGACGCGTGCACGTCGCGGAAGCGCTCAGCTACCGGCGGCAGGCGCCGCGCAACTGAGTCGGCCTACGATCCGCGGATGATGCGGATGCCGCCCTCCACGGTGACCCGCGGGCCGGTACGGAGCGTGGCCGCCCGCGGCGCCGTGCGGCGTGGGCCGGACGCGGCGGGCCGCCCCGCGCCGATCGTGCGGAACAGGACCGGGCGCTCGACGACCGGAATTTCGACGAGCAATGTCGGCGCGTAGCGAGCGCGCGTCGCGCGCTCGACCCGCCGCCCCTCGGTCCGCGCGACCGCATAGAGCGGCTGCGGCATCGCGTCCGGCTCGTCCTCGGAGAGGGCCTGGTCGAACGTATCGAGCGTGCTGCCGGGCCGGCGATAGAAGATGTGGGCGCCGACGACGGCCTGCGGGACCAAGCTCGGCGCCCAATAAGGCTGGATCGCCGTCGTGTGATAGTTGGTCGCCAGCCCGACCGGTCGGTAGACGCTGCCGGCAAGCGCCGCCCCGGCGATCCGCCGGGCCTGCTCCCAGGCATAGGGTTCGATCCCGGCGCTCATCGAGCCGTCGCAGGTGAAGCTGAACTGGCAGCCGGTGGCGCGCTGCCAGCCCTGAAAGACGACGCCGCAGACGCTGTTCGGATAGGCCGGATGGCGGACGCGGTTCAGCACGACCTGCGCGACCGCGCGCTGCCCGTCCTCGGATTCGCCGCGCGCTTCGTAATAGACCGCCTGGGTGAGGCACTCCAGCGCGCGGTCCGACGTCGCCGGGTCGCGGCTCGCCACAAACGGCTCGGCCGCCTCCGACGCGCTCGCCTGCGCCGGCGACGGCAAGGCCGAGAGGAGCGCGACGCTCGCCAGAAACATGATACGCATGAGCGGCCGGCTCTAGCGGCCGAGTCTTGGAAAGCGGTTAACAAGAGCATGCCCGTGCGCGGCGCCGGCGCACGCCGCTGCGTCATTGCTTGTTGGTGTCGGCGGGCTGCTGCTGCTGGGCCGCCGGCGGCGTCTCGATCTTGATGTCCGGCAGGTCGATCTTGGGCGCGGCGACGTTGACGTTGATGTCGGTCTTGTCGGCGGCCTGCTGGAGGTAGCCGCTGAAGTACAGGAAGGCGAGCACCGCGATCACCAGGACGACGAGGATCGCCGCGATCGCGCCGCCGCCGCCACCGCCGCCGGTGTGAATCACCGTGGTCTCCCGTTCGACCGGCCTGTCATCCTCGTCCATCATGCTCACTCCGTTTGTTGCGGGGCTGAAACGCCGGCGCGAAGCGGGCAGTTCCGGCTGGACAGCGAAGAGTTGCCGGTATTCAATCCGGCCGCTCAACAGGGGGATCCAATGAACGACCAGCCCGACCGCCGCACCATCCTCAAGGGCGCCGCCGCCGCCGCCATGTTCGCGCCCGGCGCGGCGCTGGCCCAAGGCGACCGCGACGCGATCCGGGCCGCGCTCGATGCCGGCTTCGAGGCGTCGGTGCGCCGCATCCAGCAATGGATCGCGCTCCCGACCATCGCCGCCGAGCGGCTCAACATCGAGGAGGGCGCCGATTACATGGCCCGGCTCGCGGCCGCGGCCGGCTTCACCGGCGTGCGCAAGGTGCCGACCGGCGGCGTCCCGGCCGTGTTCGGCCTGCTCGACGCCGGCGCGGCGCGCACCGTCGGCATCTATTTCATGTACGACGTCAAGCAGTTCGACCCGGCCGAATGGGCCTCGCCGCCGCTCGAGGGGCGGATCTACGACCACGAGCTCGGCCGCGCCATCCGCGGCCGCGGCGCGGTCAACCAGAAGGGGCCCGAGGGCTGCTTCCTCGCCGCGCTGCACGCCTTCCGGGCGGCGAACAAGCGGCTGCCGGTCAACCTCGTCCTGCTCGCCGAAGGGGAGGAGGAGATCGGCTCGCCCCATTTCCACAACGTGTTCGACGACCCGCAAGTGCTCGCGGCGATGCGGCGCGCGAGCGGAGTGATCATCCCTTCGGCCGCGCAGGGCGCCAACGGCGCGGTCCAGATCAACCTCGGCGCCAAGGGGATCATCGAATGCGAGCTGATCTCCTCGGGCGAGCGCTGGGGCCGGGGGCCGGCGCACGACATCCACTCGAGCCTCAAGGCGCAGGTCGACAGCCCGGTCTGGCACCTCGTCGAGGCGCTCCAGACTTTGGTCGCCGATCATGGCAATAGGCCGGCGATCGACGGCTGGTTCGAGCATGTCCGGCCGCTGAGCGCGCGCGAGCGCGCGCTGATCGCCGAATCGGCGCGCCAGCGCAGCGAGGCGGAGGTCAAGCATTCGCTGGGCGTCCAGCACTGGATCGACGATCTGCCCTGGCGCGAGTCGCTCGAGCGGCTGACCTCGCAGCCGACCGTCAACATCGAGGGCCTGGTCGCCGGCTATACCGGGCCGGGCGGCAAGACGATCCTGCCGTCCCGCGCCGTCGCCAAGCTCGATTTGCGGCTGGTGCCCAACATGACCGTCGCCGATGCGCTGCCCAAGTTGCGCGCGCACCTCGCCCAGCGCGGCTTCGGCGACGTCGAGGTCAACATGTCGGGCGGCTACGATCCGACCGAGACCGCCGAGGACAGCCCGGTGGTGCGCGCCCAGCAGGCGGTGTTCACCCGCGCCAACGTCGCATATTCGCTGTACCCGCGCAGCGCGGGCTCCTGGCCGGGCTATGTCTTCACCGGGGAGCCGCTCCGGCTCGGCGCCGGCCAGTTCGGCCTGGGCTACGGCAGCGGCGCCCACGCCCCCGACGAATTTTTCCTCATCGAGAGCCGCAACCCGCGCATCGCCGGCTTGCGCGAGGCGGCGATGGGCTATGTCGACTTCCTCTACGAAATGGCGACGATCCGCTGAATCGGTTGTCCGGCCTCGTCATTGCGAGGAGCGAAGCGACGAAGCAATCCAGCGGGCCCTGGCGCCGCACTGGATTGCTTCGCTTCGCTCGCAATGACGAGCGTGCTCACTCCGGCAGGAAATCCGGCACCGAGAGGTAGCGCTCGCCGGTGTCGTAGTTGAAGCCGAGGACCCGCTTGCCCATGCCGATCTCGGCGAGCTTCTGCTTGATCGCCTGCAAGGTCGCGCCGGAGCTGATGCCGACCAGCACGCCTTCCTCGCGGGCGCAACGCCGCGCCATTTCCTTGGCGTCGGCTGGCTCGACCTGGATGATGCCGTCGAGCACGTCCGTGTCCATGATCGCCGGGATGAAGCCGGCGCCGATGCCCTGGATCGGGTGCGGGCCGGGCTGGCCGCCGGAGAGGACCGGCGACAAAGTCGGCTCGACCGCGAACACCTGCAAATTCGGCCATTCGGGCTTCAGCACCTCGGCGCAGGCGGTGATGTGGCCGCCGGTGCCGACGCCGGTGATCAGGACGTCGATCGGGTTGTCGCGGAAGTCGGCGAGGATCTCCCGGGCGGTGGTGCGGCGGTGGACTTCGAGGTTGGCGGGATTTTCGAATTGCTGCGGCATCCAGCTGTTCGCGGTCTCGGCGATCAGCTCCTCGGCGCGGGCGATCGCGCCCTTCATGCCCTTCTCCTTGGGGGTCAGGTCGAAAGTCGCGCCGTAAGCGAGCATCAGCCGCCGCCGCTCGAGGCTCATGCTCTCGGGCATGACCAGGACGAGCTTGTAGCCCTTGACCGCGGCGACCATCGCGAGGCCGATGCCGGTATTGCCGCTCGTCGGCTCGATGATCACGCCGCCGGGCTGCAATTTGCCGGTCTTCTCGGCGTCCTCGATCATCGAGAGCGCGATACGGTCCTTGATCGAGGCGCCGGGATTGACCCGCTCCTGCTTGATCCACACTTCGGCAGGCCCAAACAGGCGGTTGACGCGGACGTGCGGGGTGTTGCCGATCGTCTCGAGGATGTTGGCGGCCTTCATGGGCTATGTCTCCCTTGGCTGTGGTTCGGATATGGGTGTGTCGAAGTTGCGCGCGCGCCTGAGCTCGGGGAACCAGCGCGCCCATAGAAGGGTGACGCCGATCGCGCCGATGCCGCCGGCGACGACGGCGGCGACCGGGCCGATGAGCGCGGCGAGGAAGCCGCTCTCGGCCTCGCCCAGCTCGTTCGAGGCGGAGATGAACAAGGACGAGACCGCGCCGACCCGGCCGCGCTTGTCGTCGGGCGTGTAGAGCTGGATCAGCGACTGGCGGACATAGACCGAGAACATGTCGGCGGCGCCGAGCAGAGCAAGACAGGCCAGCGAGAGCAGCATCCAGCGCGACAGGCCGAAGGCGATCGTCGCCGCGCCGAACAGGCCGACCGCGGCGAGCATCTTGACGCCGACATCGTCCTTGAGCGGCCGGAACGAGAAGAAGATCGCGGTCAGCGTCGCGCCGACCGCCGGCGCCGCGCGCAAATGGCCGAGCCCGGTCGGGCCGGCATGGAGGATGTCGCGGGCGAACACCGGCAGCATCGCCGTCGCCCCGCCGAGCAGCACCGCGAACAGGTCGAGCGAGATCGCGCCGAGCACCAGCTTGTTCTCGCGCACGTAGCGCAGCCCGTCGACCATCTGGTGCCAGGGATGCTTCGACCCCTCGATCGGAGTCCGCGGCCTGGGCCCGATCAGGAACATGCAGGTCAGCGACAGCGCGAACAGGGTGCCGGCCACGGCATAAGGCAGATGCGGCGCGGCGGCGTAGAGATAGCCGCCGATCGCCGGCCCCGCGATCGCGCCCGATTGCCAGGCGATCGAGCTCATCGCGATCGCTTTGGGCAGGATCGCGCGCGGCACGAGGTTGGGCGCCAGCGCCTGCAGGGCCGGCATCGCGAAGGCGCGGGCGACGCCGAGCAGGGCCGCCACCGCGAACAGGGCGATCAGGCTGGTGCTGCCGGTCCAGGCGAGCCAGCCGAGTATCGCCGCGCATAGAGTCTCGAGCGCGATGGTCGCGCGGGCGATGACCCGGCGGTCGAGCCGGTCGGCGGTCCAGCCGGTCACCAGCGTCAAGGCGAACAAAGGCACGAACTGGACGATGCCGATCAGGCCGAGCTGGAACGAGGCGGCTTTGAGGCCCATGTTCAGCCCGGCGGGATCCCGGGCGAGGTCGTAGACCTGCCAGCCGATCACGATCACCATGATCATCTGGGCGATGGTCGAGGCGAGCCGCGCCACCCAGTAGAAGCGGAAATCGGCGATCGAGAAGGGGGAGGGGCCCGGCATTGGGGGTGCAGTTAGGCCGGTGCGGCGAGCGCTTCAACATCGCTGATCGCGAAAGCGCGGTTCGCATGCGGGCCGCGGCCGCCGCGCGGCTTTCTTCCATTCCGGCCCCGGACATTGGAAAAGCCTTGCGCTGGCGCCCAACGGATTTTCGGTGCAGAAGCGCGCGCGGGTGGGCGGCAAATGCAAGCGCGGAGGACGATATGGCGCGTCGACTCACCGGGTTCCTCATTTCAGCGGCGGCACTGGCGCTCTCGATCTCGGCGCCGCCGGCATCAGATGCGGCGGCGGCGGCGCAGCGGCCGGCCCGCGCGGCGGCGCGCCAGGCGTGGCCCGCTTTCCTCAGCTCCTATATCGCGCAGAGTTTGCGCGCCAATCCGGCCTTCGCGGTGGGCCAAGGCCGGCACGAATATGACGGCCGGCTGCCCGACTGGAGCGAGACCGGCCTCCACAGCGAGATTTCGCGGCTGCGCAGCGCGATCGCCGCCGCTTCGGCATTCAATCCCCGGCGGCTGACCGGCGAGCAAAGATTCGAGCGCGACTATCTGATCGCGCAGGCGCGCGGCCAGCTGTTCTGGCTCGCCACCGCCGACCAGCCGCACACCAACCCGGCCTATTACATGAACAACGGCCTCGACCCGTCGGTCTATGTAACGCGGCCCTACGCGCCGCCGGCGACGCGGCTGCGCGCCTACATCGCCTATCTCCATGCGGTGCCGCGCGCGGCCCGGCAGATCCGCGCCAATTTGCGCACGCCGCTGCCGGTCAGCTTCATCGATTACGGCAAGTCGGCGTTCGGCGGCTTCGCCGATTATTATCCCGGCGACGGCACCCGCGCCTTTGCCGAGGTCCGCGATCCCGCGCTCCAGGCCCAGCTGCGCGAGGCGTCGCGCGAGGCGGCGCGGGCGATGCGCGGATTGGCGGACTGGCTCGAATCGCAGCGCCCCAATGCGACCACCAACTTCGCGCTCGGCGCGGAGCGCTTCGCCCAGATGATCCGCGACACCGAGATGGTCGACACGCCGCTCGACGAGCTCGAGCGGATCGGCCGCGCCGACCTCGCCCGCAACCAGCAGGCGTTGCGCGAGGCCTGCACCCGCTACGCGCCGGGGGCGACGATGATGGCCTGCATGGACCGGATGGCCGCCAACAAGCCCGCCGGCGGCCCGGTCGCCGCGGCGCGCGCGCAGCTCGCCGGCCTGCGTGCGTTCATCGTCGCGCACGACCTCGTCTCGATCCCCGGCGCCGAGCAGGCCCATGTCGAGGAGGCGCCGCCCTACAATCGCCAGAACTCGGCCTATATCGACATTCCCGGGCCCTATGAGCACGGCCTGCCTTCGGTCTATTATATCGCCCCGCCCGATCCCAGCTGGACGCCGGAAGTCCAGGCCGGCTTCATTCCGGGCGAGAAGGATTTGCTGTTCACCTCGGTCCACGAGGTCTGGCCGGGCCACTTCCTCAACTTCCTCCATGCGAACCGCTCGCCCTTCACCTTCGGCCGGGTGTTCGTCGGCTATGCCTATGCGGAAGGCTGGGCCCATTATGGCGAGGAGATGATGTGGGAGGCCGGGCTCGGGGGCGGCGACGCCGAAACCCATGTCGGGCAATTGTCGAACGCGCTGCTGCGCAACTGCCGCTTTCTCTCCGCGATCGGCATGCACACCGGGCGGATGACGCAGGAGCAATCGCGGCAGATGTTCCGCGACCAATGCTACCAGGACGAAGGCAATGCCCGGCAGCAAGCCGCGCGCGGCACCTACGATCCCGCCTATCTCAACTACACGATGGGCAAATTGATGATCCGCCGCCTGCGCGACGACTGGACCCGGACGCGCGGCGGCCGCGGCGCCTGGAAAGCCTTCCACGACCGCTTCCTCAGCTACGGCGGCCCACCGATCCCTTTGGTCAGGGCGCAGATGATGGGCGGGGCGCCAAGGGCGGTGTTCTAGGGCGCTTTGCCACGGGCTTCCGAAACATGAGAGACGATGCGGTTGAACCAGTTGGCGAGACGCTTCTGGCCAACCTTCTCTTCCTTCAGGCCAACCTCCCCGAAGGCAAGGAGCGTCTGCAATAGAGTGGCCTCGCCCAACTTTGCACCCAGAGCAATTCCGTCGACGAATGCGTTTGAATGCGGTGATATCGATCCGTGTACGAGCCTCGAACGCAGAGCGTAGAGCCTTTGGGCGTCTCTCTGCCAGGAATCGAAACTGTCATCGGGATTCTCGCAGCATATCGCCGCTATGCGTCCGGACATCAGGCTGGTGATATCATCTTGTTCGTCGGTCATCACCATGCGTTCCAAGGCTGTGGCGTACTTCACGACCTTGGCAGCCAGCGAGCGTTCCCGCACAGCCTCTCCGAACCACAAAGCCGCGTCCAGAAAGCGTCTGCTCAACGGGCGTTCAAAGGAGGGATCAACCACGCTTTCTAGTGCGATACCGCATAGGTGAAGCGCTCGCGCGTAACTCTCGTGTTCAAACCGTTGCCACCAGTCCTCCTCGAACGAGACGGAGCCGGCACCAGTGTAGCCGATGGAGTACCCCAGACCTTCGCTGTCGGAAACGGAGAGACTTCCTCTCCAATCCCGAGAGAGGTCAGGCCCGCCGATGGACATCTTGTAGGTGTATCTCGGCTCCAACAACAGGTGGAGGCAGTCGAGCGCAGCAGCCACGGCTCGGGCAGCAACCTCCTTGGAAGTCGGTCTATCGCATCCGCTGACGGTGACCTCGGCAACCCAGCTGAACGACCGATAATATCTCAGAGCGCGCGAGATGAACTTTCCAGAGCGCCTAAGGCCGACACGAGCAGTGGAAACGATTGGCGCGAGATGCGCTCTAAACGATCGCTGCGTCCGAAAATGAACTGGTCCTATGTCGAACTGGTCCGGCTTCTGAGCCACCATCAAATGGCATGGCACGTAGTGCGTGATGGTCTCCCTGCCCCTTGCCGCAAGCTTCGCCGCTTCGGAGAGCGCGCGATCCACATTCTTACGATCAAGCGGACGTTTCTCTTTCAGAAACTTGCGTACGATCACTTCCGCCAGTTTGTCGCGGATCACTGCGTTTGACACTTGGTGGCTGATTCCGGCATGCAAGGCGGCTCTTCGGGCAAGGTCCTGTAAGCCTTGATCGGCTGCACGCCCGCAAACCAGGAAACTCCACGAAACCTCCGGGTGAGGAATCTTGTAAAAGAATTCCATCGCTTCCGGGCTGTTTGGCATAACCTTCTCGCCGGAAAGCAATCTCGCCTGCATGCGCTTGCACTCGGCGAAGACGAACTGAATGGAAACCAGGGGATCGGCCTCAGCGGACACAGCGCCCTTTCCTGGAGGCCGCACTGCTCACGCCAGGCTGACAAAGCTGTCCAGCACGCGCTTGCGACCGGCATGCTCGAAGTCGATTTCGAGCTTGTTGCCTTCGATTTCGGCGACCGTGCCGTAGCCGAACTTCGAGTGGAAGACGCGCTGGCCCAGCGAAATGTCGGTGCGGCCGGGGTTGCCGAGGCTGACGGCGCTGGCCTTGACCTCGATCACCCGCGCGGGGGTGCGCTCGAACTGGCCGCTCGAGACCGCGCGTTGCCAGCCCGGGCCGCGCCCCGTCCGGCGGGCGACGTCGGCGAAAGGGTCGGCGCGTTCGGACCAGTTGGCGCGCCACAGGCTCTCGCCGCCGCTCATCGTGGTTTCGCTTTCGATGTGCGGCTCGGGCAGCTCGGTGACGAAGCGCGAGGGGATGGACGAGGTCCACTGGCCGTAGATGCGGCGGTTGGCGGCATGGAGGATGACGCAGCGCTTGCGGGCGCGGGTGATCGCCACGTAGGCGAGGCGGCGCTCCTCCTCGAGGCTGGCGTTGCCGCCCTCGTCCAATGCGCGCTGCGAGGGGAAGACGCCCTCTTCCCAGCCGGCGAGGAAGACGGTGTCGAACTCGAGCCCCTTGGCGGCATGGATGGTCATGATCGTGACCTTGTCCGCCTCGCGGTCGGCATCGTTGTCCATCACCAGCGAGACGTGCTCGAGGAACGCGCCGAGCGTTTCATAGTCCTCCATCGCCCGCGCCAGTTCGGTGAGGTTCTCGAGCCGGCCGGCGCTTTCGGCCGAGCGGTCGGCCTGGAGCATCGCGGTGTAGCCCGATTCGTCGAGGATCAGGCGGGCGAGCTCGGGGTGCGGCAGCTCCGCGAGCCTGGCCCGCCAGCGCGCGAAATCGCCGACGAGGTTGCCGAGCGAGCGGCGCGCCTGCCCGGTCAGCTCGTCCGTATCGAGGATGCGGGCGGCGGCGAGCGTCAGCGGGATGCCGTCGGACCGCGCCAGCTGGTGCAGCTTCGCCACCGCCTTGTCGCCGAGGCCGCGCTTGGGCGTGTTGACGATCCGCTCGAAGGCGAGGTCGTCGGCCGGCTGGGCGATGACCCGCAGATAAGCGAGCGCGTCGCGGATCTCGGCGCGTTCGTAGAAGCGGAAACCGCCGACGATGCGGTAGGGGAGGCCGATGGCGATGAACCGGTCCTCGAACTCGCGGGTCTGGAACTGGGCGCGGACCAGGATCGCGCATTCGTCGAGGCGCCCGCCGCGATGCTGGACGCTCTCGAGCTCGTCGCCGACCCGGCGCGCCTCCTCGGGCCCGTCCCAGACGCCGATCACCTGGACCTTGTCGCCCTCGTCTTCCTCGGTCCACAAAGTCTTGCCGAGCCGCCCGGCATTTTGCGCGATCAGCCCCGAGGCGGCGGCGAGGATCTGCGGGGTCGAGCGGTAGTTCTGCTCGAGCCGGATGATCTTCGCGCCCGGAAAATCCTTCTCGAAGCGCAGGATGTTGGAGACTTCGGCGCCGCGCCAGCTGTAGATCGACTGGTCGTCGTCGCCGACGCAGCAGAGGTTCCTGGAGCTCTGCGCGAGCAGGCGGAGCCAGAGATACTGGGCCTGGTTGGTGTCCTGATATTCGTCGACGAGGATGTAGCGGAAGCGCTGCTGATAATGCTCCAGCACGTCGCGGTGGCCCTTGAGGATCACCAGCATGTGCAGCAGCAGATCGCCGAAATCGCAGGCGTTGAGGTCCCTCAATCGCGCCTGGTAGAGCGCGTAGAGCTTGGCGCCCTTGCCGCCCGCATAGCCTTCCGCCTCGCCGGCATCGACCTGGTCCGGGGTCCAGCCCTTGTTCTTCCAGCGGTCGAAATATCCGCCCAGCATCCGCGCCGGCCATCTTTTCTCGTCGATGTCGGCGGCGAGGATCAGCTGCTTCATCAGGCGCAGCTGGTCGTCGGTGTCGAGGATGGTGAAATTGCTCTTGAGCCCGACCAGCTCGGCATGCCGGCGCAGCATCTTGGCGCCGATCGAATGGAAGGTGCCGAGCCAGGGCATGCCCTCGACCGCCTCGCCGACGATGCGGCCCACCCGCTCCTTCATCTCGCGCGCCGCCTTGTTGGTGAAGGTCACGCTCAGCAGCTCCGAGGGCCACGCCTTGCGCGTGTAGAGCAGGTGCGCGAGCCGCGCGGTCAGCGCCGCGGTCTTGCCCGTCCCGGCGCCGGCGAGCACCAGCACCGGCCCCTCGGTGGTCAGCACCGCCTCGCGCTGCGGCGGGTTGAGGCCGCGCAGGTAAGGGGGCTCGGGGGCAAGATCAGCGGGTTCCGGCACCAGTGAACAGCTAGGGAACGAAGCGGCGTGGCGCAAGGCGGCGTTTGGCGAGGCGCTCGCACCGTAATGGTTCCTGTTTGGATTGACAGATGCGCGCCGGGCATGGGATTTCTCAAGTCCCCGAACAGAGGAGGAGTCGATGAACACCTCGCTGAAACTCATCGCGGCACTTGCGGTTCTTACCGGCGTCGCCGGCAGCTCTGCCGTCGCCATGCAGGGCCCGCAGCAGAAGCAGGTCACTTACTTCTACGATGACGAAGAGCATACCAACATGATCGGAGGGACTCTGCTCTACTGCAACGGCTCGCATAGCCATTGGGGCTCCTATTCGCTTTACACCGAGGAATATTACTACAACTGCTGGTGAGGCCGGTCGGCGGCGGCGCGGCGCGGAGTCGACCGACGCGTGCCTGGCGAGGTCGCGGGCGCGGATGCCGAGGCGCGTGACCGGCGTCACGGACAGGCCTCCTCATTCCCCCTAAAGCAAGGGACCCGAAGCATGGTTTCGAAGCAACGGGAGATGATGATGGCCTTGCTCCGCTATGCCTGCCTGTTCCTCGCCGCCGCCGCTTCGTTCGGCGCCGCCGTCGCCGCGCAACAATTTCCCGGCCTCGGCACGCCGATTTCCGAGCCCTTTCGCGCGATGTTCGCGACGTGCGACCGGACGGACAGGTTCAACGGCGTGCAGTTTCCGATCAGGACCAAGTCCGGACACACTCGCTTCTTCGGGTGCCATACCGATCCGAGCCGCTTCGCGCGCTTCGTCGAGGTGCCCGCGACGGGCACGGCCAGCCGGGCGATCATTTTCGAGTCGAAGCTCGCCCACGACCGCGACGGATCGCCAATTGCGTGCGGCAGCGCGGGCGGCCCTACCGACCAGTGCGGCACCTCGCTCATGCTCGATCCGACGCCGGCCCATCCGTGCGTGATCGGAACCCGGACCAGCTGCGTGCCGGTCAATGCCGACGAGATTCCCTATGTCGTGCTTCCGGTGGCGGCCCCTCCCGGCATCGACGCCCGGGAGTTTCGCCGGCGGACCGGCCTCGACTTCGGCGATTACGGCGTCGTCATTGCCAACGGACGGACGATCCCGGTGATCGTCGCCGATGGCGGCCCGGCCTACAAGATCGGCGAAGGATCGACCGCCTTGCTGCAGGCGCTGGCAAGCGACGGCAGGCCGCACACGATCGGATCGGGGGTCACCTTCGTCCTGTTTCCGGGTTCGCGCGACCCTCGCGCGTCGCTTTCTCCCGATACGCTCGCGCGCCACGTCCGGGACAGCGGGTCTGCCTTGTTCGCCGCTTTCGCCGCCGCCCATCCCTAGAAGGGGCGCCAGCGGCGACGCACCGGGGGCTCGTCCTGCGGTTCTTCGTCCCGCGTTTCCCAGCTATGGTCCTGGACGATCCGGGAGCGGACCGGGCGCCCGAAGGGGTCCAGCGAGGGCCGGAAGCGGAAGCGCTGCTCGATCAGCCGGCAGGTGGTGTCGTCGAGCTCGGCGCTGCCGCTGGAATGGGTGATCGCGCAATGGGTCGCGCGCCCGTCGGTCTCGACGGTGTAGATCACCGAGACGGTGCCGCCGACCCCGGCCTCGCCGGCCGCCGCGGGATAGTCGCGGTCCCGGATGTCGCCGCGAATGTGGCGCGGCCGGGTGAAGCCGCCGCCATCGCCGTCGCCGTCGCCGCCGCCGCCCGGACCGTTGCCCCAGCGGCCGCTGCCGGTGCCGTTGCCCTGGCCGCCGCTGCCGGTGCCGGGGCCGGGCACGTTCGCGGCGCCCGCCGAGGGATCGGCGCCGACGTCCGGCGTCGACGCTGTAATGATGTTCGGCGGCGGCGGCGGCAGGACGGGTGGCGGAGCGACGATCTCGGTCCGCCGCGACTCGAGGTTGGGCGGCGAGGCGGCGCCTTCCGGCCTTCGGCTCCGCTCCCGCGTGGCCGGGGTGGCGCGGACGGGAGGGGGCGGCGGCGGGGCGAGGTCGATCAGCCTCATCATGACGAGATGGGGAGGCGGCAGCTCGAGGCCGAGGCTGCGCAGGAAGGCGAAAGCGAGCAGGACGTGCACGATCAGCACCGGAACCCCGGCCCTGACCCGATCGCGGGCGGTGTTTTGCATTGCCGTCATCGCCGACCCTCAGCCTGTTTGCGTTCTGACGTCTTCTCAATCGCTTAGGCCGGATGAATATTCGCTTATGATGTCCGCCGGAAGAGGTGCAGCGCGGCCTTGCCGAACCGGCGCTCGGCGGCGGCCTCGAGCCCGGCAGGAGGAGTCAGCGCTTCGCCATGGACTTCGACGCTGGCCCAGCCGCCCGGCGCGAGCCAGCCGGCGGCGCGGTCCAGCGTCGCCTGGGCGAGGCCGGCACCGTAGGGCGGATCGATCAGGATGAGGTCGCAGGGGCAAGCGGGCGGCGGGGCGTGCTCGACGCGTTGCGCGCGAATGTCGGCGCGCTCGCCGGCGCCGAGCCGGGCGACGTTGCGCTCGAGCGCGTCGAGCGCGGCCCGGTCCTTCTCGACGAAGGTGCAATAAGCGGCGCCGCGCGACAGCGCTTCGAGGCCGAGCGCGCCGGTGCCGGCGAACAGGTCGGCGACGTGAAGGCCTTCGAGGCTGCCGACCCGGCTGGTCAGCATCGAGAACAGGCCTTCGCGGGCGCGATCGCTGGTCGGGCGAGTGGCGGTGCCGGCCGGCGCCTCGAGCGGGCGGCCTCGCCACAAGCCCGCGATGATCCTCATCTATTTCCTCCCTGCGCGCGAAGCGCGTGGGGAGGGGGACCGGGTGAAACCCGGTGGAGGGGCTTTTCGGCTGCGGTGAGCCCCTCCACCATGCTTCGCATGGTCCCCCTCCCCATCGCTGCGCGACAGGGAGGACAAGGTGTTGCGGAACGCGACCAGATCGTGCTGGCGGATTTCGTCGACCGCCCCGGCCGGCAGGTCGGCGAGCGCGAATGGGCCGTAAGCGGTCCGGATCAGGCGCGAGACCTTGAGGCCGAGATGCTCCAAAACGCGGCGGACCTCGCGGTTCTTGCCCTCCCGGAGCCGCATCTCGACCCAGCCATTGCGGCCGGTGCGGCGCTCGAGATTGGCGTTGATCGCGCCGTAGCGGACGCCCTCGATCTCGATGCCGTGGATCAGCTCCTCCAATTGCGCCTGGCTTACGTCGCCGAACACGCGGGCGCGGTAGCTGCGCTCGACGCCGGTCGCGGGCAGCTCCAATTGCCGCTTCAATTCGCCGTCGGTGGTCAAGAGCAGCAGGCCCTCGGTGTTCATGTCGAGCCGGCCGACCGGCATCAGCCGCGGCAGGCCCTTGGGCAGCCGGTCGTAGATGGTCGCTCGCCCCTTGGGATCGCGCTCGGCGGTGAGCAGGCCGGCGGGCTTGTGGTAGCGGAACAGGCGCGCCGGGGCCGGCGCCCTGACCGGCTTGCCGTCGACGGTGACGCCGTGCAGCGAGGTGAGGACCGTCCCCGGCTTCTCCACCTTTTCGCCATGGATCGCGATCCGGCCCTCGGCGATCATCCGCTCGACCTCGCGGCGCGACGCGACGCCGGCGCGGGCAAGCAATTTGGCGATGCGCTGGGGTTCCATATTCACGTCCTAGGCGGTTCGAAGCTTATTTGCGCTCAGGCGATTGCGCGCCGCGGCACAAGCTCCCAGATTGCTCGTTACGGGATCGGACCGGTCACGATTTGGGAGGGGTGCGCCCTACATGCTCTTCGGCAAGCGCGAAAGGCGGATCCGCCGCATCCTGATCGTCGAGGACGAGCCCCTGGTCGCGTTCGACAACGAATATATGCTCCAGGACGCCGGCTACGAGGTGGTCGCCACCGTCGACAGCTTCGCCGCCGCCGCCGAGGCGATCGCCGCCGGGCCGATCGACCTCGTCCTCACCGATCTGAGCCTCGCCGGCGCGGGCGACGGCACCGACGTCGCCCGCGCGGCGCGCGCGAAAGGCGTCGCCGTCCTGTTCGTCACCGGCCATTCGACCGCGGACGTCGAGGACCTCGCTTTGGGCTGCCTCACCAAGCCCTATTCGGAGCGCGTTCTCCTCGGCGCGCTCGACGCCATCGACGGGCATATCCAGGGGCGCAAACCGCGGAAGATCCCCGAGCAGCTGACGCTCTACGTCCGCGCCTAGGCCAGCGCCCGCTCGACCTGGTCGTGGAAGTTGCGGATGCCGGTTTCGAGCGTGCCGAGCGTCACCGTCTCGATCGAGCCCGAGGCGAGGCCGTTCTGGCCCAAAGCGGCGGCGCGATAATCTTCGGCTGCGAACACGCCTTCGTCGAGCAGTGTCCAGCTCCGCTCCCAATGATCTTCCTCCTCGGCGGTCCGCGGCGCCTCCGGGATCAGCATGAAATCTTCCACCAGGGTGCGGCCTTCCGACTGCGGCATCAGCACCATCAGGTTCACATAATCGGGGCTCATGATGATGATCGTCGCCGGGAACAGCTGGTAGGCGAAGGTGATCACGGCGCGCAGCGCCGGCCAGTCCTGATGGTCGATCTCGGCCAGATATTCGGTGCGGCCGACCGCCGAGCGCTGGTGGATGCCGATCCGGTCGCCGACGGTGACGCCGTCGGTGAAGAAGCGGGCGATCGTCTGCGAATGGAGCCGCTGGACGTGGTAGCTTTCCAGGAACGCGTCCATGATCAGCTTCCAGTTGGACGCGACATCGTGGACCCGGCGGCGGAACAGGTGATGGCCGGCGAGTCCGAACGCGTCGAACTCCGGCGCCAGCGCTTCGGCGTCGGCGAAATCCGCCGGCTCGCGCGCGAACCAGATCAGCCCGCCCGCCTCGCGGCTGGGCAGCGCCTTCAGATGATGATCGGCCTTGTCGAGCCCGGGGAAGGTGTCGGGCCGCGGCATGCCGGCGAGCGCGCCGTCGGCGGTGTAGGTCCAGGCGTGATAAGGGCAGACGATGCGCGGGCACTTCGCCGCTTCGCCCGCCTCGACCAGCCGGGTGCCGCGGTGGCGGCAGACGTTCCAGAAGACATGCGCCACGCCCGCTTTGTCGCGGGTCAGCAGCAGCGGCATGCCGAAGCCGTCATGCGCGACCGCCATATTGGGTTCGGGCAGCAAAGCGGAAGGGGCGATCACGGTCGGCAGCCGGTCGAACAATTTCGCCTTCTCGGCGGCGAATCGCGCCGGGTCGGTGTAGACGGAGGCCGGCACGGTGGTGACGCCCTCGCCCACGGTCGGCTCGCCGAGCGCGAGGATGCGGGCGAGGTTCAGCTGGCCCGGCGTGGGCCGCTGATGCCGGGTCGGCATGTCCATGAGCCGATGGTGCGTCTTTGCGCGCGCCAAGGCAAGCGCGCAAAATGGCTTTTCGGCGGGCCGCGACTCGTTACAAAGACGGCATGAGCGAACCGAGCCAAGCCGCCGCGTCGTGGCGAGACAGCCTGCCCGCCAGCCTCAGGCCTTATACGCAAGGGGCGCCGCTGGCGGCCTTCTTCGTCGGCATCTCCTCCGGTCTGCCCTTCACTTTGCTCGCCGCGACGCTGACTCAACGGCTGTCCGAGGCGGGGATCCAGCGCCGCACCATCTCCGCATTCGCGCTCGTTCTCCTCATCTACAGCATCAAGTGGGCCTGGGCGCCGATCGTCGATCGAGTCCGTCTGCCGTTTTCGGGCCGCTTCGGGCAGCGCCGCACCTGGCTGGTGCTGTGCGCCGCCGCGGTAGTCGCTGCGATCGTCCTGCTCGCCCGTGCGGACCCGTCAGCAGGCGTACAACAGGTGCTGCTGGCGGCGCTGGTGCTGGGTTTCGCGGGCGCGACCTACGACGTCGTCATCGATGCCTATCGGATCGAATTGCTCGAGCCCGAACAGCTCGGCACCGGCTCGGGCATGTCGCAATATGGCTGGCGGATCGGCGCCTTCCTTGCCGGCACCATCGCGCTCGCCGGGGCGTCGCGCGTCGATTGGACCTTCGGCTATATCGCCTGCGCCCCGCTCGCGCTGTCGGCCGTCATCGTCTCGTTCTGGGCGGGGGAGCCCAAACGCCACAAGCTGCGCGAATGGCCGCAGCGCGCGCGCCGGGGCAGCTACCTCAGGCTCCTGGTTGCGATCCCGCTCATTCTGGCCGCGGCTTTTGGCCTGGATTATCTGCTCGCCTCGAACATCCTGTTCCGGATCGCGATGTTCGGCCTCATCTATCCCATTTTCGATCTTACCATCCGCCGCGCTCACGATGTCGGGTGGAGCGGCCATGTCGCCTGGGTGCTCGTGTCGCCCGCGATCGCGGCGCTGATCGGCAGCCTGAACTTGTTCTGGGTCGCGCTCGCGATGGCCGGGGCGCTGCTGCTCACGCTTGCGTTCAAGCCGGGCGATCGGCAAGCCAACCGCTTCGGCGACGCCCCCGAGATGTTGGTGAAAAAGGACGTCGTCGGCCCGATGGTCGAGTTCTTCCGGCGCCAGGGCGCGTGGCTCGTCTTCGTTTTCGTGCTGGTGCACAAGATCGGGGACACCATGGCCAATCTGATGGTCCGCGACCTGTTCGTGACCGAAGGCTTTTCGCGGGAAGAGATATTGTTCGCCGACGTTTGGGTCGGGTTCGCCTGCCTGATGATCGGCATCTTCGTCGGCGGCATCGTCTACGCCCGCTGGGGGATGAAACGCGCGGTGATGATCAGCCTGTTGCTGATGGGCATTTCCAATGTGAGCTTCGCGGTGCTCGCCGAGATGGGCCGGTCGGTGCCGATGATGGCCTTCACGATGGGCTTCGAGAATTTTGCCAGCGGCGTCGGCGGCGTCGCCGTGGTCGCCTTCCTTTCCGCGGTTTGCAGCCTGCGCTTCACCGCGACCCAATTCGCCATGCTTTCGGCGGCGGCGGCGATCGTCGGGCGCTTCCTGACGGGCTCGCTCGCCGGGCGGCTGATCGACGCGATGGGCTATCCGAACTTCTACCTGCTCACGACCGCGCTGGCGCTGCCGGGAATCCTCTTGTTCTGGTGGATGATCCGGTCCGGCCTGGTCGACGCCTCGATCGGCAGCGCCGGCAAGGAAGGCGAGGGCGACGCCCGGGCGGAGCCTCAGTCCGGGGCCTGATCGTTGGCGGCGAGCACCGCTCCGGCAAGGTAGAGCGAGCCCATCACCAGCACCACCGGCGGGCGGGCGCGGTCGGCGTGGCGGGCGATCCAGCCGAGCGCGTCGGCGACGCTCGCGGCGGTCATCGCGCTCATCCCCGCCGCGTGCGCGGCGGCGGCGAGCGCCGCCGGCGGGTGATGGTCGTGCTCGGGGACGGGGACCGCGTGGACCGTCAGCGAACGGCCGCGGAACGGGTGCAGCACGCCCGCCGCATCCTTGTTGGCGAGCAGGCCGATGACGAGGTGGAAGGGCCGGTCCAGCCCACGGAAATGGTCGGCGACCGCGCGCGATGCCGCCGGATTGTGGGCGCCGTCGAGCCACAGCTCGGCACCGGCGGGGAGCAGATCGCGCAATGGGCCCGGCGCCAGGCATTGCAGCCGCGCCGGCCATTCCGCCCATTTGAGCGCGGCCTTCAGCGCCGGCTCGGGCACGTTCAGCACCTCCTGATGGCGCAGCATCGCGATCGCCAGCGCCGCGTTCATCGCCTGGTGCGTTCCGGACAGCTCGGGTGGCGCGGCCGCGATCGTGCCCCGGGCGTCGCGATAGGCGAACCCGGCGCCGGCCTCGGCGTCCCAGGCGCCGCCGCGCGGCAGCCAGCGCGCGCCGGCCGCCGCCGCGGCCGCGCCGACCCGCGCCGCGATCGCCGGCGGGTAGAGCTGGGTCAGCAGCGGCACCCCCGGCTTGGCGATGCCCGCTTTCTCGGCCGCGATATCCTCGAGGGTGTCGCCGAGGAAGGCGTGATGGTCGTGGCCCAATTGGGCGATGCCGCAGGCGAGGGGCAAGGGGATGACGTTGGTCGCGTCGAGCCGGCCGCCCAGCCCGACCTCGACGATGCAGGCGTCAGCCCGGACCCGCGCGAAAGCGAGAAAGGCCGCGGCCGTGGTCGCTTCGAAGAAGCTCAATTCCATGCCCGCCGCGGCCTCGAGCGTTTCGTCCAGGATCGCGGCGAGCGCTTCGTCCCCGATCAGCCGGCCGGCGAGGCGGATGCGCTCGTTGAAGCGGACGAGGTGCGGGCTCGAATAGACATGCGCCGCGAGCCCGGCCGCCTCGACCGCCGCGCGCAGGAAGGCGCAGGTCGAGCCCTTGCCGTTGGTGCCGGCGACGTGGAGCACGGGCGGCAGCGCCCGCTCGGGATTGCCGAGCCGGGCGAGCAGCGCGCTGATCCGCTCCAGCCCGAGGATGTCGCCGCCGGGCGACAGCAAGGCCAGCCGGTCGAGTTGCTCCTGGACCGCCGGATCGTCGGATCGGGCGCGGTCCGCCAGCTCAGGCCGCCTGTTTGCGCGGCGTCAGATAGTCGAGCAGCAGCGCCAGGCGCCGGCGCAGGTCCTTGCGGTGGACGACCATGTCGACCATCCCGTGTTCGAGCAGATATTCGGCGCGCTGGAAGCCTTCGGGAAGCTTCTCGCGGATCGTGTTCTCGATCACCCGCTGGCCGGCGAAGCCGATCAGCGCGCCGGGCTCGGCGACCTGGACGTCGCCGAGCATCGCGTAGGACGCGGTGACCCCGCCGGTCGTCGGATCGGCGAGGATGACGATGTAGGGCAGGCCCGCTTCCTTCAGCTCGGCGATCGCGACGGTCGCCTTGGGCATCTGCATCAGCGACAATATGCCCTCCTGCATCCGCGCGCCGCCGGCGGCGGTGACGATGACGTAGGGCACGCGGTCCTCGATCGCGGCGCGGGCGCCGGCGACGAAGGCGGCGCCGACCGCCATCCCCATCGATCCGCCCATGAAGGCGAAATCCTGAACGCCGAGGACGAGGCGGTTGCCGTCGACGGCGCCGCGCGCGTTGACGAGGGCGTCGGGCTCGCCGGTCGCGGCGCGCGCGGCCTTGATCCGTTCGCTGTAGCGTTTGGAATCGCGGAACTTGAGCGGGTCTTCCCTGACCTGGGGCGGCGGCAGCACGGTGTAGCCGGGGTCGAGCAGCATGTCGAAGCGCAAAGTCGGGCCGATCCGGCCGTGATGGTCGCAGCGCGGGCAGACGTAGAGATTGTCCTCATATTCCTTGGAGAAGACCATCGCCTCGCATTCGGGGCATTTGTGCCAGAGATTCTCGGGGGTTTCCCGCTTGGGCAGGAAGGGGATGCTGTTGCGGACCTTGTTGAGCCAGCTCATCTGAGACTCCTTGGGCCGCGCCGATAGGCCCGAGGCCCCGCAAAGTCCATTCTAGAGCGTCGCCGCGATCGCGCGGGCGGCCTGGTCCGGGTCCGCCGCCTGGGTGATCGGCCGGCCGACGACGAGGATCGAGGCGCCGGCGTCGAGCGCCTGGCGCGGGGTGACGACGCGCTTCTGGTCGCCGGCCGAGGCGTCGGCCGGGCGCACGCCGGGGACGACGAAGAAGCCGTCGGGCCAGGCCTTCTTCGCCGCCGCGACCTCGGCGCCCGAACAGACGACGCCGTCGAGCCCCGCCTCGCGCGCGAGGCCGGTCAGCCGCGCCACCTGGCCGTGGGCATCGCGGGCGAGCCCGGTCTCGGCGAGGTCGTCCTCGTCGAGGCTGGTGAGGACGGTGACGCCGACCACTTTGGTGCCCGAAGGGGCGGCGGCCTTGGCGTCCTCCATCATTGCCCGGCCGCCGGCGGCGTGGACGGTGAGGATCGCGGGCGCGAGCGGGTAGAGCGCCTGTACCGCCTTGGCGACGGTGTTGGGGATGTCGTGGAGCTTTAGATCGAGGAAGACCGGCAGATCGAGCGCGGCCATCGCGCGGACCCCGTCGGGGCCGTTGGCCGAATAGAATTCGAGGCCGAGTTTGATCCCGCCGACATGGGCCCGGACCTTGACGGCAATGGCTCTGGCGCGGTCGAGGTCGGGCGTGTCGATCGCGACGTAGATCGGGCGCGTCATTCGGCCGGCCAGGCCTTGGCGTCGGTCGCCTGCCGGCCGGGCGCATTGGCCGTCGGCACCGGCCGCGCCGGCGCGGGATTGTTGGCGACGGGGAGCGGAATTTGGGTCTCGAAGCGGCGCCGCAGCGACCAGAGGCGGGCGCGGTAGATGATGAGGGTCGGCAGGAAGCCGAGCAGGAAGGCGCCGATCACGAGCACCGGCAATTTGATGTCGACGACGATGTCGCCGAGGTTCAGCGGCACGGTCACCCAATTGTTGGTGGCGAACAGCACCGCCAGCACCGCGAACACCACCCAGAACAGGGTCTTGAGAAACTGCATCGCCGCACCTTCGTGGAAAATCGCCTTCTCGTCCAGACCGTCTCAATAGGGACAGTCCCTATTTTTCCGCGGCCCGGCGGAATGGTCGAAAAACAGGGACTGTCCCTATTTTTGCCAAACGGAGGATTCGTTCAGCCTCAGCCGATCTCGCGGTCGAGCGCGGCGAACAGGGTTTCGATCGCCGTGAGGCGCGGCTTTTCCTCGGCGAGGATGGCGCGGAACGCGTCGCGCTTCAGCGTTGCGATCGCCTCGGGGCCGAGCTGCTTGGTCTCGGGCACCGCCGAGTTGACGATGTCGATCAGGCGGTCGGCGCCGTGGAGGCGGCCCCAGAGATAGTCGTTCTCGCGATAGGCGCGGCTGAAGAAGGCGCCGAAGCTGTTGAACTGGAGGCCCTTGAGCGTGACGTGCGGCCCGCCCTTGCGGATCGCCGTCGCGTCGTTGGGCGAGATGCGGTCGATCTTGATCGGATCGAACTCGTCGAGCCCCTCGCCCTGGAGCAAGGGCAGGGTGGCGATGTCGTAATAGGGATAGCCGAGATAGGCGAGGATCAGAGCGCGCCGATCCCCCTTGGGCAGCGCGAGCAAGGCGGCGCTGAGCGCGGCATCGGCTTCGAGGTCGAGCGGCGGCAGTTCGAGCAGCCCCGCCAGCGCGGCCAGGGCGGCGGCAGGATCGCGCTCCACCGCTTCGAAGGCGCGCCGGGCCGCCTCGTCGGGCAAAGCGGCCTCGCGCGCGCGGTAGCGGGCGATCGTCCCGTGGAGCGTGCCCAGCATCCGCTCCTGCTCTTCGCGCGGCGCTTCCATCGTCTCGGAGGTCTCGGTGATGCGCCGCGCGACGAACCGCAGCCGGCGGGTACGGAAGGTGAGGTCGAACGCGACCAGAAAGCGGATCACGTCGTCGCGCGCGCCGCTGGCGGTGACCGCGTCGGGATCGGCGAGGCCGACCGCGCGGACGTGCCGCCAGAGCGCGCGGCGGACCGCCTTGCGCCGGACCGTGTCGCCGCCTCCGCCGAGCCGGAAGACGAGGCCGACCAGCTCCTCGACCACCGTCGCGATCTTGAGCTGGCCGTAGGCGGCATAGGCGTAGCCGGCCTCGCGCGCCGAGAGCGTGTGCGCCCTGGCCCGCCAGGCGCCGAGCCGAGCCGGGGTCGGGCGGCTGAGGAAGAAGCTCGACCCGACCGCCCGCTCGATCGCCGCCTCGACCTCGGGCTGGATCGATGCGGTGATGCGCCTGAGCCGGCGGATCCGCGCCGAGATCCGGTCGATCGCCTCGAGATTGTCGCTGATCGGCTGCTCGCGCGGGATATCGGAGAGCGCGCCGAAGATCGTGCCGAAGAAGCCGGGCACGTCCTCGTCGTCGCCGCCGAAGCGGACGCTCTTCATCCCCGGCTTGGGGTCGATATAGACGAAGCGGCGGTCGACCTCGCGCCGCGCCGGCCTTTTTTCGAGCGCCGCCACGGCCGGACCGAACGGCCGGTTGTGCAGCACCGAGCCGTCGATCAGCACCGCCTTCTCGGCCTCGCCCAGCGCGGCGCGCTGCGGCAGCGCGCGTTCGAGGAAGGCGGCGCGGCCGGGCCAGGGCCGCGCCCTCGCCTCGAGGCAGCGGTCGAGCTCGCCGATCTGGAAAGGCGGGAAGGCGCCGGGGAAGCTCGCGGTCGCCCGGGCGGCATAGGCGAGCTCGGCGGGGTCGGCGAGGCGGCGGCCGGCGCCGCCCGCGTCCTGAAAGGAGAGCGTGAGCCGATGCTCGGTCTCGATCACCTCGGGCGGCGAATTCAGGCGCAGCAGCTCGGGATAGCCGTGGAAATCGGTGACGGTGACGAACAGGTCGAGCGGCTGGTAGTCGGGCAGCAGGGGATCGCCCTTCGGCCCCTGCTCCATCGCCTCGAACGCGTTCAAGATGAGGTTGGTCAGCTGCGGCCCGCCGAACGGCGGCGCCAACCAGGGCGCGCGCACGAACTTGGCGAGCTTGGCCTTGATTTCGGCGCGATGGCCCGCCTCGACCGTCTGGTCGATCCCCGCGCGCGCCGACAGCGCCCAGGCGAAGGGAATGGCGCTCGCCTTGGCGAGCCGCGTCAGGGCGCCGCCGCCCGGCGCGAGCAGCGAATCGACGTCGGCGGAATCGAGCCAGAGATCGGTCAGCGGATCGATCGTCTGGCCGGTTGCGATCGCGTGGGAGAGGAAGATGGCATTGATCCCGCCGGCGCTCGCCCCGGCGAGGATGTCGACGAGGATCCTGAGGTCGATCCCGGCCTCGGCGGCGATGGTGCGCAAGAGCTTTGCATAGATGTCGTCATGCGCCGCTTCCGCAGCGTCGCTCGAATGGACCGCCTGGCTCGCCTTGGCGAGGCGCCAGATCTCCTTGGTGATGCCGTGCATATAGACGGCGAGGCTGACGCCGCCATAGCAGACCAGCGCGATCCGGAGCTCCTTCTCCTGCATGCGCCACAGGGTGGCAGGAAGGCGGTGCGCTGTCGAGCGAGGCGCTTTTCTTCGTCGAATCGCCCGGCTAAGGCGGCGGCGCCGGACGAGCCGGCGCCGAGGGAGTTGGATTTCCAAGCCTGTGCAGTTGAGGCGCCTCGTCTGGTATTTCGTCGCAGGCCTCGTGGCGGCCGCCGCCCTGTGGGCGCTGGCGCTGCGCGTCACCACGCCGCTGCCGGCGCCCGCCCACCGCTTCGACGTCGCGGTCAGCGGCGGCGGCGGGCCGCGCCCGCATGCGGTCGATTATCTGCGCCTCGATGAGCGGCTTCACCGGCTGATGGCGGATCCGGCGATGGTCGGGCTTGCCGTCGGGATCGTCGAGGGCGGGCAGATCCGCTTCGTCAAGGGCTATGGCATCACGTTCGCCGGCGGCAGCGAGCGGGTGACGCCCGACACCGTCTTCCGCTGGGCGTCGCTCTCCAAGGGCGTCGCCGCCGACATGGTCGCGAGCCTCGCTCATGACGGCCGGCTGTCCCTGAACGATCCGGTCGGCCGCTACGCCTCCTCGCTGCGCCTGCCGGACGGCTACGAGCAGGTCGCGACCGTCGCCAACCTGCTCTCGCACACGCTCGGCCTGTTCGGCCATGCCCAGGACTCAAAGCTCGAGGATGGGATCGAGCCGCATTATCTGCGCGGCACCTTCGCCACCCTCCACAATATCTGCGCGCCGGGCGCCTGCCACGCCTACCAGAACGTCGCCTACGACGCCGCCTCGGAGATCGTCGAGCGGGTCACCGGCCGCCCCTATGCCGACGTGGTGCGCGAGCGCTTCTTCGCGCCGCTGGGGATGACCGGCGCGAGCATGAGCCGGGCCGGCCTGATGGCCGCGCCGAGTTGGGCGCGCCCGCATGTCGGCGCCCATCCGCTGGGGCCGGAGGAGGTCAACGACATCTATTACCGGGTCCCCGCCGCCGGCGGCGTCAACGGCACGATCAAGGACCTTTCGATCTGGATGCTGGCCCAGATGGGGCTGGCGGGGGACGTGCTGCCGGCCCCCGTCCTCGCCGCGGTCCAGACGCCGCGGGTGCGCACCCCGGGCGAGAATTTCCGCCGCCGCAAGTTCCGCGAGCGCACCGCCGCTTCCGCCTACGGGCTCGGCTGGCGGATCCTCGATTATGCCGGCCACCGCGTCGTCGGCCACCACGGCGGGGTGCGCGGCTACCGCTCGACGATCCTGTTCGACCCGCGCCTGCGTGCGGGCGTTGTCGTGCTGTGGAACTCGTCGAGCCCGCGGCCCAACGCGATCGAATATGAAGTGATGGATATGGTCTACCATCTGCCGTTCCGCGACTGGCTCGAGCTCGACAAGGCGCCGGAGCCCGCCGCCGCAGAGCCCGGCAACACGGTCCATGCGGAGAACGAAGGCGGCTAAAGCGGCCTCACTTCCGCCCAGATCGGCAGATGGTCGGACGCGCGCCGCGAGCAGGCGGTGCGATGGACGCCGCTCGCGACGATCTCGAGGTCGCGGCTGGCCATGATCCGGTCGAGGGCGACGATCGGGCGGCGGGCGTGGAAGGAGCGGCCGCACGGCGCGAAATCGTGATCGGCGCCGAACTCGCGCAGGCAGCCGCCGCGCGTGCTCCATTCGTTGAGGTCGCCCATCAGCACCGTCGGCGGCGCGCCGTCGCGCTCGTGGAGGTGGGAGAGGATCGCCTGCGCCTGCTGCCGCCGCCAGAGGCCGGAAAGATCGAGATGCATGCCGACCACCCGCAGCAGCACGTCGTCGAGCCGCAATTCGGCGAGCACGGCGCCGCGCGGCTCGAGCGAGGGCAGGCGGAAGAGATGATGCTCGCGCACCTCGATCCGCTTTTTCACCAGCAGCGCGTTGCCGTGCCAGCCGATGCTGCCCATGCGGTTGTCGATCTCGACCGGCTTGTAGTCGCTGTGCGCGTCGAGCAAGGCGAGCGGGATCGCGCTCGCTTTGGACCCGAACCGGCGGTCGGCCTCCTGCAGGGCGATGACGTCGGCGTCGAGCTCGTTGAGCACCTCGATCGTCCGCTCGGGCCGCCGCCGCCGGTCGGTGCCGATCGCCTTGCGCATGTTGTAGGAAGCGACGCGGATCATGGCGGGCCGGAAAATAGGGACAGTCCCCATTTTCTCAAGCGCGGGCGCGGGACGGGGAAAATAGGGACAGTCCCTATTTCTCTAGCGGCTGATCTTGCCGAGGCTGTGCTCGAGCGCTCGCGCCGCCTTGTCCGCCGCCTGGATCACCGCATTGTCGACCCTTTTCGCCTCGGCGTGGACGGCGACCGGCTCGTGGCCGGCGGGCCGCGCCTCGAGGCTGACCCGTTTGTCGCCGCCGCCCTTCGGGCCGTTGACGTCGGAGATGTGGATTTCGACCAGGCCGAGCCGCCTTTCGAACCGCTTCAACTTGCGGCGCACCTTCTGCTCGAGCCGGGCATTGGCGCCGTCGTCGCTCTTGATGTGGTTGTCGGTTCTGATCTGGACGAACACGCGCGGACTCCCTCGTTGCCTGTCAGCCTTGAATGCGGGCGCGGGCAAGCTGTTCCATCGCCGGCGGACGGTCAATCGATCTCCGAACCGGTGGAGATTGTGCGCGCGGCCCGGGCCGATTCGGGTTATGATCGCCGCAGCACACGGAGGGGGAAGGCAAATGGGACTCAGCGCGCTTCGTATCCGCAGGGACGCCTGGCGGCTCGCCGCCACCGACAAGACGCTCGAATGGTACGGCAAGGCGGTCGCCGAAATGAAGAAGCTGCCGCTCAATGATCCGACCAGCTGGCGCTACCAGGGCGCGATCCACGGCTATATTCGCAGCCGCGATCCGCTCAAGAAGTCGGGCGAGGCGCTGCCCAGCTCTGCCAACCAGACGAAATTCTGGAGCCAGTGCCAACACAACAGCTGGTATTTCCTGCCCTGGCACCGCGGCTATCTGCTGCAGTTCGAGCGGATCTGCCGCGGCCATATCGTCGCCCTCGGCGGGCCGGGGACCTGGGCGCTGCCTTATTGGGATTACAGCAACAATTCCGACCCCAAGTTCCGCCAGCTGCCGGTCCCGTTCCAGGCGAAGACGGTGGGCGGCAAGACCAACCCGCTGTTCGTCGCCCAGCGCGCGGTCAACCCGGCGGGCAGCGGCAACGTCGACCTGTCCTCGGCGGAGGTCAGTCTCGACTGCCTGAACCGCACCCACTTCGTCGGCACGTCGAGTGGCGGCAGCCCCGGCTTCGGCGGCCCGATCACCGATTTCAACCATGACGGCGGCACCGCCGGCGCGGTCGAGCGGACGCCGCATGGCGACATCCATGTCGCGGTCGGCGGCGACACCGGCTGGATGAGCTTCTTCGAGCAGGCGGCGCTCGATCCGATCTTCTGGCTCCACCATTGCAACATCGACCGGCTCTGGGAAGTGTGGCGCAGGCGATCGGCGAGCCTGGGCAACCCGACCCAATCGGCGTGGCTCAACAAGAAATTCAATCTGCACGATGCCGCCGGCACGGCGATTACCTTCACCCCGACGCAGATGGTGGACATCACCGCGCTCGGCTATACCTATGAGGACTTGACCCGACCGCTGGTGTCCGCCGTCACCGGTTTGGCGGCCGCCGCGGGCGCAGAGGAGGCCGCCATGCCCGCACCGCCTGCAGGACCACGGCCGCCGGCCGAGCTCGCCGGCGCCACCGCGAAGCCGATTCAGCTCGGCGGCTCGCCGACCGCCGCCAGCGTGCCGATCGCGGCTCCCGCCGTGGCGTTCGCCGAGGCGGCCGGCCTGGTCGGCGAGCCGGCGCCGGCGCGGCGCGTGTTCCTCAACATCGAGAACATCACCGGACGCGGCCCGCCCGGCACCTATTCGGTCTATGTCAACGTCCCCGAGGGCGGGAAGCCCGAGGACCATCCGGAGAGCTTCGCCGGCACCCTGCCGCTGTTCGGCATGGCCGAGGCGAGCCGGGCCGACAGCGCGCACGGCGGCAGCGGCCTCACCCACGTCCTCGAAATCACCGCGATCGTCGACCGGCTCCGCGCCGAGGGCGGCTGGCGGGAGGACAATCTCAAGGTCGCTTTCGTGCCGCTGCGCCCCGTTCCGCAAGGCGCCGACATCAAGATCGGCCGGGTGAGCGTCTATTACGGCTGAGGCGAAGGTCGCGGCGCTGGCCGCCTGGCCGTTCGCCGGCCCGCGCCGCCGGGCGGCGCTGGCGCAGCGCGCCGCCGCGCATCCGGAGATCTGGGTCTATGCGGCTGCCGCGGCCGCCTGGGCGGCGCTGCTGCTGATGCCGGTGAGCGGGGCGCTGGCGGCCTTTTGCTTCGGCGACGAGAGCGCGCTCGCGAACTGGTCGTTCGCCGCCGGCGCGACCCTGGCCACGGTCGCATGGCCGGCGGCTTTGGTTCATTGGCTGCTGATGGTCGCGGCGATGATGCTGCCGCTGACCGCGATGGCGCTGCGCCATGTCGCGATGCGCAGCTTCCGCGCGCGCCGTCGCCGGGCGATGGCAGTGTTCCTGGCCGGCTATGCCTTGGTCTGGGTGGCCGTCGCGCCGATCTATGCCGCGGCCGCCTTCGCCGGCCGGATGCTGGCCGGGGAGGGGCCGCTGCTGCCGCTCGGCGCGGCGCTCGCATTTGCCGCCCTCTGGCAGGCGACGCCGGCCAAAAGGCGCGCGCTGCGCCGTTGCCACCGGACGGCGCCGCTGGCCCCGTCGGGCTGGCAGGCCGACCGCGACGGCTTCGTCTTCGGCCTCGATCACGGCCGCGCCTGCCTGGCGTCCTGCTGGCCTTTGATGCTGGTCGCGGTCGCCGCCGGCCACCATCCCGCCGCGATGCTGGCGGCCGGCCTGTTCGCTTTGGCCGAGCGACGCCTCCTGCCGCCGGAGCCGCGGCGCAGCGCCGTCCCGTTCGCCGCCGCCGCCATGCTCTGCCTGGCGACCGCCGCGCTCTGAAAAATCGCTGGCCGTTCCTGTTTCGTTTCGCTATGGCGAAGCCATGGCCAAGCCGAGGAAACGCTATGTCTGCCAGCTGTGCGGGTCGGTGAGCGGCCGCTGGACCGGCCAGTGCGCCGATTGCGGCGAATGGAACAGCCTGGTGGAGGATGCGCAAGGCGTGGTGACGCCCTTTTCCGCCCGGCACAATCTGCGCTCGGGCGGGCGGCGAGTCGATCTCCTCGGCCTCGACGCCGAAGTGGCGCTGCCCGAGCGGCTGGCGACCGGCATCGCCGAGTTCGACCGCGCGCTCGGCGGCGGCCTCGTTGCCGGCTCGGCGACCCTGATCGGCGGTGACCCCGGCATCGGCAAGTCGACTCTGCTCCTGCAAGCGGCTGCGAGAGTCGCCGCACAAGGCCTTCCCGTCGCTTATATTTCTGGAGAAGAGGCTGTCGACCAGATTCGCCTGCGCGCGCGCCGGCTCGGGCTCGGCGCGGCGCCGTTGCGGCTCGCCGCGGCGACTTCGGTGCGCGACATCCTGACCACGCTCGGCGAATCGGCGCCGCCCGCTCTGGTCGTCGTCGATTCGATCCAGACCATGTATTCGGACCTGATCGAGGGCGCGCCGGGCACGGTCGGCCAGGTCCGCGCCGCCGCCCACGAGCTGATCCGCTTCGCCAAGGAATCGGGTGCCGCGCTCGCCCTCGTCGGCCACGTCACCAAGGACGGGGCGATCGCCGGCCCCAGGGTGCTCGAACATATGGTCGACACGGTGCTGAGCTTCGAAGGCGAGCGCAGCCACCAATATCGGATCCTGCGCGCGACCAAGAACCGCTATGGCGGCACCGAGGAGATCGGCGTCTTCGCGATGGGCGAAGAAGGTCTGGCCGAGGTCGCCAACCCTTCCGCCCTGTTCCTCACCCACCGCGGCGAGGCGGTGCCCGGCGCGGTCGTCTTCCCGGCGCTCGAAGGCACGCGCCCGGTGCTGGTCGAGATCCAGGCGCTGACCGTCCGCCTCGCCAGCGGCGCCACCCCGCGCCGCGCCGCGGTCGGCTGGGATGCGGGGCGCCTCGCGATGATCCTCGCCGTCCTCGAAGCGCGCTGCGGCCTCAGCTTCTCGACCTGCGAGGTCTATCTCAACGTCGCCGGCGGCTATCGGATCACCGACCCCGCCGCCGACCTCGCCGTCGCCGCGGCCCTCGTCTCGGCGCTTGCCGAGCGGCCGGTCCCGCCCGAGACGGTCGCGTTCGGCGAGGTCGCCTTGTCGGGCGAGCTCCGCCCGGTCAGCCACGCCGGCCTGCGTCTCAAGGAAAGCGCCAAGCTCGGCTTCGAGCGCGCCCTCGTTCCCGCCGCCCTCGCCGCGCAAAAGGGGCCGATGCGCCTGTCGGCCTTCCGCACCCTCGCCCATCTCGTTGACCATCTGCTGGGGCGCGGCTAGCCCGGACCCATGCGCCGCATCGCCCTTGCCATCCTCCCCGCTCTGGCGCTCGTACCCATCGCCGCGCGCGCTCAGGATGCCGACTACCGCCGGTTCCTCGAGCAGACCAACGCCGCCGCGCCGCCGCCGGCGCTCCAGGCCCTGCAGGCGCAGGCGCTCGACATGCTGCGCGGCAATGCCCGCGCCGAAGGCCGCTGCGCGCCCAGCGCGGTGAGGCTCGAGCGGCTCGAGAGCGCGACCGCGACCCGCATCATCACCCAAGGTGTGCGGGCCGGCGAGCTTAGGAACGGCTGGACGATGTACGGCCGCGCCGAGGGTTGTCCGCAACCCTATCTCGCCCATTTCATGGTGCTGCGCTTGGCCGACAACAGCCTACGGGTGGTGCTGGTCAACGAGGGCGAGACGCTGACCAATCCGTCATTGATGCGCGACATGGGCCATCTCGCCGCGCTCGCCGCGACCAATCTCGTGCGCCGCACCAATCCGCGCTGCGACGGCGCCGGCCTCAGGATGGGGCCGACCCGCGTCGTCGACCGGTCCCGGCTCGGTGCCTATTCGAACGGCGCCTATTTTTCCGGCAGCTGGTCCGAAGCCTGGACCTTCCTGGTCTGCGGCCGACGCGTCGAGATCCCGGTGACCTTCACCGCCGACGCCAATGGCGGCGCCGATTACGACGTCCGCGGCACCGAAGGACGAATCTTCGATTGAGCAGCCAGCTTTCCAACTTTGGAAACCTTCTCTACTCACTCCCCTCATGGGCCTCACCGCACTCGACATCATCGTCTTCCTGCTCGTCGGCGCCGGCCTGGTGGTCGGCTGGCTGCGCGGCTTCGTCGCCGAGATCTTGTCGCTGTTCGCCTGGTTCCTGGCGATCGTCGCCTTGCGCTACCTGCACGCGCCGGTGCGCGACCTGCTGGCCGGGCCGGTCGGCACGATCGCCGGCGCCTCGGTGCTCGCCTTCGTGATCGTGTTCGGCCTCGTTTTCCTCGGCGGCAAGCTCGCCTCGCGCCGCCTGGGCGGCCGAGTCCGCAACTCGGTGGTCGGGCCGGTCGACCGGCTGCTCGGCGCCGGCTTCGGCGCCTTGAAGGGCTTGATCGGCGCGACCCTGCTCTTCCTCGTCCTCAACCTCGTCTACGATACGATCTGGGGGCGGGCGGCGGTGCGCCCCGAATGGATGTCCGAATCGCGCACCTATCCCCTGCTCCAGTCGAGCAGCGCGATGATGGTCGACCTCGTCGAGGCGCGCCGCGGCGCGGCGCCCGGGGGCAATCAGTTGGAAGCCAACACCCAGAACGCGCAATGACCGGGCTCAGGCTGCACGACACGATGGCGCGCGAGAAGCGCGCTTTCGCGCCCGCAGATCCGGGCCGGGTGACGATGTATGTCTGCGGGCCCACCGTCTACAACCGCGCCCATATCGGCAATGCCCGCCCGGCGGTGGTGTTCGATGTGCTCGCCCGGCTGCTGCGCCACTCCTATGGCGAGAACAGCCTCGTCTATGCGCGCAACGTCACCGACGTCGATGACAAGATCATCGAGGCGGCGCGGGCCGAGGGGGTCGAACCCGCCGTCATCACCGCGCGCTACGAGCGTTTCTACAACGAGGACATGGGCGCCCTCGGAGTCAAGCTTCCCACCATCGCGCCCCACGCCACCGGCCATGTCGGCGAGATGGTGGCGATGATCGCGCGGCTGGTGGAGGCCGGCAACGCCTATGAGGCGGACGGCCACGTCCTGTTCCATGTCCCGAGCGACCCCGATTACGGCGCGCTCGGCCGCCGCGACCGCGAGGCGATGATCGCCGGCGCCCGCGTCGAAGTCGCGTCCTACAAGAAGGATCCGGCCGATTTCGTGCTCTGGAAGCCCTCGCCCGAGGGCGTGATCGGCTGGGACTCGCCCTGGGGCCGCGGCCGCCCGGGCTGGCACATCGAATGCTCGGCGATGATCGAAGCGCATCTCGGGCAGACGATCGACATCCACGGCGGCGGCCTCGACCTCATCTTCCCCCACCACGAGAACGAGATCGCCCAGAGCCGCTGCGCCCATGGCGGCGCGCCGCTCGCCCGCTACTGGGTCCATAACGGCTTCCTGTCGATGGCGGGCAGCGAGAAGATGTCGAAGAGCCTCGGCAACGTGGTGACCGTCGGCGAGCTGCTGGAGCAGGATCCGCGCGGCGAGATTTACCGGCTGGCGCTGCTCAAGGGTCATTATCGCCAGCCGCTCGAATGGTCGGACGAGCTGGTCGCCGAGAGCAAGGCGACGCTGAACGGCCTCTACCGGCGGATCGAGGGAATCGAGCATTGGGAGGGAGCCGAGATCGATCCGGGCGTGCTGGAGGCGCTGGCGGACGACCTCAACACGCCCGCCGCTCTGGCCAGCCTGCAGGCGGTCAGGGACGGCCGGGCGCTGAAGAAATCGGCCGAGCTGATGGGCCTGCTTGGCCAGGCGCCGGCCGAGTGGTTCGGCCGCGGGGTGCGGCCGCATTCGGCCGTGCGCGACGTATCGAGCGGCGTGGAAGAGAGGATCGCCGCCCGTGCCGAAGCCAAGAAGCGCCGCGACTTCGCCGAGGCCGACCGGATCCGCGCCGAGCTGGCGAAGGAGGGCATCGTGCTGGAGGACCGCTCCGACGGCACGACCGATTGGCGGCGCGCCTGACGCGCAGTAAGGGGAACATATGCCCGCCGCGCTCTACACCCGCGACATCCTTCGCCTGGCCGCGTCGATTCCGCACCAGCGCCGGCTGGCGGCGCCGCAGGCGACGGTCGAGAAGAGCTCGCCGGTCTGCGGCAGCCGCATCGTCGTCGACCTGGTCACGGACGCCGAGGGCAGGGTGGCGGAGCTCGGGCAGGAGGTGCGCGCCTGCGCGCTCGGCCAGGCGTCGGCGGCGCTGATGGGCGCCCATGCGCTCGGGCGGACGGCGGACGGGCTGGCCGCGGCGCGGGACGCGCTCGCCGGCTATCTTGCCGGCAGGCGCGAGGATCCGGGCGATTGGCCGGGCCTTGCGGTCTTTGCGACGGCGCGCGCCTATCCCGCGCGCCACGCCGCGATCCTGCTGCCGTTCGCCGCGGCCGCCGAGGCAGCAGCGACGGTGCCGGCGCGGTGACCGGCTCGCTCCTCCGCGACGCGGTGATTCTGCTCGGCTTCGCGCTCGCCTTCGTGCTCGTCTTCCGCCGGCTCGGGCTCGGCGCGACCCTCGCCTATCTGGTCGCCGGCGCGGTGGTCGGGCCGGAGTTGCTCGGCCTGGTCGGCGGCGCCCAGAGCAAGCTGCACTTCGCCGAGATCGGCATCACCCTGCTGCTGTTCCTGGTCGGGCTCGAGCTCAATCCGGCGCGGCTGTGGCGGATGCGGCACGACATTTTCCTGTTCGGCGGCCTCCAGGTCGTGCTGTGCGGCATCGCCACCGCCGCCCTGGTCTGGCTCGCCACCCGCTCGTCGGTCGCGGCGGCGTTCGCGCTCGGCCTGCCGCTCGCTTTGTCCTCGACTGCGCAGGTGCTGCCGCTGCTGCAGTCGGCCGGGCGCCTCAGGACTCCGTTCGGCGAGCGCGCTTTCTCGATCCTGCTGTTCCAGGATCTCTCGATCGTGCCGATGATCACCATCGTCGCGGCGATGTCGCGCAATCCCGCCGACGCCGGCGGACCGCCCGGCTGGCTGCTGTTCGCCTATACGTTGGTCGCGATCGTCGGCCTGGTGCTGGCCGGCCGCTTCCTGTTGAGACCCCTGTTCCGGCTGATCGGCAATCTCGGCGAGCGCGAGATGTTCGTCTTCGCCGGCCTGTTCACGGTGATCGCCAGCGCTGCGGTGATGCAGATGCTCGGCCTTTCCGCCGCGTTGGGCGCGTTCATCGCCGGGGTGATGCTCGCCGACACGCCCTATCGGCACGAGCTCGAGGCCGACGTCGAGCCGTTCCGCTCGATCCTGCTCGGCCTCTTTTTCCTCGCGGTCGGCATGGTGCTGGATCTCCATGCCATCGCCGCGCGCCCCTTTTTCGTGGTCGGCATGGCCGCCGCCCTGATCGCCCTCAAGGCGGCGATGATCATGGGCCTGGCGATGGCGTTCAGGATGGCATGGCGGCCGGCGCTCGCTTTGGGGCTGCTGCTCAGCCAGGGCGGCGAGTTCGGCTTCGTCCTGTTCGCCCAGGCGCAGAGCGCGATGCTGATCTCGCCCGAGGCGGCGAGCCTGTTCGGCGCCATCGTCACCTTGTCGATGGCGACCACGCCGTTCCTGATGATGGCGACCAGCCGGATGCGCGCCGAGCCGGTAGGCAAGGAGAAGCGTGCCGCGCCGGTCGCCGACGGCTCGAACGCGATCATCGTCGGCTACGGCCGGTTCGGCCAGACGGTCGGGCAGATGCTGGTCGCCCAGGGCATCCCGGTCACCCTGATCGACACCGACATCGAGATGATCGACGTCGCCGGCAGCTTCGGCGCCAAGGTCTATTATGGCGACGGCACCCGGCTCGACCTGCTCCGCCAGGCGGGCGCCGCCGAGGCCGAGCTGATCCTGTTCTGCATCGACGGCGACCAGCTCGACGGGGAATTGATGGCGGGCATCCACGAGGCCTTCCCCAAGGCCAGCATCTTCGTCCGCGCCTACGACCGCCGCGTCTTCCTGAAGCTCAAGGGCGCGCCGATCGCCGGCATCGTCCGCGAAGTGCTCGAATCGGCGATCAAGATGGCGCGGATGGCGATGGAGAGCGTCGGCGTCGACCTCGAGGAGGTCGACCGCACCGAGGAGCTCTACCGCGCCCGCGACCGCGAACGGCTGAAGGCGCAGATCGCGAGCGGCGACCTCCGCGCCCAGATCGACCGAATCATCACCGAGCCCGAACCGGTGGCCGAGACCGGCTAGGCGACGAAGGCGCGGCCGATGCCGCGGGTCAGCACCAGCGCGCCGCCTTTCTTGTCGTGCGCCATCCGTTCGGCGAGCCGCGCCGGCGCGACGTCGGTCCGGACCGGCAGCCCGGCCGCGGCGAGATGGTCGATCGCCCGCGCCGCCTCGGCGGGCGGGCAGAGGCCGCGCGCCACCGACAGCTCGAAGGCCATCGCCATGCCGATCGCCACCGCCTCGCCGTGCGGCAGGCCGGTCTCGGCCTCGATCGCATGGCCGAAGCTGTGGCCGAAATTGAGCAAAGCGCGCCGGCCCTTCGTGTCGCGCTCGTCGCCGGCGACCAGCGCGGACTTGGCGCGGACGCAGGTCTCGAGCGCATGGAGTCGCGCCGGCCGGTCACCGGCGAGCAGAGCGGCGCCGTTCGTTTCGCACCAGGTGAAGAAGTCGGGATCGGCGATCAGCGCGTATTTGACGACCTCGGCATAGCCGGCGCGCAGCTCGCGCGCGGGCAAGGTGGCGAGCGCATCCGGATCGATCAGCACCTGCGCCGGCCGGTGGAACGCGCCGATCAGATTCTTGCCTTGGCGCGCATTGACCGCGGTCTTGCCGCCGATCGCGGCATCGGCCTGGGCGAGCAGGCTGGTCGGCACCGCGATCCAGTTGCAGCCGCGCTTGAGCAAAGATGCCGCGAACCCGGCGACATCGCTGACGACGCCGCCGCCGACCGCGACGACATGATCGGTGCGGCCGAGCCCCGCTTCGAGCATCGCATCGAGGAGGGCCTCGACCGTGGCCAGCGTCTTGCTGCCCTCGCCGGGCGCCAGCGCGAAACGCCCGGCGAAATCCGCGCCGAGCCGGTCCGGCCAGCCCGCCGCTTCGACGTTCGCGTCGGTGACCAGGAACAGCTTGCCGGGCGGCAGCGCCACGGTGCCGATCAGGCCCTCATCGATTCGAATCATTGCGCCGCCAGCGCCTCGACGATGCGGTCGACGACCTGCTCGTGGGGCAGCGCGCCGCCGCGGATGGTGAGATGCGCCTCGGCGTAGACCGGGTTGCGGATTTCGGCGAGCCCCCGGAGCAGGGCGAGCGGGTCCTTGCCCTCGAGCAGGGGCCGGTGGTCGCGGCGGCCGACCCGCCCCGCCAAAGTCTCGACCTCGGCGTCGAGCCAGATCGCGGTGCAGCGCGCGAGGATCAGCGCCCGCGTCTCATCGTCCATGAACGCGCCGCCGCCGGTCGCGATCACCCGCGGCGGCCCGGCGATCAGCCGGGCCAGCAGGTGGCGTTCGCCGTTGCGGAAATGAGTTTCACCGTGGCGTTCGAAAATCTCGGCGATGGTGAGGCCGGCGGCTGCTTCGATCTCCTCGTCGGCGTCGGCGAAGGGAAGGCCGATTCGTTTCGCCAGCCGCCGCCCGACGGTCGACTTGCCCGCGCCCATCAGGCCGACGAGCACGATCGATTTTTCGTGAGGCCGGCGCGTCGTCACCATGATCGGGGGCTATACAGAGCGCGCCCCGCTGGGGCAAAAGGCCGGCCATGCCCAGAACCAGCTTCGCCCCGACCCGCCGCCGCCGTTCGCCGGTCCCGATCCTCCTCGCCATCCTCGCCGCGCTGATCCTCGCTTTGCTGATCTATGCCTGGGCGAAGAACAGCGAGGTGGCCCCGGCCAGGATCGAGCAGGACGTGACCAATGAGCTGGCGCACTAGGGCGCTGCTGCTCGCCGGCGCGGCCGCGGCGCTCGCCGCCTTGCCCGCGCTCGGCCGGACCACGCCCGAGTCGCTGCTGCCGCCGGGCTTCGGCGACCCGCAGAACCTGCCGCCGCCCGAGGAGAAGGCGCCGCCGCAAAAGGCGCGTCCGACGCAGGTCGGCAACGAGGTGGACAACCAGCTGTCCGGCAATTTGATGGGCGACGTCGAGGAGGTGCAGCTCGACCAGTCGGCGCTGCCGCGGCCGACCAATTATTTCACGATTCCGGAGGGCTCGGCCCGTTCGACCGACTTCGTCGGGCCGTTGGCGCCCGGCAATTTCGGGCTCGGCGACGATGCGTTCGGCGTTCGCAACGGCCCGCTCTACGCCGCTTTGATGGGGCAGCTCGACGCGCCGCTGCCGTCGCGCTGGACCTCGATCCTGCTGCGCCGCGCGCTGCTCTCCCGCCTCGCGGTGCCGGCCGGCGTCCAGCCGGTCGACTGGGTCGCGGAGCGCGCCGCCTTGCTGCTGCGGATGGGCGAGGCCGACGCGGCGCGGATGCTGGTCGAGGCGGTCGACGTCGAGCAATATACGCCGCGCATGGTCGAGGTCGCCGCGCAGACCGCGCTCGCCACCGCCGACCCGTCCGCGCTCTGCCCGCTGGTCGGACCGGCGCGGAGCTGGTCCCACGATCCGGTCTGGATCCTCGCCGACGGCATGTGCGCGGCGCTGGAAGGCGAGGCGGCGCGGGCCACCGCGTTGATCGATCAGGCGCGCGACCAGGCCGGGACCAGCATCGATCTCCTGCTCGCCGAGAAGGTGATCGGCGCCGGCGCCGGGAGCCGCCGGGCGGTCGACATCCAGTGGGAGGGCGTCGACGAGGTCAATCCCTGGCGCTTCGCCCTCGCCAGCGCCGTCGGCCTCCAGGTCCCCGACCGGCTGATGAACGCGGCGCGGCCCGAGATTCGCGCCTGGCTCGCCCGCGCGCCGATGGTGCCGCTCGATCAGCGCCTCGACGCCGCCTCGACCGCGGCGGCTCTGGGCGTCTTCTCTTCGCACTCGCTGGTCGAGCTCTACAGCCTGATGCTCGACGAAACCGACCCTGCCGAAGTCTCGGGCTCGATCGGCGCGCGGCTGCGCACCGCCTGGGTCGGCCGCGACGTCGCCGAGCGGATGGGGGCGATCCGCGAGCTCTGGCGCGGCGCCGAGGCCCCGCAGCAGCGCTACGCCCGCTCGATCCTCACCGCCGGCGCCGCCGCCCGGATCGCGCCCTCGGCCGACCTTTCCGGCGATGCCGGCGACCTCATCGCCTCGATGCTGAGCGCCGGCATGGACCGCGAGGCGGCGGCCTGGGCGGGCGTCGTCGAGCAGGCCGGGGAGGGGAGCCGCGCCTGGGCCCTGCTCGCGGTCGGCGCGCCGCGGCCGGTCGTCGCCGACCGCCTCGACGCCTTCGTCTCGGCCGACGACAGCGCCGGCCGCCAGCGCTCGCAGCTGCTCGCCGCCGCGCTCGCCGGGCTCGGCCGGATCAATGCCGACCGGGCGGCGCGGGCCGGCTTCAGGCTCGGCGCCGAGGACCGCTGGACGGCGGCGATCGACGAGGCGGCGCGGGCGCGCGCGCCCGGCGCGGTCGCCCTGCTCGCCGGCATCGGCATGCAGACCGCGACCTGGCGCGGCGTCCCGCCGCCCTATCTGTTCCGGATCGTGCGCGCGCTGCGCGCGGTCGGGCTCGACTATGAGGCGCGGATGATCGCCGCCGAGGCGGTGGCGCGGCTGTAGCGGGCGCCGCGATCAGTTCGAGCCGGCGGCCGCCATCGTCGCCGGGTTGTTGTCGATCATCTGCCAGCCCGGACAGCTCGATCCGCTGCACGGCGTGTTGGTGTAGCGCCAGAGCCGGCCCGTATTGTGGAGCTGGAACAGGGTGACCCCGTCCGTCACCAGCACCTCGCTGGCGGGGTTGTTGTCGATCATCTGCCAGCCCGGGCAGCCCGAGCCGCCGCACGGCGTGCCGGTATGGCGCCAGATCAGGCCGCTATCGTGGAGCTGGTAGAGGCTTCCGCCGGCCGCCGCGATCGCGATCGTCGCCGGATTGGCGTCGAGCATCTGCCAGCCGGGGCAGCCGGCGCCGCTGCACGGTGTCCCGGTGTAGCGCCAGACCCGGCCGGTGCTGTGCAGCTGGTAGAGGTTGCCGGCGCTGGCGGCGATCGCCTTGGTCGCCGGATTGTTGTCGAGCATCTGCCAGCCTGGGCAGCTGGCGCCGCTGCAGGGCACGCCGGTGTAGCGCCAGATCGACCCGTCGCCGTGGAGCTGGAAAAGCCCGCTGCTGCTCGCGCTGATGGCGGTGGTCGCCGGATTGTTGTCGAGCATCTGCCAGCCTGGGCAGCTCGCGCCACTGCACGGGGTGCCGGTGTAGCGCCAGATGCGCCCGTCGCCGTGGAGCTGGTAGAGCGAGCCGCTGGTCGCGGCGATCGCCCGGGTCCGCGGATTGTTGTCGAGCATCTGCCAGCCCGGGCAGCCGCCGCCGCCGCACGGGGTGCCGGTGTAGCGCCAGATCCGGCCGCTGCGGTGGAGCTGATAGAGATTGGAGGTGCTGGCGGCGATCGCCGTCGACTGGGGGTTGTTGTCGATCATCTGCCAGCCCGGGCAGCCCGAGCCGCCGCACGGCGTCCCGGTGTAGCGCCAGATTCCGCCGCCATAGTGGATCTGCATCAGCTGGAGGGATTGGGCCGGCGCGGCCGCCGACCATCCGAGCATGCCGATCACGATCATCGCGCATTGCAACATCCGCCGCATGGCAGCCTCCCGTTCAGGTCAGTCGGAACCGATCATCCGAACACGCGACCGCGCTTATTCTTGATCGTTACAGGGCCGGCGACTCGATGATTTCTTCGCTAGTCTAGTCGGCGGCGCTCAAAGAGTCCAATTCGCGACCGCCGCGAAACCTGGTGAGCGCGGGCCTGGAGTCGGCTACAAGCGGGCGACGATATGGACACAGCTTCGCGATCTGGGCGCACCGGCGAGGACGGCCAGCGCATCGCCGCCTTCCTCGAGATGATGGCGGCCGAGGCCGGCGCCGCGCGCAACACCCTGCTCGCCTACGAACGCGACCTCAAGGGCGCCTCCGAGCTGCTCGGCGGCCGTCTCGCCGAGGCCGCGCCCGACGAGATCAGGCGCCTCGCCGAGGCCTGGCTGCCGCTGAAGCGCGCCACCGTCGCGCGCAAGGCGGCGGCGCTGCGGCGCTTCTACGGCTTTCTCCACGACGAAGGGATGCGCGCCGACGATCCTTCGGCGGCGCTGCCGCGGCCGACCAGCGCGCGGCCGCTGCCCAAGGTGCTCGATCACCGCGCGGTCGACGCCCTGTTCGCCGCGATCGAGCGCCGCAAGGCCGCGGGCGGGACGGCGGCGCTGCGCCTCGCCGCCCTGATCGAACTGCTCTACGGCTCGGGCCTGCGCGCCAGCGAACTGGTCTCGCTGCCGCGGGGCGCGGTCTCGCCCGACCGGCCGTTCCTGATCCTCAAGGGCAAGGGCGGGCGCGAGCGGCTGGTGCCGATCTCGGACCGCGCCCGCGCCGCCGTCGCCGACCATGCCCGGCACGTCCCCCGCGACGTCCTCTATCTGTTTCCGTCGGGCAAGAAGCATCTGAGCCGGATGCGGCTCTACCAGCTCGTCCGCGCGCTCGCCGCCGATGCCGGCATTCCCCCCGAGCGGATCAGCCCGCACGTCCTGCGCCACGCTTTCGCCACCCATCTCCTGGAGGGCGGCGCCGACCTGCGCGCGGTGCAGATGCTCCTGGGTCACGCCGACATCGCCACCACCCAGATCTACACCCATGTCGATTCGCGGCGCCTGATCGACCTCGTCAACCAGCGCCATCCGCTCGCCGACCGGAAGACGCGTGCCCGGGCGACAACGGATTGATGGGTCGGACATCTGGTAACATATCCGCGGCCGAGCCCCCTCACCCCAACCCTCTCCCCGCCGGGGAGAGGGGGTTGGAGGCGCGTTGACGCGAAGCCGAACCCGGCTTAACCCGCGCCGCTCATGGCCACCTATCTCGACTTCGAAAAGCCGATTGCGGAGCTGGAGGCGCGCATCGCCGAGCTGCGCGAGACCGCTTCGGCCGACGAGGCGAACATCGCGGCCGAGATCGCCCGGCTCGAGGAGCGCTCGGCGCGGCTGCTGCGCGACACCTATGCCCGGCTCACGCCCTGGCAGAAGACCCAGGTCGCCCGTCACCCCGAGCGGCCCCATTTCGGCGACTTTGTCGCGGCCCTGGTCGAGGATTTCGTACCGCTGGCCGGCGACCGCAATTTCGCCGACGACAGCGCGGTGGTCGGCGGCCTCGGCCGCCTGGACGGCCGCAGGATCGTCGTCATCGGCCAGGAGAAGGGCAACGACACGGTCAGCCGCCTCGAGCACAATTTCGGCATGGCCCGGCCGGAGGGGTATCGCAAGGCGATCCGGCTGATGGACCTCGCCGACCGGTTCGGCCTGCCCGTGGTCACCCTGGTCGACACGCCGGGCGCCTTTCCCGGGGTCCAGGCCGAGGAACGCGGCCAGGCCGAGGCGATCGCCCGGGCGACCGAAAAGTGCCTCGCGATCGGGGTTCCGCTGGTCACCGCGATCACCGGCGAGGGCATGTCGGGAGGCGCGATCGGCATCGCCGCCGCCAACCGGGTGCTGATGCTCGAACATTCGATCTACGCGGTGATCTCGCCCGAAGGCTGCGCCTCGATCCTGTGGCGCACCGCCGACAAGGCGGCCGAGGCGGCCGAGGCGATGCGGGTCACCGCCGCGGACCTGAAGCAGCTCGAGGCGATCGATCGGATCGTGCCCGAGCCGGTCGGCGGCGCCCACCGCGACCCGGCCGCGGCGATCGCGACGCTCGGCGCCGCGCTCGGCGAGGAGATCGACGCGCTGCTGCCGCTTTCGCGCGAGGAGGTTCGCGGACAGCGCCGCGCCAAGTTCCTGGCGCTCGCCTAGTTGTTCCGCCCCGTCATTGCGAGGAGCGCAGCGACGAAGCAATCCAGACGGGCTCCGAGGCCGAGCTGGATTGCTTCGCTACGCTCGCAATGACGGGTGGGGGTCAGCAGATAAGAGAAGGGCGGCGGAATTGCTTCCGCCGCCCCTCGCAACGTCAATCGTGTGAGCGGGATTAGCCGTTCATCGCCGAAGAAACGTTGTTGAAGGTGCCCTTCAGGCTGGTGCCGAGGCCCTGCATGGCCGTGATGGCGGCGACAGCGATGAGAGCGGCGATCAGGCCATATTCGATGGCGGTGGCGCCTTTGCTGTTCTTGATCAGCTTGCGAATGAACATTTCCGGTCTCCTTGGTTCCACATTCCTTGCGGAAGTCCACACTTCCTGGCCGCCCGCGCTTGGTTCATGGGTCGACTGTCGCCTGCATAAGCGAGGGAAGTTGCCAAACATTTAATGCGCGACCCGTGGAAGCGCGGTGAAACCCGGCGGCGCGCCCAACGAAAAGGGCGGCGGGACCGAGTCCCGCCGCCCTTCGCTCGGGCGTTGTGCGCGGATGCGCCTAGCTGTTCATCCCCGAAGAGACGTTGTTGAAGGTGGTCTGGAGGCTGGTGCCCAGCCCCTGCATGGCGGCGATCGCGGCGACCGCGATCAGGGCGGCGATCAGGCCATATTCGATGGCGGTGGCGCCTTTGCTGTTCCTGATAAGCTTGCGAATATACTGCATTTCTCTGTCCTCGTGGTTTGTCCCGCTCGTTCCGGCGGATGCGATTGGTTCTGCGCGAAGTGCGTTACCGAACCGTTAATCCCGCCTGCCGTGAGTCCTGCAGGTGGGAGCGAGGGCGGCGCCGGCCTCAGCTGTTGTTGCGGACGGCCCCGGAGACGTCGTTCCACATGTCCGAGGTGGTGGTGCCCACTGCGGCCACGCCGACGATCATCGCCAGGAAGATCATCGCCAGGATGAGCCCATATTCGACCGCGGTCGCGCCGCGCCGGTCCCGGAAAATATCGTGCAAAGGTCGCATCGGCCCCATCCTTGGCATTGATTGGACGCAGATAGCGGGCATACCGTTAACGAAACCCTTCCAAGGGACGTTCGAGTGGAAAAAATCCCGACAATGACGGTGGTGGCGGCGGCGCTCGCGGATGAAGAAGGCCGGGTGCTGCTCCAGCAGCGCGCGCCCGACCGGGCGATGGCGGGGCTGTGGGAGTTCCCCGGCGGCAAGGTCGAGAATGGCGAGCTGCCCGAATGCGCGCTGGTCCGCGAGCTTCGCGAGGAGCTCGGGATCGAAGTCGCCGCAGCAGATCTCGCGCCGGCCTGCTTCGCCAGCGCGCCCAATGGCGGCCGCCACATGATCCTGCTCCTCTATCTGTGCCGGCGCTGGCAGGGCGCCCCCCGGCCGCTCGACGCGAGCGCGCTGCGCTGGGAGGCGCCGGCCGGGATGCGCGCGCTCGCCATGCCGCCGGCCGACGCGCCGCTGGTCGATCTGCTCGAGGCGCTGCTATGAGGCTGCGCCTCGCCGCGATGACAATTGCCCTGCTGTTCCTGTTCGTCGCCGTCGTCGCGCTCGTCAGCCTGCTCGGCGACCCCTACCAGATGGATTTCGTCAGCTATTGGGCGGCGGCGCGGCTGGTCCTCGAAGGCAATCCCGCCGGCGCCTATGACGTCTCGCTGCACCGCGCCGTCGAGCTCGGCGCGATCCCGCTCGGCGGCGCCTTGCCGTTCGCCTATCCGCCCTGCTTCCTGGTTCTGGTGGCGCCGTTCGGCCTGCTCACCTATCCGGTCGCGGCCGCTTGCTGGGTGCTGCTCACTTTCGCCGCCTATGGCGCGGCGCTGCGGCGCTGGGCGCGGGAGCTGCTCTGGCTCGCTTTGTCCTTCCCGCCGCTGCTGGTCAACGCGATCACCGGCCAGGCGGGCTTCCTCACCGCCGCCTTGTTCGTCGCCGGCATGACGCTGCTGCCGAAGCGGCCGTTCGCCGCCGGGCTGCTGCTCGGCCTGCTGGTGGTGAAGCCACAGCTCGGCCTCGTCCTGCCGCTGGCGCTGCTCGCCGGGCGCGAGTGGCGGGCGATCGCCGGCGCGGCCGCCGGATCGTTCGGCCTGGTCCTCGTCAGCCTCGTCCTGTTCGGCTGGGGGCCGTGGCAGGCCTGGCTCGGCAATGCCGGCCTGATCGCGTCGATCGCCGGCGAGGGCCTTGCCGGTTGGCACCGCATGGCCAGCGTCTACGGCGCGCTGCGGCTTGCCGGCCTCGGCGCCGGGCCCGCCTGGATCGCCCACGGCCTCGTCGCGCTGGCCGCGGCCGGGGCAGCCTGCCTGATCTGGCGGCGCGAGCGCGAGATCGGCGCCCGGGCCGGCGCGCTCGCCGCCGCGACCGCGCTCGCGAGCCCCTATCTGTTCGTCTACGACATGCTGATCCTGGTGGTACCGTTCCTCTGGCTGGTCCAGCGCGGGCGCCACCGCCTGCTCCTGGCGCTCGCCTGGGCGGTTCTGCTGCTCGGCCTCGTCCAGGTCCTCGGCTGGAGCGGCGGACCGAACCTGGCGCCGCTCGCCCCGATCATCCTGCTGGCGCTGATCCTGCTTCAGCCGCGCGGCTTGAGCGCGTCGGCGAGCGAGACCGAGCCGCTGCCGCGCGGCGCCGCTTTGGGCTGACCGGGCGCGGGCGCCCAGCCGGCGAGGTGGACGATCTCGAACCGCTCGACCGTGCCGCCTTCCTCCTCGAAATCCGCGATCGCGGCGGCGAGGCCGCGGCGCCCGAACGGCGCCCGGTCGCGCGCGGCGAGGATGTTGGTCGCGGCCGCTCCCCGGAGATCCTCGATCAGAGTCGCGAAGGCCGCATAGCGCAGATCGAGCCGCTCGGTGTCGGCGACGGGGAGGGCGAAGCCGGCGCGGGTGAGAAGGTCGCCGGCCGCGCGCACGTCGATCTGGGGATGGATGCGGGGTGCCGCGGGCCGGCCCTCCGCTGCCTCCGCCGCCCGCAGCGCCCGCCGCAGCCGCGGCAGGCTGCCGGCGCCGAGGAAAGCGGCGAGGAACACGCCGTCCGGGCGCAGCGCGCGGCGGATCTGGATCAGCGTTCCGGGCAGGTCGTTGACCGTGTCGAGCGCGCCGGCCGAGACGATCAGGTCGAACGAGGCGGCGGCGAAGGGGAGGCGATCCTCGTCCCCGGCGAAGCCGGTCACGTGAAGGCCGCGCTCCCGCAGCCGCTCGCCCAGATGGAAGCCGCCGAGATCGAGCGCGTCGGCAAAGGGCCGAGTCACGAGATCGAGCCGGGCGAGCAGCTCGTCGGCCATGTGGCGAAGCAGATAGCCGGCGCCGCCGCGCGCCGCACGGTCGCGGCGCAGCCGCCGCAGGCCGCGGTCGAAAGGTCCCTCGGGATTCACCCGGCTGCTATAGCAAAGCGTCCGCGCGCGGACACGCCCGCTGTCCGCTTTCGGACAATCGTCGTCATTGCGAGGAGCGAAGCGACGAAGCAATCCAGCCGAGCGGGGCGACAAGTTGGATTGCTTCGCTCTGCTCGCAATGACGGGGGTGGCGGGAAAGCTCGCTGGCACGGCTCTTGCGTCTTTGGAGCTATCTGCGCTTGGCCTTCCCCGGGCTTGCCGATAAAAGCCGCTGAAGCCGAACAAGTGTATTGCATCACTAAAACAGTTATGCGAGTAAAGCCGCGACGATGACAGAGCATGTTTTCGAACCGATGCGCCGCGCGATGGTGGCGAGCCAGCTCCGCACGACCGGGGTCAACGATCCGCGCGTGGTCGCGGCGATGGGCGAGGTGCCGCGCGAGCGGTTCGTGCCGGCCGACCGGCTCGCGCTCGCTTATGCCGACGCTGTGGTGCCGGTCGCGCCCGGCCGTGCGCTCAACCCGCCGATGGCGGTCGGCCGGCTGCTGACCGAGGCGCGGCTCGGCGGCGATGAGCGCGCGCTCGTGATCGGCGCCGCCACCGGTTATTCGGCGGCCGTGCTTGCACGCCTCGTCGCTTCGGTCGTCGCCCTCGAGGAAGATGACGAACTCGCCGCTTTCGCGAAGAAGGCGCTGGTGGGCAGCGGGGTCGAGCTGGTCAGGGGGCCGCTCGCCAGGGGCCATGCCAAAGGCGGCCCGTACGATTTCATCCTGATCGACGGCGCGGTCGAGATCGTGCCGCCGGCGATCGTCGAGCAGATCGCCGACGGCGGCGAGATCGCGCTCGCGATTCTCGACGAGGGCGTCAGCCGGCTCGCGATCGGCCGCGTCGTCGCCGGCGCGTTCGGAACGACCATCTTCGCCGACGCCGAGACGGCGTCTTTGCCGGGGTTCGCAAAGCCCCGCGGTTTCAGTTTCTAGTGGACGGAGTGAATTGATGCGGGGACGCATGCTGGCAGCGGTCGCGACGGTCGCCTTGAGTGGGGCCGCCTTCGGCCAGACGCGGACGGTCGTCGCGCCGCCCCCGGCGCCGGCGCAGGGGCCGACCCAGTCGCTGCGCGAGGCGCTGGTCAAGACCTACGCCACCAATCCGACGCTGATGGCCCAGCGCCAGTCGCTGCGTGCGACCGACGAGAATGTCGACATCGCCCGCGCCGCCGGCCGGCCGCAGCTCTCGGCGACGGCGGGGCTCAACCAGGACGTCATGACCACCAATATCGCCGGCGCCAACGGCCGCGACTTCAACGTCGGCGCCAGCGCCAGCCTGCCGCTCTTCTCGGGCGGCCGGGTCCGCAACTCGGTGCGCGCCGCCAACACCCGCGTCGAGGCCGGCCGCGCCGACCTGCGCGCGACCGAGGGCGACGTCTTCACCGAGGCGGTCGCCGCCTATATGGACGTGATTCGCGACCGTTCGATCGTCCAGCTCAACCAGAACCAGGTCCGCGTCCTCGGCACCAATTTGCAGGCGACCCGCGACCGCTTCGAAGTCGGCGACCTCACCCGCACCGACGTCGCCCAGTCCGAGGCCCGGCTGGCGCTGGCGCGCAGCTTCCTCGCCGGCGCCGAAGGGCGCCTGCAGGCCAGCGAGGAGAATTACCGGCGGGTGATCGGCGAGCTTCCCGCCGACCTCGCGCCGCCGCCGGCCTTGCCGCCGCTGCCCGCCAATCCGGACCAGGCGGAAAACGTCGCGCTCGCCAACAATGCCGATCTCACCGCGATCGCCGCCCGGGCGCGGGCGGCCGGCTTCGACGTCGCGGTCGCGCGCGGCGGGCGGCTGCCGACCATTTCCGCGGTCAGCTCGACCCGCTACTTCAATTCGCTCGGCCGCGCCGACGAGGCCGCCGGCCTGCCGGAAGGCACGCTGCCGAACAGCACCACCTCGACCGGAATCGGCCTGTCGCTGAGCATGCCGCTCTACCAGGGCGGCGCCGCGGCGTCGCGCGTCCGCCAGGCGCAGGCGCTGCGCGGCCAGCTGCTCGAACAGGCGATCGGGGTCGAGCGGCTCGTCATTTCCAACGTCCGCGCCGCCTTCGCCTCCTATCAGGCGGCCAACGAAGCGATCGAATCGAACACGATCGCGGTTGCCGCCAACCAGCTCGCGCTCGAAGGCACCCGCGCCGAGCAGACGGTCGGCACCCGCAACATCCTCGACGTGCTCAACGCCGAGCAGGAGCTGTTGAACAGCCAGGTGCTGCTCGTCACCGCGCGCCGCGACGCCTATGTCGCCGGCTTCCAGCTGCTCAACGTGATGGGCATGGCCGAGGCCGAGGATCTGAACCTCGACGGCGGCCCGCTCTACGACCCGACGATCAACTATAACCGCTATGCCGGCAGCTGGTCGGACTGGGACGACGGGCCGCGGATCGTGCCGGTCTCGACCCGCACCGCCCCGGCCGAAGCAAACAGCCCCGTGACAGCGCTGCCGCATTGAGCCATAAGGTCCTCGTTATGGGGGATATTCAGCAGGACCCGTCGATGGAGGAGATCCTCGCCTCGATCAAGCGCGTGATCGCCGAAGATACGCGCGCGGCCTCGACCGCCGCGCCGCGGCCGTCGCGCCGGATCGCGCGCCCCGAGCCGGCCCCCGAAGAGGACGTGCTCGAGCTCGACGATCCGGTCTCCGAAGCCTCCGGGCTGCTTTCCGAGGATGCCGCCGCCGCCAGCCGCCAGCGGCTCGCCAGCCTGTCGGCGCTGCGCCAGCGCAGCGAAGCGCCGGCCGACGGCGGCGCCCTCGAAGCGGTGGTCCGCGAGATGCTGCGGCCGGTGCTCAAGGACTGGCTCGACCAGCACCTGCCCGAGATCGTCGAGGATCTCGTCACCCGCGAGATCGCGCGGATAACGGGGCGCGACCTCTAGTTTCGTTTCGCCGGCGGTGCTAGGCGCCGCGCCATGAACAAGCTCATGCTCGCGGGCCTCGGCCTGCTCGCTTTCGCGCAGGCGCCGGCCGCCGTCGCCCGCCCGATCACCGCCACCGACCTCGCCACCATGCGCCGACTCGCTTCGCCTAGCATTTCGCCGGACGGGGCCTGGGCGGTCTACCAGCTCAGCGAAACCGACCTCGCCGCCAATCGCCGCCGCAACGATTTGTGGCTGCTCGACCTGCGCCAGGCGGGCGCGCAGCCGGTGCGGATCGCGTCCGCGCCCGACCATAACGAGCACGACCCCCGTTTCTCGACGAACGGCCGGGCGATCTATTTTCTGAGCGACGCTTCCGGCAGCGACCAGCTCTGGCGGGTGGCGCTGCCCGGGGGGACCCCCGAGCGGGTCACGGACTTTTCCACCGACATCAGCGGCTATCTGCTGGCGCCGTCGGGCGACCGGATCGCGATCTGGGCCGACCGCAACCTGGCCTGCGCGGACATCAACTGCGCCAGCATGCCGGCGGCGGCCGCGGGACGGGGAAGCGGCCGCGTCTACGATGAAACCTTCGTCCGCCACTGGGATGCGTGGAGCGAGCCCGGCGTGCGCTCGCGGATCTTCACCTTGCCGCTGGTCGACGGCCGGCCGCAGGGCGCGGGCACGCCGGTCTCCCCGACCCTGGTCGGCGATGCGCCGTCCAAGCCGTTCGGCGGCGCCGAGGAGCTCGCCTGGAATCCCGACGGCCGCACCCTCTATTTCACCCTGCGCGAGGCGGGCCGGCACGAGCCCAATTCGACCAACATGGACATTTTCGCGGTCCCCGCCGATGGCGGCGCGCCGCCGGTCAACCTCACCGCCGCCAACCAGGGGATGGACATGCTGCCGGCGGTTTCGCCGGACGGCCACTGGCTCGCCTACACCGCAATGGCCCGCCCGACCTACGAAGCCGACCGCCAGGTCGTCCAGCTGCGCAACCTCGCCACCGGCGAGACCCGCGCGCTGACGCAAAGCTGGGACCGCTCGGTCGGCTCGATCGCCTGGGCGCCCGACGGCCGCGGCCTTTACGTCACCGCCGGCGACACCCTCGACGACGCGATATTCCGGATCGACATACGCACCGGCCGGGTCACCCGCCTCACCGAGGGCGGCACCGCCGGCAACGTCGCCCCTGCCCGCGACGGGGCCGTCTATTATACGCTGAACAGCCTCCAGGCGCCCGACGACTTCTACCGGCGCGACCGGCGCGGCCATGTCGCGCAGCTGACCCGCGTCAACGCCGACAAGTTGGCCGAGCTCGACCCGGTCGGCGTCCGTCGCTTCCATTTCGCCGGCGCCCATGGCGACACCGTCTGGGGCCAGATCGTCGAACCCGCCAGTCCAGAAGGCCGGCTGCCGACGCTCCTGCTCATCCATGGCGGGCCGCAGGGCTCATTCGGCAATGCCTGGTCCTACCGCTGGAACCCCTGGGTGTTCGCCGCGCCGGGCTATGGCGCGGTGACCGTCGATTTCCATGGAAGCACCGGCTACGGCCAGGCCTTCACCGACGCGATCAACCGCGATTGGGGCGGCGCCCCGCTCGAGGATTTGCGGCTCGGCCTCGCCGCCGCGGGACGCGAGGATGCCAGGCTCGACGTCGCCAATTCCTGCGCATTGGGCGGCTCCTATGGCGGCTTCATGGTCGACTGGATCGCCGGCAACTGGCCCGACGGCTTCAAATGCCTGGTCAGCCATTCCGGCGTGTTCGACCAGCGCGCCATGGCCTATGAGACCGAGGAATTGTGGTTCAACGAATGGGAGTTCGGCGGGCCCTATTACGAGCCCGCGGCGGCGGCGATCTACGAGCGCAACAACCCGGTCAACTTCGTCCAGAACTGGCGCACGCCGATGCTGCTGATCCACGGCGAGCGCGATTTCCGCATCCCCTACAGCCAGTCGCTGGGCGCGTTCAACGCGCTTCAGCGCCGCGACGTCCCCTCGCGCCTGATCGTCTTCCCCGACGAGAATCACTGGATCCTGAAGCCCAACAACTCGATCCAATGGTATCGCGAGGTCCACGCCTGGCTCGACCGGTGGCTGCGTCACAATAATCCCTCCCCCTGAGGGGGAGGGTAGGGTGGGGGTTCACGGCGATGGAGGCCGCTCGCTGAATCCGTACCCCTACCCAACCCTCTCCCCATGGGAGAGGGCTTTCGTTAAGAGCCTCCACGATGAGCGAGCTGCCCAAGACCTTCGACCCGGCCGAGATCGAGGCGCGCTGGTATGCGCGCTGGGAAGGCGAGGGGCTGTTCCGCCCGGAGCGCGGCGAGGCGGAGCCGTGGACGATCGTGATGCCGCCGCCCAACGTCACCGGCTCGCTCCATATCGGCCACGCGCTCGACATCACCTTGCAGGACATATTGACCCGCCATGCGCGCCTGCAGGGCAAGGACGCGCTCTGGGTGGTCGGCACCGACCATGCCGGCATCGCCACCCAGATGGTCGTCGAGCGGCAGCTGAACGAGCGCCAGCAGCAGCGCACCGATTTCACCCGCGAGGCGTTCGTCGCCAAGGTCTGGGAGTGGAAGGCCGAAAGCGGCGGCGCGATCACCCGCCAGTTGCGCCGCCTCGGCGCCTCGTGCGACTGGACGAACGAGCGCTTCACCATGGACGAAGGGTTCTCGAAGGCGGTCGTCAAGGTGTTCGTCGAGCTTTACCGGCAGGGACTGCTCTACCGCGACAAAAGGCTGGTGAACTGGGACCCGCGGTTCCGGACCGCGATTTCCGACCTCGAGGTCGAGACGCGCGAGGTCCAAGGCCATTTCTGGCATCTGCGCTATCCGCTGGAGGACGGCTCGGGCGCGGTCTTAGTCGCCACCACCCGCCCCGAGACCATGCTCGCCGACATGGCCGTCGCGGTCCATCCCGAGGACGAGCGCTATGCCGCGATCGTCGGTCGGAACATCAAGCATCCCATCACCGGCCGGCTGATCCCCGTGATCGCCGACGCGCATGCCGACCCGGAGCTCGGCTCCGGCGCGGTCAAGATCACCCCCGGTCACGATTTCAACGATTTCGAGGTCGGCAAACGCGCCGGCTTCAAGCCTGGCGAGATGCTCAACATGCTCGATGGCGAGGGCCGGGTGGTGCAGACCGCCGACGGCCTGATCCCGGCCGAGCTGCTCGGCCTCGACCGCTTCGAGGCGCGCAAGCGGGTGGTCGCGCTGATCGACGCGGAAGGGCTGCTCGAAAGGGTCGAGGATCGACTGATCGCCACCCCCTTTGGTGACCGCTCGGGGACAGTGATCGAGCCCTGGCTGACCGACCAATGGTATGTCGATGCGGCGACGCTGGCGAAGCCCGCGATCGCGGCGGTGCGCGACGGCGACATCCGGGTCGTGCCCGAGACCTGGAAGAAGACCTGGTTCAACTGGCTCGAGAACATCCAGCCCTGGTGCGTCTCGCGCCAGCTCTGGTGGGGCCACCGGATCCCGGCCTGGTACGGGCCGAGGCTCATTGACGGTGCTGTCAGGTACGGGGGCCGCGACTATGAAAAAGACTGGAAGACCTTTGTCGCAAATAGCGAAGAGGAAGCGCTTGCTCTGGCCGAAGCTTATTACGGCAAGACCAAGTCGGGCATTGTCTTTCACGATAGCGCCAAAGACTGGGCTGCCGCACTAGGCTCGCCTGGAATACATCTCTATCGCGATACCGACGCGCTCGACACCTGGTTCTCCTCGGCGCTCTGGCCGTTCGCGACTTTGGGCTGGCCCGAGGAGACCGAGACGCTCAAGCGTCATTATCCCAACGACGTCTTGATCTCTGGCTTCGACATCATCTTCTTCTGGGACGCCCGGATGGCGATGATGGGCTACCAGTTCATGCACGAGCGTCCATGGAAGACGCTCTACCTGCACGGCCTGGTCCGCGACGCCAAAGGGCAGAAAATGTCCAAGTCGAAGGGCAACACGGTCGATCCGCTCGGCCTGGTCGACCGCTACGGCGCCGATGCGTTGCGCTTCACCCTGGCCGCGATGGAAAGCCAGGGCCGCGACATCAAGCTCGATGAGAAGCGCGTCGAGGGCTACCGCAACTTCGCCACCAAGCTGTGGAACGCCGCCCGCTTCTGCCAGGCCAATTGCATCGGCGCGAGCAAGACGATCGAGCCCCCCGCCGCAACGCTGCCCGTCAACCGCTGGATCGTCGGCGAGACGGTGAAGACCGTCCAGGCGCTCGACCTAGCGCTCGCCGAGCTGCGCTACGACGAAAGCGCCAACGCCATCTACCACTTCGTCTGGGCGACCTTCTGCGATTGGTATCTGGAGCTGATCAAGCCGATCCTCTCACCCCTCCCCCTCGATGGGGGAGGGCAGGGTGGGGGTGGCCTCTCCGCCGGCACAGAGCCTTTCGCTGAGTCCACCCCACCCCCAACCCCTCCCCATCAAGGGGAGGGGAGTGAGACCGCCGAGACCCGCGCCGTCGCCGCCTGGGTGCTCGACCAGATCCTGGTCATGCTCCATCCCTTCATGCCCTTCGTCACCGAGGAATTGTGGAACGCGATGGGCGAGCGGTCCTATCCGTTGATCCTCGCCAAATGGCCGATGCCGGACGCGCGCGCGCTCGATCCCGAAGCCGGCCCGGAGATCGACTGGCTGATCCGGCTCGTGAGCACCATCCGCGCGGTTCGTTCCGAACTAAACGTTCCACCGGGCGCGTTCGTCACGATGTCAATTCACAATGCAGCCGACGTGACCAAACGTCGCCTCGCTCTGAACTCGGACGCACTGATGCGGCTTGCGAGAGTTCATGGTCTAGCTCTGGTTGCTGATATGAAATCCGTAGGCGCCAGTGCTCAGTTCGTGTTGGACGAGGCAACCTATGCCCTGCATTTAGAAGGCGTGATCGACATTGCTGCCGAACAGACGCGCCTCGCCAAGGCCGCCGAGGCCGCGGAGAAGGAACGCGATGCGCTCGCCACCCGCCTCGCCAATCCGAGCTTCGTCGAGCGGGCCAAGCCCGAGGCGGTGGAGAAGGCGCGCGCCGACCATGCCGAGAAGGCGTCGGACGCCGAGAAATATCGCGCCGCCTTGGCCAGGCTCGGCTGATGGCGTCGCCGCCCGGCCAGCGCGATCTCACCAGCGGGCCGATCGGCAGGACTCTGCTCGCCTTCGCGGTCCCGACGCTCGCCTCCTCGATCCTCCAGTCACTGAACGGCTCGATCAACGCGATCTGGGTCGGCCGCTTCCTCGGCGAGGAGGCGCTCGCCGCGACCTCCAACGCCAATCTCGTCACCTTCCTGCTGATGGCGTTCGTGTTCGGCTTCGGCATGGCGGCAACGGTGCTGATTGGGCAGGCGTTCGGCCGGCGCGACGTCGACGGCGCCCGCCGCGCGCTTGGCACCGCGCTCGGCGCTTTCCTCCCCGTCGTGGCCGCAATCGCGATCCTCGGCTGGGTGTTCTCGCCGCAGCTGCTGCATCTGCTCGCCACGCCGGCCGAAGCGACGCCGTTCGCGCTCGCTTATCTGCGGGTCATCTTTCTCGCCATCCCGCCGGGCATGATCATGATCGTGCTGATGATGGGGCTGCGCGGCTCCGGCGACGCGCTGACCCCACTCTGGTTCATGATTTTCGGAGCCGTGCTCGACGCCGGCCTCAATCCGGTCTTCATCCTCGGCCTCGGCCCGGCGCCCGCACTCGGCATCGCCGGCTCGGCGACCGCGACCGTGATCGCCAATATCGTCTGCCTCGCCGCGCTCCTGGTCTACATCTACCGGCGCGATCTGCCGCTCCGGCTGCGCGGCGCCGAATGGCGCCATTTGTGGCCCGATCCGACGCTGCTGCGCGTGATCCTCGCCAAGGGCCTGCCGATGGGCCTGCAGATGATCGTCGTCGCCTCCTCGGCGCTGGCGACGATGGGCTTGGTCAACCGCGAGGGCGTCGACACCACCGCCGCTTTCGGCATCGCCATGCAATTGTGGACCTATATCCAGATGCCGGCAATGGCGCTCGCCGCCGCGGCGAGCGCGATGGCGGCGCAGAATATCGGCGCCGGCAAGTGGGATCGGGTCGGCGCGATCACCCGCTCGGGCATCGTCTACAATCTGGTCATCACCGGGCTGCTGGTGGCCTTGCTCGCCATCGCCGACCGGCCGGCGCTCGCTTTGTTCGTCGGCGGCGACAGCGCGGCGCTGCCGATCGCCCGGCATATCCAGCTGCTCGCGACCTGGAGCTTCCTGTTGTTCGGCGTTACCATGGTGGTGTTCGGGACCGTCCGCGCCAACGGCGCGGTGATGGGGCCGCTGATCATCCTCGCCATCGGCCTCTATCCGATTCGGCTCGGCTTCGCGCTCGGCGCCTATCCCTGGCTCGGCGCCGACGCGCTGTGGCTGAGCTTCCCGGTCAGCTCCTTCGCCAACATGGCGATGGCGCTGGCCTTCTACCTTCACGGCGGCTGGCGCAACGCGCGCATGGCAATGCCGATCGACCCCGCCGAAGCGGTCGAGGAGGCGGTGGGCGACACCGAGCCGGGCGGGCGGCTCAATCCGTCCGGCTAGGCTACATCACCGTGTCGGCGAGGTTCGACCGGTACCTGGTGTTGGTCTGGCGGTCGATGATCTCGATATAGACATAGCTCGGCGGGAGCTGGCCTTCGGGCAAGCCGAACCAGATATGGCCCATCGCCTGCGGGGTGCCCAGCGCGCAGAAGCCGTAGATGCGCCGGTTGGTCCTGTTCTCGAAGAAATCGACCCAGGAGCGCGACGAATTGTGGTTGTTGCCGCACGGCGGCAGCGCCGGCGCGGGCGCGAACATCGCGGCGGGATATTGGTCCTTGTTGAACACGTCGTAGCTGTAGCGCATGAAGTTCTGGCCGTTGACCGTATAGGGCTCGACCGCGGTCAGGTAGAGGATCGGGTTGGGCTGCGCTTGCGCCGCGCCGGCCCACGCCATGGTCGCCGCCGCGAACGCGGTGGCGAGGAATGCCCTTGATTTGAATCGTTTCATCGACGGTCCTTTCTTATGCAGGTGAAGGACTGGGATGCCGTGTGAATTGCCCCCTGCCGGTATTTGCCGGCACTGGGAGAATGACACCGATCGGGATCGGTTTCAAGGAAGCTGCGCTGTCCGGATCGGGCGCGGCGCTTTCGCCGCTTTGCAGGAGCGGTGGCGCGCGCTAAGCCCTGCCGCAATGCCGTCCGCTTCCTTCCCCGCCCTTCGCCTGCGCCGCACCCGCGCCACCGCGTGGAGCCGGGCGCTGGTCGCCGAGACGGTGCTGACCCCCTCGGACCTGATCTGGCCGCTGTTCGTCACCCAAGGCGAGGGGGTCGAGGAGCCGATCGCCACCCTTCCCGGCGTGTCGCGCTGGTCGGTCGACCGGATCGGGGAGCGCGCGCGCGAAGCCCGCGACCTCGGCATTCCCTGCGTTGCGCTGTTCCCGAACACGCCGCCCGCCTTGCGCACCGACGACGCGCGCGAGGCGCTCAACCCGGCCAACCTCATCTGCCGGGCGGTCAGGGCGCTCAAGGACGCCGCGCCCGACATCGGCGTGCTCACCGACGTCGCCCTCGATCCCTATACCGCGCACGGCCATGACGGCATCGTCGATGCGGCCGGCTACGTCCTCAACGACGCCACCAGCCGCATCCTCGCCGACCAGGCGCTGGTCCAGGCCGAAGCGGGCGCCGACATCATCGCCCCGTCCGACATGATGGACGGCCGCGTCGGCGCGATCCGTTCAGCGCTCGAACAGGCGGGCCACGTCAACGTCCAGATCATGGCCTATGCCGCCAAATACGCCTCGGCCTTCTACGGCCCGTTCCGCGACGCGGTCGGCTCGCGCGGCCTGCTCAAGGGCGACAAGAAGAGCTACCAGATGGATCCGGCCAATGGCGAGGAGGCGCTGCGCGAGGTGGCGCTCGACCTCGCCGAGGGTGCGGATACGGTGATGGTGAAGCCGGGTCTGCCCTATCTCGATATCATACGACGCGTGAAGGAACGCTTTGAAGTCCCTGTTTTCGCTTATCAGGTCTCGGGGGAATATGCGATGATCGAAGCCGCCGCCGCGGCCGGCGCGGGAGACAGGGACGCGCTCGTCCTCGAGACGCTGACGGCGTTCAAGCGCGCCGGCTGCGCGGGCGTCCTCACCTATCACGCGCCCGTCGCGGCGCGGCTGCTCGGCGCATGAGCGACGAGGAGGTCCTGGCCGCCGAAGCGCCGCCGCGCCGGGTCGGCGAGCGCTTCGCGCGCCCGCTGTTCCTGCTCACCATCATCACCGGTTCCTTCCTGCTCTTCCTGACCCAGCCGATGATCGCCCGGATGGCTCTGCCTCATGTCGGCGGCTCGCCGTCGGTCTGGAACAGCGCGATGCTGGTCTTCCAGCTGCTGCTGCTCGCCGGCTATGCCTACGCGCACGGCCTTTCCTACCTCCGGCCGCGCTTCCAGGTCGGCATTCATCTGGCGATCCTGGCCGTCGCCGCCTTGTGGCTGCCGATCGGGCTCCGCGACTTCATGCTGGCGCCCGACGCCGAGCCGGCGTTCTGGGTGCCCTGGCTGCTGATCAGCTCGATCGGGATCCTGTTCTTCATCGTCTCGGCGCAGGCGCCGCTGATGCAGCGCTGGTACGCGCTCGAGACGAGCCGCGGCGAGCCCTACACGCTCTACGCCGCCTCCAATCTCGGCAGCTTCGCCGGCCTCATCTCCTATCCCTTGATCGTCGAGCCGACGATGGGCCTCGCCCAGCAGAGCTGGCTGTGGACGATCCTCTACGGCGTGCTCGTCCTGCTCGTCGCCGCCTGCGCCCTCACCGTGCCCGCCCAGGCGGTCGAGGCGGTGCCCGAAGAGACCGCCCCGGCGCCGGCGGCGCGCCGGATCCTGCACTGGATCGGCCTTGCCGCGGTGCCCTCGGGGCTGATGCTGTCGACGACCACCCATCTCACCACCGACATCGTCGCCATCCCGTTGCTCTGGGTGGTGCCGCTCAGCCTCTATCTGCTGAGCTTCGTCATCGCCTTCGCCGCCCGCCGCGGCCCGGCCAACTTCCTCACCATCGTCGCGCCGCTGGTCATCCTCGTCGCCGGCGGGCTTGCTTTCACCCCCGGCGCGGGCAACCCCTTCTTCGCGGTCACGCTCGGCCTCCTCCTGCTCTTTGCCATCGCCGTCGCGCTCCATGCGGAGCTGTTCCGCTTGCGGCCCGCGGTCGGCCACCTCACCAGCTTCTACCTCGCCATGTCCTTCGGCGGCATGCTCGGCGGCCTGTTCTGCGCGATCGTCGCGCCGCTCCTGTTCGACTGGGCCTATGAGCACCCGATCCTGATCCTCGCCGCGGCCCTGCTGGCGCCGCAATTCCCGCTCGTGCCCTGGCCCAGGAAGCTGACATTGATGCTGAGCTTCGCCGTGCCGGCGCTCGCCTTCCTCATTTCCTTCCTGACCGACGCCGGCAAGCTCGGTCATTCCCCGCTCGTCGTCATGGGCGGAAGCATCGTCGTGTCGCTGCTCGCTTTGGCCTGCCTCGGCCGGCGCTGGCCGTTCGCCGCCAGCCTTGCCGCCCTGATGCTGAGCTACGGCGGCTGGACGACCCTGGTCCATTCGGCGGAGGGCACCCGCACCCGCTCCTATTTCGGCATCTACGAAGTCTCGGAGCGCTACAACCACACCGCCCGCATCCTCACCCACGGCACCACCCTTCACGGCATCCAGAATCTGGTGCCGGGGCTGGAGACGCTGCCGACCTCTTATTACGCCCGCCGCTCGGGCATCGGCCTCGCCCTCACCAATGCCGACGCCTTGTTCGGCGCCCATCCGCGGATCGGCGTGGTCGGGCTGGGGAGCGGCACCCTGTCCTGCTATGCCCGGCCGAACCAGGCCTGGACCTTCTTCGAAATCGACCCGGCGATGGTCCAGGTCGCGCGCCACCGCTTCTCCTTCCTCTCACGCTGCGCGCCGCAGGTCCGGATCGTGCTCGGCGACGCCCGGATCAGCCTGTCGCGCCAGCCCGCATATTCGATCGACATCCTCGCCGTCGACGCCTTTTCCTCAGACGCGGTGCCGATGCACCTGCTCACCCGCGAAGCGCTGCGCGTCTATGGCGGCGCGGTGCAGCCGGGCGGCCTCGTCCTGTTTCACATTTCCAACCGCTATCTCGATCTGAAGCCGGTCATCGCCGATCTCGCCGCGCGCGAAGGCTGGACCGCCGCGATGCTGCAATATGTGCCCGACGAGCGCGAGCGGGTGCTGAACGCGACCATCTCGGTGTGGATCGCCTTGTCGCGCAACCCGGCGACGATCGAGCGGCTGGTCGCGCTGTCCGGCGACGATTCGATCTATTGGGAGCCGGTCGCGCCGCAGCCGGGCTTCGCCGGCTGGAGCGACGACCACGCCTCGATCCTGCCGATCATCAACTTCCGCTCGATGCTGCCGGGACGATGATCGAGACCGAACGGCTGATCCTCAGGAACTGGCGCGAGGAGGATATCGAGCCCTTCATCCGCCACACCAACACGCCGGCGGTGATGCGCTGGCTGGGCGGCGTGCGCAGCGCGCGCTGGCACCGCGAGGCGTTCCGGGAACGGATCATGCGCTGGCAGGAGCGCGGCTTCACCTTCTGGGCGGTGGAGCGCAAGGCAGACGGGGAGCTGCTCGGCTTTTGCGGGCTCAAGCTCGCCGACACGCCCGGCAGCCCGATCGAGGGGATGGTCGAGGTCGGCTGGCGGCTGCGCGAGGACGCCTGGGGGCAGGGCTATGCCAAGGAGGGGGCGATCGCCTCGCTCGATTTCGCGTTCGACACGCTCGGCGTCGATCGGGTGGTGGCGATCACCTTCGAAGCCAACGCGCCGAGCTGGGGGCTGATGAAGCGGCTCGGCATGACCCGGCGCCCCGAGCTCGATTATGACGACGACCGCTTCCCCGAGCTCAATCCGACGATTGTCTATGAGATCAGGCCCGGGGAGCTGAAGCGGTGACGCTGCTGGGCTTCGAGGGCAAGGCGCCGCGGGTCGACCCCAGCGCCTTCGTCGCGCCCGGCGCCCGGCTGATCGGCGACGTCGAGCTCGGGCCGGAAGCCAGCATCTGGTACAATTGCGTGCTGCGCGGCGACATGAACCGGATCCGGATCGGCGCCCGCAGCAATGTTCAGGACGGGACCGTGATCCACGTCGATCCGCCGCGGCCCGGCGGCCCGGAGGGCGGCTATCCGGCCCTGATCGGCAGCGACGTGCTGATCGGCCATATGGCGATGGTCCATGGCTGCATCCTCCACGACCGCGCCTTCGTCGGCCTCGGCGCGATCGTCATGGACGGCTGCGAGATCGAAGGCGAGGCGATGCTCGCCGCCGGGGCGATGCTGACTCCCGGCAGGCGCATCCCTTCCGGCCAGCTCTGGGCCGGCCGCCCCGCCAAATATGTCCGCGATCTGAGCGCGGCCGACATTGCCGGCATGGCGATGGGCGTCGCCCATTATGTCGCCATGGCCAGGCGCCACGCGGCCGCGCTCGAAAAATAGGGACTGTCCCTATTTTTAGCGGCTGAGCCGGTCGTTCCGCTGCTGCTGGCGGGCCGCGATCGCTTCGGCTGCCGCGATCGCCGCATCGAACGCGGCGAGGTCCGCGGCGCTGGTCGGCTGGCCTTCGCGCTCGAGCCGCAGCTGGTGCAGATCGGCGAGCGCCTCGCCGGTCCGCGCCTGCGCCGCCTCGAGCCGCGAGATCGCCTGCTGCGCCTCGATCCAGCTGTCCGATCCTTCGCCTCCGGCCTGGGCCGCGGCGCGCTCGGCCGCGCCGAAATCCGCGTCGAATTCGCGGGCGCCTGCCCTTGCCTCTTCGAGAAGGGCTGCGACTCGCGCGCGCAGCGCCGGATCGTCCGCGACCACGGGCGCGGTCCGGACCGGCTCCTCGGTCCAATCCTCGCGCTCGGCCGGCCGCGGCGCCAGCGACGGGAACGGGCCCTGGGAGACGCAGCCGGCGAGCAGGGCGGCGACGAGGATGGGAAGCGCCTTCATCGCCCCTCCCTATGCCGGGGTTCGTCCCCCGGCAACACCGGCCTCCGCCGGCGCGGGCCGGGGGTTGCGTGGCTTGTGCTTCCCCCCTATGTCGGCGCCTCCCGCGCGCCCGTAGCTCAGCTGGATAGAGCACCAGACTACGAATCTGGGGGCCGGGGGTTCGAATCCCTCCGGGCGCGCCATTCATTCTTCCTTCATTGCAGTCGCGAAAAGACGGCTTCATAGTGGAGGGCAGGATGAAGCACCTCGGACTGGCAATGATCCTGGCCGTCAGCGCAGCGGCATCCGCCCAGACCGGGCCGGCGGCGCCGTCGCTCGCGGCCGGCCAGAGCGCGGCCGGCGAGCTCGGGCCGAGCGACGCCCAGCGCCGCTCCGGCAAGTATGAGGACGTCTACACGATTGCCGGCCGGCGCGGCCAGCGCCTCCAGCTCGACCTCGCCTCCGACGCCTTCGATCCCTATCTGGTGGTGACCGGTCCCGAAGGCTTCAACCTGGCCAATGACGATGCCGAAGGGGGCGACACGCTCGCCAGCCGCCTCGTCCTCGTCTTCCCCGCCGACGGCGCCTATCGCGTCGCGGTGACGAGCTTCCGCGCCGGCGAGACCGGCGCCTATCGGCTGCAGGCGTCGACGCCGGCGGCCGATGTGGCGGCCAGCGCGCCGGTCGCCGCCGCGCCGGTCGCGATCGGCAGCACGATCAACGGCCGCCTGGCCGAGGGCGACGGCCGCGAAGGCTCGGGCGCGTTCGCCGACCGCTTCCGCTTCCACGCCCGCCGCGGCGAGCGCGTCGCCATCGCGCTCAGCGCCGACAAGCTGGACCCCGTCCTCCAGCTCGCCCGCCCGGACGGCACCCGCGACGTCAGCGACGACACCAGGGTCGACGGCCGCACCTCGACCAACAGCCGGATCGACACCGTCCTGGCCGAGGATGGCGATTATGTGATCACCGTCACCTCCTACCGGCCGGGCGAGGCCGGCGACTATCGGCTCAGCCTCGCGCCCAGCCCCGGCCATCCGCGCCAGATCGGCGTGCCGGGCGGGGCGCGGGTGATCGCCTTGCTCGTCGGCGTCGCCAACTATGGCGGCCGCACCAACGATCTGCCCAACACCGACGACGACGCGCGCCAGCTCTACGAGTCGCTGCGCGCCGCCGGCCTGCTCCATCCGGCGAGCATCCTGCTGACCAACGAGCAGGCGACCGCCAAGGCGGTTGCCGATGCCTTCGCCCGCGCCGCCGCCGCGGCCGGGCCCAACGACACCTTCCTGTTCTTCTTCTCGGGGCACGGCGACCAGGTCGACGTGCCGCCGAGCGCCGCCGAGCTCGACGGCCGCGCCGAGACGATCGAGCTCTACGACGCGGCGATGACCGACGCCCAGCTCGCGCCTTTGTTCGACCGCGTCCACGGCCGCCTCTCGCTGGTGGCGATCGACGCCTGCTATGCGGGCGGCTTCCGCAATTTGATCGACCGGCCGAACGTGATGGGGCTGTTCAGCTCGGAGGAGGATCTTACCAGCCTCGTCGCCGGCCGCTTCAAGGCCGGCGGCTTCCTCGCTTATTTCCTGCGCGCCGGCCTGTCGGGCGAGGCCGACGACGACGGCGACCGCATCGTCACCGCCGGCGAGCTTTCGACCTATGTCCGCCGCCGCTTCCGCCGCGAGGGCGACATCCCCGCCACCACCCGCGAGGACGAGAGCAATTACCAGAATTTGCTGATCGAGCGCGGCGGCCTCCAGGTCGAGGACGTCGTCGTCCGCCTTGCCGGCGGCCCCCAGATCGCCGCGGCGCCGCCCCCGCGGCCGGCGGCGGTGCGGATGCAGCCCGAGGCGGTCAAGCCGCGCTAGCCGACGTGCTCGGGCTTGCCCTTGCGCTTGGTCGAGGCGAATTCCTCGAGCTGCTTTTCGCTCATCGATTCGACCATCTGGCGCGACGCGCCTTTCAACTTGCTCTTCGGCGTCTCGCCGCGCTTGGCCGACAGAGCGGCGCCAGCGGCTTTTTGCTGGGCGGCTGATTTGGCGGGCATCTGCATTCTCCTTCGAGCCGAGAACGGACGGCTCAAAGCAAGGTTTCAAGGTCGAGCAGCGCATAGAGCGCCCGCCGCGCCGCCTCGAGCCGGTCGGGCAAAGCGGGATCGGCAAGGTCGGCGGGAGCGATCCGCTCGGGCCAGTGCCCGGCGATACAGCCGGCGATGCGGTCGAGCTTGGCTTCGTCGGCGAGGAAGCGCGGATCGACGGTGGCGGGATCGGCGACGACGCGCAGGCGCAGGCAGGCGGGCCCGCCGCCATTGGCCATCGACTGGCGCACGTCGACGACGCAGAGCCGGCGGATCGGCCCGTTGCCCGCCGCCAGCTCTTCCAGCCAGTCCCAGACCCGCGGCGTCTCGCGCGCCTCCTCGGGCAGGATCAACGCCATCCCGCCTTGCGGCAAAGTGACGAGCTGGGCGTTGAACAGATAGGATCGGATCGCGTCGGCGAGGCTGACCACGCTCGCCGCCACCTCGACGATCTCCACTCCGGGCAGGAGCCGGCCGAGTTCGGCATAGAGGCTGTCCTTGTCCGCGAACGCCTGCTCGTGGGCGAACAGGACATGCTCGTTGGCGACGGCGACCACGTCGTTGTGAAAGGCACCGGCGGCGATCGCCGCTTCGGATTGTTGGACGAACAGGGTGCGGCCCGGATCGAGCCGGTGCAGCCGAGCGACGGCGCGCGAGGCTTCGCCATGCTGGCGGACCGGAAAGGCGCCGCCGCCGACGCCGTAGACGAAAATCTCGACTCCCCGCTGCTCATGGCCGGCGCAGAGCCGCATATGGTTGGCCGCGCCTTCGTCGCCGAACGTGCCCGGCACCGGCTCGTGGACCGCGAAATGGGCCGGATCGGCGAAGGCGAGCCGCAGCTGGGCCAGAGTCGCCGGCCATTCGTGGCTGCGGTGCGGCATCGTGCGCAGATTGGCGGCGGTGAGGTGGCAGCGGCCGTCGGCGGTGTCGGGGGCCGGCGAGACGGTCGCGGCATTGGCCGCCCACATCGCCGAGGCCGAGAAAGCGGCCGCGCGCAGCGGGTCGGGCGCCTGTTCGGGATCGCTGCCGAGCGCGGCGAGCCAGGCCCGGTTGGGCCGCGGCTGCGGCAGGAACCAGCCCTGCGCCAACCCGAGGCCGAGATTGCGCCGCATCTTCTCGATCCCCTGCAGCGCGGCGGCGCGCGGGAAGGAGACGAGGCCCTTGCTCGCCGTCGCCGCGAGGTTGCCGCGGCTGAGCCCCGCATAATTGTGGCTCGGCCCGACGATGCCGTCGAAATTGATCTCGACGAGCGCCATCGCTCAGCGGCCAACGGCGAGGAAGCTGTCGCCCGGGGCGAGGCCGAGCAGGGCCACGCTCGCCGCATCGAGGGTGACGCCCCCCTGCGGCGTCATGTTGACCCAGCCGTAGGCCGAAGCGAAATCGCCGAGCCGCCCGCCGGCGAGCAGCATCTTTTCGCCCGCGCGCGTCTGCTGAACGCCTTCGAGCACCAGCTCGCGCGCTTCGGCGATCGTGCGGATCCGGTCGGTGGCGGCGGACATGGTCGGGCCGCCGTCGAAAATGTCGACATAGCCCTCGCTGCCGAACCCCTCCGTCTCGAGCATCCGCATCGCCCCCGCGCCCGAGGGGTGGGGCTTGCCCAGCACCGCCAGCGCCTCGTCGGACAGCATCGCGGTGTAGATCGGCGTCTTGGGCATCAGATCGGCGATGAACTGGGTGCCGTGCGCGCTGTTGAACGCGTCCGCCTCCTGGAAGCCCATGCCGAAGAAGCGCCCGGCGATCGCGTCCCAGAAGGGCGAGCCGCCGTCCTCGCCGATCACGCCGCGCAATTCCGCCACCGTCTTGTCGGCGAAGCGGGCGCGATTGCGCCTGATGAACAGATAGCGGCTCCGGGCGAGCAGCAGGCCCAGGCCGAGCCCGCCCTGCCGCGCCTCGGGATGGAGGAACAGGCCGCCCACCTCCGAGCAGTCGTTGAAGTCGGTGCACAGGTTCAGCATCTCGGTGTGGAAGGTGCGGCCGAGCTCCGGCGAGGTCTGGGTCAGCTTGCTGATCCGGTAGGAATAGAAGGGCTGCTCGACGCCGATCCGGCTGAATACCTGGCAGGTGCCGCGGATCTCGCCGGTCTCGGCGTTTTCGAGCGCGAACACGAACAGATCGCCCTGCGGCGCGCCTTCCTCGGACGCGAACGCGGCGTCGGACCTGGAGAGCTTTTCGGTGAGGGTCCCCTTGTCGGCGGGCAGGTTGGTGAAGCCGCCGCCGGTCAGCGTCGCCATTTCGTAGATCGCGTCGAAATCGCCGCCGCGCGCCGGCCGCACCCTGAAGCTCACAACCCCTCTCCCCGCGCGAGCCTGAGGATGGTGAGCGCCGACAATTGCGCGCGTTCGACCAGGCTCTCGACGATCAGATATTCCTGATCCGAATGGATCGCGCCGCCGCGCGCGCCCATCGTGTCGACCACCGGCACGCCGCAGGCGGCGATGTTGTTGCCGTCGCAGACCCCGCCCGTGTCGCGCCAGCCGATTTCCTGGCCGAGATCGGCGCCGCTGCGTTTCACCAGCTCGAACAGCTTTTGCGCGCGCGCGTCGATCGGCTTGGGCGCCCGGGCGAAGCCGCCATGCGCATGGATCGTCACGTCGTGCTTCACCGCGACCACCGCGATCGCCTCGTCGAGCGCAGCTTGCGCCTGCGCCTGATCCGCGGGCGTGCGCGGCCGCAGATTCACCCGCAGCACGGCACGATCGGGGACGACGTTGTTCGGCCCGCCGCCGTCGATCCTCGCCGGGTTGACCGCCAGCCCGGGTCGTACCAGCTCGCCAAGCCGCAGCGCCAGGTCCGCCGCTGCCAGCACGGCGTTGCGCCCCTCCTCGGGGTTGCGCCCGGCATGGGCGCTGCGCCCCTCGATCCGGATCGAGAAATTGCCGCTGCCCGGGCGCGCCCCGGCCAGCGTCCCGTCGGGCAGCGCGGAAGGCTCGTAGGTCAAGGCGGCGCGTTTCCCCCGCGCCGCCTCGGCGATCAGGGACGCCGAGCCCGGCGAGCCGACCTCCTCGTCCGAATTGATCACCACCTCGTAGCCGAGGTCGGGCACGCCGACGCTCTCCGCCGTCCGCAAGGCCCCCAGCATGATCGCGAGGCCGCTCTTCATGTCGGCGACGCCGGGCCCGCCAAGCGAGCCGTCCTCGCGCCAGAACACCTTCTGGAAATCGTGGTCCGCGCCGAACACGGTGTCCATGTGGCCGGTAAGGAGCAGCTGCACCGGCGCCTCGGGACGCACGGTCAGGTGGAGGTTGCGCCCATGCGCGACGGCAGCCAGCGTGCCGTCCGCCGCCATCGCCTCGACGGGCGCCGCTTCCTTCAGCTGGGTCTCGCCAAGCGCCGAGAAGGCATCGGCGAGCATTCCCGCAACCGTTTCCAGGCCGGCAAGGTTGCGCGAGCCGCTGTTGACCGCGGCCCAAGCGGTGACCTGGTCGAGCATCGGCGCCTCGGCGCAGCGCTCGACCGCCGCTGATTCAGTGCTGGAAAGGGCCCGCATGGCGAGCGCTCTAGCCCGGCGCGGGCGCTAAAGCCACTCCGCGAAAGCCTCCAGCAGTTGCGCGTACAGCGCTTTCTTGAACGGCACGATCATCGCCGGAAGCTCTTGCGGATCGGCCCATTTCCAGGCGCGGAATTCGGGGTCGGGGGTGGCGATGTTCACGTCCTCGTCCTCGCCCAGGAAGCGCGCCAGGAACCAGGTCTGGCGCTGGCCGCGCCACGGCTCCTTCCAGACCTTGCCGATCAGGTCTTCGGGCAAATCGTAATAGAGCTCGGTCGGGCATCGCGCGACGATCTCGACCAGATGGGCCGGGATCCCGGTCTCCTCTTCGAGCTCCCGGAACGCGCCCTGCTCGGGCGTCTCGCCCGGATCGAGCCCGCCCTGGGGGAGCTGCCAGGCCTCGAGCGTCGAATCGAGCCGCTGGCCGACGAACGCCTTGCCCTCGCGATTGAGCAGCATCACGCCGACCGCGGGGCGATAGCCATAGTCGGTCATGGCCGCGGCTCGCCGAGCAGCAGCTTCAGCGCCTTCACGCAGCCGGCGATGTCGTCCGCCGCCGACGGGATGGCGCGCCTGAGGTTGATGAAGCCGTGCACAATCCCCTGCGCCTCGCGGTAGATCGTCTCGACCCCCGCCTCGACGCAGGCGGCGGCATAGGCGCGGCCCTGGTCGCGGATCGGGTCGAGGCCGGCGGTGACGACCAGGGTCGGCGGCATCCCCTTCTGGCTCTTCACCAGCGGCGAATAGCGCCAGTCCTTAGGGTCGGCGCAATAGCAATCCTCGAACCAGTCCATGCTCAATTTGGTCAGCATATAGCCTTCCCCGAAATCCTCCTTGCTCGGATAGCCCTTGCCGGGATCGGCGGCGGGATAGATCGGCCATTGCGCGAGCACCGGCACCGCGGCCGGCTCGTCGCGCAAAGCGAGGCTGACGACGATCGCGAAATTGCCGCCGGCGCTGTCGCCGGCGACGACCAGCCCGGTGACCTCGCGGCCGAGCGCTGCCGGGCTCGCCGCCGCCCAGCGCGCCGCCGCGATCGCGTCCTCGACCCCGGCCGGCCAGGGATGCTCCGGGGCGAGCCGATAGTCGACCGCGAGCACCGGCAGGTCGAGCGCGCGCGCCATCTCCGCGCAGAACGGCTCGTGGGTGTCGAGGTCGCCGAACACGAAGCCGCCGCCGTGCAGGAACAGCAGGAGCGGCCCCGCTTCGCGCGCCTCGCGGGCGTCGAACAATCTGAGGGCGATCTCGCCGTCCGGCCCGGGGCAGGCGAGGTCGCGGATCACCGCCAGCGCGCCGGTCGGCGCATCGGCGACATGGCGCGACGCGACCATCATGTTGCGCGCCTCGACCGGGCCGACCTCATAGGTCTTCGGACCCGGCAGGGCGTTCAGCCAGTCGAGGAACTGCCGTACGTCCGGCCGTACATAAGGTTCTGTCATCTGGTCCCCGTTGCGAAGCGAATCATCGTGCCTATCTGTAGCGTTGCGCGGTTTCCACGCAGCTTCAAAATGGTCTAGGGTCTTGGGCGACCGTAAAGCGTAAGGAAATCCTGTTGGCCACGGCCAGACACATCGTCACTCCCGAGGAAGCCGGTTCCGACGCGCCGTTGGAAGCGGTGGTGGTCCGCTTCGCCGGCGATTCCGGCGACGGCATGCAGCTGACCGGCGGCCAGTTCACGCTTTCGACCGCCCTGGCCGGCAACGATCTCGCCACCTTCCCCGATTTTCCCGCCGAGATCCGCGCGCCGCAGGGGACGACCTTCGGCGTCTCGGCCTTCCAGATCAATTTCGGATCGGCGGCGATCGAGACCGCGGGCGACGCGCCCGACGTACTGATCGCGATGAACCCCGCGGCCTTGAAGACCAATGTCGACGATCTGAAGCCCGGCGGCCTGATCATCGCCGACGAGGGCGAGTTCGGCGCCCGCAACCTCGCCAAGGCGGGCTACGAGGGCAACCCGCTCGACGACGACACGCTCGCCAAATGGCAGGTGATCCGATTGAACATGTCGCAGCTCACCCTCGACGCGGTGAAGCCGTTCGGCCTCGGCAACAAGGAGGCGCTGCGCTGCAAGAACATGTGGACCCTGGGGCTCGCGCTCTGGATGTTCGACCGCGACCGCGGCCCGATCGTCGACTGGCTCAAGGCCAAGTTCGCCAAGGCACCCGAGCTCGCCGAGGCCAATATCGCCGCCTTGAACGCCGGCCACGCCTATGGCGAGACCGCCGAGATGGGCGGCCAGGTCGGCCAGCACCATATCGCCGCCGCCCCGGCCGAGCCGGGCCTTTACCGCACCGTCACCGGCGCCGAGGCGATCTCGCTGGGGCTGGTGGCGGGCTGCAAATTGGCCGGCCTGCCGATGTTCTTCGGCGGCTATCCGATCACGCCCGCCAGCGCGATCCTCCACCATCTCTCGCGGCTCAAGGAATTTGGCGTCACCACCTTCCAGGCCGAGGACGAGATCGCCGCCATTTCCGCCTCGATCGGGGCGAGCTTCGCGGGGTCGCTCGGCGTCACCTCCTCGTCGGGCCCGGGCATCGCGCTGAAGACCGAGGCGATGGGCCTCGCGATCATGACCGAGCTGCCGCTGGTCATCATCAACTCGCAGCGCGGCGGCCCTTCGACCGGCCTGCCGACCAAGACCGAGCAGTCGGACCTCTACCAGGCGGTCTACGGCCGCAACGCCGATTCGCCGATGCCGGTGATCGCGGCGCGTTCGCCGGCCGACGCCTTCGACTGCGCGATCGAGGCCTGCCGGATCGCGGTCCAGTACATGACCCCGGTGATCCTCCTGACCGACGGCTATATCGCCAATGCCGCCGAGCCCTGGAAGGTGCCGGACATGGCGGACTATCTGCCGTTCCCGGTCGCATTCCACGATTCTGCGCCGGCGGAAGGCGAGGCGGTCAATCCCTACAAGCGCGACGCCAAGCTCGCCCGCGTCTGGATCAAGCCGGGGACGCCGTTCCTGATGCACCGGATCGGCGGCATCGAGAAGAATGTCGGCACCGGCCATATCGACTATGATCCGGGCAACCACCAGGCAATGACCGATATCCGCGCCGAGAAGATATTGGGCGTTGCCGACTCCTTCCCCGATCAGGAGGTCTGCCTGGGGCAGGAGGGCGGCAAATTGGCGGTGGTCGGCTGGGGCTCGACCTTCGGCCCGATCCACCAGGCGGTCCGCCGGGCGCGCGGGAACGGCCTCGACGCCAGCCACATCCACCTCCGCCACATCTGGCCGCTGCCCAAGAATCTTGGCGACCTTTTAAGGTCTTACGATCGGATCATCGTACCGGAAATGAACAAGGGCCAATTGAAGACCCTGCTCCGCGACCAATATCTGGTCGATGCCCGCCCGGTCACCAAGGTGTCTGGCCAGCCGTTCAAGATCGCCGAGATCGAAGCGGCGATCGCGCAGGCGCTGGCGTGAGGCCGCCCAGCCTCATCATGCTGGTCGCGATGCTGATCGTCGTCGTGACCTTGATCTATTATCTCCATTGAGGATGTTCCGATGACCGAGATGGTCCCGTTGACCGCCAAGGATTTCGCCACCGACCAGGAGGTGCGCTGGTGCCCCGGCTGCGGCGACTATGCGGTGCTGAAGGCGGTGCAGCGGACGATGCCGGATCTCGGCGCCGATCCGTCGAAGACGGTGTTCGTCTCCGGCATCGGCTGCTCCTCGCGCTTCCCTTATTACATGGAGACCTACGGCTTCCACACCATCCACGGCCGCGCGCCGGCGGTGGCGACCGGGGTCAAGCTCGCCAATCCCGAATTGGACGTCTGGATCATCACCGGCGACGGCGACGCGCTGTCGATCGGCGGCAACCACACGATGCACATCCTGCGCCGCAACCTCGATTGCCAGATCCTGCTGTTCAACAACGAGATTTACGGTCTCACCAAGGGCCAATATTCGCCGACCTCGCGGGTCGGCACGCGCTCGCCCTCGACCCCGTTCGGCTCGGTCGACCGCCCGGTCCGCCCCTGCGCCTTCGCGCTCGGGTCCGGCGGCCGCTTCGTCGCCCGGGCGATCGACGTCCACAAGAACCTGCCCGACGTCCTGAAGGCCGCCCACGCCCACAAGGGCGCGGCCTTCGTCGAAATCTTCCAGAATTGCATCGTCTACAATGACGACGTGTTCGCGCCCTTCACCGCCCGCGACAATGCCGGCAAGCAGCTCTGGCTGAAGCCCGGCGAGCCGATGCTGTTCGACGGCGGCAGCAAGGGCCTGACGCTCGACCGCGCCGCCTTGAACCTCAAGGTCGTCGACGTCGCCGGCGGCGACTGGCAGGCGGCGGAGGTGATCGTCCACGATCCCGGCAACAAGGCGGTCGCCCACATGCTGATCGACATGCCGATCGGCAGCTTCCCGATGGCCCTGGGAGTGATCTACGACGACCCGCGGGAGACCTTCGAAAGCGCGGTGCGCGCGCAGAACGAAGAAGCCGCCGCCGGCAAGCCCGCCGACCTCCAGGCGCTCGTCGCCAGGGGCCAGACCTGGCTGGTCGAAAAGGAGCCGCGCGAGATCTGACGGCGGATCGGACTCGTCTCCGCTTGCGCCGGAGGCACGTCGGGGTCATCTTGGCTCGGCGATGCTGCAACGGGGGAAACATCTGGTCGCGGCCGACCGGGTCCTCGCCACGGGCGGGGGACTCGCGGCGCGCCTGTTCGCGGGCGGCTTCCACAAGCTGCTCGACCGGATCGACGCCGGCATCGCCGAGGGCCGGGTCGACCTCACCTTGCCGAACGGCGTGTTCCGCATCCTCGGCGGGCGCGGCGAGGGGCCGGCGGCGGTCCTTCATTTGAAAAGCTGGCGCGCGCTCGTCCGGCTGGCATCGTCGGGCTCGGTCGGCTGGTACAAGGCCTGGGCCAAGGGCGAATGGTCGAGCCCGGATCCGGTCGCCTTGTTCGAGCTGTTCATGCGCAACGCGGCGAGCCTCGGCGACCTCGGCCGCGCCCGGGGGCCGTGGAAGCTGGTCAACCGGCTGGTCCACGCGCTCCACGCCAACAGCCGCCGCCGCGCCCGCCGCAACATCGCCCACCATTACGACCTCGGCAACGACTTCTACGCCGCCTGGCTCGACGCCGGCATGACCTATTCGAGCGCGATTTTCGCCGATCTGCCCGGCGCGGACGAGACCCTCGAAGCCGCCCAGGAGCGCAAGGTCCGCACCCTGCTCGACCGGCTCGGCCTCGAGCCCGGCCAGCATCTCCTCGAGATCGGCTGCGGCTGGGGCGGGCTCGCCGAGATCGCCGTTCGCGATTACGGCGTCCGCGTCACCGGCCTCACCTTGTCGGCCGAGCAAAAGGCCTATGCCGACGGCCGGCTTGCCGGCGCCGGCCTTGCCGACCGCACCACGATCGCGCTCACCGACTATCGCGACGTCGGCGGCCGGTTCGACGCGGTCGCGTCGGTCGAGATGGTCGAAGCGGTCGGCCGGGAATATTGGCCGGCCTATCTGGGCAGCATCGCGCGGGTGCTGAGGCCGGGCGGCAAGGCCGCGCTCCAGCTGATCTCGATCCGCGACGATCTGTTCGACCGCTATGCCGCCAACGCCGATTTCATCCAGACCTATATCTTCCCCGGCGGCCTGCTCGTCGGCGAGGCGCAATTCCGCCGCATCGGCGAGCAAGCGGGCCTTTCGTGGCACGACCGCACGGGCTACGGCCCGCATTATGTCGAGACGCTGAGGCGCTGGCGCGAGCGCTACCATGAAGCCGTCGCCGGGGGTCGCCTCCCCGACGGCTTCGATCCGGCCTTTCACGACCTCTGGCGCTACTATCTGATGTATTGCGAAGGCGGCTTCCGCGGCGGCGGCATCGAAGTCGCCCAGGTGACGCTGATCAAGGCCTAGCCGCGCAGCTCGAGCCGATGCCCGGTCTCGAAATCGCCCGTGAGCAGGTCGACGACCGCCGCGGCGACCGCACCCGGCGGCTTGAGCGTCGCTTGGTCCTCGCCCGGATAGGCGCGGGCGCGCATCCGGGTGGCGGTCGCCCCCGGATTGACCAGCGCGACCTTGATCGGGGCGAGGTTCTTCACTTCCTCGCCATAGCTCAGCACCAGCGTCTCTAGCGCCGCCTTGGACGCGCCATAGGCGCCCCAATAAGCGCGCGGCCGCTTGGCCACGCTCGAGGTGATCGCGACCAGCCGCCCCGCTTCGCTCTTGCGCAGCAGCGGATCGAAGGCCGCGATCAGCGCCTGCTGGGCGAGCAGGTTCAAGGTCAGCAGCTCGTTGAACTCCTTGCCGTCGATCTGCGCGACCGGCGTCAGCGTGCCGAGCATCGCCGCGTTGAGCACCAGCAAATCGAGCGCTTCCCAGCGCCCCGCCACCGCCTGCGCCAGCTTGGCGACGCTGTCCTTTTCGGTGAGGTCCAGCGGCGCGATCGTCGCCGCGCCGCCGGCGTCGTGGATCCTCTCCTCGACCGCTTCCAGCTCGGCGCCGGTCCGCGCGGTCAGGATGACATGGGCGCCCGCGGCCGCCAGCGCCTCGGCCAGCGCCGCGCCGATGCCGCGCCCCGCGCCCGTGACCAGCGCCAGCTTCCCCGCGAACGCGCCGGCCATCAGGCGACGCGGCCTTCCGCGAGCATCAGCTCGTTGCGCTTCTCCAGGTCGTCCTGATCGGTCAGGCCGGTCGGGTAGTCGCCGGTGAAGCAGGCGTCGCAATGCTGCGGCGCGCCCTCGTCGCGCGCCTCCTCGCCGATCGCCCGGTAAAGGCCGTCGATCGAGACGAAGGCGAGGCTGTCGGCGCCGATATAGCGGTTCATCTCGGCGACGTTCATCTGGGCGGCGAGCAATTTGGCGCGTTCGGGCGTGTCGACGCCGTAGAAGCAGGAGTGGCGGGTCGGCGGGCTGGCGATCCGCATATGGACCTCGCGCGCGCCGGCCTCGCGCAGCATCTGGACGATCTTCAAGCTGGTCGTGCCGCGCACGATCGAATCGTCGACCAGGACGATGCTCTTGCCATGAATCAGCGCGCTGTTGGCATTGTGCTTCAGCTTGACGCCGAGGTGGCGGACCTGGTCGCCGGGCTGAATGAAGGTCCGCCCGACATAGTGTGAGCGGATGATGCCGAGCTCGAACGGGATGCCGCTCTGCTGGGCGTAGCCGATCGCCGCCGGCACGCCTGAATCGGGCACCGGCACGACGAAGTCGGCCGCGACCGCGCTCTCCCGCGCCAGCTCCGCGCCGATTCTTTTGCGCACGTTGTAGACCGAATGGCCGTCGATCACGCTGTCCGGCCGCGAGAAATAGATATGTTCGAAGATGCACGGCCTGGGCCGCTGCGGCGCGAACGGCCGGTGCGATTTGACCCCCTGATCGGAGACCTCGATCAGCTCGCCCGGCTCGACGGTCCGCAAATAGGTCGCGCCGACCATGTCGAGCGCGACCGTCTCCGAGGCGAAGATATAGGCCTCGCCCAATCGCCCCATGACGAGCGGCCGGATGCCGAGCGGGTCGCGGCAGGCGATCATCCCCTCGGCGGTCAGGCAGACGAGGGAATAGGCGCCTTCGACCTGCTTGAGCGCGTCGATGAAGCGGTCGAGCAGAGTGCGGTAGCTCGAGGTCGCGGCGAGGTGGATGATGACCTCGGTGTCCGAGGTCGACTGGAAGATCGAGCCGCGCCGGTTGAGCTCGCCCCTGAGACGCATCGCGTTCGAGATGTTGCCGTTATGGGCGAGCGCGAAGCCTCCGCTCGCGAGCTCGGCGAACAGCGGCTGGACGTTGCGCAGCCCGGCCCCGCCGGTGGTCGAATAGCGGACATGGCCGATGGCGGCGCGTCCTGCGAGCTCGCGCATCAGCGCTTCTTCGCGAAAGACGCGGGCGACATGGCCCATGCCGCGATGGCTGTGGAAGCCCTCGCCGTCGAAGCTGGTGATGCCCGCCGCCTCCTGGCCGCGATGCTGCAGCGCATGGAGGCCGAGCGCGACCATCGCCGCGGCGCTGTCGGCACCCCACAGACCGAACACGCCGCATTCCTCACGCAGCTTGTCGTCGGCGAACGGATTTGTGGGGAGAATCGGGGGCGGGCGGCGCAACATGCGGGCATATAGGCACGCCCTCCGGCTTTGTCTGCCCTTATCCTCCCCGGGACGGGGAGGGGGACCGGCCGAAGGCTGGTGGAGGGGGTTCAGGGCTTGGCACGACACCCCCTCCACCATTCGCCTGCGGCGAACGGTCCCCCTCCCCGCGAGCGGGGAGGACTACTTGACGTTAACGTAAGGGGGAAGTACAGGCCCGCCATGCCCGAAACCGCGCTCCATTCGGACTATCGCCAGCCGCGCCAGGTCCGCACCTATACGATCACCGAGCTGTGCGACGAGTTCGGCGTCACCGCCCGGGCGCTGCGCTTCTACGAGGACGAGGGGCTGATCGCGCCGCAGCGCCAGGGCCTCGCCCGTATCTATTCCTGGCGCGATCGTGCGCGCTTGGCCTGGATCCTCCGCGGCAAGAGAGTCGGCTTCTCGCTCTCCGAGATCCGCGAGATGATCGACCTCTACGACGCCGGCGACGGCCGCGTCGCCCAGCGCCGGCTGACGCTCGAAAAATGCCGCGCGAGGATCGACCAGCTCGCCAAGCAGAAGGTCGACATCGACGCCACGATCGACGAGCTCGAGCGCTTCATCGCCATGGTCGAGGCCTCCGATCTCGGCGTCGCCCGCTAACCCAGCCGACAAGGACTGAACGACATGCCCAGCTACACCGCTCCGGTCGCCGACACGCGCTATGTGCTGGAGGAAGTGCTGGGGATCGAGCGCTATTCGAACCTGCCCGGCTTCGAGAACGCCACCCCGGATCTGATCGAGGCGATCCTGACCGAGGGCGGCCGCTTCGCCGCGGAGGTGCTGGCGCCCCTGAACCGGGTCGGCGACGAGGAAGGCTGCGTCCGCCACGACGACGGCTCGGTCACCACGCCCAAGGGCTTCAAGCAGGCCTACGACCAGTTCGTCGCCGGCGGCTGGACGACCTTGTCCGCGCCCGAGGAATATGGCGGCCAGGGCCTGCCGATGGTGATCTCGACCGCGATCAGCGAGTATCTCCTGTCCGCCAACCAGGCCTTCGAAATGTATAACGGCCTGACCCAGGGGGCGATGGCCTCGATCCTGGTCAAGGGCTCCGAAGAGCAGAAGAAGACCTGGCTGCCCAACATGGTCTCGGGCAAGTGGACCGGCACCATGAACTTGACCGAGCCGCATTGCGGCACCGACCTCGGCCTGCTCAAGACCAAAGCCGAGCCGCAGGTTGACGGCAGCTACAAGCTCACCGGCACCAAGATCTTCATCTCGTCGGGCGAGCACGACCTGGCCGAGAACATCGTCCACCTCGTCCTTGCCAAGATCGTCGGCGCGCCCGACAACGTCAAAGGCATCTCGCTGTTCATCGTCCCCAAGTTCCTGGTCAACGAAGACGGCAGCCTCGGCGAACGCAACGGCGTCTCGTGCGGCTCGATCGAGGAGAAGATGGGGATCCACGGCAATTCGACCTGCCTGCTCAATTATGACGACGCCACCGGCTGGCTGGTCGGCGAGGCCGAGAAGGGCCTCGCCGCGATGTTCATCATGATGAACGCGGCCCGCCTCGGCGTCGGCGTCCAGGGCCTCGCCCAGGGCGAGGTCGCCTATCAGAATGCGGTCATCTACGCCAAGGACCGCCGGCAGGGCCGGGCGCTGCGCCCCGAGGAGCGCGAGCCCGACGTCAAGGCGGACACCATCATCCATCACCCCGACGTCCGCCGCATGCTGATGGAGGCCAAGGCGTTCAACGAGGCCGCCCGCGCCCTCGTCCTGTGGGGCGCGCTCCAGGTCGATCTCAGCCGCAAGGCCCAGAGCGAGGAGGAGCGCCTCGCCGCCGACGACCTGCTCGGCCTGCTCACCCCGGTGATCAAGGGCTATCTCACCGACAAGGGCTTCGAGGCCGCGGTCAACGCCCAGCAAATCTATGGCGGCCACGGCTATATCCGCGAATGGGGGATGGAGCAGTTCGTCCGCGACGCCCGCATCGCCCAGATCTACGAAGGCACCAACGGTATCCAGGCGCTCGACCTGGTCGGCCGCAAGCTCGGCAAGGACAATGGCCGCGCCATCCAGGCCTTCTTCAAGCTGGTCGGCGAGGAAGCCGCCGCCGCCAAATCCTCAAATCCTCCCCTCGATTCCGAGGGGAGGGGGACCGCCGAAGGCGGTGGAGGGGCTTCTCCGAGCGAGACCATCACTCACGTCGCCAAGTCCCTCGAGCGCGCCCTGGGCGACCTCCAGACCGCGACCCTGTGGCTGATGCAGAACGGCCTCTCCAACCCCAACAACGCGGGCGCCGCCGCTTATCCCTACATGACCCTGATGGGCATCGTCTGCCTCGGCCTGATGTGGCTGCGTATGGCCAGGGTCAGCGCCGCGGCGCTGGCCGACGGCACCGGCAATGCCGACTTCCACAACAACAAGCTCATGACTGCCCGCTTCTTCGCCGACCGCATCATGCCGGAAAGCAACGCCCAGCGCCGCAAGATCGAGGCCGGCGCCGACAGCATCATGGCGCTGCCGGCGGAGGCTTTCTAGCCGGGTAAGCCTTTGTTCAGGGGCTGGGGCTAGCCTCGCGCGGATGCTGATCGCCGCCGCGCTGCTCGCCCTGACCGCCGCCGAGGACCCGGCCGCGGGCCGGCCCGTCCCGGGGGGCACCTTCTTCTATTTCGCGCCGCCGCGGGCGGCCGACCATGAGGCCGTCATCGTCTCCAACGAAGGCGCTGGGCCGGACCGCGAGCGCCGGCAGCAGGTGATTCGGTCCGGATCCTGGTTGCGCGAGGGGCCCATCGGCGCCGGCGCCGGCGCCATCTATTCCGATTTCGAGGGCGCGATCAGCATCGCCTTTTCGCGCGACCAGGCCGGCCATTACCGCACCCTCGCCATCGACCGGCATGCCTCCACCGACACCTTCCACCGTTACCGCCGGGCGCGGACCGGCGCGCGCGAGCGCGTGCTCGGCGAGGACTGCGAAGTCTGGAATTCGGCGCGGGTCGGCGCCGGCTCCGACCACGAGATCGACCTGCTGAGCTGCGAGACGGCCGACGGCATCCAGCTCTGGTCGCGCACCGTCGTGCGCCGAACCGGCGCCGTCATCGAGCAGTCACGCACCCTCTCGTTTCGCCGCCGCGCGGTCCGGCCCGACGAGGTCCGCCCGCCGCTCGACCTGCTGCGCCCGCTCTATTGGCGCGCGCTGGCCGGCACGCCCGAGGCGGGGGCGCCGGCGGGCCATGAGATCAGGCTGGCGATGGAAGGGGACCGAAGCGCCCAGGCGTGGCGGGTCATTCGCCGGCGGGGCGACTGGGCGTTCGTCGCCACTGGAGACCAGGGCGGCACCGAGCGAACGAGTCTCGAGACGCCTACCCTCGCGATCCAATATGAAACCGAGGCCGGCGGCCGTCCCGTCCGCCTCAGCATCCATCCGCAACCGCCGCGGCCGATCGCGTCTGGCGCCGCCGCCTTCGAGCCCATCCCACCCCCGCAATCGGAGCGGGTGCTGGGCGAGGAATGCGTCTGGTCCGGCCCTTCGTCCGCACACGGCATCGTCGTCACCTCGGGCGAGCATCGCGAATGCCTCACCGCCGACGGCCTGCCGCTGCGCATCTTCAGCGCCCATCACGTGGTCAGCGCCGACCTCGTCGCCATCCGGGTGTCGCGCCGGGCGCCCTCGGCGGAGTCGATGCTGCCGCCCGCCGCGGCCTTCGATTGGGCGCGCTGGGGGGTGACGTTCGGCGACTGACCTTTTTTATCTCCCGCCCCGCAGCGCTCTGAGCCGCGCCTGCCTCTGCTCCCGCGTCATCGCCAGCGCCCAGGTCCAGGCGGCGTCGTAGTCGTAGCGGCCGGGGATGCGGCGCTCGATCGAGACCATGCGGTCGGCGAAGGCGCGGCCGTAGAGGTCGGTCCAGACGTCGTAGAGGAAGAGGTAGAGCAGGCGGTGGTCGTCGAGCTCCGCGGTGCGCGGCAGCAGGAAGGAGAGGCGGTGGCCGAGCTCGTGGACCAGGGTGGCCTTCTTGTAGAGCGGCGAATAGCCCGCCCGCAGGTGGATCGTCCGCCCGTCATAGCTCGTCATCGGCGCGCCTTCGCGGACGATCATCTCGATCGGCGTGTCCGGAAAAGTGAGCCCGGTCGCCGCCTCCAGCGCCGCGACGATCCGCGCCCCCTCCGCCTCCCAGATCGCCCGATACGCTTCGGCAGCTCCGGCGAAGCGGGGCTCGGTCGGCGCGAAGGAAACCGGTGGCGCGGCCGCGCACAACAGGGCCCAGCAACCGAAGGCGATCATGCATGTCATTCGGTGCTGGTTCATGCTATGTTCCACATGCGCGATCACGGTGACGAGTCGCGCGGGCTCTTTCTCAGCATGAAAACGAACGCCGCGGGAAGGATGGTTTTTTGGCTATTGGGAAGCTGAAACTTATAAAACTTCCGGGCGCCGACCGGTACGCAATGGCAAGTGTCGACTTCATCAACCCGTCATCGCGCTTCTTTCGGCGGAAGGTCACAAGTGAAAATTTTCCGCGAATCCCGCAACTTTGTGACCTTTCGCCCGGCCGCGTGGCCGCTGGGTTTTCTCGCTTTCCGCCGAAGTTGACGGCGAGACGAATGGGAGCTGTCGGAGTTGTCAGGATATCTCCCGAAACCGTCAACTTCCGCGCCAGCTCAGGCCCGCCGCCGGATCGGCACGATCTTGCCTGTCGCCTCCGCGCCCCGGTCCATCACCACCCCTTCGAAATGGCCGATCGGGTTGGGGCGGGCGATCAGATAGCCCTGGACCTGGTCGCAGCCTTCGGCGCGCAGCGCCTCGAGCTGCTCGCTCGTCTCGACGCCTTCGGCCACCACCGGCACGCCGAGGCCGTGGCCGAGCCCGATCACCGAGCGGATGATCGCCAGCGCCTGCGGGTTGGCGATCATGTCGCCAACGAAGCTGCGGTCGATCTTGACCTTGTCGAACGGGAACATCCGGAAATAGGAGAGCGAGGAATAGCCGGTGCCGAAATCGTCCATCGAGATCTGGACGCCCAGCGCCTTGAGCCGCTGGAGGATGGCGAGCGCGCCCGGCGCGTCCTTGATCAGCAGCCCCTCGGTCACTTCGAGCTCGAGCCGCGCGGGATCGAGCCCGGTCTCGCCGAGCACCCGCTCGATCGCGCCGACCAGATCGTCCTGGAGGAACTGGAGCGGCGACAGGTTGACCGCCAGCTTCAGCGCCGGCGTCCAGCGCGCCGCCTCGCCGCACGCCTCGCGCAACACCCATTCGCCGAGCTTGACGATCAGGCCGCTCTCCTCGGCGAGGCGGACGAACATTTCGGGGCTGATCGCGCCCAACTCGGGATGGGTCCAGCGCAGCAGCGCCTCGAAGCCGATGATCGTGCCGCCGTCGAGGTCGGCGAGCGGCTGGTAGTGGAGCTTGAGGTCGCCATTGGCGAGCGCCAGGCGAAGATCGGCCTCGAGCTGACGGCGCTGGCGCAGCGCCTCGTCCATCGCCGCCTCGTAGAAGCGGGTCAGGCCGCGCCCCTCCGCCTTGGCGCGGTAGAGCGCCATGTCGGCGTTGCGGACCAGATCGAGCGGGTTGCCGGCATTGGCGGGAAAGACGGCGACGCCGGTGCTGGCGCTGATCCGGGCCGTCTGGCCGCCGACCGCGAAGGGCTCGCCAAGCGCGCCGGCGATCCGCTCGGAAAGAAGGCCGGCATGGCCGGGTTGGCTGCCGCCCTGCTGGACGATCGCGAACTCGTCACCGCCGAGGCGGGCGACGAGCTCGTCGCCGCGGACCACCGCGCGCAGCCGGTGCGCGACCTCGATCAGCAGCTCGTCGCCGGCCGGGTGGCCGTGAATGTCGTTGACCGCCTTGAAGCCGTCGAGGTCGACGCAGAGCACCGAAAGCGGCTCGCGGGCCTCGGCGGCGCGGGCGACGGCGCGCGCGAGATGGTCGTTGAACACCGCCCGGTTGGGCAGTCCGGTCAGCGCGTCGTGATAGGCGAGGTGGGCGATCCGCGCCGCCGCTTCCTTGCGCTCGCTGATGTCGCGGACCGCGAGCACCTGCCGTTCCGCACCGCGCCAGTGCAGCAGCCGCAACAACACCTCGACGTCGCATTCGCGGCCGGCGGCGCCGGTCAGCCGGCATTCGGTGGCCAGGCCGCCGTCGGCGAGCGGATCGAGGTCGGGCAGCAGGTCGGTGAGCGCGTTCGGCAACGCCTCCAGGCTCTCGTAGCCGGCGAGGCGCAGGAAGCTGAGGTTGGCGTCGACCACCCGGTCCCCGTCGATCACCACCAGCCCCTCGATGGCGGCATCGGCGAAGGCCTTGATCCGCTGCGCCTCCTCGGCCGCGTGGCGGGCGAGCTTGCGGTCGAACAGGACCATCGCGAAGCTGATCGTCAGGATGATCAGCGCCATCGCCACCACCGCGACGGTGAGGGTGCCGCTGCCGATCGCCTCGGCCGGTACCGCGAGCTGCGGATCGGGATAGATGCCAGCCGCCGCCATCGCGGTGAAATGGAGGCCGCAAATGGCGAGGGTGAAGAGCAAAGCGGGCCGCCACGGGATCAGCGCCGGCTTGCGGCGATGCTCGGCGAGCGCGGCGGCGCTGAGGACGATGCCGATCAGGATCGAGACGAGGACGAAGCCGCGGTCCCAGACCAGCCAGCCGGCCATGTTCAGCGCCGACATGCCGATATAGTGCATCGTGCCGATGCCGCCGCCGAGCAGCGCGCCGCCGGCGAGCGCGGACCAGCGCGTGCCGCGCAACGCGACCCACCAGCCGGCGCCGTTGATCAGGATCGCGGCGGCGACGGAGAGCAAGGTGAGGCCGAAATCGTAGCCGACCGGGAGATCGGGCTGAAAGGCGAGCATCGCCACGAAATGGGTCGACCAGATGCCGGTCCCCGAGACGAAGGCGGCGAGCGCGAGCCAGGCCGCGCGCCGGCCGGCGTCGGCGCGGGCGCGCTCGAGGATCGAGAAAGCGGTCACCGCCGCGAGCAGGCAGATGATCCCGGCGACGATCACGAGCCGGAAGTCGTGCTCGTGGACGATGCAGGCATAAACGCGCAGCATGGCAGCTCCCGCAGGATCGGAGGAGCGCCGGGCCTAGCCCAATCCGGTAAAAACGCCGTAAAGGCTAGCAGGCGAGCAGCGCTTCGAGCAGGTCGAGGATTGGGCGCTGGCTCGGCAGGATGTTCGCGCGGGCCTCGGCCAGGGTGAACCATTGGGCGCGATCGATCTCCGGGTAGCTCTGGAAACGGCCGCTCCTCGGCGGCCATTCGAGGGTGAAGCTGTTGCCGGTGATCCCGTTCGGGTCGAGATCGCCCTCGAGCGCGAACGCCTCGACCCATTTGCCGCCCTTCTGGCGGATCCGGCCGAGCGGGACCAGCTCCCCTTCGGGCCTGACCCCGAGCTCTTCCTCGAACTCGCGCCGGGCGCAGGCTTCGGGCTCCTCGCCAGGCTCGACGAGGCCCTTGGGGATCGCCCAGGCGCCGGCGTCGCGCTTCGCCCAGATCGGCCCGCCGAAATGACCGAGCAGCACTTCGGCGCCGCTCCCGCTGCGGCGCCACATCGCGATGCCGGCGCTCACTTGTGCCATGCGGCGCGGCATAGCATGAGAGAGCCAATGACCCGCGATCAGAAAGTCGTCGCAATGGGCGCCGCGGGCGGCGTTGCATCAATGGCGCTCGCGATGTGGCTGCTGTCGACGATGGTGCTGCCGGCGCCGGCGGGCGTCGAGACCCTCGGCGACCGGCTCGGCTATGCGCTGCGCTGGGCCGCCTTCGCCGCCTTGCCGCTCGTCGCCATGATCGGCGCGGTCGGCAATGCCCGCGCGACCGGCGCGGCGATCGATCCGACCCTGGGCCTGGAAAGCAGGGCGATGATCGTCAACGGCCGGGTCGCCGACAACAGCTTCCAGCAATATGTGCTGTTCCTCGCCGGATCGCTCGCCCTCGCCGCGAGCCTGCCGCCGGCGCATGTCCGGGTGATCGGCGCCGCCGCGATCGTCTTCGTCGCCGCGCGCATCCTGTTCTGGATCGGCTACCGGATCGACCCGCTCTATCGCGCCTTCGGCTTCGCCGCGACCTTCTATCTCAACCTCGGCCTGTTGCTCGGATCGCTCTGGCTGGCGGTCGCCTGAGCCTCGATCTCGAGCGGCGGCTTTTGCCGGTGCCAGTCGGTCGCCTGCTGGAAGGCCATGCCGGCGGCGAGCAGCCGCGCCTCGCTCGAGACCGGCCCGATCAGCTGCATCCCGATCGGCAGGCCGTCCGCGTCGAAGCCGGCGGGGAGGGTCAGGCTCGGCTGGCCCGAATAGTTGAAGGCGGCGGTGAAGCGCAGCATCGCGGCGACCACCTCCGGATCGTTATTGCCCTGCGCGAGCGCCGCCAGCGTCGGCGTCGGCACCGGCAGCGCCGGGAGGAGGATCATGTCGGCCGTCTCATGCAGCCGCGCCATCGCCGCGGTGAAATCGAGCCCGGTCAGGCGGAGCGCTTCATAATCGGCCGCGGGCGCCGAGCGGCCGAGCCCGATCAGCATCCGCATCGCCGGGCCGTAATCGTCGGGCGCCGCATCGAACCACCCGGCATGAACGATCGCCGCCTCGACGCCCACGGTCACCGCCCAGCCGCGCGCGAACGGCTCGAGCGGCGGCAGCGACACCTCCCGGATCTCGAGGCCCAAAGCGGCGAACGTGTCGAGCGTCTGCTCGGCCGCGGCCGCGACCTCGGGATGGACGCTCGCCAGCGCCGCGCGGTCGACGCCGACGCTGCGCGCGGGTGCGAGCGCGGGGGCGCTGTCGGCGATCGCCTCGAACAGCAGCGCACAGTCGGCGGCGCTGCGCGCGATCGGCCCGACATGGTCGAGCGAGGGGGCGAGCGGGAAGACGCCGTCGCGGCTGACCCGGCCCCGGCTCGGCTTGAGCCCGGTGACGCCGCAGGCCGAGGCGGGGAAGCGGATCGACCCGCCGGTGTCCGATCCCAGCGCGCCAAACGCCAGCCCGGCCGCGATCGCGACCCCGGCGCCGCTCGACGACACGCCGGTCCAGTGCTTCGCGCTCCACGGGTTGCGGGGCTCGGGCCGTTCGGGCCGGTGCTCGGCGAAGGCGCCCTCGGTCATCGCCAGCTTGCCGAGCAGGACGGTGCCGGCGGCGGCGAGCCGCGCCGCCACCGCCGCGTCCGCTTGCGGTATCCGCCCGGCCAGCACCCTGGTCCCCGCTTCGGTCGCGATCCCCTTGGTGTCGACGAGGTCCTTGAGCGCGATCGGGATGCCGTGCAGCGGGCCGCGCCGAGCCTCGGCCTGCGCGCGCCTCGCGTCCGCGAGCGCGCGTTCGGGGGTGACCCGCACGAACGCATGAAGCGCCGGCTCGAGCCGCGCGATCCGCGCCAGCGCCGCCTCGGTCAGCTCGACCGGCGAGACCTCGCCGGCGCCGATCAGCGCCGAGGCTTCCGCCAGCGACAGGCCGCAAAGTTCCTCCGACGCCATCGCGCTTCCCCCGAAGGTGCGGCTTCATCCTAGCCGCATCGCGGGCGGTGCGGAACCTAGTCCGTCGTCGCCCCGTTGCGCGGCGTCGCGGTGTCGCGAAGCTCCGCGGTCAGCGCCGCGCGCGTCGCCGACGGCATGCTCGGGTTGGCGGCGGCATTGCGGGTGGTGAAGTTGCGGAAGCCGACCTGGACCTGCAGCGAATAATCGAGCGACTGGGGCGGCGCCGGCGGCGGGCCCGACGGTGGCGGCTGGTACCCGAACGGCGTCCCCGACGCGATGTTGCGGAACCAGGGCGCGATATCGCCGCTGGTCGGCGGGATCATCGAGGCCGCGCTCGGCCATTGCGCGGTCGAGTGGCACGACAGGCACGACGAGGCCGGATTGTCGACCGGGCCGTTGAGGCGGCCCTGATAGCCGACGTGCGGCATGTGGACGGCCGGGTTGAGCCAGGTCTCGGCGAGCGGCCCGCTTCCGGAATAGCCGGGGTCGTTGCCCCACATCAGCCCGATCGGCTGGACGCCGTTCCAGTCGCGGCCGACCGGGTCGGGCGTGGTCGACGCCGGCGGGCAGGGCGCGTCCCCTTGCGGCCCGCCGCCATAGACGAAGGTGCCGAACACCCAGCCCGTCGGCACCCTGTTGTCTTTGACCGCGATGTCGATCTGGAGCAGGCGCAGCTGCTGGAGCGAGCGCGGCGGCGGCGGCCCCGGCGGCGGCGGCCCGGGCGGCGGATTGTAGTTCGGATCGTAGACCATCGCGTTCCAGGTCGGCGAGCCGGCCAGATAGGGCGCCTGGGCGACGGGCGCGGTCGTGAACAGCAGCTTCGCGCCGACCGTCCCCTCGGGCATGATCGCCATGGTCGGATCGGGCTGGCCGTGATTGGCCCAGATCCGCCCGAGCGTGGTCGCGCCGGCGCCGTTGTAGAAGCCGACCGCATAATTGTTCCAGGGCAGGGTCTGGCAGCGGTGGAGCTCGCCGGCCGGTGTGACCCGCTCGCGGGTCAGGCCGTGGATCGGCTCGCGGCCGTTGAAGCCCTGATCCTGCCAGGGCGCGTTGTACCAGCCGCGGGCATGGTTGAGCGCCGGGTCGAAGCTGGCTTCGACGCTTGGGCGGATATTGCCCTGATAGAAATAAGCGAGCACCGAGCGGATATATTGCATCGGCTGGGTGCGCGGATCGTAGCGCAGCCAGGGCCTGGCGTCGGTCGGCGGCGTTTGCGGATAATTCTGGGCGAGCCGGAAGACGTTGCCGGTCCACCCGGCCGGCAGCGGCACGGTCGAGCTGCAGAAGGGCGTGGTCGGCGTGTCGCACTGGGTCGGCAGAGGGATCACCGGCGCGGCGGCTGCCGTTTCGGTGCTCTCGTTGCCGGTGCGGCTGTAGCAGCCGGCGAGCAGCGCGGCGGCGCTGGTGGCGAAAAGGAGACGGCGGGCGGTTCGGTTCATGACGTTTCCCCCTTGCTCTGGTGGGAGCGAAGGAAGCGCGCATGCGGCCGGGCGGCAAGCGGAGACGCATCCATTCCGGACCGGCCTCGGGCGGCTTGCCAGCAGCCCGACGGCATGGCCTAAAGAGGCAAGGGAGAGGCGATGCTGGTTACCGAGCTCATCCGCCGCGGCGCGCTTTATCATCGCGATCGCGTCGCGATCCGGTTCGGCGATGCGGCGCTCAGCTTTCGCGAGGTCGATCGCCTGTCGAGCCGGATCGCCAATGCGCTCAGGGACGGGCTCGGCCTCGCCAAGGGCAGCCCGATCGCGCTGCTGATCGACAATGGGCTTCATTCGGTGCCGTGCGACTTCGGCTGCGCCAAGGCCGGGCTGGTGCGCACGCCCCTGAACGGACGGTTGTCGCTCGACGAGCACCGGCGGATGATCGAGACGATCGGGGCGACGACGATGATCTACGGCGCGAGCCAGGCCGAGCGCGCCGCCGCGCTCAAGGCGGCGCTGCCGGGCCTCATTGCGATCGGCCTCGGCGACGGCTCGGCCGGGCCCGACCTGCTGGTGCTCGCCGAGTCGGCCGCGGACAGCGATCCGCGCCTGGCCCACCGGCGCGACGACGTCATCCTCGCTCTGTTCACCTCGGGCACGTCCGGAACGCTCAAGGCGGCCCAGCACAGCCATGCGACCTACAGCGCAATCGTCCAGAACGTGCTCACCAACCTGATCGAGCCGAGGCCTGGCGAGACCATGCTCCACGCCGCCTCGATGATCCATGCCAGCGGCTGCTTCGTCATGCCCTATTGGCTGCGCGGCGGGACCGCGGCGATCCTGCCCGGCTTCTCGCCGGCTTCCTATGTCGAGGCGATCGAGCGCTGGCGGCCCGACGCGCTCAACCTCGTCCCGACCATGCTGCAGATGCTGTTCCAGACCCCCGGCCTCGAATCCGCCGACCTCTCGTCGGTCGATACGATCGTCTACGGTGCCTCGCCGATGCCGCGGCCGGTGCTCGAGCGGGCGCTCGATCGCTGGGGCCCGGTCTTCGTCCAATATTACGGCCAGACCGAAGCGCCGCTCGCCATCTGCGCCCTCGACAAGGCCGGACATGTCGGCGCCAGCCCCGAGCGGCTGCTCTCCTGCGGCCGGCCGAGCGTCGAATGCGAGATCCGGCTGCTCGGCGAGGACGGCGACGAGGCCGATACCGGCGAGATCGTCCTGCGCGCGCCGTTCGCGATGACCGGCTACACCGATCCCGAGCTGACCAGGGCCGCCTTCCTTCCCGGCGGCTGGCTGCGCACCCGCGACGTCGGCCGGTTCGACGACGAGGGCTATCTGACCCTGGTCGACCGCACCTCGGACATGATCGTCACCGGTGGCTACAACGTCTATCCGCGCGAGATCGAGGACGCGCTCGCCGCCCATCCCGCGGTCGCCCAGGTCGCCGTCGTCGGCCTGCCCGACGACATCTGGGGCGAAGCGGTCACCGCCTTCGCCGTCCTCCGCGACGGCGCCGCAGCCGACGAAGCCGCGCTGATCGCTTTCGTCCATCGCCGCCTGGCCGGCTACAAGGCGCCCAAGGCGGTGCGCTTCGTCGACTCGATTCCGCTGAGCGCGGTCGGCAAGCCGTTGCGACGGGCGCTGCGCGAGCCCTTCTGGGCCGGAAAGGAGCGGGCGATATGAGCGTGCGCGTCGAGACCCAGGGCCCGGTCACCATCGTCACCATCGACCGCCCCGAGCGCCGCAACGCAGTCGATGCCGAGACCGCGGCCGCTTTGCGCGAAGCGTTCGACGCGTTCGAGGGCGACGAGTCGGCGCAGGTCGCGGTCCTCACCGGCGCCGGCGGCCATTTCTGCGCCGGCTTCGACCTCAAGGCCTTTGCCGCGACGGGCGGCGATCACGACCCGCTCGGCGAAGGGCCGATGGGTCCGACCCGGCGGCTGCTTTCGAAGCCGGTGATCGCCGCGGTCGAAGGCTATGCGGTGGCGGGGGGATGGAGCTCGCTTTGTGGTGCGACCTGCGGATCGCCTCGGAGAGCGCGACCTTCGGCATCTTCTGCCGCCGCTGGGGGGTGCCGCTGATCGACGGCGGCACCGTCCGGCTGCCGCGCATCGTCGGCCAGGGACGGGCGCTCGACCTGATCCTCACCGGCCGCCCGGTCGGCGCCGCCGAGGCGCTCGCGATCGGCCTCGCCAACCGTGTCGTCCCGACCGGATCGGCGCGCGCGGAGGCGGCGCGGATCGCCGCCGAGATCGCCCGCTTCCCGAGCCTGTGCATGCGCACCGACCGGGCTTCGGCCTATACCGGCTGGGACAGCGATTGGCGCCACGCCCTCCAGGCCGAAGCGCTGGCCGGCGCCGCGCCGCTTGCCGAGGGCGCCCGCGACGGCGCCGCCCGCTTCGCCGCCGGCCGCGGCCGCGCCGGCGATTTCGAAGAGATTTGAGCCGGGCCGCAATTCCGGTTACGAAACGAGAGACTCGAAGGGGGAGATCGCCATGGAATGGATACTGATGCCGCTGAAGCGCTACGCCGACTTTTCCGGCCGCTCGCGGCGCAAGGAATTCTGGATATGGTACCTGTTCGTCATGATCATGTACTTCGTGCTCATGTATCTCGACGCGGCGCTCGGCCTGGGCGGCTCCGCGACCGGCTATGCCCAGGGCGGCTCGGTCGGCTTCAACATGACGGGGGGTCTGCTGACCCTGCTCTTCATGCTCGCAATTCTCGTCCCGAACATCGCGGTGGCGGTGCGGCGGATGCACGATATCGGCAAGAGCGGCTGGATGGTGCTGATCGGCCTGATCCCGCTGTTCGGCTGGATCTACGTCCTCTATCTGTATGTGCAGCCGGGACAATCGGGGCCGAATCAATATGGCCCGGACCCAAAGGGGGGCGGCGCCGACGCCCAGGTCTTCAGCTGAGGCCGGGAAAGTTTGAGCCTGAGGCCGCTTGCGGCTACGAACGCTGGTCAGTTCAGCAAAAAGGGGGGATTTCGCGATGGAATGGATGTTCATGCCGCTGAAGCGCTACGCCGACTTTTCGGGCCGCTCGCGCCGGATGGAATTCTGGATGTGGCAGCTGTTTCAGGTGATCGTTTATGTCGTGGTCGTCGTGCTCGCGATGGCGCTGGGCGGCGGCGCCATGATGATGATGGGGAGCGGCGGCGACCCGTCGTCGATCATGGCCGCGGGCGGCACCGTGATGATCGTCCTATTGCTCTACAGCCTCTATTGCCTGGCCGTGCTCATACCCTCGATCGCCGTCGCCGTCCGCCGCCTGCACGATACCAATCGGACGGGCTGGTGGGTGCTTGCGCCGCTTGCGCCCTATTGCGTGATGTTCGTCGCCGGAATGATGGTCGCGTCCTCGCCCGACATGGCCGCCGTCGCGGGCATCATCGCCCTGATTTCGGGACTCGCGGTGGTCGTGCTCGCGCTCGTGCTGCTGGTCTTCTACTTCCTGGAAGGCACCAAGGGGCCGAACCAATATGGTCCCGATCCGAAGGCGCCCGACGCCGGCCAGGTCTTCTCCTGATCCTGGCTTCGGCTGCGGGCGGCCGGTTGCGGGCCGCCCGCCGCCGCATTAGGTAAGGCGGCCTTTTTCGTGCCCCTGTGGCGGAATTGGTAGACGCGCTCGACTCAAAATCGAGTTCCGCAAGGAGTGCCCGTTCGAGTCGGGCCAGGGGCACCAACATCATCTCTTCTCACCGGCGTGTTGGTCGGGCATTGTCCGCGCGATGAGCGACAAGGACACGCCACCCGCGGGGATCGAGCCGGCGCTCGAGGTCGAGACCGAGGCGACCGCCTACCGGCGCGACCGGCTGCTCGCCTCGGTCGCCCTGATCCTCGGCGCATCATTCCTGCTCGCGCTGCCGTTCGCGCTGCGCGCCGGCGCCGAATTCTTCCTGCCGGTGACCGCAGCTTTGGTGATCGCGATCGCGCTCGTGCCGGTGCTCGAATGGCTCGAGCGGCGGCGCGTGCCTTCGCCGGTCGCCGCCTTCATCTGCGTCGTGCTGTTCCTCGCTGTCGCCAATGCCGCCGTCGCCGCGATCGTCTTTCCGGCCAGCGAGTGGGTCCGCCTGCTGCCCGAGCGGATCGTCCGCATCCGCCACACGCTCGGGCCGCTGTTCGACATCTACGCCGATCTGCAGGCGTTCATCGACGATATCGTCCGCCAGTTCGGGCGCACCTCCGGGCTCGCCCACCAGACGGTGACGGTCGAGACGCCGAATTCGCTGCTTCAGATCATCGCCACCTCGGCGCCGTTCGCGGTGATCCAGATGTTCTTCGCCGTCCTCGTCATCTTCTTCTTCCTCTCCGGCTGGACGCGGATGCGCAAGCGCACCATCGTCGGCCGGTCGAGCTTCGACGGGGCGATGACCACGGCCCGCGTCATCCAGCAGGTGGTCGACGCGACCTCGACCTATCTCGGCACGATCACCATGGTGAACATCGGGATGGGCGCGGTGGTGGCGCTGATCCTCTATACGATCGGGATGGAATCGCCGCTGATGTGGGGCGGGATCGTCGCGGTCCTCAATTACATCCCCTATCTCGGCCCGATCGCCTCGGCGGTGCTGCTCGCGATCGGCGGGCTGATGCTCTTTCCCGATCCCTGGTACGCGCTGCTGCCGGCGCTCTCCTTTATCGGCGTCCACCTCGTCGAGGCCAATATCGTGACCCCGACCGTGGTCGGCCGGCGGCTCACCATCAACCCGCTGATGATCCTCTTGGCGCTGAGCTTCTGGGCCTGGGTCTGGGGGACGACCGGGGCGCTGCTGGCGGTGCCGCTGCTGATCATCTTCAGGACGATCTTCGACGCCGCCGGCAAGCCCGACATCGCCGGCTTCCTGTTCGAGGAAGGCACTCTGATCCACGATCCGGACGAGCCGCGGCCGGCCTCGCCTGGCGGCTAGCGCATCTCGCCGGCGGCTCGCTTGACAGCCCAGAGCGCCTTCACTACCTCGCCCGCCTCACATCCACGCGGGTGTAGCTCAGTTGGTTAGAGCGCCGGCCTGTCACGCCGGAGGTCGCGGGTTCAAGTCCCGTCACTCGCGCCATTTCCCTGTTTCCATCCAGCGCAAGAGCGGCTTCAGCGGCAGGACCCAGGCGATCCCGGCGATCAGATAGTAAACGGCGTGGACCGGCCAGGGCAGGCCGGCGATCAGGCTCGAGGCGCTCGCGGCGGCGACGCACCAGCCGGCGATCCAGAGCAGGATCAGGGCGATGCCGAACGGCTGGCGCCAGGTCGGCGCTAGGCGCATCGGACCCATTCCTTCGGCGTCGCGACCGCATCCAGCCTGATGTCCCACGGGTCGACGGGGATCGGCGCTTCGCTGAGTTGGCTCTCCCAGGCGAGGCCGATGGCGAGGACGGCGCCGCCGCCGTCGCGCAGATGCGCCAAAGCGCGGTCGTAATGGCCCTTGCCATGGCCGATCCGGGTGCCGTGCCGGTCGGCGAGGACGATCGGCACCAGCACGACGTCGGGCGCCAGCGCCTCGGCCCCGGCCGGCGGCTGGAGGACGCCCCAGGGGCCGGGCTCGAGCGCCGGCCCCTCGCGCCAGAGGAAACGGGACTCGCGATCGGCGAACCAGGGCAGGCCGATGCGCTGATTGTCGCTCAGGCCCGCCAGGATCGCGTCCGGGCCGATCTCGTCGCGGAGCGGGTGATAAGCGCCGACGATCCGCGCCCCGGCCAGGTGGGGCAGAACGAGCCGCGCCAGCTCCGCCTCGAGCCGGGTCCGGAGCGCGGGCGTCAGGCTCCGGGCGAAGTCGCGCCGCCGGCGCAAGCCTTCGGCGCGCAGGTCGCTCTTGCCGGGAGGAGGGGAAGGTGACGGGACCACCATGGCCGTTTGCTTGAATATCCTCTGACGCGTCAACGTCAGGTGGGGACCATATGTGCCGGACCAGGGTCCAACCAGGGACGGCCCCCGAGGATGCTTATCGCCCAGGGATGTTCGTTAGCTCGTACCGGGCAGTACCCGTCGCGCCCTATTTAGGCGTTAACCGCGCTCCGCTCAAGGCTCTCGGCGATCGCTTCGACCCGCGCGGCGAGCCGCTCCAGCGCCTGCGCGACCGCCGGGTCGGGCGGCGGCGGCACCGGATCGGGGATGCCGGCGCCGGCGCGGATCTCCTTGATGTCGTCGGCGATCAGCAACGCCGCGAACAAAAGCTGGCGCGTTTCGGTCAGGCTGCCGAGCGCGGTGTGGGCGTCCTGCGCGCGGCGGTCGACCTCGGCCGCGACCGAGCGGAGATGCTCTTCCTCGCCGTCGCGGCAGGCGACGTTGTAGCGCCGGCCGGCGACTTCGATATCGATATTGGCCATCAGCCGGGCTCCGTCTCGAGCAGCCGGTCGAGCTGGCCGATCGCGCCCTCGACCTTGGCCCGCAGCGCCTGGTGGACGTCGCGCAGCTGCCGCAAATCTTCTGAATCGGCGGTCGGCGGCTTGGGCCGGGACGCGGCCGCCTCGATTCGCGCGAGCGCCTGCTCGATGCGGCGGATGGCGGCCAGGGCGCGTTCGTCAGCCATGGACCAAGGCATAGCACGACTCTCGCGGGCGGCAAGCGGCCAGAGTTGACGGAGCCGCCATCGCCGATAAAGGGACCCGCAGTACGCCCCGCGCGTCCGTTCCCGGATCGTCCTCCAAGGAGCCTTATGGCCATCCAGACCCGAACGCTCGCCAACGCGATCCGCGCCTTGTCGATGGACGCGGTCGAGGCGGCGAACTCAGGCCACCCGGGCATGCCGATGGGCATGGCCGACGTCGCGACGGTGCTGTGGACCGAATATCTCAGGCATGACCCCGCCGACCCCAAATGGCCCGACCGCGACCGCTTCGTCCTCTCGGCCGGCCACGGCTCGATGCTGCTTTATGCGCTCCTCCATCTGACCGGCTATGCCCGGCCGACGATCGAGGACATCAAGGGCTTCCGCCAGCTCGGTAGCCCTTGCGCCGGCCATCCCGAGAATTTTCTCCTCGACGGCGTCGAGGCCACGACCGGGCCGCTCGGCCAGGGGCTGGCGATGGCGGTCGGCATGGCGATCGCCGAGCGCCATCTCAACGCCGAATTTGGCGACCGGCTGGTCGACCACCGGACCTGGGTCGTCGCCGGCGACGGCTGCCTGATGGAGGGAGTCAACCACGAGGCGGCGGGACTCGCCGGCCATCTCGGCCTGGGCCGGCTCATCGTCTTCTGGGACGACAACCATATCACCATCGATGGCGCGACCGATCTTTCCACCTCCGAGGACGTCGAGGCGCGCTACCAGGCCTATGGCTGGCACGTCGTGCGCTGCGACGGGCTCGACGCCGCCGACGTCCGCCGCGCGATCGATGAGGCGCTCGCCGACCCGCGCCCGTCGCTGATCGCCTGCCGCACGATCATCGGCTTTGGCGCGCCCCACAAGCAGGGGACCGCCGCCACCCACGGCGCCGCGCTGGGCGCGGACGAGGTCGCCGCCGCCCGCAAGGCGCTCGGCTGGAACCATCCGCCGTTCGAAGTGCCGGCCGGGATCCTCGATGCCTGGCGCGCGGCCGGGAGGCGCGGCCAGGCCGATCATAAAGCGTGGCGCGAGCGGCTGGATGCCAGCCCGGATCAGGCCGAATTCACCCGCCGCATGGCCGGCCGCCTTCCCGAAGGCTTTTCGCTCGACGATCATATCGCCGGGCTGATCGCAAACCCGCAGAAGATCGCGACCCGCAAGGCCTCGGAGATCGCGCTGGAGGCGATCAACGCCCAGCTGGCCGAGACGATCGGCGGCTCGGCCGATCTCACCGGCTCCAATAACACTCGAACGAAAAGCCAGAAGCCTTTGACGAAAGAGGATTACTCCGGAAGCTATCTTTATTACGGCATCCGCGAGTTCGGCATGGCCGCGGCGATGAACGGGATGGCGCTGCATGGCGGCGTCATTCCCTATGGCGGCACTTTCCTGATCTTCACCGATTATGCCCGACCCGCGATCCGCCTCTCGGCGCTGCAGCAGGTCCGCGTCGTCTATGTCATGACTCACGATTCGATCGGCCTCGGCGAGGACGGCCCGACCCATCAGCCGGTCGAACATTTGATGAGCCTGCGGGCGATGCCCAATCTCGACGTCTACCGCCCCGCCGATGTCGTCGAGACCGCCGAATGCTGGGAGCTGGCGCTGCGCCGGCAAGGGACGCCGGCCGTGCTTGCTTTGACTCGCCAGAACCTGCCGCAAGTGCGCACCGAAGCTGGCGAAAACCTGTGCGCCCGCGGCGCCTACCGGCTTCGCGCCGCGGCCGCGCCGCGGCGGGTCGTGCTGCTCGCGACCGGCTCGGAAGTCCATGTCGCGGTCGCTGTCGCCGACGCCCTCGAAGGGCAGGGGGTCGGTGCCGATCTCGTCTCGATGCCCTGCTGGGAGCTGTTCGACGCCCAGGACGCCGCCTGGCGCGCCGACCTTCTCCCTCGCGACGCGCTGCTCGTCTCGATCGAGGCCGGCGCCACCCTGGGCTGGGAGCGCCACACCGGCCGCTCCGGCCTCAACATCGGCCTCGACCGGTTCGGTGCCTCGGCGCCCGGTGACGACCTCATGAAGCACTTCGGCTTCTTCGCCGAAGCAATCGTGCCCAAGATACTGGAAAGATTGGAGTAGTTTGAATGACCAGAGTAGCGATCAACGGCTTCGGGCGGATCGGCCGCCTCGTCGCCCGCGCCATGCTCGAGCGGAAGGACAGCGGCCTCGAGCTGGTCGCGATCAACGACCTTGCCGATGCCGAATCGAACGCGCTCCTGTTCAAGCGCGACTCGGTCCACGGCGCCTGGCCCGGTGAGGTCCGGGCCGACGGCAACGACCTGATCGTCGACGGCCGCCGCATCCGGGTCACCGCCGAGCGCGATCCCGGCAAGCTGCCCCATGGGGCGGACGGGGTCGACCTCGCGCTGGAATGCACCGGCCTCTTCACCGACCGTGAGAAGGCCGGCGCCCATCTCACTGCCGGCGCTAAGAAAGTCCTGATCTCCGCGCCCGCCAAGGGCGCTGACCTGACAGTCGTCTACGGGGTCAACCACGACAAGCTGAGCGCGGCACACACGATCGTCTCCAACGCCTCGTGCACGACCAACTGCCTGGCGCCGGTCGCCAAGGTGATGATGGACAGCGTCGGCATCGCCCGCGGGCTGATGACCACGGTCCACGCCTACACCAACGACCAGAAGATCCTCGACCAGATCCATTCCGACAAGCGCCGCGCCCGCGCCGCCGCGATGTCGATGATCCCGACCACCACCGGCGCCGCCCGCGCCGTCGGCGAGGTGCTGCCCGAGCTCAAGGGCAAGCTCGATGGCTCGGCGATCCGCGTGCCGACGCCCAATGTCAGCCTCGTCGATCTCACCTTCACCCCCGATCGCGACACTTCGCTGGAGGAGGTGAACGGGCTCCTCAAAGCCGCGGCCGAGGGCGCGCTCAAGGGCATCCTCGCTTATTCCGAGGAGCCGCTGGTCTCGATCGATTACAACCACAATCCGGTCAGCTCGACCGTCGACAGCCTCGAGACCGCGGTGCTCGAGGGCAAGCTGGTCCGCATCCTCTCCTGGTACGACAATGAATGGGGCTTCTCGAACCGGATGGTCGACACCGCGGCGGCGATGGCGCGGCTGATCTGACGTCATGGCGTCGTTCCGCACGCTCGACGACCTCGGCGACGTGAGGGGAAAGCGCGCGCTGGTGCGCGTCGACCTCAACGTGCCGATGCAGGATGGGGTCGTGACCGACGACACCCGCCTGCGCGCGACGCTGCCGACCGTCACCGAGCTTGCCGACAAGGGCGCGATCGTCCTGCTCCTCGCCCATTTCGGGCGGCCGCGGGGCGAGCCCCGCCCAGACATGTCGCTGGCGCTGGTGACAAAGCCCTATGAGCAAGTTCTCGGCCGTCCGGTCCGCTTCATTGGCGAGTGGGATGAAGCGGCGGTGTCGACGCTGGCGCCTGGCGACGTCGCCATTCTCGAAAACACCCGATTCCACCCGGGCGAGGAGAAGAACGACCCGGCCTTGGCGCGTCAACTGGCCGAGCTCGGAGATTTCTACGTCAACGACGCCTTCTCCGCCGCCCACCGCGCCCACGCCTCGACCGAAGGTATCGCCCATCTTCTGCCGGCCTATGCCGGCCGGGCGATGGCGGCGGAGCTGACGGCGCTCGAAGCCGCGCTCGGCAATCCCGGGCGGCCGCTCGCGGCGGTGGTCGGCGGCGCCAAGGTTTCGACCAAGCTGGAGGTGCTTCGCCATCTGGTCGGCAAGGTCGACCATCTGATCATCGGCGGCGGCATGGCGAACACCTTCCTCGCCGCGCGGGGCATCGGCGTCGGCAAATCGCTCGCCGAGCATGACCTCGCCGCGACCGCCGATGCCATCCTTGAGGCGGCGGACAAGGCGAACTGCACCGTCCATCTTCCCTATGACGTGGTGGTGGCGAAGGAGTTCGCGGCCAATCCGCCTTCGATGCGGACCTGCAACGTCCACGAGGTGGCCCCCGACGAGATGATCCTCGACATCGGCCCCGCGGCCGTCGAAGCCTTGGCCGACGTCCTCAAGACCTGCCGGACGCTGGTCTGGAACGGCCCGCTCGGCGCGTTCGAAACGCCGCCCTTCGATACGGCCACAACCGCGCTCGCCCGGACTGCAGCCGCGCTCACCCAGGAAGGCGGCCTGGTCTCGGTGGCCGGCGGCGGCGACACCGTCGCGGCGCTGAACCGCGCCGGCGTCGCCGCCGATTTCACCTTCGTCTCCACCGCTGGCGGCGCCTTCCTCGAATGGATGGAGGGCAAGGCCCTTCCCGGTGTAGAAGCCCTCAAGACCGACAGGAGCCCAAGATGACGCCCGCCGTCAAAGTCATTCTCGACAAGTACGAATCCGACAATCCCGGCACCAGGGCGAATCTCGCCCGGATCCTGATGCAGGGGCGCCTGGGCGGCACCGGCAAGATGATCATCCTGCCGGTCGACCAAGGCTTCGAGCACGGCCCGGGGCGCAGCTTCGCGATCAACCCGCCGGCCTACGATCCCCATTACCATTACCAGCTCGCGATCGATGCCGGCCTCAACGCCTATGCGGCGCCCTTGGGCATGCTCGAAGCGGGCGCCGTCACTTTCGCCGGCCGGATCCCCACCATCCTCAAGATCAACAGCTCGAACAGCTGGGCGACCCGCAAGGATCAGGCGGTGACCGGCGGCGTCGACGACGCGCTGCGGCTCGGCTGCTCGGCGATCGGCTTCACCACCTATCCGGGCTCCGAGGACAATTTCGAGCTGATCGAGGAAATCCGCGAGCTCTCGGCCGAGGCGAAGTCGGTCGGCCTCGCGACCGTGATCTGGGCCTATCCGCGCGGCGGCAACGTCTCCAAGGAGGGCGAGCTCGCGCTCGACGTCACCGGTTACGGCGCGCACATGGCCGCCCTGCTCGGCGCCCACATCATCAAGGTCAAGCTACCCACCGCCCATATCGAGCAGCCCGACGCGCAGAAGGCCTATGAGGGGCAGGACTGGTCGGCGCAGGCGGCCCGCGTCCGCCACATCGTCCAATGCTGCTTCGACGGCCGCCGGATGGTGGTCTTCTCGGGCGGCGCGGCCAAGGGCGCCGACGCGGTCTTCCAGGACGCGCGCGACATTCGCGACGGCGGCGGCAACGGCTCGATCATCGGCCGCAACGCCTTCCAGCGCCCGCGCGAGGAAGCGCTGGCGATGTTCGACCGGCTGGTGCGCATCTACAAGGGGGAGGAGTGAGCGACGAACTCGAACTGGACCCTGATTTCGCTGCCCAATTCGAGTCGGCGAAGCGGGGGCCGTGCCAGCTCTATCTGATCTCGCCGCTCGAGGTCGGCGGCGGCTTTGCCGATCGCCTCGCGGCGGCGCTGGACGCGGGCCCGGTCGCGGCCTTCCAGTTGCGGGTCAAGGATGTCGACCAGCATGAGGCGGCGCGGCTCGCCGAGCCGCTGCAGCGTCTGTGCGCGACACGCGAAATCGCCTTCATCGTCAACGATTCGGCCGCGCTGGCCAAGAGAATCGGCGCCGATGGCGTCCATCTCGGCCAGCAGGACGGCGACCCGCGCGAAGCCCGTGCCCTGCTCGGCCCCGCGGCCCAGATCGGCGTCTCCGTCCATGACAGCCGTCACCTCGCGATGGAGGCGGGGGAGGCGAGCGCCGATTATGTCGCCTTCGGCGCCTTCTTCCCGACCGCGACCAAGCAGGTCCGCCATCGCGCCGATCCGTCGCTCCTCGCCTGGTGGTCGACCCTGTTCGAAATCCCCTGCGTCGCGATCGGCGGCATCACCTCCGAGAACGGCCGTATCCTGATCGAGGCCGGCGCCGACTTTCTCGCCGTGTGCGGCGCGGTCTGGAACCATGCCGAGGGTCCCGCAGCGGCGGTGCGGACCTTCGAAGCGCTGTTCAGGGACGCCGCCGCCTAGTCTTCCGGCGGTCCGAACGGGGCGATTTTGGGGTTGGAAAAGATACCCTCCACGCCGCCGACGCCGCGCGCCGCGAGCGCTTCGCGGGCGCGTTCCGCAGCGTCGGCCTGGACCTTGATCGTATAGAGTCCGGCGTCGGGATCGGTGGCGATGACCCCGAATTCCGGATCGAGCTCGGCGATGTCCAGCCCGACCGTCGCGGCCGCCTCGGCGAGGGTCGGCTTGCCGTCCGGCAGGCTCAGCTGAATCATCACTCCGTCCATCGGGCGCTCCTCGTGGCCGCGGGAGAGCCCGCAAGCTCTCCTGCGAAGATGGACCGCAAGCCGATCAGCCGCAACTGCATTTGCCCGAGCCGCCGGTCTGCGACCCTCCGGCCGGAGCGGGAGCGGACGCGCCGCCGCCGGCGGCGGCGTCGGCATAGGCCAACCGGTAGACGAGCTCGGCCAGCTCTTCCCGGCTCAGCGAGTCGAGCTTCTCGCCATTCTCGCCGACGTCGAGCACGTTCTGGCCCGCCGCCCCGGCGCCCTGGCCCGGCAGGCCTGGAATGGCCGGCGGCACGAGCTGGCTGCAGAGCTGCGGGAAGCGCACGCAAAGGTCGATCGGCACCGGCCGCCGATCGCAGAGCCGCGGCAGAATCTGGCAGATGCCGCGGAGCGGATCGAGCCGCGCCACCCGGTCCGCGATCCGGCAGCCGTCGACGACCCCGAAGCCGAAATTGAAGTCGAAGCCCGCCTGGCCGAGATCCTGCGCGGTGGAGCGAAGCAGGTTGCGCACCGCCTCCGGCGATGCGGCCGGATTGCCGGGCTGGAACGGAATCCGGCTGCGATAGGCACCGACCAGCCCGGTCACCACCGGCGTCGCCGCCGAGGTGCCGCCGTCGGCGGAATAGACGCCCGACCCGCGAAAATGCGTATAGCCGCAGACGTCCGGCTTGTTGCGGGTCAGATGGCCCGGCCCCTGGGTCGAATAGCCGACCCGCTGCTTGGTGACGTCGACGCCGCCGACGCAGGTCACCTTGGCGTGGCTGTTGGCGCCGAAGATGCCGCCGGCGAGCCCTTGGCAGCGCCCGTCCGGGCACTCCGCGCCGCAATTGCCCGCCGCGAACAGGATGTCGGCGCCAAGGCCCTCGAGCGTCCCGACGATGCGGTTGAACGGATGGTTGGGATTGTCCGAATAATTGCCCGGGTTGCCGACCGGGAAATCCCAGCTCGGATGGAACATGCCCCAGCTGTTGTTGACGACCAGTGAGCGCATCTCGCCGGGCCGGCGCGGCGCCCGCATGATGTCGCACAGATGGCTGTAGGCCCGGACCGCGTCGGAGAGCAGCCCGTCCATGGTCGATCCGCCCGACACATTGGAGGCGAGCACGGCGATGTCGAGGATCGTGCAGGCCGGCGCCATGATGCAGACGTCGAAGGCGCACATCGTGCCGTGATCGACCGGCATGCTGCCCGGCGTCAGGCCGGCCCGCGGCACCCAGGAGCGCGCCGCGTCGAAGCTCGGATGCTTACCGTGGGCGTTGAGATAGGCCATGTTCACCCCGGTATCGACGATCGCGATCATCGTGCCGCGGCCGTCGGCGCGCGCCGCGCGCAGCCGGGATGCGCACAGCAGCCGTTCGACGTCGGCATCGCTGCCGAGCGGCGGGCTGCCGGGGCAGATCAAGGTCGGCTGGATGGCGACGTCGGCATAGACGCCGATCACCCGCTCGTCCTCACGCAAGGCCTCGGCCGCCTCCTCGTCCATCTCGCCGCGAACGATGTAGGATTCGACGACCGGGACGACGGGCTCGCCGTCGGCCGCCATCTGCACGTCCTCCTCGGCCACGCCCAGGCTGAACGACTCGAGACGTTCCACCTTGACCAGACGGGGCAGCGGAACCGGTTCGAAGGTCGGATCGATCTCGAGCCCGGCGATCGCCGGCGCCGCCTCCATCGTCACGCCGCCCATCGCAAAGCCCGCTGCCGCGACCTGGCTTTGCGTGGCCAGCTCGACGATTACCCGCACGTTGCCCATCATGTTCTCCTCCGCCGCCCGCGAGCGGTCCATCGTGAATCGACGAGCGCTTTCTAGGCCGGATGCGGCCGGCCGCGCGTGACGGCGATCACGCGCGATCCGAGTCTCGATCGCCCGCGGAGGCCGGAACGTTGCGCCGCCGGAGCGGGTTAGAGCGCCTATGCAGAAGCTGGCGCTCGGCGGGATCGTTCTTATGATCGCGGCGATGCTCGTCTTCTTCGCCAGCATGATCTGGACCTCCGCCGCGCCGCCGCCCGCGCCGCCGCCGCCGCAAGCGGTCGTCCGGCGCGCGGATGCGCAAGTCGCCCCCTCCGGCCTGATGATCCCGGTCGTGGGCGTTCGCGCGAGCCAGCTCACCGACACCTATACCCAGGCCCGCGCCGGCGGCGCCCGCGTCCACGATGCGATCGACATCATGGCGCCGCGCGGCACGCCGGTGGTCGCGGCGGCGGCGGGGACGGTCGAGAAACTGTTCTTCAGCCAGGGCGGCGGCGGCATCACCGCCTATGTCCGCTCGGTCGACGGGCGCTGGATGTACTATTACGCCCACCTCGATGCTTACGCGCCCGGCCTCCACGAGGGCCAGCGCATCGGCCGCGGCGACCCGATCGGCACGGTCGGCAGCACCGGCAACGCCAGCGCCGAGGGCCCGCACCTCCATTTCGCGATCAACGTCATGGGCCCGGACGATCGCTGGTGGCAGGGCCGGCCGATCAATCCCTACCCGCTTTTGGCCGGCCGCGCGCGCAGTGCTGGGTAGGTGCATTCGCCATTGGCTCGGGCTTCTCTGCGGATTGCTGCTGCTTGCCTGGGCGCCGGCGGCGTCGGCCCATCCGGGCTGGGGCATCGTCCGGGATTCGCAGGGCAACATCTATTACACCGATCTCGCCCAGGTCTGGAAAGTAGCGCCGGACGGGACGCGGAGCATCGTCGTCCCCAACGTCCATACCCACGAGCTCTACATCGACGCCGCGGACAATCTCTACGGCGAGCATCTCTGGTACGAGGGCGAGGCGAGCGACCGCTGGGGGCACCGCGTCTGGCGGCGCACGCCCGACGGCACGATCCGGGATGTCGTCCCGCCGACCGAGGGCTTCCGCACCTCGTACAGCTTCGTTCGCGACGCCGCCGGCAACATGTACTGGCACGAGGGGGGTCTGGTCCGCCGCGGCAATGCGCCGCTCGTGGCACGGCACTTCGCCGACATCCGCTCGATGACGGTCTCTCCCGGCGGCGACGTTTATTTGATCGACGGCCACGATCTGGTCCGCATCGGCGCCAATGGCGCGGTCCGCACGCTCGCCCGCAATCTCGGCGAATCGAACGCGGCCTTGCCCTTCGTCGGCGACCACCATCAGCTGATGGGCCTGTGGCTCGACAGCGCCGGCAATTGCTATGTCGCGGTCTACGGCAACTTCAAGGTCAAGCGGGTCGATCCGCAAGGCCGGGTCGAGACGGTCGCCCGCTCGACCTTTCCCTGGTCGCCGACCGGCGGCTTGGTCACGTCCGACGGCCGCCTCTGGCTGCTAGAATATTCGATCACCAACGATACCCGCATCCGCCTGGCCGACGCGCCCGAGCCGGGCCGGCCGGCGACCATCCTTGCGCTGGTCGGCGCGGGCGGCGCGGCGTTGGCGCTCGGCCTGTTCGCGGCGCTGCGGCTCCGCCGCCGCCGCCGCGCCATTTGAACATTGAGGCGCACCGCGCTAAAGCCCCGCCAACCTCTCCGATCCAGCGAGCATCACCATGAAGATCAGCGGCGTGGACATTCGTCCCGGCAACATCATCGAATATGAAGGCGCCATCTGGCGCGCGGTGAAAATCCAGCACACCCAGCCCGGCAAGGGCGGCGCCTACATGCAGGTCGAGATGAAGAACCTCATCGACGGCCGCAAGAACAACGTCCGCTTCCGCTCGGCCGAGACGGTCGAGCGCGTTCGCCTCGACACCAAGGACTTCCAGTTCCTGTTCCGCGACGGCGAAGCACTGACCTTCATGGATAAGGCCGATTACGAGCAGGTCACGCTTCCCGCCGACCTGCTCGGCGACGCCGCTGCTTTCCTGCAGGACGGGATGGACGTGGTCATGGAGCTCTACAACGAGCGGCCGATCTCGGTGCAGCTGCCCGACACGATCGAGGCGACCATCGTCGAAGCCGACGCCGTGGTGAAGGGCCAGACCGCTTCCTCCTCGTACAAGCCCGCGATCCTCGACAATGGCGTGCGCGTCATGGTGCCGCCGCACATCAGCAGCGGCACCCGGATCGTCGTCGACGTCTACGATCAGACCTACGTCCGCAGGGCGGACTGAGCCTTGGTCAGCCATTCCGGCCTGATCACCGTCATGACCCGCGCCGCGCGCAAGGCGGCGCCGCGGCTGCGGCGCGACTTCGGCGAGGTCGAGCAGCTCCAGGTCAGCCGCAAGGGGCCGGCCGACTTCGTCTCGATGGCCGACCAGCGCGCGGAAGCGACCCTGGTCGAGGAGCTCCGCCATGCCCGCCCGGACTGGGGCCTCCTGCTCGAGGAGGGCGGGGCGATCGAAGGCGATCCGGCCAAGCCGCGCTGGATCGTCGACCCGGTCGACGGCACCTCGAACTTCCTCCACGGCATCCCCCATTTCGCGGTCTCGATCGCGGTCCAGGAACCGCGGCCCGGCGGCCAGGGCTGGGGCGAGCTGACCCAGGGCCTGGTCTACAACCCGCTCACCGACGAGAGCTTCTGGGCGGAGAAAGGACGGGGCGCCTGGCTCAACGAGCGCCGGCTGCGGGTCTCCGCCCGCCGCGACCTCTCCGAGGCGCTGATCGCCACCGGCATCCCCTACAAGGCGCATGGCGATCTCGCCCGTTTCGACAAGATCCTGAACGCGGTTTCGCCCGAGGTCGCCGGCATCCGCCGCTTCGGCTCCGCGGCCTTGGATCTCGCCTGGGTCGCCGCCGGCCGCTTCGACGGCTTCTGGGAGGAGGATCTCCAGCTCTGGGACGTCGCCGCCGGCATCGTCCTGGTGCGCGAGGCGGGCGGCTACGTCACCGATTATCGCGGCGGCGAGGCCGGGGTCGCGAACGGCCAGATCCTCGCCGCCAACGACCAGCTGCACAACCGGCTGCACAAGCTGGTCGCCAACGCGCTGCGCTAGCTTGCCACTCGGCGGGCGCGGTCCTAGAAGCCGCGCAAGCCAAGCCCCCGGAGTCTCCCGATGGCGTCCGTCGCCGCCGATTACCTGCCGATCCTCCTGTTCCTCGCGGTCGCGCTGGGCATCTCCTTCGCCTTCGTCGTGCTGCCGATGCTGGTCGCGAAGCTGACCGGCGCGGCCAACCCCTATCCGGACAAGCTCGCCGAATATGAATGCGGCTTCCCCGCCTTCGAAGACAGCCGCGCCCAGTTCGACGTCCGCTTCTACCTGGTCGCGATCCTGTTCATCGTCTTCGACATCGAGGCCGCCTATCTCTTCCCCTGGGCGGTGAGCGTGTTCGACGCCGGCTGGACCGCCTGGTTCGCGATGATGATCTTCCTGGTCGAGCTCGCCTTGGGCTTCGCTTACGCCTGGAAGAAGGGCGCGCTCGAATGGGAGTGATCCTCGACGCGCGCGGGATGCCGGCGGACGGCACGCCGCCCGATCCCTACGTTTTCGGCCAGATCCAGACCGAGGTCAGCGACAAGGGCTTCCTCGTCACCACCACCGAGGATCTGTTCACCTGGGCGCGGACCGGCTCCTTGTGGTGGATGACCTTTGGCCTCGCTTGCTGCGCGGTCGAGATGATCCATGTGAACATGCCGCGCTACGACCTTGAAAGATTTGGCGTTGCGCCCCGCGCGAGCCCCCGCCAGTCGGACGTAATGATCGTCGCCGGCACGCTCTGCAACAAGATGGCGCCGGCGCTCAGGCGGGTCTACGACCAGATGTCGGAGCCGCGCTACGTGATCTCGATGGGCAGCTGCGCGAACGGCGGCGGCTATTACCATTACAGCTACAGCGTCGTGCGCGGCTGCGACCGGATCGTGCCGGTCGACATCTACGTCCCCGGCTGCCCGCCGACCGCGGAGGCTTTGCTCTACGGCATCATGCAATTGCAGCGGAAGATCCGCCGCGAAGGCACGATCGAACGCTAGATGACGAGCCCCGCGCCCCTGGTTCCGGCCCGCGAGGGCATCATCGACGCGGTGAGAGCAGCGATCGGCAACGCCTTCATTTGCGAGAAGATCGAGGTCGACGAGGTCTCGATCGACGTGGTCCGCGAGCGCGTCGCCGACGTGCTGCGCACGCTGCGCGACGAGCTCGACTACCAGCAGCTAATGGAGATCGCGGGCGTCGACTATCCCGAGCGCGCCGAGCGGTTCGAGGTGGTCTATCACCTGCTTTCGATCACCAAGAACCATCGGCTGCGGATCCGCGTCTCGACCGACGAGGAGACGCCGGTGCCGACCGTGACCGGCGTCTATCCGGTCGCCGGCTGGCTCGAGCGCGAGGTGTTCGACATGTACGGGGTCCTGTTCGAGGGCAATCCGGACCTGCGGCGCATTCTCACCGATTACGGCTTCCGCGGCCATCCGCAGCGCAAGGATTTCCCGCTCACCGGCTATGTCGAGCTGCGCTATTCCGAGGAGCAGAAACGGGTCGTCTACGAGCCGGTCAGCCTCAGCCAGGACTTTCGCGACTTCGATTTCATGAGCCCCTGGGAAGGGGCCGAATATATCATCCCGGGCGACGAGAAGGCCCAGCCCGAAGCGCCGGGCGCGCCGACGCCGCTGAAGGCGGACGAGATCAAGAAATGAGCATGCCTTCCCTCGTCATTGCCGCGACGGAGATGGCCGGTGGCTGAGCTGATCCCTCACGAGGTCGAGGCCGAAGCGGCGGCCGAGGGCACCAGCCCCGCCCATTCGGACATCGCCAATTACACGATCAATTTCGGGCCCCAGCACCCGGCCGCGCACGGCGTGCTGCGGCTGATCCTCGAGCTCGACGGCGAGATCATCGAGCGAGTCGACCCCCATGTCGGCCTGCTCCACCGCGGCACCGAGAAATTGTGCGAATACAAGACCTACCTCCAGGCGCTCCCTTACATGGACCGGCTCGATTACGTCTCGCCGATGTCGATGGAGCACAGCTACGTGCTTGCGATCGAAAAGCTGCTCGGCCTCGAAGTCCCGCTCCGCGGCCAATATCTGCGCGTCTTCTTCGCCGAGCTGACCCGCATCTCGAACCACCTGCTCAACCTCGGTTCCCACGTCATGGATGTCGGCGCGATGACGCCGAACCTGTGGCTGTTCGAGCTGCGCGAGGATTGCATGAACTTCTACGAGCGCGCTTCGGGCGCGCGCATGCACGCGGCCTGGTTCCGGCCGGGCGGGGTGCGCGTCGACGTGCCGCTGAAGCTGCTCGCCGATATCGCCGACTGGCTCGACACCAGGGTGCCGCGGCTGTTCGAGGACGCGATCAGCCTGGTCGCCGACAACCGCATCTTCAAGCAGCGCAACGTCGACATCGCCACCGTCTCGAAGGCGGACGCGCTCGCCTGGGGCTTCTCCGGGCCGATGATCCGCGCCGCCGGCATTCCCTGGGACCTTCGCAAGTCGCAGCCCTACGACGTCTACGACCGGATGGACTTCGCCGTCCCGGTCGGCACCAAGGGCGATTGCTACGACCGCTTCATGGTCCGGGTCGAGGAGGTCCGCCAGTCGGTGCGGATCATGAAGCAGTGCCTCAATGAGATGCCGGACGGCCCGGTCGCCAGCCTGGACCGCAAGGTCGTCCCACCCAAGCGAGCCGAGATGAAGCAGTCGATGGAGGCCTTGATCCACCACTTCAAGCTCTACACCGAGGGCTTCCACGTCCCCGCCGGCGAGGTCTATGTCGCGACCGAGAGCCCCAAAGGCGAGTTCGGCATCTATCTGGTCGCCGACGGCTCGAACAAGCCCTACCGGGTCAAGATCCGCCCGACCGGCTTTTCCCACCTCCAGGCGATGGACTTCATGTCGAAAGGCCACATGCTCGCCGACGTCACCGCCATATTGGGCGCGCTCGACATCGTGTTCGGTGAGGTGGACCGGTGAGCGCCGCGCTGGGCATTGCCTTTTTCGCGTTGCCGCTTGTCCTTGGGACCATGGTGCCGCGCCGCTACAGCTTGTACGCTGCGCTGGCAGGCGCGGCCGCCGCGGCGTTGGTTTGGCGCGGCGGGATCAGCATGCACGAACCGTCGTCGCTCCTCTTCCTCTTTGGTGTGCCTTTCTCGGTCGGCGCGTTGGTGCGTGCCGGGGTCGATCAACTTTCGGTGCCGGTCCGGCGCGCTTGTCTGATACCGGGGATCGTGCTTGCGCTCTGGGCGCTCTGGTTTTCTCCAACGCCGACCAATGAGCCTCCGATGGGGCCGGTTTCCTTTCAGATTTTCCTCGGCGCATTGGTTGGCATGGGCATTGTTGTGAGCGTGGGTTGGATAGAGTTGTTGGCCCTGATCCGGCGCAAGCCCGTTGGAGCTGGGGTCAACGATGGCTGAAGCCGCCCGCCTTCCCGCCACCCCCGAAATCCGCGAGCGCTGGGGCGCCTTCGCCTGGACGCCCGAAAACGCGAAGCAGGCGAAAGTCTTCGTCGACCGCTACCCGCCGGGGCGCCAGCAAAGCGCGGTCATCCCTTTGCTCGACCTCGCCCAGCGCCAGATCGGCGCCGAGACCGGGACCCAGGGCTGGCTGCCGATCCCGGTGATCGAGTTCGTCGCCGCCGAATTGGGCATGCCCTACATCCGCGCCTATGAGGTCGCGACTTTCTACACGATGTTCAATCTGGCGCCGGTCGGCCGCCACCATGTCCAGGTCTGCGGCACCACGCCGTGCATGCTGCGCGGCTCGGACGACGTGCTCGCCGCCTGCTACGCCCGCGGGCTCAGGAAAGGGCGTATCACCGAGGACGGGCTGTTTACCTTGAGCGAGGTCGAATGCCTCGGCGCCTGCGCCAACGCGCCGATGGTCCAGATCAACGACGACAATTACGAGGATCTGACCTTCGACAGCATGGCCGCGATCCTCGACGCGCTCGCCAAAGGCGAGACGCCGAAGCCGGGCCCGCAGGTCGATCGCCAGACCAGTTGCGCCGAGGGCGGCCCGACGGCGCTGCCCGAAATGGTGTCCGAAAATCACGATTATCGGGACCGATGGTCGTGAGGCTGCTTGCCGCCCCGTTCCTCCTCGCCGCCTGTCAGCAGGCCGAGGCGCCCGCCAACAGGGCTGCGCCGGCGCCGAAAACGGCCGACGGCGGTGACGTTTCGGCCGCCGAGCGCCTCGTCCGCGCGCGCATCGGCACCGGCGGCGAAGTCCATTTCCTCGACGCCCGGCGCACCGCCAGCGAAGGCGTGCCGATCGTCTGCGGCTTTTACGAGCAGGGGGGACAGCGCCGACGCTATATCGTCGTTGGCGGCGAGGAAGCGTTCGTCGAGCCGCAAATGCGGGCCGGCGAGATGGATCACGCCGTCGCTGAATTTTGCGGGGAGGGGAGCCGGCAATGACCAGAAACAGCGCGCTCACCATCGTCGCCGTCATCCTCGGCATCATGGTCCTGTTCTGGCTGCTGAAGCTCACCTTCAAGCTGGTCCTGCTGGCCGCGGTCGCCGCGGCCGCCTTCGCCGTCTATTCCGCCGTCAGGAACCGGATCGGAGGTCCGCGTGCTTGACGACAAGGACCGGATCTTCACCAACCTCTACGGCTTCCAGCCCTGGGGGTTGAAGGCCGCGCAGCAGCGCGGCGACTGGGACGACACGAACTCGCTGATGGCGCTGGGCCAGGACGCGATCATCGACATCGTCAAGGAATCGGGGCTGCGCGGTCGCGGCGGCGCAGGCTTCCCGACCGGCATGAAATGGAGCTTCATGCCGAAGGAACCGGCCCCCGGCCGGCCCAATTTCCTGGTCATCAATGCCGACGAATCCGAGCCGGGTTCGTGCAAGGACCGCGAGATCATCCGCCACGATCCGCACAAGCTGATCGAGGGTGCCCTCATCGCCGGCTTCGCGATGCGCGCGCGGGCCGGCTACATCTACATCCGCGGCGAGTTCATCCGCGAAACGCAGACGCTCGAGGCCGCGGTCCAGGAGGCCTATGACGCCGGCCTGCTCGGGCCGAACGCGGCCAAATCCGGCTACGATTTCGACCTGTTCGTCCACCGCGGCGCCGGCGCCTATATCTGCGGCGAAGAGACCGCGATGCTCGAAAGCCTCGAAGGCAAGAAGGGCCTGCCGCGGCTGAAGCCGCCCTTCCCGGCGGGCGCCGGCCTCTACGGCTGCCCGACCACGGTCAACAACGTCGAATCGATCGCGGTCGTGCCCGCCATCCTCCGCCGCGGCGCCGCCTGGTTCAGGAGCTTCGGCCGCGAGAAGAACGAGGGCACTAAGCTCTTCCAGATCTCCGGCCATGTCGAGAAGCCGTGCGTCGTCGAGGAAGCGATGTCGATCCCGTTCCGCGAGCTGATCGAGACCCATGCCGGCGGCATCCGCGGCGGCTGGGACAACCTCCTCGCCGTCATCCCCGGCGGCTCCTCGGTCCCGCTCGTCCCCGCCCACGAGATCATCGACGCGCCGATGGATTTCGACGGGCTCAAGGATCTCGGCTCGGGCCTCGGCACCGCCGCCGTGATCGTCATGGACAAATCGACCGACATCGTGAAGGCGATCAGCCGGATCTCCTATTTCTACAAGCACGAGAGCTGCGGCCAGTGCACGCCCTGCCGCGAGGGCACCGGCTGGATGTGGCGGGTGATGGAGCGGCTGGTCGCCGGCAATGCCGAGATCCACGAGATCGACATGCTCTGGGACGTCACTAAGCAGGTCGAGGGCCACACGATCTGCGCGCTGGGCGATGCTGCCGCCTGGCCGATCCAGGGCCTAATCCGCCACTTCCGCCCCGAGCTCGAACGGCGCATCGTCGAGCGGCAGCAGCAGATCCTCGCAGCCGCCGAGTAATTCCTGCCCATTACCGTTGATTTTCAATGCGATCGATGGCAGGTGATCGTGGTTTTGGGCGGGGAATCGCAATGAAATTCGGTTTGTCGGAAGCGGCTGCGGCTGCTTTTCTCCTGTTCGCCGGCATGGCGGCGCCGGCCGCGGCCCAGCGCCATGCGCTTGGCGGGGAGCCGTCGCGGCCGGAAGACGTCCGCATCCTCCACCGCTTTTCGCAATGCGTCGTCCGGCACCAGCCCGATCGGGCCCGGGCGGTCCTCGCCGCCGACTATCGCACCCGGGCTTTCGATCGCGAGATCCGGCGCCTGGCGCAGGCCAATTGGGGCTGCGCGCCGGACGGGACATTGCGATTCGGCCTGCTCCTCTTCGCCGGCGGCATGGCGGAATCCCTGCTGCTCGCTCGGCTCGGCACCGGCGATCTCGCGCCGCTCGTCTCCTTCGATCCGGCGGCGCCCCCCATCGAGGCCCGCGGCGAGACCGAGCTGATGAGCCTGTGCACGGTTCGCGCCGCGCCGGCCGAAGTCGCCGCCCTGCTGACGACCGAGCCGGCGGGCGAGCAGGAGGCGGCGGCGCTGCGCGGGATCATGCCGCGGCTGAACCAGTGCCTCGCGGCCGGCGCCAGCGTGCGGGCGAATCGCATCGCCCTTCGCGCGCTGCTCGCGCTGGCCGCCTACCGGCTCAGTGAGCATCGAGGCGCGGCGGGCTGATCCGGCCACAGTCCTTGAAAAGAGACGGCTTTACGGGATGCCCGCGTCGTGAAATAGTGCAGCCACGATCCGCCCGCCGACTTTCCCGGCATATTTTGCAGCGGCGGCGTGTCGCACCGCGGTCGGTCCGCCGCAACGTTCGGGGAGCGTGATATGAAACAGTTTCTCCTGCCCCTCGCCGCCGCGGCCTTGCTCGCGATGCCCGGCCCGGCCTCGGCGGCGCGCAACTCGCCGGCGATCTACGAAGCCGGCCGCTGCATCGTCGACCGCGACCGCAGCGCCGCCAACATGCTGATGGCGAGGCTGCCGCTCGACGAGAGCGCCGCCGATCTGTCCGGGCTGAGCGCGCGGGCGGCCGTCTGCGCTGCCCGGTTGGCCGGAGCGCCGGCGATGCAGGTGCGCGGCGCGCTCGCCCAGGCGATGTTCATGCGCGATTTCGGCAGCATCCGCCGCGAGGTCGACCCGCGCCACGGCTTCATCAACCTCAACCTGCCGGTCCAGGCGGGCTACGGCACGTCGCGCGACCGCACCACCCAGCTCTACGGCTGGGGCGATTGCGTCGCCCGCAACGATGCCATCGGCACCGAACGGCTGCTGAGGACCGAGGCCGGCTCACCGGACGAAGCGGCGGCGGTCGAGGGGCTGCGCAACTATATGGCTGCGTGCATGCCGACCGGCGTGCAGCTGGACGTGCGGCTGTGGGAATTGCGCAGCGTCATGGCGCAGACCGCCTACCATACGCTCTACCGCTACTGGACGGGCCAGCTGAACGCCACGCGGGGGACGTGAAGGCGGGCCGGGCCCGAACGAAGGAGGGAAGGTCGACATGATCGTGGGACGGACCTTGCTGCCGCCGCTCGTCTGGGCCGCGATCCTCGTTGCTCCGGCAGCGCCGGCCGCGGCCCAATATGGCATGGCGCCACCGCCGCCGCCGCCGCAGAACATCCCGCGCAACGACGCCCAACCCAATGCGAACGCCCCCCTCACGCCGGCGACCCCGGCCGAGCTTCAGGCCGCCGCCGCCTGCCTCGTCGGCCGCAACCCCGCCGCCGCCGACGCGCTGTTCGCGACCGCGCCTTATTCGGCGGCCGAGCGCCAGCAGGCGGTGCGCCTGCTCAGCGAGATGCAGCGCTGCCTGCATCAAAGGACGCCGATCGCCACGTCCGCGGTGCTGGTCCGCAGCGCTTTCGCCGAGATCGTCTACGAGGCCCGCTTCACCGCCCCGCAGGCCAATCGCAGCCCGGCGCTCGCGGCGAAGCCGCTTCTGCAGCCCGCGCTCGCCGCCAACAGTGCCGACGCCGCCGCGCTGGCGCCCGAATATTCCCTCGCCGAATGCACCGCGGCACAACATCCGGAGCTCATCATCGGCCTGCTTCAGACCGAGCCGCTGACGCCCGGCGCGCAGACGGCGTTCCAGGCGCTGAATCCCGCTTTCGCCGGCTGCGTCGCGCCCGGCGCCCGGATCAGCGTCGACGGCCGCACGATCCGCGGCATCCTCGCCGAGAGCCTCTATCGCTGGTCGGTGGTCCAGCGCGACGGGCCGGCCTCGCCCTGGGCCGCACCGGCGGCGACGGCGGCGGCCGCCGCGCACTGAAGAGATGGTTGATCGCTGGGCCACGCTCAGGCCGTCATCTCTCGGATGGGTCGCGATTTTCCTGTGCGGGACCGGTACATCGGCGCTCGCTCAGGAACTGACCAGCACGCGCGACCGGATGACCCATGCCGAGCCCGAGCGGGGCGAGGCGGCGCGCATGGACCCGCTGTTTCGCCGGATGCTCGCCTGCGTCGACTCCCGCGAGCCGGGACGGACGCGCACTTTGATCAGGACAATTCCGGGGAGCCGAATCGAAGCGCGCGTACTGGGCGGTTTCCAGTCGCGCATCGACCAATGTTATGTGGGGACCGGGCGAGGGATAGGCTTTACCTGGAATCTCATGCGCGGAGGTTTCGCCGAAATCTATTATCACCGCGAATTTCCCGCCGGCCTGGCGAGCGGGGCAAGGGATGCCGCCTGGGCGGAGGCCTGGATTCGGCCGCGTGTCGCCGAGGGGATCGTGTCTCAGGAGGAGTTGCTGCACGCGACTGCGCGCTGCGTCGTCGTCCGCCAGCCGGGGATCGTCACGCGGCTGCTGGCGGGGGCGCCGTTCAGCGCGGCAGAGGTGAGCGCGATGCGGCAGCTGCGCGGCGACATTTCGTCCTGCCTCGATTCCGGCATCCAGCTCACCGCCTCGCCGCAATCGCTGCGCGGGCTGCTCGCCGAGGCCGCGTTGCTTTACGGCGAGTCGCGCGGCGCCGGCCCCGACGGTGCCGCGGCGGTCCCGGCCGCGAACCGACACTGAGGAATCGCCCCGCAGGCCCTTGTCCAATATGGGGTTAAGCGTCTAACGGCGGCGAGGCATGAACAGGCTGCTTTCCCTGAGTGTTACCGCAGCTGCGGCGATGCTGGCTTCGGCCGCGCCCGCCGAACCGCCGCCCGGCTCCCGCATCGATCCGGCGCCCGGGTCGGTACCGCGCCAGGATGTCGGGGCGCAGGGCGCGGCATTGCGGATCATGCATCGCTATTCCGCCTGCGTCGCGCGCTCACATCAGCGCTGGGCCGAGGCCATGATCGCGCTTCCGTTCATGAGCGAGGAGCAGGCTAACGCAGTTCGGCGCCAGCAGGGCGGCGAGGAAGACTGTATGGGTTATTCCGGGCTGGAGCTGTCGTTCCGGGCGCCGCTCCTGGTCGGCGGCATGGCGGAGTATCTGATCGAATCCCGCTATCGCGCGGCCCCGCTCGCGCCCGTTTCGCAACTTGCCGACAGCGACGTTGAGGCGGGCGCGTTAGCGCCGCGCAACGGCTATGAGGATCTCGCGCTCTGCGTCGTCCGCCGAAACCCCACCGCGGTTCGCACCCTGTTGCGCACGCCGCCGGCGAGCGCGGCGGAACAGGCGGCGGCGCGCGGCCTGGCGCCCGATCTCGGGCCCTGCGTGCCGCAGGGGCAGACGATCGCTTTTGGTCCTCCGACGCTGCGCGGTTTGCTCGCCGTCAGCTTCTACAAGACTTTGGCCGCGGTGACGTCGCTCCCGGGACGGAACTGAGCCATGTCCAGGGTCAAAGTCGTGACGCATCTGCAGAAGGTCGCAGCGGGCCTCGGCGCGTTAGCCGCCGCGGCCGGCCTGGCCGGCGGCGCCTCCGCGCAGTTGGCGCCCGGCCGATCGGGATTCACCACCATTCAATCCAGCGACGATCAGGCGCTGCGCGACGTGGTGACATTCGGGCGCTGCTTTGCCATGTCGCGGCGAAACGACTCCTTGGCCCTCATCGCCACCCGGCCGGGATCGCGCGAGGAGGCCGAGGCCTTCCACAGGCTGGTTTTCTTCGAGGATCAGATCTGCCTCGCCGCCGGCTCGAGGCTCGGCGCGCCCGTTATTTATATGCGGGGCGCGATCGCCGAAGGCCTGCTCCGATCCGGACAGCCCCTGCCGGAGAGTCATCAGCTTCCGGTGCCCGCGGTCAGCGAGGTCCGGACGCTGAGCGATCTCACCCTCTGCTATGCCGCCGCGCACCGGGAGCAAGTTCGCGCGCTGCTCGCGACGCGGCCCGGCAGCCGGCAGGAGTCCGAAGCGGTGTCGGCGATGGCCCGCGAATTCGGGAGCTGCATGCCGGCGCGCGCGAGCCTCCGATATGATTCGACCCAGGTCCGCTACCGGCTGATCGAGGCGTTGCTTCGGCTCGCGCCGGCGCCGGCGCCGGTGGCCGCGCCGGGGAATTGAGCGCCATGCCAAGGCTCAAGGTCGACGGGGTCGAGATCGAGGTGCCGGCGGGCGCAACGGTGCTCCAGGCGTGCGAGCTCGCCGGCAAGGAGATTCCGCGCTTCTGCTACCACGAGCGGCTCGCCATCGCCGGCAATTGCCGGATGTGCCTGGTCGAGGTGAAGCCGGGGCCGCCCAAGCCGCAGGCTTCCTGCGCGCTCCCTGTCGCCGACAATCAGGAGATCTTCACCAACACGCCGGGCGTCCGCAAGGCGCGCGAGGGGGTGATGGAGTTCCTCCTCATCAACCACCCGCTCGATTGCCCGATCTGCGACCAGGGCGGCGAATGCGACCTCCAGGACCAGGCGATGGCCTATGGCCGCGGCCACAACCGCTACGAGGAGAACAAGCGCGCGGTCCCCGAGAAATATATGGGCCCGGTGGTCAAGACCTTCATGACCCGCTGCATTCATTGCACCCGCTGCATCCGCTTCATGGAGCAGGTCGCCGGCGTCGAGGATATCGGCGCGGTCGGGCGCGGCGAGGATATGGAGATCACCTCTTATCTCGAGCAGGCGCTGGCGAGCGAGCTTTCGGGCAACGTCGTCGATCTGTGCCCGGTCGGCGCTTTGGTCTCCAAGCCCTATAGCTTCGAGGCGCGGCCCTGGGAGCTCACCAAGGTGCCCGCGATCGACGTGATGGACGCGGTCGGCACCAACATCCGCCTCGATGCGCGCGGTCGCGAGGTGATGCGCGCGCTCCCCCGCCTCAACGAGGACGTCAACGAGGAATGGGCGAGCGACAAGACCCGCCACGCCGTCGACGGCCTCACCAGGAACCGCCTCGACCGGCCCTGGCTGCGCGACGGCGGCGAACTGCGCCCGGCGGCCTGGGACGAGGCGTTCGCGAGGATCGCCGAGGTGGCGAAGAAGGCCAAAGGCAGCGTCGCCGCGGTGGCCGGCGATCTCGTCGACGTCGAGACGATGTACGCCGCCCGGGCGCTGGTCGCCGCGCTCGGCTCGGACCTGCTCGAAGGGCGCCAGACCGGTCTCGCCTACGACACGTCCAATATGGCCGCAGTCAACTTCAATACCGGCATCGCCGGCATCGAGACGACCGACGCGGTCCTCCTGGTCGGCACCAACCCGCGCTGGGAGGCGAGCCTCGTCAACACCCGCATCCGCAAGGCCATGCGGAGCGGGGCGAAGGTGTTCGCGATCGGCCCCGAGGTCGACCTCACCTATCGCGCCGAATGGCTCGGCAACGACCTGTCCTTGCTCGCCGATCTGCCCGATGCGCTGAGCCAGGCGCAGCGCCCGGCGGTGATCGTTGGCGGCGCCGCGCTCAAGGTGCCGGGCGGGCAGGCGGCGACGCTCGCGCTGGTCGACAGCCTCAACCTGATCCGCGACGGCTGGAACGGCTACAACGTTCTCCACACCGCGGCGGCGCGGATGGGCGGGCTGATGCTCGGCTATGCGCAGCCCGGCGGCATGGCGTCGCTGGCGCGGAAGGCGCCGAAGCTTCTCTTCCTGCTCGGCGCCGACGAGGTCGACTTCGCCGCCTTCCCGGACAGCTTCAAGGTCTATGTCGGCCATCATGGCGATAAGGGCGCCAACGCCGCCGACATCGTCCTCCCCGGCGCCGCCTACAGCGAGAAGCACGGCATCCACGTCAACCTCGAAGGCCGCGTCCAATATTCGGAAAAAGCGGTCGATCCGCCCGGCGACGCCCGCCCGGACTGGTCGATCTTCCGCGCCCTCTCCGACGCGCTCGGCCGGCCGCTGCCGTTCGACAGCCACGCCGAGTTGCGCGGCCGGCTGTTCGCCGACCATCCCGAATTCGCGCAAGCGGGCCTGGTCGCCTTTCCCTGGGCGCCGCCGAAGCTCGAAGCGGTCGCGATTCCGAAGGGCACGGCGCTCGCTTATCCGATCGCCGACTTCTATCTCACCAACCCGATCGCCCGCTCCTCGCCGACCCTCCAGCGCTGCTCGGCCGAGATCCTCCACGGCGCCGCTTATGCGGAGGCGGCGGAATGATTCCCCTCCTTCGTCACCCCGGCGAAGGCCGGGGTCTTGTGGAAAGCGCCGCGACCTCTTGTCATGAGATCCCGGCCTTCGCCGGGATGACGGGGAGGGCGGAATGACGGCCTGGATGCAGGGATGGGTCGGGGAAGGGTGGGGGTATTTCCTCGCCACCCTGACCTTCATCCTGCTGATCGCCTTGCCGCTGATGCTGGCGGTGGCGATGATCATCTATGCCGACCGCAAGATCTGGGCGGCGATCGCGCTCAGGCGCGGCCCCAACGTGGTCGGCCCGTTCGGCCTGCTGCAGAGCTTCGCCGACGGCCTCAAGGTGTTCCTCAAGGAAACCATCATCCCGACCAGCGCCAATCCCGGCCTGTTCATCATCGCGCCGATCATCACCTTCACGGTCGCTTTGGTCGCGTGGGCGGTGATCCCGTTCGCCCAAGGGTGGGTGCTCGCCGACATCAATGTCGGCCTGCTCTATCTGCTCGCAGTGTCGTCTCTGGGCGTCTACGGGATCATCATCGCGGGCTGGTCGTCCAATTCGAAATATCCGTTTTACAGCGCCTTGCGGGCCGCTGCTCAGATGGTTTCCTATGAAGTCTCGATCGGCTTCGTGCTGATTCCGGTGGTGCTGTGGGCGGGCTCGTTCAACCTTTCCGCGATCGTCGAGGCGCAGCGCGGCCATATCTTCGGCCTGGTCAGCGGCTTCGGCTTCAATCCGTTGCTGTTCCCGCTGGCGGTGATCTTCCTGATCTCCGCCATGGCCGAGACGGCCCGCGCCCCCTTCGACCTCACCGAGGCCGAAAGCGAGCTCGTCGCCGGCTACCAGACCGAATATTCCTCGATGAGCTTCGCGCTCTTTTGGCTCGGCGAATATGGCAACGTCCTCCTGATGTGCGGCATGAACGCCGTGCTCTTCTGGGGCGGCTGGCTGCCGCCGGTCGATTGGGCGCCGCTCTACTGGATCCCCGGCATCTTCTGGTTCTTCGCCAAGGTCCTGTTCTTCTTCTTCGTCTTCTCCTGGGTGAAGGCGACGGTGCCGCGCTACCGCTACGACCAGCTGATGCGCCTCGGCTGGAAGATCTTCCTGCCGATCTCGCTGATCTGGGTGTTCCTGGTTTCGGGCTATCTGATGCTGCTGCGCGGCGGGATGCTGCCATGGTAGCGCTAGGGCTCGCCTTGCTGCTCGCCGTCCAGCCCCCGGCGGCACCGGCCGCCTCGGCCTATGGCCCGCCGCCGAGCTACCGGCTGAGCTGCGCGGTCATCGACGGCAGCGGCACTCTGTCGCGCTTCGACCTCGCCGTCGCCGGCGAGGGCGCCGCCCGGCGCTTCCGGATCGAGCCGGTCGAGCGGGCGGCTTGGGCGGAGCGGGTCGATACCGGAGCGGCGCGGATCGGGGAGACGTCGGGCCTGGAGATCCTCCATTTCCTCTCGGGCGGCACCAATTATCAGCTCTCGCTCGGCCTCTGGCGCGAGGCGCCCGGGCTGACCGCGGAGGCGACGGTGCGGCGCGGTCGCGCGGCTTCGGTCGAGGCGGGCTATGAGGGTTACGCGCAGGGCGCCTGCGCCGGCCGGCGGGAGAGCGGCGATCTCGGCCTCGCGCCGCTTCGTCCGTATGCGCTGCCGCCGAACCACCGCACGCGCCCGCGCGGGATCACGGTCACCGCGACCCCCCGGCTGACCTGCGGGCTCGTCACTCCGGATGCGGGCGTGATCACCGTCGATCTCGATCTCGTCCTCGGCGCGGACAACGTCGCGACGGTGACGCCGCGCCCGGGCCAGGGCTGGCCGCCGCAGGCGTTCCAAGTGCCGGCGACCCAGCTCGCCGAGATGCACGCGCCCGAAGCCGGCGGCGGGCGCGAGGAAATGCTTCTGCTCGTCATCGGCCACCAGACGGTCGAGGGCCGGCGCGTCGACATGCTCTTCTCTCTCGACCATCATGAGTTTCTGCGGTTCAAGGACGCCGACGAGATCATCGGATCGGGCACCTGCCGGGCGCGGGAGGAGGCGCGGCCATGACCATCATCGCTCACTGGATCAAGACCTTCACCCTCTGGGAGTTCGTCAAGGCGCACTGGCTGACGCTGCGCTATTTCTTCAAGCCCAAGGTGACGATCAACTACCCTTATGAGAAGAACCCGATCTCGCCCCGCTTCCGCGGCGAGCACGCCTTGCGCCGCTATCCCAATGGCGAGGAGCGCTGCATCGCCTGCAAATTGTGCGAGGCGGTCTGCCCGGCGCTCGCCATCACCATCGAGGCTGAGCCCAGGGAGGACGGCAGCCGGCGCACCACCCGCTACGACATCGACATGACCAAGTGCATCTATTGCGGCCTCTGCCAGGAGGCCTGCCCGGTCGACGCGATCGTCGAGGGGCCGAACATGGATTTCTCGACCGAGACCCGCGAGGAGCTGATCTACGACAAGGCGAAGCTGCTCGCGAACGGCGACCGATGGGAACGCGCGCTGGCCGCGAACCTTGAAGCCGATGCGCCGTATCGGTAGGCGGCCTGCGTGATCCAGATCATCGTCTTCTATCTGTTCGCCACGCTGGTCATCGCCTCGGGCGTGATGACGATCGGCTCGCGCAACCCGGTCCATTCGGTGCTCTGGCTGATCCTCGCTTTCTTCAACGCGGCCGGCCTGTTCCTGCTGGTCGGCGCCGAGTTCCTCGCCTTCCTGTTGATCATCGTCTACGTCGGCGCGGTCGCGGTCCTGTTCCTGTTCGTGGTGATGATGCTCGACGTCGATTTCGCCGAGCTGCGCGCCGGTTTCGCCCGCTACTGGCCGTTCGGAATAGCCCTCGCGCTGGTCATCCTCGCCGAGATTTTCGCCGGCGCGATCGCCCGCAATGCCGGCGGCATCGCGCTCGCGGGCGGCGCCCCGCCGGCCGCGCCGGCGCAGCCCAACATCGTCGCCCTCGGCCAGCTGCTCTACACCCGCTATCTGTTCATCTTCGAGGCGGCGGGGATCGTCCTGCTCGTCGCGATGGTCGGCGCGATCGTGCTGACCCGGCGCCGGCGCTCGGACGTCCGCCCGCAGCGCATCTCCGCCCAGGTCCGCCGCCGCCCGCGGGACGCGGTGGTCAACATGCAGCCGGGCGTGGGGCAGGGGGTCGAAATATGATCGGCCTGGGCCACTACCTCACGGTCGGCGCGATCCTGTTCGTGCTCGGCGTGTTCGGCATCTTCTTGAACCGCAAGAACGTGATCGTCATCCTGATGGCGATCGAGCTGATCCTCCTGTCGGTGAATATCAACCTGGTCGCCTTCTCCGCCTTCCGCCACGACATGGTCGGCCAGGTGTTCGCGATGTTCGTGCTCACCGTCGCCGCGGCCGAGGCGGCGATCGGCCTCGCTATCCTCGTCATCTACTTCCGGGGCCGCGGCACGATCGCGGTCGACGACATCAACCAGATGAAGGGGTGAGGGTGGTCCAGGCGATCGTCTTCCTGCCGCTGCTGGCCGCGATTATCGCCGGCCTGGGCAACCGCATGATCGGCAATTTTGCCGCCAAGCTGGTGACGACCGGCGCCTTGTTCGCCGCCATGTTCCTCGCCTGGCCGATCTTCCTCGGCTTCCTCGCCGGCACCGAGACTTCGCAGCTCCATCCGGTCGCGACCTGGTTCGCCTCGGGATCGCTCGAGGTCGAATGGGCGCTGAGGGTCGACGCGCTGACCGCGGTGATGCTGGTGGTGGTGACGAGCGTCTCGGCGCTCGTCCACCTCTATTCCTGGGGCTATATGGCCGAGGACGACAGCCAGCCGCGCTTCTTCGCCTACCTCTCGCTGTTCACCTTCGCGATGCTGATGCTGGTGACCGCCGACAATCTCGTCCAGATGTTCTTCGGCTGGGAAGGCGTCGGCCTCGCCTCCTACCTTTTGATCGGCTTCTGGTACCACAAACCGTCGGCCAACGCCGCCGCCCTCAAGGCGTTCATCGTCAACCGGATCGGCGATTTCGGCTTCTCGCTCGGCATTTTCGGCACCTTCCTCGTCTTCGGCACGGTCTCGATTCCCGCCATCCTCGCCGCCGCGCCGGGCATGGCGGGATCGACGATCGGCTTTCTGGGGATGCGCGTCGACACGATGACTTTGCTCTGCATCCTCCTGTTCATCGGCGCCTGCGGCAAATCGGCGCAATTGGGCCTCCACACCTGGCTGCCCGACGCGATGGAGGGCCCGACCCCGGTCTCCGCTTTGATCCACGCCGCGACGATGGTGACGGCGGGCGTGTTCATGGTCTGCCGGCTCTCGCCGATGTTCGAGACCAGCCCGACCGCTACGGCAGTGGTCACGATCGTCGGCGCCGCCACCGCGATCTTCGCGGCGACGGTCGGCACGGTCCAGAACGACATCAAGCGGGTGATCGCTTATTCGACCTGCTCGCAACTGGGCTACATGTTCTTCGCCGCCGGCGTCGGCGCCTATGGCGCGGCGATGTTCCACCTGTTCACCCACGCCGCCTTCAAGGCGCTCTTGTTCCTCGGCGCCGGCAGCGTCATCCACGCCATGCACCACGAGCAGGACATGCGTTACTATGGGGCGTTGCGGAAGGAGATCCCGTTCACCTTCTGGGCAATGACGTTCGGCACGCTGGCGATCACCGGCGTCGGCATCGTCCAGGTCGCCGGCCTGCCGAGCCTGGGCTTCGCCGGCTTCTTCTCCAAGGACGCGATCATCGAGAGCGCCTATGCGAGCGGCCGCGCCTATGGCGGCTTCGCCTTCTTCATCGGCGTGTTCGCGGCCTTGCTGACCAGCTTCTATTCCTGGCGGCTGGTCTTCCTGACCTTCTTCGGAAAAGCCCGCTGGGCGGCGTCCGAGCATATCCAGCATGCGCTCCACGGCGATACTCATGACCATCCCGACGCCGAGGATGCCGGCCACGACACCACTCCGCACGAGGCGGTGCCCGAGGCGGGCACCGGCGGCTATCACCCGCACGAGAGCCCGTGGACGATCCTCGTCCCGCTCGGCCTGCTGTCCCTGGGCGCCGTGCTGGCGGGGCAGATCTATCACGAGGCGTTCATCGGCGCCGAGCAGGCGCCGCATTTCTGGGCGGGCAGCATCGCCTTCAGCGCCCACCTCGCCCACCTCACCCATGCCGTGCCGCTTTGGGTGAAGCTCTCGGCGAGCGCGGCGATGGCGACCGGCTTCCTGATCGCCTTCTACGCCTACATCCGTAATCCCGCCTTCCCGGCGGCCGTCGTCGAGCACACCGGCGTCGTCTACCGCTTCCTCTTGAACAAATGGTATTTCGACGAGCTCTACGACATATTGTTCGTCCGCCCCTCGGTCTGGCTCGGCCGCCTGCTCTGGAAGCGCGGCGACGAGGGCACGATCGACCGCTTCGGCCCCGACGGCGCCGCCGCCGCAATCTTCGCGGGCACCCGGCTCACCGCGCGGATCCAAACCGGCTATCTCTACACCTACGCTTTGGTAATGCTCTTGGGTGTCGCCGCCGCCATGACCTGGGTGATGGCGCGGTGATGCTGCAAAGCTTCCCGATCCTCTCGGCGATCCTCGCTTTGCCGCTGCTGGGCGCGCTCGCCTGCCTGCTGAGCAATGCCAATGGCGCGCGCTGGATCGCGCTGGCGACGACGCTCGCCACCTTGCTGCTCTGCATCGGCCTGTGGGCGGCCTACAAGATCGGTGGGCCGCAATGGCAGTTCCAGGAGGAGCACCGGATCTTCGGCCGCTTCGCCTGGGCGCTCGGCATCGACGGCATCGCCTTGATGCTGATCGTGCTGACCGCCTTCCTGATGCCGATCTGCATCGCCGCCTCGTGGACCTCGATTCAGCAGCGCGTCCCCGAGTTCATGGCCAATTTCCTGCTGATGGAGACGCTGATGCTCGGCGTCTTCTGCGCGCAGGACCTGTTCCTGTTCTACATCTTCTTCGAGGCCGGCCTCATTCCGATGTACCTGATCATCGGCATCTGGGGCGGCGGGAACCGGATCTACGCCGCCTACAAATTCTTCCTCTACACCTTGCTCGGCTCGGTGCTGATGCTGATCGCGATGCTGTGGATGGTGAACTTCGCCCATGGCGAAACCTCGATTCCCGTCCTGATGGCGACCAATTTCCCGGCGGAAGCGCAGACCTGGCTGTGGCTCGCCTTCCTCGCCAGCTTCGCGGTCAAGATGCCGATGTGGCCGGTCCACACCTGGCTTCCCGACGCCCATGTCGAGGCGCCGACCGCGGGCTCGGTGATCCTCGCCGGCGTGCTCCTGAAGATGGGCGGCTACGGCTTCGTCCGCTTCTCGCTGCCGATGTTCCCCGAAGCCTCGGCCCAGCTGATCTGGATCATCTTCGCTTTGTCGATGGTCGCGGTCGTCTACACCTCGCTGGTCGCGCTGGTGCAGCAGGACATGAAGAAGCTGATCGCTTATTCCTCGGTCGCGCACATGGCGTTCGTCACGATCGGCCTGTTCGCCTTCAACCGGCAGGGGATCGAGGGCGGGCTGGTCGTCATGCTCAGCCACGGCCTCGTCTCGGGCGCGTTGTTCCTGTGCGTCGGCGTCGTCTACGACCGCCTGCACAGCCGCGACATCGACCGCTATGGCGGCCTTTCGAACAACATGCCCCGATACGCCCTCTTGTTCATGGTCTTCACCATGGCCTCGGTCGGCCTGCCCGGCACGTCGGGCTTCGTCGGCGAGTTCCTCGCTTTGGTCGGCGCCTATGCGATCAACTCGTGGGTCGCCGCGGTCGCCACCACCGGCATCATCCTCGGCGCCGCCTACATGCTCTGGCTCTACTGGCGGATCGCGTTCGGCGCCGCCCGCACGCCCGAGGCCGCTTCCTTGCCCGACCTCTCCTTGCGCGAGCTGGCGATCCTCGCCCCGATCGCCTTGGCGGTGCTGTGGATGGGGATCTATCCCGAAAGCTTCATCGCGCCGATGCGCGCCGACGTCGGCTATCTGCTCGAGCGGATCGAGCATGCCGCGCCCCCAAGCGACGCCCAGCCGACCGCGGGAAGGCCGGCGCCGGCTCCGGCTCATCAAGGGGAGGGGCACTGATGCTTTCGGCCCTTCTTCGTCATTCCAGCGAAAGCTGGAATCTCATTGTTCTTTTCCCGCGCCGTAAAGGAAGGGGGATTCCAGCTTTCGCTGGAATGACGGAGGTGGGGGGATGATGCACGACATCCTTCTGGTCCTCCCCGAGGAGATATTGAGCGTCGCGGCTTTGCTGCTGATGCTGGCCGCGGCCTGGGCCGGCGACCGTTCGGGCCCGCTCTTGACCTGGCTCGCGGTCCTCGCCCTGGCCGTCGCCACCGCCTTCCTCCCCGGCGTCCGCGACGCCGGCGGGACCGCCTTCTACGGCCTGTTCGTCGCCGACCCCTTTGCCGCTTTCTCGAAGGTCGTGATCTACGCCGCCGCCGCCGTCTCGATGCTGGCGGCGATGAGCTGGTTCGGCCGCGACGGCGACTATCGCGCCGAATATCCGGTGCTGATCCTGTTCTCCGCGATCGGCATGGGGATGATGGTCAGCGCCGCCGACCTCCTCACCCTTTATGTCGGTCTCGAGCTGCAGAGCCTCGCCGCCTACATATTGGCAAGCTTCCAGCGCAGCGACACGCGTTCGGCCGAGGCGGGCCTCAAATATTTCGTCCTCGGCGCGCTCGCCTCCGGCATCCTGCTCTACGGCATCTCGCTTCTCTACGGCTTCACCGGCACCACCTTGTTCGGCGGCATCGCCGCCGCGCTCGGCCACGGCGTTTCGAGCGGCGCCCTGATCGGCCTCGTCTTCGTCCTCGCCGGCTTGGCCTTCAAGGTCAGCGCGGTGCCGTTCCACATGTGGACGCCTGACGTCTACGAAGGCGCGCCGACCCCGGTCACCGCCTTCTTCGCCTCCGCCCCCAAGCTCGCCGCGATGGCTTTGCTCACCCGCGTCGCGGTCGAATCGCTGGGCCCGGCGACCGAGTCCTGGCGGCAGATAATCATCTTCATGGCTTTGGCCTCGACCGTGCTCGGCGGCGTCGCCGCGATCGGCCAGAGGAACATCAAGCGCCTGCTCGCCTACAGCTCGATCAACAATGTCGGCTTCGCTTTGGTCGGACTGGCGGCGGCGGGCGTGTCGGGGGTCTCCTCGGTCCTGTTCTACATGACCGTCTACATCGTGATGACGCTGGGCGCCTTCCTCGTTGTCCTCAGGATGCGCGACGCCAACGATCAGCCGGTCGAGACGATCGCCAGCCTCGCCGGCCTGTCGCGCACCCGGCCGATGCTCGCGCTCGCCATGGCAATGTTCATGTTCAGCCTCGCCGGCATCCCGCCCCTGTTCGGCTTCTGGCCCAAGTTCCTGGTGTTCCAGGCGGCGGTCGAGGCGAACCTCACCTGGCTCGCCGCGGTGGCGATCGCGACCTCGGTGATCGGCGCTTATTATTACATCATGATCGTCAAATTGATCTATTTCGACGAGCCCGCCCCGGCCTTCGCCGAAACGAAGGAGCCGGTCGGCGCCGCCCTCATTCTCGCTGCGGCCCTGTTCGTCTCGCCGCTCGGTTACCTGGCGATTCCGCTCCTCGATGCCGCGACCCGCAACGCGGCGCAGGCGCTGTTCTGATTCGCACCGTCGCCGAGTCGGGTTCCACCAACGACGACGTCGCCGCTTTGGCGCGTGAAGGCGCGCCCGAAGGCACCTGGCTGCGCGCCGGCCGCCAGACCGGCGGAAAGGGCCGGCAGGGCAGGGCGTGGCAGTCGCCGCCGGGCAATCTCCACGCCTCGACCCTGGTGCGCGTGCGGCCCGGCGATCCGCCGGCGCCGACGCTGGCGCTGGTCGCCGCCGTCGCGCTCCACGAGGTGGTCGAAATCTATGCGCCCTCCGTCCGGATCAAATGGCCGAACGACCTCCTGTTCGACGGCGCCAAGCTCGCCGGCATCCTGCTCGAGCGCGAGGGCGATGCGGTGATCGTCGGCTTCGGCGTCAACCTGGCGAGCCACCCCGACTCGCTCGAGCGCCCGGCGACCAGCCTCGCCGCGCTGGGCGGGATGGCGCCCGAGCCGGCGCCCTTCCTTGAGGTACTGTCGCGCAACCTCTCGCGCTGGCTCGCGATCTGGCGCGATCAGGGCGTCGCCGCGGTCCGCGCCGCCTGGCTCGCCGCCGCCCACCCGCTCGGCACGCCGCTCGTCACAAGCGAGGGCGAAGGCCTGTTCGAGGGCCTCGACGAATCCGGCGCGCTGCGCCTGTGCTTGGCGGACGGGTCGCTCCGGGTCATACACGCCGGCGACGTTTTCCTGCTGTGAGGCCTTCATGATTCTTCGCGCCGCGATCGTCCTCGCGCTCTTCGCCAGCGCCGCGCCGGTCATGGCGCAGGGCAATGCCCGCGCCGCCCGCGTCACCATCACCCGCGACGATTGGGGGATTGCCCACGTCCGCGGGGCGAGCGACGCCGACGCCGTGTTCGGCGCGATCTACGCCCAGGCCGAGGACGATTTTCCGCGGATCGAGGCCAATTATTTGACCGCGCTCGGCCGCACCGCCGAGGCCGAGGGCGATAGCGCGATCTGGCAGGACCTTCGCCAGCGGCTGTGGATCGATCCGGCCGCATTGCAGGCCGACTATCGCCGCAGCCCGGCCTGGCTCAAGGCGCTGATGGATGCCTGGGCCGAAGGGCTGAACCATTATCTCGCCACCCACCCGGACGTGCATCCACGCGTGCTCACCCGCTTCGAGCCGTGGATGGCGCTCTCGTTCACGGAGGGGAGCATCGGCGGCGATATCGAGCGCGCCGAGCTCGCGCCGCTCGCCGCCTTCTACGGCGAACGGCATGCAGCCGCGCCACGCGACGAGGAGCCGCGCGGCTCGAACGGCATCGCCGTCGCCCCGGCGCTGACGCGGGACGGCCACGCTTTGCTGCTGATCAACCCGCACACCAGCTTCTTCTTCCGCTCCGAGCTCGGCATGGAGAGCGGCGAGGGCCTGCACGCCTACGGCGCGTCGACCTGGGGCCAGTTCTTCATCTATCAGGGATTCAACGAGCGGCTCGGATGGATGCACACCTCGAGCGGCGTCGATGCGGTCGACGAGTTCGCCGAGACGATCGTCCGTCGCAATGGGCGGCTCTCCTACCGCTACGGCCGCGCGCTGCGGCCGGTCCAGGCGCGCACGATCTCGCTTCGCGTCCGCCAGGGCGACGGCCGGATCGCCGTTCGCAGTTTCACCACCTACGCCACCCATCACGGCCCGATCGTCCGCGCCGAGGGTGGGCGCTGGATCGCGCTGGCGTTGATGAACCGGCCGATCCCGGCGCTCGAGCAGAGTTGGCTCCGCACCAAGGCGCGCGATTTCGCCGGCTACATGCAGGTGGCGGCGCTGCAGGCGAACTCGTCGAACGACACGATCTACGCCGACGCCGACGGCCACATCGCCTATCTGCACCCCCAATTCGTGCCGGTCCGCGACGACCGCTTCGACTATGGCGATCCGGTCGACGGCAGCGATCCCGCCACCGACTGGCACGGGCTGACGCCGCTCGCCGCGCTGCCCGAGGTCCGCGACCCGCGCACCCATTGGCTCTACAACAGCAACGACGCCCCCTGGCGCGCCGCCGGCGCCGACAGCCCGCGTGAGGCTGCTTTCCCGCGCTACATGGACACCGCCGGCGCCAATCCGCGCGGCGACCATGCGACGACCCTGCTCGACCGTGCCCGCGCGCTGACCGCGGACGGGCTGCGGCGGATCGCCTACGATCCCTGGATGCCGTTCTTCCCCCAAATCGTGCCCCAGCTCGCCGAAGCCTGGACGGAGTTGCCGCGGAGCGATCCGCTGCGGGCGCGGCTGGAAGGTCCGGTCGCCCTGCTGCGCGGCTGGGACGGCCGCTGGTCGGCCGAGTCCCAACCGACCACGCTCGCCAATTTCTGGGGCGAGGAGCTGTGGACACTGGCCGGGCGGCAGCGCGGCAACAGATGGGAGGCGATGCGCGCGCTGAGCCCCCGCGACAAGCTGGAAACGCTCGCCCGCGCGGTCGCCCGGCTGGAGCGCGAATGGGGCGGCTGGCGTATCGCCTGGGGCGAGGTCAACCGCTTCCAGCGGGGCGACGCCGCGATCGTCCAATCCTTCGACGACGCCAGCCCAAGCATCGCCGTGCCGTTCGCCTCGGCCCGCTGGGGCTCGCTTGCCTCGTTCGGCGCCCGCGCTTACCCGGGCACGCGGCGCTGGTACGGCACCAACGGCAACAGCTTCGTCGCCGTGGTCGAGTTCGGCCCCCGGCTACGCGCCTGGGCGGTCACCGCCGGCGGCGAAAGCGGCCACCCAGGCTCGCCCCATTTCAACGACCAGGCCGAACGCTACGCTTCGGGCAACCTCCGCCCCGTCTATTTCTACCCGGAAGATCTCTCCGGCCACGCCGAGCGCCGCTATCACCCCGGCAGCAGATAGTCCCCAAGCCCGTCGATGATATCGCCCTGATCCTGTGGCCGCCAGCACAGGCGGATGTGCCATTCCTGTTCGCCGTCGAGCGAGACGAACAGCGACAGCCCGTCCTCGTAGGGGAGGAAATTGCTGCCGAGGAAGATCCAGGCTTCGTCGATCTCGTGCATATCGCCATCGAAATCGCGAAACGCGCGCGCCACGCGATAGCGGGCGCCTGCCTTCAGCGGCCCGAAGTCGGCCCGTACGAGCGATCGGGTCCAGTGACCGGCGGGGCAGGGGCCGTACATCGCCATGGCATAGCTCTCGCCATTCGCCCCCCGCAAGGCTAGGAAGCCGCCATGCTGCTCGCCATCGACGCCGGCAATACCAATCTGGTCTTCGCCTTGGTCGAGGACGGGGTGATCCGCGCCCGCTGGCGGATCGCCACCGATCCGAGGCGCACCGCCGATCAATATGCGGTCTGGCTGCACCAATTGCTCGCGCTCGAGGGCTTCTCCAAGGCCGACGTCTCGGCGGTGATCATCGGCACCGTCGTGCCGCGCGCGCTCCACAATCTCGAAGTGCTGGCGGCCAAGTATTTCGGGGTCGAGCCGCTGGTCGCGGGGCAGGGCGCGGCCACATGGGGGATCGAGCTCGACGTCGCCGAGCCCAGCTCGGTCGGAGCCGACCGCGTGCTGAACGCGATCGCCGCCCACGCCATTTACGAAGGCGACCTGATCGTCGTCGATTTCGGCACCGCGGCGACCTTCGACGTGATCGACTATGCCGGGGCCTATAAGGGCGGCATCATCGCCCCCGGCATCAATCTCTCGCTGGACGCGCTGGTCAGCGCCGCCGCCAAATTGCCGCGCATCGCGATCGAGGCGCCGGAAAGCGCCACCGTGATCGGCCGCACCACCGAGGAGCAGATGCACATCGGCATCTACTGGGGCTATGTCGCGATGATCGAGGGGCTGGTCGCGCGCCTCAAGGCCGAGATCGGCCGCCCGGTCAGCGTCGTCGCCACCGGCGGCCTCGCCACCCTGTTCGACGCCCACACCGACATTTTCGACGCGATCGAAGGCGACCTCACCATCCAGGGCCTGGCGATGCTGTACGCGCGGAGCCAAGGCGCTGATTAATCGTCATTGCGAGGAGCGAAGCGACGCGGCAATCCAGCGCACACTGGATTGCTTCGCTGCGCTTGCAATGACGGAGGGGCTGTGAAGGGATGAAACCCGGCAACGAACTCCTGTTCCTCGCGCTCGGCGGCTCGGGCGAGATCGGCATGAACGTCAATCTCTACGGCTGCGAGGGCAAATGGGTGATGGTCGATCTCGGCCTGACCTTCGCCGATCCCGCCTATCCGGGCGTCGAATTGGTCCTGCCCGATCTCGCCTTCATCGAGGAGCGCCGCGACGACCTCATCGGCATCGTCCTCACCCACGGCCATGAGGACCATATCGGCGCGATCCCCTATCTCGCCCACGATTTGGGCGTGGCGCTTTACGCGACGCCGTTCACCGCCGGCCTGATCGCCGGCAAGCTCGAGGAGGAGGGGCTGACCGGCCAGGTGACGCTCAACACCGTCGAGATGGAGGGCGACTTCCGGCTCGGCCCGTTCGGCTTCCGCTACATCCCGCTCGCCCATTCGATCCCCGAGGGCAATGCGCTCTTGATCGACACGCCCTACGGCCGCGTCTTCCACACCGGCGACTGGAAATTGGACGATACCCCCCAGCTCGGCGACCCCTCGACCGAGGCCGAATTGCGCGCGATTGGCGATGCCGGCGTGCTCGCCTTGGTGTGCGATTCGACCAACGTCTTCCAGGAAGCGTCCTCGGGCTCCGAGCTCGGCGTCCGCAAGGGCCTCGACGAGGTCGTCGCGGCCGCCGATTGCCGCGTCCTCGTCACCACCTTCGCCTCCAACGCCGCCCGGCTCAAGACGTTGGGCCACGTCGCCCAGGACACCGGCCGCAAGGTCTGCATCGCTGGTCGCAGCCTGGATCGCATCCTCAAGGTCGCGAAGAGCGTCGGCTATCTGACCGATTTCCCCGAGACGATCGACTTCGAGGAGGCGATGCAATTGCCGCGCCGCGAGGTGATGATCATCGCTACCGGCGGCCAGGGCGAGCCGCGCGCTGCGCTGGCGCGGATCGCCTTCGGCCAGCACAAGCTCGCGCTCGAGGCGGGCGACCTCGTCATCTTCTCGTCGAAGCAGATCCCGGGCAACGAGATCGCGATCGGCCGTATCCAGAACGAGCTCGCCTCCCGGCGCATCGACATGATCACCGACCGCCAGGCGCCGGTCCACGTCTCGGGCCACCCCGGCCGCCCCGAGCTGGCGGCGATGTACGACTGGATCCGCCCCGGGATCATCGTCCCCGTTCATGGCGAGATGCGCCACATGATGGAGCAGGCGCGGTTCGCCAAGGCGCGCGGCATCCCGCACGGCATCGTCCAGAAGAACGGCGATCTGATCCGGCTCGCTCCGAACGGGCCCGAAAAGCTGTCCGAGGAGCGGGTCGGCCGGCTGATCCTCGACGGCGACGTCATCCTGCCCGCCGAAGGCAGCACGATGAACGAGCGCCGCCGCGCCGCCATGTTCGGGCTGATCTCGGTCGCCGTCGCGCTGGACGCCGACGACCGCGTCCGCGCCGAGCCCGAGATCGACCTTCAGGGAATCCCGGTCGAGGACGACCGCGAGGCGTTCCTCGCCGAGGCCCGCGACGCCGCGGCCGGCGCGGCTGCGAAGAACGGCGGCAACGAGGACAAGCTCAAGGAAGCGGTCCGCCTCGCCGTGCGCCGCTGCGCCACCGAATGGACCGGCAAGAAGCCGGTCGTCAGCGTCATGCTGGTGCGCGTCTGATGCGCTGGACCTCGGTCCTCGCCATCTACGTGCTGTTCTGGACGATCAGCCTGTTCCTCGTCCTCCCGTTCGGCGTCCGCACCAGCGAGGAGGTTGGCGAGCAATCCCCGCCGGGCCACGCCGACAGCGCCCCGCACGTGTTCAGCTTGCCACGCGCGGCGCTCCGCGCGACGATAGTCGCTTCGGTCCTGTTCGGCCTGTTCTACGCCAATTACCGCTACGGCTGGATCGCCGCCGCCGACCTCGACTGGCTGAACCGCTAGCGCCTGAGCCGCTCGATCGCCTGGGCGAGCGCGACGTAGAGCTTGCCCATGTCGGAGGAGAGGAGGGTGATGCCGAGCGCCGAGCCGCCCTGGTCGGCGAGGACGCGGCGCAGCATCGTCTCGAAATCGGCGATGTAGCGATTCACCTGATCGCGGAATTCCGGCTCGTCCTCGTAATGGCGCAATATCTCGCGCGCCTCGCCCGAATCGAGCAGCCGGACCGCGCGCCGCGTGAACACGCCGCGGTCGCCCTTCAGATAAGCCGTCCAGGCGGCGTCGCCGGCATCGTTGGAGAGGATTTTGGAGACGTCGATCGCGGTCGAGTTGAGCGCGTCGATCAGCAGGTCGACCCGCCGCGCCAGCTCCTGCGCCTCCCGCGCTTCGCGCTCGGCGCGGTCCTCGGCGATGCGTTGCTCGATCGCCGCCGCGGTCTCGCCGATGGTCAGCAATTGCCGGGTCAGCCGCTCGCTCGCCGCCTTGGCGGTGGCGAGCGCCAGATGCGAGGCGGTGCCGATCTCATCGAGGCGCTCCTGCACCGGCTCCGCCATCGCCTCGCCCAGCGCCGCGCGGCTCGCCGCGATCAGCGCGTCGACGCTTTCGGGGATCACCGCCGCGATCGCCTCGCGGGCATGGCTCGCGGCCTGGGCCGCGGCCTCGCGGACCCGGACCAGCGCCTCGACCAGCTCGGGCCCGGTCTCGCGCACCATCCGCGCCGCGGCGCCGTCGGCCTCGCCGACCAGGGCGCCCAGGGCCCGCAATTTCTCCTCGGCGTCGCCGGCGCCTTCGTCCAGCGCCGCCAGCAGCGCCGCGAGCGCCTCGCGCTGGCGCTCGATGCTCGCCTCGGTCGCCTGGGTGCGCTCCGCCGCGGCCTCGGCCGCCTGCTGCATCCCCGCCATCTGCCGGGTCACAGTGGCGGCCGACCGGGCGGTGCGCTCGGCCTGGATTTCGACCCCGGCCATCGCCGGCGGCATCTCGTCGCGCAGCTGCCCGGTGACCTGGGCCAAAGCGGCGCCGAGCGCTTCGGTCCGGCCGATCAGCTCGCCCGACCGGGCCTGCCCGGCATCGATCTCGCGCTGCAGATCCTGCGCCGTGGCCCGCAGCGCCGCCATCGATTCGGCGAGCCGCGCATTCTGCTCGTCGCCGCTTGCGCCGAGATGGGCGATCTGGCCGCCGACCTCGTCGATCTGGCGGGCGATGTTGCCGAGCAGGGTCCGGCTCGCCTGGTCCTGGGTCGCCAGCCGGCCGGCGAGCATCTCGATCTTCTGGCCGGCGAGGTCGAGCCGCTCGGCGAGGCCACGCGTCGTTTCGGCGCCCGCCTGCTCGAACGCCGCCCGGCTCTGCTCGATCATCGCCAGCATCGTCTGGCCCTGCGCCTCGAGGCCGGCGCGCGCCTGGTCGACCGACTCCGCCGCTTGCGTCATCGCGCCGTCGACCGCAGCCTGCATCTGCGCCGAGGCCTCGTTCATCCGGCTCGCCGCCGCTTCGGCGCCGCTCTCGATCCGGGCGATGTGGGCGCCGAGCCGCTGCGCCGCGCCGCCGGCGCCCTCGTCAGCCTCGCGCGCCCGCGCGCTCAACGCCGCGAGTTGGCCTTCGAGCGCGGCCGCCTGCTCGTGCGCGCCGAGGCCCGCCTGCTTCATCGCCGCCGCCGCCGCGCGCGCCTGCGCCTCCGCTTTGGGCAGGTCGGCCATCAGCACGCCGATATCGACCCGTGCCGCTTCGGCGGCGCTGTCGAGCGCCTGAGCCTTGCGGTCGAGCTCGGCGGTCTCGCGCGACAGATGCTGGGTGACCCGGCCGAGCCGGTCCGAGGCTTCGTCGCCGAGGCTCATCAGCCGTGCCGATTCCTCGCTCAGCGCAGCCCGATTCTCGGCCAACCGCGTGGTCGTGATGGCGAGCACCGCTTCCAGCGCCTCGCTTTCCACGCGCATCGCCCGCACCGCCGCCGTGAAGCGCCGGGTCTCGCGCCGCGAGCTGCGCCCGAAGATCAGCCAGAGAAGGCCGATCAGGATCAGCGGCGCGCTGATCGTCGCCGCCCAGCCGATCCAGGCGGCAAGGCTCGGCCCCGGCCAGGCGCGCGACAGCGCGTAGCCCGAGGCGCCGATCCATCCCAAGGCGAGCAGGATCAGCAGCCCGGCGAACAGGCCGACGACAATGCCGCGCCCGCGGGCTTGCTCGAGATCGTTGCCGGGATAGGCGTCGGGATCGGCCGCGGCCTCCCACGGCTTCTCGCCGAGCCATTCGATTTCGCCGTCTTGCGGCTGCGCGTCGGCGCGTTCTGCCCCCATGGTCATGGGCCTTACTGTACCACTTTGGGCCGGATATGAAACGGTGCGTTAACTCCGTTCACCGTATCGCCTTGAAATGGCCTACGATCCCGGAGCCCTCAATGCCTCGCTCGCCGCCGCCGTCGGCGACGACGGCGATCTGATGGCCGAGCTGAAGGCCGCCTTCGCCGAGAGCGCGGCGCGCCAGCTCGACCTGCTCGGCCGCGCGCGCTGCGACGCCAATTGGGCGATCGCGGCGGCCCGGCTCAAGAGCATCGCCGCGAGTTTCGGCCTCAACGACCTCATCGCGCTTGCCGACGAGGCGCTCGCCGGCGCCCCGGGCGATCCCGCCGTCCTCAGGAAGATCGCCGCTGCTCTCGACGAATTCTAGGGGGACAGTCACTCCCGGGCGATTATGGGGGCCCAAACCCTGACTCGCAATCGGAGCGCTTCACGCAGGCTACCCGCGGCCTCGAATGCGACGAGGATGAGGCGCGCCGGGATGAGCGGTTGCGGAAGGTTGCGACGCGGAAGCCAGTCGAGGATAAGCCGGTCAGGCCTCACCCGTCGAATGTCTGGAAACGATCCACAGCGCATATTGGCGGATTGGCGGCTTTGCGCCCATTTCGGACATTCAGGGCTTCCGCTGAAGATGCCGGAAGCGGACGCCTTTGGCGAGGAGGCTCGGCTTCGGCGCCGTTCAACGCACATCGCCTGCGCTGCCTCCCGTGTAATTGTCCCGCGCCTCCGATAGGCGGACGACCAGTTCGTCCGCCCTTGCAAGGAACAGCTTCAGGGTCGGCGATGCATTCGATTTGCTATAGCCGATAACCAAATCGATCGTCGGTGCCTCGCCCTCCAGCGGACGGCTGACCACGGACCACGGCAGCAGATTCTTCGCATAGGCAGGCATAAGCGCCAACCCGCCAGTGGACGCCACCAGGGAGATGGCCATCGCCATGTTGTCCACCCCATGATCCACTTTGACGTCGAGTCCGTAGCGGCGCAGATAGTCCTCGGTCACGCCGCCCAGCACTGAAGCTTTTGTGTGTGCGTGCGTGTGTGGGTGTCTCGAACCGGCAATGAATATCTCGCCGACGAATTCCCGGGGATGAATCGCTTCGCGGCCGGTGAGGCGATGGTCGCTCGGCATCAGGACGATCAGCGGCTCGCTGTCCACCACTTCGTAGCATAGGTCGAACGCCGGCTCGGGGCGCATGAAAGCCACATCGAGCTGGCCGCGGACAAGCGCTTCGGCGAGGTCCGGCGAATAGTCGCTCGAGATCGTGACCTGGATGTTCTTCATCTCGTCGCGCAGGACATGCATGGCCCGCGGCAGCCAGTTAATCTCGTGACCGGTTTGGAAGCCGATGGCGAATGTCTTTCGTTCAGGCTGTCCGGCTCTGCGCGCCGCTTCCACCGCGGCATCGACCTGCGCCAGCGCCAGCCTGGCATAGTCGAGAAAGACTTTGCCCGCGGCGGTCAATTCGATGCCGTGCACGCTGCGATTCATCAACTGGACGCCAACCTCATATTCGAGATCGCGCATTTGGCGGCTGAGGGAAGGCTGCGCCGTGTGCAGCCTTTTCTCGGCCGCGAGCGTCAGGCTGCCCTCCTCGGCGACGGCGACGAAATAACGAAGATGTCTCAGCTCCATGAGCGTCCCATGCCTCGGAGGTATGGAGGCAAGCCTATAAAGTCTTTTTCAGCCGCGCCAGCAGAACTTAGATTCAAGGGAGTTGAATCGATGAGTCATTTTACCCCCTGCCGGGCTGCCCGGCACAGGCCGGTCATATCCAAAAGGACTAGACCATGAAGAAAGCCATGAAACCAGACACCTCGACGGCGGCAGCGCCCGTCTTCAACCCCGGCCCAGTCATTCCGATCACGATCGAGGGCAACCCGAGCCGGGTAGTCGTCTCGGTGGGCGGCAAGGTCATCGCCGACACGGTGAACGCGCTGACGCTTTGCGAGATCGGCTATCCCCCCGTCCAATATATCCCGCTCGAGGATGTCGACATGTCCCTGCTCGAACCGACCAGCCATGCGACCCACTGCCCGTACAAAGGCGACGCCGCCTATTTCAGCATACCGATTGGCGGCGAGCGGTCGGTGAATGCGGCCTGGACCTACAAAGCGCCCTACGACGACATGGCGCAGATCGAAAACCATGTCGCCTTCTACCCGGATCGCGTCGACGCGATCGAGGAGCGTCCGGCCCGCTAGCCGCTTCACTGACCCGAGTTCACGCACCGAATCGTGGACGCCCCGCGTCCGTGAGGCCCGGCTGCAACCAGAAGGAAATCAGATCATGGCCGACCTTTCCGGAAAGACGGCCCTCGTCACCGGCGCCTCGCGCGGGATAGGCCGCGCCAGCGCGTTGGCCCTCGCCAGAATGGGCGCTCAGGTTCTGGTCCATTACCGCGCCGGCGCGAGCGAGGCGGACGCCGTCGTCGCCGAGATTCGCACGGCCGGCGGACGTGCCGAGGCCGTTGCCGCCGATCTTGCGGCCCCGGATGGGCCGCACGATCTCGCCAGGCTGGCCCGCGCCGTGGTCGGCGACCGGCTGGACATTCTCGTCGCCAATGCCGGAATTTCGAAATCGGCGACCATCGAGGAGACTACGATCGAGGATTTCGACCGGCTCTTTGCAGTCAACGTCCGCGCTCCGTTCTTCCTCGTCCAGCAGTTGCTGCCGATCATGCACAAGGGGAGTTGCATCGTCCTCGTCTCGTCGCTGGGAGCTCATGCCGTAGTCGGCACGCTTTCGGCTTATTCGGCCACCAAGGGCGCGATCGACACGCTGGTGAAGCACTTCGCCGCCGCGCTCGGTGAGCGCGGCATCCGCGTCAATGCCGTGGCGCCCGGTGCCGTCGCAACCGACATGTCGAGCTTCACGAAGACGGACGCGGGACGCGATTTCACGCTCGGCATCCAGGCCCTGAAGCGTCTCGCCCAACCGGACGACGTCGGCGATGTCGTCGCTTTCCTCGCCTCCGACAATGCCCGCTGGATCAGCGGCGACACCGTTCGGGTCGACGGCGGCTCGAAGCTCTGACTCAGCGACATGGAGAATGAAATGATCAAGACCGCTCCGGAACAGAATAAGGCGCTCGTGCTGGAAGCGTTCGACACGCTGTTCAACAAGCGCGATTATGAAGCCGCTGCCCGCTTCTGGTCAGACACCTACATCCAGCACAGTAATCACATTGAGCCGGGCCGAGAGGGCTTGTTCAATCTAATCCGCCGCTCGCCTGTTACTCTGCACTACGAACACCAGCTCATCGTAGCTGAAGGCGATTACGTCATTGTCTACGGCCGCTTCACAGGCCATGGCAGTCCCATTGCATCGATAGCCGCCGACGTGGTCAGGATCGAAGCCGGCCGCCTTGCCGAGCATTGGGACGTGCTTCAGGATGAAGCTATCGAGGCCGAATCGAAGAGCGGGAGGCCGATGTTCGGAGACCGTTTCCCCGGGTGAATTTCAGCTGTTGGCGTCGGTTTGACAACACAAGTCTAGTCGCGAAGAATTCCGGCGCAAGTAAACGTCCGCTTTTCGTGTCTCGCCCCCAAAAGCTGACATTCCGCTCTCGGCCAGAAGCAGCCATTTGAGGATGTGCCGCGGAAGGAGGGCTTTCCACCCTTAGCGGACAGCAGCCGTGTGTTTGCAAAAAAGACGATCACCCACTCGAAACGGCCCGATTTTCACGTCGCCCTTTGCAACCGCGCCCCGGCGCGCTTACCGTCCGCCGCTTGAGCGGAAGGGAGCAAATGTGGCGCTTGCGGCGCTGATCGCGGCCTATCACGAATCGGGCGAGCCGGGCCATTTGCGCGCGACCCTGCCGCTCGCCGGGCGAACCGTGATCGAGCGCCAGGTCCGCCTCGCCGCGGCCGCGGGGGCGGCGCCGGTGATCGTCCTCGTCGAGCGCATGCCGGCCGCGCTGACCGCCGCGATCGAGCGCCTGCGCCGCGACCGCATTCCGGTCGAGCTCGTCCGCAGCGCCGAGGAAGCGGCCGAAGCCGTCGACGCCTACGACCGCGTGCTCCTGATCGCCGACGGCGCCATCGCCGGCCGCTCCCAGCTCAGCCGCCTCGCCGCCGCCGAGGGCGCCGCGATATTGACCGTTCCCGACGGCAGCCATGGCGAGCTTTACGAGCGAATCGACGCCGCCTCGCGCTGGGCCGGGGCCGCCGCGATCGACGGTGCGCTGCTGCGCGAGACCGCGGCGATGCTGCGCGACTGGGACCTGCAGTCGACCCTGCTCCGGCGCACCCTTCAGGCGGGCGCCCGCCACCTCGCCGCCGAGGGCGCGGTCGCGATCCTCGACCGCGAGGCCGATCTCGATTTGCTCGAGCGCCGCATCGTCGCCGACGCCGACGAGGCGCGCGGCGGCTGGGCGGACCGCCTGCTCGCGCCGCTCGAGCGGGCCGGCACCGCCTTCCTGATGGGCAGCCCGATCTCGCCGCAGCTGATCGGCCTCGCCGCCGCCTTGCTGACCGGCCTCGGCGCGGCCTCCTTCTACGTCCACTGGTACTGGATCGGCCTCGCCAAATTGCTGGCGGCGACGCCGCTCGAGGGCATGGCCCGGCGCCTTGCGCGCCTCAGGATGCAGGACGGCGTCCGCCAGGGCTGGTGGGCCTATCTGCTGCCGCTCTTCGCCGGCGCGGCGCTGCTGATCCTCGCTTACGATCTCGCCGCCGCGCGCGGCTGGGGCATGATCCTGCTCGCCTTCACCACGCTCGCCTTCCTCGCTGCGCTCGCGATCGAGACCGAGGGAAAGCGGATCCGCGGCGCCGTCTTCCTCGCCGAACGCAAGGGGATGAGCTGGCTGCTGCTGCCCTTCGCCGCCTTCGGCTTCTGGTATGCCGGCCTCGCCGCCCTTTTCGCTTATGCCGCCGGCTCTTTTTTCTGGGCGCAGCGCGAGGCGCACCGGACCTTGCCGGCGGATCAGGATTAGCGCGAGCTTAACCCTGTAAGCGCTAAGGGAAATCCATGGCCGAAGGCGGATCGACGAAGGGCCGGACTCAAAGCGACGCTGCGCGCCTGTTGCTGGCCGCGGCGCGCGAGCGCTTTGCCGTCGCCGCGGCCGACCTGCTGCTGCCCGATCGGGCGCGCCTGACCGAGTGGCAGCGCCTCACCGCCGCGGCCCTGCTCACCCGCCTGGTCCGCGGCCTCGAGGACGAGATGCGCGCCCGCCTCGCGGTCCGTTTCGAGGGTCATGAGGCGCTCCACGCCGCACTCTCCTCCGCCCATGTCCCGATCGCCCAGCCGATCCTCGAGCGCGCCGAGGCGCTGCGCGACGCCGATTTGAGCAACGTCCTCGTCCGCCGCGTCGAGGAGCACCGTTATTGGAAGGCGCACGCCGCGGCCGGCGGCGACGAGCTCCTGTTCGAGCTCGTCCGCGACCCCGACGAGGAGGTCGCCGCCGAGGCGATGGAGCTGGTGATCGCGCGTTCGCGCCGGTTCGACCGCTTCCAGGAGCCTGCTTTGGGCCGGGTCGAGCTGCCCGCCGAGCTCCAGCACAAGCTGGTCTGGATGGTCGCCGCGGCGCTGCGCCACTATATCGTCCAGCAGCACCACGTCGCCGCCGTCGACGCCGCGATCGAGGAAACGGCGAGCGCCCTGATCGCCACTTATGACGAGGGCGCCACGCTCGAGGCCCGCGCGATCCGCCTCGCCCGCCGCCTCGACGGTGCCGAACGCCTCGACGGCGCGCTGCTCGCCCGCGCCCTTTCCGAAGGCATGCTGCCTGTGTTCATCGCCGGCCTCGCGGTGCGCTGCGCGCTCGATTATGCCGCCGCCTGGGAGGTGCTCGCCGACCCCCGCGGGCGCGGCCCGGCGATCTTGCTGCGCGCCGCCGGCATCGCCCGCGAGCCCGTTGCCGCGATCCTGCTCCTGCTGAACAGCCGCGGGCCGCTGGTCTCCGGCGCCGAGGGCGACGCGGCGGCGGAGCAGCTCGGCCTCTACGACACGCTCGACCTCGATGCCGCCCGCGACGTGCTCCGCCTCTGGCAGGCCGATCCCGGTTACCGCGCCAGCGTCGCCCGCATCTCGACCCGCGCCCGCCCGTCGGCGGAGGCGGCATGACCGCCGCCGCCGAGAGAAGCGAGACGCCGGTCGCCGGCCGCGTCGACGCCGAGGGCCGGCTGGTCGCGGCCGATCCGCCGCTCGCCGCGCTCCAGGCCCAGGCCGGCGGCGACGAGGGCGGCGTCCTCGCCGTACCGCAGATCGCCGCTCTGGCCCGGCTCGCCCGCCGGCTCGGCATCACCATCTCCCGTACCGCGATCGCCGCCGACGGCGAGCAGGACGTCGATCTCTGGGTCCGCGCCGAGCCGCAGGGCGACGAGATCGCGCTCGCCATCACCGGCTGGTCCGGCCGCCCGGCGCGCCCCGCGGCGCCGGCCGCGCCCGCCGAGCGCGAGGCCGATTTCCTCCGCGCCGCCGCCGACTGGATGTGGGAGACCGACGACACGTTGCGCCTGACCCAGCTCTCGCCCGGCGCCGCCGCCGCGATCGGCCGCAATCCGGCCGAGTTCACCGGCAAGCAGCTGACCCGCCTGTTCCGCTTCCGCGAGAGCGGCGACGGCGCGCTGCCGATCCTGACCGCGCTCGCCGAGCATGAGGGTTTCGAGGGCCAGCTCGCCGAGCTGCGCGGCGGCCGCAAGGGCCGCTACCTCCTCGCCGGCGTGCCGCTGATCGACGGCATGGGTCGGTTCGCCGGCTTCCGCGGCGCCGCCACGGCGCTGCGCGCCCAGCCAGACGGCCCGCCCGCCAACGATGCGCTCACGCCGCGCACGCCGCACGGCAATGCTTTCGGAGAGCGCCTCGATTTGGCGCTGCGCGGCCCGCTCGCCCACATCATCGACGCCGCCGAGCGGCTGCGCGCCCAGCCCGAGGGGCCGCTGCGCCGCGATTATGCCGGCTATGCGGGCGACATCGCCGCCGCTGGCCGCCACCTGCTCGCTTTGGTCGACGACCTTGTCGATTTGCAGGCGATCGAGCGGCCCGATTTCCGCCCCGACGCGGAGGCGATCGACCTCGCCGACATCGCCCGCCGCGCCGCCGGCCTGCTGAGCGTGCGCGCCGCCGACCGCAATGTCACGATCGACGGCCCCGGCGAGGGCGAGACGCTGGCGGCGACCGGCGACTTCACCCGCGCCCTCCAGGTCATGATGAACCTGATCACCAACGCCATCCGCTACACGCCCGAAGGCGGCCAGGTCTGGCTGCGGCCGGAGCGGGAAGGGGATTTGGCGGCGATCATCGTCGCCGATCAGGGCAAGGGCATCGCCGAAGAGGACCAGGAGCGAATCTTCGACCGCTTCGAGCGGGTCGATCCCTCGGAGCCCGGCGGCACCGGCCTTGGCCTCTACATCGCCCGGCGCCTCGCCCGCTTCATGCATGGCGACATCGCGGTCGATTCCGCGCCGGGGCAAGGGGCGCGTTTCACCTTCACGCTGCCGTCGAGGGATGCCGGCTAAGCCTCTCGCGCTGCTTCAACGCCTCGGCCAGGTCGTCGAGGCCGACCAAAAAGGGAGCGGGTCGATCCGGCGGTACCGACGCGCGCCAAGGCTTGAGCAATTCGCTCGTACTTCTTCCACAGTCCGCTTATGATGACGTAGTCACCGAGTCGCGTTGAGGGGGAGAACTCGACATGGAAACCGCATCTCTATCTCAGTTCCTCAACTATGGTGGACTGGGACTTCTTGCAATTCTCTGCATAGTAGTTCTGGGCTATAACGTGTGGAGTCTCAACGGGCTGGTCGCGAAGGCGGAACCGGACCGAATCAACGCGGCGCGACCGCTGTTGCTTGGACAAATGGCAATTTCGTTGATCGGCCTGTTGGCCGTCGGTGCCGGCGGGATCTATCTCGACCGCATGAAGGGCGAGGACAGCCGGATTCGGAGCGCGACGATCTTTTTGGACCCATGGGATGATGGACTGGATGCGAACAGCCTCCCGGTCATCCGGATTGCCGGCAACAGATCCTTGGATCGCCCGATCAATTTCGATTGCACCCCCGGCCGGCCGGTGACCGTGATGATGAACCTCGAGCCCTTCATTCGTCATAGAGTACAGGCCAGCATGGCGGCCCAACGCGCTTTGCTGCCCATCGGGGCGGCTGGCGCGGGGCATTGAAATGCGGCTGCTGCGCGCAATCCTGATTGGCCTTCTCGCGGTCCAATTCCATCACGCCGCGGCGTTCGCCCAGGCATCCACGTTTGAACAGGCAAGGCAGGCGAGGTTTGCCGGGCGGATAGATGATGCGGAGCGCCTGCTGACGATTACGTTGCAGGGGGAGCCGAACAACTATCTCGCGCTGTACAACATGGGTCTGGTGTATGAGGCGCGAGCGGTTCGGGCACCTGCGGGTGAGCAGCGATTGGGGCATTACCGCACGGCCGCCTCCTGGCTGGAGCGAGCCTTTCGTTCACCTGGGCGGAGTGCAGCGGGCGCCGACGCCTACACGATATTCAATTCGCTTGGGACGATGTACCTTGGGCTGGGCGACCTCAATCGAGCCAATCTCTACTTGCAGCAAGGCCTCACGAACCAGGCTCGCCTCAACGACTTCTCTCGCGGTCGCCTCTATGGAAATCTGGGCTATCTGTACGCGCTCCAGGGCGACAGCCGAAGGGCTCGCCAGTTTTTCGAGCAGGGGGCGCGCCTCGGAAGCGCGTTCGCGCAGGAAAACCTGCGGCGTTTCAACGCGGCCGGCATCCATTAGCCGCATCGCCGGCGAACCCACGCTCTCCTTCGCACCAATTCTGAAGAAAGAGGCATAAGGCCTTCCGGGGGAATCTGGACAAGCGAAGCGCGCGCGGCCAAGCTGGCGCACTTGGACGGAAGGATGCCGGCATGATCGAATATGGCGACGAGCATTTCCGCGAGCTGTGCCGCGCCGGGCGCGTGGCCATCGAGATCAGCACGATCGAGGACAAGCGCAAGGACGCGGTCCGCAAGTTCTGGCTCTCTTTCCTCGTCGTCGTCGCGCTCGCGGCGACGATCCTGTGGTATCTGTCGGGCGCGGCGACGCTCGGCTTCGGCATCGCGGCGGCAATCATCATCCTCGTCGTCGGCGGCATCGTTGCGGCGCTGCCGCTCGGCAAGGCCGGCAAGGCATTGAAGCTGCCGGTGCTGGAGACGCTCGCCGAGAAAGGCGGCCTCACCTACCTGGAAACCGGCTTCGATCCGCCGGTCTATCCCGAGGCGCGCAAGGCGCTGTTCGGCAACTGGCTCTCCACGCAGACCTTCACCGACCTCTTCCACGGCGCGGACGAGGACGGCCGCCGCTTTGCGCTCTACGAAGGGACGCTGGTTCGCGGCTCGGGCAAGAACCGGCACACCGTCTTCTCGGGCCAGATGTACGCCTGGCAGCGCCGCGCCAAAGGCGGCGGCGAGATCGTCGTCGTCCCCGACCGCGGCATCTTCAACTTCTTCAAGCCGCTCGGCGGCATGGAACAGGTCAGGTTCGAGAACGATCCCGATTTCGAGAGGAAGTTCGAGGTCTACGCCTACGAGCCCCAGCAGGCGATGATGATCGTCGGCGCCGACGTCCGCCGGCTGCTGCTCGAGCTGCGCCAGGCGGGCCGGGTGTTCGGCTATGTCGGCCCGGAAGACGCGTTCGTCGCCGCCACCGGCAAGAACAAGTTCGAGGCCGGCTCGATGTTCCGCGCGGTGAGCGGCGAGCAGCGCGTCCGCAGCATGTTCGACGACGTCTGCGCCGGCTTCGCCGTCCTCAAGCGGCTGCGCGCGGCGCTGAATTAGCGCTGATCGACGGGCACGTAATCGCGCTGGGTCGCGCCGGTGTAGAGTTGGCGCGGGCGGCCGATCTTCTGGTCGGGGTCGGAGATCATCTCGTTCCACTGCGCGACCCAGCCGACGGTGCGGGCGAGCGCGAACAAGGCGGTGAACATGTCGGTCGGGAAGCCGATCGCCGAGAGGATCACGCCCGAATAGAAATCGACGTTCGGATAGAGCTTCTTCTCGATGAAATAATCGTCCTTGAGAGCGATCTCGGCGAGCTCCTGGGCGGTGTCGAGCACCGGATCGGAGATGCCGAGCTCTTTCAGCACCTCCTCGGCGGTCTGCTGCATCACCTTCGCGCGCGGGTCGAAATTCTTGTAGACGCGGTGGCCGAAGCCCATCAGCCGGAACGGGTCGTCCTTGTCCTTCGCCCGGGCGATATATTTCGGGATGTTGGCGGGCGTGCCGATCTCGCGCAGCATGTTGAGCGCCGCCTCGTTGGCGCCGCCATGGGCGGGCCCCCACAGGCAGGCGATGCCGGCGGCGATGCAGGCGAAGGGGTTGGCGCCCGACGAGCCGGCGAGCCGTACCGTCGAGGTCGAAGCGTTCTGCTCATGGTCGGCGTGGAGGATGAAGATCCGCCGCATCGCATTCTCGATCACCGGATTGACCTCGTAGGGCTCGGCCGGGACGCCGAAGGTCATGCGCAGGAAGTTGCCGGTGTAGGAGAGGCTGTTCTGGGGATACATGAACGGCTGGCCGAGCGTATATTTATAGGCCATCGCCGCGATCGTCGGCATCTTCGCAATGAGGCGGTGCGAGGCGATCATGCGCTGGGTCGGATCGGTGATGTCGGTCGAATCGTGATAGAAAGCGGAGAGCGCGCCGACCACGCCACACATCACCGCCATCGGATGGGCGTCGCGCCGGAAGCCGCGGTAGAAGGTCGCGAGCTGCTCGTGCAGCATGGTATGGCGCGAGATCGTGTAGGTGAACTTGGCGAGCTCCTCCTTGTCCGGCAGGTCGCCGTTCAGGAGCAGGTAGCAGACCTCCATGAACGTCGAATGCTCGGCGAGCTGCTCGATCGGGTAGCCGCGGTGGAGGAGGATGCCGGCGTCGCCGTCGATATAGGTGATCTGCGACTGGCAGGACGCGGTCGAGGTGTAGCCCGGATCGTAGGTGAAGGTGCCGGTCTCGGCGTAGAGCTTGCGGATGTCGACCACCTCGGGGCCGACCGTGCCCGCGAGCAGCTCATAATCGTAGGTCTTGCCGTCGATGCTGAGGCTGGCCTTGTCCGCCATCTTAGTCGTCCTTCCCGGTCATCGCGTCGGCCACCCGCGCGAGGCTTTCCTCGCGGCCGAGCAACGTCAGCACATCGAAAATACCCGGCGACGTCGCCCGCCCGGTGAGCGCCGCCCGCAACGGCTGCGCCACCTGGCCCAGCTTCACGCCTTCGGCCTCGGCAACCTCTCTGACGGCCTGCTCCGTCGCCTCCGCGCTCCACTCGGCGATTCTGGAGAGGGCCGCATGGACGAGGGCGAGCAATTCCCGCGCGCGCCCTTCTAGCAGCAGCGCCGCCTTCTCGTCCATCGCCAGCGGCCGCGTGGCGAACAGGAAGGCCGCGCCCTCGGCGAGCTCGTTCAGATCCTTCGCCCGCACCGTCAGCACCGGCATCGCTTTGGCGAGCGACTCCTCGTCCGCCCCGGCGATCCTGGGCGCGACCAGGGCGGCCAGGCGGGCGGGATCGGCTTCGCGCAGATAATGGCCGTTGAGGCTCTCGAGCTTCTTCAAATCGAAGCGCGACGGCGAGCGGCCGACATGGTCCAGATCGAACCATCTGACGGCGTCCTCGCGGCTAATGATCTCCTCGTCGCCATGGCCCCAGCCGAGCCGGAGCAGGTAGTTGGACAGCGCCTCGGGCAGGATACCGAGTTCGTCGCGGTAGGCGTCGACACCCAATGCCCCGTGCCGCTTGGAGAGCTTCGCCCCGTCCGCGCCGTGGATCAGCGGCACATGGCCGTAGACCGGTTCCGGCCAGCCCATCGCCCGGATGATCGCGAGCTGGCGGAAGGCGTTGTTGAGATGATCGTCGCCGCGGATCACATGGGTCACCCCCATGTCGCGATCGTCGACCACCACCGCCAGCATGTAGGTCGGGCTGCCGTCCGAGCGGAGCAGCACGAAATCGTCGAGCTCTTCATTCTGGACGGCGACGCGCCCCTGCACCCGGTCCTCGATGACGGTCTCGCCGTCCTGCGGCGCCTTCAGCCGGACGACGAAAGGCTCGTTCGATCCGTCCTCGTCGCGGTCGCGCCAGGGGCTGCGGGTGCGGAACGGCCGGCGCTCGCGCTGCGCTTCCTCGCGCTGCGCCGCCAGCTCCTCCGGCGTCATCCAGCAACGATAGGCGTGGCCGCCGGCGAGCAATTCCTGGGCGACCTCGGCGTGCCGGGCGGCGAATTCCGACTGGAAATGGGTTTGCTCGTCCCAGTCGAGCCCAAGCCAGCGCATGCCGTCGACGATCGCGTCGATCGCCGCCTGGGTCGAGCGCGCCTTGTCGGTGTCCTCGATGCGGAGCAGGAACCTGCCGCCGTGATGGCGGGCATAGAGCCAGTTGAACAAGGCCGTGCGCGCGCCGCCGATATGGAGGAAGCCGGTGGGCGAGGGCGCGAAGCGCGTGACGACATTGCTTGCGCTCACGCGCGATTTCTCCAACCATGCGGGCCATGGCGACCCGTGACGCGAGCGCCCCTAGCATAGCGCGAGACGCGCCTCCACCGAGTCATCCCGACGAAAGTCGGGACCCATGAACACGGAGGCCGGCGAATGGACCACTGATGCCGGTGTTCATGGATCCCGGATCAAGTCCGGGATGACGTGGCTGGGGCATCTGCTCCAGCATCTCTCCGCCCGCCTGGAAGCGCTGGCCGAGGCCGAGCGCGACCAGCTCCCGCTCTGGCTCCCGGTCGGCCTGATCCTCGGCATCGGCGCCTATTTCTATCTCCCCGGCTGGCGCCAGTGGGCGGCTTTTCTGCTCCTCGCTTTGGCTGCGGCGCTCGCCGGCGTCGCGGCCGGCCCGAAGCGGTGGGGCAGGGCGCTCCTCTTGTTCAGCCTCGCCGCGGCGCTCGGCTGCGGCCTCGTCTGGTGGAAGGCCGAGCGCGCCGCCGCGCCGCGGCTCGCGCGCGAGCAGCTGATGGAATTCAACGCCACCATCGAAAGCGTCCAGGCGATGGCCGCGCAGGGCGCGACTCGCCTCGTTGTCCGGCCGGTCGGGGAAGGCCTGCCGGTGCGGCTGCGGGTCAACGTCGCCGAGGACAAGGCGGTGCCGGGCCTCGATCCGGGCGCCACCCTGCATCTGCGGGCCTGGATGATGCCGCCGGCGCCGATGGCGGTGCCGGGCGCTTACGATTTCAGCCGCGCCGCCTGGTTCCAGCAGATCGGCGGCACCGGCCGCGCGCTCGATATTGCCGTCCTGTCCCCCGCCTCCAACCGGAGCCTTTCCGCCCGCATCGCCGGCTGGCGCCAGCGCCTCTCCGCGCATGTCCGCGCCCAATTGGGCGGCGGCGAGGGCGGCATCGCCGCCGCGCTCGCGACCGGCGATCAATATGGCATTCCCGATGCCGACGCCGAGGCGATGCGCCGCTCGGGCCTCGCCCATCTGCTCTCGGTCAGCGGCCTCCACCTCACCGCGGTGGTCGGCGCGGTCATGCTGCTGACGCTGAAACTGCTCGCGCTCAGCCCCGCGCTGGCGTTGCGGTGGCGCCTCGTCCTGGTCGCGGCGGGGGCGGGGGCGCTCGCCGGCATCGCCTACACGCTCTTGACCGGTGCCGAGGTGCCGACCGTGCGCTCGTGCATCGCCGCTCTGCTGGTCCTTGCCGGCATCGCCCTGGGGCGTGAGGCGATCACCTTGCGGCTGGTCGCGGTCGGCGCGCTGGTCGTGCTGCTGCTCTGGCCCGAATCGCTGCCCGGCGCGAGCTTCCAGATGAGCTTCGCGGCGATCGTCGCGATCGTCGCCCTGCACGAGCATCCGCGCGCGCGCTTGTGGTTCGCGCGCCGCGACGAAGGCCGGCCCGCCAGGATCGGCCGTGCCCTCGCCGCCCTCGTCCTCACCGGCCTTGCCGTCGAGGTCGCGCTGATCCCGATCGCCTTGTTCCATTTCCACCGGGCCGGCCTCTACGGCGCGCTCGCCAACGTCGTCGCCATCCCGCTCACCACCTTCGTCATCATGCCGCTGGAGGCGCTCGCCTTGCTGTTCGACCTCGCCGGCCTCGGCGCCCCGTTCTGGTGGCTGGCCGGCCGAGCGCTCGCCTTCCTGCTCTGGCTCGCCCACGCTGCCGGCGAGGCGCCCGGCGCCGTCGCCCTGCTTCCCGCCATGGCGCCCGCCGCGTTCGCCCTGGTCTGCGCCGGCGGCCTCTGGATCACGCTCTGGCGGACCCGGCTGCGCCGCCTCGGCCTCGTTCCGGTCGTCCTCGGTGCGGGGTGGGCGCTCGCCACGCCCGCGCCCGATCTCCTCGTCACTGGCGACGGCCGCCATCTCGTCCTGCGCACCCCGGCCGGCGGCCTCGCGCTCCTGCGCGCCCGCGCCGGCGACTATGTCCGCGACACCCTCGCCGAAGCGAGCGGCGCCGAGCCCGATTTCGTCGAGCTCGAAAGCCTGCCGGGCGCCGCCTGCAGCCGCGACCTGTGCGCCGCCGACATCGACCGGGGCGGCCGCCGCTGGCGCCTGCTCGTCACCCGCACCTCCGATCGCGTCCGTTGGGAGGAGATGGTCCGCGCCTGCGCCGAGGCCGACATCGTCGTCGCCGACCGCCGCCTGCCGCGCGCCTGCGCGCCACGCTGGCTTCGCGCCGACGCCGCCTTCCTGCGCCGCACCGGCGGCCTCGCCATCACCCTCGGCGACCACCCCGAAGTGGCCACCGTCGCCGCGCGCGCGGGGCGCCATCCCTGGGCCGGGGCGCGCTGATGGCCAATTTCACCAGCATCGCCGAGGGCAACAGCAAGGCCGACCGCATCACCATCCTGTTCGACACGCGGTCCCCAAGGAAGGCCCGCCGATGACGCAAGACGCCAGGATTCAGCAGCTCGAAACCGCCCTCGCTGCCGCGAGGGAGCGGCGGAAGGAGGCAGGCCTCTCTTTGCTCGGGCCGGACGCGGGGGGCGACATCGAGGCCTATCGCGCCGCCGATGACGTGGTCCTGATGACCGAGCGCGCGCTGGCCGCCGCACGCGGCGAGGCGCATGCGGTGCCGATCGCCTTTCCGGTCCGCTGGAGCACCGGCGCGCCGCTGCCGCATGTTCTCATGAACGACCATCGCACGGTGCTGCTGTTCATCGTCGAGGACGTCGATCCGGACTGGGACGGAACCTGGGTCAGGATCGTCGGCCCGACCACCGAGGCCGAAGTCGCAATCGTCGAGTTCGAAAATTGCGCCTCCGCGAAGCTGGGCATGCCCAATGACGAGGCCTTCCACGGCCATCCGCTGACCGGCCGCGGGCTGCGCGCCTACGGGGCGTTCGAAGTCGTCGATTCGGCCTGGCTCGCGGAGCTGGCCGCGATCAACGCGGTGCATCCGCGGGATCGTCCCGAATCCTGGTCCGAGCTGACCCACTTCATCCTGGGGTTCCACGACAGCACGTTCGAATGCGTGGCGCGCGCCTTTCGCGTCGAGACGCGCCGGGGCGCGATCGCCGATGCCCTGGAGGAGGCCTGCCGGAGGCTGGTCGGCTAAGCCGCCTGATCGCCCTTGACGCAGGCGAGCTCGTTGCCGGCCGGATCGGTGAACTGGAAACGGCGGCCGCCGGGAAAGGCGAAGATCGGCCGCACGATCGTCCCGCCCGCCGCGGTCACCGCCGCCAGCGCCGCCTCCAAATCGGCGACCTCGATCACCGCCAGCGGCGCCCTGGTCGCCTCGGCCGCGTCGCCCTGCAGGCCGATGTCGGTGTCGCCGCTCAGGGTCGCCGCATAGGTCGGCCCGAAATCGGTCAGCGACCAGCCGAACACGGTCTCGTAGAACGCCTTCGCCGGGCCGATCTCGCCGACCGGCAATTCCACATAGTTCAATCGCGCCATGTTCCTGTTCCCTCTCGTCGGTCAGTTAGCGAGCGCGTGCGCTTCGGAGATCCAGCCCATCAATTCGTCGTCGATGGCGTCCGCCGATTCGAGCAGCAACTCGTTGTGATAGCGGTTGGCCGACGCCCGCTCGACCTTGCGGATGCGGCCGCTTTCGATCGGCGCGGACGACCGCAGGTTGAGCAGCAGCGCGCTCTTGCGGGGGTGCAGTCCGGCGAAGGCGGTGCGGCGATTGAGGTGGATGCAGGTGCCCTTGGGATCGACTGTCATCCCAGGCAGCGCCTGCGCCCGCCCGATCAGCGTCCGCGCCAGCGCCCGGACTCCCGGCTCGCTGCGCGCGAAAATGCGCTCGATCGCTTCATCGGTCATAGCCTTAAGCCCCTTTAAGCCCTCCCCATCATGGGGAGATTAGGGGAAGGACAAAAGCTCAATACCTCCGCAGCAGCCCCGCCAGCGTCCCCTGGATCTGGACCTGCTCCTCGCGATAGCGCTGCGGGTCGTAGCGGCGATTGGCCGGGTCGAGACGGATCATCTGGCCTTCGCGGCGGAAGGTCTTGAGCGTCGCTTCCTCATTGTTGACCAAAGCGACCACGATCTCGCCGTCGCGCGCCGTGTCGGTCTTGCGGACGAGCGCATAGTCGCCGTCGAGAATCCCCACCTCGACCATCGAATCGCCGGCCACTTCGAGCGCATAATGCTCGCCCGGGCCGAGCAGGGCGGCGGGGACGGGAAGGGTGTCGGTGCCCTGCAGCGCCTCGATCGGCGTGCCGGCGGCGATCCGGCCGTGGAGCGGCAGGTCGACGACCGAGTCGTTGGCCGCCTGCGGCAGGCGCCCCGCGCCCGCGCCGGCCGGGGCCGCGCTCTTCATCTCGGGCATCTTGAGCACCTCCAGCGCCCGCGCCCGATTGGCGAGGCGGCGGATGAAGCCGCGCTCCTCCAAGGCCGAAATCAGGCGGTGGACGCCGCTCTTCGACTTCAGGTCGAGCGCCTCCTTCATCTCCTCGAACGAAGGCGAAACGCCGGTCTTCGAAAGTTGGCTGTCGATGTAGAGAAGAAGCTCATGTTGCTTGCGCGTCAGCATCTCGGTGCCTCCCGATGGAACGTATGCGGAACGTGTAAGGAACGTTTCGGCCGCTGTCAAGCGTCGGCTGCGGCGGCGGCCCGGACCAGCGTCAGGAAGTTGGCGAGCAGGACGTGGCCGTGCTCGCTGGCGACGCTTTCGGGGTGGAACTGGACGCCGTGGATCGGCAGCGTCTCGTGGCGGCAGCCCTGCACCGTTCCGTCGCCGGCGCGCGCGGTGACGATCAGGCAATCGGGCATGCTGTCCGGCGCGACGCAGAGCGAATGGTAGCGAGTCGCGCCGAACGGGCAGGGGAGGCCGGCGAAGACGCCGCTGCCGTCATGGTCGATCGCCGAGACCTTGCCGTGCATCGCCGCCGGGGCGCGCACGACCCGCCCGCCGAAATGCTGCCCGATCGCCTGGTGGCCGAGGCAGACGCCGAGCAGCGGCAGCCGCGCCGCGGCGCAGGCCGCGACCAGCTCGAGCGAGATGCCGGCCTCGTCCGGCCTCCCCGGTCCGGGCGAGATCAGCACCGCTTCGGGGCGGCTGGCGAGCGCCTCGGCCGCGGTCAGCGCGTCGTTGCGCGCGACTCGCACCGCAGCGCCGACTTCCCTCAGATAATGGACCAGGTTCCAGGTGAAGCTGTCATAATTGTCGAGGACGAGGATCAACTATTCCGCCGCCGGCGCGCCGCCGCCGATCTGCTGGCGGGCGCGGCGGATCGCGTCCTCATTGCGGCTGACCTCGCTCCGGAGCTCGACCGCGCGGGCGAATTGCTGGGCGAGCTCCTCGCTGGCGCTGTTGCCGAACTCGGTCCGGGTCGACTGGATCAGCTGCGGCGTGCCCGAAGCGTCGCCGGGCGTGCGCTGCAGGTGGACGACGATGAACCAGCCGGCATTGTTCTCGGCCGCGATCACCCGCGCCCGGCCCTGCGGAATCGAGAACAGCGTGATCAGCGCCGGCGGCACCTGCTGCCCCTGCCGGCTGATGTCGAGCCGGCGGATATCGACCGGGCGCGGCGCCGGCAGGCGCGGCTGGGCCTCGGCGAACGCTTGCGCGGCGGGGGTGCCGGCATTGATCCGCCGGGCAATGAGATCGGCGAGCGCGCGCGACTGGGTCCGCGCCCGCTCGCGGATCAGCGCGGCGCGGACCTCGGGCACGATCTGGGCGAGCGGCGGCGGCGCGGCGGCAAGGGTCTGCTCGATGCCGAGCAAAGCGAAGCGCGCGTTGGGCGTGATCTGCTCGACCACCGGCTGCGGATCCTCGGCGTCGATCTCGAAGGCGGAGCGGAGCAGCGGGCCGAGCTCGGGCGGCGGCACCCACTGGCTGCCGCCGCCGGGCTGGCCGGCGGCGGTGATCGCCGGGGTGGTGACGATCGCGAGATGCTCGGCGCGCGCCGCTTCCTCGAAGCTGGCGCCGTCGCTGAGCCGCTCCTCGACCCGGCTGACCAGCGTGCCGAGCGCCTCGGTGCGCTTGCGGCTCTCGATCGCCGCCGCGATCTCGCCGCGCACCGCTTCGAGCGGCCGCCCCGGCGTCGCGACGATCCGCTCGACGCGGACGACGTGATAGCCGAGCTCCGAACGGATCGGCCCGGCAAGAGCGCCCTGCGCCGCCGCGAACGCCGCCGCCGCGACCTCGGCGTTGGCGACGCGCTCGAACTGGGCGCGGGTCTGGTTTTCGAAGGTGACGTCGCCGGCGGCGAAGCCGGCCTGGGCCGCCGCGGCGACGAAATCGGCGCCGCCGCGGACCCGCGCCGCGAACGCCTGCGCCGCCTGCTGGCTCGGCAGCACGATCGCTTGGAGCGTGCGCGTCTCGCGCGGGCCGTAGGCGAGCGGGCTGTTGCGGTAGACCGCCTGGATCTCGGCGTCGGTGGCGTGGCCGGTCTGGGCGACCTGTTCGATCCCGATCAGCGCATATTTGATCACCCGCCGCTCGGGCACGGTGAAGGCGATCCGGTTGGTCCGGTAGAATTGGGCGATCTCGGCGTCGGTCGGGTTGATCGCCGAAGCGAGCGCCTCGATTGGGACGATTCCGACCAGGCCGCGCCGCCGCTCGAGCAGCAGGTTCGCATATTCGCGCGCGACTCCCTCGGGCACGCGGGTGCCGAGCGCGACCGGGCCGAGCAACTGGCGCTGCATCAGCGATTGCGCGACGCTTTCGCGGAACTGGCTCTCGCTGAGGTTCTGCGCCTGCAATTGCTGGCGCATCACGCTTTGGTCGAACTGGCCGGTGAGGCTGCGGAAGGCGGGGACGTTGACGATCTCGCGGTCGATCATCCGCGGCGAGACGGTGAGGCCCTGGCGGGCGCCATAGGCCTGGAGCGCGCGCGCGGTGATCGTCTGCGCGAGCAGCTGCTCGAACGCGCCCTGGGCGAGGAAGCTCGCCATGTCGAGCGTCGGCTGCCGCTGGCGGGCATTGGCATATTGGCGGTTGACGAGGTCGTTGACCTCGTCCGCGCTCACCGTCCGCTCCTCGACCGTGGCGAGCGCGTCGCCGGTCGCCCCGCTCTTGCCGCCCGACAGGCTGCCGAGGCCGCCGAAGCCGCCGGTGCCGAAGCCGGTGACGACGATTGCGATCAGCGCGAATAGGAGCAGCCCGACCGTGGCCCAGGAACGAAGCGACTTGCGGAAACCTGAAATCATTTGAAGTCCTGACGGAAGTGAGTTTGCGCGGGTCATAGAAGCGCGCTAGGCGACCCGCAACCTCCGTAACCGGGAAGCGCCCCATGCACCTCCGCCGTAAGCTCGTCGCCGGCAACTGGAAGATGAACGGCAGCCTGGCGCAGCTTGCCGAGCTCGCGGCGATCGCCGAGGCCGCGCGCGCCGCCGGCGGCGTCGACGTCGCGATCTGCCCGCCCTTCACCCTGATCGCGCCTGCCGTCGCCCGCTCCGGCGGCCTGTCGATCGGCAGCCAGGACTGCCATTGGGCTGAGAGCGGCGCCCATACCGGCAGCGTCTCGGCGGCGATGCTGAAGGAAGTCGGCGCGAAGCTGGTCATCGTCGGCCACAGCGAAAGCCGGGCCGAGCGCGGCGAGGGCGATGCGGTCGTCCGCGGCAAGGCCGGCGCGGCGCTGGCGCAGGGGCTCCAGACGATCGTCTGCGTCGGCGAGAGCGACGCCGAGCGCCGCGCCGGCGACCAGGTCTCGGTCGTCGTGGGCCAGCTCGAAGGCTCGCTGCCCGACGATTGGAAGGACGGTGAGCTGGTTGTCGCCTACGAGCCGATCTGGGCGATCGGCACCGGCAAGGTGGCGACGCCGGCCGACGTCGCCGCGATGCACGCCTGCGTCCGCGAGCACCTCGAGGGCCGCTACGGCGAGCGGGGGGCGAGGATCCGCATCCTCTACGGCGGCTCGGTCAATGCCGGCAACGCGGCCGAAACCTTCGCGGTCGCCGACGTCGACGGCGCCCTGGTCGGCGGCGCCAGCCTCACCGCCGAGCAGTTCGTCCCGATCGTCGAAGCCGCCGCCGCCAGTTGAACGCGGCGCCCCGATCGCCTAAGTCGCGGCCCAACCTTCCCGAAAGTCATGAAAACGCCATGGGCCTGTTCACCTTCCTCCTCATCCTGCAGTCGCTGATCGCGAGCCTGCTCATCGTCATCATCCTGATGCAGCGCTCCGAAGGCGGCGGGCTTGCCGGCGGCGGCAGCCCGGCGGGGATGATGAGCGCACGCGGCGCCTCCGATTTCCTGACCCGCGGCACCGCGATCCTGGCGACGATCTTCGTCGTCCTCTCGATCCTGCTGGCCGCTTTGGCCGCCGGCGCCCGCACCCCGCGGACGATCGACCCCAACCTCGCCCGGCCCGCGCCCGCCCAAGCCCCGCTCAACACCACCCCGGGCACGGCCCCCGCCCCGGCGCAGCCGGCCAACGCCAACCAGTCCGGCGTCCCGCTCGCCCAATAACCCTCTTCCCTCAACTTCCCCCTCCCCCTTGATGGGGGAGGGTTGGGGTGGGGGTGAGCGTCTCCACCCACTCTGAGCGCGCCTCCTGGTCCACCCCTCCCAACCCTCCCCATCGAGGGGAGGGCCAAAATATTTGATTCGCCGGGTTGCCCTGACCGGCCTGCCCCGTCTAACCGGTGATTCCCATGGCGCGGTTCATTTTCATCACCGGCGGCGTGGTCTCCAGTCTTGGCAAGGGCCTGATGGCCGCCAGCCTCGCCGCGCTCCTGCAGGCGCGCGGCTACAAGGTCCGCCTCAGGAAGCTCGACCCCTATCTCAACGTCGATCCGGGGACGATGTCGCCCTACCAGCATGGCGAGGTCTACGTCACCGACGACGGCGCCGAGACCGACCTCGATCTCGGCCATTACGAGCGCTTCACCGGCGTCCCCGCCCGCCAGAGCGACAACGTCACCTCGGGCCGGATCTACCAGGGCATCATCGCCCGCGAGCGCCGCGGCGACTATCTCGGCGCCACCGTCCAGGTGATCCCGCACGTCACCAACGCGATCAAGGAGTTCATCGGCGCCGACATCGAGGCGGCGTGCGACTTCATCCTGTGCGAAGTGGGCGGCACCGTCGGCGACATCGAATCGCTGCCGTTCGTCGAGGCGATCCGCCAGTTCCGCAACGAGCTCGGCAAGGACGAGCGCGGGCGCGGCCGGACCGTCTCGATCCACACCACCCTCGTCCCCTATATCGCCGCCGCCGGCGAGCTGAAGACCAAGCCGACCCAGCACAGCGTGCGCGAGCTCACCAGCCTCGGCATCCAGCCAGAGATCATCGTCTGCCGCTGCGACCGCGAATTGCCCGAGAGCGACCGCGAGAAGATCGCCCTGTTCTGCAACGTCCGCAAGGAAGCGGTGATCCCCGCCCTCGACGCGCCGAGCATCTACGCGGTGCCCGCGCAATATTCCGAGGCCGGCCTCGACGCCGAGGTGCTGCGCGCGTTCGGCATCGACGACGCGCCGGCGCCCGACATGGCGCGCTGGGACGACGTCATTGACCGGCTGGTGCATCCCGAGGGCGAGGTCACGATCGGCGTGGTCGGCAAATATGTCGGCCTCCAGGACGCCTACAAGTCGTTGACCGAGGCGCTCATCCACGGCGGCCTCGCCAACCGCGTCAAGGTCCACATCAAATGGCTCGACGCCGAATTGTTCGAGCACCCGGAAGCGGAGGTCGCCGCCCTCCTGGAGCCGATGCACGCCATCCTCGTCCCCGGCGGCTTCGGCGAACGCGGCAGCGAAGGCAAGATCGCCAGCGTCCACTTCGCCCGCACGAGAGAGGTCCCCTTCTTCGGCATCTGCCTCGGCATGCAAATGGCCTGCATCGAAGCGGCAAGAAATACCGCGGGTCTAATGGGCGCCGGCTCGAGCGAATTCGGCGAAGCCGAAGAGCCCATAGTAGGCCTGATCACCGAATGGATGAGCGAAGAAGGCCTGCAAAAGCGCGCCGCCGGCGGCGACCTCGGCGGCACCATGCGCCTCGGCGCCTACCCGGCCGTGCTCGGCGGCAACAGCGTCGTGAGGTCAATCTACGGCACCGACCAAATCAGCGAACGCCACCGCCACCGCTACGAGGTCAACGCCCATTATAAAGGCGCGCTGGAGGCGGGCGGCCTGGTCTTCTCGGGGATGAGCCCGGACGGAGAGCTGCCGGAAATCGTGGAGCGGCCGGACCATCCATGGTTCATCGGCGTGCAGTTTCACCCGGAGCTGAAGAGCAAGCCGTTTGACCCGCATCCTCTCTTCGCCTCGTTCATCGAGGCGGCCGTCAAACAATCGCGATTGGTTTGACGGGGATGAGGGCCAAAGGTTTTGGCCACTGAAACCCGAATGTCCTGAGCCCAGCCTGAGCGCAGCGAGTGGTGGAGTCGAAGGAACCATACCCCTTGTTCGCCAGCTTCATCGCGGCGGCCGTGCGGCAATCACGGCTGGTCTAGCCTGTGAACACCTGATCGTCCTGAGCCGAGCCCGACCGAAGGGAGTGGTCGAGCCGAAGGGCGGGGTGCAGTTTTTTCCCGAGACAAAGAGCAAGCAGTTCGACCCATCCCATGTTCTAGCGACCTTGTTTCTGAGAAGTCGTTTGGCCGGGATGAAGTTGGGCGTGTCCGACTGCATTAAAGAAGACAGCACCGTACATAATGAAAAATGCTATCAGTGCTACCACCATGGCGGGGCGTGGATTCTTCTTTTGAAATGAAAACACAAGTCCAACAAGAATCGCCAATGCGTATATAATATATGACAAAACCGTTACAGAAATCAAAATAATAGGTAGGAGGTCAAGGCTTTGCACAGAATTAGTAATCTGCCCAATGAACTCCGATACTTCCGTAATTTTGAGAAAGCCTAAGTTAATCAACAACGTGAAGACGATGATATCAATCTCTACCCCAAAGGACGACAGGCTTACTCTTTGCGTGGGCTCTGGTGTCGGATCATTAGGCATCGGGCATTTCACCAGCTCGAATGATGAGATCCAAGGCGCGAAATAGTATGTAGCCTCCGACTAACCCGCCCACGGCCTGGATCACATTCGCAGGCAACTCAGAGAGCGCGCCAGCTATGCCGAGAGAGGGCATGAGCCATTCACCGATGAAATACACACCTACCATTAAGACCGCTCCCACGGTAAGGAACAGCAGCGAGAGTAGAGGCTTGGCCGTGGACGCAAATGTTGCCATGGCTGCTTCAAGGCATTTCGCCACCAGCGTTATGGGTGCGAACATAGCGTAACCGCCCACAACGTCAGCGATGGCTGACCCGACGCCACCGGCCAAAGTTCCAGACCATTTAGAAGTTCCGGTAAGATGCTTACCGGCCATCAGACCTGAAAACACGACAGCCACATCGCCGAAATTGAAGTAGCCCCTACTGGGCAAAGGAACTCGGATAAACATTGTGGTGAGCAAGCAAAGGAGAGTCATTACCACGATGAAAACGAAGGGATTTTTCCAGCTCATTTCTGCCTCCCCAAGTGCCTCTGTCGGTTCTCCACAATCGCCATCTTAACAGGGACATCCTGCCCGAGCCAGATGAACGTTGCCAACACAGTACCAAGTGTTCTGATGAAGGCGCGCCATGGCGCGGGTCTTAGCTCCAATGACAGTGATCTCGAGTACCAGGCTATGCGCGGAACGTCCGTGCCGCCAGTGTCGAAAAACGCTCGAAGGACCACCAGTGTGGTGCGTGTCTTCCCGGGAGCCAGGATCCTCAGGAAATCCCGCAGGTCAACTCGTCTAATAAGCCAATTGACCCCAATCATTGTTGAATAAAAATATGCCGGGATTAAAAACATATCTAGAGTTGCTAGATCAAACGCGAAAAGCAAAAACGTAATCGCCCAAAACCAAGCTACAGCTAAAGCCAGAGTTTTTAGTGTAGCAATAGCTGCCTTGGCTCCAACATCTCCGAACAGGAGCCCGGTAACTATCAAAGCGACTGCGGCTTGCTCCTTCTGGCCATGCACAACACTGGCAAACGGAACGAAGACAATCCAGCCAATCACAGATAGGCTGATTACCGCCAATTTCAGAATTGCAAACGCACGTCTCATAAGTTCTGCGCCCGGACGGAGACGCTAGTGTCCCTCTTGGAGAATTGAAGGCACGCCCGAGCTGCCGATAAGTTCACAGTCGCCGCTAGACATGCGTCGAGGTCGTGAGTTACCAAGAACAATGTCGGCTGCGGTGAAATCTGCAACGCCAGAAACTCCCGCAGATTCTCCTTGTACTCGTCAATTACTAGAGCTTGTGCATTACCCATTTCCAGAACGATAGCTCTGGCAGTGCGGGCGATCCCGGTGAGGGGCGGTTCATTCCCGTCATAAAGATCCTCTCGTCTCTGCACCGTCCGGCGCACTGCTAGGGACGCAAGCATCGAAAAACGGGCTATTTCCACGTCGGCTCCGAGATAGAATGCGGATTGGTCATTCTTACGCAGAGCCGGTAGGAGTATGCGTTCTACAAAGGTGGTCTTACCGGATCCATTTTCTCCGGTAAGGGCATAGATTCGCGGACCAGCGAGAAAGACTTCGTCTTCCAGCATGAACTCCAAGCTGGGAGTGACGGTGTGGTAGCGATCTGGAGGAAGCGAAGGAGTAACGCTCACCATGCGACTACCTCCCCGTGCTCGTTCAGTCTGTGCAAGGAGACTCGACAGGTTAACTCTGCCAAGATTTGTTTAATGCGCTCGAGACGAGCGGGGCTTAGAGAGGCCTCTACTTTGCTTACCAGGATGTCGAGTTCAGATAACCCTTGGCTCTCGGCTACGGCAGCAAATAGCAGCAGGGCCGCTGCCAACCGCTCGCCTGACGAAAAGGTATTGACCGGCTCGGTTACGATTTTTCCCAGCCCGAGGCGCTTAGCAAACTCCGACCATCGCTTTATCGCCGAGTCAGCCGACTCTGCGCAAAACAGAAAGCAATCATTTTGGACTGTGCCGCTAAGAAATAGCGGATCTCCGACGACGAGATATCTCTCGCCAAACCGGTCGTATGCAGTGCCCCCCATTCAATAACTGTATTTTTAATCGAAATGCCAAACAACAGAATTCGTGCGCGCTGGCAACTTTCGTCGGTGGCGCATGGCTTACCATACCCCTCTGGAAGCGTTACGCGCCCAAAATGCTTTGCGCGGGTGACATTGGCACGCCTGGTGCTTCGCATAGCCAAAGGGCTGTAGCCGGCGCGCCCTTTCTCTCCCTCGCATTGCCTGTTCCCCGCCGCGCCACCCTAAGCGCCGCTACCGCCGCACTCCGGCCCGCATTCGGCGCACCCGCGCCAACATCCGCCAACACAAAAGCCACGAAAAACCGCCATTTCCGCCAGCTCCGCGCCGCAACCGCACGTTCCGCGGCACGTTCGACAACATCGGCGCCAAATCCGCTCAGCGCCCCGCCGCGATCCGCACCAGTCTGTCCGCCCGCATCTCGGTGAACCACATCGCCCCGTCCGGGCCGGCGATGATGCGGTGCATGACCGTGTCGCGGGTCGGCACCGGGTAGATGGTGATGTGCGCCGCGGTCAGCCCGTCGGCCCCGCCGGCGAGGCCGGCCCGGTCGATCCGGATGATGGCGTCGGCCCCGCCGGGGCTGGGGACATTGTGGTCGACATATTGCTGGACCCAAAGGTTGCCCTCCCGGTCGAACGCCAGCCCGGCGAGGATCTGGTTCGGGTGGGTGCGCGGCACCGCGAACTCGGTGATGACGCCGGCCGGGGTGATCCGGACCACCTTGCTCCCCGCTTCCTCGCTGAACCACATGTTGCCGTCGGGCCCGGGCACGATCGCGATCGGCCGGGCGTAAGGGGTGGGGATGGCGAACTCGGTCGCCGCGCCGTCCGGCGTCACCCGCGCGATCTTGTTGCCGGCGAGCTCGGTGACCCACATGTTCCCGTCCGGGCCGGCGTGGATGTAGATCGGGACGCTGCCCGGGGTCGGCAGCGCGAACTGCCGGATCTCCCCCTCGGGCGTAATCCGGCCGATCGTCCCGGTCGCCTTGCCGGTGAACCAGATGGTGCGGCCGTCCGGGCCGACGCCGAGGCCGTGCGGGTGGCTGTTGATCGGCGTCGGGCAAATCGGGCAGGCGAGGCTCACCGGCTGGTCGAAGATCTTCGCCCCGCTGCCGTCGAACGCGACGATCCGGCCCGAATATTCGAGCGTCACCCAGCGGTTGCCGGCGGCGTCGAAGGCGATGCCGTGCGGGCCGCTGCCCGGCGGCATCGGTTCGATGCCCATGTGCGGCACGCCCGCGCCGTCGAACCGCACCCGCACCAGCGCATCGTGATTCTGCCCCGAGATCCACAGCATGTGGCGGCGCTGGTCGAAGACGATCTCGTGGGTCGAGCCGGCATGCCCCATGTCCCCGTGCGCGGCGGCGGCAGGCGGCTGCGGCGGATAGGGAATGGCATATTCGGTGACGTTGCCGGCCGCGGCGGCGGGCCCGCCATCCCCGGCCGCCCCGCATCCGGCCAGCGCCGCGAAGAGGAGAGGGACGGTCCGGATCAGGACGGCGAAGACGTTCATGCTGGTCCCCCTGCTTCGAAGGCCCTGATTATCCCAATCCGGGCGGCCGCGACAGCATGCTCCCGTCGCCGCGCGATGGTCAGGCCGGCCCGGCTGGCCTAAGGCTCCTGCCGTGGCTCCATCCGCACTTCTCGGCCTGCTCCTCCTCCAGGCGTCCGGCTTCGCGCCCGAGCACTTCTTCGTCGGCCGCAGCGAAGGGGAGGGGGTCGTCCATGTCATGCTGGTGGGGCGGCATAATGTGCGCGATCACAGCCGCGGCCATATCGATCGCGGCGGCGCGCTGGTGCTCGACCAGCTCGTCGAGGAGGACGGCAAGCCGGCGCGGCGGCGCAGCTGGCGGCTGGTTCGTGTCGGCCGGAATGGCTTCGCCGGCACCATTTCCGACGCGCGCGGGCCCGTGGCCGGCGACCTCACGGGCAACGTCCTCCATTTGCGCTATCGCCTCGTGGAAGGCCCCTCGGTCGAGCAATGGATCACGCTGCACCCGGGCGGGCGCACCGCCCGCAACCGCATGGCCTTCCGCCGCTTCGGGTTGAACGTGGCGACGCTGGAGGGGACGATCCGGCGGGTGGAGTGAACGGGCGGCGGCGTTCTACTTGACCGCGAACTGCCCGGCCTCGGCGCCGAAATGCTCGCGCGCGTGGGTCCGCGCCGCGGTGGCGCTCTTGAACGCCTCGTCGACCGGCGTCGCGGTCACCAGCGGGTAGCCCTGGCTGTTGTAGCGGGTCTCGCGGATGGTCAGGCGGAACTGGCCGTCCTCGCCCTTGGCGATCAAATAGGGCTTCACTGTTTCTCTCGACATGGCGTCTTTCCGATCATGAAAAAGCCCTCCCTTTTTGAAGGGGAGGGCCGCTTTTGTTAGCCCAGGACCTCGGTCACGATGCGTCGCAACTCGGTGCCGGAAAGGGTGGGGGAGCGGCGGTCGCCCGGCCCGGACGCAAGCAGCGCCTTCGGGGGCCAGAGCTTGGGCCGCGTCGACCCCATAATCTGTGTGTTCATTTCATTCCTTGACGGAGTTTCCCGCCATGTTGGTTGGTGTTGGTGTTGGTGTCATCGCCGGAACGTCCGCCGGCGCGGTCCGCCGCTTCCCGGCCCCTGGCCCGGAATCTTCTCGCGGAAGATGATCCGGCCCTTGCTGAGGTCGTAGGGCGTCATCTCGACATGGACCCGGTCGCCGACCACCGACTTGATGCGGAAACGCCGCATCTTGCCGGCGGTGTAGGCGATGATCCGGTGCTCGTTGTCGAGCATCACGCCGAAGCGGCCGTCGGGGTAGATCTCGTCGACCAACCCCTCCATGACCATCAGTTCCTCTTTGGCCATGCCTGTCAGGCGGCTTCGAGGTTGACCGCAGAGGTCTTGCCGTTGTTGCCGGTCTCGAGCTCGTAGCTGACCTTCTGGCCTTCCTTGAGGGTGCCGAGGCCGGCGCGCTCGACGGCGGTGATGTGGACGAAAGCGTCCGGGCCGCCGGCTTCGTTGGTAATGAAGCCGTAGCCGCGGTCGGTGTTGAAGAATTTGACGGTACCGATAGCCATGATCGGATCCTTTCATGCAAAGATTGCCCGCGCGCAAAAGGCGCGGCGGGGCCGGTGAAGCTCGAAAGGGAAGAGAGAGGCCCGAGGGCGTCAGATTCGCTCGCAGGCGACGTCAGCCCCACCGATATAGGCGCGGCTTCGTTAATTTGCAACGCCGACAGCCTGAACGCCGCAGCGCCCGAATCACAAGTGCCCGGCTCCAAAGAGCCGGGCACCCGTGAGACGGCTTGCGCCGTCTACCCCCTTGTGACGCTTCGGCCCGCGCGCTTACCTCACCTCGCTAGAGGGAAGCGGGGCCGAAGCCTCCCCGAACCAGGCCGTTAAGTCCTTGGTTGCGTGGGAATCACGGTATGCGGGGCCGGGCGCCTTGTCATTGCCCGATTGGCACCCGTGGCCGTTTTGCGCCGCGCCTGTTGCCGACCTGCCACAGCCCCGGCCGGGGCCGCCGCTTGTGTTGCGTTGCGGCATACACCTCCCTAGACAGCCGCCATGCGCCTCACCCGTTACTTTTTGCCGGTCGCCAGGGAGACGCCCGCCGACGCCCAGATCGTCAGCCACAAGCTGATGCTGCGCGCCGGCCTGATCCGGCAGACCGCGGCCGGCATCTACGCCTGGCTGCCCTTGGGTCACCGCGTGCTCCGCAAGATCGAGCAGATCGTCCGCGAGGAGCAGGACAAGGCCGGCGCGATCGAGATGCTGATGCCGACCATCCAGTCGGCCGACCTCTGGCGCCAGTCGGGCCGCTACGACGCCTACGGCCCCGAAATGCTTCGCTTCCCCGACCGCAAGGGCAGCGAGATGCTGTACGGCCCGACCAACGAGGAAATGATCACCCAGATCTTCCTGGGGTCGGTCAAATCCTACCGCGACCTGCCGCGCACGCTCTACCACATCCAGTGGAAGTTCCGCGACGAGGTCCGCCCCCGCTTCGGCATCATGCGCGGCCGCGAGTTCCTGATGAAGGACGCCTATTCGTTCGACCTCGACGAGGCTGGGCTGAAGGCAAGCTACAACAAGATGTTCGTCGCCTATCTTCGTACCTTCGACCGAATGGGATTGCGGGCGATTCCAATGCGGGCCGACACCGGCCCGATCGGCGGCGATCTCTCGCACGAATTCATCGTGCTCGCGCCGACTGGTGAGAGCGAGGTGTTCCATGAACCTCTCGCCGAGCCTTCATTTGCAGGCGGTGACGAGCTTTATCCGTCGTACGACAGTCTCGAGCATTTGCACCGCTATGTGGCCGAGCAAAGCCATCGCTACGCCGTGACCGAAGAGAAGCGGGACCTCGAGCGCGAGGCGAAAATGGGCGCGTTGCTTCAAACCTCGCGCGGCATCGAGGTCGGCCACATCTTCGCCTTCGGCACCAAGTACAGCGAGTCGATGGGCTTTTCCGTCCAGACTGCTGACGGCGGTCAGGTCCATCCCCATATGGGCAGCTACGGCGTCGGCGTCTCGCGCCTGATGGGCGCGATCATCGAGGCGAGCCATGACGACAATGGCATCGTCTGGCCCGAGGCGGTGGCGCCGTTCAAGGTCGGCCTGATCAACATGCGCGCCGACGACGGCAGCTGCGCCAGCGCTGCCGACGAGATTTACGGCAAGCTCAACGCCGCCGGCGTCGACACCCTCTACGACGACCGCGACGAGCGCGGCGGCGCCAAGTTCGCGACGATGGACCTGATCGGCCTGCCCTGGCAACTGATCCTGGGGCCCAAGGGCCTGGAGAAGGGCACCGTCGAGCTGAAGCGCCGCGCCACCGGCGAGCGCGAGGAGCTGTCGATCGAAAGCGCGCTGGCGAGGCTGGCGGCATGAGCACTCCCGTCATCTCGGCGAAGGCCGGGATCCCAGCGCGAAAAGGTCACGGCGCGTCCCGACGAGACCCCGGCCTGCGCCGGGGTGACGGCTTGGGGGAGCCGTCATGATCCTCAACCGCTACGAACGGATGATCGCGCGGCGCTATCTGCTGCCGGGCAAGGGCGAGGGCTTCATCTTCCTGGTCGCCGGGATCAGCCTCGCCGCGGTGATGCTCGGCGTCGCCGCCCTGATCATCGTGATGAGCGTGATGACCGGCTTTCGCGCCGAGCTGTTCGACAAGGTGGTCGGTTTGAACGGCCACGCCGTGATCCAGGGCTATGGCAACCGGCTCGACAATTGGCGGCCGATCCTCGCCGCCGCCCGCCGCACCCCCGGCGTCACCGCGGCCCACGCGCTGATCGAGCGGCCGCTGATGGCGAGCCACGAGGGGCGGGTCGAGGCGATCCTGCTGCGCGGCATGCCGGTCGAGGACATCGCCGCCAACCCGACCATCCGCGACAACGTGCTGGCGGGCTCGCTCGCCGCGCTCCGCCCGGGCAGCAACAATGTCGCGATCGGCGCCCGGCTCGCCGAGCAGCTCGGCCTTTCCGTCGGCGGCTCGATCACGATCATCTCGCCGGAGGGCCGGACGACGCCGTTCGGCACGGTACCGCGGATCGTCGACTATAATGTCGCCGCGATCTTCGAGGTCGGCCTCTACGATTTCGACAAGGCGTTCGTGATCATGCCGATGGACGAGGCGCAGAACTTCCTGATGATGGGCGATGCGATCGGCATGGTGGAGGTCGATACGATCGACGCCGACCGGGTCGGGGAGATCCTCTCGCCGCTCGCCGGCGCGGTCGCCAACCGGGCGATCGTCAACGATTGGCGGTCGATGAACTCGGCCCTGTTCGAGGCGCTGCAGGTCGAGCGGGTGGTGATGTTCGTGGTCCTGTCGATCATCGTCCTCGTCGCTGTGTTCAACATCCTCTCCTCGCTGATCATGCTGGTCCGCGCCAAGACCCGCGACATCGCCATCCTGCGGACGATGGGGGCGAGCCGGCGCAGCCTTTTGAAGGTGTTCATGACGGTCGGCGTCACGATCGGCGTGCTCGGCATTCTCGCCGGCATGGTGCTCGGCGCGCTCGGACTGTTCTACCGCCAGCCGGTGGTCGATTTCTTCCAGCGGCTGACCGGCCACAATCTCTGGGATCCCTCGGTCCGCGTCCTCACCGAATTGCCGGCCAAGACCAACCCCTATGAGGTCGCCGCGATCGTCGTCATGGCGCTGACCCTGAGCTTCCTCGCCACCCTCTACCCGGCCTGGAAGGCGGCGAGCACCGATCCGGTCCAGGTGCTGCGCTATGAATGAGGTGCTCGCCGTGCGCGGCCTCAAGCGCAGCTTCGTCCAGGCCGGCGTCAGGATCGACGTGCTGCGCGGCGTCGATCTCGAGGTCGGCGCCGGTGAAATCGTCGCTTTGCTCGGCCCCTCTGGCTCGGGCAAGTCGACGCTGCTGCAGGCGGTCGGGCTGCTCGAGGGCGGGTTCGAGGGCTCGATCCGGATCAACGGTGAGGAGGCCGCCAACCTCGACGACGGCGCGCGCACGAGGGTGCGCCGCGACACATTGGGCTTCGTCTACCAATTCCATCATCTCCTTCCCGATTTCAGCGCGGCCGAGAACGTGATCCTCCCCCAGCTCGTCCGCGGCGCCACGACCGCCGCGGCGCGGGAACGCGCCGACTCCTTGCTCGGCTCGCTCGGCCTCGCCGACCGCCTGACCCACCGGCCGAGCAAATTGTCGGGCGGCGAGCAGCAGCGCGTCGCCGTCGCCCGCGCGCTCGCCAACCGGCCCGCCCTCGTGCTCGCCGACGAGCCCACCGGCAATCTCGACGAGGCCACCGCCGACATCGTCTTCGCCGAATTCCTGAGCCTGGTCCGCGGCGAAGGCAGCGCCGCACTCGTCGCCACCCACAACGAGCGCATCGCCGCCAAGATGGACCGCGTGCTGCGGCTGCACGAGGGCGTGCTCGAATAAAAGTTACGATTAAGTTCAAAATGGACCAAGAGAATCCGAAGCCTCGTTGACCTCCTCCTCAAGCGGGCGCAGCCCTATTGGCCGGGCCGCATTCATCCGGCCCGACAAAGGAGGCGATCATGGCTTCTAAGAGTACCAAGGCGGATACTTCATTCAAGGCGCTGCCGTCGCCCGCAAGTTGCAAGCTCGTCGACTTCGATGGCTGCAAGGTCATCAAGCTCTTCGCCCACCCGCCCTATGTTCTTCTTGTCTGGGGCACGCGTCATTCGAGCAACGTCGAGGTGAGCCTCAGGCCCCTCATCTACGTCACCAAGCCGGATTATTGGGGGATCGAGGTGGTCGGCTGCCAGAGCGGCATCGGCTTGCCGGTGGAGATACCCTATGTCGAGGTCATGATGCTGATGACCACCATCGGCAAAAAAGGGGTCGAGATCATCGGCGCCAACCAGAAGGTGAAGATCCCGATCTAAGCGCAGGCGCCTTCGTCCGGGACCGTCGGCCCTCCTGCTTGCCGACGGCCACCGCATTGCTCTGCATCGGGGCGCAGTCGAATAGGTTGTGGAAAAGACGAAACCGGCGCTTCCCCGACTCGCGCGCGCCGCCCATAGTCGCGCCATGACCGCGCCCTACGTCCCGTTGCGAATCTTTTCCTGCTATACGATGCTTGAGGGCGCGATTGAGCCCAAGGCGATCGCCGCCCAGGCCAAAAGGCTCGACTTTCCCGCCGTCGCGCTGACCGACCGCAACGGGCTCTACGCGGCGATGCCGTTCACCGACGCCTGCATCGAGGCGGGGGTGCAGCCGATCGTCGGCACCCTGCTCGGCGTCGCCCGGCCGGGAACGGCGGCGGCCAAGGCTCCCGTCATCGACTGGCTGCCGCTCTACGCCCAGGACGAGCAGGGCTATGAGAATCTCTGCTTTTTGGTCTCCGAGGCCCATCTCGGCCGGCCGGTCGAAGAGGAAGCGCACGTCTCGCTCGACGCGCTGGCGGGCCGCACCGACGGCCTGATCGCCCTGACCGGCGGCGCGGAAGGCGCGCTCGCGCGGCTGATCGCGGAGGGCCAACCGTTCGAGGAAATTGCCGACCGCCTCCAGGCGCTGTTCCCGAACCGGCTCTACGTCGAGCTCAGCCGCCGTGGGGATCCGGTCGAGCAGGCGGCCGAGGCGGCGCTGATCGATCTCGCCTATGCCCGCGATCTGCCGTTCGTCGCCACCAATCCCGCCTCCTATGCCGACGCCTCCTTCCATCGTGCCCACGACGCCCTGCTCTGCATCGCCCAGTCGAGCCAGATCGACCGCGACGACCGGGTCAAATCCTCGCCCGAGGCCTGGCTGAAGCCGGCCGCCGACATGCGCGCGCTGTTCGCCGATCTTCCCGAAGCGATCGAGAACAGCGCGGTGATCGCGCGGCGCTGCGCGTTCGGCGTGCCCCGGCGCAAGCCCATCCTGCCCAGCATCGCCGGCGACATCGCGGCCGAGGCGGCGCAGCTTCGCGTCGATGCCGTGGCCGGGCTCGAACAACGGCTCTCGCTATATCCGGAGCTCCCGGCGGCGGAACGCAAGGCCTATTTCGACCGCCTCGATTACGAGATCGGCGTGATCGTCGGGATGGGCTTTCCCGGCTATTTCCTGATCGTCGCCGACTTCATCAAATGGGCCAAGGAGCGCGACATTCCGGTCGGTCCCGGCCGCGGCTCGGGCGCCGGCTCGGTCGTCGCCTGGTCGCTCACCATCACCGATCTCGATCCGATCCGCCTCGGCCTCATCTTCGAGCGTTTCCTCAACCCCGAACGGGTGTCGATGCCGGATTTCGACGTCGACTTTTGCGAGACGCGGCGCGGCGAGGTGATCCGCTACGTCCAGGAGCGCTACGGCGCCGACAAGGTCGCCCAGATCATCACCTTCGGCAAATTGAAGGCCCGCGCGGTGCTCAAGGACACCGGCCGGGTCCTGCAAATGCCCTACGGCCAGGTCGACCGGCTGGCGAAGCTCATCCCCAACCACCCGACCGACCCCTGGACGCTCGAGCGCACGCTCGGGCGCGGGCGCGACGACAAGGGAGCGCCGCAAGCCGGCGTGGCCGAGCTTATCGACGAATATCGCGGCGACGAGCAGGTGCGCCGCCTGTTCGATCTGGCGATGAAGCTCGAGGGCCTGCCGCGCCACGCCTCGACCCACGCCGCCGGCGTCGTCATCGGCGACCGGCCGCTCGCCGAGCTCGTGCCGCTCTACCGCGATCCGCGCTCGGACATGCCGGTCACCCAGTTCGACATGAAATATGTCGAGCATGCCGGCCTGGTGAAGTTCGATTTTCTCGGCCTCAAGACGCTGTCGGTGTTGAAGAAGGCGGTCGACATGCTCGCCGCGCGCGGCGTCGAGGTCGATCTCGACCGGATCGACCTTGAGGATCCCGCGGTCTACGAAATGCTCCAGCGCGGCGACACGGTCGGCGTGTTCCAGCTCGAATCGGAAGGCATGCGGCGTACGCTGGCGGCGGTGCGGCCGACCGGTTTCGAGGACATCATCGCCTTGGTATCGCTCTATCGGCCCGGCCCGATGGACTCGATCCCGGCCTTCGGCGCGCGCAAGAACGGCCGCGAGCCGATCACCTACCCGCACCCGCTGCTGGAGACCGTGCTCAAGGACACCTACGGCATCTTCGTCGTCCAGGAGCAGGTGATGGAGGCGGCCCGGGTCCTGGCCGGCTTCAGCATGGGCGAGGCCGATCTGCTGCGCCGGGCGATGGGCAAGAAGATCAAATCCGAGATGGATGCCCAGCGCGAGGGCTTCGTTTCCGGCTGCGGGCGGGTGAACGGGATTCCGGCGGGCTGGGCCAACGATCTGTTCAATCTCATCGACAAATTCGCCGGCTACGGCTTCAACCGCTGCCACGCCGCGCCTTATGCGCTGCTCGCCTACCAGACCGCCTGGCTGAAGCGGCATCACTCGGTCGAATTCTACGCCGCCTCGATGTGCTTCGACATCCACCAGACCGACAAGCTCGCGGTCTTCGTCGACGACATGCGGCGAATGGGCGTGCAATGCCTGCCGCCGTCGATCAACGAGAGCCAGGCGGAATTCTCGATCGAGCCGTCGGGAGAAGGCCATGCCGTCCGCTACGCGCTCGGCGCCCTGAAGGGCGTCGGCGAGAAGGCGATGGAGCAATTGGTCGAGGAGCGCCGCCGCAATGGCGGCTTCCGCAGCCTCGACGACTTCGCCGCCCGGATCGATCCGCGGCTGCTCAATCGCCGCCAGATCGAGGGCCTCGCCGGCGCCGGCGCGTTCGACGGCATCGCCGAGCGCTGGGCGGTGTTCGCCGCCGCCGAGACGATCCTGTCCGCCGCCTCGAGCGCGGCCGATGCGCGGGTGAGCGGGCAGGGCGGCCTGTTCGGCGAGGGCCCCGCCAACGTCGTGCCGATCCGCATGCCCTCGGTCGAGAATTGGTCGCTCGCCCAGCGCATGGCCGCGGAGAAGGAGAGCTACGGCTTCTATTTCTCCGCCCATCCGGTCGACAATTACCGGCACCTCGCCGCCGCCCACGGCGCCAGGAGCTTCGCCGCGCTCGCCGCCCTGGCCGCGCCCGCCGAGGGCGGCCGCACCGGCGCGGTGATGGCCGGGCTGGTCGAGGAGACGCGCTGGCGCACCTCGGCCAAGGGCCGCCGCTACATGATGGCGACCTTGTCCGATTCCTCGGGCCAGTTCGAGGCGACGGTGTTCGACGATCATGTCGCCGAGCAGGTCGCCATGTTCGCCAAGGGCGGCCAATGCGCGCTGCTCGGCGTCGAGCTCGACCGCCGCCCCGGCGAGGAGACGCCGCGGGTCACGATCCGCTCGCTGCAGAGCTTCGAGAGCCTGGCCAAGCGCACCCGCCTTCAGCTCGAGGTCGAGGTCGAGGATGGCGACGCGCTCCGCCGGCTCGCCGCGATCGTCGCCGGCGAGCGCGGCGGCAACGGCCAGCTGCGCCTGCGCGCCGGCTGGGACGGCGGGGAAGCGGAGGTCGTCCTCGGCCGCGACTTCCTGGTCGACGCGGAAATGGCCGCCCGGGTCGAGCGCATCCCCGGCGTCACCGCCGTCCGGCTGGCGGTCGCCGAACCGCCCCGGCTTGCGCTCGTCTCCTGAAATTCCTCCAATTCCCTCCCCCCTGATGGGGGAGGGTAGGGTGGGGGTGAACGCCTCCGCCCGCGCTGGCCTCGCGGGTTCACCCCACCCCTAACCCTCCCCATCAAGGGGAGGGAGATCAATTCTCTTTACATGAAGGCAAAGGGATTCCAGCTTCCGCTGGAATGACGGAGGGAAAGATGCTGGGCGGGATGCAGGATTTCGAGCTGCGGGTGCCGCGGCTGATCGAGCATGCCGAGCGCGAGCACGGGCGCCGCGAGATCGTCACCGCCTGGGCGGATGGGACGATCACGCGGACCGATTGGGCCGGCGTCGCGCGCGACGCGAAGAAGCTCGCGCAAGCACTTGAGAAGATGGGCGTGAAGCGCGGCGATCGCGTCGCCACTTTGGCCATGAACCATCATTGTCACGTCGTCGCCTGGTACGGCGCGATCGGCATGGGCGGCGTCATCCACACCATCAACCCGCGCCTGTTCGACGAGCAATTGGTCTATATCGCCAACCATGCCGAGGATAAAGTTCTCTTTTATGACAAGCTGTTCCAGCCGATCGTTGACAGGCTGAAGGATCAGTGGACGTCGATCGAACATTATGTCTGCTTCGACAATGGCGAGTTCGATGCGCTGATCGCCGGCCATGACGGCGACTATTGCTGGGTCGAGGGCCCCGAGCGCGAGCCGTGCATGCTCTGCTACACCTCCGGCACGACCGGCAATCCCAAAGGCGTGCTTTACGAGCACCGCTCGACCGTGATCCACGCCATGACCGTGATCTCGCCGGCCTGCTTCGACCTCGGCCCGGGCGCGGTGGCGCTGCCGATCGTGCCGATGTTCCATGCCGCCGCCTGGGCGATGCCCTTCGCCGGCGCGATCGCCGGCATCAAGCTGGTCTACGCCCAGGTCAACGACCCGGTCCTGCTCTGCCGGCTGATGAACCAGGAGAAGGTGACGCACAGCGCCGGCGTTCCCACCGTCTGGCTCTCGATGTTCCAGCACATCGACAGGACCGGCGAGGTGCCGGAATATCTGCGGATCGTCACCATCGGCGGCTCGGCGGCGCCGCGCTCGATGATCGAGCGGCTGATGAAGATGGGGATTCGCGTCGGCCACGCCTGGGGCATGACCGAGACCTCGCCGATCGGCACGATCGGAGCGCCGCCCGCCAATTGGGACGAGCTCGGCTTCGAGGAGCAGGTCGATCTGGTCTGCAAGCAGGGCAGGGTGCCGTTCGGGGTCGAGCTGCGCGTGGTCGACGATGACGGACGCGAGCAGCCCCGCGACGGGGCGAGCTCCGGCCGCCTCCAGATCCGCGGCCCGTGGGTGATCCGCCGCTATTTCCAGGATGAGCAGGGCGACTGCCTCGGCGAGGACAATTGGTTCGACACCGGCGACGTCGCCGTCCTCCACCCGTGCGGGACGATGCAGATCACCGACCGCTCGAAGGACGTGATCAAGTCGGGCGGCGAGTGGATCAGCTCGGTCGAGCTCGAAAATGCCGCGGTCGGCTGCGCCGGCGTCGCCGAAGCCGCGGCGATCGGCGTCAGGCACCCGAAATGGGACGAGCGCCCGCTGCTGCTGGTGGTGCGCAAGGAGGGCGCGGCGGTGAGCGCCGACGACATCCTCGCCCATCTCAAGCTTCACGTCGCCAAATGGTGGCTGCCCGACGAAATATTGTTCGTCGACAGCCTGCCGCACACCGCCACCGGCAAATTGCTGAAGACCGCCCTGCGCGACCAGTATCGCGACTATGCGCTGCAGTCGGCATAAATCTCCAAAGCCCTCCCCCTCGATGGGGGAGGGTTGGGTGGGGGTGGACTGCCCATCCGCCTGGCGGGTCTCATAAGTTCACCCCACCCCAACCCCTCCCCATCAAGGGGAGGGGCTTTCGACCACCATAAATTTACCTCTGTCGGCTATCGCGCGCCGATGACTTCCATGGGCCGGATCGCAGCGTCGACCGAACGGGCCGGGTCCGCGCCCGTGCGCGCGACCGTTCGGGCCGCGGCCGAGGCGGTGGCCGCGCTCGAAACCGAATGGGTGGCGCTCGCCGGGGTCGCGGCCGAGCCCAACGCGTTCGCCGAGCATTGGTTTGTCGCCGCCTCGCTGCGGACGATGGCCGCCGGCCGCGACATCCGCCTGATCGAGGTCCGGCGCGGCCCGCGCCTGATCGGCCTGCTGCTGGTCGAGACCGCCCGCGGCTATGCGCACCTGCCGGTTCGGCTCGTGCGCAACTGGTGCCACGACCAGGCGTTTCTCGGCACCCCGCTCGTCGCCGCCGGCGACGAGCGGACCTTCTGGTCCGCCGCGATCGCCGCCCTCGACGAAGCCGATTGGGCGCCGGGCTTCCTCCACCTGAACGGCCTCGCCGAGCACGGCCCGGTCCATCGCGGCCTCGCCGGCGCGGCCACCGTTCACCGCGAGGTGCGCGCCTTCCTTCAGAGCGACCTCGACCCGGAAGCTTATTACGTGCAGGCCGTCCGCCAGAAGAAGCGCAAGGAGATCCGCCGCCTCAAGAGCCGGCTCGCCGAGCTCGGACCGGTCGAAGCGCGCAGGCTGGGCGACCGGGCCGAGCTCGCCGGCTGGTGCGACGCCTTCCTCACCCTCGAGAAAGCCGGTTGGAAGGGCCGCGAAGGAAGCGCGCTCGCCTGCGCACCCCACACCGAGCTTTTCTTCCGCGAGACCCTGGCCGCGGCCTGGGATGCGGGCCGCCTCCAATTCCTTCGCCTCGACCTTGGCGGCCGGCCGATCGCGATGCTGGTCAACTTCCTGACCCCGCCCGGCAGCTTCTCGTTCAAGACCGTGTTCGACGAGGGCTTCGCCCGCTTTTCGCCCGGGGTGCTGATCCAGCTCGAGAATCTCGCCATCCTCGACAATCCGGACATCGCCTGGATGGACAGCTGCGCGGCGCAGGAACATCCGATGATCGACAGCCTGTGGACCGAGCGGCGGGCGATCGTCCGGGCGACCGTCCGCCTCAAGGGCGCGCGCCGCGCCGCAATCTGGGCGCTCTGCCGGGCACTCGAGACCGCCTCGGCGGCGCTAAGGGGCAGAAAACTGTGACCCTCGAGCTGCTGATCGTCGTCGACACCGAGGAGGAATTCGACTGGGCGGAGCCCTTCTCGCGGGCAAGCAATTCGACCCGCACGATCCCGGCCCAAGCCCGCGCCCACGCTTTGTACGACCGCTTCGGCATCGTCCCCACCTATGTCGTCGACTATCCGGTCGCGACCGATCCGGCGGCGGTGCGCTTCCTCACGGCCCTGCGCGACGCCGGCAAGGCCGAGATCGGCGCCCACCTCCATCCTTGGGTGACGCCGCCTTTCGTCGAGGAGGTCAGCACCCGCAATTCCTATCATTGCAACCTTCCGCGCGAGCTCGAGCGCGCCAAGATCGCCTCGCTGACCGAGGCGATCGAGCGGAGCTTCGGCGCGCGCCCCACCGTCTTCAAGGCGGGCCGCTACGGCTACGGCCCCGATACCGGCAGGGCGCTTGCCGAGCTCGGTTACGAGGTCGATTGCAGCCTCGTGCCGCACACCGATTTCTCGGGCGACGGCGGCCCCGATTTCCGCGGCCGTCCCGATCGGCCGCACTGGCTGCCCGAGGGCCTGCTCGAGGTCCCGCTCACCGTCGGCTTCCTCGGCGCGCTCCCCGGCCTCGGCGAAAAGGCGGGCTGGCTGTTCGACAGCGCCAATGCCGGGCGGCTGCGCGTGCCGGGCCTGCTGGCGCGGGCCGGCCTCGTCGCCCGCTCGCGCCTGAGCCCCGAAGGGACGCCCGCCGGCGAGCAATGCCGCCTCATCAAGGCGATGGCGGCGCGGGGCCACCGCACCTTCAGCCTGACCTACCACAGCCCGAGCCTCGAGCCCGGCCATACGCCCTATGTGCGCGACCATGCCGATCTCGCCCGCTTCCTCGGCAGTATCGAGCAGGTGCTGACCTTCTTCCGCGACGATCTGGGTGGCCGCTTCACCACCTTGAGCCAGGTTTACGCCAGCGAAGCCGCGCGCCGCGGGGCCGCCTAGGGCCGCCGCGCCCGCGGCCGGTCCCCGCCGAACGCATCGCCGAAGAAGCTGCCCTCGTACCAGCGCGGCGGCTCGGCGCCGTCGGCGAGCTCGCGCGCGATCAGATAGTTCAATCGGGCGAAGCGGGCGCCGGCCTGCCAGTTGAAGTCCTGGCTCAGGTCGTCGCGCACGCTGTGGTAGCGGGTGTCGAGGAAGGCGTGGAAGCGGGCGCCCCCGCCATTTTCGAAGCCCGTCATCAGGAACACCGCGGGCACGCCTTGCTGGACGAAACGGTAATGGTCGGAGCGAGTGAACAGCCCCTCCTCGGGCAGCGGGTCGGGCGAGACGCCGACTCCCATCCGCGCTGCCGCTCGCGCGACGATCGGCCCCATCGTCGAATGTTCGGCGCCGAACGCGGTGACGTCCTGGAAATCGTAGGTCAGCACCGGCATGTCGAGATTGACCGCGGCGACGATGCGGCCATCGCCGGTGACCGGGTGGCGCGACAGGAATTGCGCGCCGAGCAGGCCCTTCTCCTCGGCGGTCACCGCCGCGAACAGGATCGGGCGGCGCGACCGGTGGCCGGGCCGGCTCATCTGGCGCGCGACCTCGATCAGGGTGGCGATGCCGGTGGCATTGTCCATCGCGCCGTTGTTGATCCGGTCGGCGCCGGGCGGATCGTCGGCGCCGGGCTCGCGGATGCCGAGATGATCGAGATGAGCCATCAGCAGCACATATTCCTGCGCCACCGAGGGATCGGAACCGGGCAGGACGGCGAGCACGTTCTCGCTCGCGAAGCGGCTCACCTGGCTCGCCTCGCGGGTGACGCGGGCGGTGCCGTGCAGCGCGAAGCCGCGCGGCCGCCGGCCCGGCAGGGCGGCGTCGTCGAGCACGGCGTCGAGCGGGCGCGGCGCGGTCTGGAACAGGGCGTGCGCGGCGCTGTCGTCGACCGAAGCGGTGAAGCGCAGCCCGCCGCTGTCGGAGAAAGGGGCGCCGCCGGGCTCGACCCAGGTGGTGAGCGGCCGGCCGCCGCCGCAGGCCGCGCGCGCCCACGGCGTCGCCTCGCTGTCGGCCCGGGTGCGGATCGTGATCAGGCCGACGGCGCCGCGCGCCGCCGCCATCCGGCGCTTGTCGCCGTTCAAATGGGCGGCGACGTCGGAGGGGATGCCGGCGGGCGTGCCGCTGAGGACGACGACGATCCTGCCGCGGACGTCGAGGCCGCGATAGTCGTCGAAGCCGTGCGCGGGCATGTCGAGCCCGTAGCCGGCGAAGACGAGCCGCGCTTCGAGGTCCAGCGGGGCAGCGTCGGCGCTCGCCCGCATCGCCAGCTCGTGGCCCTGGGTGAAGGTGCGGCCGGCGACGGTGAGGGTCGGGGCGCCGGCCAGCCGGATCTGGGCGAAGTCGACCGGCTGATACCAGCCACCGTTCGCGCCCGGGGTGAGGCCAAGCCCCGCGAACTGGGTGGCGACGTAGCGGGCGGCGATGTCGAAGCCGCGCGTGCCGGCCTCGCGGCCCTCGAGCAGGTCGTCGGCGAGAAAGGCGACATGGGCGCGAAAGGCGTCGGCGCTGAACTCGGCGGCCTCGGGCGCCGGCGCCTGGGCGAGCGAGGAGGCGGAAACGGCAAGCGCCGCCAAGGCGGCAAACAACATCCTGGATTTCATGAACAACCTTTCGCCCGGCGGATCCGCCGGACCGCCTAGACCAGCCGGAAGACCACGGCAACTTCGCTTGCCCTCCCGCCGCGCGCTGCTATAGACGCCGCCTTGCCGTGGCCCGGCGGGCGTGGCGGAACTGGTAGACGCGCCAGGTTTAGGTCCTGGTATCGAAAGATGTGGGGGTTCGAGCCCCTCCGCCCGCACCAGCGGCCGCCCCCGTCATTGCTGACATGAAGGTTTGAAATGCAGACTGTCGAGACGTTGAACGAGGGGCTGAAGCGCGCCTACCGGATCACCATCCCCGCCGGGGATATCGACGCCCGCGTCGATGAGGAGCTGAAGTCGATCGCGCCGACGGTGCGCATGCCCGGCTTTCGCCCGGGCAAGGTGCCCGCCAATCTCATTCGCAAGATGCACGGGGCGGCGCTGCAGCAGCAGGCGCTCCAGCGCGCGGTCCAGGACGGCGTCCAGCAGCTGCTGGGCGAGCAGAAGATCCGCCCGGCGATGCAGCCGGCGGTCGCGCTCGAGGAAGGCGGCGAAGGCAAGGACGCGGTCGTCACCGTCGAGCTCGAGGCGCTGCCCGACGTCCCCGAAGCGCAGATCGCCGGCCTCGTCATCGAGCGGCTCAAGGTCGAGCCCGGCGACGAGATGCTGGACGCGGCGGTGATGCGGCTCGCCGAGGGGCAGAAGAGCTTCGATCCGGCGCCGGCCAAGCACAAGGCGGCGAAGGGCGACCTCGTCAACATCGACTTCGAAGGCAAGGTCGACGGCGAGGCGTTCGAGGGCGGCAAGGGCGAGGGGATGGCGGTCGAGCTTGGCTCGGGGCGGCTGATCCCGGGCTTCGAGGACCAGCTGATCGGCGCCAAGGCCAACGACCAGCTGACGATCAGCGTGACCTTCCCGTCGGATTACAATGTCGACTATCTCAAGGGCCGCGCGGCGACCTTCGACGTGCTCGTCAACGAGGTCCAGGTGCCGAAGTCGATGCGGGCGGACGACGCCTTCGCCAGGTCGATGGGCCTCGAGGGGATCGGCCAGCTGCGCGACCTGATGCGCGGCCAGGTCGAGCAGGAATTGAACGGCCTCACCCGCACCCACATGAAACGCCAGCTGCTCGACCAGCTCGCCGCCGCGCACGATTTTCCGGTGCCGGAATCGATGGTCGAGGCCGAGTTCGACCAGATCTGGCAGCAGCTCGAGCATGAAGCGAGCCACGAGGAGGATCCCGCCGCCGCCCGCAAGGAGATGGAGGTCGAGCGCGCCGACTATCGGGCGATCGCCGAGCGCCGCGTCCGGCTCGGCCTGCTGCTCTCCGAGATCGGCCAGAAGAACAATGTCCAGATCAGCCAGCAGGAGATGAACCAGCTGATCATGCAGGCCGCCCAGCAATACCGGCCCGAGGAGCGGCAGCGCTTCGTCGACTATGTTCGCAATGAACCGATGGCCGCCGCCCAGCTGCGCGCGCCTTTGTTCGAGGACAAGGTCGTCGACTATCTGTTCGGCACCGCCGAGATCAGCGAGCGGACCGTGACCCGCGAAGCGCTCGAAGCGGCGATCGAGTCGGAGGAAGGCCATGTCCACGGCCCCGGCTGCGGCCACGACCACGGTGACAAGCCCAAGCCGAAGAAGGCCGCGGCGAAAAAGCCGGCCGCGAAGAAAGCCGAGCCGGCGAAGAAGACTCCGGCCAAGAAGCCTGCCAAGAAGGCCTGACGCAAGCTAAGGGGGCGGCATGCCGATCGAGATCAGCGAGCTCCGGGTCGCCGTCCTGCTCCCTTGCTACAATGAGGAGGCGGCGGTCGCGCAGACCGTCGCCGCGTTCCGCGCTGCGCTGCCGGACGCGCGCGTCTACGTCTACGACAACAACAGCAGCGACCGCACCCGCGAGGAAGCGGCGGCGGCGGGCGCGATCGTCCGCTCGGAACGGATGCAGGGCAAGGGCCATGTCGTCCGCCGGATGTTCGCCGACGTCGAAGCCGACGTCTATGTGATGGCGGACGGCGACGCGACCTACGACGCCGCGGCGGCGCCCGAGCTCGTCCGCAAGCTCGTCGGCGAGCAGCTCGACATGGTCGTCGGCGCCCGCAAGTCCATGGTCGAGGACGCGTACCGGCCCGGCCACGCGCTCGGCAACAAGCTGTTCACCGGCCTCCTCGCCAGCCTGTTCGGTCGCAGCTTCAGCGACATCTTTTCCGGCTACCGCGTCTTCTCGCGCCGCTTCGCCAAGTCCTTCCCGGCCCTGTCTCGCGGCTTCGAGACCGAGACCGAGATTTCCGTCCACGCGCTCGAGCTGGCCATGCCGGTGGCCGAAGTGGAGACCGCCTACGGCGCCCGCCTGGCCGGCTCGCATTCGAAGCTCTCGACCTGGCGCGACGGCAGCCGCATCCTGCGCACGATCGTCCACCTCTACCGGATCGAGCGGCCGGTCCTGTTCTACGGCAGCTTCGCCTTGTTCCTCGCCGCGCTCGCGGTGGTGCTCGCGATTCCGCTGGCGATCACCTATTTCCAGACCGGGCAGGTGCCGCGCTTCCCGACCGCGATCCTCGCCACCGGCCTGATGATCCTCGCTTTCCTGAGCTTCTTCACCGGCCTCATCCTCGACACCGTGGTAAGGGGGCGGCGCGAGGTCCGGCGCCTCCATTATTTGAGCTTTCCGGCCCCCGGCGCCGATTGATTGTAACACTTGTGCAACGATGCGTTGCAATTCTGCGGCGAACCGACCGCCGATCCCGCTTTCCGGCTTCCGCGAGTCCCTCCACCCGGAGTAGCTTGTCTCCATTGGGGGCGGAGCGGCCGCGACATCCGTGAGCGCGCCTCCGATTGGGAGTGCACGGTCATGGCGAATATCAGGGGCAAGGCTCTTCTGGGCAGCGCGACGTTCGCGCTCGCCATCGGCATCGCGGGCGGGGCCTCGCCCGCGCTCGCGCAGGACACCACGCCGCCGCCCGCGCCCGCCGCCGGCACCGAGCCGACGATCGTCATCACCGGTTCGCGCATCCGCCGCGACCCGCTCGACCAGGCGCAGCCGGTCACCTTCGTCGATCGCGCCGATCTCGACCGCACCGGTTTGACCTCGACCGCCGAAGCGCTGCAGCGACTGCCGAGCTCGGGCGGCGCGCTCAACAGCCGGTTCAACAATTCGGGCAATTTCGGCAACCCGCCCGACGGCGGCGGCGTCGGCGCCGGCGCGGCCGAGGTCGATCTGCGCTACCTGGGCTCGCGCCGGGTGCTCGTGCTGGTCGACGGCCTCAGATACGTCAACGGCGCCTCGGCGAGCGGCGTTCCCGGCTCGGTCGACCTCAATTCGATCCCGGAAAGCATGATCGAACGGGTCGAAGTGCTGACCTCGAGCGGCTCGGCGATCTACGGCTCCGACGCGATCGCCGGCGTCATCAACATCATCACCCGGCGGCGGCAGAACGGCCTCCTCGCCTCCGCCCAGATCGGCGAGTTCGGCGAGGGCGACGGCTTCTCCCAGAACTATCAGGCGAGCTGGGGCTGGTCGAGCGAGAGCAGCGGCACCCATCTCGTCGTCGGCGGCAATTACGTGCAGCAGGACGAAGTCAGCTCGGGCGCGCGCTCGATCTCGCTGTTCCCGACCCCGGGCGCGACCGCCTGCGATGCGACCTGCAGCTCGGGCACCCCGCTCGGCCGCTTCATCGTGCTGGGCAACAGCCTGACGCTGCGCCGTCCGGTGCTGACCGGCCGGCCGGTTTACAATCCCGCCGTTCCCAACGATCCGGCCAGCGATTTCAAGGATTTCACCACCGCGGACCGGTTCAATTTCGCGCCGTTCAACTTCATCCAGGTCCCGCTCGAACGCTATGGCGGCTTCGTCAACTTCACCCAGGACATCGGCGAGCGCAGCCACTTCAACATCCACGCCGTCTACAACCGGCGCAATTCGTCGAACCAGGCGGCGCCCCTGCCGCTGTTCGTCGGCCCCTCGGCGGGCAACGGTAATTTGCTCGATCGGATCAGCATCGACATCACCAATCCGTTCAACCCGTTCTTCACCTCGCTGCGGTCGGGGGTGAATCTCGACGGCACGCCCAACGGCCAGGTTCCCAATTACGATTTCATCGGCCGCCGCGTCGTCGAGAACGGGCCGCGGCGCTACGACCAGCAGGTCGACACCTATTATGTCGCGGCGACCTTCGACGGCGGCTTCGAGATGCTCGGCCATGACTGGAACTGGGACGTCAACGCTTTGTGGGGGCGCAACAGCGCCAAGCAGGAGGTGCACGGCAACATCAACGCCGCCAACCTCGCTGTGGCGTTGGGCCCGGTCGCCGCCTGCACTGCGCCCTGCGTGCCGTTCAACATTTTCGGGGGGACGGGGTCGATCACTCAGGCGATGCTCGATTATGTCGCCTTCACCCAGCGCGACAGCAGCCGCCAGCGGCTATGGGACTTTTCCGCGAACCTGACCGGCGGCCTGTTCGAGCTGCCCGGCGGCACCGCCGCGATCGCGATCGGCGTCGAGCATCGCGACCAGTCCGGCCGCTTCGATCCGGACCCGGTCGTCGCCGCCGGCCTGGGCTCCGACATCCCCGCGCTGCCAACCTCGGGCAGCTTCAACGTCGACGAGGCCTATGCCGAGCTGCGCCTGCCCGTGCTCGCCGACACGGCCGGCTTCCACCGCCTCGAAGTGACGGGCGCGGCCCGCTATTCCGATTATTCGACATCGGGTTCGACGACGACGTTCAGCGCCGGCGTGAACTGGCAGCCGATCGAGGATCTGCTCTTCCGCGGCAGCTGGGCGGAAGGCTTCCGGGCGCCCAGCATCGGCGAATTGTTCGGCACGCCGTCGCGCTTCGACCAGGAGGTCGTCGACCCCTGCTCGGGGATGACCGCGGCGACCCCGGCGAACATCCGCGCCAATTGCATCGCCGAAGGCGTCCCCGCCAACAATTCCTACGTCCAGCTGAACGCGCAGCTGCCGGTCGTCACCGGCGGTAATGCCGCGCTCGACGCGGAGACTTCGGAAAGCTGGGGCGCCGGCCTGGTCTGGCGGCCGGGCTTCGCGAGCCGGCGGCTGTCGGTCGAGGTGAATTACTACAACATCCGGGTCGACGGCGCGATCACCGCGATCGACGCCGAAGTGCTGCTCGGCCGCTGCGCCCAAACCGGCGACGCATTGAGCTGCGCCGCGATCGACCGCTCGGCGTCGGGCCAGGTCACCCAGATCCGCGGCCTTCTCCAGAACATCGCCTCGATCGAGACCGACGGCCTCGACGCGACGATCAACTGGCGCAGCCCGGAGAGCTCGGCGGGCACGTTCGGCCTGTTCCTGACCGCCAACTTCCTGTTCGGCTATACGGTGACGGTGCCGGCGACGACGGGCACGACGGCGATCCCGCGCGAAGGCACCGAGCAGGGCAGCCCCGACCAGGCCTTCCCCAAGTTCAAGGCGACCGGCATCTTCGACTGGACGCTGCGCGACTTCGGGGCGTCGCTCACCGGCCGCTTCATCAACCATGTCACGGAGGCCAACGGCAACCGGCTCGGCGACCGCTTCTACACCGACCTCCAGCTGCGCTGGAACCCAGGCTTCCTGCACGGCTTCGGCTTCGCGATCGGCGCCAACAATCTGTTCGACGTCGACCCCCCCGCCTGCTTCACCTGCGGCCTCAACAACATGGACCCGACCACCTACGACGTGCCGGGGACCTTCTTCTACGGTCGGGTGACGTTCCGCTGGGGCGGCTGAGCCGCCAAGCGGGCAAGGGGACAGGTGCGTACCTGTCCCCATTTGGAGACGTCGGAGTGAGAGCCGCCCTTCTGCTGGCGGTCCTGTTGGCGGGGTGCGTTCCTCGCGACCTGACGGCGCGCGAAGCGATCGAAGCCGCCAATGCCGAGATCAACCGGCAATTGCCGCACATGGATCGGAGCGGGCGGACGATCCGAACCGATGACGCGGACGGCAAATGGCGCGTGACCTATGCGTCGCCCGACGACGTCAACGCCGGTGGCCCGCTGATCGTCGAAGTGGACAAGCGAACGCGCCAAGCGGCGATCATTCAGATGGCGCAATAGGCCCGGTGAAGGAGAAAGGCCCGATGCCCAAAGGATCCTGCCTCTGCGGCGCAATCAGCTTCGAGGTGGCGGGGGCGCTCGCGCCCGCCGATGCCTGCCATTGCACGCAGTGCCGCAAGCAGAGCGGCCATGTTTTCGCCTCGACCAACGTGCCGCGCGCGGCGCTGAGCGTCGCGGGCGCGGACAAAATCGGCTGGTACCGCTCGTCGGCCAAGGTGCGGCGGGGCTTCTGCACGATCTGCGGCTCGGTCTTGTTCTGGGACCCGATCGAGCGCGACTGGACCAGCATCGCGATGGGCGCCTTCGACGCGCCGACCGGGACCCGGCTCGAAAAGCACATCTTCGTCGCCGACAAAGGCGATTATTACGAGATCGCCGACGGCCTGCCGCAGCACGCGCAATAGGCGGGCGGGCGATGGAGCGGCTCGGCAGGCTCGGCATCGGTCTCGGCATCGTCGCGACCATGGCCCTGGCGCTGACCGCCACCTGTGCCTGGCATAGCGGCTATCTCCCGGTCCGCCCGTTCGATTCGGCGGCGTGGAAGCAGCCGGCGGACCCGGACCGCACCCGCATCGAAATGATCGACGCGCTGCTGTGGACCCGCGATCTTCACGGCATGTCCCGGGCGGAGGTCGAGCGGTTGCTCGGCCGGCCGCCCGCGTCCCTCTATTTCACCGATTGGGACTATGTGTACCGGCTCGGCATGGAGCGCGGCCTCTTTTCGATCGATTCCGAATGGCTGGTGCTGCGTTTCGGCCGCGACGACCGGGTGTCGGAATGGGCGCTCGTCCGGGACTGATCATGCGCGCCGAGGGGGCAGACGCTGCGACTGCGCCCCTTTCCTCGGGTCCCGCCCGGGTTGGCACAAGCGGGCCCGCATCCTATTTCGGGATTTGCGGGATTGGCGAGGAGTTTCCCCATGGCCGGCGGTTGGGCGCGCGACGGCGCGGTTCAGGAGCAGATCGACGACACCGTCGCCGACGCGGTGAAGGGCGCACGGGCGCGGCTGCCCGCGGGTGAGGGGCTCGAATATTGCGAGGAGTGCGGAGAGGAGATCCCCAAGCGCCGCCGCCTCGCTTTGCCGGGGACGCGGACCTGCGTCCGCTGCCAGGCGGCCCGCGACGCTAGGATCGTCACCGCCGGCATCAACCGCCGCGGCAGCAAGGACAGCCAGCTGCGCTGAGGCGCGTCGCGGCCCGGGGCGCGACGGGGCTTGAACCTCACCCCCCATCCGCCCCATGTTGGCCGGACCGCCACCACCACAGACAGGACCCGCCCGCCGCCATGGACCATCAAGACATCATCGCCCAGCTCGTCCCGATCGTGATCGAGCAGTCGAACCGCGGCGAGCGCAGCTTCGACATCTATTCGCGGCTGCTGCGCGAGCGGATCGTGTTCGTCACCGGCGCGGTCGAGGATCATATGGCGACCCTGATCACCGCCCAATTGCTCTACCTCGAGAGCGAGAATCCGAAGAAGGACATCTTCATGTACATCAACTCGCCGGGCGGGGTGGTGACGGCGGGGATGGCGATCCACGACACGATGAACTACATCCGGCCCAAGGTCGGCACCGTCTGCATCGGCCAGGCCGCCTCGATGGGCGCCTTCCTCCTCTCCGCCGGCGAGCCGGGGATGCGGGTCGCCCTCAACAACGCCCGGATCATGATCCACCAGCCCTCGGGCGGCGCCCAGGGCATGGCCAGCGACATCGAGATCCAGGCCCGCGAGATATTGCGCATCCGCCACCGGATGAACGAGCTGATGGCCCAATATACCGGCCAGCCGATCGAGGAGATCGAGAAGAACGTCGAGCGCGACAAATTCTTCTCGGCCGACGAGGCGATGGCCTTCGGCCTCGTCGACGAGGTGTTCGAGAAGCGGCCGGCGCCGGCGGATGAGGACGCGGCGAAGGCGGCGAAGGCTGCCTGAACGAGGGGGGCGGGCCGGGAGCGCGCCAGGCGCTTTAACGATTAGACCATTGTCCTGGCGTATGTTTGCCGTCAGGATGGCTGCTGCAACAAGGGAAGGGGCCTTGAGGCCCCCTGGGACGATATGACGAAACTCTCCGGCGGCGACAGCAAGAGCACCTTGTACTGCTCGTTCTGCGGCAAGTCGCAGCACGAGGTCAGGAAGCTGATCGCCGGGCCGACCGTGTTCATCTGCGACGAATGCGTCGAGCTGTGCAACGACATCATCCGCGAGGAAACCAAGTCGGCGCTGGTCAAGACCCGCGACGGCGTGCCGACCCCGGCCGAGATCTGCAAGGTGCTCGACGATTATGTGATCGGCCAGATGCACGCCAAAAGGGTGCTCTCGGTCGCGGTCCACAACCATTACAAGCGCCTCGCCCACGGCGCCAAGGGCGCCGACGTCGAGCTCGCCAAGTCGAACATCCTGCTGGTTGGCCCGACCGGCTGCGGCAAGACGCTGCTGGCGCAGACGCTGGCGCGGATCCTCGACGTGCCGTTCACCATGGCCGACGCGACGACCTTGACCGAGGCCGGCTATGTCGGCGAGGACGTCGAGAACATCATCCTCAAGCTGCTCCAGTCCTCCGACTACAATGTCGAGCGGGCGCAGCGCGGCATCGTCTATATCGACGAGATCGACAAGATCAGCCGCAAGTCGGACAACCCCTCGATCACCCGCGACGTCTCGGGCGAGGGCGTCCAGCAGGCGCTCTTGAAGCTGATGGAGGGCACCACCGCGAGCGTGCCGCCGCAGGGCGGCCGCAAGCATCCGCAGCAGGAATTCCTCCAGGTCGACACGACCAACATCCTGTTCATCTGCGGAGGCGCCTTCGCCGGCCTCGAGAAGATCATCGGCGACCGGCTCGAGGGCAAGTCGATCGGCTTCGGCGCCCATGTCGCCGCGCCCGACGAGCGGCGCGCGGGCGAGGTGCTCCGGCACACCGAGCCCGAGGATCTGCTGAAGTTCGGCCTGATCCCCGAATTCGTCGGCCGCCTGCCGGTGATCGCGACGCTCGAGGACCTCGACACCGAGGCGCTGGTCAAGATCCTGCAGGAGCCCAAGAACGCGCTGGTCAAACAATATCAGAAGTTGTTCGACATGGAGGACGTCAAGCTCACCTACACCGACGACGCGCTGGTCGCGACCGCCAAGAAGGCGATCGAGCGCAAGACCGGCGCCCGCGGCCTCAGATCGATCATGGAGAACATCCTGCTCGATACGATGTTCGACCTGCCCTCGATGGACGGCGTCGACGAGGTGCTGATCGACAAGGACGTGGTCGAGGGCCGCAAGGACCCGGTCCGCGTCTACGCCGAGGAAAAGGCCGAAGACGCGGCGTGAGCCGCCGCCGGCTCGCGCTTGCCGCCGCGGCGATCACCCTTGCCGGCGCGCCGGCCGCCGCCCGGACCGCGCGCTCACTGTACATCGCCGCATCCGACACCCCGGCCGGCGTGACGCGGGGCCCGGCCGAGCTGCGGCTGCGGGTGCGCTACGAACTGGCCGGCGACGGGTCGGTCGCGAACTGCACCATCCTACGATCGAGCCGGCGTCCCGCCATCGACGCGGCGACCTGCGCCATCCTGCGCGAGCGTGCCCGCATCCGCCCGAGCCCCTATGCGGCAAGCGGCGAGCTCGATGTTCATTGGGACCCGCCCTCGCCGGACGACGCCAACGGACCCGGCGCGCCGATCCCGCTCGGCTTCGTCGAGACGATATCGCCGGACGATTATCCGCGTGAAGCGGTGCGCAACCGGGAAAGCGGCGTGCTGAAATATGAGGTGGACGTGTCGGAAAACGGGGTCCCGCTCGCCTGCACGGTCACCGAGTCGAGCGGCTCGGCCGCGCTCGATCGGCGGACCTGCGACCTCGTCATGACCCGCGCGATGTTCGTGCCGGCCTCCGACGGTGCCGGCGGCCGCCGCCGCGGCGTCTACCGCTCCCGCTTCCGCTGGGTGATCCCCTAGCGCCGACGCGCCCGCCACATCAAAGCCGCATAGAGCGCCAGCGCGATGAACAGGCCGATGAACCAGGCATAGGTGTAGGCGGCCGCCCAGGCGGGGCCGATCCAGGCGAAGGCGCCCGGCGCCGCGGTCTTCAGGAAGCCGGGCAGGTTGGGCAGCACGCCGGCGAGGAAGGCGATCAGCGCCGCCGGGTTCCAGCCGTTCCGGTAGGCATAGCGCCCGTCGGCCCGATAGAGGTCATCGACGTCGAGCCGGGTGCGGCGGATCAGCCAGTAATCGGCGATCATGATGCCGGCGATCGGGCCCAGCAGCGCGCTGTAGCCGGCGAGCCAGGTGAAGATGTAGCCGCCCGTCGTCGCCAGCAGCTTCCACGGCATGATCAGGACGCCGATCGCGGCGGTGATCATGCCGCCGGTCCGGTAGGAGATCCGCGCCGGCCACAGCGAGGAGAAATCGTAGGCCGACGAGACCAGGTTCGCGGCGATGTTGCACGAGATGGTGTCGATCGTGATCACGACCAGCCCGAGCAGCACGAACGGCCCGGCCAGCGTCCCGGCCAGCGCGACCGGGTCCCAGATCGCGCGGCCGTAGATCACCACCGTCGCCGAGGTGGCGATCACGCTCGCCAGCGCGATCAGCCCCATCATCGGCGGCAGGCCGAGCGCCTGGCCGAGCGCGGCGTCGCGCTGCGAGCGGGCGAAGCGGGTGAAATCGGGGATGTTGAGCGCGAGCGTCGCCCAATAGCCGACCATGCCCGTAAGCGCCGGCCAGAAGACCAGCCAGAACTGCCCGGCTTTGGGGCCGCCCTCCGCGAAGGCCGACGGCGCGGCGAAGATCGGGCCGACGCCGCCCGCGCGGTCGATCGCCCACCAGACGAGCGCCGCGCAGATCAGGATCTTGGGCAAGGCCGTCCAGGTTTCGAGCCGCCGGATGGTCAGGAGCCCCTTGCGCACGAAGAAGAGCTGGATGCCCCAGAAGGCGAGGAACGCGAGCAGCTGGCCGAGGCCGATGTCGAGCAGCGGCAGCGGCGCGCCCCGCAAGTCCGCGCCGACGACCACGCCGAGCAGGGTCAACAGCGCCTCGCCGCCGATCCAGGTCTGGATGCCGTACCAGCCGCAGGCGACCAGCGCCCGCATCAGCGCCGGCAGCCGCGCCCCGATCGTGCCGAACGAGGCGCGCACCAGCACCGCATAGGGAATGCCGTAGCGCGCGCCGGCATGGCCGATCAGCAGCAAGGGCAAGAGGACGATGACATTGCCGAGCAGCACGGTCAGCGCCGCCTGACCCGCCGACATGCCCAGCTCGACCAGCCCCGCCGCGAGCATCCAGCCCGGCACCGCGACGATCATGCCGATCCAGAGCGCCGCATAATGGTACCAGGCCCAGGTCCGCTGCTCGGGGCCGGTCGGCGCGAGATCGGGGTTCCAGAGCGCGCCCGTATGATCGTCCGCCATGCCGCCCCCCTCCTAAAGCTCAGCCCCCGGGGTTCACCACGTTGTAGCGCAGCACTTCCGCCTGGGTGAGGCAGCGGCGGGTCGAGCGATTGGTGGCGTCGGCGACCGCATTCTGGCGGTACATGATTTCGGTCAGGAGCAGACGCGAGACGCCCATCCGAATCAGGAAGTCGTTGTCCTCGCTGGCGAGCAAAGCCGAATCCTGCTCGATCTGGCCGATCAGGCCGACCGTATTCTGCTCGCCGCGCGCGACCTCCTGGCGGATCGTCTGGCGGTCGCTGGTGTGCGTGAACATGTGGACGATGAACAGGCCGCCGGGATCGACGTGGCGGGCAAAGCCACCCATGAACATGAAGTTGCAGGCGGAGAAGCACGCCCAGCCGGCGGGGATACGGGTAATCAGGCTGTTCTGGCGAATGATCGTCCCGGCCTGATTGCCGATGCGGGCATTGCCGCCGGGCGAGCGCAGCCAGATCTCGTCGCCGCGGAAATGCTGGAGCGCCGCCTGCAGCCGGGGGATCATAGCATCGTCGATCTGGCCTTCGGCGAGCAGCACCGGCCGCCCGTTCACGACCTGCTCGGTGAAGCGCATCTCGCGGTAGTTCGACCAATTCGGGCTGGCCGGGCAGGTCGGGTTGTCGGCGTCGCGCGGCTGCGCCTGCCCGGCCTGGGATGCGGTGAGCGCCACCGCGGCCAGCAGGGATGCGAACCGGCGGGCCATCGCTTCAGACCCTGACATACCTGTTGTTCGGCGGACGGCGGCACATCCGCTTCGGCGCCCGGGTTTCCTGGCCGTCGATGATGACGACGTCGGTGACGGTCATGCACGTGCCCCCGGCGGCGCTGTCATCGGCCGCGGTCACGGTCGACGAGCCGGTGACGTTGGCGCGGGTCTCGCTCTCCCAGCTGGCGGTGGTGCCGACGCCGCCACGCACCGCTTCCTCGGTGGCGGTGGCGGCCTGCCGCTGCTCGCGGCAATCGAGCAGGCCGGCGATCGCTTCGCCGAGCAGGGCGCCGACCGGCAGCACCGAAGTGACGACGCCGGCGGCGCCGCCGATCCGGCCGCCGAAGGCGCCGGCGACGCCGCCGAGAATGCCGCCGATGCCGCGGCCGCGGCGGCGGTTGCGCTGGTTCTGCTGCTCGCAATTCTCGCCGGTGCGGGACTGCATTTCGGCCGCGCTCGCGGCGGCGGCGGGAGCCGGCAGCGCGACCGGCGTCACGAGCAGCGGCAGGGCAATCAAAGCAGCGCGAAACATGGGTAAAAACTCCCCGATACAGCCGGAAAAGTCCTAGTCCGGCCCCCGGGAAGGGTCAATTGCAAAGCACCAAATCCTCCCCCGGAGGGGAGGATTGAACGGCGCTTCATTGATGCCGCCCGCCATCTGCCCCATATAGGCGGCGAGCCGGGCCCGGCGGCCCGGCCTGTGGAGTGTACATGAGCGAATCCTATCCCGTCCTGCCGCTGCGCGACATCGTCGTCTTCCCGCACATGATCGTGCCGCTGTTCGTCGGCCGCGACAAATCGGTGGCGGCGCTCGAAAGCGCGATGGCGGCGGACAAGAGCATCTTCCTCGTCTCCCAGCTCGACCCGGCCGAGGACGACCCCGACCGCGAGGCGCTTTACGATCTCGGCGTCGTCGCCACCGTCCTCCAGCTCTTGAAGCTGCCCGACGGCACCGTGCGGGTGCTCGTCGAGGGCCGCCACCGCGCGACCCTCAAGACGCTGCATCAGGAGGGGACCCACCTCACCGCCGAGATCGACCCGGTGGTGATGGTCGAGCCCGAGGGGGTCGAGGTCAAGGCGCTGGTCCGCTCGGTGATCGAGCAGTTCGAGAATTACGCCAAGATCAACCGCAAGCTGCCGGCCGAGACCGCGGTCCAATTGGGCCAGATCGAGGAGCCGAGCAAGCTCGCCGACGCGGTTGCCGCCAACGTCAACATCAAGGTCGCCGACAAGCAGGCCCTGCTCGCGGAGCTGGATCCGGTCCGCCGGCTCGAAATGGCGTTCGCCTTTATGGAGGGCGAGCTCGGCGTGATGCAGGTCGAAAAGAAGATCCGTTCGCGGGTCAAGCGCCAGATGGAGAAGACCCAGCGCGAATATTATCTGAACGAGCAGCTCAAGGCGATCCAGCGCGAGCTCGGCAATGCCGGCGAGGAGGGCGAGGGCGACGAGCTCGCCGACCTCGCCCGCAAGATCGAGCGCACCAAGCTCTCCAAGGAGGCGCGGAGCAAGGCCAATTCCGAGCTGAAGAAGCTGCGCGCGATGGCGCCGATGTCGGCCGAGGCGACGGTCAGCCGCAATTATCTCGACGTGCTGCTCGGGCTGCCCTGGGGCAAGAAATCGAAGCTGAAGCACGACATCGCCGAGGCCGAGCGGATCCTCGACGAGGACCATTACGGGCTCGAGAAGGTCAAGGAGCGGATCGTCGAATATCTCGCCGTCCAGGCCCGCACCAACAGGTTGAAGGGCCCGATCCTGTGCCTGGTCGGCCCGCCCGGCGTCGGCAAAACGTCGCTCGGCCGTTCGATCGCGCGCGCGACCGGGCGCGAGTTCGTCCGCCAGTCGCTCGGCGGGGTCCGCGACGAGGCCGAGATCCGCGGCCACCGCCGCACCTATATCGGCTCGCTGCCGGGCAAGATCGTCACCAACATCAAGAAGGCCGGCACCTCGAACCCGCTGTTCCTGCTCGACGAGATCGACAAGCTCGGCCAGGATTTCCGCGGCGATCCCGCCTCGGCGCTGCTGGAAGTGCTCGACCCCGAGCAGAACAGCCGCTTCCAGGACCATTATCTCGAGCTCGATTACGACCTTTCCGACGTCATGTTCGTCACCACCGCCAACACGATGGACATGCCGCAGCCGTTGCTCGACCGGATGGAGATCATCCGCCTCGAAGGCTATACCGAGGACGAGAAGGTCGAGATCGCCAGGCGCCACCTCATCCCCAAGCAGATCGAAGCGCACGGGCTGAAAGAGGGCGAGCTGACCATCGGCGAGGAGGGGCTGCGCGCCGCGATCCGCTACCATACCCGCGAGGCCGGCGTGCGCACGCTCGAGCGTGAAATCGCCAAGGTCGCCCGCAAGGCGCTGCGTCAGATCCTCGAAGGCAAGGCCGAAACGATCGCGATCACGCCCGACAATCTCGGCGAGTTTCTCGGCGTCCGCCGCTTCCGCCACGGCATGAGCGAGGAGGAGGACCAGATCGGCGCCGTCACCGGCCTCGCCTGGACCGAGGTCGGCGGCGAATTGCTGACGATCGAGGCGGTGACGGTCCCCGGCAAGGGCCAGATCAAGACCACCGGCAAGCTCGGCGACGTCATGCAGGAGTCGATCCAGGCCGCCTTCTCGTTCGTCAAGGCGCGGGCGCCGAGCTACGGCGTCAAGCCGAGCGTGTTCAGCCGCAAGGACATCCATGTCCACCTGCCCGAAGGGGCGGTGCCCAAGGACGGGCCGTCGGCCGGCATCGGCATGGTCACCGCGATCATCTCGACCCTGACCGGGATCGCCGTCCGCCGCGACGTCGCGATGACCGGCGAGGTCACGCTCCGGGGGCGGGTCCTGCCGATCGGCGGCCTCAAGGAGAAGCTGCTGGCGGCGCTGCGCGGCGGCATCACCAAGGTGCTGATCCCGGCCGAGAACGAAAAGGACCTCGCCGAGATCCCGGCCAACATCAAGGAGGGCCTCGAGCTGGTCATCGTCGCCCATGTCGACGAGGTGCTGGCCCAGGCGCTGGCGACGCCGATCGTGCCGATCGAATGGAGCGAGGCCGACGACCTCGCGGCGCTGCCGCCTTCCGAGCTCGCATCGCCGGACGAGGGACCTGGGGTTTCGGTCCGCCACTGAGCCGGTAAGGGGACAGTCACTTTCAGCCGCCGCATTCGGGGCTTCGAACCGGGGTGCCGAAAGTGACTGTCCCCATTCGGGCCCTCTTTCCTTTTGACTCCTGTTCTCGCCGTGTCATTTAATCGCCGCTTCGTGGGCGTCGGCCAGGCGAGTCTTTTTCAATCAGGGGTTCGGGACAGATGAACAAGCAGGATCTCATCGTGCAGGTCGCGGAAGCGGCCGGCCTCGGCAGGGGCGAGGCGTCGCGTGCGGTCGAGGCGGTGTTCGACACGATCAGCGGCGCGCTGAAGCGTGGCGACGAGGTCCGCCTGGTCGGCTTCGGCACCTTCTCCTGCTCGCGCCGCAAGGCCTCGACGGGCCGCAACCCGCGCACCGGCGAGCCGATGCAGATCAAGGAATCGACCCAGCCCAAGTTCAAGGCCGGCAAGGGGCTGAAGGATTCGGTGAACACCTGAATGGGGACAGTCACTTTCACGCGCGGTGGTTCTCACATTCCCACGGCGGCGCGTGAAAGTGACTGTCCCCTTGCCCGTCACATTCCCGCCCGCTATGCGCCGCCTTCCGCCACATCAGGCGTGGGCGCGTAGCTCAGTGGTAGAGCACCGTGTTCACACCGCGGGGGTCGCAAGTTCAATCCTTGCCGCGCCCACCACGCCTGGCCGATGACCGCTTTTCTCGCGATCGAACGTCTCACCAAGCGGCACGGCGGCCGCGCCGCGCTCGACGATGTCAGCCTGTCGGTCGCGGCCGGCGCGTTCGTCGCCCTGGTCGGCCCGTCCGGATCGGGCAAGACCACGCTCTTGAAGTCGATCAACCGCCTGGTCGAGCCGGATGAGGGTGAGATCCGCATCGACGGGCGCGACATAGGCGAAGCGCCGGTCGCCGAGCTGCGCCATGGCATAGGCTACGTCATCCAGAGCATCGGCCTGTTCCCGCACATGAACGTCGCCGAGAATATCGGCATCGTCCCCAGGCTGCTCGGCTCGGGCGAGGACCGGACCGCCGAGCTGCTCGATCTGGTCGCGCTGCCGCGCGAGCTCGCCGATCGCTATCCGCGTTCGCTGTCGGGCGGCCAGCAGCAGCGGGTCGGGGTCGCGCGGGCGCTGGCCGCGCGGCCGAAATTGATGCTGATGGACGAGCCGTTCGGGGCGCTCGATCCGGTCACCCGCGACGCGCTCGGCCGCGCCTATCGCGATCTCCACGACAAGCTCGGCCTCACCACCCTGATGGTCACCCACGACATCGCCGAGGCGCTGCTGCTCGCCGACCGCGTCGTGGTGCTGATCGGCGGCCGCATCCGCGCCGACGCCGCGCCCGCGGAATTGGCGAGGAACGAGGATCCGGAGGTGCGGGCGATGATCGACGTGCCGCGCCGCCAGGCCGCGAGGCTCGCCGTTTTATGAGCCCCGCGCTCGCCGAGGCGCTCGCCGAGCTGCCCGCCCTCATCCGGGCGCACCTGCTGGTGAGCGGCTGCGCGGTCGCGATCGGCGTCGTCATCGGCCTGCCGCTGGCGATTTGGTCGGCGCGCAACCGCCGCGTCCGCACCCCCGTCCTCGGGCTGGCGGGGCTGATCCAGACCGTGCCGGCGCTGGCGCTGCTCGCTCTTTTCTATCCGGCGCTCCTGATCCTCGCCCGCGCGACGGGATGGCCGATCCCCGCGCTGGGATTCCTGCCGGCGCTGATCGCGCTCACCCTCTATGCGCTGCTGCCGATCGTGCGCAACGGCGTCGCCGCGCTGCAGGGGATCGATCCCGCCGTGCTGGAGGCGGCCGACGGCATCGGCATGACCGCGCGCCAGCGCCTGACCGTGGTCGAGCTGCCGCTCGGCGCCCCGGTCATCCTCGCCGGCATCCGCACCGCCGCGGTGTGGACGATCGGCGCCGCGACGCTGGCGACGACGGTCGGCCAGCCGAGCCTCGGCAACCTCATCTTCTCCGGCCTCCAGACCGAGAATTGGGTCCGCGTCCTCGTCGGCTGCGCCGCCGCGGCCTTTTTGGCGCTCGCCGTCGACGGCCTGCTGGCGCTGATCGAATCCGGCCTTTCCCGGCGCTCGCTTTGGCGGATCCGGACAGGGCTCGGCGGGCTCGCCGCAGCGCTTGCGCTCGCCTTGCTGCCCGCCTCCGGCAGCGGCGAGACATTGGTGATCGGCGCCAAGAACTTCTCCGAGCAATATATATTGGCGAGCGCGATCGAGCGCCGCCTCCAGGCCGCCGGCTACCGCACCGCGCGGCGCGACAATCTCGGCTCGACCGTCGCCTATCAGGCGCTCGCGGCGGGCGATATCGACGTCTATGTCGATTATTCCGGCACGCTCTGGGCCAACATCCTGCGGCGCACCGACACGCCGCCGCCCGCGGCGATGCGGGCGGCGCTGACCGCCGAGCTGCGCCGCCGCGACGGCGTCCTCCTAATCGGCGCATTGGGATTCGAGAACGCCTATGCGCTGGCGATGCGGCGGCCCCGCGCCGAGGCGCTCGGCCTGCGCACGCTCGACGACCTCGCCGCCGCGGCGCCGCGGCTCGTGCTGGGCGCCGACCTCGAATTCCTGACCCGCCCCGAATGGCGCGCGGTCCGCGACCGCTACGGCCTCAGCTTCGCCGGGCAGCGTTCCTACAGCCCGACCTTCATGTACCGCGCGGTCGCCGACGGCTCGGCCGACGTCATCACCGCTTTCTCCTCGGACGGCCGGGTCGCCGCGCTCGATCTCGTGACCCTCGCCGATCCGCGCCGCGCCCTGCCGAGCTACGACGCGGTCCTGCTCGTCGCGCCCGGCCACGCCCGCGACCGCCGGCTGATCGGGGCGCTGCGGCCGCTGATCGGCGCGATCCCGGTCGCGCGGATGCGCCGGGCCAATCTGATGGTCGACCGCGACGCCGACAAGCGCACGCCCGACGAAGCCGCGCGCTGGCTCGATCCCGCGCCTTGACGCTGGGGCCTGCCCGCTCCTATGTGCGCCCCGCATCCAGGCATGCGTGGCGATCATAGCTCAGCTGGTTAGAGCACCGGTTTGTGGTACCGGGGGTCGCGGGTTCAAGTCCCGTTGGTCGCCCCATTTTTTTCGAAGACCAACACAGGACCGACTTGATGGACGCGCTTTGGGATTTTCCCGATTTCGACGAGCATGAGCTCGTCCATTTCGTCACCGACCGAACGACCGGGCTCGAGGCGGTGATCGCGGTCCATTCCTCCCATCTCGGCCCCGGCGCCGGCGGCACCCGCTTCTGGCACTACGCCCGGCCCGGCGACGCCGTCGCCGACGTGCTGCGGCTGTCGCGCGGGATGAGCTACAAGAATGCGATGGCCGGCCTGCCGCTCGGCGGCGGCAAGGCGGTGATCCTCGCCGACGAGGCGCGCAGCAAAAGTCCGGAGCTGCTCGCCGCCTACGGCCGGGCGGTCGACGCCCTCGGCGGGCGCTATGTCACCGCCGAGGATGTCGGCATCAACGTCGCCGACATGGTCGCGATCGCGCAGCAGACGCGCTTCGTCGCCGGGCTCCCGGTCGCGGCCGGGGCGGTCGGCGGCGATCCGGGGCCGCACACCAGCTACGGGGTGTTCCTCGGGGTCAAGGCGGCGGTCGCCCGCAAGCTCGGCAGGGACAGCCTCGCCGGCCTCCACCTCGCCATCCAGGGCGCGGGCAGCGTCGCCGGCGGCCTCGCCCGGCGCGCTGCGGCCGAGGGCGCCCGGCTCAGCATCGCCGACCTCGATCCGGCCCGCGCTCGGGCGCTCGCGGACGAAACCGGCGGCACGGTCGTCGCCACCGACGCGATCATGACCCTCGAAGCGGACGTGCTCAGCCCCAACGCGCTCGGCGCGATCCTGACCGAAGCCTCGATCGCGGCGCTCAACGTCCCGATCGTCGCCGGCGGGGCCAACAACCAGCTCGCCACCCCCGCCGACGGCGACCGCATCCACGCGCGCTCCATCCTCTACGCGCCCGATTACGTGATCAACGCCGGCGGCATCATCAACGTCTCGACCGAATATCTGAAGGATGGCGACGAGGAGACGGTACGGGCCCGGATCGAAGCCATCCCCGGCCGCCTCGACGCGATCTGGGACGAAAGCGAGGCGACCGGCCAGAACCCCGCCCGCGTCGCCGGCGACATGGCCCGCCGCCTGATCGGCCGCGCCTAGCTACTCGCTTTCACCTCCGCTACACAGCGGCGCAGAGATGCACGTCTACGCGAATCCGGCCCGTTTTCTCAAAATCGCGCGACCGCTGACGGCCTGGCTGGGCTGGACGGGCGCGGCGCTGATCGTCGGCGCGCTCGCCGCGGGCCTGTTCGTCGCGCCGGCCGAGCAGCTGCAGGGCGAGAGCGTCCGCATCCTCTACGTCCACGTCCCCGCCGCCTGGCTCGGCATGGCGGGCTGGGCGGCGATCGCGATCGCGAGCTTGATGCAGCTCGTCTGGCGCCATCCGCTCTCCGCGGTCGCCGGACGCGCCGCCGCCGTGCCGGGCGCGGTGTTCACCGCGATCTGCCTCGCCACCGGGTCGCTCTGGGGTCGGCCGACCTGGGGCACCTATTGGGAATGGGACGGGCGGATGACCTCGATGCTGGTCCTCCTGTTCCTCTATCTCGGCTATATCGCGCTCGCCGCCGCCGAGAAGGAGAAAGGCGGGGAAGGGCGGCTGACCGCGCTCTTCGGCCTGGTCGGCGCGGTCAATTTGCCGATCATCCATTATTCGGTAATCTGGTGGAACACCCTCCATCAGGGCGAGAGCATCAGCTTCCTGCGCGGCACCTCGACCATCGCCGCGCCGCTGCTGTGGCCGTTGCTCGCCGCCGCTTTGGGCTTCTCGCTGCTGTTCGGCGCGATCGTGCTGATGCGGATGCGGGCCGAGCTCGCCAAGACCAAGGTCGAGGCGCGCCTCAGGCGGATGGCGGCGCCATGAATCCCTGGCCGTTCGTGATCGGCGCCTATGCGATCGCCATTGTCGCGACGCTCGTCCTGACGCTGTGGAGCTGGGCGGCGATGCGCCGCGCCGAGGCCGAAGCCGAGCGGCTGGGCAAGCGCCCGTGAAGCCCAAGAACCAGCGCCTCGCCTTGCTGATGCTCGCGCTGGTCGCGGTCGGCGGCGCGGTCTTGCTCGCTATGTCGGCGATGCGGGCCCAGGCGAGCTTCTTCTACGCGCCCGGGGACGTCGCGGCGAGGGGTCTGCCGCTCGACCGCGCGGTGCGGATCGGCGGCATGGTGGAGCGCGGCTCGCTGCGCCGCCACGCGGACGGGGTGACGATCGATTTCCTGGTCGGCGACGATACCGCGGCGACGATCCCGGTGCGCTTCACCGGCATCACCCCGGACCTGTTCCGCGAAGGGAGCGGCGTCATCGCCGAAGGGCGCTTCCAGGCCGATGGCAGCTTCGTCGCCAGCGAGATCCTCGCCAAGCATGACGAGAATTACCGGCCGCCGCAGCCCGGCCCCGAGGGCATGCACAAGACGGACCGGGTCCGTTGATCGCCGAGGCGGGCCTGGCCGCGCTCTGGCTGGCGGCGGCCCTCTCGCTGCTCCAGCTCGTGCTCGGGATTGCAGCCGTTAGCCAGAGGTCATTCCTCCCTGTCCGCGGAGCGGATGGGGAGGGGGACCAGGCGCAGCCTGGTGGAGGGGCTTCTCTGACTCAGCCGGCCCCTCCACCGTCCTTCGGACGGTCCCCCTCCCCATCGCCTTCGGCGACAGGGAGGACAGGAGGGGACATCGTACGCGCCGTCGCCGTCGCGCAGGGGATTCTCGCGGCGATCGCCTTCCTGATGCTGATCTGGCTGTTCCTGCGCACCGACCTTTCCGTCAAGCTGGTCGCCGACAACAGCCATTCGATGAAGCCCTGGCTCTACAAGTTCGCCGGCGCCTGGGGCAATCACGAGGGCTCGATGCTGCTGTGGGTGACCGTGCTCGCGGTCGCCGGCGCCGCGGTCGCCTTGTTCGAGCGCAAGCTGCCGCAAAACACGCTGATCGCGACGCTCGCCGCGCAGGCGCTGATCGGGCTCGGCTTCTACGCCTTCCTCCTCTTCGCCTCGAACCCCTTCACCCGCTCGAGCCCGGTCCCGCTCGAAGGCAACGGCCTCAATCCGCTGCTCCAGGATCCGGGCCTCGCCTTCCATCCGCCGACCCTTTATTTCGGCTATGTCGGTATTTCGATCGCCTTCTCCTTCGCGGTCGGCGCCTTGGTCACGCGAGATGTCGGCCCCGCCTTCGCCCGGGCGATGCGGCCGTGGGTGCTGGGCGCGTGGATCTTCCTGACGCTGGGCATCACCGCCGGCTCCTACTGGGCTTATTACGAATTGGGCTGGGGCGGCTGGTGGTTCTGGGACCCGGTCGAGAACGCCTCGCTGATGCCCTGGCTCGCCGCCACCGCTTTGCTCCACAGCGTCACCGTGCTCGCCACCCGCGATGGGCTGCGCGCCTGGACGGTGATGCTTGCGGTGGTCGCCTTCTCGATGTCGATGATCGGCACCTTCCTGGTCCGCTCGGGCATTCTCACCAGCGTCCATTCCTTCGCCATCGACCCCCGCCGCGGCGCCTTCATCCTCGTCCTGCTCTTTCTCTACATTGGTGGCGCGCTGGCGCTCTACGCCCTGCGCGTGGGCACGGTGAAGGAGGGCTCGCGCTTCGACCTGGTCAGCCGCGAGGGCGCGCTCGTCGCCAACAATTTGCTGCTCTCGGCCGCGCTCGGCGTGGTCTTCGTCGGCACCCTCTATCCGCTGTTCGTCGAGGCAGTCACCGGCGAGAAGCTCTCGGTCGGCCCGCCTTATTTCAACAGCGCCGCCGGCCCGATCGCGCTGGTTCTCGTCGCCTTCATGGCGGCGGGGCCGCTGCTGCGCTGGCGCCGCGACCGCTTGCGCGAGCTCGCCGGCCGGATCGCCCTGCCGATCCTGGTCAGCGCCGCCGCCTGCCTCGCCATCGCGCTGCTCGCGCCGGGCATCCGCATCCTGCCCTTCCTCGGCCTCGCCCTCGCATTCGGCGTCGCCGCGGCCAGCCTCGCCCCCCTGTGGAAGCGCAATTTGAGGCGCACGCCTTTGTTCACCTGGGGGATGGTGACCGCCCATCTCGGCATCGCCGTGGCGCTCGCCGGCATGGCCTCGGAAAGCGCCTTCATCACGGAGACCCTGGTCGCGGCCCGCCCCGGGCAGATCGTCCGGGCCGGCCCGTTCAGCGTCCGCTTCGACGGCGTCGAGCCGGTCGCCGGGCCGAACTGGACGGCGATCGAGGCGCGGCTCACCGCCACGCGCGGCGGCAGCGCCTATGCGCTGCGCCCGCAGGCGCGGATGTTCAGCTCGCCGCCGACGCCGACCACCGAGGCGGCGATCGAGACCGTGCTCGACGGCCAGCTCTATGTCGCCCTGGGCGAATCGGACGCGCAGGGACGCTGGCAGCTGCGGCTGTGGTGGAAGCCGTTCGTGACCCTGATCTGGCTCGGCGGGGCAATGGTCGCGTTCGGCGGCTTCCTGTCGCTGATCGGCCGCCTGCTGCGCGAGCGCCGGGCGCGGCCTGACGAGGCGCTGGCATGAAGCGCCTGATCCTCTGGCTGCCATTGGCCCTGTTCGCGATCTTCCTCGCGGTGGTCGCGGCCGGGCTCTACGCGCCGTCGCAGCCCAACATCCCGTCGGCGCTGATCGGCCAGCCGGTGCCCGAGTTCGCGCTCGCCCCCGGGATCGAGGGCCGCCCCGGCCTCGCCAGCGCCGATTTGCGGGCCGGCCGGCCGCACCTCGTCAACATCTTCGCCAGCTGGTGCCTGCCGTGCCGGGTCGAGGCGCCGCAGCTCGCTTTGCTGTCGCGCCGCGGCGTCGCCGTCGTCGGCATTGCCGTGCGCGACCGCCCCGAGGATCTCGCCCAATTCCTCGCCAGCTACGGCAACCCGTTCCAGGCGATCGGCGCCGACAGCGACCGCCAGGTCCAGATCGAGCTCGGCTCGGCCGGCGTGCCCGAGACCTTCGTCATCGACGGTCGCGGCATCATCCGCCACCAGCATATCGGCGCGATCACCGACGACGACATCGCCGCCATCCTCGCCGCCTACGAGGCGGCGCGATGAGGGCGCTGCTCTTCGCCGTTGCGCTCGCCACGGCCGCGCCGGCCTTCGCCGATTCGTCGCTGCCGCCGGCCGAGCTCGCCGACACCCAGCTCGCCGATCCGCGCCAGGAGCGGCAGGCCAAGGCGCTGATGGAGGAGATACGCTGCCTCGTCTGCCAGGGGCAGTCGATCGCGGACAGCAATGCCGAGATGGCCGGCGACATGCGCGCCCTCATCCGCCGCCGCATCCAGGCCGGCGAAACCCCCGCCTCGATCCGCGCCTGGCTGGTCGCGCGCTACGGCCATTGGGTGAGCTACGATCCCCCGCTCGAACCGATCACCTGGCCGCTCTGGGCGCTGCCGATCCTGCTCGTCCTCGCCGGGCTCTGGCTCGCGCGCGGCCGCTTCCGCCGGAGGAGGCGCGGCTGATGGGCTGGATCGCGATGGCCTTGCTGACCCTGCTCGCCGGCGGCGGCCTGTTCCTCTTCGCCCGCCGCGACAAGGGCGCGCTCCAGTTCACCGCCGCCGCTTTGCTGCTCGCGCTCGCCGGCTACGCCTGGCAGGGCCATCCCGGCTTCGCCGGCGCGCCCAAGGCGCCGCCCGGCCGTCAGCAGCTCCCCGACAGCGATTTCGCCAGGACCCGCGAGGACATGCTCGGCCGCTTCGACCGGGCGTCCGCCTGGCTCACCATCGCCGACGGCTTCCAGCGGCGCGGCGACACGCGCAGCGCCGCCGAGCTGCTCCAGAATGCGGTCCACCGCAGCCCGGACAATGCCGACCTCTGGGTCGGCTACGGCAACGCTTTGGTGATGCACGGCGGCGGCATGATGAGCCCGGCCGCCCAGCTCGCCTTCCAGCGCGCCGCCGCGCTCGCGCCCGACCATCCCGCGCCGCGCTTCTTCTACGGCCTCGCGCTCGCGCAAGGGGGGAATTACGACGCCGCCGAGCGGATCTGGCGCGAGCTGATCGCCGCCGCCCCGCCCGACGCCCCCTATCGACGGATCGTCGCGGAGCGGCTTCAGGCGCTCGAGCAGGCGCGGGCCTCGGGGCAGATTCCTGGGCCGACCCCGCAATAGCCCTCCCCCTTGATGGGGGAGGGTTGGGTGGGGGTGAACGCCTCCGGCCGCACGAGTCTCGCAGGTTCACCCCACCCCCGGCCCCTCCCCATCAAGGGGAGGGGAGAAACGGAGAGAGGAGAATCAGACCGGCTCGAACGGCAGGCCGAGCGCCTCGGCCACGGCCTGGTGGCGGATTTTGCCGCCCGAGACGTTCAGGCCGTTGGCGAGGTGCTGGTCGGCTTTCATCGCTGCTTCAGCGCCTTGGCTGGCGAGCTTAAGAACGAATGGCAGGGTCGCATTGTTGAGCGCGAAGGCCGAGGTCCGCGCCACCGCGCCGGGCATGTTGGCGACGCAATAATGGATGACGCCGTCGATCACGTAGACCGGATCCGAATGGGTGGTCGGCCGCGAAGTCTCGAAGCAGCCGCCCTGATCGATCGAGATGTCGACCAGCACGCTGCCCCGCTTCATCGTCTTCAGCATCTCCCGGGTGACCAGCTTGGGCGCGGCCGCGCCGGGGATCAGCACCGCGCCGATCACCACCTCGGCCTTGGTGACCGCATCGGCGATCGCTGCGCGCGAGGCATAAGCGGTCTTGATCTGGCTGCCGAAGAACATGTCCAATTCGGCGAGGCGCGCGTTGGAGATGTCGTAGATGGTGACGTCGGCGCGCATCCCGACCGCCATCTGGGCGGCGTTGACCCCGGCGATGCCGCCGCCGAGGATCATGATCCGCGCCGGCGCCACGCCGGGCACGCCGCCGAGCAGCACGCCGCGGCCGCCCTGCTCCTTCTCGAGATAATGGGCGCCGACCTGGACCGACATCCGCCCCGCCACCTCGCTCATCGGCTTCAAGAGCGGCAGCGAGCCGTCGTTGGCGGTGACCGTCTCATAGGCGATGCAGGTCGCACCCGAGGCCATCAGCCCCTTCGTCTGCTCGGGATCGGGGGCGAGGTGGAGGTAGGTGAACAGGAGGTGGCGCGGCTCCAGCAGGGCGATCTCGCTCGCCTGCGGCTCCTTCACCTTGACGATCATGTCGGCCCCGGCGAACACCTCGGCGGCGCTGCCGGCGATGGTCGCGCCCGCATCGACATAGTCCCGGTCGGAGAAGTCGATGCCGAGGCCCGCGCCGGTCTCGACCACGACTTCATGGCCGGCGGCGACCAGCTCCCTGACCGAGGCGGGCGTCAGGCCGACCCGATATTCGTGAACCTTGATCTCCCTGGGGACGCCGACGCGCATCTTGCTCTCCGTGATGGCCGATTTGCCGCGGGTCTATAACGGGCGCGCGGGGCTTTGTCGCCGTTGCGAACGTTTCGGCCCGGTGCTAGACCGCGCGCCGCCTTGGCAGGGGCCTGGGCACAGAGAAGGAAATGGGACGTTTGCGTCCTGACCGATGAGCGATAGCCCAGCCCCCGAGCAGCCCGCCGAGCGACCGGCCGGGCATCATCCCCAATCGAGCCTGGTCAAGCTCGCCGCCGGGGCGGTCGGGATCGTCTTCGGCGACATCGGCACCAGCCCGATCTACGCCTTCCGCGAGACCTTTCACGGCCATCACCGCTTGTTCGGCGGCGACCTCGAAATCCTCGGCGTGCTCAGCCTGATCTTCTGGTCGATGATGATCGTGGTGACGATCAAATATGTCGCCGTGATCATGCGCGCCGACAATAAGGGGGAGGGCGGCAGCCTGGCGCTGCTCGCGCTGATCAACCGCAAGTCGGAAAGCGGCAAGCGCAAATGGTCGGCCGGGATCATCCTCCTGGGCGTGTTCGCCTGCGCCCTCTTCTACGGCGATTCGATGATCACGCCGGCGATTTCGGTGCTGTCCGCGGTCGAGGGCCTGACCACGGTCGAAGCGAGCTTCGCCCCCTGGGTCGTTCCCACCGCGATCGCCATCCTGGTCGGCCTGTTCGCGATCCAGTCGACCGGCACGGCCCGGGTCGGCGCCCTGTTCGGCCCGATCATGATCTTCTATTTCGTGACCATCTCGGTGCTCGGGGTGATGCACATCGCCGGCTCGCCCTCGATCATCCTCGAGACGATCAACCCGCTCAACGCAGTCCATTTCTTCCTCGCCGACGGCTGGCACGCCTTCCTCGCGCTGGGCTCGGTCGTGCTCGCCGTGACCGGCGCCGAGGCGCTCTATGCCGACATGGGCCATTTCGGGCGCAAGCCGATCGGCATCTCCTGGCTGTTTTTCGTCATGCCCGCCTTGATGCTGAACTATATGGGGCAGGGGGCGATGATCCTCGCGCTCAACGATCCCGCGGTGGCCGACGCGACGCTCTCCAACCCGTTCTTCTTCCTCGCGCCCGAAAGCCTGCGCCTGCCGCTCGTCATCCTCGCCACCTTCGCGACGATCATCGCCAGCCAGGCGGTGATCTCGGGGGCCTTCTCGGTGACCCAGCAGGCGATGCATTTGGGCTTCATCCCGCGGCTCAGGATCCAGCACACCAGCGAGGCGGCGATGGGGCAGATCTACATCCCGGTGGTGAACTGGATGCTGATGATCATGGTCATCCTGCTCGTTCTGTTTTTCCAGAATTCGAGCAACCTCGCCGCCGCCTACGGCATCGCCGTTACCGGCGCGATGTTCATCGACACCTGCCTCCTCACCGTCGTCCTGTTCGTGCTGTGGAAGTGGCGGCCGTGGATCGCCGTGCCGACGCTGGCCGTCTTCTTCCTCGTCGACATCGCCTATTTTTCGGCCAATCTGACCAAGGTCCCCGACGGCGGCTGGTTCCCGCTGCTGGTCGGCCTGTGCGCCTTCACTCTCCTGACCACCTGGGCCAAGGGCCGCCAGCTGATGATCAAGCGGATGAACGAGGCGGCGATGCCGGCCTCGATCTTCATCAAGTCGGCCGCGTCGAGCGCCACCCGCGTCCCCGGCACCGCGGTGTTCATGACCACCGCCGCCGACGGCATCCCGCATGCGCTGCTCCACAATCTGAAGCACAACAAGGTGCTGCACGAGCGGGTGCTGCTCCTGACCGTCAAGATCGAGGACGTGCCCTATGTCGAGGAGGAGAAGACCTTCCACCTCCAGGAGCTCGGCCAGGGCTTCTACCGGCTGATCGTGCGCTACGGCTTCATGCAGGAGACCAACGTGCCGAGCGCATTGGCCCGGGTCGACAGCTGCGGCCCGCAGTTCAAGATGATGGACACGAGCTTCTTCCTCGCCCGCCAGACCCTGATCGCCTCGCCCCGGCCCGGCATGATGATCTGGCGCGAGAAATTGTTCGCCTGGATGCTGCGCAACGCGGAAAGCGCGATGGAGTTCTTCAACCTGCCGCCCAACCGCGTCGTCGAGCTCGGCAGCCAGGTCGAGATTTGAGCCTGACGCCCATCATCGTCACCGCCACCTTCGGCGACGGCGACAATGGCTGGCTCCAGGATTTGCGGCGGACCCATTACCCGCCCGAGCGCAACCGGGTCCCGGCCCATCTCACCCTGTTCCGCCAGCTCCCGCCGAGCCTCGAAGGCGAGCTGGCGACGCGGCTCGCGCGGGCCGCCGCGGCGCCACCGCCGCGCGCGGCGATTGCCGGCATTATCGACCTGGGGGAGGGGACGGCGCTGCGGGTCGAGAGCGAGGAGCTCGAAGCGATCCGCGCGGAACTGGCCGAGGCGTTCCACGGCGTGCTGATGCCGCAGGACCAGGCGCCGTGGCGGGCGCACATCACGATCCAGAATAAGGTCCTCCCGCGCGAGGCGCGGGCGCTCCAACAACAGCTCCGCGCCACCTTCGAGCCGCGCCCGCTCGCGATTCGTGCGCTGGCGGCCTGGCGCTATCTCGGCGGGCCGTGGGAGCCGGTGCGGACCTGGCCGTTCCGGCTCTAGTCGACCTGGCCGACGCCGTCGCAGCTATAGTCGAAGGCGGCGAGGCCGGCTTCGAGATAGCCGGCGAGCAGCGGCATATCCATCAGCTCGTCGATCTTCTCCTCGCCGCCGAGCTCGCTCGCCTCGGCGAAGGCCTCGTCCCACTCGCTGGAATCGTAGGTGCCGCGGCCGACCCAGGCGAGCGCCACCACTTCGGCGAGCTGGTCCTCGGCGAGGTCGTCGAGCGTCGCCTGGACCTCCTCCTCGACGCTGTCGTTGAGTTCGTCCTCGAGCACCGACAGCGCCTCGCCCTCCTCGCCGTCATAATCGTCGGCGTCGTCGGCGTCGTCGCCCGGATCCAGCGCCGGGACCTGCGCTTCCAGCTCCTTGGCGCGCAGGATCAGGCGGCACAGCATTTCCAGCGGAGTCAGCAATTCCATGGGAGGTCTCCATGCCCCGGCTTCCGAAACGACAGGGCGGCTCCCCGGTTCCGGCCCTTGAAATCGGCCCCGGGCCACTCCAGTTGACCCCATGCGCGCCGCTTCCTATAGCGCCGCGTCGCGCGCAACCAAGGAGCGCCACGGCCGTTGGGGCGGAGTAGCTCAGCTGGTTAGAGCAGCGGAATCATAATCCGCGTGTCGGGGGTTCAAGTCCCTCCTCCGCTACCAACCCGTTCCGGCGGGGTTCAGGACGAGCAAGGCAAAGACGATTCGATGATCGCGACGACTGGATTTCTGATCGCTTCCGCGCTTGCCTCGGCCGCGCCGGCGCCGGTGGCTGTGCCCGATCCCGGCTTTTCAGGCCTGTTCACGCGCTGGAGCGGCGCCAACAGCGAGGCGCTGCGGGCCGAGACCGCCCGCGCCGCGCCGGCCGCGACCGCCGGCCCGCTGCGCGCCGGCACCCCTGAGCTTGGTCAGCGGGTCGGCGAGATCGTCCGCTCGGGCGACTGCCAGGAAGGCGAGCGCCTTGCCCGCATGGCCGGCGATTTTCCCCTGGTCGAAGCGGTCCGCGCCCATTGCCGGAGCCGCCGCACCGTCCAGGCCGTCTCGGTCGACCGCTAGGCAGACCGTCGCCGGGGTGACGATGAGGCGAACCTAGGCGATCCGCTCCAGATAGCCGCCCGACCACAAGGTCTTGATCAGCTCGGCCGGGTCCTTGCACTTGAGGTCTTTGGCGCCGAACGGCGCGCCCGACAGGGCGATGTCGAGCGCGTCGCCGTCCTCGGCCTCGAAATCGAGGTCGCCGCCGGGGCCGATCAGCACCAATTTGCCCTCGTCGTCGGCGACGTTCCACGGCACGAACCGGCGGCGCCGGAAGCGGTCGCCCTGCTGCGGGCCGGAGACGGCGGCCGAGATCACCCCCGCGACATTGGGCCGGCGGCCGCGGACGAAATTGTCGGCGAGCAGGTCGAAGGCGCTGTCCATGCTCGCCTTGTCGGCGATCTCGCGCCGCAGCCGGTCGAACTGGGCCCGCGCCGCCTCGCGGTCGAAGTCGCGGCCGGCGAAGCCCGCCGGCAGCGAGCGGCGCATGTCGGGCGAGGTCAGCGCCAGCTCCGACATGGATTCGAGCATGAGGTCGGCCCAGGTCTTGGTGATCAGACCGACGGTGATGTGCAGCGAGGGCTCCTCGCCGACATTCTCGGCGTCGTGCATCATCCCGCGCGGGACGTAGACGCAGTCCCCCGGATTGAGGGTGAATTGCTGGCTGACCGGGCCGGGCTCGTGCTGGCCGAGCTCGAACCGCTCGCCGCGGAACGGCGTTTCGACCGGCACCCCGTAGAGCCGCCAGGCCTTGGCGCCCGACACCTGCATCACGAACACGTCGTGATTGTCATAATGGATCGGAAAGCCCTGATTGCCGGACGGGGTCAGATAGATGTTGGTCTGCATGTGGCAGGAGAAGAGCTCCTCCAGCGCCCGGCAGAACTCGCCCAGCTTGAAGATCGAATCGTGGAGCTGGGGCAGGATGATCGTCGCCCCGTCGAGATATTCCTCGGCGATCGCGATCCGGCTGACCCGGCCGCCTTCCTCGACATAATCGTCGCGCGACATGCGCTTCTTCTGGCTGGTGAGGTCGATCATCCCCTCGCGCAGGTCGGCGCTGTTGATGAAATGGTCGAGGATCTCGAGCGTCAGCAGATCGGCATAGCGCTCGGGCTCGCCCCGGATGTTGACCAGCGCCTCGCGCTCGTAATAGCGGCCGAGGAACGTCTCGGGGGTGACCGGCGCGATCAGGAAGCCGAGCGCGTCCTCTTCCCAGCTCGGCGACGGCCCGGCCGCCGCCGCTTTCGCCCTCGATCTCTTCAACGCCGCGCCCGTCATCTCGCCCTCCACAAGTCTCGGCGACCTTATCGGCGGGGCGGCGGCTCCGGAAGCGCTTATTTGCCGGCGGCGTCGAGGTTCGCAGCCGGATAGGGTTCCAGCGCCGTTTCCAGCAGCTGCAGCGTCGCGTTGGCGCTCAGCGACAGCCGCTTCTGCCCGAGCGGCTCGCGGAACGCGGCGAGGACCGCCCGGGCCGCGGCGGCGAGCAGCAGCTCGCGCGCCGAATAACCCGCCATCGGCGAGCTTTCGAACGTCATCGGACCGCGGCCGCGCACGTCATTGCGCGTTGCGGGGCGCGCGGAAATTTGGCGCGACAAGGGGGCTCATCATATGCGATGCAGTCTGCGGGGGCGTTCGCCACCCTGTTCAACGCTTTCCGGTGAACTGTCAAGAAGGACTTGTCAAAATAGATGAGTTTCGGTACGCGCCTCGCTGAAGAACGCAAAAGGCTCGGGCTAAAGCAGGCCGAGTTCGCCGATCTGGTCGGCACCGACGTCCCCAAGCAAAGTCTCTACGAGAATGACCGGCGCGAGCTGCGCGCCGATTACCTTGCCCGGCTGGCGCAGGCGGACGTCGATATCGTCTACATCCTGACCGGCCGGCGCAGCGAAGGGGAATGGCTGGGGCAGGGGCCGAGCGATTTGCTGACCTCCTATCTCGCGTTGCCGCCGGAGATGCAGCAGGCGCTCGAGGGGCTGGCGCGCTCGCTGCGCGAGCAGTTCCAGCGCCCGGTCGGCGGTCCCACCGTCCACGCCCGCCGCAGCGCCTATCGCCCGGAGCGCCGGCGCTAGCGGGCGCGGATTTCCCGCGGCTCGGTTCCCTGTCGGCCCTCAGGCGTCGGTGTTCGCCGCAGGAATGACCCCGCGCTTGATCTGGTCGAGCTCGATCGATTCGAACAAAGCCTTGAAATTGCCCTCGCCGAAGCCCTCGTTGCCCTTGCGCTGGATGACCTCGAAGAAGATCGGCCCGATCATGTTCTCGGTGAAGATCTGGAGGAGCAGCCCCTCGCCGGTCTCGGGCGAGCCGTCGATCAGGATCTTGCGCGCGCGCATCGCCGCGACGTCGTGGGCGTGGCCCGGGATGCGCTGGTCGATCATGTCGTAATAGGTGTCGGGGCTGTCCTGGAAGCGGACGCCGTTGGCGCGCAATTTGTCGACGGTGGCGAAGATGTCGTCGGTGGCGAAGGCGAGGTGCTGGATGCCTTCGCCCTTATATTCCTTCAGATATTCGGCGATCTGGCTGTAATCGTCCCGGCTCTCGTTCAAGGGGATGCGGATCTTGTCGTCGGGCGCGGTCATCGCGCGGGAGAGCAGGCCGGTCTGCTGGCCCTCGATGTCGAAATAGCGGATCTGGCGGAAGTTGAAGATGGTCTCGTAGAAGCCCGCCCAATGATCCATCCGGCCGCGGTTCACATTATGGGTGAGATGGTCGAGCGTGTGCAGGCCGACATTGTTGTCGTCGCGCCCCGCGCCCGGCACCGGCTCGAAATCCGTGTCGTAGATCTGCTCAGCGCCGTAGCGGTCGACGAGGTAGAGATAGGAGCCGCCGATCCCCTCGATCGCCGGAATGTCGAGCTCGCCGGGCCCGCGCGGCGTTTCGACCTGGACGGCGCCGCGCGCGAGCGCCAGCGCCAGCGCCTTGTTCGCGTCCCTGACCCGGAACGCCATGCCGTTCGCCGAGGGGCCATGCGCCTGGCGAAAGGCGGCCGGCTGGCCGGACGGCTCCATGTTGAGGATGAAGTTGATGTCGCCCTGCGCGTAATGGCGCACGTTCTTGGAGCGGTGGTTGCCGACATGGGTGAAGCCCAGCTTGACGAACAGCCCGGCCAGCGCCTCCGGATCGGGGCTGGTGAACTCGACGAACTCGAACCCGTCGAGGCCGATCGGATTGTCGCGCTGGGACATGGCTTTCGCTCTCTTCGCGGGAGGGAATCGGGCGGCTTCTATCAACCTGTGGATAGAAGCAAAAGCGGCATTGCACGGGGCAGGCGCGACCCTTACGTCCCCAACATGACCGCGACCCACTCCTCCCGCATGCTGATCCTCGGCTCCGGCCCGGCCGGCCTTTCCGCCGCCATCTATGCCGCGCGCGCCGGCCTCGCGCCGATCGTCGTCCAGGGCATCCAGCCCGGCGGCCAGCTCACCATCACCACCGACGTCGAGAATTATCCCGGCTTCGCAGAGGTCATCCAGGGCCCCTGGCTGATGGAGCAGATGCAACGCCAGGCCGAGCATGTCGGCGCGAAGATGGAGTGGGACCAGATCACCGGGGTCGACCTCGCGCGGCGCCCGTTCCGGATGACGGGCGACGGCGGCGCCGAATATCTCGGCGACAGCCTGGTGATCGCGACCGGCGCCCAGGCGCGCTGGCTGAACCTGCCTTCGGAGGAGCATTTGAAGGGCAAGGGCGTCTCGGCCTGCGCGACCTGCGACGGCTTCTTCTACCGCGGCCGCAAGGTGGTGGTGATCGGCGGCGGCAACACCGCGGTCGAGGAAGCGCTCTACATGACCAACCACAGCCATGACGTCACCCTGATCCACCGCCGCGATTCGCTGCGCGCCGAGAAGATTCTGCAGGACCGGCTGTTCGCCCACGCCAACATCAAAATGATGTGGAACCGCGAGGTCGCCGAGTTCCTCGCCGGCGGCGTGCCCGAGGGCCTGGTCGCGGTCGACCTCAAGGACACCCAGACCGGCGCGATCGAGCGGCTCGACACCGAAGGGGCGTTCGTCGCGATCGGCCACAATCCGGCGACCGAGCTGTTCCGCGGCCATCTCGATCTCGACGCCGACGGCTATATCCGGGTCGAGCCCGGCACCACCCGGACCAGCGTGCCGGGCGTGTTCGCTTGCGGAGACGTGATGGACAAGATCTACCGCCAGGCGGTGACGGCGGCGGGAACGGGCTGCATGGCCGCCTTGGACGCCGAGAAGTTTTTGGCGGAGGCGGACTTCGAAGGCGCGGCATGGCCGGTGATGCAGGACGCCTGAGGCGCGACGGAAGCGATCAACCCGTCATTCCAGCGAAAGCTGGAATCTCTTTGCCTTCTCGTAGGTTGCAAAAGAAAAGCGAGATTCCAGCTCGCGCTGGAATGACGGCTAGGCCCCCAGCGCCCGCATCGCCCTGACGGTCGCCGCGAGCAAAGCCGCCTCGTCGCCCGGCCGCGCGAAGGTGTGCGAATCGCTTTTCACGATCTCGCGGCCCTCGACCAGGCCGTCGAACGCCGCCGCCTTCAATTCCTCCACCGCCGCGACCGCGGTCGCGTCCGCCTCGGCCAGGATCAGCCAGGCGCGCAGGCCGCTCGCCCGCATCGCCGCCGCCGTCTCGCGCGCCAGCGGCGAGCCCTGATCCCTGGACATTCTGCGAAGCCCTTTCAGAAGCTTCCGGTAATCCACCGCCCCGGAAAGAATTTTCTTCCAGCCCTCCCGGCTCAGCAGGCGCTTGCGGTAATGCGCGCGGATCGCCGCCGCCGGCGGCGCGTCGGCCTCGGCCTCGACCAGCCAGGGGTTGACCAGGATCAGCGCGTCGAGCCCCGCCGCCTTGCCGAACAGGGCCAGGGCCGTGGCGCCGTCGCACAGGCCGAGGCCGATGACCCGCTCGAGCCGCGGGACCTGCTTGCGGAATTCGGCAACCGCGGCCGCGAGGTCCGGGCCGCTGCCGCGAAAGCCGGGATCCTCGCCGGCGCTGTCGCCAACCCCGCGCCGGTCGAAGCGCAAGCAGGGGAAACCTCGTTGTGCCAAAGCCTTGGCGAGCCTTTCGTACATACGGTGGGAGCCGACCCGGGTCTGGCTGCCGCCGGTGACCAGCAACAGCCCGGTCGCCCCGGCCGCTGGATCGAGGCTCGCGGCGAGCTCGGCGCCCTGGCTCTCGAAGCTCAAAAGGCGACGCATTCGCGGCTCCAGCGGTGGAGGTCGGCGGCGATCGCGTCGGCGAGCTCGGCCGAATGTCCGGGCTCGGACCGCCGCCAGAGCGCCGGCCCTTCGAGCCTGACGTCGGCGGGCTGCGCGTCGCTCGCCAGCCGCACCGTTCGCAGCGTCTTGACCGGCGCCGGCTTCGCCGCCTCGAGGCCGGCCTTGAGCGCGTCGGCGGGGGTGTAGCCGGCCCATTCGACGCCGCCGGCGAGGCCCGAGCGCACCATGTCGCGCGCCGCCGCCGCGCCGGCGATCGGCGCCAGCCGCCACCAGCCGCGCGCTTCCGCCCCATCGTCGAGCAGGGCGCCGCCGCGCAGGCTGGCGATCAAGGGTTTGCGTGCCTTTTCAGCGATATAGGCGGCGGCGGTAATGACGTCATGACGCCAGTCGTCCCACGCCACCTCGCCCAGCGCCCGTTCGCTTTCGCCGGTGCCGCTGAGGTCAATGAGCCAGCAGCCGTGGCCGCGCTTGGCGAGCCAGCGCATCGCCGCGGCGATCAGCGCCCGGGTCCGGTTCATTTCCTCGAACAAGGGCGGCACGAACAGGATCGCGGGCGCGTGCGGCCGGCCCAGCCGCATCAACCATTCGTGACGGTCGGAAACCTTGAAGCGTTCGAAGGCGAGGCCGGGCGCCGTCACCGCAGCGTCTTGTCCCGGGCGAAGGTGAGCAAGGCGCCGAACGTCTCCATCATGTCGGCGTCGACCTCATGGTCCTCGATCAAGATGCCGAGCCGCTCCTCCAATTCGGTCAGGAGGCCGGCGACCGCCATCGAATCGAATTCGGGCAGGGCGCCGAACAGCGGCGTTTCCTCGCGGAAGCCGGCGACCCGCGCCGGATCCAGGCCGAGCACGTCGGCGAGCACGGCGCGCAGCGTGTTCTCGACCTCATGGGCGTCGTCGGGTGCGGTCGCCATGCTTTCCCTCGTCGCGGCGGGCGGTTGCCGGGTGCTAACGGCTCCGGGCGCGCCCGACAAGCGCCGAGGCGGCCGCCCGCGCGGCGCCGGCGAGCCCGCGCAGCGTGCGCGGGTTGAACGCCTCGATCCGCCACAGCGTGCGGCGCTCGGCCATCCAGTCCTTCTTGTAGGCATCGTCGCCGGTGCCGTAGTCGATCGCGCGCACCCGATCGGTGTCGATCGCGCGGCGGAACATCGCCATCCCGAGCAAAGTCCCGGGCGACATCGCCTTGGCGTCCTCGGCATAAGCGAGCTTGTGGATGGTGGCTTCGCCATTCTCGACCAGCCACAGCTGCACGGCGACCGGGCGGCCGTCCTTGCGCGCCACCCCGAGGCGCAGGGTCCCGGCCGCGCCTTCCTGGGCGGCGAGCGCGCGCAGGAACGGGAACGAGCCTTCCTCGGGCTTCCAGCTCGCCCGGTAGACCGCCTCGTAATCGGCCCAGGCGGCGGCATCGAACCGGTCGTAAATCTCGATCTCGAGCCCGGCGGTCTTGCCGCGCCTTTTGGCGGTGTTGCGAAGCTGGGCCGGCCGCGCCGCCCAATAGGCTTCGAAATCCAGGCCGGCCGTATCGATCCGCCAATTCCCCGTCTTGGGCGTCGCGAACACCTGCCAGCCCGCCGCCCTGAAGGCGCGGCGCAGCGCCTCCGGGCTCGCCACCGGCGCCAGCTCGACCCGCGCGATCCCGCTGCTGCGCACCGCCGCGGCGATTGCCGTCATGACGTCACCTTCGACATCGCCGACGCCGTCGAAGCGCAGCGAATACCAGGCGGTGTAGGCCTGCGCCGTCCGCCCGTCGGCAGCGAGGAACAGCCAGGCCTGCCGCGGTCCGTCGCGCCCGCGCAGCACGGCGAGCTTCCCCGCCGGCGGGCAATGTTCGTGGATCAGGCGGTACCAGTCGAGCCGGCCGAACAGGCACGGCTGCGCGCCGCGGTCGAGCGCGCCGGCGGCGTCGGCCGCGACCGCCTCGAGATCGTCGAACAAAGCGATGTTAACCGTCACGCTTTATGCCCCTTCGCGCCTGTCCTAACATGTCGCCGTTCAAGCAGGGAATGAAGTTGCAAAATCCCGATCCCAACCCTCGGCCGCTCGACCATCTCGCGCGGCGCGGCGCGCCCCAGGCGCCGGCGCTCGTCACGCGGGACGGCGCGCTCGATTATGCCGGGCTGGAGGCGGCGGTCGGCGCGCTTGCCGCGGGGCTGAAGGGCAGGGGCCTGGTGCCCGGCGACAGAATCGCCTCGTGGCTCCCCAAGACCCGCCTCACCAGCCTGCTGCCGCTCGCGGCGGCACGCGCCGGCCTGATCCACGTGCCGGTCAACCCGCTCCTCAAGCGGCTGCAGGTCGCCCACATCCTCGCCGACAGCGGCGCCAGCCTGCTGCTCAGCGCCGGTGCGCGTCTGGCGACGCTTGAGGCCGGCGATGCGCAGTGCGCCATCCTCGACGAAGACGCGGATCTCTTCGACACCGCCAAGCCATTGCCGCCCTCCGACAGCGATCCCGATGATCTGGCGGCCTTGCTCTACACTTCGGGCTCGACCGGACGGCCCAAGGGGGTGATGCTGAGCCACGCCAATATGTGGCTCGGCGCGGTCGGCGTCGCGCATTATCTGCGCCTGGCGCCCGAGGACCGGGTGCTCGCCGTGCTGCCGCTGAGCTTCGACTACGGCCAGAACCAGCTCTTCTCGACCTGGGCCGCCGGCGCCTGCGTCGTGCCGCTCGACTATCTCACCGCACGCGACGTGATCCGCGCCGTCGAGCGCCATCGAATCAGCACCTTGGCGGGCGTTCCTCCGCTCTGGGTGCAGCTCGTTGAGGCGCCCTGGCCGGCCCAGGCGGCGCTCTCGTTGCGCCGGCTGACCAACAGCGGCGGCAAGCTCGCGCCCTCGCTGGTCCGCCGGATGCGCGAGTTGTTTCCGGCCGCCGACATCTATTCGATGTACGGCCTCACCGAAGCCTTCCGCTCCACCTATCTCGAGCCCGCTCTGCTCGATGCCCATCCCGATTCGATGGGCAGCGCGATCCCGTTCGCCGAGATCATGGTCGTCGACGCCGACGGCAACGAGGCGCCGGAGGGCGAGCTGGTCCATGCCGGTCCGCTGGTCGCCAAGGGCTATTGGCGCGATCCCGAACGCACCGCCGAACGGTTCAAGCCCGCGCCCGCCGCTTCCTCCTATGGCGGCATGGCGGTCTGGTCGGGCGACCGCGTCCGCCGCGATCCCGCCGGTCTGCTCTATTTCCTCGGCCGCGAGGACGGCATGATCAAGAGTTCGGGCAACCGCGTCAGCCCGACCGAGATCGAGGAGGCCGCCTTGGCGTCGGGCCTGGTCGCCGAAGCGGTGGCTTTGGGCTATCCCGACGCGCGGCTGGGCGAGGGGATCGCTTTGATCGTCCGCCCCGACCGGCGCGGCGACGAGGAGGGGTTGCGCATGTTCCTGAAGCGGTGCCTGCCCAATTTCATGCAGCCCGGGCCGATCATCTGGCGCGACGAGTTGCCGCGCAGCCCGAACGGCAAGCTCGACCGGGTCGAGCTGAAGAACGAGCTGATGGCATGAGCAAGCCGATGGGCCCGATTCCGGCCGGCTATGCGGCCGACGCGGACTTCATGCTGCTGATCGGCGGCCGGCGCGCCGATGCGCTCGTCGCCGCGGCCGGCGACACGCCTTTGTTCGTCTACGACCTCGCTCTGGTCGACGCGAAGATCGCCCGCTTCCGCGCGGCCTTTGCCGGAATCGACCTTCATTATGCAATAAAAGCAAACTCTTATCAACCCCTGCTCAGTCATGTCGCAAAACAGATAGACGGCCTCGACATCGCCTCGGCCGGTGAACTGGACTTCGCCCTCGAAGCCTGCGCCGACCCTGCCCGGATCAGCTTCGCCGGCCCCGGCAAGCGCGACGGCGACCTCGCCGAGGCGATCGAGGCCGGCATCGCCCTCAATTGCGAGTCCGAGGGCGAGGTCGAGCGGGCGCTGGCGATCGCCGCCAAGCTCGGCCGCCGCCCGCGCCTCGCCGTCCGGGTCAATCCCGATTTCGAGATCAAGGGCTCCGGCATGCGGATGGGCGGCGGCGCCAAGCCGTTCGGGGTCGATGCCGCGCGAGTGCCCGCTCTGGTCCGGCGCATCCTCGAGGCCGGCGCCGACTGGCGGGGGTTCCACATCTTCGCCGGCTCGCAGGCGCTCGATCCCGCTGCCCTGATCGACGCCCAAAGCGCCACCGTCGCGCTCGCCGCGCAACTTTCCGCCGATGCCGGCGCCACGCCGCCGCTGGTCAATCTCGGCGGCGGCTTCGGCATCCCGCATTTTCATGGCGAGCAGCCGCTCGACGTCGAGACGGTCGGCGCCGCGCTCGCCGAAGCGCTGGCGGGCCGCGCCGAGATCCTCGCGGACAGCCGGTTCGCGATCGAGCTCGGCCGCTGGCTGGCCGGCGAGGCGGGCGTCTATTTGACCCGGATCGTCGACAGGAAGGTGAGCCACGGCAAGACCTTCCTCGTCACCGACGGCGGCATGCAGCACCAGCTCGCCGCTTCCGGCAATTTCGGCCAGGTGGTCCGCCGCAACTATCCGGTCGCGATCGCCTCCCGCTTCGCCGCCGAAGCGGCGCAGGAGGTCTCGATCGTCGGCTGCCTGTGCACGCCGCTCGACCGCCTCGCCGACGACGTCATGCTGCCGTCCGCGCAGGTGGGCGACCTCGTCGCCGTCTTCCTTGCCGGCGCCTACGGCCTGTCCGCCAGCCCGCAGGCCTTCCTGGCCCAGCAGCCGGCGCGCGAAATGACGGTGAACGAAGGCGATTAACGCCTCGCGCGGCGCCGGTCCCGATCCGGGACAGCACCCGGAAACCCTCTTGTTCCTAACGCTAATTTTACCTCTTCGCCCCATAGCAGCCCAAAGTTGCCCGCCGATCCCGTTCCGGGACGGGCGGTGCAGCTTTGGGGAGCGAGTGAAGAGGAGTGACCATGCGCGTATCCGCAAAGTCCTGGGCCGCCCTTGCCGCCACCGTCAGTATCGCGGCGCTCACCGGCTGCGCCAGCTCGGGCCGGACCGGCAACCTCCTGCCGGCGGCGGCCGCCTCCGACGCCGCCTCCGAGCAGCAGGTCAGCGAGAATTACATCATCGGCGCATTGGACGAGATCACCATCTTCGTTTGGCGCAACCAGGAGCTCGGCGCCAACGTCCAGGTCCGCCCGGACGGCCGCATCACCACGCCTTTGATCACCGACATGATCGCCGCCGGCAAGACCCCCGCCCAGCTCGCCGACGACATCCGCGCCGCGCTCGCCCAATATATCCAGGAGCCGCTCGTCTCGGTGATGATCAACCGGCCGCAGGGCACCTTCTCGCAGCAGATCCGCATCGTCGGCGCCACCGAGCGCCCGGCGGCCTTGCCCTACCGCGCCAACATGACCCTGCTCGACGCGATGATCGCGGTCGGCGGCCTTTCCGAATTCGCCGCCGGCGACCGCGCCCGCCTGGTCCGCACCGACCGCGCCACCGGCCAGCAGCGCCAATATGATCTGCGCATCGCCAGCCTGATCCGGCGCGGCGACATGCGCGCCAACGTCCGGCTCGAGCCGGGCGACGTCATCCTCATCCCCGAAAGCATGTTCTGAGCCGATGGACGGGCTCTACGATCAGCTGAGGCTCGCCCTCCACCAGGTCTGGCGCCGCCGCTGGCTGGCGATGGCGGTCGCCTGGGGAATCTGCGTGCTCGGCTGGCTGGTGATCGCCCTGATCCCGTCGAGCTACGAGTCCAAGGCGCGATTGTTCGTCCAGATGCAGTCGATCCTGCCCAACCAGATCGGCATCACCCCGGACGAGCGCAACAACCAGCTGCTGCGCCTGAAGCAGACCCTGACCTCGAACGAGAATCTCGTCCGCGTCGTCCGCCGCACCGATTTGAACAGCCTCGTCGCCAGCGAGCGCGACCTCTCCGGCGTCGTCGCCGAGCTGCGCAGCCGCATCACCGTCACCGCCCAGCCCGACGGCGGCATCGAGATCAAGGCGAGCTCGAACATCTCCGGCTTCTCCAATGGCCAGAACGCGCGCACCGCCGCCGCCACCGTCCAGGGCCTCATTGACCTGTTCGTCGAGCAGAACCTGTCCGGCGACCGCCGCGAGACCGGCCAGTCGCTCCAGTTCTACGACGAGGAGCTCAGGCGCCGTGAGGTCGCGCTCCAGCAGGCCGAGCAGCACCGGCTCGAATTCGAGCAGCGCTTCATGGGCGTCCTCCCCGGCGCCGGCTCGATCAGCGACCGGATGTCGGCCGCCCAGGTCGAGCTCGCCAATCTCGAGCAGCAGATCGCCGCCGCCAGCGGCGCATTGAATTCGATGCGCGCCCAGCTCGCCGCGACGCCGCAGAGCATCCCCGGCCTCGGCGGCGAGACCAACAGCACCGCGTCCGGCCAGATCGCCGCGCTCGAAGGCCAGATCAACCGCAACCGCGCCCAGGGCTGGACCGAATCGCACCCCGACATCGTCTCGGCGCGGGCGCAGATCGCCCGGCTGCGCCCGTTCGCCGCCCAGGAGCGGCGCGACGGCAATACCGGCGGCATGTCCAACCCGAGCTACGTCTCGCTGCGGGCGATGATGGCCGAACGCGAGGCCGCGCTCGCCGCCGCGACCGCGCGCCGCAACCAGCTCCAGTCCGACCTCGGCCAACTGACCTCGCGCCAGTCGACCCAGCCCGGCCTCGCCGCCGAGCAGACCCGGCTGACCCGCGATTACGACGTGCTCAAGCAGCAATATGACCAGCTGCTCGCCAACCGCGAGCAGGTGCGGCTGCGCAGCGACGTCCAGACCCGGACGAGCCCGCTCACCATCCAGGTGGTCGAGCCGCCGAGCGTGCCGAGCGTGCCGGCGGCGCCGAACCGGCCGATCTTCCTGACCGCGGTGCTGATCCTCGGCCTCGGCGCCGGCGTCGCCGCCGCCTTCGTCGCCGGCCAGCTCCAGACCACCTTCCCGACCCAGCGCAAGCTCGCCGAGGTGACCGGCCTGCCGGTGCTCGGCACGGTCAGCGAGGTCCTGACCGCGCCCGCGCGCGCCCGCCGCCGCCAGCGGCTGATCTGGCTCGGCGGCGCCGGCGCCGCGCTCGCGGCGAGCTGGGCGGTGCTGATCCTGGTCGAATTCTGGCAGCGAAGCACGGTGGCATGAGGAACGAGATGAAGCACACGCCACAATCCCTGCTCGAGCGCGCCGCCGAGCTCTACGACTTCGGCGCCGCTTTGCGTGCGCCGGCCGCCGAGCCTGCACCGATCGCTGTGCCTGCGCCCGAGCCTGCCCCCGAGCCGGTCCTCCGCGTCGTCCGCGCCACCGAGCCGCCGGCCGCGCCCGTGCGCCGCTCCGGGTCCGTCGCGGAGATCGACCGCGCGGCGCTGGCCGCTGCCGGCTTCATCGTCGCCGAAGGGCCGGGAAGCGGGATCGCCGAGGAGTTCCGGCTGATCAAGCACCAGCTGCTCGCCGACATCGAGCGCTCGGGCGAGCGTTCGGTGCTGGTCGCCTCGGCCCAGCCCAAGGCGGGCAAGACCTTCTGCGCGATCAACCTCGCGCTCAGCCTGGCCGGCGAGCGCGACGTCGAGATCCTGCTCGTCGACGGCGACTTCCTCAAGCCCGACGCGCTCGCCACCCTCGGCATCGACGGCGCCGGGCCCGGCTTCGTCGACGCGCTCGCCGATCCTTCGGCGGACCCGGAAAGTTTCGTCATCCGCACCGACGTCGCGGGCCTGTCGGTCCTGCCCGCCGGGCGCAAAGCCAATAATGTGCCGGAGCTGCTCGCTTCGGATCGTACTCGGGAGGTGCTGGCGAAGCTCGCCGCCGGCGACAGGCGCAGGATCATCCTGTTCGATTCCCCGCCTGCTTTGATGGCGTCGCACGCGACCGTTCTCGCCGGCCATGTCGGCCGGGCGCTGGTCGTGGTGCGCGCCGACCGGACAACCGAAGCCGATCTGCGCGAGACGATCGGCCTGCTCTCCGGCTGCGGCCATGTCGGCCTCATCCTCAACGGAGCGGGCTTGGCCGTCACCGGCCGCAAATTCGGCGCTTACGATGGATATGGCCATGACCAATGAGCTTCATCTGACCCGGCGCCTGCGCCACCTGGCACTTGCCGTCGGCCTCACCCTGGCCGGCGCGAGCGCCCACGCGCAAAGCGCGCCGCCCGCCGATCCCGGCATCACCGGCGCGGTGACGCAGCAGGACGGCGGCCAGCCCGTGCCCGCTGTGTCGCATCGCCGGCACAGCCGCGGCGAGATCCGGCCCTATCTCGAGGTCGCCCAGGTGCTGAGCGCGGACCTTAACGGCGGCGAGACGCTGACCTACACCAGCGTCGCCGCCGGCGTCGACGGCCGGATCGAGACCCGCCGGGTCACCGCCCAGATGAGCCTGCGCTACGAGCATCATTTCGACTGGCAGAGCCAGTCGGGGGACCAGGACGTCGTTTCCGGCGTCGCCATGGTCCACGCCGAGGTGGCGCCGGGCGTGCTGTCGCTCGACGCCGGCGCGATCGCCACCCGCACCGGCGGCGAGGGGCGCACCTTCGGCGTCACCAATCAGGACCGGTCGGTCGACGTCTACAGCGCCTATGCCGGGCCGACGCTCGCGACCCATGCCGGGCCGCTGGCGATCAACGGCGCCTACCGCTTCGGCTACACCAAGGTCGACGACCATCGCCCGGGCGGCCTGCTCGACGACGATTTCGACAGCTCCACCGCGCACAGCCTGACCGGCAGTGTCGGCATGGCGCCCAATCGGGGCCTGCCGTTCGGCTGGACCGTCGGCGCCGGCTATGCCCGCGAGAATTCGGGCGGCCGCTTCCGCAACCGCTTCGAGGGCGCCTATGTGCGCGGCGACGTCGTCGTGCCCGTGGGGCCGACCCTCGCGCTGACCGCGGGCGTCGGCTACGAGGACATCCAGGCCTCGCAGCGCGACGTCGTTCGCGACGCCGGCGGCGTGCCCGTGCCGGACGCGCAGGGGCGCCTGACCCCCGATCCGACCGCGCCGCGGCTGCTGACCTACGACATGGACGGCATCATGTACGATGCCGGCATCATCTGGCGGCCGAGCCCGCGCACCGAATTGCAGGCGCGCGCCGGCCATCGCTACGGCGGCACCACCTATCTCGGCACGTTCAGCCACCGGATCGGCAACCACGCCTCGGTCAACGCCGCCGTCTACGACACGGTGGAGACGTTCGGCCGTGGATTGACGAACAGTATCAGCAGCTTGCCGGCCAACCTTAATGTCAGCCGCGATCCGCTGACCGGCGGCCTCAACGGCTGCGTCTTCGGCCAGGCCGGCGGCGGCATCTGCCTCGACCGCTCGCTCCAGTCGATCACCGGCAGCACCTTCCGCGCCCGCGGCGCCACCATCAGCTTCGCCGGCGAGCGCGGCCTGTGGAGCTACGGCTTCGGCGCCGGCTACAACCACCGCCGCTATTTCCGGCCGGTCGGGGCCGCGTTCGCGGTCAGCCAGGCGGGCGCGGACGACGATGTCAGCGTCTACGGCAATGTCGGCCGCCGCCTGAGCCGGACCTCCAGCATCGACGCCAACGCCTATGTCAGCTGGTACGACAACGACCTGCCCGGCTCCCACGCGGTGACGAGCACCGGCGCGACGCTGAGCTACAATCGCAGCTTCATGCTGGAGCGGCTGCAGCTGCTCGCCGCCATGGGCCTCTACAACACCGACGACGGCACCGATTCGGCGACCAACGCCTCGGGGCTGGTCGGCCTCAGGTACACCTTCTGACCGGCGCGGCGAGCGGGAGAGAGACATGTACACCGAGACTTACGGCCTGACCGGACAGCCGTTCCAGCTGACCCCCGACGCGCGCTTCTGGTTCGACAGCCGCACCCACAGGAAGGCGATGGCCTATCTCGGCTACGGCCTCGCCCAAAGCGAGGGCTTCATCACCGTCACCGGCGAGATCGGCGCCGGCAAGTCGACCCTGGTCGCGCACCTGATGGCCAATATCGACCGCGCCCGCCTCAATGCGATCAGCCTCGTCTCGACCCAGGTCGAGGGCGACGACCTGCTCCGGCTCGTCGCCCAGGGGCTCGGCCTCGATACGGGCGCGGTCGAGAAGGCGCGGCTGCTGGACGCGGTCGAGCAGCAGCTCGAGGCGGATCTTCGCGCCGGCAAGCGCACCCTGCTGATCGTCGACGAGGCCCAGAACCTGCCGGTCTCGGCGCTCGAGGAATTGCGGATGCTCTCGAACTTCCAGGTCGGCGGCCGCGCCCTCATCCAGATCGTCCTGCTCGGCCAGCCCGAATTTCGCGACAAGCTCGCCAGTCCGGGCCTCGAGCAATTGCGCCAGCGCGTCATCGCCACTCACCATCTCGACGCGATGGGCGCGGACGAGGTCGAATCCTACATCCGCCACCGTCTCACCCGGGTCGACTGGCAGGGGAATCCCGAGTTCGCGCCGGCCGCGTTCGCGGCGATCCACCTGTACAGCGGCGGCATTCCGCGCCGCGTCAACCAGCTCGCCCACCGGCTGATGCTCAACGCCGCGGTCGAAGGCGCCGCCGTGATCGATGCCGAGGCGGTCCACGCCGTCGCCGCCGAGATGGGCGCCGACGCCGGCGCGTCCGAGCCCGCGCGCGAGGAGAGGGTGCTGCCGCTGCGCGCGGCCCGCGTCACCCCGATCGCCGCCAACGAGCCGGCGGCGCCGCGGCCCGATCCCGCCTTGGCGCAGCGCGTTGCCGCTCTGGAGGCGCAGGTCGTCGAGCAGGAAGCGATGCTGCGCCGCGCCCTGACCATGCTGGTCGAGTGGGTAGAGACCGCTCCTGAAACGGCGTATCGTACGCACGCAGCCTGATCAGGAGGGCCGATGAAGAACGCCCTCTCCGTCGATGTCGAGGACTGGTTCCAGGTCGGCGCCTTCGAGACGGTGATCGCCCGCGACGCGTGGGAGACGCTGCCGCGCCGGGTCGAGCGCAACACCGACGCCGTGCTCGCCTTGTTCGACGAGGCCGGGGTCAAGGCGACCTTCTTCACCCTGGGCTGGATCGCCGAGCGCCACCCCGCCTTGATTCGCCGCATCGCCGAAGCCGGCCACGAGATCGCCAGCCACGGCTGGGACCACAAGCGCGTGTTCACGATGAGCGAGGCCGAGTTCCGCGCCGACCTCGAACGGGCGCGGGCGGCGATCGAGGATGTTTCGGGCCAAAGGCTCAGCGGCTATCGCGCGCCGAGCTTCTCGGTCGACGCTCGCACGCCCTGGGCCCATCCGGTGCTCGCCGAGCAGGGCTATGCCTATTCCTCGAGCGTCGCCCCGGTCCGCCACGACCATTACGGCTGGCGCGAATCGCCGCGCTTCGCCTGGCGCCCGGTCGAGGGATCGGACCTGATCGAGCTTCCGGTCACCACGATCGAGCTCGCCGGCCGCCGCTTCGCCGCCGGCGGCGGAGGGTTTTTCCGGCTGCTCCCCTACGCCGTCTCCAATTGGGCGATCGGCCGCGTCAACGGCGCCGAGCAACGGCCGGCGATTTTCTACTTCCATCCGTGGGAAATCGACGCGGGCCAGCCGCGGGTCGCGGATGCACCGCTGAAATCGAAGCTGCGCCACTACACCAATCTCTCCGCCATGCGCCCCAAGCTACTGAAATTACTGATGGCGCATGCGTGGGGCCGCACCGACGACGTCGCCGCCGCCGAGCAGGCGCGGCTGCCGTGAACGCGCCCGCGCCCGATCTCGCGGTGAGTGTCCGCGCCGTCGATCTCGGCGCCGACTCGGCGCGAATCGATGCGTTCGTCACGGCCCATCCGGGCGGCACCATCTTTCACCGCCCGCAGTGGAGCCGCGCGGTCGAGCGCGGCTGCGGCCAGCGCGCTCATTATCTCCTCGCGGAGCGCGGCGGGACCATTGTCGGCTGCCTGCCGCTGACCGCGATCCGCTCATCCCTATTCGGCAACGCGCTCGTCTCGGCGGGCTTCGGCACCGGCGGCGGCATCCTCGGCGAGGGCGGCGAGGCGCTCGCCCGGGCCGCCTGCGAATTGGGCCATCCCACGGTCGAGTTGCGCGGCGGCCCGATCCCCGCCGGCTGGAGCGCCGCCGAAGGCGTCTACGCCGGCTTCTCGCGCGACCTGCCGGCCGACGAGGCGGCGCTGCTCGCGAGCATTCCCCGCCGCCAGCGCGCCGCGGTGCGCCATGCGCTCGTCTCCGACCTCGAGGCCTCGGCCGGCCGCGACCGCCGCCACCGCGACGCCCATTTCCGCGTCTATGCCGAAAGCGTCCGCAACCTCGGCACGCCGGTCTTTCCCCAGGCGCTGTTCGAGGCCGCGCTCGACGAATTCGGCGAGGATGCGGACATCCTCATCGTCTGGCAGGCGGGCCGGCCGCTCGCCGCCATGCTCAGCTTCCATTTCAAGGGCGTCTGCCAGCCTTATTGGGGCGGCGGCACCCGCGAGGCGCGCGGCCGGCACGCCAACGACCTTGCCTATTTCGAGGTGATGCGCCGGGCGATCGCGCGCGGCTGCACCCGCGCCGATTTCGGCCGCTCGAAGGTCGGCACCGGGCCCTGGCTGCGCAAGAAGAATTGGGATTTCGAGGAGACGCCGCTCGTCTACGCCGTCCGCGGCGCGGCGCGCGAGGTCAATCCGCTCGACCCCAAATACCGCTTTCGGGTCGCGGCCTGGCAGAAGATGCCGCTGTTCCTCGCCAACCGCCTCGGCCCGCTGATCGCGCGAGGGCTCGGATGAAGGACATCCTCTTCCTCGCCCACCGCATCCCCTATCCACCGGACCGGGGCGATAAGATCCGCTCGTGGCACCTGCTCCGGCACCTCGCCTCGCTGACCAGGGTCCATCTCGCCTGCTTCGCGGACGATGAGGCCGACGCGTCCCATCTCGCCGCTCTGCGCGAAGCGCTCGCTGGCCGTCTCGGCGAGGCGCATGTCGAGGTGCGCAGCCGCGGCAAGGTCGCCGCCGGCGCGATCGCGCTCGTCGAACGTCGGCCGATCTCGCTCAGCCTGTTCGACAGCCCGAAGCTGCGCGCCTTCGTCGAGCGAAAGCTCGCCGACGATGCGGTCGGGACGGTGTTCGCCTTCTCCGGCCAGATGGCGCAGTTCGTGCCCGCAGGCGCGCGCCAGCGCTTCGTCATGGATTTCGGCGACGTCGATTCGGCCAAGTTCGCCCAATATGCCGCCGACGGCGCCGGGCCGATGCGCTGGGTCAACCGCCGCGAGGGCGAAAAGCTCTTCGCCTTCGAGCGCGCCACCGCGGACCGCGCCGATCTCTGCCTGTTCGTCAGCGAGGCCGAGGCGGCGCTGTTTCGCGGCCGCACCGGGCTCGCCAACATCCGCGCCCTTTCGAACGGCATCGACGTCGATTTCTTCGATCCCGAGGCCGATTTTCCGCGGCTCGGGAAAGGGGAGGGGCCGCTGCTCCTGTTCACCGGGCAAATGGACTATCCGCCCAATTTCGAGGCGGTGGCCTGGTTCGCCCGCGAGGTGTTGCCGCTGGTCCCGGCGGCGCGCTTCGCGATCGCCGGTCGCAACCCGCCGCCCTCGGTCCGCGCGCTGGCGAGCGAGCGGGTGACCGTCACCGGCGCCGTCGCCGACATGCGCTCCTGGCTCGCCGCCGCCGACGTCGTCGTCGCGCCCCTGAAGCTCGCCCGCGGCATCCAGAACAAGGTGCTCGAGGCGATGGCGATGGCGAAGCCGGTCGTCGCCTCGCCCGCCGCCTTCGAAGGGATCGAGGCCGAGCCGGGCCGCGATCTCCTCCTCGCCGAGGACGCGGCAGCCACGGCGGCCGCGATCGACCGCCTGCTGAAGGCGCCCGGGACGATCGGCGCCGCCGCCCGCCGCCAGATGCAGCGGCGCTACCGCTGGGACGCCCGCCTCGCCCCGCTCGCCGGGATGGTCGACCCCTCCATCAAAAGGGAAGCGGCATGAGCACGCTCGCCATCGAGGCGGGCATGGCCGGCGCCGTCTCGGGCTGGCGCAGGCATCTCGCCGGGCTTGCGCTCGCCTGCGGCCTGATCGTCGCTTTGTTCGTGCGCGACGCGATCGACGTCGCCGCGATCTGGTGGAACAGCTCGACCTTCAACCACTGCCTGCTGATTCCGCCGATCATCGGCTGGCTGGTCTGGCAGCGGCTGCCGCAGCTCAGGCAGCTCACCCCCGCCGCCTGGTGGCCCGGCCTCATCCTCGTCGGCGCCGGCGCGCTGGGCTGGCTGATGGGCGAGGCGAGCGGGGTCGATCTCGCGCGCCATTTCGGCCTCTTCCTGATGCTCCAGGGCGCGGTTATCGCCTGCCTCGGCAAGGCGGTCGCGCGCGGCCTCGCTTTCCCGCTCGCTTATGCCCTGTTCCTGGTGCCGGCGGGCGAGGAGATCGTGCCCGTCATGCAGACCGTCACTGCCCGGATCGCCGCCGCCCTGCTGGCGCTGACCGGCGTGCCGGCGCATCTCGAAGGCATCTTCATCACCACTCCGACCGGCTATTTCGAGGTCGCCGAGGCCTGCGCGGGGGTCAAGTTCCTGATCGCGATGGCCGCGTTCGGGGCGCTGGTCGCCAATGTCTGCTACCGATCCTGGCGCCGCCGCGCCGCTTTCCTGGCGGTGGCGCTGATCATTCCCGTGTTCGCCAACGGGGTGCGCGCCTGGGGGACGATCTACATCGCCCACCTGACCAGCATCGACTTCGCCGCCGGCTTCGATCATGTCGTCTACGGCTTCATTTTCTTCGCCATCGTCATCGCGCTGATCCTTGCGATCGGCTGGCGCTTCTTCGACCGCGGCGCCGACGATCCCTGGTTCGATCCCGAAGCGCTCCAGCCCGAACCGCCGCGCGGCGCGCCGCTCAACCTGGTGATCGCGGCCGCGATCGGCCTCGCGGTCCTGCCGCCGGCCTGGTCGTCCGCGGTCGCCGCCGCCGGCATCCGCCCGCTTCCGGCTGCGGCCAGCCTGCCCGAGGTGCGGGGATGGCAACGCGTGCCGCGCGGCAGCGGCATCCCCTGGCAGCCCCATTATGCCGGCGCCGGCCGCGTCACGCTCGCCCACTACCGCGACGCGCGCGGGCGCACGATCGATCTCGCCATCGCCGTTTACGTCCGCCAGAGCGAGGGCCGCGAGCTGGTCGGCTTCGGCCAGGGCGCCGCCGCGCCGGAAGGCCGCTGGGCCTGGACCGCCGACGCGGCGCCGCCGCCGGACGGGCGCGCGGAACGGATCGCCTCACATGGCTTGGAACGGCAGGTGGTCAGCTTCTACCGTGTCGGCGACATCGTCACCGGCAGCGGGGTAGGGGTGAAATTGGAGACATTGAAGGTGCGGCTGCTCGGCGGCCCGCAGCGCGCGGTCGCGGTCCTGGTCTCGAGCGAGTCGCGGCCGGCGATCGACGATTTCCTCGTCGCGCTCGGCCCGATCGCCCCGCTCGCCGACCGCGCCGCCGGGCTCGACTGATATGTGCGGCATCGCCGGCATCTTCCACCCCGACGTCCCCAAGCCGGTCGATCCGGCGAGGGTTCAGGCGATGACCGATGTCCTCGCCCATCGCGGCCCCGACGGCAGCGGCATCTGGACCGCGCCCGGCGTCGGTTTCGGCCATCGCCGCCTCGCCATCATCGACCTCTCCGACGCCGCGGCGCAGCCGATGTCGACCCCGGACGGGCGCCAGACCGTCATGTTCAACGGCGAGATCTACAATTTCCGCGAGGTGCGGGCGGAGCTCGAAGCCAAGGGCCACCGCTTCCGCACCGAGAGCGATACCGAGGTGATCCTCGCCGCCTGGCGGCAATGGGGGGCGGACGGCCTCAAGCGCCTCAACGGCATGTTCGCCATCGCCCTTTACGACGCCGCCGAGGATGCGCTGTTCCTCGCCCGCGACCGGCTCGGGGTGAAGCCGCTCTTCTACGTCGAGCTCGCCGACGGAGCCCTCATCTTCGCCTCCGAATTGAAGGGCCTGCTCGCCAACCCGCTGCTGCGCCGCGCCCCCAATGCCCAGGCGATCGAGGACTTCCTCGCCTACGGCTACGTTCCCGACGACGCGTCGATCGTCGAGGGGGTGAAGAAGCTCGCTGCCGGCCATTATCTCCACATCCGCCGCGGTCGCCCGGTGCCGCGCCCGGTGCAGTGGTGGGACGCCGATTTCTCCAATCCCGTGCGCAAGCCGGTCAAGGCGCTCGAGGAGGAGATGGTCGAGCGCCTCGGCGCCGCGGTCCGCTCGCGCATGGTCGCCGACGTGCCGCTGGGCGCCTTCCTTTCCGGGGGCGTCGACAGCTCGGCGGTGGTCGCCTTCATGGCGGAGGCGAGCCGGGGCGCGGTCGAGACCTGCTCGATCGGCTTCGACGTGCCCGACCATGACGAGACTCGCTACGCCGACATGGTCGCCCGATTGTTCGCCACGAACCACCGCAGCCGCATCGTCGCCGCTGAGGATTTCGGCCTGATCGACACGCTTGCGGAGGCATTCGACGAACCCTTCGCCGACGCCTCGGCGCTCGCCACCTACCGGGTCTCGGAACTCGCGCGTGAGAAGGTCAAGGTCTCGCTCTCGGGCGACGGCGCCGACGAAGCGTTCGGCGGCTACCGCCGCCACCGCATGTTCATGGCCGAGGAGCGCGCCCGCGCGCTGCTGCCGGGCCCGCTCGCCCGCGCCGCCGGCGCGCTCGGCACCGTCTATCCCAAGCTCGACTGGGCGCCGCAATTCCTGCGCGCCAAAACCACGCTGCAGGCGCTGGGGCAGGGCAGCGGCCTCGCTTATGCCCTGGCCGTCGGCGTCACCCCGCCGGCGATCCGCCGCCGGATCTTCACCGCCCCGCTCCACGGCCATGTCGCCGAAGCGCGCTACGTCCGGGCGATGGCCGAGGCGCCGGCGCGCGACCCGCTCTCCCGCGCCCAATATGCCGATCTCAAGATCTGGCTGCCGGGCGACATCCTCACCAAGGTCGACCGCGCCTCGATGGCGGTGAGCCTGGAGGCGCGCGAACCTTTGCTCGACCACCGCCTCGTCGAATTCGCCGCCCGCCTGCCGGCGAACATGCGGCTGCGGGGCGGCACCGGCAAATGGCTGATGAAGCGCGCGCTTTCATCGCGCCTCCCCGCCGAGATCCTGCACCGCCGCAAGATGGGCTTCGTCACCCCGGTCTCGGCCTGGTTCCGCGGCCCGCTCGCGGCGGAGGCGGCGGCGATCGCGCGCAGCGCCGCGCTCGCCGAGACCGGCTGGTTCGACGCCGAGGCGATCGCCGGCATCGCCGAGGCCCACAAGAGCGGCCGCGCCGACCATGGCCGCCTGCTCTGGCAGTTGCTGATGCTGGAGAAGTCGCTCCGCCGGCTGTTCGGCTTCGGCGCGGTCAGCGTGGATAGAGCGCCTCGGCGAAATAGAGGCCGTCGGGCGGCGCGTTGAAGCCCAAGGCGGCGCGGTCCTTCGCCTCGAGCGCCGCCTTCAGATCTGCTTTGGTCCATTTGCCGCGCCCGACCAGCTCGAGGCAGCCGACCATCGAGCGCACCTGGTGGTGGAGGAAGGAGCGCGCCGCCGCCTCGATCTCGATCGTCTCGCCGAACCGCCTTACGGTCAGCCGGTCGAGCGTCTTGACCGGGCTCTCCGCCTGGCAATGGGCCGAACGGAAGGTCGTGAAATCGTGATGACCGACAAGGACTTGCGCGGCCTTGTTCATCTCGTCCGCATAGAGCACGACCGGCACCCGCCAGGCCCGGCCCGCCTCGAGCGCCAGCGGCGCCCGCCGGTTGACGATCCGGTAGAGGTAGCGCCGGCCGATGCAGGAGAAGCGCGCATGAAAGTCGTCGTCCGCCTCCTGCGCCCCGAGGATCGCGACCGGCAGCGGCCGCAATTTGGCATTGATCCCGTCGGCCAGGCGATGAGGCGTGATCGCGCGTTCGATGTCGACATGCGCGGTCATCGCCAGCGCGTGCACGCCCGCGTCGGTCCGCCCCGCGGCGTGGAGGGTGACCTCCTCATGGGTGATCGCCCCGATCGCCTCCTCGATCGCCTGCTGGACCGACGGGCCGTGCGCCTGCCGCTGCCAGCCCATGAACGGCCGGCCGTCATATTCCACAATGAGCCGAAACCGGGTCACGCCAATTTCGCACCCGCGGGGATCGCAAAGCCGCGCAGCAATTCGGCCGGCATCATCGCTTCGCGTCCGGCCCGCCGAACCAGGCTCGGCACGATCGAACCTTCGGCGCAGGCGATCGCGAGGCCGTGATCGAGCACGGTTCCCGGCGCTCCGCTCAGTTGCGAAATCTCGGCGGCAAGCACTTTGATTCGCTCGCCTTCATGTTCGAAGAATGCGCCCGGCGCGGGGTTGAAGGCGCGAATTTGCCGCTCCACCTCGGCGGCGCTCCTGGCGAAGTCGAGCCTGGCCTCCTCCTTGGCGATCTTGGGCGCATAGGTCGCCCGCTCGTCGCGCTGCGGCATGCGGCCGACATCGGGAAGCAGGCCCAGCACCCGCACCATCGCGGTGGCGCCGAGCCGCGCCAGTTCCTCGCTGAGCTCGCCGGCGGTCTTGCGGCCCACTTCGGCCGGCAGCACCGCCAGCATCGGCCCGGTGTCGAGCCCGCGCTCCATCTGCATGATGGTGACGCCGGTGATCGCGTCGCCGGCGAGGATCGCGCGCTGGACCGGCGCCGCGCCGCGCCATCGCGGCAGCAGCGAAGCGTGGACGTTGAGGCAGCCGTAGCGGGGCGCGGCGAGGATCGGCTCGGGCAGGATCAGCCCGTAAGCCGCCACCACCGCGGCATCGAGCGCCAGGCCTGCGAACGCCGCCTGCGCCTCCGCGCTTTTGAGCGACGCCGGCGTCCTGACCTCGACGCCGGCCGCTTCCGCGCGCTGCTGGACGGGGGAGGGGCTTAGCCCCTTGCCCCGCCCCGCCGGCCGCGGCGGCTGGGCATAGACCGCGGCGACCTCGTGCCCCGCGGCGAGGAGGGCGTCCAATGTCGGCACGGCGAAATCCGGCGTTCCCATGAAGGCGATGCGCATGGCTCTGCTCTAACTGATGCTTGCCCGCCTTCACCACCCTCCATATGCCGTTGCAATGGCCTCTTCCGAGATCGAAGCGCTGACCCAGGCGCTGGCGCGGCTTCCCGGCCTCGGCCCGCGCTCGGCGCGGCGCGCCGTTCTCCACCTGATGAAGAAACGTGAGACGTCGCTGATGCCGCTGCTGCGCGCGCTGACCCAGGTCAGCGAGACCCTCTCGGTCTGCGCGATCTGCGGCAATGTCGACACGATCGATCCCTGCACGATCTGCGCCGACGCCCGCCGCGATGCGCGCCTGCTCTGCGTCGTCGAGGAGGTGTCGGACCTGTGGGCGCTCGACCGTTCGCGGCTGTTCCCGGGCCGCTTTCACGTCCTCGGCGGCCGCCTCTCGGCGCTCGAGGGGGTCCGCCCCGAGGATCTCGGCATCGACAAGCTGGTGGCGCGCGTCGCCGCCGGCGGCATCGACGAGGTCGTGCTGGCGATGAACGCCACGCTCGAAGGCCAGACCACCGCCCATTATCTCGCCGAGCGGCTCGAGCGCTTCCCGATCCGCCTCACCCAGCTCGCCCACGGCCTGCCGGTCGGCGGCGAGCTCGACTATCTCGACGAGGGGACGCTCGCGCAGGCGCTGCGCGCGAGAAGGCCCGTTTCCTGATCCTCCCCGGGACGGGGAGGGGGACCGCGACGCGAAGCGTCGTGGTGGAGGGGGCCGGGAGCGAGTCGCTGAGCCCCCTCCACCAGCCTGCGGCTGGTCCCCCTCCCCGTCCCGGGGAGGATTGAAGACTCGTCGCATTGCCCCTATTTTTCGGCCATGGCTTTGCTTCCCATCGTCGAGGTTCCGGACCTCCGGCTGAAACAGATTTCCGCGCCCGTGGCGGAGGTCGACGACGAGATTCGCGCGCTGATCGCGGACATGTTCGAGACGATGTACGCGGCGCCGGGCATCGGCCTCGCCGCGGTCCAGGTCGGCGTGCCCAAGCGGCTGCTGGTGATCGATCTCCAGGAGCCCGAGGAGGAGGAGGGCGAGCCGGTCCGCGATCCGCGCGTCTTCATCAACCCCGAGATCCTCACCCATTCCGACCAGCAGGTCCCCTATACGGAGGGCTGCCTCTCGGTTCCCGACCAATATGCCGAGGTCGACCGCCCCGACCGCATCCGCGCCCGCTGGCTCGACGAAACGGGCGCCGCGCACGAGGAGGACATCGACGGCCTGCTCGCCGTTTGCCTCCAGCACGAGATGGACCATCTCGAAGGCATCCTATTCATCGACCACCTCTCCCGCCTCAAGCGCGAGATGATCCTCAGGAAGATCGCCAAGGCCCGCAAGCAGGCGGCTTAGACCTCCGCTCCCCGTTTCGTCATTCCCGCGAAAGCGGGGGTCCAGCTTCCTTGTCGAGGAAAAGCTGGACCCCCGCTTTCGCGGGAGTGACGATTGTGGTTGAGCAAGACTCGCCGCTGCTTTAGGTTCGCTCTTCGTTCCGCAATGGAAGAGTGATGGATCCACTGGTTCTATTGGTTGCCGCCGCACTGATCGCCGCCGGGATCGGTCTCGGCTGGTTTCTCGGTGGCCGTGCTGCCGCAAGCCTTGCCGAAGAGCGTGGTGAAGCGGCGAAGCTGCTCCGCCTGCAGCTGACCGCGCTGGAAGGCGAACGCGACGAGGCGAACCGGCTCCGCGAAGAAGCGCAGCGGGAGCTCGCCGGCATCAACGCCGCGCGCGTGGAGCGCGAGGCCGCCATGCAGGAACAGATCAAGGCCCTGATCGAGGCGAAGGACGCGCTTTCCGCCCAGTTCAGCAAGATCGGCCAGGAAATCCTGAACGCAGCCCAACAGAAGTTTCTGGACGGGGCGAATGAGCGGCTGGTTCAACAGGGCAAGGACAGCCAAACCCGCCTGAGCGAACTGCTGCGGCCGGTGAGTGACACCCTGAAGCGCTACGAGGAGAATCTGAAGCGGGTCGAGAATGATCGGATGGGCAGCTACGGTGAGCTGAAGGCGGCAGTCGCCCAGCTAACCCAGGGCAACGAGAGTGTCCGCAAGGAAACACAGCGCCTCGCCAACGTGATGCGATCAAGCCCCAAGGCCCGTGGCCGTTGGGGCGAGGAGCAGCTGCGCACCATCCTCGAATCCGCCGGCCTTGCCGAAAACATCGACTTCTCTTTGCAGGGCACGGTGAGCGATGGCGAGCGCCAGATTCGGCCCGACTGCGTGATCAATCTGCCCGGCGGACGGTGCATAGTCGTCGACGTCAAATGTCCGTTGGTCCATTTCGAGCAGGCGTTCGACGAGGAGGACGAGGCGGTTCGCGCCGATCTGCTTGCCCAGCACGCTGCATCGATGAAGGCCTATGCCACCGATCTCGGTCGCAAGGGCTATTGGCGACAATTCGATCTATCTCCCGATTTCGTCATAATGTTCATTCCCGGCGAGCACTTTCTCTCGGCCGCCGCTGAGCGGGCTCCCGAGCTGATCGAAAGCGCTTATCGCCAAGGCGTCATTATCGCCTCGACGATCAATATGCTCGCGCTCGCCAAGGTCATGGCCGGGATGTGGCGCCAGGAGGCGCTGGCGGCTCAAGCGGCTGAAATTGCACAATTGGGCAAGGAGCTTCATGCGCGGCTACAGGTCATGGGCAGCCACGTTTTCGACCTTGGCCGGAACTTGAGGTTGGCGACTGAATCCTACAACGACTTCGTCGGCAGCCTCGACCGCAACGTGCTGACCCAGGCCAAACGATTCGAAACGCTCAAGGTGGCGGAGGGAAACAAGCTGATCAAAGATCCGCCCGTGATCGATTTTACTCCGCGGGCCACGACCAAGCTGATCGACAATGCTCCGCCGGATGAAGCCGTCGATCCCTAGGGCAGCCGCCGCAGCCGGATCGTGCCGCCATTGCCGGTCAGGACCAAAGTCTCGCCGTCCGGATAGGCGAACCGGACGGGGCCGGCCAGCAGCGCGAGCACGCGCCGCTCGTGGCGCATGCGCGGCTCGGGGCAGGCCATGCGGGTCGCGACGATCGGCCCCGGCGTCAGCGTCCGGATCGCTTCGCGATAGGGGCCGGAGAAATGGTTGCAGCCGGCCTGGCCGAGGATCCGGCCCTCGCTGAACTGAAGAGTGTAATCCTCGGCGGCCGGCACCGCTTCGCCGTCGTTCGCGGCGATGCCCCAGGCGGTGTCGGCGAGGCTGGCGGGCGCAAGCGTCGCGCCGCCGCAGCCTTCGAGCCCGGGTCCGGCCCGGCGCCCGAGCCAGACGCGGACACTGTCGGCCTGATAGCGGTCGCTCATCCCGTCATTGCATTCGCCGTGGCGGATTTCGACGGTGAGCCGCTGCGCCCGGTAGACGCGCCCGCCGCGGATCGCGCGCGGCCGCGCCGTCGCGACGATCCGCGAATCGTCGGGCGATTCGAAGACGATCCGGTTGCCGGTGATGGTGACGCCCCAGAACGGCTCGGTGCCGTGGCCGTGATAGGGCGCCGCGGCTAGCAGCAAGGCAAGCAGCGCGCTCATCGCCGCCGCCACTGGTTGACGACTTCATAGGCCATCACCGCCGCCGCCACCGCCGCGTTGAGGCTGTCGGCCTTGCCCAGCATCGGCATCTTCACCAGCATGTCGCACTCCCGCTCATAGGCTTCCGGCAGCCCGGCCTGCTCGTTGCCGACCAGGACGAAGGCGGGCTTCCGGTAGCGCGGCGCCTGATAGTCCTCGGTGGCGTTGAGGCTGGTGCCGATCAGTTGGCCCGGCCCCGAACGCAGCCAGGGCACGAACGCCTCCCAGCGCGCCGCCGCGATTCGCTGAGTGAACAAGGCCCCCATCGAGGCGCGCACCGCCTCGGCGGAAAAGGGGTCGGCGCAGTCGTCGATCAGGATCAGCCCGCCGGCGCCGACCGCGTCGCCGGTGCGCAGGATCGTGCCGAGATTGCCCGGGTCGCGCAGCGCCTGGGCGACGATCCAGAGCGGCGCCGCGCTGCGATCGATGCCGGCAAGGCTGGTGTCGAACGCCCGGTAGACGCCGAGCGCCGCCTGCGGGTTTTCCTTGCCCGAGATCTTGTGGAGGATGTCGCCGCTGGTTTCGATCGCGTCGCCGCCGGCGGCCTCGGTCTCCTCGATCAGCGCCTGCAGCAAAGGGTGCGAGGCATCGCTGAAGAACAGCTGCTCGGGCAGCACGCCCGCCGCGCGCGCCTCGGTCAGGATGCGGAGGCCCTCGGCGAGAAACAGCCCCTCGGCGCGCCGGTTCTTCTTGTCGCGAAGGCTGCGCGCCTGCTTGACGAGGGGATTGGAGAAGGCGGTGATCTGCCGCGGCATCACTCGGCCTCGTTGAACAGCGCCTCGACCAGCGCGCTGAGTTGCTCGACCGCCCGCTCGGCGCCGAGGCCGGTGGCGCTGATCGTGATCGTGTCGCCCATTGCCGCGCCCAGCATCATCAGCCCCATGATCGAGGTGCCGCAGACGATGGTGCCGTCCTTCTCGACCTCGATCTGGGCGTCGATCTGCGACGCGAGGGTGACGAACTTGGCGCTGGCGCGGGCGTGGAGGCCGCGCTTGTTCCGGACCTCCACGGTGCGGCTGTGCATCGTCAGGCGGCCGCCTCGCCCAGGATTTCCGACGCGACGGAGATATATTTGCGGCCCGCCTCGCGCGCGGCGGCGACGGCGGCGCGGACGTCCATCGTCTTGCGCGCGCCTTCGAGGCGAATCAGCATCGGCAGGTTGACCCCGGCGATCACCTCGATCTTGTCCGACTTCATCAGGCTGATGGCGAGGTTGGACGGGGTGCCGCCGAACAGGTCGGTCAGGATGATCACGCCGGTGCCGTCATCGACCTTGGCGATCGCCTTGGCGATGTCCTTGCGGCGCGCCTCCATATCGTCGTCGGCGCCGATGCAGATCGCGGCGATCCGCTCCTGCGGCCCGACGACATGCTCCATCGCGACGATGAATTCGGCCGCGAGCCGGCCATGGGTGACCAATACAAGTCCGATCATTCATTCACCTTGAGCGCCGTCCGCCTCGTTCTTTCCTGACTTCTCTGCCCCTGCGGATCGCTCGATGCCGTCGCGAGGCGGCGTGGCGAGGTCGCGATGGTCGAGACTGGGCGAAAAACCCGCCATGCGCAACCGTGCCGCGACTCGCTCCGCGACATGGACCGAGCGGTGGCGCCCGCCCGTACAGCCGAATGCGATCGAGACATAGGATTTTCCTTCGGCCCGGTAGCGGGGCAGGAGGGTGAGCAGCAGGTCCTCGATCCTGGCCATCGCCTCCTCATAGGCCTCGTCGCCGGCGATGTGCGCGCCGACCGCTTCATCGAGCCCGGTCAGGTCGCGCAGATCCTCCTGCCAGTGCGGGTTCCTGAGGAAGCGCATGTCGAGGACGAGGTCGGCGTTGCGCGGGATGCCGCGGGCGAAGCCGAACGACATGATCGAGAGCGTCGGCGACTCGCCGCCGGTGGCGAAGCGGTCGCGAATCTGCTGCTGGAGGGCGGGCACGTCGCTGTCGGTGGTGTCGATGACATGGTCGGCCCAGCGCTTCAGCGGCGCGGTCAGCTCGCGTTCCTCGGCGATGCCGTCGATCGCCGGGCGGTCGGGCGCGAGCGGGTGGCGCCGCCTTGTCTCGGAATAGCGGCGGAGCAGCTCGGGGCCCATGCAGTCGAGATAAAGCGTCTCGACCGAGCGGCGCTTGCGCTCGCCGACCGCCTTGATCTGCTGGACGAGGCGCTCGGCGTCGAAGCCGCGGGTGCGGCTGTCGAGGCCGAGGGCGAGCGGCCGGCCACGCTCGGCGCCGACCGAGGGCGGCGTCGCCAGCAACGGCTCGAGCAGCGACAGCGGCAGATTGTCGACCGTCTCCCAGCCGAGGTCCTCGAGCGTCTTCAGCACCGTCGACTTGCCGGCGCCGGACAGGCCGGTGACGAGGAGGATGCGCTGCGGATCGCGCGACACGGCCATCAGCCGGCCAGCCCGAACAGCTTGAGCGCGGCCTCGACCTTGAGCGGCGCGGACGCCTCGAGGCCGGCGAGCCGGAGCACCGGGATCGCCACGCCCGCGACGAGCCGGGTCTCGCCGGGCTCGGGCTGGCGCTCGGGCCGCTCGTCGAGATCGACGAGCAGGGCGACCGGGACGTCCTGCGCGGTTTCGAGCTCGACGATGCCGACGCCGCGCAGCTCGATCTTGCCGATGATCGTCGCCGGCGCGGCGGCCAGCGCGACGCCCTTGACCCGGCGCACGATCGTGTAATCGTCGCTGATCAGCAGGGCGCCGCGGTCGACCAGGCGGAACGCGAGGTCGGACTTGCCCATGCCCGGCCGGCCGCCGATCAGCACCCCGCGGCCGTCGATCGCGACGCTGCTGGCATGGACCGTCTCCGACGAGAGCAAGCGGCGAGTCATGGCGCCGCCACCGGGAAGCGGACGACGAAGCGGGCGCCGCTGCGGCCATCGGTCCTGTCTTCGATCTCGATCGTGCCGCCATGGCCGTCGACGATCGCCCGGGCGATGGCGAGGCCGAGGCCGGAATGGCGGCCGAAATCCTCTTCGGGCCGGATCGAATGGAAGCGGTTGAAGATCGCCTCGCGGGCCTCGCCCGGCACGCCCGGCCCCTCGTCCTCGATGCTGACCAGCACTTCGTCGCCGACCGCCGCCGCCCGAACCTCGACCACCCCGCCCGGCGGCGAGAAGGAAATGGCGTTGTCGACGAGATTGTCGATCAACCGGGCGAGCCGCGATTCGGCGCCCATCACCGTCGCCGTCCCCACCCGCGGCCGGGCGAAGGCGACGACCACGCTTTTGCCGCCGCGCCCCTCCCAGAGCGGCAGCATCGCCTCGATCACCCGCCCCAGATCGACCGGCTCGAACCGCGCCCGCGACAGCTCCGCGTCGAGCCGCGCGGCTTCGGCGATGTCCACCACCAGCCGGTCCAGCCGGCGCACGTCCTGGCGGACCACGTCGAGCAGCCGGGCGCGGACCGCCGGGTCCTCGACCCGCTCGAGCGTGTCGACCGCGGAGCGCAGCGAGGCGAGCGGGTTCTTGAGCTCGTGGGTGACGTCGGCGGCGAAGGCGTCGGTCGCGTCGATCCGCTGCCTGAGGCTCTGGGTCATGTCGGCCAGCGCCCGGGCGAGCTGGCCGATTTCGTCGCGCCGGCGGGGCAGGACCGGGACGTCGACCTCGCGGTCCCGGCCGAGCCGGACCCGGTGCGCCGCGTGCGCCAGCCGGCGCAACGGGGCGGCGATCGTCCGCGCCAGGAAGCGCGACAGCAGGATCGACACGATCAGGGTCGCGGCCAGGATCAGCAGCAGCGAGCCGCGCTCCATCCGGACGACATGGCGCACGTCGCGGGCGTTGACGGTGAGCAGCAGCACGCCACCCTCGGGCCCCTCGATCCGCCGCGCGCCGCTGACATAGGGGGTGCCGTCCGGCGCGCGCCGCAGCATGATCGTCGGCCCGCCGGTCCGCAGCGCGGTCACCGCCTCGGGCCAGGCCTCGAGCCGGTCCCGCGCCGGCGGCGCGAACAGGGGCGGCCGCGCCCGGCCGACGATCGCGTCGAAGCCGTTGTCGAGCCAGCGCGCGACCTCGCGATACCAGGGCTCGACCGTCGGGTCGCGCAGCTCGTAGGTCGGCGGCACCCCGGCCCAGCTGTCCGCCTCGCGGTCGCCCTCGCGACCGTAGACCCTGAGCCGCGAGCGCGAATCCCGTCCCAGACGGATCAGGATCGGCTGGCGGGCGGCCTCCGGGATCGCCGGGAGCATGTGGGCGATCATCACCGTCTCCGACTGCGCCTGATCGAGCCGGGCCTGGGTCAATCGGGTGCGGAAGCTGTCGAGGTAGAAGATGCCGCCGGCGAGGATCGCGACCGCGAAGATGTTGACCGCGAGGATCCGGTGGCGGAGCGAAATCCGCCGCGTCCAGCCGAAGCCGTGCTCCTCATTCTTCGCCAAAGCGGTACCCGACCCCATAGAGCGTCTCGATCGCGCCGAACTCGCCGTCGACCGCGCGGAACTTGCGGCGCATGCGCTTGATATGGCTGTCGATGGTGCGGTCGTCGACATAGATGTCGTCCTGATAGGCGACGTCCATCAGCTGGTTGCGCGACTTGACCACGCCGGGCCGCTGCGCGAGCGCCTCGAGGATCAGGAATTCGGTGACGGTCAGGGTGACCTCCCCGCCGTCCCAGCTCACCCGGTGCCGCGCCGGGTCCATGACGAGCCTGCCGCGGGCGATCTCCGCCGCTTCGGGCGCGTCGTCCGGGCTGGGCGGCCGGGCGCGCATCTCGGTCCGCCGCAGCACCGCGCGGATGCGGGCCAGGAGGAGTCTCTGGGAGAAGGGTTTTGCGATATAGTCGTCGGCGCCCATGGCGAGGCCGAGCGCCTCGTCGAGCTCCTCGTCCTTCGAGGTCAGGAAGATAACCGGGAAATCGCTCTTCTCGCGCAGCCGGCGGAGCAGCTCCATGCCGTCCATCCGCGGCATCTTGATGTCGAGCACGGCCAAATCGGGCGGGTTTTCGACCAGCGCCTTCAGCGCCGCCTCGCCGTCCGAATAGAGGCGGGTGATGAAACCCTCCGACTGGAGGGTCACCGACAGCGACGTCAGGATGTTGCGGTCGTCGTCGACCAGGGCGATCGTAATCGACATCCCGCGGGCTTTAGCCAAGGGCGCCTCACCGCGCCACCCTTTGACGCAAGGCCGCCGCTCGGATAAGGGCGCGCCAACCACCCATATCCCAGGGGAATCACGTGGCCAACAAGGTCCCGGCCTTCGACTTGCACCATCAGGGCATCGACACGCCCGCGAAACTGCACTGGAATCTCGGCGCCGCCGCGCTGGTCGAGCATGCCGTGCGCAATGATGAGGGCCTGCTCGCCAGGGACGGGCCGCTGGTGGTCAGGACCGGCAAGCACACCGGCCGCAGCGCCAACGACAAGTTCATCGTCCGCGACGCCGGGACCGAGGCGACGATCTGGTGGGACAACAACAAGTCGATCAGCCCCGAATATTTCGCCGCGCTGAAGGCCGATTTCCTCGCCGCGCTGGCGGAGAAGGAGACCCTCTACGCCCAGGACCTCTACGGCGGCTCGCAGAGCGAGCATCGCGTCCGCGTCCGCGTGATCACCGAGCTCGCCTGGCACAGCCAGTTCATCCGCACCCTGCTGGTCCGCCCGGCCGCCGACGAGCTCGCCGGGTTCGAGCCCGAGTTCACGATGATCGACCTGCCGAGCTTCCAGGCCGACCCCGCCCGCCACGGCACCCGCTCGGAGACGGTGATCGCGGTCAATTTGACCGAGAAGCTGATCCTGATCGGCGGCACCGCTTATGCGGGCGAGATGAAGAAGTCGGTGTTCGGCATCCTCAACTATCTGCTTCCGCCGGCGGGCGTGATGCCGATGCACTGCTCGGCCAATATCGGCCCCAAGGGCGACACCGCCGTCTTCTTCGGCCTCTCCGGCACCGGCAAGACGACGCTCTCGGCCGATGCCGCCCGCACCCTGATCGGCGACGACGAGCATGGCTGGTCCGATACCGCGGTGTTCAACTTCGAGGGCGGCTGCTACGCCAAGATGATTCGGCTCTCGCCCGAGGCCGAGCCGGAGATCTACGCGACCACGCGGCGCTTCGGCACCTTGCTCGAGAATGTCGTGATCGACGAGGACACGCGCGAGCTCGACCTCGACGATGCCAGCCTCGCCGAGAATAGCCGCGGCGCCTATCCGATCGACTTCATCCCCAATTGCTCGGCCGAGAATATGGGGCCGGTGCCGAAGAATGTGATCTTCCTCGCCGCCGACGCCTTCGGGGTCCTCCCGCCGATCGCCCGGCTGACCCCGGAGCAGGCGATGTACCATTTCCTCTCCGGCTACACCGCCAAGGTCGCCGGCACCGAGATCGGCGTCACCGAGCCCGAGGCGACCTTCTCGACCTGCTTCGGCGCGCCGTTCATGCCGCGCTTCCCCTGGGTCTACGGCAACCTTTTGAAGGAGCGCATCGCCAAAGGCGGCGTCGCCTGCTGGCTGGTCAACACCGGCTGGACCGGCGGCAAATATGGAATCGGCAGCCGGATGCCGATCAAGGCGACGCGGGCGCTCCTGAACGCCGCGCTCGACGGCTCGCTGGCGCATGTCGAATTCCGCACCGACCCCAATTTCGGCTTCGCCGTGCCGGTCAGCGTGCCCGGCGTCGATGCCGCGATCCTCGATCCGCGCGGCACCTGGGCCGACAAGGCCGATTACGACGCGACCGCGGCGAAGCTCGTCGGCCTGTTCACCGCCAATTTCGCCAGATTCGCCGATCATGTCGACCAGGCCGTGCGCGACGCCGCGCCGCGCGTCGGCGGCCAACAAGCCCAACAAATCCGGGAGACCGTCATCAACGCGGCCTGACGCCAAGCCACAGACCTTTTCGAAGGAGCGTGCCGGCGAGGTCGGCGCGCTCCTTTTCTTTTATGCTTATGGGGAATGACAATGAGCGATCACGAACCGCGGCTCTGGCCGCACGACGCAGCGATCAGGCGGGTAGGGGAGGGCTTCCTCGCGCGCACCCTGGCCAAGCCCGAATGGACCCACGAGGCGCATATCGGCACGACCTGCTGGCTCATCCTCGAGCGGCCCGACATATTGCCCGAGCGCGACCTGCCGGACCTGATCCGCCGCTACAACGAAAGCGTCGGCGGGGTGAACAGCGACACGGAAGGGTATCACGAGACGATCACCCAGGTGTTCATCCGGACGTTGCGGGGGAGCCTCGCCGGGACGGAGGGGCAGGGGCTCAGCGCGCGGGTCAACGCGGTGCTGCTGGCGCCGGAGGGGCGGCGCGACTGGCCTTTGCGGTTTTATTCGCGCGAGCTGCTGTTCTCGGTGGAGGCGCGGCTGGGGTGGGTGGAGCCGGATTTGGCGGCGCTGCCGTGATTACGCAGCCGGAGGCTGGTGTCCGCTATGGGTCGAAAGCGGTCATTGAGCGGCTGGATAGCGTCATGCGTTGTTCATGTCCGGGGGGCTGTGCTGCGCCTCATCCATAAGACGGGAACATCATGCGAATCATCGCCTTAAGTCTCTGCGCTATCGCATTTGTCGCCAGTCCGGCCCTGGCTGGCGATCCGCCCGCCGGCAACGGCGGGATCAGGACTGAACACCACGCAGCCTTTGGCGACCGCGGCTATCGAGAAGCCGAGGATGTGCTTGCGGCCGTCATCGACATCAGGAGCTCAAAATCGCGCTATCTGAGGCGCGTTTCCGAGGAGGCGCGCCATAGCTTGGGGGGGTACTCGCTCAGTGAGGCCTGTCAGGCAGGCCGTCGCTGCGAATTCCGTCGAGAATTCCCCATCCTGGCCGGTGAAAAGACGATATTGAGGTTGTTCTTCAACGTGCGCGTTGCCGAATTCGGAAGAGCTGCCTGTAACGACGCCCGCCCCAACGATTCCTGTGCTATTTCGGCGTCCGTCCAACTTGCGGGAGATGAAGTCTATCCGCATTGCGTCGGCATCGAGCCAATTCTCCGTGCGGCGGCCCGGCATGGCTGGCGACTTACTCCACCCCCTTCCCCCGACGATTACCCCCCTGATCCACGAATCTCCAGATATAGACGCGCAGACCAGGCCGATCTGCGCCTTGTTATCAGACGATCGAATGACGACAGATGCCTTTACATGGTTCATATCCTGGGGGCAGCGCGGATCGAGGCTCCCGAGCGTAGATGATGCGTGACGTCCGCAACGGGTCGAAAGCAGGCATCGGAAGGCCCGATGACAGGTACGTACCTGTCACCGCAGGGCCCTGCCAAGGGCGCTAGGGCAATCGGCTCTATTTGATGAGCCGACGCATCTCCTCCACTACGTTTCGGACCTTACCCTTAGCTTCGCCAAAAAGATCCAGCGCGATGATCTGTCCGCCTCGCACGTTTTGCTTTGCGCTCCCTGACGCGCGGAAGACGTAAGGACCGACCTCTTCGAAGAAGATCGAGCCCGACACACCGCTCCACGAACCCATCGTCATCCCGGTCGTGAATGAGACGAGGCCAGAGGTTTCGTCGGCGCTGTCCACCTTGTAGTTTAGGGACTGGATGGCTTTGACCGCCAATCGGGTCAGAAGAGGTTTCGTTCCCACGAAGTCTTCGCCCCGCAATGAAATCTTGTCCGGGCCGCTCTGCTGGTCAGCGTTTGCCGCGACGGGTGCGCCGCAGTTTGGGCAGGCAGGAGCGCGGTCCGAAACATCACGACCGCAATCTTCACACTTGATCAGCGCCATGCGTGCCTCCCTTCGCTCTCCTGAAAGGGGGGACACGTACTTTTTCGCGAAAAAGTACGTGTCCCCTCGTCGCCTGCCGGGCATGCCAGAATTATGCGCGAAGCTCTAGGCGGCGTTCCCATCGGTGACCGGCAGCAGCGACTTGAGATAGGCGCTTCGATTCTTCTCGGCCAGCGCCAGTCGCGGCAGCAGCCCAGCGACCGAGCGCAACGTGGAGAACATACCAGACAAGAGCATAATGACGCCGACAAGAAATAACGTGGGCGCGGCTTCATCGGCTGCGACCGTCGCAAAGGAGGCGAGGCCGACGATGTGCAGCGGATTTTCAGTGCCTTGGCGCGTGACATCGATCAAGTCGTCAAAGGAGATGACGAAAACATAGCATAGCAGGAATGCGGCGAAACTCAGGTACCAGGCAAAGCTGGCGTGAAGAAACCGGTCAATCCTCTCCAAGACATTCTGCCTCTCTTTGTTGGAGAGTGCCGACGCGCTAGCGATCAGTTGGTCACTCCGTGGGGCCACTATTGCCCAAACGGCGAGCACGAGAGAAGCAGCTGAAACCGCTACGGCAAGAAGTGCACCGGTCGAGTTTTGCGTGACAATCTGGTCTATGCCGCCGACGGTTGATACGCCAACATGCCGATCAATGGCGAGATAACTCAGGCCGAAATTCAACAGTCCACTGCCGCCGAGCGTCGACGTAGGAACGATCCACTTTCCCATGGCGAATCCCCTTTTTGAGTGTGCAGAGATGCTCGCTCTTACTGCGGCAGTAAATAAGATTACATCTATCAAACATCCTTGCGTTGCGGGACATGCCTTTGCCCCCAGTGATTCCTGGCGGTGGGAAAGCGACGCTCACTGGTCCGGGGCGCAGACGCGGGTCAGGACCGCGCGGAACGGCGCGCCCTCGGGCGGCGTGATCCAGGCGGAGGACAGCGACGGCCCGTCGGTGACCCGTTGGCCGCGGCCGTCGAGGATCGTCTCGTGAACGGCGCGCAGGCGGCCTGCCGCGCAGTCCAGCTCGAGAGCGTGGATGAAGCCGCCCGCCGCCGCGTCGCGGAACATCGTTCTGACCGCGACCGTGCGATACGCGCCCGCCCGGCCGACCGCCCGGGCAGCGATGCTGGTCGTCGCCTCCTCATCCTCGTGCACCGGCAGCCAGGCCGCGCTCGGCGGCCCCGCAATCGCCAACGCCAGCACCGCTCCAAGCATCCTGCTCTCCCGCACGAGACATGATCGAGATAGCGCCGCGCGCCAGCGGGGGAAAGGGGACAGTCACCCGACTGTCCCCGGGACAGTCGGGTGACTGTCCCCTCGGAGCCTGTCCCCTCGGAGCCTTCCAGTTCGAGAGCGTGGATGAAGCCGCCCGCCGCCGCGTCGCGGAACATCGTTCTGACCGCGACCGTGCGATACGCGCCCGCCCGGCCGATCGCCCGGGCAGCGATGCTGGTCGTCGCCTCCAAATCCTCGTGCACCGGCAGCCAGGCCGCGCCCGGCGGCCCCGCCATCGCCAACGCCAGCACCGCTCCAAGCATCCTGCTCTCCCGCACGAGACATGATCGAGATAGCGTCGCGCGGCCGGCGGCCGCAATGGCTTGAACGCGGTTCTCGGTGCCGCCGATTAGGAAATTCTAAGGCCTGGCTTGCTAGAGGCCGCGCGGACGAAGAGGCAGGATCATGAAGCTCAAGCCGATCATCTTCATCGCCATCGCCTTCGGCTTCTATGCCGTCAGCCATTCGCTGGAGCTGCGCGGCGATTTGGCGCCGCTGGCAAAGAGCGGCGTCTCCCCCGAGCGGCTGACCTATCACCTCCTCGCGCTCGCCTTCCTGCTGGCCGCGCTCGGCTTGTTCATTTCCGCCGGACTCAGCGCCTATCGCGCGATACGCGACCTCTAGAGCCGCCTGATCCACGGCTCGGCGCGGTCCTTTTCGAACAATTCGGTCATCGCCCAGACCATCGCGTCGGCGCGGTCGGGGGGAAAGGGGACAGTCACCCGACTGTCCCGGGGACAGTCGGGTGACTGTCCCCTCGGAGCCTTCATGGGTGGAAAGCGGGCGTCGCCTCAAGCTATTCCGAAGCACCTCGAGGGGAGAATCATGGCATGGCGACGCTCGTCTTCGGAATGAACCAGTCGCTGGACGGCTATGTCGACCATATGGCGTTTGCGCCAGGCCCCACGCTCTTCCGCCACTTCATCGAGGAGGCGCGGGGGCAGGCGGGCAGCGTGTACGGTCGCCGAATGTATGAGGTCATGCGTTACTGGGACGACGATCATCCCGAATGGGATGCCGAGGAACAGGCCTTCGCGGCGGCGTGGCGGAACCAGCCGAAATGGGTCGTCTCGCGCTCGCTCAAGTCGGTCGGCCCCAACGCCAGGCTTGTCGGGGAGGATCTCGAGGGCGCGATCCGCGCGCTGAAGGCCGGGCGCGACGGGGAGATCGAGATTGCCGGCCCGGACCTGGCGCAAAGCCTCACCGAACTTGGCCTGATCGATGCGTATCGAATCTACCTGCACCCCGTCGTGCTTGGTCGCGGCAAGCCGTATTTCGCCGGAGCCCGGCCGCCGCTGCGCCTTATGGCTCATGATCGGATTGGCGAGGACGTGATCAGGTTGACGTACGTTCCTGCCTGATCCTGCGGCACGCTAGGGACTGCAGGGATGAGCCAAGGTCCGCTCTGGATCGAAAGCGGGTCGAAAGCAGCCATCGGGACAGTCGGGGGACAGTGAGGTGACTGTCCCGATCGGAGCCACTCATGCTCACAGCCTCCGGATGCGAGGCTCGGCGCGGTCCTTTTCGAACAACTCGGTCATCGCCCAGACCATGGCGTCGGCGCGGTCGGGGCTGCCCGCGCCCTGGTAGCCGGACCAGGTGAGGGCGCAGAGCTGGTCCTCCAGCTCGGGGAAATGGCCGGCGAGGCGGGCGCGGCCAGTTTCGAAACGGAGGGCGATCGGTTCGGCTCTCGCGGCTTTGCTGCGGGTGGCGGCGACGAGGCGGATGGGCAAGTCGGCGTCGACGGCGCGCAGCACGCTGGCGATCATGTCGCCGCCCTGGTTCTTCTCGGCGACCACGCGGCTCGCGCCATATTGCGCGGCCGCCTCGGCGACGCGGCGGGCCCAGGCTTCGGGGGAGAGGCCGTGGGCGGTCAAATCGGCGAGCACCCAGGCGACGCCCTCTTCGTCCCGGCCGCAGACAAGGATCCCGCAGGAATTGCCGCCGGTGGAGGCGGGGGGATCCAGGCCGATGACGATGCGGTGGAGGATGGGACAGTCACTTTCAGAACCGCCGTGCATCCAGTCCGCACTCCGCGCGTGAAAGTGACTGTCCCTTGCCTTCTCCAGCAGGTCGCGGCTCCAGAGCGCGCCTTCGAACTCGTCGAGGAGCAGGCCTTCGAGCTCCTGGCGGGCGAGGCGGGTGCCGGCGAAGAGATCGTCCATCGCTTCGATGAAATCGGCGGGGAGGTGCGGGTTCTCGTCGGTGCGGCCGTGGGTGGGCACGCAGCGCCGCAGCGCGAGGATACGGCGCAGCAGCGGCACCGGCCGGGGCGTCGTCGTGACGATCGTGCGCGGGCGTTCCCCGAGCCGCAGGCCGAGCATGAGGTTATTGAAGGTCTCGTCGGCATGGGGCCATTTCGCCAGCTCGTCGCACCAGGCGAAATGATGCTGCGGCCCGCGCAGGCTCTCGGGCTGCACGGCGCCGTAGGGATAGGCCATCGCGCCGGAGGGGAAATAGAAGGTGCCATGGCCGGCGATCCAGCGCGGCTTCTCGTCGCAGCGGGCGAGCGCGAGCAGGCCGCTCTCGCCCTTGATCATCACCTTGATCGCCTCCTCGATGCTGACCGCGACCAGGGCGATCCGCGCATCTTCATTCTCGCGGGCGCGGGCCCAGATCCATTCGGCGCCGGCGCGGGTCTTGCCGAAGCCGCGCGCGGCGACGATCGACCAGATCCGCCAGGGCTCGCCGTTCGGGGCGCAAGCGGGCTCGATCTGCCCGCCATGCGCCTGCCACCACCATTCCTCGGCCAGCGCCCTGACCGCCGCGTCGGGCAGGCCCTGCAGAACGTGGCGGCGCAGCTCCGGGGTGAGGCGGCGCAGGATGACGAGCATCTCGACGCATTCGTCGCGGCTGAGCGGCGGCGCGCCGGGGGCGAAGCGCGACTTGAAATAGATCGGCGACGGGAACGGGGCGTTCACGGCGTGTCGCCCGGTATGCCGTGGCGCAGGCCGAGCGCGCGCAGCCTTTTGTCGAGCGCGACCATCGCCTCCTCGAAGGTCCAGCGCCTTTGCCGGCCGTGCTGCACCTCGCGGGTGCCGATCCGCCCGTCGCGCCGGTCCATCCGCGCGAGCAGCAGCATCACCCGCTCGAATTCCTTCGCCATTTCGCCGGTCGGTTCGGGGGTCTCGCGCAGCTTGGCCTGCGCCGCGAGCCGCTGGCGCACCGATTCGGCTTCCAGCAGGACATAGGACTGGCGCAGCGCCGTGTCCCAATCCTCGGCGAATTGCGGGTCGCGCGCGCGATGCTGGTAGACCGTCGAATAGCTCACGCCGGCCGCCTCGGCCGCGGCGAAGGCGTCGGCGGTGCCGGCGAAATGGTCGAGGAAGATCTTCCTGCGCGCCGCGCCGAAGCGGACGCTGCGCACCTTGCGCTTCTGCAGCGCCCGCTGGTTGTTCGGCGTGATCTCGATGCCGTCCCCATCCGCGCCCGCATCCGCGCCGGCGTCGGCGGGCCCACCGTCGCGGACCCGCGCGGCCCGCTCCTGCTCGCGCTCGTCGGCGGCGGAGAGCTCCAGCGCCCAGGCCCAGCCGAGCCTGAACACCGGATCGCGCCGGCGGGCGGTATAGAGGGCCCGCGGGGAAAACCCGGCCTCCCGCGCCGCCGCGTCGCGGTGCGCGCCCGCGCGCAGCGAGGCGAGGAACCGCACTTTCACCACCGTGTCGATCAGCCGTCGCGCTGGCCCCGCCGAATCAATTGCTCCGCTCATCGGAGCAGCTTAGAACAGAAAAGGAACGAGTAGGAAAGCTCCTATTTGCTCCGGAACGGATCGAATCCCCATTTCGGGCAGCATGAGCGCTTGCCCGAGCGGGTCTTGAAGCCCGCCTGTATTATAACTATAATACACCTCGAAGGAGGGCAAAGCCATGTTCGACAATCCCGTGGCGAAGCGCACGGCGATCGCGGCCGGCATCGGCGCCCTGATCGCGATCCCGCTGCCGTTCGTCGGGCCGATCGTCGGCGCCCTGGTCGGCGCCGGCTACGGCTACCTCTCCGCCGACCGGCGCGGCTGAGGCGGAGCGCTCCTCGGAGGGGACAGCCACGTGACTGTCCCCTTGGGACCAACGTCTGCTCTTGGCCGAAAGCCGTCGGTTCGCTTAAGGTCGGCTCTCGATGGAAAGCCGACACTCCGACACCGCTCACCTGACGACGCGCAGCCTTCGAAGCAGGCGGGCCATTTGCTCCTTCACATTGAAGGATGCGAAACGCGCATAGAGTGTCGGAAGGACGAATAATGTCAGCAGCGTTGACGAGATCAGTCCCCCGATGACCACGGTCGCCAGTGGCTTCTGCACCTCCGAGCCGGGACCATGTGCGAGCGCCATGGGGACGAACCCCAGCGAGGCCACCAATGCGGTCATCGCGACGGGCCGGAACCGCTGAAGCGCGCCCACGCGCGCCGCATCGGCTCTGCTCATCCCCTGCCGCATCAGGTCTTGGATCGAGCTGACCATCACCAAACCGTTCAGCACGGCCACGCCGGAGAGCGCGATGAACCCCACGGCGGCGGAGATGGAGAATGGTATCCCGCGCAGGATCAGGGCCAGGATGCCGCCCACCAGCGCCAGCGGGACCCCGGTGAACACGAGCGCGGCATCCTTCACGCTGCGAAGCGCGCCGTAGAGGAGCAGCATGATGATCGCGAAGCAGATCGGGACGACGATCGCGAGCCGTGCGCGAGCAGCTGCGAGATTCTCGAACTGACCACCCCACTGGAGGTAGGTCCCCGGCGGAAGGGGGATCCTCGCCGCAATCTCCCTTTGGGCATCTTCAACGACGCCAGCGACATCGCGACCACGGACGTTGGCCTGGACGACGACGCGGCGTTTCCCGTTCTCGCGGCTGATCTGGTTCGGCCCGGCTCCAATAAAGATGTCGGCGACGCTGCTCAGCGGCACGAACGAACCGCCTCCGGTGCGTACGGGAATCTGTCCGATCGACTGCATGTTCGAGCGCGCTGTATCTGCAAGGCGGATCACGACGGGAAAGCGGCGGTCTCCCTCAAAGATTACGCCCGCTTCGCGGCCACCGATCGTTGCGGCGACCACATCCTGCACGTCACCGGGGGTAACGCCCACGCGCGCCATCGCGTCGCGATTGGGCCGGATGTCCAGAAGAGGCAGGCCCTCGGTCTGCTCCACGCGGACATCCGCCGCGCCACGCACGTTTCTCAGCACCTCCGCGACGCGGTTCGCGGTGGCGTTCATGGTGGCAAAATCATCCCCGAACACCTTGACCGCAATGTCACCACGGACACCTGCGATCAGCTCGTTGAAGCGCATCTGGATCGGCTGGGTGATTTCGTAGCTGTTGCCCGGAATGGTTGAGACTCTTCTCTCAAAACGCTCAACGAGTTCCTCCTTTGGGAGGCGAGGATTCGGCCATTCGCTGCGCGGTTTCAGGATGACGAAGGTGTCCGTCGCATTGGACGGCATCGGGTCGGCGCCGATTTCGGACGTGCCCGTTCGCGAGAACGCATATTGCACCTCCGGCTCGCGCGAGATGGCCTGCTCCACCGCGAATTGCATACGCTGGCTTTGCTCGACCGAGGTGCCGGGTGGCCGCCATGCCTGGACAAGGACGTTTCCTTCGTCGAGTTGGGGCAGGAACTCCTGGCCGAGCGTCGTGAATGCAAGCGCCGCCAGAGCGACGGCCGCGATGGCGCCGCCGATCGTCAGCCTCGGGCGCCGCATGGCAGCGTCGAGGCCCGGCGCGTAACCGAACCTCAGCCAAAGCATCACGCCGCTCTCCTTCTCCTTGATCCGCCCGACCAGGAACGCGGCGACCGCCGCCGGCACGAAGGTCAGCGAGAGGATGAAGGCGAAGGCGAGTGCGATGATGACGGTCAAAGCCATCGGCTCGAACATCTTGCCTTCGACGCCCGAGAACGTGAGCAGCGGCGCGTAGACCAGGATGATGATGGCTTGGCCGTAGACGGACGGCCTGATCATCTCGCGGGCGGACGCGGTGACGATTGCGAGCCGCTCGGAGAAAGGCAGATCGCCCTCGACCCCATGTTGCCGCTCACCGAGCCTGCGCAACGCATTTTCGACGATGATGATCGCGCCGTCGACGATCAGCCCGAAGTCGAGCGCGCCCAGGCTCATCAGGTTTGCTGAAACGCCTGCCCGCAGCATTCCGGTCGCCGTCAGCAGCATCGTGATCGGGATGACCAGGGCAGCAATCAGAGCTGCCCGGAAGTTGCCCAGCAGCAGAAACAGCACAAGGATGACCAGCGCCGCCCCCTCGGCGAGGTTGCGCGCGACGGTTGCGATTGTGGAATTCACCAGCACAGCCCGGTCGAGGACCGGCTTCACAACGATGTCCGCCGGAAGCGAGCGGCCGATCGCCTCCAGCCTCTCTCGCACCGCGCTCGCCACGGTCCGGCTGTTTTCGCGGATGCGCATGATCGCGGTCCCGACGACGACCTCGTGTCCGTTCTCGGAAGCGGAGCCCGTGCGTATCCCCTGCCCGGGGCGCACCATCGCAACCTGACTGAGCAGCACCGGCACCCCGTTGCGCGTCGCAATCACGGTCCGCGCAAGTTCATCGGAGCTGCCCACGCGCGCGTCGGACCGAACAAACAGACCGGCCCCTTCATGCTCGACCGTGCCAGCGCCGATGCTTGTGTTGCTGCGCTCCAGCACCGTGGCGAGATCTTGGATGGCAATATTAAGCGCGGCCAGCCGCTGAACGTCGGGGATGACGAGATATTGCCGTTCGTAACCGCCTAGCGAGTCTACGCCCGCCACGCCCGGGGTTCCGCGCAGTTGCGGCGCGACGATCCACTGTTGCACTGTTCGCAGATAGGTCGCCTTGTCCGCCTCCGTGACGAGGTGCTCACCCTCCGGCGTCATGTAGCTGCCGTCGCTCTGCAGCCCGGGTTCGCCATTCCGATACCGGCCCCGGTCCCGCTGACGGAACTCGACCGTCCACATGAAAATGTCGCCCAGACCAGTGGCGGTCGGGCCCATCTCGGGCGTGACGCCCGCAGGCAGGCGGTCCTGCGCCATGCGCAACCGCTCCGCCACCTGTTGGCGGGCGAAATAGATGTCGGTGCGGTCCGAAAAGACGGCGGTGATCTGGGCGAAGCCGTTGCGATTGAGCGACCGCGTATATTCCAGGCCCGGAATGCCGGCCAGCGAGGTCTCGATCGTGAAGGAGACTTGCCGCTCGATCTGGTCGGGCGACAGGGACGGCGCAAGCACGTTCACCTGAACCTGATTGTTGGTGATATCCGGAACCGCGTCGATCGGCAGACGCTGGAGAGCGAACACGCCCGCGAGCGCGGCGACGGCGGTGACCAGCAGGACCAGCCATCGCCGCTCAACGGAGAAGGTGACAAGCCGGCCGATCATCAGTCCATGTCCATTCCGCCGCCGCGTTCAAGCTGGGCCTTGAGGGTGTAGCTGTTCGTGGCGGCAATCTGTTCGCCCCCGGTGAGGCCGGCAGTGACGATTGTCGTTCCTCCCTCCTGGCCACCCAGGGTGACCGGAACGGCCCGGAACCCCGTTCCCGTGCGGACGAACACCACGTTTCGGCCCTGGACCATCTGCACTGCCGTGGTTGGCACGCGTATGATGCTGGCGCCGCCGCCCGCAGCCTCGACAGCGACGCTCACCGGTTCCCCGACGCGCCATTGTCCGCCGGGGTTGTCGAGGCGGGCGATCACCGGAACCAGCCGGGTGTTCGGATCGAGCGCAGGTGACACGAAGCTGATGCGCGCCGCCGACCGCCGCCCCGGCGCCGAAACCTGGACAAGGCTTCCACGAGCCACCCGGGCCGCATCAGCGGGAGAAAGCGAAAAGGTGACGCTCAGCCGGTTCGTGTCGGCGATACGGAAGAGCTCCGTCTCGGGGGCATCGCTCATGAAGACCTGGCCCAGCACAGCCCTGCGCGCGATCACGCGGCCTGCGATCGGAGCGGTGATGACGATGCGGTTGAGGCGGCCTCCCCCCAAGCCGGAGGCGGCAACCTGCTGGCTCGCCATCCGCAAGTCGGTTTGCGCCTGCTCAAACGCTGCCTGTGAGATTTCCAGCTCTCTTAGCGGCCGGAAGCCGCGCTGATAAAGGGCGCGGTCCCGGTTCAGGGTTGCACGAGCGAGATTGAGCCGCGAGCGAGCCCTCTCCACCTCCGCCTGAAGAGACGCAGCTTCGCGGCTCTCGATGATCGCAAGCGTGTCGCCGCGCCGGACGTAATCGCCGAGGTTCCGTGTGAGTGCGATGATCCGACCCTCGATCGGCACTGCAACGACCCGCGTAGCGTCCGGATCACTCTCAATCAGCGCTGCAGCCTGGATGCTGCCGCCGCTGCCGCCAATGATCGGCCGGATCAGCTCGATACCCGCTGCTGCGATCTGCTGTGGCGTCATTGGGACCGCGCTGCCGGGGCCGCCGGCCTTCTCGCCGCCCCTCCCCATGCCTTCCATTCCGGCCATCTCGTTGGAAGAGCCGCCACCGCTTCCGCATGCCGTGAGCGCAAGCGCAAGCAGTGCGGGCAGGATGACGCGCCTGCCTGCGGCCAAACCCGCCGCGATAAGATCAGTCATTAGGCTTGCTCCGTTCGATTCCAAGGCATCCGCGACCGCAGTCACGGACTTGGGATCGTCAGGCGCGGGGCGGGTCCAGCAGGGTCTCCCAGCCGGAACCGGTGAGGTGCTTTGTGACAGACGCGACAGCGGCAGCGCGAGGCGGGCGAGGCGTTGATAAATCTCTGATCTCGGGAATTGCGCCCAGGTGGTACCCACAACAGGCGTCGTGATTGCACTTAGGTACCTTGTTCTGGCTCCGGTCGTTCTGGTCCATGTCGCAGTCGGTCGCTCCTGCCGATCCGCTGTACGCGACGGTCTGCGAATCAGCATATCCACCCAGGTCTGTTGCGCAGGCGGCGTTGACTGGCCCGGCGGAAACCAGCGACATGAGACAAAAGATGAGGAGGACGAAGTGCCGCATCCACTTCGTCATACCAGATCGCTCACCGAAGGTAAGCTATCCTGCAATGGGCAAAAAGGGGGCAGTCACAGTGACTGCCCCTATTCCCTAAGGCGCCGCCTCGACCGTGAGCGAGGTCCCATCCGCGGCGACGATGACGACGCTGGCGCCGGCGGGGGCGTCGGGGCCGCGGGCGTTCCAGACGCCGTCGCCGACGCGGACGCGGCCCTTGCCGTTCTCGAACGCGGTCTCGACGGCGACGGTCTGGCCGATCAGCCGCGAGGCGCGGGCGTTGAGGTTGGGGTCGCTGGTCGGCACCGGGTTGCGCGCATAATAAAGCCGGCCGGCGAAGACCGCGGCGAAGGCGAGCAGCACGAACAGGCCGAGCTGCCAGGCGAGCGGCATCGGCACGAGCGCGACGACGATGCCGGTGACCGCCGCCGCCGCGCCCATCCAGACCAGGAAGAAGCCCGGCGCGAGCAGCTCCAATATGCCGAGCGCGACCGCCGCGATCAGCCACCACCAATAAGGCGCCAGCCCGAGCCCCTCCAAATAGGTCATGACTGGCCTCCCTCGAACGGGCCGCGGCGCGAGGCCGGCGTGCCGTCGGGCCCAAGCGCGTCGCGCGCGAGCTGGCCGATGCCGCCAAGCGTGCCGATCAGCTGGGTGGCCTCGACCGGGAACAGGATCGTCTTCGAATTGGGCGAATTGGCGAAATCGCGGATCGCCTCGACATATTTCTGGGCGATGAAATAGTTGATCGCCTGCGACGAGCCCTTCTCGATCGCCTCGGAGACGAGCTGGGTCGCCTTGGCTTCGGCCTCGGCGGCGCGCTCGCGCGCCTCGGCGTCGCGGAAGGCGGCTTCGCGGCGCCCTTCCGCCTGCAGGATCTGGCCCTGCTTCTGCCCTTCCGCCTTGAGGATTTCCGACGCGCGCAGCCCTTCCGATTCGAGGATCAGGGCGCGCTTCTCGCGCTCCGCCTTCATCTGCCGGCCCATCGCGTTGACGATGTCGGCGGGCGGGCGGATGTCCTTGATCTCGACGCGGGTGATCTTGACCCCCCAGGATTCGGTCGCCTGGTCGACCACGACCAAGAGGCGGGCGTTGATCTCGTCGCGCTTGGAGAGGGTCTCGTCGAGGTCCATCGAGCCCATCACCGTGCGCAAATTGGTGGTGGTGAGCTGCATGATCGCGAGATAGAGGTCGCTGACCTCATAGGCGGCCTTGGCCGCGTCCAGGACCTGGAAGAAGACGATGCCGTCGACTCCGACCATCGCATTGTCCTTGGTGATGATTTCCTGGCCCGGTATGTCGAGCACCTGCTCCATCATGTTCACCTTGCGCCCGACCCGGTAGAAGAAAGGCGGGTAGTAATTCAGCCCGGGTGACGCGACCGTGGTGAAGCGGCCGAAATATTCTATCGTATATTGATAGCCTTGGCGTACGACCTTCACACCGGAAAAGAGGTAGAGGAACGTCAGGACGACAAGGATGATGAAAAATAGCTGCATGCCGGCTCTCCCCTCCGCGCGTGGCAATATCATGTAGACAAAGTGCCCCCGTTCCAAGCAGAATCGGAAGCGCCATGAACAGACCCGATCTTCGCCTCTGCCGCTCGCTCTTGTTCCTGCCGGCATCCAACCCGCGGGCGATCGAAAAGGCGGGCAGCCTCGACGCCGACCTGATCGTCCTCGATCTCGAGGATTCGGTGAAGGAGGAAGACAAGGCCGCCGCCCGCGCCGCCGCCGCCGCAGCGACGCAACAGGGCTTCGGCGGCCGGCCGACGGCGATCCGGATCAATCCGCCCGGCACGCTCCATTATGGCGAGGACGTGGTCGCGGTCCGGCACAGCGGCGCCGATTATATCATCCTCGCCAAGGCGGAGAGCGCCAAGGAGGTGCACGATGCCGGCTGGCTGATGGGCCGGCCGGTGCTGGCGATGGTCGAGACGCCGCAGGCGGTGATCGACGCCGCGGCCGTCGCCAAAGGCTCGCACGGCCTGATCGCCGGCACCAACGATCTGTCGGCGGCGCTCGGCTTGCCGGCGGGCGGGGGACGCCAGGGCCTCGTCTACGCCTTGCAGCGAATCGTGCTGGCGGCGCGGGCGGCGGGCGTCCCCGCCTTCGACGGCGTCCATAACGGGCTCGAGGCCGACGAAGGGCTCGAGGCCGAATGCGCCGAGGGGCGGGCGTGGGGCTTCGACGGCAAGTCGGTCATTCATCCCAGCCAGATCGAGACCGCCAACCGGATCTTCTCGCCGACCGACGCCGAGCTCGGCGCGGCGCGGCGCCTGATCGAGGCCGCCACCGGCGGCGCCGAGCGCCACGACGGCCGGATGATCGAGGCGCTGCACGTCGACCAGGCCCATGCATTGATCGCCAAGGGACGTCGCTAGGCGAATCGCTTGCCTCCTCAGGCCGGGCTCCTTAAGCAGCTTTATGTTCAAGCCGCTCGTCCCGCTGTTCCTGCTTCTTTCCGCCCCGCTCGCCGCCCAGCCGACGCCGATCGCGCCCGCGGACATGCTCCGCCACATCCAGGTTCTCGCCAGCGACGAATTTCAGGGCCGCGCTCCCGGCTCGGCAGGCGAACGGCTGACGACCGACTATATCGTGCGGCAATTCCAGGCGCGCGGCCTCGAGCCGGCGGGCGAGAACGGCAGCTGGTTGCAGCCGCTGCCGATCGTCGAGACCGTGCCGGGGCAGAGCCGGGTCCGCTGGACCGCGCGCGGGGCGCCGGTGGAGATCGCCGCCGGCGACCTGGCGCTGGTCGGCCATGACGAGACCGAGACCCTGGCCGACGCGCCGGTGATCTTCGCCGGCCATGGCGCCCGCCTGCCCGAGCGCGGCATCGACCAGCTCGCCGGCACCGACTTCCACGGCGCGGTCGCGCTGATCCTCGCCCAGGGGCCCGACGTCGAAGGATTTCCGCCGGTGCGCGAGCGGATGCGGGCGCTGACCGACGCGGGCGCCGCTGCGGTGATCGTAATCGCCGGCGCGGACCTGCCGTGGGACGTCATCTCGACCCAGTTCAACCAAGGCAGCACTCGGCTCGATTCGGAGCGGCTGCCGGGCATTGCCGGGATCATGCCGGCAAGCGCGGTCCAGCGGCTCGTGGCGGCGGCGGACGGCGATTTCGGCCGGCTGCTCGACGCCCAGCCCGGCGCCTCGTTCCGTGCCGTGGCGCTGCCGATCCGGGTGTCGATGGAGGTCCGCACCCAGGTCAACCGCTTCACCACCAACAACGTCGTCGGCCGGCTGCGCGGCAGCGGCGGCAGCGGCGAGGCCCTGCTGTTCCTCGCCCATTGGGACCATCTCGGCTTCTGCCGGCCGCCAGGCGCGCCGGACCGGATCTGCAACGGCGCGGTCGACAATGCGAGCGGCGTCGCGATGATGATCGAGGTCGCCGGACATCTCGCGTCGGGGCCGCGCCCGGCCCGCGACATCCTGTTCCTCGCCACCACCGCCGAGGAGGAGGGGCTGATCGGCGCCGGCTATTTCGCCGCCCACCCGATTGTCCCGCTCGCTTCGATCGTCGCGGCGATCAACATGGACACGGTCGCGATCCAGCCTGCGGGATCGCCGGTCGCGGTGATGGGGCGCGGCGTGCCGGCGCTCGATGCGGCGATCGACGCGACGGTCGCCGCGATGGGCCGCCGGCTCGACAATGACGACGAGGCGGCCGAGCTGGTCCGGCGCCAGGACGGCTGGGCGCTCGCCCGCGCCGGCGTGCCGGCGATCATGGTCGGCGGCTCCTTTTCGGACATGGCCTTGCTCAACCGCTTTCTCGAAGGCCGCTACCACAATCCCGACGACCAGGCGGACGGCCAGCTGGTGCTGGCCGGCGCCGCCGAAGACGCCAACCTCACCGTCGCCCTCGGCCGCCGCCTCGCCGATCCCGCCCTCTACCGGCGGCCGCAGGGGGCGGCGCGATGAACAGCGCCGACATCCCGCTCGGCCTGACCTTCGACGACGTCCTGCTGCGCCCGGCCGAATCCTCGGTGCTGCCGAGCCAGGCCGACACGCGCACCCGGGTGACGAAGGAGATCGCGCTCAACATCCCGGTCCTGTCCTCGGCGATGGACACGGTGACCGGCGCCGGCATGGCGATCGTGATGGCGCAGCTGGGCGGGCTCGGCGTCCTCCACCGCAACATGGAAGTGGACGAGCAGGCCGCCGCGGTCCGCGCGGTCAAGCGCTACGAAAGCGGGATGATCGTCAACCCGATCACGATGGCGCCCGACCAGAGCCTCGCCGACGCGCTCGAGCTGATGGCGCGCCACCGCATCTCCGGCATCCCGGTCACCGAAAAAGACGGCCGCCTGGTCGGCATCCTCACCAACCGCGACGTCCGCTTCGCCGGGAACAAGCGGCAGCCGGTGTCGGAGCTGATGACCAGGGAGAATCTCGCCACCGTCCGCCCCGGCGTCAGCCAGTACGAGGCCCGCCGCATCCTGCACCAGCGCCGGATCGAGAAGCTGCTGGTGGTGGACGAGGACAATCGCTGCATCGGCCTGATCACCGTCAAGGACATCGAGAAGGCGGTTGCCTATCCGGACGCGACCAAGGACGGCTCCGGCCGGCTGCGGGTCGCCGCCGCGACCACGGTCGGCGACAAGGGCTTCGAGCGCTCCCAGGCGCTGATCGACGCCGAATGCGACCTCATTGTCATCGACACCGCGCACGGCCACAATGTCGACGTCGCCGCCGCGGTCGCGCGGATCCGCAAGCATTCGAACGAAGTCCAGATCGTCGCCGGAAACGTCGCCACCGCCGAGGCAACCAGGGCGCTGATCGGCGCCGGTGCCGATGCGGTGAAGGTCGGCATCGGTCCCGGTTCGATCTGCACCACTCGCGTCGTCGCCGGAGTCGGCGTCCCCCAGCTCACCGCGATCCTCGACGCGGCCGAGGAGGCGGCGAAGACCGGCACCCCGATCATCGCCGACGGCGGCCTTCGCACCAGCGGCGACATCGCCAAGGCGCTCGCCGGCGGCGCCTCGGCGGTGATGATCGGCTCGCTGCTCGCCGGCACCGAGGAGGCGCCGGGCGAGACCTTCCTCTACCAGGGCCGCGCCTACAAATCCTATCGCGGCATGGGCTCGGTCGGCGCGATGGCGCGCGGCTCCGCCGACCGCTACTTCCAGCAGGACATCAAGGATCAGCTGAAGCTGGTTCCCGAGGGGATCGAAGGCCAGGTCGCCTACAAGGGCCATGCCGCCGAGGTGATCCACCAGCTCGTCGGCGGCGTCAAAGCGGCGATGGGCTATACCGGCGCGGCGACGATAGCCGAGCTGCAGCAGAAGGCGCAATTCGTCCGGATCACCAATGCCGGCCTGCGCGAAAGCCATGTCCACGACGTGGCGATCACTCGGGAAGCGCCCAACTATCCGGTACGGTGAAGACGACTGCCACGCGGTCACTCTGCCTGCCAAGAGACGATTCAGCTGCCGATAATCGCGGGCGTCAGGGCGCGCGCTTGTCGCCCCGACTTATTTTGACCGCGTCGCTACGAGAAGATATATAGTACAACGACTCAGTAAAGCGTCATGGCCGGCGCAAGTTCAGTTACCTGACAGCCGACTTCGACGCTTCATTATGGAGGGGCATCGTCATGAGCTGGTCATTCAACACTTCGGACCGCTATCATACACAGGACACGGGTTATTATTGCGGGGCCGCATGTGCAATGATGATCCTTAACGAGATCGGAGTGCCCTATTCCAATCTCGATCAGGTCGTTCTTTACAATTCGAACAACAGTCACAATGCACAGCCGAATTGGTATACGGACCCATACGGCCTTTGCTTCACGTTGAACGATCGGCGTCCTGCCTCATTCCTTCCAAATTTCTTCGTTGTATACAAGGACCTGAACGAAGCCGCGGGCACACAGCATGTCGTGCACACCCTGCATCACTACAAGGTATCCCCGGCCATCCTGGTATACGGTTGTGCGCATTGGAACGTCGTCTGCGGCGTGCAGACCGACGTCGACCCGGGAAGCGGACCCTATGTCGTCGAGGGCTTCTGGCTGAACAATCCGGTTTGGGACTCGTCGCTGTCGTCGCACAATGCCACGGACACCTGCGGCTCAGGCGGCGCGCACGGAATTGCAAACGAGTTCGTGACCTATTCCGAATGGCAAACCAATCGCTTCAACGGCTGCTCATATGACGACCCGAACGGGGCGACGCAGTGGGTGAGCGTGTGCGATCCCGTGCCGCCGACAATCGCCATGCCGCGCGGCCGCGAAGTTCGGCACTATTGCAGGGGCGACGCGCTGCTGTCCAAAGACGAGGTCGAGGCGTTCGCTCGCCGCGGCCTTGAAGAATACGGGCTTCTCGACAACAAGCGGGCCAAATCCGCCTTCGCCAAAGGGCGTTTGCGCGAGCCGCAGCTGGTACAACGTCTCGATCGCCCGGGAGACTTCTATTACCTGGCGCCCTGGGAGCGCGACGGCGGCATCGTCGCGACGGTCGACCTCGACGCGCGCTTTGGCGTTCTCAAGAGCGTCCGCCTGCTCGATCGTCCGGCGGAAAACTGGATGGCCGGGATCAGCGGTCGAAACGCTCGGAGCGCGATCGCGAAATTGATCGAAAACCGCAGATTCGACCTGGGCGACCAGCAGGGAAGCATCCAAGTCTTCCCGGGAACCTATTGCATCCCGCCGGTGCTGGTATGGCAGCCCTGCCGCGAATCCTGGTCGCCCCATCTTCCGTTCATGCGCATCGCGGTCGGCGGAAATTCGCTCTATATACGTGTCGATGGCCAGGTTTTCACCCATCTCACCAGCGGGCTTGGCGCCTGAGTCATGGCGTGATTGACGCCGCGGCAGCCGCGTCCGCCGCGCGCAGCGCCTTGCGCGATTTGCACGGACCGGGCCATGACGCGGCGCGGGCCGCCCTCGCCAATGGAAATGTGGATCCGGCCTTCCTCGTCGCCCGGCTGGATCGGCCGGAACGATCATTCTATCTGGTTCCGTGGCGCGACGAGCGCGGCGTCGTGCTCGTGGCCCAGGTCGATGCGGCGAGCGGCGCCCTGAACTCAGTGGCGGTGCTCCCCGAGCCCGTCGGCGATGTCCTGATCTCCAAGGAACGCGCCCGAGCGCTGGTGACGGCGGGAGGAGGCCGGGTCGCCGGCGATCCTCAACTCGTCTGGCAGCCTTGCCGCGAAAGCATGAGTCCGCTGCAACCGTTATATCGGGTGCCGATCGAGCGGGGGGCGGCCTATGTCGCCATGGACGGCACAGTTCATGATCAGCTCACGCCGCTGGGCAAAGGCGGATAGGATGGAAGCGTGAGGCTTTTCGGCACGCTGCCCCTTGCCTTCCGGAGCAGAATAATGAAGCCTCGTTCGTGCCGGCCGCCCCGCTGGTCGGCCGAAAAGGGGGTATCCATGCACCAAGTCCAACTCAGGATCGGCCTGGCCGTCATGGCGGCCGTCGCGCTGCCGGCGCTTGCCGCCTGCGTCAACGTCAAGAGCCTCGACTGCAACGAGATCGCCCAGAAGGCCAAGGAGATCTCGCAGAACCAGCCGATCAAGATCCAGAACATCGCCAACGTCCGCGAGACGTCGCGCACCGCCACCGACGCGCGCTGCACGGGCGATGCGACGCTCGCCGACGGCGGCACCGCGCCGGTCTATCTTCGCGCCTATGAGGAAAACGGCAATACCATGGTCGCCTATCAGGGAACGCCCTTTCCCTAGGGCCGGCACTAGGGCCTGTACTCAGCGCGCGGGCCGACGGCCGTGACGCCGGCCGCCCGCACCCAGGCCGCGATCGAGCTGCTCGACGAGATCGTCGCCGCCGCGCGCGGCGGCGGCGCGGCGGCGGACACCCTGATCTCGCGCTATTTCAAGGCCCGCCATTATGCCGGCGCCAGGGACCGGCGCGAGATTCGCAGCCTCGTTTTCCGGGCCATCCGGCGGGCCGGCGAGCGCCCGGATTCGGGGCGGGCCGCGCTGCTCGGCCTCGCCGGGGAGATGCCCGAACTGCTCGAGACGTTCGACGGATCGCCGAACGGCGCGGCGCCGCCGGCTGCCGGCGAGCCGGTGGCGGCGGCGGGGGTGGCGCCGGCCTGGCTGCTCGACCGCTTCGACCCGCTCATCCCTCCCGACGAGCGACCGGCGCTGCTGGAGCGCGCGCCGCTCGACCTTCGTGTCAACCGGCTGAGGGGAACGCGCGCGGACGCGCTCGGCGAGCTTGCCGAGGCGGCGCCGAGCCCATGGTCGCCGCTCGGGCTGCGGCTCCCGGAGGGGTATCGGGTCGAGCGAGTCGCCGCATGGGAGCGCGGGCTCGTCGAAATCCAGGACGAGGGCAGCCAGCTCATCTGCCTCGGCTGCGAGGCGGCCCCCGGCATGCTGGCGGTCGATCTGTGCGCCGGCGCCGGCGGCAAGACGCTCGCGCTCGCCGCCGAGATGGGCGATCGCGGCCGGATCGTCGCCAGCGATGCCGATCGCGGCCGGCTCGCGCGGATGGTGCCGCGACTGAGGCGCGCCGGCGTCTCGATCGTCGATGCCCGCCTCGTCGATCCACAGCGCGAGGCGGCGATGCTCGCCCCTATCGCCGGCCGGGCCGATCTCGTCCTCGTCGACGCGCCCTGCTCGGGGACGGGGACCTGGCGGCGCAACCCCGAGACGCGCTGGCGAATCACCCCCGACCGGCTGGGACGGCTGGCCGAGCTCCAGGCCCGCCTGCTCGACGTCGGCGCCGGCCTGCTCAGGCCCGGCGGCCGGCTGGTCTATGCGGTCTGCTCGCTGCTCGCCGAGGAGGGGCGGGACCAGGCCGAGGCGCTGGCCGGCCGTTCATCGCTGGTTCCGGAGCGCTTGCCTATCCCGACCGGAACGCCGTCCGGGCCGGGCCTGCTGCTCAGCCCCGCCCGCGACGGCACCGACGGCTTTTTCGTCGCGCGCTGGTCGAGGCCGTGCTAAGCCATGCGTGACAGGAAGATGGAGTATTTCATGCGTTTCACGCCGATTGTCCTTTCGCTCGCGATCGCCGCGGGCACCATGGCGAGCGCCGGCCAGGGCCAGCGCCCCGACGACCAGATCGATCCGCGCTCGGCCGCTCTGGTCCAGCAGGCGCAGGCGCAGACCGCCGCGGGCCGTTACGACGAGGCGACCGACCTGCTCGAAACCGCGCTCGCGCTCGATCCGCGCAACCGCTCCGCCTATATCGCCTTGGGCCGGCTCGCCCAGGCCCAGCGCCTGCCGGGCAAGGCGGTGCGCTATTATGCCGATGCGCTGCGGATGGAGCCCAACGACGTCAACGCGCTCGCCGGCCAGGGCGAGGCCTATGTCCAGCGCGGCGCGGTCGAGCGGGCGCGGCGCAATCTCGAGCGGGTGCAGACGCTCTGCCGCGCGCCCTGCCCGCAGGCGCAGCAACTCGCCGCAATGATCCAGCGCGGCCCGCCCGCCGAGGTGCTCGCCGCCCAGCGGCCCGACCAGGGCGCCCCGACGACACCGCCGGCGCCGCGACCGAATTAGGCGCAGCAGCGGACTAAGCAGGGAGGGGACAGTCACCCGACTGTCCCGGGGACAGTCGGGTGACTGTCCCTATTGTGCGCTTTACGCAACAAGGGTGGCGCAAATTGCGTTTTTCGCATAGATTCGGCCCATGTCGCGCGCCGCACGCCTGGTCTTACCCGGAATCCCGCATCATGTGACGCAGCGGGGGAACCGGCGCCAGCCGACCTTCTTCGCGGATGCTGACTATGCGTTCTATCTCGGACTGCTTCGCCATTGGTGCGCGAAGAGCGGGACGAGCGTTTGGGCCTGGTGCCTGATGCCAAACCACGTCCATCTCGTGCTGGTGCCGGTGGACGAAGACGGTCTGCGCGCGGCGCTCGCTCCGGCGCACACGCTTTACACGGCGGAGATCAACCGGCGTCAGGGCTGGCGCGGCCACCTCTGGCAGAGCCGCTTCGCTTCCTTCCCGATGGAAGAAGGGCACCTCCATGCCTGTTTGCGTTATGTCGAGCTCAACCCGGTGCGGGCAGGGCTGGTGGGTCGGCCCGAGGACTGGCGCTGGTCGAGCGCGCGGGCGCATCTCGGCCTGGGCGCGGACCGCCTCACCGACATCGCGCCCATGCGGGAACGAATCGAAGACTGGCGCTCCTTTCTTGATGCCGGGATCGACGATGCGGATCGCGAGGCGATACGGACGGCGGAGCGGACCGGACGCCTGCTTCTCTAGGGACAGTCACCTGACTGTCCCCGGGACAGTCAGGTGACTGTCCCCAACAGCCGGGCGATATTGACGAAATCGGCGACGGCGAGCGTTTCGGCGCGGCGTTCGGGGTCGATGCCCAGTTCGGCGAGCGCTTCGAGCGCTCCGGGAAGGGCGGCCAGCGAGCGGCGCAACATCTTGCGGCGCTGGCCGAAGGCGGCGGCGGTCAGCCGCTCGAGCGTCGCCGCCCGAACGCCCTCGGGCTGCGCCGCCGGCACGATGTGGACGACCGCCGACATCACCCTGGGCGGCGGCACGAAGGCCGAGCGATGGACCTTCATCGCCAGCTTCGGCGCCGAGCGCCACTGGGCGAGCACGGTGAGCCGCCCATAGGCGCCGGTCCCCGGATGCGCGACGATCCGTTCGGCCACCTCCTGCTGGAACATCAACGTCAGCGACCTCCACCAGGGCGGCCAGGCTTCGCCGCCCAGCCAGCGCACCAGCAAGGCGGTGCCGACATTGTAGGGCAGGTTGGCGACGACAAAAGCGGGGCCCACGTCGACCGCCTCGTCGATCTTCATCGCATCGGCGTCGCGCAGCTCCAGTCTGTCGGGATAGGCCGCCTGAAGCTCGGCGAGCGGCGCCAGGCACCGCCGGTCGCGCTCGACCGCGACGACCTCGGCGCCCGCGCGCAGCAGCGCCCGCGTCAGCCCGCCGGGACCGGGCCCGACCTCGTAGACTCGCGCGCCGGCGAGCGGCCCGGGGATGCGCGCGATCCGGTCCAGCAATTGCTCGTCGAGCAGGAAGTTCTGGCCGAGCGATTTGGCGGCGCTGAGCCCGTGGCGCGCGATCACGTCCCGAAGAGGGGGCAGGTCGCTCACATTTCGGCGAGCCGCCGCGCGCACGCGCCGGCGGTGCGAATCGCGGCGATCATCGCGTCCGGATCGGCGAGGTCCTTGCCGGCAATGTCGAAAGCGGTGCCGTGATCGGGTGAGGTGCGCACGATCGGCAGCCCGAGCGTGACGTTGACGCCCTCGTCGAAATGGAGCGCCTTCAGCGGGATCAGGGCCTGGTCGTGATACATGCACAAAGCCGCGTCGTAGCCGCGCCGGCGGCGGCTGCTGAACATGATGTCGGGCGCGTGCGGGCCGCTCACGTCATAGCCTTCCTCGCGCAGCCGCTCGATCGCCGGCGCGATCGTCTCGATCTCCTCGCGGCCGAGCGTGCCCTCCTCGCCGGCATGCGGGTTCAACCCGGCGACGGCGAGCCGGGGCCGGGCGATGCCGAACTGGCGCTGGAGCCCGCGTACCGCCGCCCGGCCCTTGGCGACGATCCGTTCGAGGCTGAGCAGGTCCGGCACGTCGCGCAGCGGCACATGGGTGGTGACCGGGATGACCTTCAAGGTCGGGCCCATCAGCATCATCGCGACCAGCTCGCTGGCGACACCGCAGCGCTCGGCGACGAACTCGGTCTGGCCCGGATGGACGAAGCCGATCGCATAGAGCTGGGCCTTGGCGACGGGGCCGGTGACGAGGCCCGAGGCGGTGCCGGCGCGGGTCAGGCCGACGGCGAATTCGAGGGCGTCGAGCGAGTTGCGGGCGCCTTCGAGGTCGGGCCGCCCCGGCACCACCTCGGTGTCGGTCTTGACGCGCAGGATCGGCAGCGCGGACGCGAACGCGGCGCCCGCCTCGCGGGGGTCGTCGACGATCGCGACCGGCCCGTCCCAGACCGCCCTGACCGCCGAGACGCTGCCGACGGCGAAGAAGGGCGGGACGCCGTCCCGGCGGCGGCGCTCCCAGCTCTTCGCGATGATCTCAGGCCCGATTCCCGCCGGATCGCCCAGCGCGACGGCCAGCGGATTGTCCGCCGGCTCAGCGATAGTCGACCACCGCGTCGCGCCGGAGGTCGCGCAGATAACGCTGCGCCCGGCGGTTGACCCGCTCCTCCTCCATCTGCTGGGCGATCTGCTCGGGGTTGGGCGCGCTCGCCGCCGGCGGGTCGTCGCGGCCGCACATGACGAGGACGCTGATCCGCTCGGGTGAGCCGAACGGCGGCGTCGCCTGGCCGACGCTGAGGGTGAGCAGCATCTGCTGCAGCGCCGGCGGCAGGTCGCGGACCCGCACCTGATCGTTGGCGACGAGCTCGGCGCCGAGCGTCTGCGCCGCCGCCGCGGCGCCGCCGCAGCCGCCCATCGCCTGGGTGGCGGTGCCGAACTGGTGGGCGCGCGCCTGCGCCTGCGCCGGGGTCGTGCCGGCCGGCATCGTCAGCGCCATCTGCATCAGGCTCAGGACCGCGTCGCGCGGATCGGCGACGAGGATCTGGCGCTTGTCGGCGACCGCGACGATCGAGACGCCGCCCGGCACCGGGATCGGCTCGCTGATCCCGCCGACCGGCATCTGCTGGACGATCGCGGCAAGCTCGTCCGGCAGCTGCTCGGGCCGCACCCAGCCGAGCTCGCCGCCGAGGGCTGCGGTCGAGGCCTCCGAGAATTGGCGCGCATAGGCCTGGAAGGAGGCGCCGGCGCGAAGCTGGGCGACGATTCGCGCCGCATTGGCCTGCACCTGGGCGGCGGTCTCGGGCGTCGAGGACATGAAGATTTCGGCGACCCGATATTCCGAGGTGCCGCGCCGGGCGTTGATCCGCTCGATCACCGCCCGGACCTCCTCGTCGCCGACGGTGACGAACGGCTCGATCTGGCGCCGCTGGAGCCGCTGCCAGGCGAGCTCGCCGCGGATCTGGCGCTTCAGCGACCCGTCGGACGAGCCGATCTCGCGCAGATAGGCGCTGAGCTGCTCGGGCGTGCGGTGGAAATTCTGGGCGAAGCGCCCGTAATAGCTGTCGACGTCGCGATTCTCGACATTGATGTCCTGTTGCGCCGCGGCCTGGATCTGCAGCGTCTCGTCGATCAAGTTCCTGAGAATCTGGGCGCGGATCCGCTCGATCTCCTCGGGCGGCGGGCGGTTGGGGCTGGAGGCGAGATAGAGGGCGAGGCGATGGTCGACGTCGCTGCCGGTGATGACTTCGCCGTTGACGATCGCGGTCGCCTTGCGGATGCCGGGATCCTGCTTGCCGACGAAACGGACGTTGTCGGGAATGTCGAGCTGGCCGAACGGGGCTCCGCTCTGTGCGGCCGCCACCATCGACAGCACCGACGCGATCAGCACGACCGCGGCCCTTGGTAACCAACCGAGCTTCATCATTCCTCCAGTGAAAGCAGGCCTGTGACCTGCGCCAGATTTGCTGAACCGCAGCTTAGCGGAACTCCCTCTAGCGCCCCAAATTCCTCAGCGCCACCCGGATCAGGAAGGTGTTCCCGCGCCGCGCGTCGCCGCTGGTTTCATAGTCGCGCCGCCAGGTCAGGCCAAGCTCGATGCAATCGTCGTCGTAGGAGATGCCGAGCCGGTGGCGGATCGGGTCGAAGCCGTCGGCGACCGAAAGCGGGTCCTCGCGCCGGCTGGTGAGGTCGATCACGGTCGAGCCGAAGATCGACCAGTAGCGCGCGAAGCTGACCCGGCCGCCGAACCTGATCTCCTCGCGGTCGCGCAAATCCTCGATCGCCGGATCGATGTTGCGGTCGAGGCGCAGATAGCCGATCGTCGCGTAGGTCCGGCGGCCGCCGATCGTCGCGTCGATCTCGTTGCGGCGCAGCGCGAAACTGTCCTTGTCGAGGCGGAAGCGGTGGACGAAGCTGACCAGCCGGCCGACCTGGACATTGGTGCGGCCGACGATGTCGGAGAAGCGGTCGGAAAGGCCGGTGCCCGAGGGCAGGATCGTGGCGCGGTTGTTGAGCCGGTAGCTCTGGCCGATATTGGTGCTGACCGAGACGCCGGGCAGCTCGAATGCCCAGTCGACGCCATAGGTCGCGCGCACGCCATCCTCCCAGCGATCGTAGCCGGGGAAGCGGTTCAATGCGAACAGGTTCGAATCCTCGAGGTCGACCGCGCGCGCGTCCTCGTTGGGGATGTCCATATTCTCGGTCGGCGGCGAGGCGACGAACTGGATCCTCGGCGTCAGGCGCTGCGTGCCGCCGAGGAAGGCGCCGACGAACGGCCATTTGAGGTCCGCGGCCAGCGCGCCGATGAAGCGGCCGCTCCAGCCCTCCCGCCCACGATAGCTGACGGTCTGGGTCAGCAAGGTGCCGCTGGCGTGATAGAGGTCGCCCCGCGCATAGGCGGTCAGCACCAGCTCCTGGCCGAGCGGAGTGACGCCGCGCCGCTCCCAGCGGGCGCTGGCGAAGGCGCGCTGGCTGTCCTGGCCCTCGGGGCGGAGGATGGCGAGGCTGTTGGCCTGGAGCTCGATCCGGCCGCCGAACATCGGATCGGCGATCCGCCAGCGCGCGTCGATCGCGGGCAGGGCGATCGGCTGGGTCCCGGCGACGTCGGTGAGGCGCAGCCCCTCGAACGCCCAGCCCGCGATCGAGATGTAGCTGTCGGCGGTGATCCGCTCGACGTCGACCATCGAGCGCAGCCGGTCGTCGCGCGAAATGTCGTAGCGGCGCATGAAGGTGCGGTCGGTGGCGTAGCGCCCGGCGGCGGTGACGCTCCAGGCCGGGCTCAGGATCAGCCGGCCGCTGCCCTCGATATAGCCGCGGATGCCCTTGCCCTCGCTGGTCCCCACCGGCGCCAGCGGGTCGAGCTGGAGCCGCGAGCCGTAGGTCACATAGCCGTGCACCTGGAAGGCGCCGATCGGGGTCAGCTGGCGATATTCGGCCTCGAGCATCGGCAATACGCCGGTGAAGACGTGGGGGGTGATAGTGAGGTCGCGATTGGGGGCGAAGCGGACGTAGTAGGGCGCGCTGAGCTCGAGGCCGTTGCGGCGGCCGTAGCGGATCTCCGGCACCAGGAAGCCGCTGCCGCCGCCCTGGCTGCCGTCGGGGTGCGACAGGCCGGGCAGGCCGAGGAGCGGCATGCCGAACAGGTTCAATGTCGCGCCCCGATAGGAGATGCGGTGACGGACCGGGTCGTGGACGACGCGCACCGCGTTGATCTGCCACGTCGGGTTCTTCGGGCAGCCTTCGGGGGTGGTCACCGCGCAGGCGGTGTAGGCGGCGTGGTCGAGCGTGGTGACGCCGTTGCGCCGGGTCGCCGTGGTCGCGGCGAGGCGGCCGCCGTCGGCCAGCACGAGCAGCATATTTTGGACGACGCCGTCTTTCAGCGTGTCTTCGAGCTGGACGGAATCCGCATAGGCGACGTCGCCGCCCGGGCTGAGCACGCGGACGTCGCCATTGGCGTGGACCTCGCCGCTGCGCCGGTTCCAGCTGACGCTGTTCGCGCGCAAATTATAGCCCTCGCGGTTCATCCGGACCTCGCCCGAAGCCGTCACCGTGTCGCTGGCCTCCTCATAGACGAGCTGGTCGGCGCTGAACGCGATCTCGGCCGGCGCTTCCGCGGCGGGGGCGGGCGCGGGCGCCGGGGCGGGGACCTCCTGCGCCAGGGCCGCGGACGGGACCGTCAGCAGCAGCGGCAGCGCGGTCCGGCAAGTCGATCGAAACGTCTTCACAAATAAGCTGCTCTGGCCCAGGCGACCCGCCGAGCCTATTGCACCTGGGGCCGCTCCCTGCAATGGCACCCGTTCGGAAGAGCATGATCCGCATCGCTTGAATCGGAACATGCTCTTGTTGTTCTTTGTCTGCCGCATTTTCCGAGTCGTCAGGCGATTGCGCCTGACTTGAAAATGCTCTGGGGAGATCCGCCGTGATCAAAGTGAGCTTCGCCGCGTCGCGCCCCAAGGGGGCTTACGCCCTTGCCGTTCCGGTGCGCGGCGAGGAGACGGTCGCCGATCGGCTCGGCGGCCTCGACGAGCCCGCCCGCACGCTCGCGATCCGCGCCGCCGATGCACAGCGCTTCGAGCGCGAGGTCGGCGCGATCGCGGAAACCTTCATCGACGAGGGCGAGGCGGTCCGCCGGCTGCTGCTCGTCGGCCTCGGCCAGCCGGGCGACGAGGCGGCCTGCGAGAAAGCGGGCGGCGCCCTGACCGGCCGGCTGCTGACCTCCGGCGAGACCAGGCTGGTCGTCGACCTGACCGGAACCGGCCTGGGCGCCGGCGAGGCCGCGCGGCTCGCCTTCGGCGCGGCCGGGCGCAGCTGGCGCTATGACCTTTACCGCACCAAGCTCGGCCGCAAGCAGAAGCCGACGCTCGACGAGGTCGTGATCGTCGGCGCCTCCGATGCCGAGTGGAAGCATGCCGCCGCGGTGCTCGAGGGCCTGAACCTCACCCGCAGCCTGGTCACCGAGCCGGCCAACGTCGTCTATCCCGAGAGCTTCGTCGAACGCGCCCGCGCGGCGCTCGAAAGCCTTGGCGTCGAATTCGAGGTGCTCGACGAGAAGGCGATGGCCAAGCTCGGCATGGGCGCTCTGCTCGGCGTCGCCCAGGGCTCGGTGCGGCCGCCGCGGCTGCTGGCGATGCGCTGGAACGGCGGCAAGGCCGGGAAGGCGCCGGTCGTGTTCATCGGCAAGGGCATTACCTTCGACACCGGCGGCATCTCGATCAAGCCGGCGCTCGGCATGGAGGCGATGAAGTGGGACATGGGCGGCGCCGGCGCCGTCACCGGGCTGATGAAGTCGCTCGCCACCCGCAAGGCCAAGGTCAACGTCGTTTGCGTCTGCGCGCTCGCCGAGAACATGCCCGACGGCAACGCCCAGCGCCCCGGCGACGTCGTCATCTCGATGTCGGGGCAGACGATCGAGGTGATCAATACCGACGCCGAAGGCCGCCTCGTCCTCGCCGACGCGATGACCTGGGCGCAGCGCCAGTACAAGCCGGAGGTAATGGTCGACCTCGCCACCCTCACGGGTGCGATGATCATCAGCCTCGGCCACGAATATGGCGGCATGTTCGCCAATGACGACGGCCTCGCCGCGGGCCTCGAGGCCGCGGGCAAGGCGAGCGGCGACAAATTGTGGCGGCTGCCGATGAACGACGACTACAACAAGATCATGGATTCGCAGATCGCCGACATGAAGAACAGCGCCTCGCGCGAGGGCGGCTCGATCACCGCCGCCTGCTTCCTCGGCCGGTTCGTCGAAAACGGGGTCAAATGGGCCCATCTCGACATCGCCGGCATGGTCTGGTCGGACAAAGCGAGCCACCTCTACGACAAGGGCGCGACCGGCTTCGGCGTCGCCTTGCTCGACCGCTACGTCGCCGACAATCACGAAGGAAAATAGGGACAGTCCCTCTTTTTGTTGCGGCCGGGCGGCGCTTGCCCTGCCGGGTCCCGCCGTCTAGGGAGCCGGCGAAACCAATCCCTTCAGATACGGAGCTTCAGCAGGCCATGGCCGAGCGTACCTTTTCGATCATCAAACCCGACGCCACCCGGCGCAACCTCACCGGCGCGATCACCCAGATGCTGGAGGAGGGCGGCCTGCGCGTGGTCGCCTCGCGGCGGATCCGGATGACGAAGGAGCAGGCCGAGGGCTTCTACGCCGTCCACCGCGAGCGGCCTTTCTATCACGACCTCGTCGCCTTCATGACCTCGGGCCCGGTCGTCGTCCAGGTGCTCGAGGGCGACAATGCGGTCGCCCGCAACCGCGCGATCATGGGCGCGACCAACCCGGCCGACGCCGCCGAGGGCACGATCCGCAAGCGCCACGCCGAATCGATCGAGGCGAACAGCGTCCACGGCTCCGACAGCGCCGAGAACGCCGCGATCGAGATCGACTTCTTCTTCACGCCCGAAGAGATCGTCGGTTAGCGGCCTCGCACCGGCCACATCGCGTCGATCCGGCTCCGCGCGGCCGCGGGGTCGTCCGCGCCGCCGAGATTGAGACGCGAAAGGCCGCGCAGGCGCAGCTTGCGCCCTTCGAAGAGGCCGCCGCCTTCCACCCGATAGACGACGTAATAAACCGCCGTGTCGGTGAACAAAGCGCCGTCGCGATAGAATCGCGTAGTGATCGCGATCGGCACGCGCCGATCGGCGTCGTCGGCCTGCGCTTGCTCGCCGTCATCAGCGGTTGCGCGCAGGATCTGCCGCCGGAACCAGGCCGCCTCGAGACGCGGATCGGCCATGGTCTCCACTTGCGCCACCGCCAGCGCCGCCGGAAAGACGATGACCTGGCTCTGGATCGTCTGGCCGGGATCGGCCGGCGCCAGGCTGAGCCGCTCGCCGTCCCGGTCGGCGGTGCCGCGCAGGATCACGGTCCTGGCCTCGGCCAGCGCCTGCTTTTGCGCACTGACCTTGTCCGTCTCTTCGCCGGTCCGCTCGCGATAGCTGTTCCACAGCGCGAGGCCCGAGATCAGCAGGCCGGCGACCGCGACGATTTCGGCCAGGTTTATCCACCGCCGGCGCGTCGCCGCGGCTTCCGCCGCCTCCGCCCGCCGTTCCGGATCGTCAGCCGTCATCGCCCGTCTCCCCGGCTTGCCTGAGCGCCCGGCAATAGTCCTCGAGCGCGATCGGATAGAGGCGGTGCTCCTCCTCGAGCACCCGCGTGGCGAGGCTGTCGGCATCGTCGCGCAGCAGGATCTTGACCTTGGCCTGGGCGAGCACCGGCCCCGCATCGAGGTCGGCGGTCGCCAGGTGGACGGAGCAGCCGGCAAATTCGTCGCCGGCCATGATCGCGCGCTGGTGGGTGTCGAGCCCCTTGTGCAGCGGCAACAGCGACGGATGGATGTTGAGCACTCGTCCCTCCCATTTCGCGACGAATCCATCCGACAGCAGGCGCATGTAGCCGGCGAGCGCGACCAGCTCGACCCCGTGCGCGCGCAGGACGGCGTCGAGCGCGGCATCGAATTCGTCGCGGGTCATCCCCTGGTGGCTCTGCGACCAGGTCTTGATCCCGAGCCGCTTCGCCAGCACCAGCCCGCGCGCCGCCGGCACGTTCGAGGCGACCAGCACGATCTCGTAATTCCGCTCGGGATCGCGCCTTTTATGTTCCGACAGCGCGAGCATGTTGGAGCCGCGCCCCGAGATCAGCACCGCGACACGGACCTTCTCAGCCATGATGGCTTGCGCGCCAGCTGTGGCGGGCCCCCCAGGTCCCGGCCGAGCCATGGACCGTGCAGCCTTTCGCGCCGGCCTCGATGCGTCCGATTTGAAAGATTGTTTCTCCGGCTTCCTCAAGCGTTTCCAACGTCTCTTTCAGATCGAGTTGAGAGACAATGAGGACCATGCCGATGCCGCAATTGAAGGTGCGGGCGAATTCCTCCGGCGCGATATTCCCCTGCGCCTGGAGGAACGCCATCAGCCGCGGCTGCGGCCAGCTGTCGGCATCGACCGTCGCGTGCAGCCCCCCGGGCAGGACGCGGGGAATATTCTCCAGCAGGCCGCCGCCGGTGATGTGCGCCAAGGCCGCGATCCGGCCGGCCCGGATCGCCGGCAGCAGCGATTTGACGTAGATCCGGGTCGGCGCCAGCAGCGCCTCGATCAGCAGCCGGTCGGGATCGAACAAAGCGGGCCGGTCGAGCCTCCAGCCGTTGTCGGCGGCGAGCCTGCGCACCAGCGAAAAGCCGTTCGAATGGACCCCCGACGAGGCCAGGCCGAGCAGCACGTCGCCGGCCTTCACCCGCTCGCCGGTCAGCGCCTCGCCGCGCTCGACCGCGCCGACGCAGAAGCCGGCGAGGTCGTAATCGCCGGGCGCGTACATCCCCGGCATCTCCGCGGTCTCGCCGCCGATCAGCGCGCAGCCCGCCTGCCGGCAGCCTTCCGCAATCGACGCGATCACCCGTATCGCAACGTCGCCGTCGAGCTTGCCGGTGGCGAAATAATCGAGGAAGAACAGCGGCTCGGCGCCCTGGACGATCAGATCGTTGGCGCACATCGCGACCAGATCGATGCCGACGCCGTCGTGGCGGCCGCTCTCGATCGCCAGCTTGAGCTTGGTGCCGACGCCGTCATTGGCGGCGACCAGGAGCGGGTCGGAATAACCGGCCGCCTTGAGGTCGAAGAAGCCGCCGAAGCCGCCGAGCGATGCGTCGGCGCCCGCCCGAGCGGTCGCCTTGGCGAGCGGGACGATCGCCTTCACCAGGGCGTTGCCGGCGGCGATGTCGACCCCGGCCCTGGCGTAAGTGTAGCTGTCTTCGCCGCTCATCCTCGCCGCCTACCAGAACCTGCTTGGATTTCCACGGCCAACTCGCCAAAAGGCCAGCGTGAAGCCCGTCCGCCGCCCGCTTGCCCTCGTGATTCCGGCCGTCGCCGCTCTGCTCCTGGTCGGAGCGGGCATCCTCTATGCCCAGCTCGAAGGCTCGGACCGCGGCATCCCCCCGGTCGACAGCACCTCCAATTTCGAGATTCTGGGCGTCGACGTCGACGTCAGCGCCGAGACTGCCGAGAAGGCGCGGTCCGAAGGCTGGCGCCGCGCGCAATCGCTGGGCTGGCGGATGCTCTGGGCGCGCACCCACAATCGCCCGCTCGCGCAAGCGCCGGTCTTGACCGATTCGGTGCTCAACGGCATCGTTTCGGGTATCGTCATCGAGCAGGAGCAGATCGGCCCGACCCGCTACATCGCCCGGCTGGGCGTCCTCTTCGACCGCGCCCGCACCGGCCAGATGCTCGGCGTCCAGGGCCTCACCCGGCGCTCGGCGCCGATGCTCGTCATCCCGGTGCTGCGGACCGGCTCATCCGCCTACAGCTTCGAGTTCCGCAACGACTGGCAGCGTGCCTGGGCGCAGTTCCGCACCGCCAACAGCCCGGTCGACTATGTCCGCCCCTCGGGCATCGGCATCGACCCCCTCGTGCTCAACATGGCCCAGACGAAGCGGCGCGGGCGCGGCTGGTGGCGGATGCTGCTCGACCAATATGGCGCCGCCGACATCGTCGTCCCCGAGCTCGAGCTCAGGCGCGCCTATCCGGGCGGGCCTGCGATCGGGCTGTTCGCCGCCCGCTACGGCCCGGACAATGTCCTGATCGGCCGCTTCGAGCTCACCGCCCGCAGCAGCGCCGACGTGCCCCGCATGCTCGACGAGGGCGTCCGCCGCCTCGACCTGATCTACCGCCAGGCGCTCGACCGCGGCCTGCTCAGGCCCGACCCGACCCTGGTCATCGTCCAGCCGCCGCTGCCGCCCTTGCCGCCCGAGGAGACCGAGACGCCGGCGGCCGAGGAAATGGGCGCGCAGGTGCCGGCGGGGGTGGTCACCACTTACAGCGTCCAGGTCGCGACTCCGGACGCCGGCTCGGTCCAGCAGGCCGAGGTCTCGGTCAGCCGGGTGAACGGCGTCACTTCGGCGATCACCACCAGCCTCGCGCTCGGCGGCACCTCGATCATGCGGGTCAATTTCGTCGGCGATTCGGCCGCGCTCCAGGCCGCGCTCCAGGCGCAGGGCTGGCAGGTGCAGGTGGTCAATGGCTCCACCTTGAGGATTTCGCGCTGAACCAGATCGCGCTGCCCTTCGCCTGGCCGGTGGCCGACAAGGAGGAGGATTTCCTCCTTTCCGACGCCAATCGCGTCGTCTTCGATCACCTGACCCGCTGGTCGCTGTGGCCGGTGATGGCGACTTTGGTCACCGGCCCGCGCAAGTCGGGCCGCAGCCTGCTCGGCCGGATCTTCGTGCGCAAGACCGGCGGCCGCCTGTTCGACGATGCCGAGGACCATGACGAAGAGGCCCTGTTCCACGCCTGGAACGACGCGCAAGGCCGCCGCAAGCCGCTGCTCATCATCGCCGGCCGGCCGCCGCCGCAATGGCAGGTGACGCTCCCCGATTTGCGCTCGCGGCTCGCGGCCACGCCGCAGGTCGAGATCGGCGCGCCCGACGACGCCCTGATCGGCCAGCTGATCATCAAGCTGCTCGGCGACCGCGGCATCGCCGCGCCGCTCGAGCTGGCCGATTTTCTGGTCCCGCGGATCGAACGCAGCTATGTGTCGGTGATCATGATCGTCGACATCCTCGACCGGGTGATGCTGTCGCATCATCGCCGGATGACCGTCCCGCTGGCAAAAAGGGCGCTCGAGGAAGCGGGCCTGATCCGCCGCGCCCGGAAGGCCGAGTGATGGCGACCGCCGCCAACGACGCCACGCTGCCGGTCGCCGACGTGGCCCGCTATTTCAACCGCGAGCTCTCCTGGCTGGCGTTCAACCGGCGGGTGCTGGAGGAAGCATGCAATCCCGCCCACCCCCTGCTCGAGCGGCTGCGCTTCCTTTCCATCTCGGGCAGCAACCTCGACGAATTCTTCATGGTCCGAGTCGCCGGCCTGAAGGGGCAGCAGCTTGCCGGAATAGAGGAGCCGTCGGACGACGGCCTCAACCCCAGCCAGCAGCTCGCCGCGATCGCGACCGAGGCGGACGCGCTCACCGCCAGCCAGCAGGAGGTCTGGGCTGAGCTGCGCGCCGCGCTCCGCGCCGCCGGCCTCGCCGTGCTCGGCAATGAGGAGATCGGCGACGAGGAGAGCCGGTGGCTCGACCGCCATTTCCAGGACCATATCTTCCCGGTCCTGACCCCGCAGGCGATCGACCCGGCGCATCCCTTCCCGTTCATCCCGAACAAGGGCTTCTCGCTGATCTTCGATTTGAAGCGCATCGCCGACGGCGAGCCGATCCAGGAGCTGCTGATGGTGCCGGCGACCTTGCCGCGCTTCGTCCGTCTGCCGGGCGAGGCGGCGCGCTACGTCGCTATCGAAACCGTCATCCGCCGCCAGGCCGGGACCCTGTTCCCCGGCTACGAGCTGCGCGGCGGCGGCGCCTTCCGGATCATCCGCGACAGCGACATCGAGATCGAGGAGGAGGCCGAGGATCTCGTCCGCTTCTACCGAACCGCGCTGAAGCGCCGCCGCCGCGGCCGCGTCATCCGCCTCAAGCTCGAGGAGGCCATTCCCGACGCGCTCGAGGCGCTGGTCCGCGAGGGCCTCGATGCCAGCGAGGCTCTGGTCTACGAATCGACCGGCTTCCTCGGCATCGCCGACCTCGCCGCTCTGGTCGAGGAGGATCGCCCGGACCTCAAATTCCCGCCGTTCAGCCCGCGCTTTCCCGAGCGGATCCGGGAATATGGCGGCGACTGCTTCGCCGCGATCCGGGCCAAGGACATCGTCGTCCACCACCCTTACGAGAGCTTCGACGTCGTCTTGGCCTTCCTCCGCCAGGCAGCGGCCGATCCCGACGTGGTCGCGATCAAGCAGACCCTCTACCGCGCCGGCAAGCAGTCGGCGGTGATCCGCGCCCTGATCGACGCCGCCGAGGCGGGCAAGTCGGTGACCGCGGTCGTCGAATTGAAGGCGCGCTTCGAGGAAGAGCAGAATCTGATGTGGGCGAGCGCGCTCGAACGCGCCGGCGTCCAGGTCGTCTACGGCTTCATCGAATGGAAGACCCACGCCAAGATGTCGATGGTCGTCCGCCGCGAGGAGGGCAGCTACCGCACCTATTGCCACCTCGGCACCGGCAACTACCATCCGGTCACGGCGCGCATCTACACGGACTTGAGCTTCTTCACCGCCGACCCGCGGGTGAGCCGCGACGTCTCCCACATCTTCAATTACATCACCGGCTATATCGAGCCGCGCGGGCTCGAGCTCGTCACCATGTCGCCGCACAATCTGCGCGATCAATTGTGCGCGCTGATCGACACCGAGATCGAGAACGCCCGCGCCGGCAAGGAGGCGGGGATCTGGGCGAAGATGAACTCGCTGGTCGATGCCGCGATCATCGACAAGCTCTATGAAGCGAGCCAGGCCGGGGTCGACGTCGACCTCGTCATCCGCGGCATTTGCTGCCTGCGCCCCGGCGTGCCCGGCCTTTCCGAGAATATCAGCGTCAAGTCGATCGTCGGCCGATTCCTCGAGCACAGCCGGATCTGGTGCTTCGGCAATGGCGACGCGCTGCCCAATTGCGAGGCGAAGGTCTACATCAGCTCGGCCGACTGGATGCCGCGCAATTTCGACCGGCGCGTCGAATATGCGCTGCCGATCGAGAACGACACCGTCCACGCCCAGATTCTCGACCAGGTGATGGTCGCCAACATCATCGACAACGAGCAGAGCTGGCGGCTCCATCCCGACGGCAGCTATACGCGGCTCGCCCCCGGGCCGGGGATGAAGCCGTTCAACCTCCACACCTATTTCATGACCAACCCGTCGCTGTCCGGCCGCGGCGCGGCGCTGCGCGCCAGCGGCGCCACGCCGAGGAAGCTCACCATTCCCCGCGGCCTGGACTAGGGCCGGCGAATGTTCGCGGAGCAGCCGGTCGCGATCATCGACATCGGCTCCAATTCGGTCCGCCTGGTCGTCTATTCGGGCGCCAAGCGAATCCCCTCGGTGATCTTCAACGAAAAGGTGCTGGCCGGCCTCGGCCGCGAGGTCGGCGCGATCGGCGAGGCGGCGCAGGCGCGGGCGCTCGCCGCGCTCGACCGCTTCCGGCTGCTGGTCAGGCAGATGGGCGTCGTGCGCACCCGCACCGTCGCCACCGCCGCGGTGCGCGAGGCCTCGAACGGCGCGGCTTTCCTCACCCGGGTTCGCCGCCTCGGCTTCGAGCCGCGCATCCTGTCCGGCGAGGAAGAGGGGAAGCGGGCGGGGCAGGGGGTCCTCTCCGCCATCCCCGACGCCGACGGCATCGTCGGCGATCTCGGCGGCGGCAGCCTCGAGCTGGTCGACGTCGCCGCCGGCAAGGTCGGCCGCCGCGCCTCGCTGCCGCTCGGCGTCCTGCGCCTCGATGCGCTGCTGGAGAAAGGCGAGGCATCGTTCTTCAAGAAGGTCGGCAAGGCGGTGGCCGGCGCCGGCTTCGAGGGCGCCGCCGCGGGCCGGCCTTTCTACCTGGTCGGCGGCAGCTGGCGCACGCTCGCCCGGCTGGAGATGGCGCTGATCGGGCACCCGCTGCCGATCACCCACCAGCATGTCATGCCGATCGACCGCCCCGAGGACCTCAAGGCGGCGCTGGCGAAGATCGACAAGGGGAGCATCCGCGACATCCCGTCGGTCTCGCTGTCGCGCTTCCCGACCCTGCCCAACGCGAACCTGCTGCTGCAGGCGCTGGTCGTCGTGCTCGATCCCGACCAGCTGATCGTCTCCGGCTTCGGCATCCGCGAGGGTCTGCTCTACGACGAGCTGCCGCCCGAGGTTCGCGCGCTCGATCCGCTGATCGAGGCGGCGCGCGAGGCGGGGGCGGGACTCGGCCGCTTCGAGCAGCATGGCGACCTGCTCGACGCCTGGATCGCGCCGGCCTTCGACGACGGCCCAAAGATGGCGCGGCTGCGGCTCGCCACCTGCCTGCTTTCCGACATCGGCTGGGCCGCCCATCCCGATTTCCGCGCCGAGCGCGGCATCGACATGGCGCTGCACGGCAATTGGGTGGCGATCGACGGGCCCGGGCGGGTGATGATCGCCCAGGCCCTGTTCTGCAATTTCGGCGGCGGCCGCGAGCTGCCCTATCCCAAGATCGCCGCGCTCTGCGGCGCGGAGAAATTGCGCCGCGCCGCCAATTGGGGCCTCGCGATGCGGCTCGGCCAGCGGCTCAGCGGCGGCGTCGCCGCCTGCCTGAAGCGCAGCCGCCTCGGCCGCGACGGCGACGCGCTCCGCCTCGAGGTCGGCAAGCGCGACGCCGCTTTGCTCGGCGAGACGGTCGAGCGGCGGCTGAAGACGCTCGCTTCGGAAATGGAGCTGCGGCCGGAAATGACGGTCGCCTAGGTACCGCCGCCCTTACGCGTCGACCTCGAGCTCGGTGCGGGTCATGACCAGCTTGCCGTTGAGGATCGCGAAGGCGAGCCGGCCTTCGACCAGGTCGAGCGCGTCGCGGCCGAACTCCTCGAAGCGCCAGCCTTCGAGGATCGCCAGCCCCTCGCGCCGCCCGGCGGCGAGCATTTCCAGCTCCTCGGCCTTGGCGACGAGGCGCGGCGCGACGTTGCTCTCGCGCGCCCTGATCTTGAGCAGAAGCTTGAGTAGGTCCGCGACCAGCGCGCCCTCGCGCCCCAGCCCCGGCCCGCGCTCCTCGCGCGGCGGCAGCTCGGAGGCGGGGAGGGGGTCGGCGGCGGCGAGCGCCTCCATCATCCGCGCCCCGATATCGTTGCCGCGCCAGGCCGGCGAGAGGCCGCGCACCTGGGCCAGCACTTCCTGGCTCGCCGGCGGGTGCATGGCGACGTCGGCCAGCGTCTCGTCCTTCATGATCCGCCCACGCGGCAAATTCTTGCCCCGCGCCTCGATCTCGCGCCAGGCGGCGAGCGCCTTCAGCCGGCCGAGCGCGTCGGCGCGCCGGGTCTGGATCTTGACCCGTTTCCAGGCGAGCGCCGGATCGTTGATGTAATTGGCCTTGTCGGCGAGCCGCTCCATCTCCTGGTCGAGCCAGCCGCCGCGGCCGGTCCGCTTCAATCGCTCGAGCATCTTGGGGAACAGCTCGGCGAGATGGGTGACGTCGCCGATCGCATAGTCGATCTGGCGCTTGTCCAATGGCCGCCGCGCCCAGTCTGTGAAGCGCGCGCCCTTGTCGAGGTTGCGGCCGAGGAGGCTTTCGACCAGGTTCGAATAGCCGACCTGCTCGCCCAGCCCGAGCGCCATCGCCGCCACCTGGGTATCGAACAAGGGATGGGGAGTGCCGCCGGTCAGGTTGAAGATGATCTCGATATCCTGGCCGCCGGCATGGAAGACCTTCAGCACATGCTCGTTGTTGACGAACATGTTGAGCAGCGGCGTGAGATCGATCCCGTCGGCCATCGGATCGATCGCGGCCGCCTCCTCGCTATTGGCGACCTGGATCAGGCACAGCTCCGGCCAGTAGGTGTTCTCGCGCATGAACTCGGTGTCGACCGCGACGAAGTCGGACCTGGCAAGCCGTTCGCAGAGCTTTTCGAGGGACTCGGAATCGGCAATGAGAGGATGGATACGCATTTTGCGGCTCTCATAGCCGGGCGTCCCCGCTTGACAAAGCGCCTTCGCTGACGCGAAGCGCTCGCGCACAACCTTTTCCCCAACTTATTTCGTCTGAAAGCGATCCCCGATGCACGCCTACCGTAGCCACAATTGCGGCGAGCTCCGCGAAGCCGAGGTCGGCGAGACGGTGCGGCTGTCCGGCTGGGTGCACCGCAAGCGCGACCACGGCAACCTTTTGTTCGTCGACCTGCGCGACCATTTCGGCATCACCCAGATCGTCACCGACGTCGCCGACGCGGCGTTCGCGGCGCTGGAGGGGGTGCGGGTCGAATCGGTGGTGACGGTGACCGGCAAGGTGGTCCGGCGGGCCTCGGACGCGGTCAACCCGAACCTGCCGACCGGCCAGGTCGAGGTCCACGCCGAGGAGGTGATCGTCCAGTCGGCCGCCCAGGAGCTGCCGCTGCCGGTGTTCGGCGCGCCCGACTATCCCGAGGACATCCGCCTGCGCTACCGCTATCTCGATCTCAGGCGCGAGCGGCTTCACGCCAATATCGTGCTGCGCAGCGCGGTGGTCGCCTCGATCCGGCGTCGCATGACCGAACAGGGCTTCACCGAATTCCAGACGCCGATCCTGACCGCGTCCAGCCCCGAAGGCGCGCGCGACTATCTCGTTCCCAGCCGGGTCCATCCCGGCAAGTTCTACGCGCTGCCGCAGGCGCCGCAGATGTTCAAGCAGCTGATCATGGTCGCCGGCTTCGACCGCTATTTCCAGATCGCGCCCTGCTTCCGCGACGAGGATGCCCGCGCCGACCGCTCGCCCGGCGAGTTCTACCAGCTCGATTTCGAAATGAGCTTCGTCACCCAAGACGATGTTTTCGCTGCGATCGAGCCGGTGCTCGCCGGGGTGTTCGAAGAGTTCGCCAACGGCAAGAGCGTAACGCCCGCGGGCGCGTTCCCGCGCATCCCCTACAAGGAGGCGATGCTCACCTACGGCACCGACAAACCTGATTTGCGCAACCCGATCCTGATCGCCGACGTCTCCAAGCATTTCGAAGGCTCGGGCTTCGGCCTGTTCGCCCGGATCGTCGAGGGCGGCGGCGCGGTGCGCGCGATTCCGGCGCCGGGGACGGCCGGGAAGAGCCGCAAGTTCTTCGACGACATGAACGATTGGGCGCGCGCGGAAGGCCATGCCGGGCTCGGCTACATCACCCAGAAGAATGGCGAATTGGGCGGCCCGATCGCCAAGAATCACGGCGAGGAGGCGACCCGCGCGCTCATCGCCGAACTCGGCCTCGGTCCCGACGACGGCCTGTTCTTCGCCGCCGGCAAGCCGGATTTGGCGGCGAGGCTCGCCGGGGCCGCCCGCACCCGGATCGCCGAGGAGCTCGGCCTGATCGAAGAAGGCGCGTTCAAATTCTGCTGGATCGTCGACTTTCCGATGTACGAATATGACGAGGAAGCGAAGAAGGTCGATTTCTCGCACAACCCCTTCTCGATGCCGCAGGGCGGGCTCGAGGCGCTCGAGAGCAAGGACCCGCTCGACATCCTCGCCTTCCAGTACGACATCGTCTGCAACGGCGTCGAGCTGTCCTCGGGAGCGATCCGCAACCACCGACCGGACATCATGTACAAGGCGTTCGAGATCGCCGGCTATTCGCAAGCCGAGGTCGACACCGATTTCGCCGGCATGATCAACGCCTTCAAATATGGCGCGCCGCCGCACGGCGGCTCGGCGCCGGGGATCGACCGGATCGTCATGCTGCTCGCCGGCGAGCCCAACATCCGCGAGGTCGTGCTGTTCCCGATGAACCAGCGCGCCGAGGATCTGATGATGAACGCGCCCGGCGAGGTCACCGCGAAGCAGCTCAGGGAGCTCAACATCCGCATCGTGTCCCCCGCCGGCACAGCCGCCAACGACCCGGCCAAGGTCGTGGCGCCGGAATAGGCCGCCTGCTAAGCCCCGGTCATGCCGATCGACCTTTCGGACTATGAGGCCGGCGCCTCCTATGAGGGCGGCTATGAGGAGGACCTCGAGGCGCTCCAGGAGCGTCTCGCCCGGCTGTTCGTCTCGCTCCACGTCCATAAGCGCAAGGCGATCATCGTCTGCGAGGGCTGGGACGCGTCGGGCAAGGGCGGCGCGATTCAGCGGCTGACCGCGCAATGCGACCCGCGCACCTACAAGGTCTGGCCGGTCGCCGCCCCGAACGAAGAGGAGAAGGCGCACCACTATCTCTGGCGCTTCTGGCAGCGGATGCCGAAAGCCGGCGAGGCGGCGATCTTCGACCGGAGCTGGTACGGCCGCGTCCTCGTCGAGCGGGTCGAGGGCTTTGCGAGCGAGGCCGAATGGCGCCGCGCCTATGACGAGATCAACGAGCTCGAGGCGCAGCTGAGCCATGACGGCGCGACGATCGTCAAAACGTTCTTCCACGTCACCCGGAAGGAGCAGGACGAGCGCTTCAAAAAGCGCCTCGACCATCCCTGGAAACGCTGGAAGGTCACCGCCGAGGACCTGCGCAACCGCGCCCGCCGCGCGGACTATCTCGCCGCCCTCGAGGACATGTTCGACCAGACCGACACCCGCTGGGCCCCCTGGACCGTGATCGACGGCAACGACAAGAAATCCGCCCGGATCGCCGCGCTGACCCGCGTCGCCGACGCCCTCGCTGCCGCGCTTCCTGCCGATCCGCCCTCGATCAGCCCCGAAATGGAACGGATGGCAAAGGAATTGCGCGCTCAGGGATAGGAGATCGCCACCACTTCATAGTCGCGCTCGCCGCCCGGCAGCGCGACCCGGCGGGTGTCGCCCACCGCGGCACCGCGCACCGCCCGCGCGATCGGCGAATACCAGCTGATCCGCCCCGCCGAAGCGTCCGCCTCGTCCTCGCCGACCAGCGTCACCACCCGCTCGACATCGGCCCCATCGGCGAGGGTGACGGTCGCGCCGAACCAGGCGCGGCTCTTGTCGGGCTGATCCGCCGGGTTCGTCACCCTGGCGTCCTTCATCCGCTTCGACAGGAAGTTGATCCGCCGGTCGACCTCGCGCAGCCGCCGCCGGCCATATTGATAATCGGCATTTTCCGAGCGGTCGCCGTTCGCCGCCGCCCAGGCGATCGTCTCGAGCAGCTTCGGCCGCTCGCCGGCGAACAAGGCCTCATATTCCTCGCGCAGCTTCCGGAAGCCTTCGGGGGTGATGTAATTGGGACGGCCGGACATCAGCCTGGCCGGCCTTGCCCCAGATAGTAGGAGATCCGGTTGCGCGGCGGCGCGCCCTGCCGGTTCGGGCTGAGGAGATCGTAGACGACCGCGTTTTCGAGCACCCGCTGGACGTAGTTGCGGGTCTCGGCGAAGGGGATCTCCTCGATCCAGCGGACCACGTCGACGCCCGGCATCCTGGGGTCGCCGTTGCTCGCGATCCAGCGCCGGACGTTGCCGCTGCCGGCATTGTAGGCGGCGGCGACCAGCACCGCATTGCCGCCCCATTCGTCCATCAGCTCGGACAAATGGTGGCTGCCGAGCAGGACGTTGTAGCCCGGATCCTCGGTCAGCCGGCCGAGCTCGTAGGGCACGCCGACCCGCCCGGCCGCCTGGCGCGCGGTCCCCGGCATCAGCTGCATCAGCCCGCGCGCGCCGGCATTGCTGACCGCGCTGCGCTCGAACGAGCTTTCCTGGCGGATGATGCCGTGGGCGAAGGCCCAGTTGCGCGCATAAGCGGGCGGGATCGGCACTTCGGGAAAGGCCGGGCGCGCGTAGAAGCTGCCGCCGCCGGTGCGCGCCTCGCGCGCCGCCCAGACGCCGAGATCGAGCCGGCCGATCGCCCGCCCGAACTCGCCGGCGACTGCCCGTTCGCGGTCGCTCGCCAGCTGCACCGCCAAGGCCCGCACGAACAATGTCTGGTCGCCGCGCCGGCCGGTTGTGCCGAGATAGCGGACCGCCTCGGCGAGCGAGCGCTGGGCGAAGGCGGCGCGCTCGGCGGGGTCGGCGGCGGGCGGCACCGGCGGCGGCGGCGCGCTCCGCCCCAGCCGCTCGAGCGCGAGCTGACCGTAAAACTGGTCGGGACTGGCCGCGGCCTGCTCGAGCCAGGCGCTCGCCTGGCCCGGATTGCCGGCGGCATTGGCGGCGCGCGCGGCCCAGAAGAAGCCCTTGGCGCGGGTCTGCGGCGAACGCGCGGCGCGGGCGTAGAGCTCGAACAGCCGCGCCGCGTCGCCGGGCCGGCCGAGCCGGAACAGAGCGGCGCTGCCGCCGAGCCAGGCGAGGCTCGTATAATCGTCGCGTTCGTCATAGGGGCGGTCGGAGACGTCGGTCCCGGCCGGATAGAGATCGTCGAGCCTGGAGGCGATGCCGTAGGCGGTCGACCATTGGCGGTCGTTGGCGGCGCCGCGCGCCAGGGTCAGCGCGGTGTCGAGATAGCGCGCGGGGTTGACGAGCGGCCGGTCGAACCGGCCGCGCGCGGCGAGCAATTCCCGCGCGGCGGCGCTCTGGCTGCCGTTCCTGAGCCAGATCGCCTGGTCGATCAGCAGCCCGCCGTCGCGGCGCGGCGCGGGATCGAGCGCGGCGACCCGCTCATAGGCGTCGGGCGCCCGGGTCTGCAGCGCGAGCCGCGCTTCGAACAACGGCCGCTTCGCCGCCGGCGTCCAGATCAGCGTCCGTGCCGCGCTCTGATTGTCGCCATTGCCGAGCAGCACCTCCATCCGCCGGTCGTGATCGTCGGGCGTGAAGCCGCCGCCGAACGCGGCGAGCAGCCTCTGCTCGACCTCGAGCGGCAGCACGCCGGCGGTCCATGCCCGCCGCGCGGCCTGCCGCGCCTCCTCGTTCCGCCCGGTCGATTGCAGCGCGAACGCCTGATAAGCGTGGCCGGCCGGGGTCAGCGGCGGGAAGTTCGAAAAGAAGCGCAGCACCTCGCCGGGCGAGATCGCCTCGAGCGCCACCCGCTGCTCGGCGGCGCGCCGCATCGCCGCCTCGCCGGGCCAGCCGCGATGGCCGCTGAGGAAGGTCGCATAAGCGAAGAAGGGCAGGGAGTCGCTCTGCCGGAGCGTGCTCCAGCGCTCGATATCGGCCGCGACCGGGCTCGACGCGGTGAACGCATAGCCCCGCGCCGGCGGCTCCGGCACGCTCTGCGCCATCACCGCCGCCGCGGACGCTCCCATCAGAAGCAACAGGCCTGCTTTCCTTTGCACGCTGGACAGAATGACGCCCCCCTCCTTATCAGGCCATGAATATCCCCGCGATATTTCCGGCCGGCAATCACCTATGTCAGGCGGCGCCGCGACGGAAAGGAGGCAATGATGATCAGCGGGTCGATTCCGGCTCTAGTGACTCTCTTTCGCGACGAAGCGTTTAACCAGGACGCTTATCGGAGCTTCGTCGCCTGGCAGATTGCCGAGGGGAGTCATGGCCTTGTGCCCTGCGGCACCACCGGCGAGGGGGCGACGCTCGATTCGGACGAGCATCGCCGGGTGGTCGAGACCTGCGTCGAGGTTGCGGCGGGCAGCGTGCCCGTCATCGCCGGCTGCGGCTCGAACGACACGCGTCAGGCGATCGCCCTGACCCGTGCCGCCAAGGAGGCCGGCGCCGACGCCGCGCTCCACGTCCCGCCTTATTACAATCGGCCGAACCAGGAGGGGATCTACGCCCATCTCGCCGCGATCGCGGCGGCGGTCGACATTCCGATCGTCCTTTACAACGTGCCCTCGCGCACCATCACCGACATTTCGGTCGAAACGATGGGCCGGCTGGCGAAGATCGCCAATATCGTTGCGGTCAAGGACGCGACCGGCAACCCCGCCCGCGTCACCGCCCAGCGCCTCGCCTGCGGCGCGGGCTTCGTCCAGCTTTCCGGCAATGACGACATGGCCCTGGGCTTCAACGCGATGGGGGGCAGGGGCTGCATCTCGGTCACCGCCAACGTCGCGCCGCGCCTGTGCGCGGACTTCCAGAACGCTTGCCTTTCAGGCAATTGGCCGGCGGCCCTCAAATTGCAGGACAAGCTCTACCCGCTCCACGCCGCGCTCTTCACGGACGCCTCGCCCGGCCCGGTCAAATATGCGCTCGGCAAGGTCCGGCCCGATTTCGCTTCGGAGCTGCGCATGCCGATGACGCCGCCATCGGAGGCGAGCAAGCGCGCCGTCGACGCCGCGCTCGCCCATGCCGGGTTGCTCTAATCTGACTGCGACGGGAAGTGGCGCGCCGGGACAAGCTTTATGCGGCAATGAAGGCCAATCCGAGGGGGGATTGGACGATTCGAGATGTGGAGAGCCTGTGTCATGGGTACGGCATTGCTTGCAAAGCGCCTTCGCGAGGCTCACATTATTCGGTGTCGCATCCCGCAGTGCCCGGTCGCCTGACCATACCGGCGCGAAGGCCGATTAAGGGGATATACATTCAGTTGCTGATAGATATGATCGATAGCTTGGAGCTCCAATGACCGTCGACGTGCGCAACTTCAGGGTTTTTGTCGAGCCGCTGGCACCTCATCTGGGAGGTGGCTTTGTTTCATACGCGCCCGAACTCAAGGGCTGTGTCTCCGATGGCGCGACGCCCGCCGAGGCGCTCGACAATATCTACGACGCGATTGCCTGCTGGCTTGCGGCTGCCCGCGAGCGGGGCGAGGCTCTTCCTGTGCCGATGATCGTGCGGCAATACGCCTGAACACATCCGCTTCGGCGCCGCTATTATTTTGCACGAACGGTCCCTATTCGGCTGAGTCATGGTCCGCCCGCGCCCCACCGAGTTCGACAAGCAGAAGGTGGTCGCCGAGAATCGGCGGGCGCGGTTCGATTATGCGATCGAGGACAAGTATGAGGCCGGCATCGCGCTGACCGGGACCGAGGTGAAGTCCTTGCGCTTCGGCGCGGGCTCGATCGCCGAGAGCTATGCCGAGGTCAAGGATGAGGAGGTCTGGCTGATCAACGCCAACATCCCCGAGTTCAGCCACGGCAACCGCCACAATCACGAGCCCAAAAGGCCGCGCAAATTGCTGCTCAATCACCGCCAGATCGCCAAATTGCACGGCGCCGTCGCCCGCCAGGGGATGACGCTCGTCCCGCTCTCCATCTATTTCAACAGCCGCGGCCGGGCCAAGGTCGAGATCGCGCTCGCCCGCGGCCGCAAGGCGCACGACAAGCGCGAATATGAAAAGGAAAAGGACTGGAAGCGCGAGCAGGGCCGCCTGATGAGGCAGCATGGCTAAGGGCCTGTACTCATGACCGGAGGTGGCCGTGATCGGCTGGGGAAGGTGGCTGGGCAGCAGAGCGCCGCCGGGCGGGCCAGGATGCCCGTCCAAGGTGCTCGACGCCCCCAGCCGCCTTCCCCAGCCGACCGCGAAGCGGCGGGCTGTCCTTTGCCGCCCGGACGGCGTCGCAGCGTCGGTCACGATGCATTAAGCATCGCTCCCTCCTCGCTCCTTGCCGGACAACAAATGCCAACCCGTCACGACCGCCTCCGGTCATGAGTACAGGCCCTCGCTTCCGCGGCTGGCTCCGCCGCCACATCCCGAGCCGCGAGACGATCGATTCCTACCGGCTGCTGCGGCCGTTCGCCAAGCAGCTGCGGCGGTCCGATTTGTGGCACATGAACCGCCATTCGGTGCCGCGCGCGGTCGCGCTCGGGCTCGGCGTCGGCGTCATCATCCCGGTGATGCACGTCGTCATCGCCGTCATCCTCGCCATCCCGGTCCGGGCCAATGTCGCGATCGCCGGCGCCTGCACCCTGGCCGTCAATCCGCTCACCATCCCGCCGATGTATTACGCCGCCTACCGGATCGGGAACTGGGAGCTGCACCACGAGGCGCTCGCCGACCCGGCGGCTGCGCAGCAGGCGTCGGGCGAATTGGCGCGGATGCTGTTCTGGCTGCACGAGGCATCGGGCCCGATCGCGCTCGGCGTGCTGACGATCGCGCTCAGCGCGGCCGTCGGCGGCTATCTGGTCAGCGCCCTGGCCTGGCATGTCTGGGAGCTGTTCAGGCGGCGGCAATCGGCGCCCGGCGATTGATCGCCCCGCGCGGACTGCTATATCCGCCCCACACACCTCTACGTCCGGGAAAATCCATGCGCAAGCTGCTCATCGCCCTCACCGCCGCTGCCTCCATCGCCACGCTTGGCGTCACCGCCTACGGCGCGACCCAGAGCCAGGGCCAGCATGCCGCCGCGAACCGGCCGCAATATGGCGCCTTCGGCTTCGACGCCGCCGGCATGGACCGCAGCGTCGCCCCGGGCGACAGCTTCTACCGCTACGCCAACGGCAATTGGGACCGGACCACCGAAATCCCCGCCGACCGCAGCAATTACGGCATGTTCATCACCCTCGACGATCTGTCGCGCGCGCGCACCCGCACGATCGTCGAGGAAGCCGCCCGCACGCCCGGCTCGCGGATCGGCGATTTCTACGCGAGCTTCATGGACGAAGCGGCGGTCAACGCCGCCGGCATCGCCCCGATCGAGCCGCTGCTCGCCGAGATCCGCGCCATCCGCGACCGGACGCAGTGGGCGGCCGCGGCCGGCAGGATGCTGCGCCGCTCGATCCGCACCCCGTTCAACGCCTTCGTCAACAGCGACGAGCGCATCCCGACCCAGATGATCATGCATCTGACCCAGTCGGGCCTCGGCCTGCCCGACCGCGATTATTATCTCAGCACCGACGCCGGCCAGGTCCAGAAGCGCGAGGCCTATCAGGCCTATCTCGCCCAATTGCTCACCCTCGCCGGTGAAGAGGAGGCGGCCGCGCGTGCCGCCGCGATCGTGCAGTTCGAGCGCGGCATCGCCCAGGTGCACTGGACCCGCGTCGAGAATCGCGACGAGGAGCGGACCTACAACAAATGGGCGATGGCCGATTTCGCCCGCAACGCGCCGGGCTTCGACTGGGCCGCCTTCTTCCGCGAGGCCGGCGCCGCCGACCAGCCCAACCTGCTCGTCGCCCAGCCGAGCGCCTTCACCGGCACCGCCCGGCTGATCGGGGAGACGCCGCAGGCGGTGCTCAACGATTATCTGCTGGTCCGCACGCTCGACGCCGCCGCTCCCCTGCTGCCGCAGAATTTCGTCGACGCCCATTTCGCCTTCCACGGCACCGTTTTGAACGGCACCCCGCAGAACGAGGAGCGCTGGAAGCGCGGCGTCGCTTTGGTCACCGGCGCCGTCCCCGACGACGTCAGCCGGCTCTACGTCGCGCGCTATTTTCCGCCCGAGGCGAAGCGCGCCGCCGACGAGCTCGTCCGCAACGTCATCGCCGCGATGGACCGCCGCCTCCAGACCCTCGCCTGGATGGCGCCCGAAACCCGCGCGCGCGCCCGCGCCAAGCTGCGCGCCTTCACCCCCAAGATCGGCTATCCCGATTTCTGGCACGATTATTCGAGCATCGAGATCAGCCGCACCAATCTCGTCCAGAACGTCATGAACGCGAGCGAATGGGATTACGACTTCAACCTCCACAAGCTCGGCCGCCCGGTCGACCGGCGCGAGTGGGGGATGACGCCGATGCAGGTCAACGCCTATGCCAATCCGGTGTGGAACGAGATCGTCTTCCCGGCCGCGATCCTGCAGCCGCCCTTCTTCGATCCGCACGCCGATTTGGCGGTCAATTACGGCGGCATCGCCGCGGTGATCGGCCACGAACTCTCGCACCATTTCGACGACCAGGGCAGCCGCTACGACGAGTCCGGCGCCCTGCACGAATGGTGGACGGCGCAGGACCGCGAGCGCTTCAACGCGCTGACCGAAGCGTTCGCCCGCCAATATGATTCCTACGAGCCGCTGCCCGGCCATCACGTCAACGGCCATTTGACGCTCGGCGAGAACATCGCCGATCTGGCCGGCCTCACCGTCGCCTACGACGCCTATCGCCATGCGCTGAATGGCCGCGCGGCGCCGGTGATCGACGGCTTCACCGGCGACCAGCGCTTCTATCTCGGCTGGGCCCAGGTCTGGCGGCGCAAATATCGCGAGGCGAACCTGTTGCAGCGGCTGCTGACCGATCCGCATTCGCCGTCCGAGCAGCGCGCCGCCGTCGTCCGCAACCTCGATCCCTGGTATGCGGCCTTCCATCCCGCCCCCGGCAGCCCGCTTTACCTGGCGCCCGACCAGCGGGTCCGCATCTGGTAGCGATGGCGAGCGCGGCGACCCTCGCGATCGGCGATCGCCCCAGACCGCGCCGGCTCGATCTTCCGCTCGTCCTGTTCGCGCTGGCCGGCCTGGCCTCGGCGGCTTTGCTGCTGTGGGCGGTCGGCGACCCCATTTTCGCCGGCGCCTTCGTCGCCGGCCTGGTCGGCGCCGGCGGGGTGCTGATGCTGGTCCGCGGCAGGCCGCCCCTGGCGCTGACGGCGGCGGCCGGCCCCGACGTGCTGCTGCTGCGCGACGCGCTCGACAGCGCCGGGCCGTCGCTCGGCGTGGCGCTGACCGACGCCGGCGGCCGCCTGATCTGCGCCAGCCGCGCCTGGAGCGACTGGTTCGGCGCCGACGCGCTGCCGCCGGCGCTTGCCCGCGCCGTCCCGACCGCGCGCCGCGACGGCGCCGTCGCGATCCCGCCGATCAGGGTCGGCGGCCAGGCCTTTGAAGGCGAGGTCCGGCTCGCCGGCGCCGGCGATGGCCAGCTGCTCTGGCGGCTCGTGCGCGCCGACCATGAGGATTTCGCCCGCGAGGCGCGCCGGCTGATCGGCGGCGAGCCGGGCCGGCGGATGGGCGAGGCCGGGCTGATGGTCGCTTTGGTCGACGCTGCCGGCACGATCCTTGCCGCCAACGGCGCCTTTGCGGTCCGCGCCGCCGGGCCCGAAGGCGAGGGCGCCGCCGTCCAGGGCAGCCCGTTCGTCGACCAGCTCGCCGCCTCGCCGGGCGGCCAATTCCGCTTCGCCGCCGAGGGCAAGGCGGCGCCGCCGCTGCGCATCGTCCAGGTCCCGGCCGGCGACGACCGGCAAGCCTTCTCGCTGTTCCTGCTGCTCGACGACATTCCAGGTCCCCGCGGCGAGGACGAGAATGCCCATGTCCACGCCTTGCTCGACAGCCTGCCGCTCGGCCTCGCTCTGGCCGACACCGACGGCCGCTTCATCTTCCTCAACAAGGTGTTCCGGCGCGCCGTCGGCCTCGGCCCGAGCGAGCGCCCGGCCTGGCCCGGCGATCTCGTCGTCGACGAGGACAAGGCGGCGGTCTCGGACGCGGTCCACCGCTTCGGCCGCGGCCGGCCGATGTCGGGCGACCTCGCGGTGCGGCTCAAGACCAACCCCGAAGAGCCGGTGGCGCTGACCGTCGCCGGCGCCCGCGGCCTCGGCAATGCCGCGGTGCTCTTGAGCCTCAAGGACAATAGCGAGGAAGCGCGGCTGAAGCGCGAGATCGCCCAGGCGACCAAGATGCAGGCGGTCGGGCAGCTGGCCGGCGGCGTCGCCCACGACTTCAACAACATCCTGACCGCGATCCTCGGCACCTGCGACCTGATGATGATGCGCCACACGCCCGGCGACAGCGACTATGACGACATCCAGCAGATCCGCTCCAACTCGAACCGCGCCGCCAATCTGACCCGGCAATTGCTCGCTTTCTCGCGCCAGCAGACGCTGCGGCCGCAGGTGCTCCAGCTGCCCGACGTCGTCGCCGAGGTCTCGCACCTGCTCGACCGGCTGCTCGGCGAGCGGATCAAGCTCGAGGCCAAGCACGGCCGCGGCCTCGGCGCCGTCCGCGCCGATCCGGGCCAGCTCGAGCAGGTGATCGTCAACCTCTCGGTCAACGCCCGCGACGCGATGATCGCCAAGGACCCGACCGGCGGCGGCACGCTGACCTTGCAGACCTTCGGCGTCTCCGCCGACGACGTCCGCAAGATGGGCAGCGACGTGCTGCCGATCGGCGATTATACCGGCCTCAAGGTCACCGACACCGGCATCGGCATCCCGCAGCATCTGCTCGGCAAGATCTTCGAGCCCTTCTTCACCACCAAGGAGGTGGGCAAGGGGACCGGGCTCGGCCTTTCCACCGTCTACGGCATCGTCAAGCAGTCGGGCGGCTTCATCTTCGCCGAATCGCAGGTCCGCAAGGGCACCAATTTCACGATCTATCTCCCGGTCCACCGCGCCCAGCCGGGCGAGGCGCCGGCCAGGGCCAAGGCGAAGGAAAAGGCCAGCGAGCTCTGGGGTACCGGCACCATCCTCATCGTCGAGGACGAAGTCATGGTCCGCGCGGTCGCCGAGCGCGCGCTCGCCCGCCACGGCTATACCGTGCTGGTCGCCGAAAACGGCGAGGCGGCGCTCGAGATTCTCGCGCGCGAGCCCAAGGTCGACCTGATGATCTCCGACGTCGTCATGCCGACCATGGACGGCCCGACCACGGTCCGCGCCGCGCGCAAGATGCACGCCGACCTGCCGATCCTGTTCATCTCGGGCTATGCCGAGGAGCAGCTGCGCAAGTCGATCGACATCCCCAATGTCGCCTTCCTCGCCAAGCCCTTCTCGGTCCAGCAGCTCGCCGAGACGGTCCGCGACGTGCTGGCCGGGAAATAAGCTAAATCCTCCCCCTCAGGGGGAGGGCAGGGTGGGGGTGTTCGGCGCTGGAGATGATTCTCCGCCTCCTTACCCCCTCACCCTAACCCTCTCCCCATGGGGAGAGGGAACTTTATCTCTTTTCCTTTGCGGCACAGCCGTTAAGGGCCGATCCGATGCCGGGGACCACCAGATCGATCCTGATCGTCGAGGACGAGCCGCTGATCGCGATGATGCTCGAGGATTTCCTCGAGACATTGGGGCACCGGATCGTTGCCTGCTGCGAATCGCTCGAAGAGGCGCTCGGCCATGTCGAGGCCGGCGGCTTCGAGGTGGCGATCCTCGACATCTCCTTGAAGGACGGCAAGCAGGTCTGGCCGGTCGCCGACCGCCTCGCCGCCGCCGGCACGCCCTTCATCCTCGCCACCGGCGGCCATGTCGAGCCGCCCCCGGCCGCCCATGCCGGCGCCCCGATCCTTTCCAAGCCCTATACGATCGACGCGATCGAGCCCGCGCTGGACCGCGCCTGCGGCAACTGAGCGGTGACGCGGAAGCGTCTGGTGGCGTCGCTCCTGCTGATCCCGGTCCTCGGCTATCTTTGCCTCCTCGCGTTCCTCTACTTCGCCCAGGCCTCGCTGATCTTCCCGGTCGCTCGGATCGCGCCGGCGGGGCCGCTACCGGCAATCGCGGAGCCGCTGGAGCTGGCCGCCGCCTCGGGCGAGCGGCTGCGCGGCATCCACATCCCGTCGGGCCGGCCGGGGCAGGCGGGCACGCTCATCCTCGGCTTCGGCGGCAACGCCACCGATGCCGGCGCGACGGCGGCGCTGCTTCACGATCTCTTCCCGGAGGCGGACGTCGCCGCCTTCCACTATCGCGGCTATCCGCCCAGCGAGGGCAAGCCCGGCGCCGCCGCACTTCAGGCGGACGCGCTCCTCATCCATGATTTCCTGCGCCGGCGCCTCCATCCTGCCCGCATCGTCGTCGCCGGCTTCAGCGTCGGCGGCGGCGTTGCCGCCGCACTCGCCGCCCGCCGTCCGATCGACGGGCTGATCCTGGTGACGCCGTTCGATTCGCTCGCCGCGGTCGCCTCGTCCCATTATCCCTGGGTGCCGGTCCGGCTGCTGCTGCGCCACAATATGGAGCTCGCCGCCGACCTTCGCGCGATCCGCGTCCCGGTCGCGATCATTGCGGGCGGGCGCGACACCCTGGTCCCGCCCGCGCGCACCGAGGCGCTCCGCCGCGCCCTCCCGCATCTCGCCTTCGACCGGACCATCCCGAACGCCGGCCACAACGACATCTACGCCGATCCCGCCTTTCCGCGGGCGATGCGCGAGGCGCTCGCGGCGATGGCGGCGGGGGCGCGCTAGCCGCTTTCGTTTCCCACTTGTTCTGTCGGAACAAATGATGTACGACCTTGTCCATTGATCGATGCGCGCTGGCGCAATACGGGGAGATAAGCCAATGACGGCCTCACTTCAGATCGTTTCCGACAGGACAGGGATGGACACCGACAAGCAGAAAGCCCTCGATGCCGCGCTGGCGCAGATCGACCGCGCGTTCGGCAAGGGCTCGGCGATGCGGCTGGGCTCGCGCGAGGCGATCGAGATCGAGACCATCTCGACCGGCTCATTGGGGCTCGACATCGCGCTCGGCATCGGCGGGCTGCCGCGCGGCCGGGTGGTCGAGGTCTACGGGCCCGAGAGCTCGGGCAAGACCACGCTCGCGCTACACGCGGTCGCCGAGGCGCAAAAGGCCGGCGGCGTCGCCGCCTTCATCGACGCCGAGCACGCATTGGACCCGATCTACGCGCGCAAGCTCGGCGTCGACGTCGACAACCTCATCGTCTCGCAGCCCGACACCGGCGAGCAGGCGCTCGAGATCACCGACACTTTGGTCCGCTCCAACGCGGTCGACATATTGGTGATCGATTCGGTTGCCGCCTTGGTGCCGCGGGCCGAGATCGAGGGCGAGATGGGCGACAGCCATGTCGGCCTCCAGGCGCGTTTGATGTCGCAGAGCTTGCGCAAGCTGACCGGCTCGATCTCCAAATCCAAATGCCTGGTGATCTTCATCAACCAGCTGCGGATGAAGATCGGCGTGATGTACGGCAATCCCGAGACCACCACCGGCGGCAACGCGCTCAAATTCTACGCCAGCGTCCGGCTCGACATCCGCCGCATCGGCCAGATCAAGGACCGCGACGAGATCATCGGCAACACCACGAGGGTCAAGGTCGTCAAGAACAAGCTGGCGCCGCCGTTCAAGCAGGTCGAGTTCGACATCATGTACGGCGAGGGCGTCTCCAAATTGGGCGAGATCCTCGATCTCGGCGTCAAGGCCGGGCTGGTCGAGAAATCGGGCTCCTGGTTCAGCTACGATTCGATCCGGATCGGCCAGGGCCGCGAGAACGCCAAATCCTATTTGAAGGAGAATCCCGAGGTCGCCGCGCGGATCGAGCGGGCGATTCGCGGCCATACCGACCAGGTCGCCGAGGCGCTGATGGTCGGGCCGGACGCGGAGGAGGAGTAACGGGACAGTCACTTTCAGGCGCTGCGTGCGAGGCGTCGCACGGGATAGCGGAAAGTGACTGTCCCATTCCGCGGCCGCAAGGGGACAGTCACTTTTCCGCACGCCCTCTTCCGGTTCGTCACTGCCGTGCGGAAAAGTGACTGTCCCTACCGAACAGCCGGCCGCGCTCGGCCGCGAAGACGATGACCAAGGCCGCGGCGCCGAGCAGGACGAAGCCGGTCTCGAGCGGCAGCAGGGTGCCGTCGAAGCTCTGGCCGATCGCGATCCCCAGGAGCGCGCCGACGATCGTGCCGATCGTGCCCTGGACCGAGGAGGCGGTGCCGGCGACATGGCCCAATGGCTGGATCGCCAGCGCCCCGAAATTGGCCGAAGCGAGGCCGAAGCAGGCCATGTTGACGCCCTGCAGCGCGACGAAGATCCAGAGGCTCTCGCCGATCCGGTCGATGCCGAGATGAAGCGCGGCGACGAGCGTGAACAGGACCAGCCCGGTATGGGCGAGCCGGCGCGTACCGACCCGCTCGACCAGCCGCGAGTTCAGATAAGAAGTCACCGCCATCGGCCCGGCCACCGCGGCGAAGACGATCGCGATCGTCGCCGGCGCGCGGAACACGTCGAACACGATCTGCTGGATCGAGTTGATGTAGCCGATCAGCGCGCCCATCATCAAAGTGAAGGCGAGGGTGTAGCCGAGCGACTGGCGGTTGGTCAGCGTCTCGCGCGCGCCCCCGAGGATCGCCCGCAGCGACAAGGGCCGGCGGTATTCGGGATGGAGCGTCTCGGGCAGCCGGACCGCTGCCCAGGCCAGCATCGCCGCGGCGAAGATGGCGAGGCCGAGGAAGATCCAGCGCCACGGCGCGATCAACAGGGTCAGCTGGCCGAAGCTCGGCGCCAGCATCGGGATCAGCAGGAAGACGAGGAAGACGAGGCTCATCAGCCGCGCCATCGCCGCGCCTTCGAACCGGTCGCGGATGATCGAGACCACCAGCACCCGGGTCGAGGCCGCCGCCGCCCCCTGGCCGAGCCGCGAGACGAGCAGCAGGGTGAAGCTCGCCGCGAGCCCGCAGGCGATCGCGCCGGCGATATAGAGGATCAGGCTGACGATCAGCACCGGCCTGCGCCCATAACGGTCGGCGAGCGGCCCGTAGATCAGCTGGGTGGTGCCGAAGCCGAGCATGTACATCGAGATGACCAGCTGGCGCTGGTTGTCGGTCGCCGCTCCCAACGCCCGGCCGATCGCCGGCAGCGCCGGCACCATCGCGTCGATCGCCAGCGCGTTCAGCGCCATCAGCCCCGCCATCAGCACCACGAACTCGCGAAAGCCCGGGCGATGGGTGGCACTGTCGGCGGGCGGGGCGGGCGAAAGCATGGGAGGCTTTCGCTGCCCAAGTCGGCGCGGCCGGGCAAGTTCCAATTGCCGCCGCGCGCGGCTACGAGCAGCCGATGACCGAAGCATATGAGTGGCGCGGCAGGATCGGCGACGTCTGGGCCGAGGAATGGCGGCGCACCGATCGTACGCTGGCGCCGGTCAACGATGCGCTGGTCGCCGCCGCTGTGGCCGAGGCCGAACGGTTCGACCATCCCCGCATCCTCGACGTCGGCTGCGGCGCCGGCGCGACCAGCCTCGCGCTGGCCGCCGCGCTCGCCGATGCCGAGATCACCGGCATCGACCTTTCCGAAACGCTGATCGCCGCCGCGCGCGACCGCGCCGGCGAGGGGCCGGGAAATCTCCGCTTCGAGGTCGCCGATGCCGCCCGCTGGGCGCCCGCGCGCGCCGGCTTCGACCTGATCGTCTCGCGCCACGGCGTGATGTTCTTCGACGATCCGGTCGCCGCCTTCGCCCATCTCCGCGCGCTCGCCGGCGCCGACGCGCGACTCGTCTTCTCCTGCTTCCGCCGCCGCGCCGACAATCAATGGGTGACGGCGCTGCGGGCGATCTTCGAACGTTTCGCGCCCGAGGCGCTCGCCGCGCCGGACCCGCCCGTCGGCCCGTTCGCCTTCGCCGACCCGGCCCGGATCGCGGCGATCCTGACCGCCGCCGGCTTCGCCCCGCCGGACAATCGCGCGTTCGACTTCGATTTCGTCGCCGGCGCAGGCGAAGATCCGGTCGCCGATGCCGTCTCTTATTTCCGCCGCATCGGCCCGTTCGCGGCCCTGCTGCGGACGCTCGACGGGCGCGCCGGCGAAGCGGCGATCGAGGCGCTCACCGAAATCGCCGCCCGGCACCGAGTCGGTAGCCGAATCCTCTTCCGGGCCGCCGCCTGGCTCGTCACCGCAAAGGTCGAAAAATCATGATCAAGGTCCACCATCTCGAGAATTCGCGCTCGCAGCGCGTGCTCTGGCTGCTCGAGGAGCTCGAGCTGCCCTACGAAATCGCTCGCTACGAGCGCGACAAGAAGACGATGCTGGCGCCGCCGGCGCTGAAGCGGGTTCATCCGCTCGGCAAGTCGCCGGTGATCGAGGACGAGGGGAGGGCGATTGCCGAGACCGGCGCGATCGTCGACTATCTGGTCGAGAAGGCCGAAGGGCGCCTCGGCCCGCCGGCCAATCGCGACTCGGTGCTGCGCTACCGCCACTTCCTCCATTATGCCGAAGGCTCGATGATGCCGCCTTTGTTCGGCCTCCTGATCGTCAACCGGCTCGGCCTGCTCGGCCGGCCGGCCAAGGCGCCGATCCTGAAGATGCTCGGCGCCCATTTCGACTGGCTGGAGTCCGAGCTTGCGGCCCGCGACTGGTTCGCCGGCGACGAGTTCACCGCCGCCGACGTCATGATGAGCTTCCCGCTCGAAGTCTCGCGCGGCCGCGCCGGCCTCGGCCCCGATCACCCGCACCTCGCCGACTGGCTCGAGCGCATCCATGCCCGCCCGGCCTATTCCGAAGCGCTGAAGAAGGGCGGGCCTTACGCTTATGCCTAGGGGCTAGACTCCCGCTCGGAGGCGGCCGTGATCGGCCGGGGAAGGTGGCTGGGAAGGAGAGGGGCGAAGGCCGGGCCAGGCAGCCCGGACAAGGCACTCGACGCCCCCAGCCGCCTTCCCCGGCCGACCGCGAAGCGGCGGGCTGTCCTTTGCCGCCCGGACGGCGTCGCTGCGTCGGTCACGATGAATCTTCATCGCTCCCTCCTTACTCCTTGCCGGACAACAAATGCCAACCCGTCACGACCGCCTCCGGTCATGGGTCCAGACCCTAGCCTACATGTTGGGATAATTCGGCCCTCCTCCGCCTTCGGGGACGACCCAATTGATGTTTTGGGTCGGGTCCTTGATGTCACAGGTCTTGCAGTGGACGCAATTCTGCGCGTTGATCTGGAGACGCACGCCCGCCCCCTCCTCGACGAACTCGTAGACGCCGGCCGGACAGTAACGCTGCTCCGGACCCTCATAAAGCGGCAGGTTGACTTCCACCGGGATGGCGGGGTCCTTGAGGGTGAGGTGGATCGGCTGGTCTTCCTCGTGGTTGGTGTTGGAGACGAACACCGAGGAGAGCCGATCGAAGCTGATCACGCCGTCCGGCTTCGGATAGTCGATTGGCGGGACGAGGTCCTTGCGCCACAAGGTCGTGTGGTCGGGATGATGCTTCATCGTGAACGGCAGGCCGATCCGCAGCTGACGCATCCACATGTCGGCGCCGGCGAGCAAGGTGCCGAGGAGACCGCCCCATTTGGCGACCAGCGGCTCGACGTTGCGGACCAGCTCGAGCTCCCCGGCGACCCACGAGCCGCGCAGGGCCGGCTCGTAATCCTCCAGCACGTCGCCACCCCGATCGGCGGCGATCGCGGCGAAGGCCGCCTCGGCGGCGAGCATGCCGGACTTCATCGCGGTGTGGCTGCCCTTGATCCGCGGCACGTTGACGAAGCCGGCGGCGCAGCCGATCAGCGCGCCGCCCGGGAAAGCGAGCTTCGGCACCGCCTGCCAGCCGCCCTCGTTGATCGCCCGCGCGCCGTAGGAGACGCGGCGCCCCCCTTCCAAAAACTGACGGATCGCCGGATGCTGCTTCCAGCGCTGGAATTCCTCGAACGGCGACAGCCACGGATTCTTGTAGTTGAGCGCGACGACGAATCCCAGGGCGACCTGATTGCCCGCCTGATGGTAGAGGAAGCCGCCGCCCCACGCGTCGGCCAATGGCCAGCCCTGGGTGTGGATGACGCGGCCGGGCTCGTGCTTTTCGGGGTCGACGTCCCACAGCTCCTTGAGGCCGATGCCGTAGACCTGCGGCTGGCTGTGGGCGTCCAGCTCGAAGATCCGCTTCAATTCCTTGGTGAGGTGGCCGCGCGCGCCTTCGGCGAACAAGGTGTAGCGGCCGTGCAGCTCCATGCCGGGCTGGTAATCGGGTTTGTGGGTGCCATCACGCGCGACTCCCATATCCCCCGTCGCCACGCCCTTCACCGAGCCATCGTCGTTGAACAGAATTTCGGCGGCGGCGAAGCCCGGGAAGATCTCGACGCCCAAGGCCTCGGCCTGGCCGGCGAGCCAGCGGCAAAGGTTGCCGAGGCTGAGCGTGTAGGTCCCCTTGTTCGACATGAAGGGCGGCATCAGGACGTGCGGGAAAGGAAATCTCTTCTTCGCCGTCAGCACCCAATGCTCGTTCCTGGTGACCGGCACGGTGAGCGGGCTGTCCAGATCGCGCCAGTCGGGCAGCAGCTCGTCGATGGCGCGCGGATCGACGACCGCGCCGGAGAGGATGTGGGCGCCGACCTCGGAGCCTTTTTCCAATATGCAGACGGAAAGCTCGCGGCCCGCCGCGGCGGCGCGCTGCTTCAGGCGGATCGCGGCGGCGAGGCCGGCGGGGCCGGCGCCGACGATGACCACGTCATAGGGCATCGACTCCCGCTCAGCCATTCACCCGCTCCGCCGCTCCTGTCGTCGCTTTTCACCAACCGTCCGGCAGATAAACAGCCCGTCCCCGATTGACCAGCCCGCGCCGGGCCGGATGAAGGGGGACGGATAAGCGGGGTAAGGCATCATGGCCTCGAGCTGGGCGGCGAGCGCCCTCGACTGGTGGGAGGAAGCCGGCGTCGACACGATCGTCGGCGAGACGCCGCGCGACTGGCTCAATCCCCAGGCGAAGATCGTGCGCGCGCCCGCCGAGCCTCTGCCGGCACCCCTTCCGGACACGCTCGAAGCGCTTCTGGACTGGCTGGCGACGAGCGCGGAGCTGCCGTTCGCCACGCCCTCGGCGCAGCGCGCGGCGCCGGCGGGAGATCCCGCGTCCGGCCTGATGATCCTGGTCGACATGCCGTCGGCCGACGGCGGCCTGCTGTCGGGCGAGGCCGGCGCCCTGTTCGACCGGATGCTGGCCGCGATCGGGCGCGGACGCGATTCGGTCTATCTCGCGCCGCTCTCGCCGATCCGTACCCCAACCGGCGCGATCGACGCGACCAGCGCCGACCGGCTCGCCGAGATCGCCCGGCGCCATATCGGCCTCGCCGCGCCGAAAGCGCTGCTGCTGTTCGGCGACATTTGCGGCAAGGCTTTGGTCGGCGCGGCGGTCGCCGGCGCCCGCGCCAGATGGCACGACGTCGACGGGATCAAGACTTTGGTAACCATAAGGCCCGAAAAGCTGCTGACCCAGCCGGCGCTGAAGACGCTGGCCTGGGCCGATCTGCAGATGCTGAGGGAGGCGCTGAGTTGACGAAGGGGCTGAAGGCGGCGCTGCTCGCCGCGACCATGATCCTCGCCGTTCCCGCCCGGGCGCAGGAGGCGCGCGCAGTCTCCGCGCCGGCACAGCTGACCGCGTCCGAGCGCGACGGCTACCGCGCCGTCTTCGCCGCCTTGCGCGCCCAGGACTGGGCCGGCGCCGCCGGCCGGCTCGACGGCATGCAAAGCGGGCCGCTGCACGATCTCGCCCGGGCGATGCTCTACACCATGCCGGGCTCGCCCAGGGTTGAGAGCGGGCCGCTCACCGAGCTCATCGCCCGCGCCCCCGAGCTGCCCCAGGCCGACGATCTCGCCCGCCTCGCCCGCGCCCGCGGCGCCGAGAGCCTGCCCGAGCTGCCCCAGGCGCAGCGCTTCTACGGCCTCGCCGGCCAGCCGCGCCGCGCCCGACCGCGGCCGATCCGCGGCGATGCCGTCGCCGACCAGCTCGAGCCGCTGATCCAGCCGCTGATCCGCGACGACCGGCCGGTCGAGGCCGAGGCCCTCCTGAACACCCGCATCGCCGAGCTGTCGGATGAAGCCCGCACCGCCTTCCAGCAGCGCATCGCCTGGGTCTATTACCTCAACGGCTACGACGCCGACACAAGGCGGATCGCCGACCTCGCCCGCAACGGGCCGACCGAGCATGCGCTCCACGCCGAATGGGTGTCCGGCCTCGCCGCCTGGCGGATGGGCGATTTCGCCGCCGCCGCCGAACATTTCAACGACGTCGCGTCGCGCTCGACCGACATCGAGCTTGCCGCCGCCGGCCATTATTGGGCGGCGCGGGCCGACACCGCCGGCGCCCGTCCCGAGCGGGTGCAGGCACATCTCCGGTCGGCGGCGCGGCTCGGCGAGACCTTCTACGGCCTGCTGGCGCAAAGCGCGCTGGCGTTGCGCGCGCCGCCTGCCGACATGACCACCTTCACCGAGGCCGACTGGCGGGCGCTGTCGGGCCTGCGCAATGCGCGCACTGCGGTCGCCTTGAGCGAGATCGGCGAGAACGACCTCGCCGCCGAGCTGATCCGACGCCAGGCCCAGATCGGGCGCCCGGGCGAGCACGAACATCTCATCCATCTCGCCGCGCGGCTGAACCTCACCGCGACCCAGATGTACCTCGCCCATAACGGCCCGCGCGGCAGCCGGTTCGGGCCGAACGACCGCTACCCGGCGCCGAGCTGGCGGCCGACCCGGGGCTGGCGGGTCGATCCCTCTTTGGCCTTCGCCCACGCCCTCCAGGAATCGCAGTTCCGCACCGACGCGGTCAGCCCGGCCGGCGCGCGCGGGCTAATGCAGGTCCGCCCCGGCACCGCCGGCGACATGGCCCGCGCCCGCGGCGAGGCGTTCAGCGCCGCCTCGCTGAACGTGCCGCAGGTCAACATCGAATACGGCCAGACCTATCTCGAGCAATTGCGCGACATGGCGAGCACCGGCGGCCTCTTGCCCAAGGTGATCGCCTCCTACAATGCCGGCCCGGCGCCGATCGCGGAATGGAACAGCCGCTACGACCAGAGCGACCCTTTGCTCTACATCGAATCGATCCCCTATTGGGAAACGCGCGGCTACGTCCCGATCATCCTCAGGAACTACTGGATCTACGAAGCGCGCGGCGGCGACCGTTCGGCCAGCCGGCGGGCGCTCGCCCAAGGCTTGTGGCCGCGTTTCCCCGGCCTGCCCGGCCCGACCGCGGTCCGGATCGCGCCGCGGGCCCGGCAGACCGCGATGGGCTCGGACTGACCCTACCCGTCATTCCAGCGAAAGCTGGAATCCCTTTGCCGTGAAAAAGAAGTGAGATTCCAGCTTTCGCTGGAATGACGATTTAGTTCTGGCTTTGTTCTCACCGGGAAGCTATCTCGAAGTCATGCGACCCGATGCCCGTTCCGGCCGGGGTGCGCCCGAGAACCGCACGCCGACCCGCTTCAACCTGCCGACCCGCGAGGCCGACGGCGACTGGCTCGATGCGCGCGAGGAGCTCGACGGGGGCCTGCCGCCGCTCAGGACGATTGTGACGGTCGAGAAGCCCAAGACGATCATCACCCGCAACCAATCCCCCGACATCGGCTTCGACCGCTCGATCAACCCCTATCGCGGCTGCGAGCATGGCTGCATCTATTGCTTCGCCCGCCCGACCCACGCCTTCCACGATCTCTCGCCCGGGCTCGATTTCGAGAGCAAATTGTTCGCCAAGCCCGACGCCGCGAAATTGCTGCGCGCCGAATTGGCGAAGCCCGGCTACAGCGTCCGCCCGATCGCGATGGGGACCAACACCGACCCCTATCAGCCGATCGAAGCGACGTGGCGGATCACCCGCTCCGTGCTGGAGGTGCTGGCCGAGACGAAGCACCCGGTAACGATCACCACCAAGTCGGACCGGGTGCTGATGGACCTCGACATTCTCCAGGAGATGGCAAAGCAGGATCTGGCCAGCGTCGCCTTGTCGGTAACCTCGCTGGAGCCGAAAATCTCGCGCACGCTGGAGCCGCGGGCGCCGGCGGCGCGCAAGCGCCTCGCGGCGGTGAAACGGCTCGCGGAGGCGGGTGTGCCGGCCTGGGTCGCGATCGCGCCGGTGGTGCCGGGGATCACCGACCACGAGCTCGAGCATATCGTCGAAGCCGCGGCGGAGGCCGGCGCGACGGGCGTTTTCTATCTGCCGGTCCGCCTGCCGTTCGAGGTCGCGCCCTTGTTCCGCGCCTGGCTCGACGAACATTATCCCGACCGCGCCGCCAAGGTGATGCACATCATCCAGTCCCTGCGTGGGGGGAAAGACAACGACCCGAATTGGTTCAGCCGGATGCGCGGGCAAGGGCCGTGGGCGGACCTCTTGAAGGCGCGGTTCGAGCGGGCGGTGAAGAAGCACGGCCTCAACCTCGACAAGCGCCCGCTGCGCCGCGACCTGTTCGAGCCGCCGCAGGGCGCGCAGCTCAGGCTGCTCTGAGCGCAGTTACGGCGCCGGGGTCGTCGGCCCGGCCTCGGCCGGGGCCGGCGGCGCGAACGGATCCTCGCCGGGCCCGAGCAGCGGCATATGGCCGATCGGCGGCAGGCCGAGCGCACGGTTGACCAAAGCGCGCAGGAAATTGTCGAAACGGACGTCGGGGACGAGCTCGGCCCGGGTCACGGTGAAGGCGGTGATCGCCGCGGGGAGCGCGTCGCCCTCGGCCGGCGGGCGCACCAGCACCGCGTCCGACATGACGATGTTCATCAGCGTGCCGAACGAGGCGAGATCGGGTGACAGGCGCGAGGCGGCGATTTCCGGGATCGGCGACTCGCCGTTCTGGCGCCCGGTCAGCACGGTGCCGACATAGGTCATCTCGCCCGCGCGCACCTCGAAGCCGTAGCTGCCGAGGGAGAAGGTGGTGGCGCCGGCGCCGCCGACCACCCAGAAGCCGGGATTGACCGGGACGACGTAAAGGCCGGTCTGGCCATCGACGGCCCAATGGTTGCGGCCCGAGATCTGGGCGCCGTCGAGGACCCGGCGGCTGTCGATATTGCCGGCGCCGAACGACCACAAGGCGGTGTGCTTTTCGCGGTCGACGCGGACGAAATAGACCATAGGCGCGCCGCCGCCGCTGCCGAGCGGGCCGACCCGCACGACGATATAGCCGAGGTTCGGATCGAGCGCGAAGCGGCGCTGGTCGACCGGGCGGTTGGCGCTCGCGGCGGTCGCGCCCAACAGGGCCAAAGCGAGGAGCGCGACAAGGCGGCGGAAGCTGCGGGTCATGGGTCGAGCCTTTGCGTCGTCGGAGCGGGACCGGAGGCGAAGCGGGCGAGCCGCTCGATCACCACCGGATCGGGCTGGCCGTTGTCGGCGACGACGATGTCGCCCTCGTTGACCAGCGCCTTCCATTCGGGCTCGGGGACCAGGTAGCGGGCATAGCCGATCAGGCCCATGCACTGCCGCATCGCGGCGTTGCGCATGCGCAGCCGGTCGATCTCGGCCATGCGGGCGCCGATCATCGCGCCGAGCAGGCCGCCGCCCGAATTGCCCATCTTGTCGCGCAGCGAAAGAATCGGCCGCGCCTGCTGGATGCAGAAGACGTAATCGGCGCGCGCCTGCTCGTAGGTCACGTCCGCCATGTGGAACAGAAAGAATTTGGCGGGATCGTCCTCATGTTCGCCCGCCGGCGTATCGGTGCGCGCCTGGCCCTGCGCCGCCGCCGGATCGCACAAACCGCCCGCATGGAGCAGCAATACGGCCGTCACGGCCGCCAGCGTCCCGTTCTTCATTCGATCCCCCATCATGCCCCGCGCCCCGCGGCGCGTGCCAATCATGGGACATCCGGGCCTTGGTCTGCAAGATGTTTGGCGTGGCGGGGTTTGGAAAGGCGGGCCGGACGGGGGGAGGTCCCCGGCTCGCCCTTCGGTCTGGCGGCGCGCGCTTCGGGCGCGCGCCAGCCGAGACGAAAGTGGCCGGGCCCGACCACTGCATGGCCGCGGTCGACGGTCCGCGGCACCCAGGGGAGATCGCCGACGAAGGCGATCAGATAGCGGAAGGTGGCGAAGAAAATCAGGTAAGCGAGAAGCCCGAACAGCAGATAGAATGCGCGCGCCATCGCCGCCCTCCCCCTGGCTGGATGCGGCGGCAGGTCAGCAGATCGGGCGCGGCAGGAGTAGCAGCCTGACGAAACAAGGGCGGCGCCGCGGAAAATCCGCGGCGCCGCCCTCATCGTCCGCGACGGTCAGAGGACGAAGTCGGTGTTCACCAGCAGGATGTTGGTCTGGATGGTGAAGTCGGCGACGCCGTCGCCGTTGACGTCGCCGGCAACGAAATAAGTGCCGCTCGAGCTGTAGGCGCGCAGCTGCCCGGCGACATTGCTGAAGGCGGCGCCGCCGATGAAGGTGAACGCATTGTCGGCGCCACCGGCGACGGCGTCGATCAACGTCAAGTCGAGCTTGTCGTTGACGTGCTGGAAGTCGGTGATCCGGTCGGCGCCGCCGATCTCCGAGAAGGAGAAGACGTCGTTGCCGATGCCGCCGGTCAGCACGTCGTTGCCGGCGCCGCCGTTCAGCGTGTCGTTGTTGTTCCCGCCCGACAGCGTGTCGGCGCCGGTGCCGCCGTTCAGCATGTCGTCGCCATTGCCGCCGTTGAGCGTGTCGCTGCCGGCGTCGCCGTTCAGCGTATCGGCGTCGTTGCCACCGTCCAGCGTATCGTTGTCGTCGCCGCCGTTGAGCAAGTCGTTGTCGTTGCCGCCCGTCAGGGCGTCGTTGCCGGCGCCGCCGTCGATCGTGTCGGTGCCGCTGCCGCCGGAGAGGGTGTCGATGCCGCCGAGGCCGGACAGCGTGTCGTTGCCGGTGCCGCCGGTCAGCGTGTCGTTGAACTGGCTGCCTTCGAGCTTTTCGATGCTGTTGAAGGTGTCGCCGGCGGCCTCGCCGCCGCTGCCCGTGTTGGTCGCGAGCGAGGCGACGACGCCCGCCGTCGCGAGCGCGTAGCTGGCGGTGTCGAAGCCCGCGCCGCCGCGCAGCGTGTCGCTGCCGGCGCGGCCCATCAGGACGTCGTCGCCATTGTTGCCGGTGAGGATGTTGGCGCCGGCATTGCCGATGATCCGGTTGGCGAACTCGTTGCCCTGCAGGTTGATGGCCGTGGTGTCGTTCGGATTGAGCGCTTCGAGGGTCTCGACCTCCGCGCCGGCCATCAGGACGTAGGACACCGAAGCGAGGACGCGGTCATTGCCTTCGCCGACCGCCTCGATGACCGTGTCGCCGGCCGAATCGACGTAGAAGGTGTCGTCGCCGGGGCCGCCGGTCAGCGTGTCGTCGCCGCCGAGGCCGTCGATCACGTCATTGCCGCCGAAGCCGTTGATCGTGTCGGCGCCCGCGGTGCCGAACAGCCGCTCGGAGAAGCTGCGGAAGTCGAACGAGGACAGGCCCGGATCGTGGTCGGAGAGCGGCGTCGGGTCGGACGCGTTGAAGCCGGTGTTGATGTGGACGACGTCATAGGTCGCGACCGCGCCGAGCGTGGAGTTGACGATGATATGGTCGATCGCCTGGCTGCGGCCGTCGAAATTGTAGGTGTAGCGTTCCGCCTCGGCGAGATGGAGGGTGAGGTTGTCGAAGCGGGCGCCGCCGACCCGCGCGGTGCCGTCCGCCATGGTGTAGCCGGTCACCGTCGTCAGCGGCCGGTAGAAGTAGAAATCGTTATAGTCGCCGCCCGAGACGATGCCGCTGCCGGGCGCGCCGCTCTCGATCAGGTTCAGCATCGAATAGACGTCCTGGGCGACCGCGTTGCGCGACGTCCAGCCGGCATTGGTCGGCTCGCCGGTCGCCGGATTCTGGTTGAACTGCCAGAATTCGTCGGAGCCGCCCTTGGCCGGGAAGTGGTTGGCGGTGACGAAGACGGTGTTGCCGTTGAAGGTGAACTGGCCGAGCAGCGAGCGGCGCGTGTTCGACCAATCGGCGGTCTGGATCTCGGCGCCGAGCATGTCGTCGGAGAATTGGATGAGGTCGCCCGCGTCGCGGACGCCGTCACCGATCCGGTCGGTGTACATGCGGCGTTCGGCCAGCGTCGCATTTGCGTCGAGATCGCCGAGCTGGACCCGATCGGTGTTGTAGAGGAAGCCGACGCGGATGTTGCCGCTCTGCTCGCCGCCCTCGGCATTGTAGATCGGCGCCTGGTCGACCCACTGATAATGGGCGCCGGTCAGCGTGTTGAGCGCGTCGACCAGCATTTGCCAGGTGATCGAGGCGTCGGTGCCGGTCGGCGAGATGCCGTCGCCGGCGGCCGCGCCATTATTGTCCTGCATCTCCTCGATCGAGAGGATGTCGGGCATGTTGAGGTTGTTGGCGATCGCAGCCGCCAAAGCGGCGAAGCGCGCGGCGCCGTCGCCCGGATCGAGATTCTCGACGTTGAAGGTAGCGACCGTCAGGCTGCGGCTGTCGTCGCCGAGGACCGTGATTTCCTGGGTCGTAACGTGGTCGACGAACGAGCCCGCATCGATGTCGGTGACGAACAGCTTGCGGTCGGTGAAGTCGAATTCGACGATGCCGGTGACGTCGCCGAGATAGTCGCCCATCGAGGCGGAATTGGTGAGGCCGGCGGGCGCGTCGATCGCGAAGCCGGTGAAATCGATCTCGATGATGTCGGGGTTGACGTCGCCGTCCGAGAGATGGCGGCCGCCGGCGATCGTGTCGTCGACCGTTTCCGGCGTGTGGAGCTGGCCGACCGGCGGATCGCCGGCGATGGTGTAGCCGCCGCGGCCGTTGATCTGGTCGGCGTCGGCATGCTGCTGCGAGTAAGCCTGGAAGATGGGCTGGCCGCCCGAGGTCGAGACGAAGCCGTCGGCGACGACCATGTCGGGAATCGTCACCAGCATCCCCTCGACCGTCTCCCAGAAGGAAAGCGCGTAGAGCGAGGCGTCGAACGTGTCGCCGACGCCGTCCGACGAATCGGTATAATCGGGCTGGACGAGCGTCATGATCGCGGTCGGCATGGGATGGCTGGCGTCGAGCAGCAGCGCCGGCAGCGTGTTGCCGCTGCCGTTGACGACGATCGAGCTCGGGTTGGTCAGCGCCGTGATCGGCATGTTGTTGGCGAAGCCCTGATATTCCATCACGTGGGCGGTGACGGTGACGAGGTCGCCGACCGCGACGCCGGCGACGGCGGTGCCGATGCCGGCATCGTTGCGGGTCATCACGAAGATGCCCTCGGAGGTGAAGTTGTTGCCGTCCCAGTCGGTGATTTCCTCCTGGAGGTAGAAGCCCTGGCGCGGGCCGTCATTGTCGACCGCGGTGATGATGGCGCGGACGGTGACCAGCCCCGCCGATTGGGTGTTGAAGGTCGTGATCCCCTCGGCGGCGAGGATCGGGCTGAAATAGGACGTGCCCTGGATCATGTGGATGTAGATCGGATCGTCGGCGGCGATCGTGCCGATGCCGGTGCCGTCGGTGACCAGGGCGAAATTGGTAGCACCCGAAAGCAGCACCTGGAGCGTCTCGTTGAACTCGGCGTCGGTGTCGCCGTTGATGGTGATGCTGATCGTGTCGGTCGTCTGGCCGACGCCGAAATGGAGGGTGCCGCCGGCGGCCGCATAATCGCTCGGCGCGGTGGCGCTGCCGTTGGCGGTCTGCCAGTCGACGTCGAATGCGCCGGTGCCGCCGGTGCGGGTGACGGTGAAGGTCATCAGGCTGGTGCCGCCATCGCCCTCGGTGACGGTGACGTCGTTGATCGAGACCAGCGGCGGCGTGCCGTCGTCGTTGACGATCGTGCCGGTGGCGCTGCCGTCGGCGATGGTCGCGCCGCCGCTGGCGTTGGAGAGAAGGACGGTGAAATTCTCGTCGCCTTCGGGGCCAGTGTCGCCGTTGACGCTGAGCGTGATCGTCGCGCTCGTCTGGCCGTCGGCGAAGCTGACCTGGCCGGTGAGCGGCCCGGTGAAGTCCGCCGCGTTGGCGTCGAACGGGCCGCCGCCGAATGCGACCGCATAATCGGCCGTCACGGCGCCCGTGCTGCTGCCGCCGCGGGTGACGGTGAAGGTGATCAGGCTCGGCCCGGCATCGCCCTCGAACACGGCGGTGTTGGCGATCGACAGGACCGGGCCGCTGACCGCGCTGGAGACGATGATGTCGTCGATGCCGACCCATTCGTCATTGCCGACCGCGTTGGTGGTCATGATCCGGATTTCGAGCGTCGCCGCATTGTCGGCGCCCGCCGGCAGGGTGACGTCCAATGCGGTCACCTGGGTGGCGAGGCTGGGGCCGGTGGTGACGTCGGCGAAATAGCCGCCGGGGACGTTGGTCCAGGTGCCGCCGGGGCTGGTCCGATACTGGACGTTGATCTGCTGCGGGGCATTGTCGGCGGTGCCGTCGATGTCGCGCAGATTGGCCTGGAGCCGGACGCTGCTGCGCCCGGTCGCGTCCATGTAGAGGACGAGGCTCGGCGCATCTGCCGTGCCGGAGCCCTGCAGGCCGACCACCGGGTTGGCGATCTGGAACTCGCCGACGCCGCCGGACGTGCTGGTGGTGGCGGTGAGATTGGCGATGACGTCGATCGCACCGAGGTTGGCGCCGGTCAGCGTGCGCGGATCGACGTTGGTAGTGGCGCCGGAGGGGTCGATGTCGCCGAGATAGCCGATGATGTAGGGGACGCCGCTCCAATTGTCGTCGGCGGTGATCTGGCCGGTGTTGGTCCAATTCTGGCTGAACGAGCCGCCGGCGAGCGAATAATAAAGCGCGCCGTCGTCATTGGTGATGGTGCCGGTGCCGCTGCCGTCGGCGATGGTGGCGCCAACCGGGCTGGAAAGGGTGACGGTCAGCGTCTCGTTATTCTCGGCATTGTCGTCGCCGATGATCGGCACCCGGACGGTCTGCACGGTCACGCCGGGAGCGAAGCTGACCTGGCCGGCGACGTCGACATAGTCGCTGGCCGCGACCGCGCTGCCGTCCGACGCGTCGAAATTGACGGTGACCGTGCCGGCCGCGACCTTGGACAGGCTGACGGTGAAGACCATGTAGGTGACGCCGTCGTCGCCCTCGACGAGGCTGGAGTCGCCGATCGAGATGGTCGGCGGCGCGTCGTCGTTGGTGATCGTCGCGGTGGCCGAGCCGTCGCCGATGGTGGCGCCGCCGGTCGCGTTGGAGAGCGCGACGGTGAAGGTCTCGTTGGGCTCGTTGGTGACGTCGCCGTTGACGGTGAACGGAATCGAGGCGGTGGTTTCGCCCTGGAGGAAGGTGACGGTGCCGGTCAGCGGCCCGCTGACGTCGGCGCCGTCGGCGCCGCCGACGCCGCCCGGCAGGGTGATCACATAATCGACGGTCACCGTGCCGGTGACGCCGCCGGTGCGGTGGACGGTGAAGCTGCCCGCGGTGGTGCCGGTATCGCCCTCGGCGAGCGAGACGTCGTCGACGCTGATCGCGCCCGCGGCGTCGTCATTGGTGATGTTGCCGGTCGCCGTCAGGTTGGCGCCGATGTTCGCGGTGACGGTGCCGTCGGTGTTGCTGACCGAGGTGAGGGTGAGCGTGAACGCCTCGTTCGGCTCGATCGTGAAATCGCCCTGGACGTTGACCGTCACCGTCGCGCTGGTCTGGCCGGCGAGGATCGAGCCGCTGAAGGTGGTCGGCGCGGTGCCGCCGACATAATCGGCATTATCGGTGCTGCCGGCCGCGATCGTGCCCGAGAAGTTGAGCTGGCCGAGGGTGCCGCCGGTGCGGGTGACGGTGAAGGAGTAGGCGGTGGTGCCGGTGTTGCCCTCATCGTGGGTCACCGAAGTAGGGTTGAACTGAACTGCCTGCGTCTCGGCCGGCGGCGGCGCACTGGTCGGCGTCAGCGAGAAGTCGTCGATCGCCAGGCCGTGGTCGTTGCCGGCATCGTTGACGTCGACCCAGCGGATCCAGAAGGTCGCGCCGTTGGCGATGGTCAGGCTGGTGATGTTGGACGAAATGCTCACGCGGTTTGCAGCCGCGTTGCCGTCAAGCGCCGTGGCGGGCGCGGTGGTATTTATCAGGCTCAGGAAGTCGAGGGCGTTGACGTCGGTCCAGGTGCCAGTGGTGAGGCTGGTCGCATTGAAGCTAATCTGGAAATCGAGCTTCTGCTGGGTCGCGTTGCTGCCGTTGCGCCACTGCTCCCCGAAATAGCTGATTGCCAACTCGGTGATCGTTGAGCCGGTGTTGTTCACAAAGAAGGTGCCGATCAGGACCTGCGTTACCGTGCCACTGCCGACGCCTCCGAACGCACGGTCCGTGATGGGATTCGTTCCAGCAACGCCAAAGCTCCATGTGTCGCCCGTGTTGCTAGATCCGGTCCCCACCGAATATGTCGTGGGACCAGAGCCGCCTGTCTCGCTGAACGTCCAATCGGTCGGCAAGGAGCTCCCCGTTGAACCCGTGCTCGCCAGCGCGTCGAAATTCTGGGTGTAGGCGACGCCCGAGGTTGTCAGATTGACTGACACCGGCCCGGTCTGCGGCGCCTGCGCGACTTGCGGCATCGGCGAGAACTTGCCGACCAGCCAGTTGTCGGCGCGCAGCGACTCGAGGAAATCCGGATTCTGGAGCCCAAGGCGCGTGGCGAGCAGGTTCGATTTCATCGGAATTTCCCCCTAGTGGAACGCGCTGGCCGGAGCGATTCGGCGGCCGCGCGACTCTTGTGATGGTTAACCGCACGATGTCAGGCCGCCGTGACAGCGGCAAGACTCCAAATGCGCGAATTGTGGGGATATTTCGGGGGCATCGGGCGAGCGGCTAGCCCAGCGCCTTCCTCAGCAGCTCGTTGACCACCTGCGGATTGGCCTTGCCCGCCATCGCCTTCATCACCTGGCCGACGAAGAAACCGAAGAGCTTGTCCTTGCCGGAGCGATATTCGGCGACCTTGTCCGGGTTGGCGGCGATCACCGCGGCGATGGCGGCGTCGATCGCGCCGCTGTCCGAGGTCTGGCGGAGGCCGCGCGCCGCGACGATCGCGCCCGCCCCTTCGCCGGTTTCGAGCATGATCTCGAACACCTGCTTGGCGAGCGTTCCCGACAAGGTGCCGTCGGCGGTGAGCGTGAGCAGCTCGGCGGCCTGGGCGACCGTGACCGGGCTGTCCTCGATGGCCTTGCCGAGCCGGTTCAAGGCCCCGAACAGTTCGGAGGTGAGCCAGTTCGACGCGCGCTGGGCGTGCTCGGGGCCGAGCAGGGCGAGCAGCGCCTCGAACCAGCGGGCGGTGGTGACGTCGGCGGTCAGCACGCTCGCATTGTAGGGGCTGAGACCGAAAGCGCTTTCGTAGCGCACGCGCTTGGCGTCGGGGAGCTCGGGCAGCGACGCGCGGCATTCCTCGAGGAACGAGTCGCTCAGCTCGAGCGGCAGCAGGTCCGGATCGGGGAAATAGCGATAGTCGTGCGCGTCCTCCTTGGAGCGCAGCGAGCGCGTCACGCCCTTGTCGGGATCGAACAGGCGGGTTTCCTGGACGATCGTGCCGCCCTCCTCGATCACATCGACCTGGCGGCGCGCCTCGTGCTCGATCACGGCCATGATGAAGCGCACGGAATTGACGTTCTTGGTCTCGGTGCGGGTGCCAAGCGCGTCGCCGGGCCGGCGCACGCTGACGTTGACGTCGGCGCGCATCGAGCCCTGCTCCATATTGCCGTCGCACGAGCCGACATAGCGCAGGATCGAGCGCAGCTTGCGGACATAGGCGCCGGCTTCCTCGGGGCTGCGCATGTCGGGCCGCGAGACGATCTCCATCAAGGCGACGCCGCAGCGGTTGAGGTCGACGTAGGAGAAATCCGGGTGCTGATCGTGCATCAGCTTGCCGGCGTCCTGCTCGACATGGATGCGCTCGACGCCGATCGTCTTGGTCGCCCCGCCCTCCAGCGCGACCTCGATCATGCCCTCGCCGACCAGCGGGTGGTAGAGCTGGCTGATCTGGTAGCCCTGCGGAAGGTCGGCGTAGAAATAATTCTTGCGGTCGAAGCGCGACCATTTGTTGATCTTCGCTTCCAGCGCCATGCCGGTGCGCACCGCCTGGCGGATGCACTCCTCGTTGAGGACGGGAAGCATGCCGGGAAAAGCGGCGTCGACCAAAGCGACCTGGCTGTTCGGCTCGGCCCCGAACTCGGTCGACGCGCCGGAGAAGAGCTTGGCCTGCGAGACGATCTGGGCATGGACCTCGAGGCCGATCACGACCTCCCATTCGCCGGTGGCGCCCTGGATGCGGTAGCCGCTCACCACCAGGCCTCCGCGCGATGGGTGAAGCCGGCGCGTTCCTCGAAGGCGAGCGCGGCGTTGAGGATGCCCTGTTCGTCGAGCGCCCGGCCGATGATTTGCAGGCCGAGCGGCAGGCCCTGCGCGTCGAGGCCGGCGGGGACCGAGATGGCGGGGAGGCCGGCGAGGCTGGCGGGGACGGCGAAGACGTCGTTCAAATACATCGCGATCGGGTCGGCGGACTTCTCGCCGAGGCCGAAGGCGGCGCTCGGCGCGGTCGGGGTGAGGAGCAGGTCGCAACTTTCCCAGACCCGGTCGAAATCGCGGGCGATCAGCGTACGCACCTTCTGCGCCTGGTTGAAATAGGCGTCGTAGAAGCCGGCCGAGAGGACGTAGGTGCCGATCATGATCCGGCGCTTGACCTCGGGCCCGAAGCCGGCGGCGCGGGTCGCCTCGTACATGTCCTGGAGCCCGCCCTGCGCGGGCTGGACGCGGAGGCCGTAGCGGACGCCGTCATAGCGGGCGAGGTTGGACGAGGCCTCGGCCGGGGCGATGATGTAATAAGCCGGCAGCGCATATTTGGTGTGCGCCAGCGAGACCTCGACGATCTCGGCCCCGGCGTCCTTCATCCAGGCGATGCCCTGCTCCCAGGCCGCGTCGATCTCGGCCGGCACGCCGTCGATGCGATATTCTTTCGGGATGCCGATCCTTTTGCCGCGGACGTCGGCGGCGAGGTTCGCCTCCCATTTGGGCACCGGGAGATCGAGCGAGGTCGAATCCTTGGGGTCGAAGCCCGCCATCGCCTCGAGCAGGATCGCGCAGTCGCGGACGTCGCGCGCCATCGGCCCGGCCTGGTCGAGCGAAGAGGCGAAGGCGACGATGCCGTAGCGCGAGCAGCGGCCGTAGGTCGGCTTGATCCCGGCGATGCCGGTGAAGGCGGCGGGCTGGCGGATCGAGCCGCCGGTGTCGGTGCCGGTGGCGCCCGGCGCCAGCCGCGCCGCGACCGCCGCGGCCGAGCCGCCCGAGCTGCCGCCCGGGGTGAGCGAGACATTGCCGCCGTCCTTGCGGCGCCAGGGCGAGAGCACCGGGCCGTAGCCGCTGGTCTCGTTGGACGAGCCCATCGCGAACTCGTCCATGTTCAATTTGCCGAGCATGCCGGCGCCGGCGGCGAACAGATTGGCCGCGACCGTGGCGTCGTAGACCGGCTTGTAGCCTTTAAGGATGCGCGAGCCCGCGGTGGTCTGGACGCCGCGCGTGCAGAACAGGTCCTTGATCCCGAGCGGGACGCCGGAGAGCGGCTTCAGCGCGCCCGCGGCGCGGGCCTTGTCGGCTTCGTCGGCGGCGGCCAGCGCATGGTCCGGCGTCTCGACGACGAAGGCGTTGAGGCCCCGTCCCTTCTCGACCGCGCCGACATAGGCCTCGGCGACCTCGCGGGCGCTGAATTCGCCGCCGGCGACCCCGTCGCGAAGCGCGGCCACCCCAAGATCGGTCAGCGCGGTCATTCGATCACCTTGGGGACGGCGAAGAAGCCGTGCTCGGCGACCGGCGCGTTGGCGAGGATCTCGCTTTGGCGGTTGCCGTCGGTGACGACGTCGTCGCGCAGCCGCAGCTTGTTGGGAATGACCGCGGTCATCGGCTCGACGCCGGCGACATCGACCTCCCGAAGCTGCTCGATCCAGCCCAGGATGTTGGTGAGCTCGGGCGCGAGCGCCTCGACTTCCGCGTCGCTGACGGCGATGCGGGCAAGCTTGGCGATATGGCGGACAATATTCGTGTCGACAGACATGGTGGGGGCGCGGCTAGCATTCCTGCTGCACTGCGGCAACCGCGCTTGCATCGCGCGCCCGCATGCGCTTGGAGGCGCGGATGGCGAAGAAAAGATCCCATCCGGCGGTGCGGTTCCTGTGGGTGATTGCGGGCCTGACCGTGCTCTTCATCCTCGCCGCGCTCGCCTATCGCCTGTTCGAGAAGCAGCTGATGCGCTGGGCGATGGTGCCGAGCGTGGACTTCCGCGCCGTGCCGATGCCGGCCGGTGCCGATTACCGGCAGGCGCGGCTGTGGATCGCCCGGCCCGACATTGCCGGCAACCCCTCGCTCTGGGCGCCGCCCGGATTCGCGCCGACGCGCACCCCGCGCGCCTCGGTCTTCTTCGTCCATCCGACCAGCTTCCTCGAGTCTTCGGCCTGGAACGCGGCGATCGACGATCCGGACTCGCGGAACCGGGCGGCCCTGTTCGTGCGCGGCCAGGCGAGCGCGTTCAATGCGGTCGGCGCGGTCTGGGCCCCGCGCTACCGCCAGGCGACCTTCGGCGCCTTCCTGACCGGCGAGGTGAATGCCCGGCGCGCGCTCGACTTCGCCTATCGCGACGTCCTCGCCGCCTATGAGGAGTTCCTGCGCGAGGCGCCGCCGGACCGGCCGATCATCCTCGCCGCGCACAGCCAGGGCAGCGCCCATCTGATGCGGCTGCTGCAGGAGCGGATCAGCGGCGCGCCCGAAGCGCAACGGCTGGTTGCCGCCTATCTGGTCGGCTGGCCGGTCTCGGTCACCGCCGATCTGCCCGCTCTGCCCCTGCCGGCCTGCGAGACGCCGGACGAGGCGGCCTGCATCCTCTCCTGGCAGAGCTTCGCCGAGCCCGCCGAGCCGAGCCAGGTCACCGACGTCTACGACCAGAGCGCCGGCCCCGGCGGGGTGCCGCGAGCGGGTTCGGCGATGCTCTGCATCAACCCGCTGACCGGCACCCGGGGCGGCGGCGCACCCGCCGCGCGCAACCTCGGCACGCTCGTCCCCAATGCCGAAATGACCGCCGCCGAGTTCCGCCGCGGCGCCGTGCCGGCGCGCTGCGACCTGCGCGGCTTCCTGCTGATCGGACCCAGCGACGCGCTGCCGGCGATGGGCCCCTATGCGCTGCCCGGCAACAATTACCACGTCTACGATTACGCCTTGTTCTGGGCGAACGTCCGCGCCGACGCGACCCGCCGGCTGGCGGCGTTCGAGGGGCGGCGATGATCGGCGTGAGCACCGCGGACTTCCGCGCAGCGCTGCCCGCCGGCGGCCGGCTGCTCGGGCTCGACGTCGGCACGAAGACGATCGGCACCGCTTTGTGCGACGCCGGCTGGACGATCGCGAGCGCGGCAGGGCTTATCCGCCGCACGAAGTTCGCCAGGGATCTCGAGCGGCTGAAAAAGACGATCGCAGGCGAGCAGGTCGCGGGGATCGTGATCGGCCTGCCGCTCAACCTCGACGGCAGCGACAGCGCGCGCACCCAGAGCGTTCGCGCCTTCGCCCGCAACCTCGCCCCGCTCGGCCTGCCGATCCTGCTCTGGGACGAGCGCTGGTCGACCCAGGCGGTCACCCGCGCCCTGATCGACGCCGACGCCAGCCGCGCGCGCCGCGCCGAGCTCGTCGACAAGATGGCCGCCGCCTACATCCTCCAGGGCGCGATCGACGCATTGACGATGGGCTGACCCGAATCGGCACGCGGCCGGATTGAACCTCGGCGAAAACTCTGTATCCCCAACGCTCCACCAAAGGGGGATGACATGATCAAGAGGACCTATCTCACCGGCCTGCTCGCTTCGGCGTTCGCCATCGCCGGCTGCGGCCAACCGGCCGCCACCAACAATGCCGCGGCGCCGGCCAACGCGGCCGCTCCCGCAGCCCCGGCCGAAAATGCCGCCGGCGGCGAAGCCACCGAAGCAGCCGCTCCGGCCGGCGACCAGACCAACCAGAACTTCACCCTGGTCAACAATACCGGCCACACCGTCGTCACCCTCAACGTCTCGCCGAACAACGAGAACGCGTGGGGTCCCGACATCCTCGGCGCCGACACGCTCGCCAACGGCCAGACCGCGACGATCAGCTTCCCGCGCGGCGAGGAGCAATGTTCGTGGGATATCCGCGCCACCTATGACGATGGCGACACGACCGACGCGCGCGGCGTCGATCTGTGCCACATCGCGACCGTCACGCTGACGGCCGGCGAATAGCCAGCCGGCTTTTCGCGAAAGCCCCGTCGCCCGCGCGGGCGGCGGGGCCCTCGCCTTTCGGCGGCCGCGGGAGGGACCGTCGGCCGGCCTTGCCGCCGAGCCGCTTGAGCGGCGGCGCCGCGCCCGCTAGAGCGCGGCTTCGATGACCGCCCCCTTCCCGCACCGCCACCTGCTCGGGATCGAGGGGCTTTCGGCTTCCGACCTCCTGACGATCCTCGATGCGGCCGAGCCGTGGATCGCGTTCAACCGGGGCGCGCGCAAGGCCGACGACCGGCTGGCGGGGCTGACCCAGATCAACGCCTTTTTCGAGAACTCGACGCGGACGCTCTTTTCGTTCGAGATCGCCGGCAAACGGCTCAGCGCCCAGGTCTCCAACTTCCATCCGGCGGCGTCGAGCGTGCGCAAGGGGGAGAGCCTCAACGACACCGCGCTGACGCTGAACGCGATGCGGCCCGATATCCTCGTCATCCGTCACGAGGCCGTCGGCGCCGCGGCGGAAGTCGCCGCGCTGATGGATTGCCCCGTCATCAACGCCGGCGACGGCACCGGCGAGCATCCGACCCAGGCCCTGCTCGACGCGCTCACGATCAAGCGGCGGTTCGGACGGATCGCCGGGCTCACGGTCGCGATCTGCGGCGATATCAGGCACAGCCGGGTCGCGGGATCGAACATGCGCGCGCTCCCCCTGCTCGGCGCGAAGGTGCGGCTGGTGGGTCCTTCGATGCTGCTTCCCGGGGATTCGCCGCTGCCCTGCTACACCGATTTCGATGACGGCATCGCCGGCGCCGACGTGGTGATGATGCTGCGCATCCAGCGCGAGCGGATTGAGCAGGCGGTGGCGGGATCGCTCGGCGATTTCCACGCGCTCTACGGCCTCACCCGGGCGCGATTGGACGCGCATGCCCCCGGGGCGATCGTCATGCATCCCGGACCGATGAACCGCGGCGTCGAGATCGACGGCGCGCTCGCCGACGATCCGGGCCGTTCGGCGATTCTCGAGCAGGTCGAGCTCGGCGTGGCGATTCGGATGGCCTGCCTCGACCTTCTCACCCGCGACCGCCGCTGAATCGAAAAGGGCGGCGGACCTTGGCCGGTCCGCCGCCCTCTCAGAGGGGACGCTTGCGTCCCGAAAAGGATCAGGCGTTGCGTGCCCGCGGGTTGGCGTAGCGCGCGGCCCAGCGGATCGAGGCGTCGCCGGCCTGGCCGCGAACGAAGCAGACGCCGCCGCGGCCACGGATCTGGCCGCACAGGCGCTGGGCGTCGCCGGCCGCGGCGAAGCCCGAAACCGAGACCCGGTGGAAGCGGCGGCCGTTGATGGCGATCGTCGTCGTCAGCGGGGCGCGGCCGCCGAGGCCGTAGCGGCCCGACGCCTGCAGCCAGGCGCGCTCGGCATTGGCCTCGCTGGAGAAGGCGCCGAGCTGGACCACGATCGGGGCCGAGCCGCTGCGGATCGTAACCTGCGGACGGGCGCGGCGGAAGACGGGCGCGGGCACGCGGGTGACCGCGTCGGCGCGGATCAGCACCGGCTCCGGCGCGACCAGGCTGCGCGCGGCCGACGCATATTGGGCGCGGACCTCGGGCGGCGGCGCGGCCGGCTCGGCGGGCGCGTCGGCGGCCTCGACCGGGACTTCGGCCGGGGCCTGATAGGATTGGGCGGTCGGCACCCAGAAAGCCGGCGCTTCGGCGGGCCGCGCCGCGGCGACCTGGACGGGCGCGGCGACGGCTGCCGGCGACTCGACCGGCGCGTCGACCGGCGCGGGCGCCGCCTCGGCGAAGGCCTGGGCCGGCGGCGCGGCTTCGGGGGCGAGGGCGAGGCTGACGGGCTGGCCGGGATCCTCGGCCGGGCTGACGCCGAGCAGGGCGGCGACCTGGGTCGCGCCGGCGCCGGGCCGGGCGAAAGCCGCCCATTGCTCCATCCGCGCGGGCAGCTCGGCCGGCGACAAGTCCTGCGCCGCCACCGCGCGGGCGCGGCGCCAGTCGCCCGAAATGGCATAAGCGAGGGCGAGATTCTGGCGGGTGCGGGGCGTGGCGCCGGGGGCGCGGGCGGCCGCCTCGAGCAATTGCACGGCACGGCCGGTATCGCCGGCGAGCGCATAAGCGAGGCCGACATCGGCCGCCGGCGCGCGCTCGGCGAGATCGTCGAGCCGCGAGACCGCGGCGCGCGGATTGCCCTGCGCGATCTGGATGAGGGCGATGCTGAGCGCCGCGCGGACGTTCGAGGAATCGAGCTCGAGCACGTCCGCATAGGTGGTCCGCGCCGAAGTGAAGCGGCCTGACTTCAGATAGATGTCGGCGAGCATCTGGCGGTAGCCCGCGTCGCGCGGGCTCAGCGATACCGCCTGCTCGATTGCGGTGCGGGCCGCGTCGAGCTGGCCCGACTGCAGCGCCTGCGCGGCCTGCTCGTGCAGCTGCGCGGCCTGGCGGTCGTTGCGCGAGGTGGCGCGGACCGGATCGTTGAAGCGGCGCGCGGCGCCCGACGGGGCGCTGAAGCCCGTCATCGTCAGCGCGACGATCAGGGTCGAGGCGGCGGCTTTGAAGGCAGTCCTGGTCATCGCTTCGGCCTTTTCTGGTCAGCTTCTTTTGCCGCCCGAGGCGGGAACCCGCTCGGCCAGCGCTTCGACTTCGGGAATGGAGGCGAGGAACCGGTCGAGCGCTTCGGTCACGATCTGTTGCGCCGAACGGCCGGTGACGGCGTTGGCGAGGCGCAGGCGAAGATGGCGATCGCCGTCGAGGCGCAAGGTGAACGCGGCCTTGCGCCCACCCGTCTGCGCGGCGGGGGCGGCGGCGACGGCCGGCCGCTTGGGCAGCCTCACCACCGGCGCGGGCGCCTGGACCGGCGGCGGCGCCTCAGCCTCCTCCGGCTCGAAGCTCTCGGCGATCGCGCGTTGCTGGGCGACCACCTCCGGCTCGGGGCTGTCAGCCTGGACCGGATGCTTCGGCGCCGGGGTCAGCGCCGCGATCGAGCTCGGCACATGCTCGGGCAGCTCGCCGTCGATCTCTTCGCTCGGCTCGTGGCCCATGTCGTTCCAGCCGAGATCCTCAAAGCCGCCGGTGAAGCCCTGCGGGCGCATCGCCGGCTTGGCGGCGCCCTTGCGCGCCAAGAGGCCGGAGGAGAGCGAGGCGAAAGGCCGTGCTTCGTTCATCATCGCCTCCCCCTCACTGGCCGATCACGCGCCGGCCGAAGCCGGGCGCGGGACGTTGGGCGAGCGGATGCGGAATCTGCCCGGGCGCAGAAAAGACGGTGCGGCGGAAATTCTTTTCGAGCCGGTCGGCGATATAATCCCACAGCTCGACGATCTCGTTGGCCGAGCGCGACCTGGGATCGACCTCCATCACCGTGCGGCCGTCGATCATCGAGGCGGCGAAATCGGTGCGATGGTGGACGGTGACCGGGGCGACGGTGCCGTGCTGCGAGAGCGCGACCGCGGCCTCGTAGGTGATCTTGGCCTTCGGGGTGGCGCCGTTGACGACGAAGATGAGCGGCTTGCCGGCGCGTTCGCACAGATCGACGGTGGCGCCGACGGCGCGCAGATCGTGCGGGCTGGGACGGGTCGGGATGACGATCAGCTCGGCGACCTGGATGACCGACTGGATCGCCATGGTGATCGCCGGGGGCGTATCGACGACGGCGAGGCGGAAGCCCTGCTGGCGGAGCACTTCGAGGTCGGCGCCCAACCGCGCGACCGTGGTCTGGGCGAAGGCGGGCATCTCGTCCTCGCGCTCGTTCCACCAATCGGCGAGCGAGCCCTGCGGGTCGATGTCGATCAGGCAGACCGGACCGTAGCCTGCCCGTTGCGCCTGCACGGCAAGATGGCCCGAGAGGGTCGTCTTGCCCGAGCCGCCCTTCTGAGAGGACAATGCCAATACCCGCATGAATAATCCCTCGGTTCCCACGCTTGAACCAAGGCTTTGACCCCAAGCTTCTAAAAATCTGGTTAACGTCGGGGCCATGAATCCGAGCCGGCGCGGGACGCTGCGCACATGGCCAAGACGCTGATTTCAATGCTAAGGCCGCGTTAAACAATGGGCGCTAGGCAGGGACGGAAATGCCTTTTCGGTGGAAGGGACTTTTTCGATGAAGATGAAGACACGCGCCTGGCTGCTCGCCGCCGCCTGCACTCTCGCCGGCACCGCCGCCGCTCAGCCGCCCGCCCCCGCCCCGACAGCGCCGCCGACCGTCGCTGCGCCCAGCGTGCGCGCCGGCATCGAAGCCTGGGCGGCGGAGAATTGGCCGCTCGCGATCGCCAATTTCCGCCCGCTCGCCGACCGCGGCGACGCCGACGCCCAATATGCCATGGCCCAGGCCTATTTCCTCGGCCGCGGCGTGCCGCAGAATTCGAACCTCGCCGAGCAATGGTATGAGCGCGCCGCGCGCCAGGGCAATGAGGAGGCGCAGGCCAATTACGGCTTGCTGCTGTTCCAGAACGGCCGTCGGCGCGAGGCGATGCCCTGGATCGAGCGCGCCGCGGGCCGCGGCGATCCGCGCGCGCAATATGTGCTCGGCACCGCTTTGTTCAACGGCGACCTGGTCGGCCAGGACCTGCCGCGCGCTTATGCGCTGATGACCCGCGCCGCCCAGGCCGGCCTGCCGCCCGCAATCAGCCAGCTTGCGGCGATGGAGCCCCATATTCCCGCCGCGGACCGGGCGCGCGGCGCCGAGCTGGCCCGCAGCCTGCCGAGCGCGCCCGCGCCGGTGCAGATGGCCGCGGCGACGCCGCCGCGCGTCGCGACCGCGCCTGCCAGTCCGCCGCCGCCCGCCCCGCCGCAGCGGATCGTCCGGACGCCGCCCGTGCGGATCGCCGAGCGCCCGCCCACGCCCGCGCCCGCCCAGCCGCGGGTTGCCGCCGCCGGCGGCCGCTGGCGGATCCAGCTCGGCGCGTTCAGCAGCGAAGCCAATGCCCGCCGCGCCTGGAGCGCCGCCGCCGGCCGGTTGCCCGGCCTGCAGCCTTCTTATGTCCGGGCCGGCAGCGTCGTCCGCGTCCAGGCCGGGCCGCTGCCCGACCGCGCCGCCGCGCAGCGGGCCTGCGGTGCGGTCGGCAATGGCTGCTTCCCGGTCGCGCCTTAACCTTATCTTTGCCGCGCCCGCCTAAGACGCCCTCATGGCGAGGACGCAGACTCTCGAAAGCCGCACCGGCATGGCGACGCGCTGGCGCCGCCGCCGGATGTGCGTGCTGATCGCCGACGCGCCCGCGCCGGCGGCGCTGCGCGAGGTTTCGGCCGCGGGCGCCTTCCTCGAGACCAATGCCCGGCCCGCGCTCGGCGCCAGCGTCGAATTGCGTCACCCCGAGGCGGGGACGATCTTCGGCGAGGTGCGCAGCCTCGCCGACGACGGCATCGGCATCGCCTTCGAATGCGGCGAGCGCTCGGTCGCCTTCGCGCTCGCGGCGATCGCCGCCGACATGAGCCGGCCGGCGGCGTAAAAGAGGCAAAGCATAGCGCGATTCCTCCCTCCCCTTGATGGGGAGGGCTGGGGAGGGGTGAACCTCCAAGGCCCCCCGCGGCGGAGATGTTCACCCCCACCCAAACCCCCACCCAAACCCTCCCCCATCAAGGGGGAGGGCTATTCTATCCAGTCCTTTCGCGCATAACCCTGCGCGTAGAGCAAGGCCGTCAGATCGTTCGCTTCGATGCGGGCGTCGGCCGCGGCCACGACCGCCGGCTTGGCATGATAGGCGACGCCGAGCCCGGCCGCCTTCAGCATCGGGATGTCGTTGGCGCCGTCGCCGATCGCGAGCGCCTCGCCGAGCGGGATCTGGCGGGCGGCGGCCGCGTCGAGCAGCGCCTGGCGCTTGCCGTCGGGGCCGACGATCGGCCTCGCGACCTTTCCCGCCAGCAGGCCGCCCTCGATCAGCAATTCGTTGGCAACCGCGGCGTCGAAGCCGATCTCGGCGGCGACGCGGTCGGCGAAGCGGCTGAAGCCGCCCGAGACGAGCAGGCAATAGGCGCCGTTCGCCGACATCGTCTGGACCAGCGCCTCGGCACCGGCGGTGAGGCGGACGCGCTGCTCGTGGCAATGATCGATCACCCGCGCGTCGAGCCCCTTCAGCAAGGCGACGCGGGCATCGAGCGCGGCCTCGAAATCGAGCTCGCCGCGCATCGCCTGCTCGGTGACGGCGGCGACTTCCGCCCTCAGCCCGGCATAATCGGCGAGCTCGTCGATGCATTCGACGGCGATCATCGTCGAATCCATGTCGGCCACCAACAGCCGTTTGCGCCGGCTCGCGCGCGGCTGGACGACGATGTCGACGCCCGTCAGCAACCCCTCCAGCGCGGCGCGCGCGCCCTCGGCATCGTCCACGGGCAGGTCGCAGGCGATCCCCTCCTCGATCCATTGCGCGCCGCGCGATCCGCCGAGCGCGTCCTCGGCGGCGGAAATATCGCCGCGCGTCAGCCGCTGCTTTGCTATCAGGGTCGCGATGAACATGGCTTCCACGGGCAAACCCCCTCTCGCGCTTATCGCGGGGCCGACCGCGAGCGGCAAGTCGGCGCTGGCGCTGGCGCTGGCGCAGGCCGCGGACGGGATCGTGATCAACGCCGACAGCGCCCAGGTCTACCGCGACCTCAGGATCGTCTCGGCGCGGCCCTCCGCCGCCGACGAGGCGCGGACGCCGCACCGGCTCTACGGCTATCGCGACGGCGCCGACGCCTGCTCGGCGGCGGATTGGGCGGCCGACGCCAAAGCGGCGATCGGCGATGCGCACGCGGCCGGCAAGCTGCCGATCCTGGCCGGCGGCACCGGGCTTTACATCCGCACCCTGATCGACGGCATCGCGCCGGTGCCGGAGATCGATCCCGCCGTTCGCGAGGCGGTCCGGGCGCTTGCCGTGGGCGAAGCGCACGCGGCTTTGCTCCGCGAGGACCGCGCGGCGGCGGCGCGGATCCGGCCGGGCGACACGACGCGGACGGCGCGGGCGCTCGAGGTGGTACGTTCGACCCGCCGGACGCTCAAGGCGTGGCAGGCGGAGAAGGTCGGCGGCATCGGCGATGACGTCGCACTCAGGCCGCTCATCCTGCTGTCGCCGCGCGACTGGCTCCATGCGCGCTGCGATGAGCGGTTCGAGAAAATCTTTTCGGATGAAGGAATTGAAGAGGTTCGCTTACTCTTGAGGCGAAGCTTGCCCGCGCTCGCGCCGGTGATGCGCGCGATCGGCGTGCGCGAGATCGCCGCCTTCCTCCACGGCGAGATGGGGCGCGAGGCGGCGCTGGCGGCGGGCAAAGCCGCGACGCGCCAATATGCCAAGCGCCAATATACCTGGTTCCGCCGCCAGCCGCCGGCCGATTGGCCGCGCTTCGAGACCGCGCTGGAGGGGGAGGCGATCGAGAGGGCGTTCCGGATGCTCCAGCTTTCTCCTCCCCCTTGATGGGGGAGGTTGGGTGGGGGTGAGCGTCTCCGCCGGCACCGAGTGGGTCGCGCAGGTTCACCCCACCCCAACCCCTCCCCATCAAGGGGAGGGGGGCTTTTACGGGCGGCGCTATTCCCCTACCCCTTCCTCATGCGGGTCTATCTCGATGCCGATGCCGATCTTGCCGTCATCCGCGCGAAACGGGTGGCGATCCTTGGCTACGGCAATCAGGGCCGCGCCCAGGCGCTCAACCTCGGGGATAGCGGCGTCGACGTCACGGTCGCCCTGCCAAGGGAGTCCGCGAGCCGCGAGAGGGCGCGAGCGGACGGCTTCGACGTCATGACGTCAGCCGAGGCGGTCGCCGGAGCGGATCTGGTCGTGATGCTCGCCGCCGACGAGGATCATGGCCGCATCTACACCGAGGAGGTCGAGCCCCATCTGCGCGACGGGGCGGCGCTGAGCTTCGCCCACGGGCTCAGCATCCGCTTCGGCCTGGTCGAGCCGCGGCCCGACCTCGACGTCTTCCTGGTCGCGCCCAAGGGGCCGGGAACGGCGCTGCGCCGCGACTTTCTCGCCGGCTCGGGCCTGATCTCGCTGTTCGCCGTGGCGCAGGACGCAAGCGGCGGCGCCGAGGCGCTGGCCCTCTCTTATGCCGCGGCGATCGGCTCGGGCCGGGTCGGCATCCTGCCGACCAGCTTCGCCGAGGAATGCGAAGCCGATCTGTTCAACGAGCAGGCCGTGCTCTGGGGCGCGATCCCCGAACTGATCCACGCCGGCTTCGAGACCCTGGTCGAGGCCGGCTTCGCCCAGGAAATCGCTTATTTCGAATGCCTTACCGAGGTGAAGCTGATCGCCGATCTCATCTACGAGCGCGGCATCGCCGGAATGCGCGAGGCGATCTCCAACACCGCCGAGTTCGGCGCGCTGAAGGGCGGCACGAGGATCGTCACCGCCGACACCCGCACCGAGATGCGCCGCATCCTGCGCGAGGTGCGCAGCGGCGCCTTCACCCGCGAATTGATCGCGGACGCCGAGGCCGGCTACCCGAGACTGCGGGCGTCGCGCGCCCAAGCAGCTTCACATTCAATCGAAGAGGTAAGGCGTAAGCTGTTAAAGCTGAAAGAATAGGAGAGCGAAAATGGCGAAGGTGCTCTGCGTCCTCTATGCCGATCCGGTCGACGGCTACCCGACAAGCTATCCGCGCGACGATCTGCCCCGGCTGGACCGCTATCCGGACGGCCAGACGCTGCCGACGCCCAAAGCGATCGATTTCCAGCCCGGCGCCCTGCTCGGCAGCGTCTCCGGGGAGCTGGGCCTGCGCAAGTTCCTCGAGGATGCCGGCCACACCCTGGTCGTGACCGCGGACAAGGATGGCGCCGATTCGACGCTCGACCGCGAGCTCGTCGACGCCGACATCGTCATCTCGCAGCCTTTCTGGCCGGCCTATATGACCGCCGAGCGGATTGCCCGGGCCAAGCACCTCAAGATGATCGTGACCGCGGGTATCGGCTCCGACCATACCGACCTCCAGGCGGCGATCGAGCGGGGCATCACCGTCGCCGAGGTGACCTATTGCAACTCGATCTCGGTCGCCGAGCATGTGGTGATGATGATCCTCTCGCTGGTGCGCAACTATCTGCCTTCGCACCAGGTGGTGCTCGACGGCGGCTGGAACATCGCCGATTGTGCGATGCGCTCCTACGACGTCGAAGGGATGCATGTCGGCACGGTGGCGGCGGGGCGGATCGGGTCCGCGGTGCTGCGGCGCCTCAAGCCGTTCGACATGCATCTCCATTATTACGACCGCCACCGGCTGCCCGCCGAAGTGGAGGAGGAACTCGGCGTCACCTGGCACGACAGCGTCGAGGACATGGTGGGCGTGTGCGACGTCGTCACGATCAACTGCCCGCTCCACCCGGAGACCGAGAATCTGTTCGACGCGGCGATGATCGGCCGGATGAAGCGCGGCGCCTATCTGGTCAACACCGCGCGCGGCAAGATCGCCGACCGCGACGCGGTCGCCGCCGCGCTCGAAAGCGGCCGGCTGGCGGGCTATGCCGGCGACGTCTGGTTCCCGCAGCCGGCGCCGCAGGACCATCCCTGGCGGACGATGCCCCATCACGGCATGACGCCGCACATTTCGGGCACCTCGCTCTCGGCCCAGGCGCGCTACGCGGCGGGCACGCGCGAGATCCTCGAATGCTTCTTCGAGGGCCGGCCGATCCGCGACGAATATCTGATCGTCGAGGGCGGCCATCTCGCCGGGGCGGGGGCGCATTCCTATTCCGAAGGCAACGCCACCGGTGGCTCCGAGGAAGCGGCGCGGTTCAAGGGGTGAGCGAGACCTGGATCTGGGACCGCTACTGGCACTTCGACCGGATCGCGTCCTGCTTCGACGGCGCCGGCGCGGCCAATTATGACGACAGCGTCGCCGCCGGCTGGCGCGCCTTCTTCGGCGGCCTGCCGGACGGCTGCCGAATCCTCGATCTCTGCGCCGGCAACGGCGCGGCGGCGCTGATCGCCGCCGAGGTCGGGCGGCGACAGGCGAAAGGCTTCGAGATCGTCGCCGTCGACCAGGCCGCCATCGATCCTCCCGCCTACGTGACCCGCCACGCCGAGGACCTCGCCGCGATCCGCTTCGTGCCGGGGACGAACGTCGAAGCGCTCCCCTTCCCGGACGCGAGCTTCGACGCCGCGATCAGCCAATATGGCATCGAATATTCGGGTCTCGCCCGGTCGCTTCCCGAGGCGGTGCGGGTGATCGCGCCCGGCGGTCGCCTGCGCTTGGTCGTCCACGCCGCCGAAGGCGCGGTGGCGGCGGGGGCACGGACGGTGATCGCCGAGGCCGATCTGCTGCTCGACGAGATCGACCTCACCGGCGCCGCAGCGCGCTGCTTTGCCGCGCTCTGGACCGTGGAGCGCGAGGCCGAGCCGGGCCGCCGACAGGCGGACGAAGCGTTCGCCGCTTTCCAGGAAGCGCTGGAGCGGACGGCGCGCCACATTCCGCAGGCGCACGATGCCACCATGTTCAAGAATTCGGGCGCGGTGCTGCTCGATACGTTCAAGCGCCGCGGCCATTTCGACCTCGAGCAATTGCTGGCCAAGGCGGAGCAAGTCGAGAGCGAGATCCGTGCCCATCGCGGCCGGCTGGTCGCGCTGGTCGAAGCGGCGCTGGACGCGGCCCAGGCGGAGTCGCTCGCGGCGCAGCTCAGTTCGGCCGGCGCCGAGGAGGCCGATTCATCGCCGCTGCGCAATGCCGACGAGCTGATCGGCTACGTCGTCGAGGCCCGCTTCGCCTAGCCGTCGCGGCAAGCGGTTACGCCGACAAAAAAGGCCGGCAGGCGTGCCGGCGGAGCGATCATCGCCAACGGCAGCAGCATCAGGATCAGGGCGAGGTCGAGCAGCCGGTTCTTGAGCAGGAAGCCGCGCCAGACGTGGACGTCGTCGATCCGGGCAAGCAGCGCCCGCGCCCGCGCCGCGTCGGCGGCATGGACGCGCAGCTCGACGCCGCCCAGCGCCACCGTCCAGGTCCACTGAACCGAGACATGGCCGCGCCCCACCGGCGCCACCCAGATGTCCTCATCTTCGAGCAGCGACAGCAACACCGCCAGCTCGGGCTGGCTGTAAACATAGGCGATGGTCTCGAAGACGTCCGGGTCTGACGCCGTCATTTCCGCCCGAACAGCTTCTCGATGTCGCCGTGCGCCAGCTTCACCCAGGTCGGGCGGCCGTGGTTGCACTGGCCGCTGTGCGGGGTCACTTCCATCTCCCGGAGCAGCGCGTTCATTTCCGCCACCGAGAGCAGCCGGCCGGCGCGGACCGAGCCGTGGCAGGCCATGGTCGCCGCGACATGTTCGAGCCTCTCCTTGAGGCTGAGCGCGGAATCGAACGCGGCGAGCTCGTCGGCGAGGTCGGCGACCAGCCCCTTGACGTCGCCGGCGCCGAGCATCGCCGGGGTGGCGCGGACCAGGATCGCGCGCGGGCCGAAGCGCTCGAGCTCGAGGCCCATTTCGTCCAATTCGGCGATCCGCGCCTCGATCCGGTCGCAGGCGGGCTCGTCGAGCTCGACCACTTCGGGCAGCAGCAGCGCCTGGCGGGCGACGCCGCCGCCGGCCATCGCCCGGCGCATCCGCTCGAGCACGAGCCGCTCGTGGGCGGCGTGCTGGTCGACGAGGACGAGGCCGTCCTCGGCTTCGGCGACGATGTAGGTGGCGGCGACCTGGCCGCGGGCGACGCCGAGCGGGAAGGCCTGCGCCCGAGGAACCGGCGCGACCGCCACCTCCCCGCGCGCCTGCGGAGAATAGGGTTCGTGGCGGTCCCAGACCGCGGCCTGGCCGGGCGCCGGCAGCGGGAAGCTGGGCGAGCGCGCCGGTTCGGCCTGCCAATTGCCGAGCGCCGCCGCCGAGGGCCGCTGCGCCGAGCGGTGGCCGGCTTCGTCGAGGGCGTGGCGGAGGCCGCCGACGATCAGGCCGCGGATGTTGCCGGGATCGCGGAAGCGGACCTCGGTCTTGGCCGGGTGGACGTTGACGTCGACCTCCTCGCCCGGAAGGTCGATGAACAGCGCGAGCACGGGGTGGCGGTCGCGGGCGAGCAGATCCTGATAGGCGGCGCGGACGGCGCCGATCAGCAGCCGGTCCTTCACCGGCCGGCCGTTGACGAACAGATATTGATGGTCGGCGACGCCGCGGTTGAAGGTCGGCAGGCCGGCGACGCCGCCGAGCCGGGCCGGGCCGCGGGCATAATCGATGGCGAGGCTGTTCTGCGCGAGCTCGCGGTCGGTCAGCGCCGCGACCCGGGCCGGGCCGTCCTCGCCGGGCTGGACCGACAATGTCCGGCGGCCGTCATGCTCGAGGGTGAAGCCGATGTCGGGCCGGGCCATGGCGAGCCGCTTCACGACGTCGAGGCAGGCGCCATATTCGCTGCGCTCGGAGCGCAGGAACTTGCGCCGCGCCGGCACCCTGGCGAACAGCTGCTCGACGGCGACCCGCGTGCCGGGCGGCAGCGCCGCCGGCCCCTCCCCTGCGAGCTTGCCGTTGTCGACGATCCGCGACCAGCCGTCGGCGCCCCGAACCCGGCTTTCGATGGTCACCCGGGCGACGCTGGCGATCGACGGCAGGGCCTCGCCGCGGAAGCCCAGGGTGGTGACGTCCTCGATCGCGTCGCCCGGCAGCTTCGAGGTGGCGTGGCGTTCGAGCGCGAGCGCGATTTCCCCGCGCGCCATGCCGCTGCCGTCGTCAGCGACCTCGATCCTCTCCAGCCCGCCCCGCGCCAAAGCGACCGAGATTCGCGACGCGCCGGCGTCGATCGCGTTTTCAACGAGCTCTTTCAACGCACTGGCCGGTCTTTCCACCACTTCACCGGCGGCGATGCGGTTGACGACGTGCTCGGGCAGGCGGCGTATTGACATGGCTAAACCTCTATACGATGCGAAGCCGCCCCGCGAGAACAAGTCTCACTCTTTGGTGGACCGGGGGCGCGGGGTGACCCTATAGGAAAAGTTATCGGGAAAAGGCCGGATTCCCGGCCGCCCGCCCAGCCAAGTGAGCTTAAACCATCATGGGCTTTTTCAATTTTCTGAGATTTCCTTCCCACGACATGGCGATCGACCTCGGCACCGCCAACACCGTGGTCTACGTGCGCGGCCGCGGCGTCGTCCTCAACGAGCCGTCGGTGGTCGCGATCGAGACGATCAACGGCGTCAAAAGGGTGAAGGCGGTCGGCGACGACGCCAAGCTGATGATGGGCAAGACCCACGATGCGATCGAGGCGATCAGGCCTTTGAGGGACGGTGTCATTGCAGACATCGACGTCGCCGAGCAGATGATCAAGCATTTCATCCAGAAGGTGCACGGCAAGAGGCGCTTCCCGCGCTGGCCCGAGATCGTGATCTGCGTGCCTTCGGGATCGACCTCGGTCGAGCGCCGCGCGATCCGCGACGCGGCCTCCAACGCCGGCGCCCGCCAGGTCTGGCTGATCGAGGAGCCGATGGCGGCCGCGATCGGCGCCGACATGCCGGTCACCGAGCCGATCGGATCGATGGTCGTCGACATCGGCGGCGGGACGACCGAAGTTGCCATCCTGTCGCTGCGCGGGATCGCCTACAGCACGAGCGTACGGAGCGGCGGCGACAAGATGGACGAGGCGATCTCCTCCTACGTGCGCCGCAACCACAATTTGCTGATCGGCGAGGCGACCGCCGAGCGGATCAAGAAGCAGGTCGGCATCGCCAAGCCGCCGCCCAATGGCGGCGACGGCGAGACCGTCCACATCAAGGGCCGCGACCTCGTCAACGGCGTGCCCAAGGAGATCACCATCAACCAGCGCCAGATCGCCGAGGCGCTCAGCGAGCCGGTCGGCACGATCGTCGAGGGCGTCCGGATGGCGCTCGAGAACACCGCGCCCGAGCTTGCCGCCGACATCGTCGACCAGGGCATCGTCCTCACCGGCGGCGGCGCGCTCCTCAAAGGCCTCGACGAGGTGCTGCGCGACGAAACCGGCCTTCCCGTCACCGTCGCCGACGATCCCCTGACCTGCGTCGCGATCGGCACGGGCCGGGCGATGGAAGAGGAAGTCTTCCGCGGCGTCCTGCAGACGGCCTAGCCGAAGGGCCGGCAGTCGGTACAGGAGGAGGCCGTGACGGGTTGGCATTTGTTGTCCGGCAAGGAGCGAGGAGGGAGCGATGTCTTATGCATCGTGACCGATCGAGCGACGCCGTCCGGGCGGCAAAGGACAGCCCGCCGCTGCGCGGTCGGCCGGGGAATGAACAGGTGCGACCATCCCCCGGATGTTCGCAGCCGCGCCGGGGGCGCGGCGACCTGTTCATGGCTGGCGGCGTCGAGCGCCTCGGACGGGTATCCTGACCCGCCCGGCGGCGCTCTCCTTCCCAGACGCCTTCCCCGGCCGATCACGGCCACCTCCTGTACCGACTGCCGGCCCTAGGATGGCGGGGCCGAAGAACCGGCGCCCCGGCTTTTCCCGGCGGGCGCAATTCGGCCTGTTCCTCGGCTATGTCATCGCCGTCGGCGGGGCGCTGGTCGCCGTGCTGCTGCTCGCGATCGCGATCGTCGACCCGCGCGGCTTTGCGGCGCTGCGCGGCGCTTCGGTCGACGCCACCGCGCCGCTCGCCGGCGCCGGCCGCTCGGTGGTCGGCTTCTTCAGCGGCATCGGCAGCGGCGTCTCCAATTATTTCCGCGCCGGATCCCAGAATGCGCGGCTGCAGCGAGAGCTCGCCGAGACCCGGCGCGAGTTGATCCGCCGCGAGGCGCTCGATCATGAGAATCGCCGCCTGCTCGCCATCCTCGGCCTCGCCCGCGCGACCGGCGACGAGGTGACCGTGGCGCGGATCGTCGGCTCCTCCTACGATTCGCCGCGGCGGCTCGCGACGCTCTCGGCGGGGAGCGCGGCCGGAGTCGCGCCGGGGCAGCCGGTACGCTCGGCGGACGGCCTGATCGGCCGGGTGCTCGAGACCGGCCGCTGGGCGGCGCGGGTGATGCTGGTCACCGACGGCGCCTCGAACGTGCCGGTGCGGCTGATCCGCAACGGCACGCCGGCGCTCGCCGTCGGCCGCGGCGACGGCACGATCGAGCTGCGCACGCTGGAGGTCGGCCAGAATCCGTTCCGGCGCGGCGACATTCTCGTCACCTCCGGGGTCGGCGGTATCTTCCCGCCCAACATCCCGGTCGCCTTGGTGACCGCATCGGAGGGCGACACTGCGATCGCGCGCCCGGTCGCCGACCCGGCGCGGATGGATTTCGCGATCGTCCAGCGAGTCTACCAGCCGGCCGCGAACGGGCCGCTCGAAGCCGCCGGCCCGGCGACGCCGGCAGGGCCGGTGCCGCCGGCAGCGACGCCGCATCCGGGCCAGCAGAACAACCCGCGCTACCAGCCCGCGCTGCAGCAGCCCCAGCCCGGCATGATCGGCGGAGGAACGCCGCGATGAGCCGGATCGCCGGCTCCGACACCGAGGTCGCGATCCGCGACCTGCGGCGCCGCTACGTGCCCTTGCTTTCGACCGTGGCCGCGATTTTGCTGAGCGCCATATTGCCGGTGGTCGCGGCCTCGCCTTGGGTGCCCAATCTCGGCTTCCTCATCCTCATCACCTGGCGGCTGGTGCGGCCCGAAATCTGGCCGGCGCAGGCGGCTTTGGGCTTCGGTCTTGCCGCCGACCTGATCCGCGGCACTCCGCTCGGCCAGTCGATGCTGCTCTGGACGCTCGTCTTCCTCGCCTTCGATTCGCTCGATTCCTGGCTCGGCGTGCGCGATTATTGGCTCGACTGGGCAGCGGCGGCGGCGGCTTTGCTCTTCCACAGCCTCGGCGTGTGGTACATTGCCCTGCTGATGGGCAGCGACACCGCCTTCTGGATCATGGTCCCCCAGCTCGCGTTGAGCGTGCTCGCTTATCCGCTCGCGGCGCGGCTCGTGCTGGCGCTCGACCGCTGGCGGCTTTCCCGATGAAGCTCTGGAAAGCGCGCAACGCGCCGCTGATCACCGAGAGCAGCCAGGCGGCGACCTTCTCGCGCCGCGCCTTCGTGCTCGGCGCCGCCCAGGCCGGGGTGGCGACGCTGCTCGCCGGGCGGATGGGCTATATCGCGATCGCCGAGAACCAGCGCTACAGCGCGATGGCGGAGGAGAATCGCGTCCAGATGCGACTGATCCCGCCGCGCCGCGGCTGGATCATCGACCGCTACGGCAACCCGATCGCGATCAACCGCGGCGACGTCCGCATCGACATCATCCCCGACCTCCTCCAGGACGAGGAGCGCGTCATCCGCGAGCTCGCCGCCCTGCTCGATCTGCCGCCGGAGGAGGTGCAGCGGATCCGCCAGGGGATCGCCGCCTCGTCGGGCTACCAGCCCGTGCCCGTCGCCGAGCATGTGCCGCCCGAGCAATATTTCGCGGTCTCGGTGCGCCAGCCCGAATTGCCCGGCGTCGCCCCGCTGCGCGCCTTCACCCGTTACTATCCCGAAGGCGCCGCGGTCGGCCATCTGGTCGGCTATGTCGGCATCCCGAATCGGGAGGAATACGAGGCCGAGCAGCGCAACCCGCTGCTGATCACGCCCGGCTTCAAGGTCGGCAAGGAAGGGCTCGAGAAAATGCTCGAGCCGCGCCTGCGCGGCCGGCCCGGCGCGGCTCGAATCGAAGTGACCGCGCGCGGCCGGCTGGTGCGCGAGCTGCAGACGCTGCCCGACGTGCGCGGCGCCCCGCTCCGAACCACCATCGACGCCGGCTTGCAAAGCTATGCGGCGCGGCGCGCGGGCGAGCAATCGGCGGCAGTCGTGGTGATCGACGTGCGCAGCGGCGACATCCTCTGCCTGTGCTCGATGCCGAGCTATGACCCGAACAGCTTCTCGGACGGGATCAGCCACAGCGAATGGGACATGATGGCGCAGGACGAGCGCCATCCGCTGATCAACAAGGTGCTCGGCGGCCTCTACCCGCCGGGATCGACCTGCAAGCCGATGAACGCGCTCGCCTTGCTCGGGGCCGGCGTCGATCCCGAGGAGCGGGTGGTCTGCAATCGCACCTATCGGGTCGGCAATGCGATCTTCCACTGCGACACGACCCATGGGCCGATCGCGATGCACGATGCGATCTCGCGCAGCTGCGACATCTATTTCTACCATATGTGCCGGCGCGTCGGCATCCAGGCACTCGCGCCGATGATGCGTCATCTGGGCTATGGCCAGCACTTCGATCTGCCCTTCCCCAGCCAGCGCTACGGCACCGTGCCCGACCCCGCCTGGCTGCAGCGGCGCGAGCATCGCGAGTGGCAGGACTATGACACGATCAACGTCTCGATCGGCCAGGGCTATCTGATCGTCAATCCGCTGCAGCAGGCGATCCAGGTGGCGCGGATCGCCAGCGGCCGCGCGCTCCACCCGCGGCTGCTCGCCAGCGATCCGGTCAATGCCGGCGACGCGCTGCCGATTCCGCCCGAGCATCTCGCCTTCGTTCGTTCCGCGATGGAGGCGGTGGTGAACGGCAACGGCACCGCAACCGGGGCCAGGCTGCCGGTCGAAGGCGTGCTGATGGGCGGCAAGACCGGCACCGCCCAGGTCCGCCGCATCTCGCTCGGCGAGCGCGCCGGCGGCGTCCGCTCGAACGAGAGCCTCGCCTGGCGGATGCGCGACCACTCCCACTTCATCGCCTTCGCGCCCACGGCCAATCCGCGTTACGCCTGCGCGGCGATCGTCGAGCATGGCGGCTGGGGCGCAAGCGCGGCGGCGCCGCTGGTCCGCGACGTCATGACCTATTTGTTCGACAAGGACCGGGCGATGGCCGCCCTGGCGCCGCTGGAAGCGCAATGGGGCGGCTCGATCGCCCAGCGCATGGCGCAGCGCAGCCGCGAATGGGCGGCGCGCGGCCCGGCCGGCGCGGCCCGAGCGGAGCCGGCCTGATGGCGCTCGCCTTCATGCCCAAGCCGGTCAAGGAGTTGCCCTGGCTGATGCTGGCGCTGGTAATCGCCATCGCCGGCTTTTCGACCTTGGTCCTCTATTCGGCGGCCGGCGGCCATATGACCTGGGCGCTGCCCCAGGGGCTGCGCTTCATCGTCTTCCTGGGGATGGCGGTCGCGATGTCGTGGCTTCGCCCCGAATGGATCAAGCAGGCGGCCTTCCCGGCCTATGTGATCGTGCTGCTGCTGCTGATCTTCGTCGAGGCGCTGGGCTTCGTCGGCGGCGGCGCCCAGCGCTGGCTCGATCTCGGCCCATTGAACCTGCAGCCGTCCGAGCTGATGAAGCCGGTCATCGTCCTCGCGTGCGCCCATTTCTACGCGCTGCTGCCGGCGCGCGAGATCAGGGGCCGCAGCGCGCTCTGGCCGGCCGCTTTGCTGATCGGCATTCCCGCCGGGCTGATCCTGATCCAGCCCGACCTCGGCACGGCGATGATGGTCGTGCTCGGCGGGGCCACGATCATGTTCCTCGCCGGCATTCCCTTGCGGCTGTTCGCCGGGGCGGCGGCGGCGATGGCGGTGGCGGGGCCGATCGCGTTCAGCTTCCTCCACGATTACCAGCGGCAGCGGGTGCTGATCTTCCTCAATCCCGAGGCGGACCCGCTTCACACCGGCTATCACATCACCCAGTCGAAGATCGCGATCGGCTCGGGCGGGCTGACCGGCACCGGCTTCCTCCAGGGCACCCAGAGCCGCTATTCCTTCCTGCCCGAGAAGCATACCGACTTCATCTTCGCGACCATGGCCGAGGAATGGGGGCTGGTCGGCGGCCTGTTCCTGATCATCGCCTTCCTCATGATCCTGCGCTGGGGGATGAACGTGGCGACCGAGTCGCGCGACCGCTTCTCGCGCCTCGCCGCGGGCGGGCTGACGATGACGATCTTCTTCTACGTCGCGATCAACCTGATGATGGTGATGGGCCTCGCGCCCGTCGTCGGCGTGCCGCTGCCGCTCTTTTCCTATGGCGGCTCGGCGATGATGACGGTGATGATCTGCCTCGGCCTGCTGATGGCGTTCGAGCGCCAGAATCGCCGCGACGTGCGGCGCGGCTGAGGCGGTTGCAATCGGCGGGGCGCGCCCCTAGATGGCGCCTTCGCCACGCGGGATGGACGCATAGCTCAGTTGGTAGAGCAGCTGACTCTTAATCAGCGGGTCCCAGGTTCGAGCCCTGGTGCGTCCACCACTTTTCAGGCGAACACGTCGGCGAGTTCGTTGACGGTGGCGCCTTCCCTGACCTCGCGCAGCTCGACATAGAGCGCCGCCGTGACCACCGCGATGATCATCGTCGAGAGGCTGGCCGAGACCCCTTCGGCAATGCCGGCGATCGCCGGGTCCGGCATGACCGGTTCGGCGAGGCCGGACAAAGCGGTCCTGAAGAGTCCGACCATGCCCTGGATGACCGCCGCGACGATCCAGCAGATCGCGACGAGCCCGAAGACCTGCCAGCGCGTTCCCCGGGTCAGCGCGCGGCTGCGCTCGACGCTCTCGTAGAGGCCGCAGCGTTCCTCGATCAGCGCCGGCACCGCGACGGCCGTCGCGCAATAGATCATCACCCCGGGCACGATCAGCAGCACCAGGCCGATCCCGACGACCAGGGCGAGGAGCAGCGAGAGACCGATCAGCGCCGGCAGCAGGCGCAGCGCGAGCAGCGCGCTCGCCCCAGGGGCGGGATCGCGCCCGCTGAGGTGAAGAATCGTCGAGCGCACGAGCATGCCCTGGAGCAGGGCGCTGGTGACGAGGCTGATCAGCAGGCTGCCCCAGACCCGAGAGAAGCCGGGATCGGCGAGCTCGATACTGCTCGATACCCAATATTGGGTGGCAAAGGCCGGCCCGCCCACGAGCACCAGCGAGATCGCGAGGAAGGGCAGGAAATTCGCTCCGAGCGTGCCGAAGCCGCGACCAAGCACGCTGCCGACATCGGCTTTTGCATCTGGCGGCGCGCTCGCCACGCCCATCCCCCTGTCCGTACGGCCAGTCTCGTCAGGCGGCCATGCCCTGTCCACAAGCAAATTAGTCTGCGCGCTTAGGCCCTTGCGGCTTGCGCGGGCGGGCCGGCCCTGCCTAGACTGAGCGGCGGGCGATGGCGCCGCAAGGGGGATAGTCTGGATGTATGCGAAGCCGCCCGCAGCGTCGGCGCCGGTCGACGGCGATGCCTTCGCGGCGGCGCACCGGCAGCTGCTCGGCGACGCCTCGATCCAGTTCGACCTGCCCCGGCTCGAGCCGCCGCCGCCGCCGCCCGATTTTTCGGGCTCGGTGCCGCTGCTTCAGGGCTTCTTCTGGATCGTCGTCGCGGCCATCGTCCTGGTCCTGCTCTACCTGATCGCGCAGCGGCTCTCGGGCGCGGAATGGCCGTGGCGGCGCCGGGCCGAGGAGGAGGGCGAGGCGGCCGGCGCCGGCTGGCGCCCGGAGGCCGGCGAAGCGCGCGAGCTGCTCGGCGAGGCGGACGCGCTCGCCGCCCAGGGCCGCTTCTCCGAAGCCGCGCGCCTGCTCCTGTTCCGCAGCATCGGCGACATCGACTCGCGCCGGCCCGATCTCGTCCGGCCGGCGCTGACCAGTCGCGACATCGCCGCGCTGGAGGCGATCCCCGGCCGCCCGCGCTCGGCCTTCCTGGCGATCGCGATGCTGGTCGAGCGCAGCCTGTTCGCCGAGCGCCCGCTGGCCGCGGGCGACTGGCGCGATTGCCGCGCGGCCTATGAGGATTTCGCTTTCGCCGAAGGATGGCGCGGATGAATGCGGCGAGCCAGGCGCAGCAGCCGTTCAGCGTCCGGCTGGTCGTCGGCCTGGTCGCGGCCGGGCTGGCCGCGTTCGCGGCCCTCGTCTTCCTGCTCGCCTACGGCAGCCGGCTCGCGCCGGTGCGCGGCGAGGGGGCGCCGGCGCTGTCGGTCGGCGCCACCGGCTATAAGGGCCTGATCACCCTGGTCGGACATTTCCGTCCGACCAACATGGTCAACCGGCCGGCCGACCTCGAGACCGGCAATCTTCTCGTCGTCGCGCTGGCCCCGCAGAACCGGCCGGCGGACGTCGCCCGGCTGCTCGAGCTGCGGCGCGGGCGGGCGACGCTGCTGATCCTGCCCAAATGGGTGACCCGGCCCGATCCCTCGCATCGCGGCTGGGTCCGCGCGCTCGGCCCGATGGCCGGCGCGACCGGCGCCGAGATGATCGGCGCCAAGGCCGCGATCATGGTCCGCCCCGAAGCCGTGCCGCTCGACCGGTTCGCCAGCGGCGAGGACATCCTCGACGGGATCGAGGTGCCGGTACCGGGCAATGTCCAGACGATCAGCGGCGAGCTCGCGCCCCTGCTCACCGTCCCGAACGGCGACATCCTGATCGCGCGGCTCGGCGACCAGCCCCATTATGTCGCCGCCGATCCGGACCTGTTCAACAATCACGGCCTCAAGGATCCCGCCCGCGCCCGGGCGGCGCTGGCGCTGATCGACGCCCTCAATGCGACCGGCGCGAGCGGCGTCGCCTTCGACCTCACCGTCAACGGCCTCGCCAACGACAATTCGCCGAGCCTGCTGCGCACCGCATTGGAGCCGCCCTTCCTCGCGATGACCCTGGCGCTGCTGTTCGCCGCTTTGCTCGCCGGGCTGCACGGCGCCTTCCGCTTCGGCCAGGCGCGCCGCGAGGAACGCGCGATCGCCTTCGGCAAGGCGGCTTTGGTCGAGAACAGCGCCGGCCTGATCCGGCTCGCCCGGCGCGAGGCGCGCCTCGGCGGCGCCTATGCCGATGTCGTCCGCCAGGACGCGGCCCGGATCGCCGCGGCACCGCCGGCGCTGCAGGGCGAGGCGCTCGACACCTATCTCGACCGCCTCACCCGGGGCGACACCCCGCCCTTCAGCTATCTGGCCTCGCGGCTCGCCGCCGCGCGCGACCGGCACGAGCTGGTCGCGGCCGCGCGGGCGCTTTTCTCATGGAAGAAGGACATCATCCGGTGAACGTGAACGACGTCAAAGCCCTCGCCGATTCGCTCAGGCAGGACGTGGCCAAGGCCATTGTCGGTCAGGATGAGGCGGTCCAGCTGCTGCTGATCGCCTTGTTTTCCTCGGGCCACGTGCTGCTCGAAGGCCCGCCCGGCACCGCCAAGACCTTCCTCGCGCAATGCTTCGCGCGCGCGCTCGGGCTCGATTTCGGGCGGATCCAGTTCACCCCGGACCTGATGCCGGGCGACATTCTCGGCTCCAATCTGTTCAACTTCCAGACCAGCCAGTTCACCCTGACCCGGGGGCCGATCTTCTGCGAATTGCTGCTCTCCGACGAGATCAACCGCACCCCGCCCAAGACCCAGGCAGCCCTGCTCGAGGCGATGCAGGAGCGCTCGGTGACGATCGACGGCGAGACCTACCGCCTGCCCGACCGCTTCATGGTGATCGCCACCCAGAATCCGATCGAGCAGCAGGGCGTCTATCCCTTGCCCGAGGCGCAGCTCGACCGGTTCCTGTTCAAGCATCTGATGGGCTATCCGTCCGCCGAGGAGGAGAAGCGCATCGTCACCAGCCACGGCGCCCGCTTCGGCGCGCCCAGGCCCGAGGATTGGGGAATCGAGCCCCGGGTCGAGCCCGCCCGGCTCGCCGAGGCGATCGCCGCGGTCGAGGCGATCCCGATGGTCGGCGACGTCACCGATTATGTCGTCGCTTTGGTGCGCGCGACCCGCGAGGCGCCGGACCTCGAGGGCGGCGCTTCCCCACGCGCCGCGGCGATGCTGGCCGGCGCCGCGCGCGCCCGCGCCGCATTGGACGCGCGCGACTATGTCATCCCCGACGACGTCAAGGCGCTGGCGCCGGCGGTGCTGCGCCACCGCGTCATCCTTTCCGCCGCGGCCGAGATCGAGGGCCGGCCGGTCGAGAGCGTGATCGCGCGGCTGATCGACGAGATCGGAGCGCCGCGTTGATCTACCCGACGCGCCGCACCATCCTCGCCGCGGCCGCGGTCGGGCCGGTGGCCCTGGTCATCGGCCTGATCGCGCCGGCCTACTGGACCGGCGGGCTGGCGCTGCTCGCCTTGCTGCTGGCGCTCTGCGTCGTCGACGTCCTCGCGGGCACCGGCCTGCGCAGCGTCGAAGTGGCGTGCGAAGGGCCGCGCGCGGTCGGCGTCGGCGAGAGCTTCGCGGTGACGGCGCGGGCGCGGTTCGCGAAGGCGGCGCCGGGCGGCGTCGAGGTCGCGCTCGGCGTCTCGGGGCCGGTCAGCGCGCCGTTCGGCCTCCGCGCGAGGGCCGAGGCCGAGAAGGGCGTCCCCGCCGCGGCGCTGGTGCTGAAGGCCGACCGGCGCGGCACCGCGCGGCTCGATTGCGTGTGGGTCCGCTGGACCGGTCCGCTCGGCCTCGTCTGGAAGCAGCGGCAGCTCGCGCTCGGCCAGGGGATCGCGATCACGCCCGACATCCGCGCGATCGGCGACAAGAGCGTCCAGATGATGAACCAGGAGGCGATGTACGGGATCAAGGCCCAGCTCCAGGTCGGCGAGGGCGCCGAGTTCGAGGCGCTCGCCGACTATCGCCAGGGGATGGACCGGCGGGCGATCGACTGGAAGACCTCGGCCCGCCACACGACACTGGTCGCCAAGGAATATCGGACCGAGCGCAACAACAACATCGTCATGGCGATCGACGCCGGCCGGGCGATGTGCGAGCCGATGGCCGGCGTGCCGCGCGTCGACCGCGCCGTCTCGGCGGCTTTGCTCACTGCCTTCGTGGCGCTCAAGGACGGCGATCGGGTCGGCCTGGTCGCGTTCGATTCGAGGCCGCGCGCGGCGAGCCAGCCGATCGCGGGGGCGCGCGCCTTCGCGATGCTGCAGCGGGTCGCCGCCGGTATCGACTATTCGGCCAACGAGACCAACTACACTTTGGCGCTGGCGACGCTGGCGAGCGACCTGACCCGCCGCTCGCTGGTCATCGTCTTCACCGAGTTCGCCGACACGATCAGCGCCGAGCTCATGCTGACCGCGGTCGGCACCCTCCTCAAACGCCACCTCGTCCTGTTCGTGGTGCTCAAGGACGAGGAGCTCGAGGCCTTCGCCGCCGCCGAGCCGGCGGGCCCCGACGACATCAGCCGCGCGGTCACCGCCGCCGCCTTGCTGCGCGAGCGGCGGCTGGTCATCACCCGCCTCAGGCATCTCGGCGTCCACGTGCTCGAGGCGCCGTCCGCCGAGGCGGGGACGGCTTTGGTCAACGCCTATCTCAATTTCAAGCGCAGGGCGCTGATATGAACGCGCCCGCCGACTCGCGCCGCTTCCGCGCCGCCCGCGAGGGCGAATGGCGCCGGCTCGAGGAGATCCTGACCCGCTGCGAGAAGCGCTCGGTGCGCGCACTCGACGACGAGGAGCTGCTGGCGCTGCCGATCCTCTATCGCGGCGCCCTCTCCTCGCTGTCGGTGGCGCGCGAGACCTCGCTCGACCTCGAGCTGATCACCTATCTCGAGGGGCTGTGCGCGCGCGCCTATTTCTTCGTCTACGGGGTGCGCACCTCGGCCGGCAGCCGGCTCGGCGCCTTCTTCGCGCGCGATTGGCCGCGGGCGGTGCAGAGCCTGTGGCGCGAGACGCTGGCGTCGCTGGCGATCACGATCGTCGGCGCGCTCGCCGGCTATCTGCTCGTCGCCGGCGACCCCGCCTGGTACAGCAGCTTCGTCGCGCCGGGGCTCGCCAACGGCCGCGACTTCAGCGCCACCACCGAGTTCCTGCGGAGCACGCTCTACGACAATCCCGGCGCGGGCGGCCTCACCGCCTTCGCGACGATCCTGTTCAACCACAACAGCCAGGTCTCGATCATGAGCTTCGCCCTGGGCTTCGCCTTCGGCGTGCCGACCGCGATGCTGCTGATCGCAAACGGCGCGATCCTGGGCGCGATCCTCGCCCTCTACGCCTCGCACGGGCTCGGGATCGAGCTCGGCGGCTGGCTGATCATCCACGGCTCGACCGAGATCTTCGCGATCGTCCTCTCTGGCGCGGCGGGCTTCAGGATCGGCTGGAGCGTCGTCTTCCCGGGCGAGGAGACGCGGCTCGAATCGGCGACCCGGGCGGGGCGGACCGCGGCTTTGGTGATGGCCGGGGTGGTGGCGATGCTTGCCGTCGCCGGCCTGCTCGAGGGGATCGGCCGGCAGCTGATCACGCTCGACGCGGCCCGCTACGCGATCGGCCTTATTATGCTCGCCCTCTGGCTTGCCTTCTTCTATCTGCCGCGGCGGCCCGAAAATGTCTGACCTCGCCCTCCACAACCAGATCGAGGCAAGGAAGCGGCGCAGCCTGGTCACGCCCGAGGGAGTCGACCTCAGCCTCAAGCTCGCCGACATGGGCCAGCGTATCGGCGCGTTCATGATCGACCTTGTCATCATGCTCGGCATCCTGATCGGCATCACCCTCACCGCCATCGCCGCGGTCGCCGCGCTCGGCCTGGAGCGGGCCGAGCTCGCGGTGGTGATCTGGCTGCTCGGCTTCTTCCTGCTGCGGAACTGCTATTTCATCCTGATGGAGATGGGGCCGCGCGCGGCGACCTTCGGCAAACGCGTCGGAGGGCTGCGCGTCGTCGCCCGCTCGGGCGAGCGGCTGACCGCCGACCGGGTGATCGCCCGCAACCTGATGCGCGAGATCGAATTCTACCTGCCCTTGTCGTTCCTGTTCTTCGACGCCGCCGACGGCACGGCGGGCGGCCTCGCCGCTTTGGCCGGCCTCGCCTGGACCGCGATCTTCTTCTTCTTCCCCTTCTTCAACAAGGACCGGATGCGCGTCGGCGACCTGCTCGCCGGCACCTGGGTGATCAGCGCGCCGCGCAGGAAGCTGACCGTCGATCTGCGCGCCGCCGACGCCGGCGAGGGCCGCTTGCGCTTCAGCGAAGCCCAGCTCGACGTCTACGGCGTGTTCGAGCTGCAGACGCTCGAACGGGTGCTGCGCGACGGCCAGATGGAAGCGATCGCCACCGTCGCCGACGCGATCCGCAACAAGATCGGCGCGTCCGACGAACAGTCCCACGGCGACGATCACGAGTTCCTGCTCGCCTATTACGACGCGATCCGCGCCCGCATGGAGCGCGGCCTCCTGTTCGGCAAGCGCCGCGCCGACAAGTACGACCGCTGATGCCCCTCCCCTTGATGGGGAGGGGTTGGGGTGGGGTGAACTTTGGAGGCCCGCGAAGCGGAGACGCTCACCCCCTCCCCTCCCCCATCACGGGGGAGGGGGAGCGACGCCCGGAGAAACTTCGCGTCAGCGCGCCTCCGCGACGATCCGTTCAGCTTCGGCGAACAGGGCCGGATCGACGTTCGCGCCCGAGGCCGCGGCATTGTCGTCGACCTGGGCGGGGCGCGAGGCGCCGGTGATGGCCGAGGCGACGTTGGGCTCGCGCAGCACCCAGGCGAGGGCGAATTGGGCGAGGCTGAGGCCGGCTTCGGCGGCGAGCGGCTTCAGGCGCTGGACCGCTTCGAGCACCGGCGGCCGCAGCCAGGCGCCGATCCAGTCGCCCATTTCCGCGCTGGCCGCGCGGCTGTCCGTCGGGACCGGCGCGCCCGGCGCATATTTGCCGGTCAGCACGCCCTGGGCGAGCGGCGACCAAACGATCTGCGAAATGCCGTTGGCGGCGCAGAGCGGGATCACTTCCTTTTCGGGCGCGCGCCAGAGCAATGAATATTGCGGCTGGCTGGAAACGAAGCGCTCGACGCCGGCCATCTCGATCGCCGCGCGGATCTTCTCCGCCGGCCATTCGGAGAAGCCGATATAGCGCGCCTTGCCGCTTTCGACCGCGCGGGTCAGCGCCCGCATCGTCTCCTCGAGCGGGGTCTCCTCGTCGTAGCGGTGGCACTGGTAGAGATCGACATGGTCGGTCCTGAGGCGCTTCAGCGAGGCGTCGAGCTGCTTTTCCACCTGGGCGGCGGAAAGGCCGCGGTCGGTTTCGGTCATCGGGAAGAACAATTTGGTGGCGAGGATGTAGGACTCGCGCGGGCGCGCCGAGAGCGCCTCGCCGAGGAAGGTTTCGGCGGCGCCGCGGCCGTAGATGTTGGCGGTGTCGATGAAGTTGATGCCGACCTCGAAGGCGCGGTCGAGGCAGGCGCGCGCGGCATCCTCCTCGACCCCGACGCCGTAGGTCAGCCACGAGCCCAACGAGATTTCCGAGACTTCGAGGTCGCTCGCGCCCAGCTTGCGATATTTCATCTTCCGTCTCCTCCCGGCACCAGCACAGCCGCGCCTTCAATCCTGCCGGCGCGCAAAAGGTCCAGCGCCTCGTTCGCACAGGACAGCTTAAATGTCGTGGTCGCCGTCTTCACAGCCGCCCGCGCCGCGACTTCCAGGAACTCGGCGCCGTCGGCGCGGGTCAGGTTGGCGACCGACAGGATCGACCGCTCGCCCCAGAGATCGGCATAGGGAAAGGCCGGGATGTCGCTCATGTGGATGCCGGCGCAGACCACCCGACCGCCCTTGCGCACATGCTTTAGCGCGGCAGGGACGAGCGCGCCGATCGGCGCGAACAGGATCGCGGCGTCGAGCGGCTCGGGCGGCGGCCGGTCCGAGCCTTGCGCCGAGGCGCAGCCGAGCGAAAGCGCGAAGGCCTGCGCCTGTTCGTCGCCGGGCCGGGTGAAGGCATGGACCCGGCGCCCGGCGATTTGCGCCAGGATATGGGCGGCGGCGCCGAAGCCGTAGAGGCCGAGCGCCTCCCCCTCCCCGGCCAGCTTCAGCGCGCGCCAGCCGATCAGCCCGGCGCAGAGCAAGGGCGCGGCCTCGACGTCGCCGAACGCGTCCGGGATCGGGAAGCAGTAGCGCGCATCGGCGACGCAGTGGCTGGCGAAGCCGCCGTCGCGGGTGAAGCCGGTGAAGAGGGGGTCGTCGCACAAATTCTCGCGGCCGCTCCGGCAATAGGGACAATGGCCGCAGGTCCGCCCCAGCCAGGGCACGCCGACCCGCTCGCCGCTATTCACGACGCGGCCGACGATCTCGTGGCCGGGAATGATCGGCAGCGGTCCATGGATGTCGCCGTCGACGACATGGAGGTCGGTCCGGCAGATGCCGCAGGCCAGGACCTCGATCAGCAGCTCGCCCGGACCGGGCTCGGGCATCGGCCGCTCGACCATGTGCAGCCGCTCGCCCGGCCGATCCAGCTGCATCGCGCGCATCATCGGGTGACTCTACCCTCCCCCGTCATTCCCGCGAAAGCGGGAATCCAGCTTCTTCTTTCAGAAGCATGAGGAAGGCAGCTGGATCCCCGCTTTCGCGGGGATGACGACAGCGATGGGATGACTTGGCGCGGGCACTCCATTACGCAGGCGGCATGAGCCTGCCGCCCCTGTTCGACCGCCTGCGCCTGCCCGCGATCGGCGCGCCTTTGTTCATCGTCTCCAACCCGGACCTCGTCATCGCCCAGTGCAAGGCGGGGATCGTCGGCGCGTTCCCGGCGCTGAACGCGCGGCCGCAGCCCTTGCTCGACGAATGGCTGCACCGGATCAGCGAGGAGCTTGCCGAGTGGGACCGCGACCATCCCGAGGCGCCGTCGGCGCCCTATGCGGTCAACCAGATCGTCCACCGCTCCAACCTCCGCCTTCAGGAGGACATGGCGAGCTGCGCCAAATATGAGGTGCCGATCGTCATCACCTCGCTGGGCGCGATCGTCGAGGTCAACCAGGCGGTCCATGGCTGGGGCGGGATCACGCTGCACGACATCATCAACGACCGCTTCGCGCGCAAGGCGGTCGAAAAAGGCGCCGACGGCATCATTGCGGTCGCGGCGGGCGCCGGCGGCCATGCCGGGCGGCTCTCGCCGTTCGCGCTCATTCAGGAGATACGCGACTGGTTCGACGGGCCTTTGATCCTGTCGGGCGCGATCGCCACCGGCCGCGCCATCCTCGCCGCCCAGGCGATGGGCGCGGATCTGGGCTATATCGGCTCGCCCTTCATCGCCACCGCCGAGGCGAACGCGACCGACGCCTACAAGCAGGGCATTTGCGATGGCCGCGCCGACGACATCGTCTATTCGAGCCTGTTCACCGGCGTCCACGGCAATTACCTTCGGAAATCGATCGAGCTGGCCGGGCTCGACCCCGCCAATCTCCCCGAGGGCGACATCAAGACGATGGATTTCGGCACCGGCGACGGCGCCAAGGCCAAAGCCTGGCGCGACATCTGGGGCTCGGGCCAGGGCATCGGCGCGATCACCGAGGTGCTGCCCGCGGGCGACTATGTCGCGCGGCTGATCACCGAATATGCGAAGGCGAAGGCGGCGCTCTGCGCGAAGTGAGAAAATCCTCCCTGTCGCGAAGCGATGGGGAGGGGGACCACCCGAAGGGTGGTGGAGGGGCTAGGCTGCGCAGGCATTCAGGATGTGCTGGAGAACACCCTCTGCATTCCCCCGCAATTCGCTGGCGGGAATCCTGAGCACCCGATAGCCGCGATCCCGCAGCCATTGGTCGCGCCGCTCGTCCCGCGCCGGGTTATCCCCCATCTCATGGGCGATGCCGTCGATCTCGATACCCAGCTTCTTCGCCGCGCAATAGAAGTCCAGGACATAAGGTCCGGCAGGATGCTGATGACGGAATTTGAGTCCGGCTGGACGCGCGCGCAGAATTTGCCAGAGCCGCACTTCCGGCGGTGTCATTGACCGACGCAGCTTGCGGGCTTTCGCAACCGTGGCCTTCGTCGTCTGCCGCATTGCCCCTCCACCAGCCTTCGGCTGGTCCCCCTCCCCATCCGCTGCGCGGACAGGGAGGAAAAGCCTATTTCCGCCGCTCCCAGCGCCAGACCAGGCCGTCCTCGGGATCGTCGACCTCGCCCGCATAGGCATAGCCGTTGCGCCGCAGCGCCGTGTTCGACGCGTTCTCCTCCGGCAGCGTATGGGCGATCGGCATTGCGTCCCCGGCTTCGGCAATGACCGTCAGGAGGCCGATCATCTCGGTCGCATGGCCGCGTCCTTCGAAGGCGGGGAAGGTCATGTAGGCGATCTCGACCTCGCCGTCGCCGTTCGGCGCCGACTTGAAGGCGCAGATGCCGATCGCCTGGCCGTCGAGCCGGGCCAGATACGAACCCCAGGGAGCGGGGCGCGGGTCCCCGGCCAGCAGGGTGATCGTCTGTTCGAGGATCTCGCGCGCTGGCTCTTCGTCGCCGCCGAAAGCGGGTGCCAACTCCGCGGCGAACCGCGCCGGATCGGTGCCGATCGCGATCGGCTCCAGGGCGAGCGTCACGCGGCCTTCTTGAGGTGGCGGCGGCCGAGCAATTCGGCGATCTGGACCGCATTCAGCGCCGCGCCTTTGCGCAAATTGTCGGAGACGACCCATAGCGACAGGCCGTTATCGACGGTCGAATCCTCGCGGACGCGGCTGACATAGGTCGCATATTCGCCGACGCATTCGATCGGAGTGACGTAGCCGCCGTCCTCGCGCTTGTCGACGAGCATGATCCCGGGCGCTTCGCGCAGGATCGCCTGCGCCTCCTCGGCGGAGATTTCGTTCTCGAACTCGATGTTGATCGCTTCGGAATGGCCGACGAAGACGGGAACGCGGACGCAGGTCGCGCTGACCTTGATCTTCGCATCGAGGATCTTCTTGGTCTCGACGACCAATTTCCATTCCTCGCTGGTCGAGCCGTCGTCGAGGAATTCGCCGGCATGGGGGATGACGTTGAAGGCGATCTGCTTGGGAAAGGTTCTGGCCTCGGCCGAATCGCCGACGAAGATGTTGCGGCTCTGCTCGAACAACTCGTCCATCCCCGCTTTGCCGGCGCCGGAGACCGACTGGTAGGTGGCGACGACGACCCGCTTGATCGTCGCGGCGTCGTGCAGCGGCTTCAGCGCGACCACCATCTGGGCGGTCGAGCAATTGGGGTTGGCGATGATGTTGCGCTTGGCGAAGCCGTCGATCGCCTGCGGGTTCACCTCCGGCACGATCAGCGGCACGTCCGGATCCATCCGGAAGTAGGACGAATTGTCGATCACGGTGCAGCCGGCCGCGGCGGCGATCGGGGCATAGCGCTTCGAGACCGCGCCGCCCGCCGCGAACAGGGCGATGTCCCAGCCGGCGAAATCGAAATGCTCGATGTTGCGGACCTTCAGCTCCCGGCCGGAATCGCCGAAATCGATCACCCGGCCGGTCGAGCGCGGGCTCGCCACCGCGGCGATCTCGTCGGCGGGGAATTCGCGCTCGGCGAGGATGTTGAGCATCTCCCGCCCGACATTGCCGGTCGCGCCGACCACGACCACCCGGTAGCCCATTCTCTCTCTCCGCTGAAGCCAAGCGCCGCCCCTATCGCATGATCGCGGCGGAATCGATATGGCATGCGCGAACGCGGGGACAAGGGAGGGGCGGATGAAGCGCGCGGTCGGCACGGTGGCGCTCTTCCTGCTCCTGCTCGGCGCGATGGCGCTGAAGAATTCCCTGCTCACCCTCCCCGCTCCCGCGACGACCGGATTCCAGGCCGATCGCGCCGCGGAGCGGCTGGCGCGTATCCTCGGCGACCAGCGGCCCCATCCGGCCGACAGCGCCAATGGCGATGCCGTCCGGGAGCGGCTGATCGCCGAGATGCGCGCGGTCGGCCTCGAGCCGCGCGTCACCGACGATTTCGCCTGCAACGCCTTCCGCCGCAGCCGGACCATCGCCTGCGCGCGGGTGCGCAACCTGGTCGCGACGATCGGCCCCGCCGAGGGGCGGCATCTGCTGCTCGTCTCGCATTACGATTCGACCTTCGCCGGGCCGGGCGCGGCCGACGACGGCATCGGCGTCGCGACGATGCTGGAGATCGCCGCCAATCTGCGCGGGCGGGCGCTGGCACGGCCGGTCACCTTCCTGTTCGACGAGGGCGAGGAGCTGGGGCTTCTGGGCGCCCGCGCCTTCCTCGAGCGCGATCCGCTGGCGGCGCGAGTCGATACCGCGATCAATCTCGAGGCGCGCGGCGTTTCCGGGCCGGCGATCATGTTCGAGACCAGCCGGCCGAACGGGCCCGCGATCGCGCTCTACCGCGCCGCCGCCGCGCGCCCGGTCGCTAATTCGCTCTCGACCGACCTCTACGCCCTCATCCCCAATTCGACCGACGTCGCCGTGTTCGATGCGCGGCCCTGGACGATCCTCAACTTCGCCGTGATCGGCAACGAGACCCGCTACCACAGCGCCGGCGACACGCTCGCGAGCCTCGACCGCCGCAGCCTCCAGCATATGGGCGCCCAGGCGCTGGCCGCGACCGAGGTGGCGGCCTCGGGAGCCATGCCGGCGGCGGCGGGCGCGCGGCTCTACACCGACGTGCTGGGCCGCTTCCTGGTCGTGCTGCCGCTGACGTTCGGGCTGGTGCTGCTCGGCATCCTCCTCGTCTTCTTGCTGGTCGAAGGTTGGCGGCGTCGCGCGCTCGGCATGCCCTTGCTGGCGATGGCGGCGGCCATGGCGGGATCGGGCGCACTTGCCTTCGCCGGCCATGTCCTCGTCCAGCTGCTGCGGCCGGGCGATTATTGGCGCGCGTGTCCGCTGGCGACGACCAGCGCCGTCTACGCCTCGGCGCTCACCGCCTGCGTCCTCGCTTTGCTGTTCGTCGCGCGGACACGCGAGCGCACCCGGCTGCGCGCCGCCTTCTGGCTCATCTTCACCGCGCTCGGCGCGGCGCTCTGCCTCGTCGCCCCGGGTGCGGCGATCTATTTTCTGCTGCCGCCGCTCGCCGCCGGACTCGGCATGGCGGGCAGGAGATGGTTCGCCCGCTCCGAGCAAGTGGGCGCGATCCTCGCCGCTTTGCTCCTCTACGTCACGTTCGGACCGGCGCTCGCCCTGTTCGAGGAATTGATGAACGGCGGCCCCCTCTGGGCATTCGCACCGCTCGGCGCCGCGATCCTGCTGCCCGCATTGATCGAGCTCAGGCCGCTCATCACACGGACGGTGCCGGCCGCGGCGCTCGCGCTGATCGGGTGGGGCGCGGCGGCGCTGGTCCCCGCCTACAGCGCCGACAGGCAGCAGCTCTTCACCATCGAATATGTCCGCGACGACACCGCCGGCACGGCCCGGTTCGCGGTCAACAATGACGGTGCGCCGGTGCCCTTCGCCGCGCCCTGGGAACGCACGGAAATGCCCTACACCACGCGCCGGCGCTGGGCGGCGCCGGCACCCGCCGTCCCGGTCGCGGCGCCGGCGGTCACGCTCATCGCCCAACAGCCGGTGCCCGGCGGGCGCCGGCTGCGCCTCAGGATCGCGGCCAACGGCGCAGAGACGATCGCGCTGATCGCCGCGCCCGAGGCGCGCCTCCGGGCGGCGGGCGCCGGCGCCTTTGTCCGCCGTTTCGAGCGCGGCCGCGACACGGACAAATATTATCTGCGCTGCATCGGCCGCGCCTGCGACGGCGCAGTGCTCGACCTGATCGTCGGCAGCGCCCGGCCGGTCGCGTTCACAATCGTCGGCTCGCACAGCGGCCTGCCGCCCGCCGCCGCGCCGCTCGTCCGGTCCCGGCCCGCGTTCGCGCGGCCGCAATACGGCCCGGACGCGACGATTGCGATTGGGCGGGCGCGGTTCTAATTGCCGCCAAGTGGCTGATCTCTTTCAGAACGACCCGCGCCCGTCCGGCGCGCCCGCGCCGCCGGACGACAATGCCCCGCTCGCCGACCGCCTGCGCCCGCGACAGCTCTGCGAGGTCGTCGGCCAGGAGCATCTGACCGGCCACGACGGGGCGATCGGGCGCATGGTCGCGGCCGGCAAGCTCGCCTCGATGATCCTGTGGGGACCGCCCGGCACCGGCAAGACGACGATCGCCCGGCTGCTTGCCGACGCGGTGGGGATGCGCTTCGTCGCGATCTCGGCGGTCTTCTCGGGCGTCGCCGACTTGAAGAAGGTGTTCGCCGAGGCGCGCGAGCACAGGAAGCTCGGCCGCCAGACCTTGCTGTTCGTGGACGAAATCCACCGCTTCAATCGCGCCCAGCAGGACGGCTTCCTGCCCTATGTCGAGGACGGCACCGTCGTCCTGGTCGGCGCGACGACCGAAAATCCGAGCTTCGAATTGAACGCGGCTTTGTTGTCGCGGGCGCAGGTGCTGATCCTCAATCGGCTCGACGCCGCGGCCCTGGGCAAATTGCTCGACCGCGCCGAGGCGCTGACGGGACGCCCGCTCCCGCTCACGCCGGAGGCGCGCGACGCCCTGGTGGCGACGGCGGACGGCGACGGCCGCTTCGTCCTCAACCAGGCGGAGACCCTGTTTTCGATCGAGGTCGACAAGCCGCTCGCGCCGGCCGAGCTGGCCGCTCTGCTCCACCGCCGCGTCGCCGTCTACGACAAGGACCGCGAGGGCCATTACAACCTCATCTCGGCGCTGCACAAAGCGATCCGCGGCTCCGATCCACAGGCGGCGCTCTACTATCTCGCGCGGATGCTGACCGCCGGCGAGGAGCCGCTCTATCTGCTCCGCCGCCTGACCCGCGCCGCGAGCGAGGATATCGGCCTCGCCGACCCGAATGCGCTGGTCCAGTGCATCGCCGCCAAGGACACGTACGACTTCCTCGGCAGCCCGGAGGGCGAGCTGGCGATCGTCCAGGCCTGCCTCTATCTCGCCACCGCGCCCAAATCGAACGCCGTTTACATGGCCCAGAAGGGCGCCTGGCGCTCGGCGCGGGAGACCGGCTCGCTGATGCCGCCCAAGAACATCCTGAACGCGCCGACCAAGCTCATGAAGCAGATCGGCTACGGCAAGGACTATCAGTACGATCATGACGCCGAAGGCGGCTTTTCCGGCGACAATTACTGGCCCGAGGAGATGGAGCCGCAGACTTTCTATGCGCCGACCGACCGCGGCTTCGAGAAGCGCGTCGCCGAGCGCATGGCGTGGTGGGACGAGCAGCGGAAGGCGAAGGACGATGGTTGAGCCGATCGATTCGTGGGAGAAAGCGGTCGCCTATGCGCTGACCCTGCCCGACACCGAGCTTTCCACCAGCTACGGCAAGCCCGCGGTCAAGGTCGCCTCGAACGGCCGCGCCTTCCTCTATACCGGTCACGAGCAGCAATCGTCGTTCGGCGTCGGGATCGACCTCGACACGGTCGAGATCCTCAAGGAGACCGATCCCGACACCTTCTGGCAGTCGCCCCATTATGAAGGGTGGCCGGCCGTCCTGATCCGCTTCGCCAGCGCCGATCCCGGACGGGTCCGATCGGTGATCGAGCGCTCGCGCGACTGGACCGCCGCCAAGCCCCCGCCAAGGCCGCGGAAGCGGAAGTGACGCCGCGCTTCGAGCGCTTCGCCGCGATCGACTGGTCGGGCGCCAAGGGCAGGAAGCAGCGCGGCATCGCCTTAGCGGTTTGCGAAGAGGGCACGGCCGCGCCCCAACTCGTCGAACCGGTGGACCGGGCCTGGTCGCGTGGCGAGGTGCTCGAGTGGATCATTGGGCAGGCGAATGAGCCGACCCTGATCGGGCTCGACCTCTCGCCCACTTTCCCATTCGTCGATCGCGGCACCTATTTTCCCGGCTGGGATCGATCGCCGGGCGATGCTCGCGGCCTTTGGGCGCTTGTCGAATCGCTGAGCGCGGACGATCCTCATTTGGCCGCGACGAGCTTTGTCGCACACGCCGAAGTTCGGCGTCATTTCCGCCAACTGCGCGATTGTGGAGATCTGTTTCCGCAGGGCGCCGGACGCTTCCGCCGCTGCGAAGAAGGCCAGCGCGAGATGGGCCTTTCTCCCTACAGCTGCTTCAACCTGGTCGGGGCGGCGCAGGTCGGCAAATCGAGCCTGACCGGTATGCGCGTGCTCCACGCGCTCGCCGGCAGGATTCCGGTCTGGCCGTTCGATCCAGTGCCCGCGCGCGGCGCGCTGATCGTCGAAATCTATACAACCATCGCGGCGCGCGATGCCGGAATCCCCAAGGGCAGCAGCAAGATTCGCGATGGCGAGACGCTTGATCGCGCGCTTCGCGAACTGGGCAGCGATCCGCACATGCCGTTCGCCCGGCGCTATGACGATCACAGCACGGACGCGATCCTGACCGCGGCTTGGCTGCGCGCCAACGCCAGGCGCCCAGAGCTCTGGAAACCGAAGGATATGAAGCCGAACATCGCCAGCACCGAAGGCTGGACGTTCGGCGTCCGCTAGAGCCAACTCTTGTCGTGCGCCCGGTGCGCGTCGGTGAGGCCGGTCTGGAAGAAGCGGTCGTAATATTCGATGTCGACATTGTGCACCTGCAGCCAGATGCCGGGCACGTGGATGGCGTCGGTATGCGCCGGGAAGCGGCCGTGCGTCTTGTAGATGTAGGTGCAGATGTCGCGGCAGCATTCGATCACGTTGGACGAATAGTCGCTCGCCTCGCGCAGATATTCCCGGCCGAAATCGTCCTTGTAGATCCGTCCGAACATCGCCTCGTCGCGGTAGATGCCCTGCGGCCCGAACTTTTCGGCGATCACCGCGTCGACCGCCGCCGACATGCTCTCATAATAAGGCGGGCAGCTGCCCTTGATCAGCTTTTCGCCCTTGTGGCGCAATCCGACCGGGTGGGCGCGCAGATTGGCGAAGCGCGGCAGCGGCACCTGCCAGCGGAAGAGATCGGCGAACTTCCATTTCGGGGTGACGAAATCGAAGCCCAGCATCTGGCCGTATTGCTTGGTGAACTTGGGATCGCCGAGCATCACCGGCGGCGAGATCGCACCGTGGATCCAGGCGCCCAGCCCCATCGCGTCGGCGATCAGGAACAGGGTCTGGATCAGCAGGTCTGCCTCGATCTGGGTGCGCATCGAGGCGATCGACCCCAGAGGCAGCTTGATGTCTTTGTTCAAAAAGCCGTTCTTCACCCACTTCTTGACCCCGGCCTTCATGTAGAAGTTGCGGTCGTCGACGATCGTCGGCCGCGCCCCGTCGGGCTGGGTCAGCAGATACATCATGCCGTTGATATATTGGTGGGAGAGGTCGACGACCGGGAACAGGATCGTCGTCCCCGGAAGGTTCGACAGGAAGCGGTTGGAATCGAGATAGGCGGGAAAGTCGCGATTGCCGTTCGGCACGTCGATGCGATGGTCGAGCAGCTGCACCTTCGCCTGACGGGCGCGGTCGAGCAGCGTCGCGGGCGCGAACGGTTCGTCCGGCGCCGGCGGCAGCGTACGCAGGAACCAGGTGCCGGCGTCGTTGATCATGAAGAAATGGGTGCCCTGCGCATTGTCCGGGCTGCCTGCCGTGCGTCCCGCCATGTTGACGTTGGGCTTGGACATGATCGGCACGCCGTTGCGCGGATCGTTGAACGGCCGGTCGGGCATGGTCAGCCCGGTGCAGCCGGTCGCCGCGATCAGGATCGCTTCCTCGAGCTCGGTCAGCGGCGCCCGCTTGTTCTTGCTCTTATAGGTCATCGATCCGGCCGAGACCTCGCTGCCGCGGCTCACCCGGTGGGTGCGCCGGTGCCAGATCGTTTCCATGAGCGGGCGCTTCAGCAGCGCGTCGAGCCCGGGGTGCGAATCATCTCTGGGGTCTGTCATCACATCCTCACAAAGCGGCAACGGGAACGGGCCGCCACGGCGAAAAAGCGGTGGCGTCGCGCGGCAGCATCGACGCGAGCTCGGGGCAGTGGCGCAGGATCACGCTGGTCATGTTGTTCTGCTCGATCCAGTCCATGCCCACCGGCGAATAGATTTCCGGCCGGAAATCGACGGTCAGGAAGCGGTCGCTCTGCATCCGGCGCGACGCCATCAGGATGAAGATCCTGAAGGCGGTGTCCGAGAAGCCGAATCCCGCCGGGACCGGCTCGGCGAACAGCCCGACCATCGTGTCGACCTGGTCGATGTCCTTGTAGAGCTCCTTCATCAGCCGCACCGATTCGGGATCGTCGCTCAAGTCCTCCCAATGCTTGATGCGCGGCTTGTGGAGGCCGGTGCGGAAGCCGTTGTAGCGCGGCACGCCGCGCATTCGGGTGCGGACAAGATCGACCACGGCGAGGTCGATCCGCTCCTTTTCCTCGCCAACGCCCTCGCCGGTGCGGACGAAATTGCGCAGCGAATGCGGAAAATTGTGCAGCACGATCGCGCCCGGGTGCGAGATGCCGAACGAATAGAGCGTGTTCCTGAGGCGCAGCGTGTGCATTACGCCGCCGGTGTTGCGGCCCTGGATCTCGAGAAAGGTCTTGTCGCAGATCCGCTTGCCGCTGCTATGATCGTAAAAGACATAATCGTCGGGGATCAAAGGGTGGAGCCGGTAGACGGTCGCGAAATCCTCGGTCAGGCAATAGGGCGCGCCGCCATGGTCGGGCTGGGTCTTCGGGATGCCGACCCTCGAATCCATGTCCATCAGCCATAGGCCGAGCTTGGTGCTCCAGGAGGCCGGGCCATACCAATTGTTCTTGAGGGCGATGTCGATCGCCTTGGTGCCGAGGATCGCCGGGGTCCATTCGACGGTGTGGATCTTGGCGATCAGCGCCGACACGATCAGCCGCGCCGTATGGTAGATCTGGTCCTGCGGCCAGAGCGGATAGTTGCGCATCAGTTCGTCGCACAGCACGTTATGCTCGCGCGCGAACAGGGTCTGGAGCGCAGAGATGCCCAGCCACCAGCTCTGGTTGAAGCCGGTCATCTCCATGCTATTCACGTCGTCGGGCAGATGGTTGTCGACAAGGCGAATCTTGGCGCCTTTGCCGCCGTCCTCGCGCAGGCCGTACGCCTTCTTCTTGTCGGAGCCGTAAATCTCCGATCCGTCCCACCAATGCGAGGCCTGGTTGGCGAACAGGCGTTGAGTGCCGTCGGCCGCGTCCTTGGTTGCGTTGACGTTGCCGGCGATGCGCATTTCTCGCAGCGGCTCGCCGTCGGTCGCGCTTCGCCAATCGGGGAAATTTTCGGGGAGCGGCACTCGGACGTCGTTGACGCCGAGCGGGTTGCGGGCATGGTCGACCCAGTCGTGGACCTGGAACTGGATCCAGGCGCCGGCCAGGTTGTTGAGCGAGCGCGCCGGGATGAAGGCCTTGCGCTTGAGCAGCAGCTCGCTGATCAAGACCGGGTTGGGCGTGCCGAAATGCTCGGGCTGATAGTCGGCCTTGAGGTTGCGGCCGAAGGGCCGGTTCACCGCCCCCATCTCCGGCGCCGAGAGGTCGTTGCAGTAGCCCTCGAAGCTGCGCTGGGTGCGCAGCTCCTCGTTCGGCGCCGGCGGCACCGGCCGGGCCGTGGGCGGCGCGTCGGGCGGATCGGTGTCGATCAGATTGTCGCGGCGCAGGATGTGGCGGAATACCGCCAGGTTGAGCAGGCTGAGAAAGAGGGGCAGCTTGTGCCATTCGACGAACCGGTTGAGTATCCCGTAGCCGCCGCGCGCCAGGCCGCCGAAAATCTTGTTGCGCAGCGGCAGATCGTGGTGCCAGCGCATCGCCTGGCGGTGCGCGGCGCTCGCGTCATAGGCGACCTTGCGGGCGCGGTTGAGGTTGCCGAGCGGCTTGAACTCGTCGGTCGTGTTCCACGGATTGAAGGCGAGGCCGTCGATCGCCCGGCTGTTCGCCCGGGCGGCGGCGCAGCCCACGTCCATGCCGCTGATGGTCAGCGTCGCGACCGGGATCGGCGGCGACACGCCGGTCTTCCATTCGATCGCCGTATCCTCGATCGGCGTCTTCTTCCGGTCGACGAAGCGCTGGACGCACAGCTCGAAGGCGATGTCGCCGCGCGCCAGCCTGAGCGCGGCCTCCTTGGCCAGATATTCGGGGTCGGTCTTCGAAGGGTCGGGCGCCGACGCCGCGCCGGGCACGGGGCGGAACAGGAAGCGCACCGCCCGGTCCTTGCCCCAGCACATCGCGCCGCGGCTCCAATAGGTTTCGAGGGCGACGCTGCGCACCTTCTTCTTGCGCCCCTTCGAGACGTTGCCGATCATCCGGATCGTCTCGAACAGGCCGACGGTGAAGATCAGCTTCAGCAGGCCGAACAGCCGCGACAGCGTCCCCCCCGCGGTCGCGACCGCGAACGCCACGAACTGATAGGCGTTGCGGGCGTGCGAGACCGGATAGTTGGTGGCGAGCAGATCGTGCTGCACCTTGGGCGAAACGGTGACGCGGACGGCGATGCCGCGAAGGTCGGGTTTGTAGTCGGGCTGGCCGCGATTGGCGGCGTTGGAGATGCGGACCACGCACGGATAGGCCTTGCCCGGCTGGGCGAAGCCGACCCTGAGATCGTCCGGCAGATTATCGTCGAAGCGCAGCTCCGCTTCCTCCACCGCGAGCACCGCCTTGGCGTGGAAGGCGCGGTCGACGCCGCCGATGCCGGCCGCGCGCCTGGCCTTGAGCTGGGCGCGCATGATGTCGACGGCAAGCCGGTCGAATTCCTTGTGCTCGGCCTCGGCAGAACCGCCGGAATAGGTCTCCCACTGCGTCGCCATCGTCGGCCTCCTCCCCTCCTTCAGCGGCTATTCGCCCCGGAACCGCTTCTCCAAGCCCTCGACGAGCGCCGCGATCTTCCCTTCGGGTGACGGGCTGTAATGCGGGATCGCCCAGCGCGTGATCTTGGCGTCGATAACGCAGGGGCGGTTGGAGGCGAGCGCGTCCGCGAACGCCGCCTCGAATTCGTCCTCGTCCTCGACGCGATAGCCGTTTGCGCCGCAGGCCTTGGCATAAGCGGCGAAATCGGGGTTCTGGAACTCGACCAGGCCCGATTCGTGAAATTCGGAAAGCTGGTAGAGCTTGATCAGCTTGAACTGGCTGTCGTCGAAGATGATCCAGATGACCGGGATGTCGTGCTCGACGGCGGTCATCAGCTCGAAGCCGGCGAGCGAATAGCAGCCGTCGCCGCAGCCGACGATGACCGGCCGATGCGGATTGGCGACCTTGACGCCGATCGCGCCGTTGGTGTGCCCCGCCATCGGCCCGAACTCGCCCGCCTTGCGAAAATTCTGCCCCTCCTCGAGCTCGACATAATAGCCGAGCCAGCACAGGTGGGCGCCGGCGTCGGCGAGCAGGATCGCGTCAGGTGGAAGCATGCGGCCGATTATCTGCGCCATCCGCCCGGGATGGATGTCCATCGGCACACCGACGATCTTGCGCGCCTCGTAGTCGCGGCCGTCGACCTGCGCCGGCGGACGCGCGCCGACCTGCGGCTCGAGCGCGTCGCTGAGCGCGCGGACGGCAAGCCTGGCGTCCGCGACCACGGCATGATCGGCCTTGTAGGCCTTGTCGATCTCCATCTCGGAGATGTTGACGTGGATCAGCGTCTTGCCGTCGAACAGCTTCGGCCAATAGTTGAAGGTCGCGTGCTGGTTGAAGGCGTTGCCGATCGCCAGCACCACGTCAGCGTCCATGAACGCCTTCCAGGCGCTGGGATGGCCGCTGTCGCAGAACACGCCGATCGACAGCGGATGGTTTTCCGAGACGATGCCCTTGCCGTCCAGGGTGGTGACGAGCGGGATCTGGAATCGCTCGATCAGGTGGCGGATCGCGGCGCCGGCGCCGCTGCGGATGGCGCCGAACCCGACCAGCGCGACGACCGACTTGCCGCCGTTGATCGCCTGGGCGAGAACCTGCGCGGCCTCGTCGATCCGCGCCTGATCGGGACGCACCGGCTCGATCTCGAGACGAAGATCGCGGTAATTGGTGACCTGATGGTCCTTGTGGGCAAGATTGCCGGGGATGGAGATGTGGACCGGCCCCGGCCGGCCCTCATAGGCGCAGTTCACCGCCGCCTCGAGCACGTCCATCGTGTCGGCGACGTCGGTCAGGTGCCAGCTGCCTTTGCAGCAGGCCTCGAACATCTTCTTCGAATCGGGCGTCCGGTTGCGGCCCGAGGTCTCGTTGAGCGAGCACTTCCCTTCCCATTCGTCATTGGCATAGCCGGTGATCGCCAGCATCGGATAGGAATCGGACATCGCCATGCCGAGCCCGTTAAAGAAGTTGAACGCGCCGGGCCCGGCCGTCGCCCAGCAGACCCCGAGCTTGTTGGTGTACATCGCATAGCCGCACGCCATGAACGACGCGGCCTGCTCGTGGCGGGTGATGATGCCGCGGATCTTCTTCGAATGATGGAGCGCCATCATCATCCCGGCCGCGGTCTCGCCGGCGCCGCCGAAGGCCGCATCGACGCCGATGCTCTCGAGTCCCTTTACGATCGCCTCATAGACGCGCATGGGCAGACCCCCCGACCGAATCCCGACAAGTTGCGGTAAAGCAAGTGCTAGCGCAGGCGCCACTGGCGCGCAAATGGACTCTGGAACAGCACCGAAGAAATCTGGTCCGATTTCAATGCAATGCGTGCGAGTCTGTCCAATTTGACCGAGATCGCCTTGCCCAATCCTTTTAAGGCGCTGGCAGCAAGTCGAAAAATCGGCGTCGATTTTTTCCGCGGCGTCGCCTTCCGTCAAGCCCCCGGGCGAGGGCTGGACGTTCGCGGTTCGTTAGACCATTTGAGGCTAGGGCGCGCCGCCGGGTTAGCTCAGCTGGTAGAGCAACCGCCTTGTAAGCGGTAGGTCGTCGGTTCGAGTCCGACACCCGGCACCAGATATTCTCGCGACCGGCGCCCTTGCATCACCCCGGCGTCCGTGCCCGGTCAGGCGCTGGCCGGCAGGTCTCCGCCGTCATTGTCGCCGATGAGGAAGATGGCGGCAATGACCACGGCAAAGAAGGCGAGGGGCCACCATATGATCCCTGCGGAGGTCGTTCGCATGGCCGAGCGTCGCACCGCTGCGTTCGACGGAGGTGACGACCGAAAGTGGCGCCGCAGATTGCGCCAACACCGGCGCCCCGATCATCGAAAGCGCGACCGTGGCGGCTACGGCCATTCCCTTGAAGCTCATCCCTGGCCTCCGTCCGGCATCAGCCGGGCGTTGAAGATGTCGCCCGGTCGCATCGGAAATTGTCCGCGAATGCAGTTGTTCCGTGCCAAGCCCTTGCGGAATGGTGTTGACGAGCGAGCCGCTCACCCGGCACCACCCGGCTCGGGACGACAGGAGCCAAGGACATAGCGCGGGATCATCTCGACCGGCTGGAAGCGGAAGCGATCCAGATCCTCCGCGAAGGCGCCGCCGAGGCGGAGCGGCCGGTGATGCTGTTCTCCGGCGGCAAGGACAGCTGCGTCATGCTCCACCTCGCGCGCAAGGCCTTCTTCCCGGCGCCGCCGCCCTTCCCGCTGCTCCACGTCGACACCGGCTGGAAGTTCGCCGAGCTCTACGCCTTGCGCGACGCGCTCGCCGCCGAAGCGGGGATGGCGCTGATCGTCCACCGCAACAAGGAGGCCGAGGCGCGCGGCATCAATCCGTTCGACCATGGCGCGACCCTCCACACCGAGCTGTGGAAGACCGAAGGGCTGAAGCAGGCGCTCGATGCCGGCCGCTTCGACCTCGCCTTCGGCGGCGCCCGCCGCGATGAGGAGATGAGCCGGGCCAAGGAGCGGGTCTTCTCGATCCGCTCGGCCGGCCATGGCTGGGACCCGAAGCGCCAGCGCCCCGAACTCTGGCGGCTGTGGAACACGCGATTGGGACCGGGCGAATCGCTGCGCGTGTTCCCGCTCTCCGATTGGACCGAGCGCGACGTCTGGACCTATGTCGGGCGCGAGAAGATCGCGGTCGCCTCGCTCTATTTCGCCGCCGAGCGGCCGACCGCCGAGCGCGACGGCACCCTCCTCATCGTCGACGACGAACGGCTGAAGGCGACGGCGACAAGGCGGGTGCGGGTACGGACCGTGGGTTGCTGGCCGCTCACAGGGGCGATCGAGAGCGAGGCCGCGACGATCGACGCGATCCTCGACGAGATGGCTCGAGAAGGCACGTCGGAACGGGTCGGCCGGCTGATCGACCGCGACCAGAAGGCCTCGATGGAGCGCAAGAAAAGGCAGGGCTATTTCTGATGGCCGATTTGCTGCGCTTCCTCACCTGCGGCTCGGTCGACGACGGCAAGTCGACCCTGATCGGCCGCATGCTCCACGATTGCGGCGCGGTGGCGAAGGACAGGCTCGAAGGGCTGACCGATTTCTCGCTGCTCGCCGACGGGCTCGAGGCCGAGCGCGAGCAGGGCATCACGATCGACGTCGCCTATCTCTATTTCGCGACCGAGCATCGCCGCTTCATCCTCGCCGACTGCCCGGGCCACGAGCAATATACCCGCAACATGGCGACCGGCGCCTCGAACGCCGAGCTCGCCTTGGTGCTGGTCGACGCGACCAAAAGCGTGCTCGCCCAGACCCGCCGCCACGCGATGATCGCCCGCCTGCTCGGCATCGAGGACTTCGTCTTCGCGGTCAACAAGATGGACCTGGCCGGCTTCGACGAGGCGCGGTTCAAGGCGGTCCGCGACGACGTCGACCGGTTGGCGGGCGCGCTCGACCTCGATGCGTTCCAGGTCATTCCGGTCAGCGCGATCGACGGCGACAATGTGACCGGCCTGTCGCCGCGCACGCCCTGGTATGACGGACCGGCGCTGCTGCCCTGGCTGGAGGAGGTCCGGCCGTTTTCGACCGGAGCGCTCGATGCCTTCCGCATGCCGGTTCAGCAGGTGATCCGCGAAGCCGACACGCGTTTCTACGCCGGCATGGTCGCGAGCGGCGCGGTGAAGCCCGGCGACAAGGTCACGATCGCGCCCGCGGGCACGCCGGCCGAGGTCGCGCGGATCGTCACCATGGACGGGGACCTGGCCGAGGCCGAAGCGGGCCAGCCGATCGCCCTCGCCTTCGCGGCCGAGGTCGATTGCTCGCGCGGCGATCTGATCGCCGCCGCCGACCCGGCGCCGCACGTGGCCGACGCGTTCGAGGCGGACCTGATCTGGATGGCCGAGGAGCCGCTGCTGCCCGGCCGGCAATATCTGCTGAAGCTCGGCACGCGGACCGTGCCGGCGACCGTGCAGGAGCCCAAATACAAGCTCGGCATCGACACGATGGAGCAGCTCGCTGCCAGGACGCTGGCGCTGAACGAGATCGGTGCCGCGGTCATCCACACCGCCCAGCCGATCGCCTTCGAGCCCTATGCGGCGAGCCGGGCGCTGGGCGGCTTCATCCTGATCGACCGGCTGACCAGCGCCACCGTCGCCGCCGGCCTGATCCGTTTCGCGCTGCGCCGCTCGGAGAACGTTCACGCGCAGGTTCTCGACGTCACGCCTGAACGGCGCGCGGCGCTCAAGGACCAGAAGCCGAAGCTGCTCTGGTTCACCGGCCTTTCCGGCGCCGGCAAGTCGACCATCGCCAACCTCGTCGAGGCGCGGCTGCACGCGCGCGGGCGCCACACCTTCCTGCTCGACGGCGACAATGTCCGGCTCGGGCTCAACAAGGATCTCGGCTTCACCGCCGCCGATCGGGTCGAGAATATCCGCCGCGCCGGCGAGGCGGCGAAGCTGATGATGGACGCGGGCCTGATTGTCCTGACCGCCTTCATCAGCCCGTTCCGGGCCGAGCGGGCGCTGGTCCGCGAGATGGTCGGTGACGCCGATTTCGTCGAGATTTTCGTCGACACGCCGCTCGCCGAAGCCGAGCGGCGCGACACCAAGGGCCTCTACAGGAAGGCGCGCGCCGGCCAGCTGGCCAATTTCACCGGCGTCGATTCGCCCTATGAGACCCCCGAACAACCCGACATTCGCATCGACACGATGACAATGGACGCCGAAGCGGCCGCCGAGCTGATCGTCCGCCGTCTGGAGAGTGAATGATGGCGAGAAAGAAGAGCGTCGAGGCCCCCGCGGTCGCCGTCGAGGAGGCGCAGGCGGCGCCGCAGGCCGCGCAGCCGGCCGCTGACCAGACCCGGATCAGCGTCTCGCGCGGCTTCGGCAACTGGCTGGCGCGCAACCGCTGCAGCCTCGCCTTCACCTCCTACCAGACCGGGCAATTGTTCCTGGTCGGGCGGCTGCCGGGCGGCCAGGTCTCCTTCCACCAGCAGAATTACGTGCGCGCGATGGGCGTCCACGCGACCCCGGCGCGGCTCTACGTCGGCTCGCTGTTCCAGATCTGGCGGCTGGAGAACGTGCTCGCGCCGCACGAGCGCGCCAACGAGAATTTCGACCGGCTCTACGTGCCGCGCAACGCCCAGACGACCGGCGATATCGACGCCCACGAGCTCTCCGTCGACCGCGCCGGCCGGGTGATCTTCGTCAACACCAAATTCTCGTGCCTGGCGACGACCAGCACCACCCACGGCTTCAAGCCCTTGTGGAAGCCGCCCTTCATCTCGCGGCTCGCCGCCGAGGACCGCTGCCACCTGAACGGCCTCGCCATGGACGACGGCGCGCCCGCCTACGTCACCGCGGTCAGCCGCTCCGACATGATCAACGGCTGGCGCGACCGGCGGCACGAAGGCGGCGTCCTGATCGACGTCCGCGACGAGAGGATCGTCACCGACCAGCTGTCGATGCCGCACAGCCCGCGGGTCGCGGCCGACGGCGTCTATTTGCTCGATTCCGGCCGCGGCATGCTGGCGCGGGTCGATCCGCAGAGCGGCGCGCGCACCGACATCGCCTTCTGTCCGGGCTTCCTGCGCGGCCTCGCCCTCGTCGGCGGCTATGCGGTCGCGACCGTGTCGCTGCCGCGCGACGGCGCCTTTTCGGGCCTCGCCTTGCAGGACGAGCTGAAGAAGCGCGACGGCGAGCCCTGGTGCGGAATCTGCATCGTCGACTTGCGCACCGGCGACCTCGTCGACTGGATCCGCCTCAACGGCGCGATCAAGGAATTGTTCGACGTCGCGGTGATCCCCGACACGCTCTGCCCAATGGCGCTCGGCGTGAGCTCCCCGGACATCCAGAGCCTGATCTCGTTCGAACCCGAATTCGGCGCGCTCGAGGCGCCGGCGCCCTAGTCCAGCCGGAAGTCGCGGAACCAGCGCAGGCGGATCTGGCGGGCGTCGGGGGTGAAGCCGACCAGGTTGAAGCGCGACTGCGGCCAGCACGGCAGCTGCTGGGCGGCGAGGAGCTCGCGCGATTCGAGGATGCCGCCGATGCCGGCGACCCGTTCGCCGGGATTGGCCGCCGCCCAGGCTTCGAGAATGTCGAGCGCCCTGGGGAACATTGCGATGCCGACATGGGCGCGGCGGAACTCGGGGTCGACCGAGCCGCGCAGCATCGCGACGCGTGCGCGGACCTGCTCGAACAGCCCGAGCGAGGCGGTGATGACGCCGACCATCCGACCTTCGCCATAGGCGGCAACGACGATTTCCTTGGCGCGCTCCTCGGGCGTCGCGCCGGCCGGCAGATTGCCGAGCCGCCGCCAGAAGGCGATCGCATCGCGCGCGATTTCGGGATCGTCCGACCGCCATGCCGGGCGCAGCTCGATATCGGGCGGCGGCCCCTCTGGCAGGCGCGGCAGCGAGGGCTTCTCGCCGCCGCTCTCGAAACGGAAATCCTCGAACCAGCGGACCCGGATCTGGCGGTCGTGCTGGTCGTAGCCGACCAGCGCGAACTCCGATTCCGGCCAGACCGGCAGCCGGGTGAAATCGCCCCATTCGCCGCGGTCGACGAAGACGATGGCGCCGGCATATTTCTCCTCGGGATGGTCGCGCGCCCAAGCGTGCATTGCGGCGCGGCCCGGCGCCGAGAGCGACAATTGGGCATGGCTGCGCCGGAATTCGGGCGCGGTCGCGCCGCGGATGATGGCGAAGTTGGCGCGCAGGAAATCCATCCGGCCGATGGTCGCGGTGGCGACCGCGGCCAGCTGCCCGTCCTTGTAGGCGGCGGCGATCAGCTCCTTGGCGCGCGCGGCGGGGTCGACGCCCTCGGGCAGCAGCTGGTTGCGGCGCCAGAAATCGATCGCGTCGGCCTCGATCGCGGGATCGTCGCGCCGCCAGGCGACGCGCACGTCGAAACCGAACGGACCGTTCAGAAGCGGATCCTGAGGCCCGCCCGGCCCTGCAGGCCGTCCCGCTCGCCGCCGAAGTCGAGCTCGCCGCGGACGAACGCCTCGACCGAGCCCGACCGCAATGTCGCGCCGGCGCTCAGCTCGCCGAACGTGCCCGGCGCATCCTGCTCGAGCCCGATCGTCTGGCTCAGGGTGAAGGTGTTGCGGACAGTGCCTTGGAATTCGTCGACCGCGGCGATGCCGATATAGGGCGAAAGCGAGCTGTGCGGGCCGGTCTGGAAGTCGCCGCCGAAGCGGATGCCCGCGGTGCCGCGGAAGCTGTGGATGTCGTCGAACGCCACGGTCGCGCCGCCGCTCGTGTAATCGTCGATGTCGACATTGACCCAGGAGAGGCTGACCGCGGGCTCGACGAAGGCGCGGCCCATGTTGAAGCGGAAGCCGGCATTGCCGCGCAGGCCCCAGGCGGTCGCGTTGAAGCTGGTCGAGAGGCCGGCGCCCGGCTCGGCGTCGGCGTTGATCCAGTCGATCTTGGCAAGCCCGTTGAAGAAGAAGCTGCCGGACTGGAAGACGGCATAGGCGCCGACGTTGCCGCCGTCGAGATTCATGCCGTTGAGGCTGGCGTCGAAATCGACGTCGGACCGCTCCAGGCCGAAGGTGATACCGAGGATCGCGCCGCCGCTCTGATAGTCGAGGCCGGCCTGGACCCCTTCGAAATTCTGGTCGTAGCTGGTGTCGAACACCGTCGTCGTGCCGCCGCTGGTGAAGCTCTGCGACGCGTCGCGCTCGATCTTGCCCGCCCGCAGCTGGACCCAGCCGCCGAACCGGCCGCCGCCGGCAAGGTAGCTGCCGGGCGGCGGCGACAGCGCGTCGCGCGCCGCCTGGAGCTGCGCGGTGACCGCATCGGCGCTGTTGTACCAGAAGTTGATGAACGCCTCGCCCGCCATGATCGATTCGAACACCGGCTGGGTCGGCAGGCCGACGAGCAGGAAATTATTGTTCGGCGCGTCGAACAGCAGGTTGAGGCTGACATAGGGGTTGGTGGTCGTCGTGCTGGCGAGGGCGAAGGCGGTCGAGCTGGTGCCCCCGGTCGCATCGACCACCAGCGTGCCGATCAGGTCGAAGACCGGCGGGGCGACCAGGGTGACGTCCAGCACCGTCGAGCCGCTCGAGACGCCGGTGATGAGGACGTCGGCCTGCCGGCTGATGAGATTGGCGTCGACGCCGAGATGGCTGCTGCCCGAGCCGGTGAAGCTGCCGGTGACGTTGAGCGTGTCGCCGACCGCGCCGTCGCGCATCTCGACCCGGCCGCTATTGTTGAACGTCTCCAGCCCGGCGAACACCGCCGCGCCGTTGAACGAGGTGACGAGGTTGCTGTTGTTGAAGATGTCGACGCCCGCGCCGAACGGGCTGGTGCCGATCGCATCGAACGTGCCGGCGTTGTTGACCCGGTCGGCATTGTCGGTGAGGTCGATCGCGCCGCGGATGACGCCGCTCGCCGTGGTGTTGACGGTCGCCGCGCCGCCATTGGCCTGGACCTCGAAGCCGTTGGTCGCCTGGACGAGGCCGCGGATCGTTATCGTACTGGTGGTGGCCGAAGAGACGAAGATCGCGTCAGAGGTCGCGCCGGTCGTGCCGACGTTCACCGCGTCGACCGTGACGAAGCCATTGTTGCTGGTCGCGACGATGCCGCGCGCATTGGCGCCGCCGGTGGCGACGCTGCCGGTGCTGAAGATCTCGACGTCGCCACCTGCGGCCGAAGCGTCGATGCCGGTCGCGCCGGCGCCGCTGGTGGTGACGCTGCCGCTGGTGATGCTGACGCCGCCGTTCGGTCCGAGCACCGCGGCGGCGCCGGGGATGATGCTCGCCGGGCCGCCCGGCCCGCCGGTTTCGTTCGCGACGATGCCGATCGAGCCGGCCCCGGTGGTGGTGACGGTGCCCGAAGTGATCGTCACCCGGCCGGGGGCGGTCCCCGAGATGCCGATCGCGTTGGCGCCGGTGGTGTTGACCGTCGTGCTGGTGATCGTGGAATTGCCGGTGGCGTCCGCGAGGATGCCGGTGCTGCCGCTGCCCGAGGTGGTGACGCTGGTGCTGGTGATGACGGCGTTGCCGCCGACGGCGAAGGCCTGAATGCCCTCGGCATTGTTGCCGGTGGTGATGACGATGTTGCTGGTGATTGTCGCGTTGCCGCCATTGGCGATGGCGGTGATGCCCTCGGAATCGGCGGTGCCGCCGGTGCGCACGGTGCCGGTGCTGGTGACGGTGGCGTTGCCGTTCAAGGCATAGGCAAAGATGCCGTTGGCGTCGGTGCCCGACGTAGTGACGCTGCCGCTGGTGATCACGGCATTGCCGGTATCGGCCTCGGCGGTGACGCCGTGGCCGCGGGTGCCGGTGGTGGTGACGATGCTGCTGGTGACGGTCGCACTGCCATGGCCCGCATGGGCGAGGATGCCGGCGCTGTCGTTGGCACCGGTCGTGGCGACGGTGCCGGTGCTGGTCACGGTGACGCCGCCGCCGCTCGACCGCGCGTTGATCCCGATGCTGTTCGCCCCGGCGGTGGCAACGCTGCCGCTGGTGACGGTGACATTGCCGGCGCCCTGGGCGAGGATTCCGGCCGAATTGGCGCCGGTGGTGCTGAGTGTCGTGCTGCCGACCGTGACCGTCCCAATTGTGCTGCGGGCGTCGATTCCGGTCGCGCTGGCGCCGACGGTCGAAAGCGTGCCGCTGGTGACGCTGGCATTGCCCGCGCTCGATGAAGCGGTGATGCCGTCGGCGTCGAGGCCGGTCGTGCCGAGCGTACCGCTGGTCACTGCGACATTGCCCGCGCCGATCGCCAGGATGCCGTCGGAATTGGCGCCGCCGGTGGTGAGCGCGGTGCTGCCGACGGTGACGGTGCCGACGGTGCTGCGCGCGTCGATGCCGACCGCGTCCGCCCCGGTGGTCGAGAGCGTGCCGCTGGTCACCGCCGTGATGCCCAGGCTCGAGGTTGCGGTGATGCCGTCGGCGTCGAGCCCGGTCGTGCCGAGCGTACCGCTGGTCACCGTGACGTTGCCCGCGCCGATCGCGAGGATGCCGTCTGCATTGGCGCCGCCGGTGGTGAGGGTCGTGCTGGCGACCGTCACCGGGCCGGTGACGCTGCGCGCGTCGATGCCGACCGAATTGGCGCCGATGGTGCCGACCGTGCCGCTGGTCACCAGGACGTCGGTCTGGCCCCGGGCGGTGATGCCGTTGCTGCCGGTGCCGCCGGTGGTGACAGAGGTGCTTGTGATCTGGACGAAGCCATCCGCCGACTGGCCGAGGATGCCGATGCTGTTCGGGCCGGCGGTGCTGACGCTGCCGCTGGTTATGGTCACGCCCGGGCCGACCCCGACCACGCCTTGCGCGCCGAACGGCGGGACGAACGAGGGGACGAACGGCCCCGGCGGCGGCGCCGGCACGGCGGCGGTCTGGATCGCGGTGATGCCATTGGAATTGTTGCCGAGCGTGCTCACCGTGGTCGAGGTGACGACGACGTTGGTGGTGCCATAGGCGCCGATGCCGACACTGTTATTGCCCTGGGTGTTGACCGTCCCGCTGGTCACGGTGGCGTCGCCGTGGCGCGCGTCGGCGATGATGCCGGCGCTGTCGATGCCGGCGGTGCTGACCGTGTCGGTGCTCGTCACATGGACGAAGCCGTCGCGCGAATAGCCGACGATGCCGCCGCTATTGTTGCCGAGCGTGGTGACGAGGCCGCTGGAGATGGTGACGCCGATCGGCGGCGCCACCTGCGCGGGCCCCGCCGGCGGCGCGAGGGCGTCGCAAAGCGAACAGGATTGCGGCGCGAAGGTGGTCTGGATGCCGGTGATGCCGGGCGAATTGTCGCCGTAAGTGTTGACGGTGTCGCTGGTGATCGCGACGCTGGTCGAGCCGAGGGCGTAGATGCCGCCGCTGTGGTCGCCGACGGTGGCGACGAAGCCCGACTGGACGGTGAGCGTCGTCGCGCCGGCGCCATAGATATCGGACAAGGCGATGATGCCGCCCGCATATTCGCCGTGGGTGACGACGACGTCGCTGGTGACGCCGACATTGCCGGCTTCGGAATAAGCGAAGATGCCCGGCGAAAGGTCGCCGGTCGTGTTGACCGTGACGCTGGCGACGGTGACGCCGGCCGTGCCGCCTGACACCGCAATGATGCCGGGGCTCGCCTGATAGCCGGTCGTGGCGACGGTGCCGGTGTTGGTCACCGCGACCGCCCCTGCGTAGGAAGCGGCGTAGATGCCCGCGGAATAATCGCCGGCGGTGGTGACGTTGCCGCTGGTCACGGTGACCGGGCCGGTGAAACTGCGGGCGCCGATGCCGTCGCTGTCGTAGCCGGTGGTGGTGACGCTCGTGCTGTTGACGGTGATCGCGCCGGCGCCGCTGAGGGCGACGATGCCGTCGGCATGATCGCCGGTCGTGCCCACCGTGCCGCTGGTGACGCCGACCGTGCCGCTGCCGGTGCTTCTGGCATAGATGCCGGTGCTGAAATCGCCCGAGGTGCTCACCGAAGTGCTGGTGACGGCCACCGGCCCGCCGGCGCTGCGGGCCGTGATCGCGTTGCTGTAGTCGCCCCCGGTGACCACGATATTGCTGCCGACGGTGACGGCGGCGCTGCCGCCGGTGACCGCGACGATGCCGGGGCTTTCATAGCCGCCCGTATAGACCGACCCGTAGTTCGTCACGGCGACCGTGTTGGTGCCGGAATTGGCGGAGATGCCGGTGCTGAAGTCGCCGCCGGTGTAGACCGAGCCGCCGGTGTCGATCGAGCCGATCGTGATCGAGATGGCGCCGATGTCCGAGACCGCGTCGATGCCGACGCTGCCCTTGCCCTCGGTGGTGATCGAGGTGCTGGTGATGTCGATATTGTTGTGCGCGGTGGCGTCGATGCCGTCCGAATAGTCGCCCGACGTGTGGATCGTGCCGCTGGTGATGAGGATGCCGTTGGCGGGCGGCAGCACGCTGCTCGGCGGCGCGACGTCGCTCGGCGGGGGCGGCGGCGGTGGAGGCGGCGGCGCGGAGGTCCGCTGGGTCACGCTGATGCCCGCGGAATGATCGCCGCTGGTGGTGACCGAGGTCGAATCGACGGCGACCTTGGTCGTGCCGATCGCGCTGATGCCGATGCTGTCGTCGCCCACCGTGGTGACCGTGCCGCTGGTGATGTCGACCGAGCCCGGGCCGGAATCGGCGTGGATGCCCTCGCTCGCGAGGCCCTCAGTGGTGACAGTGCCGCTGTGGATCACCACGTCGCCGCCCGGCGCGTTGGCGGTGATGCCGGTCGAATCGTCGAGGAGCGTACCGACGGTGGTGCTGGTGATGTCGATCGAGCCGGTCTCAGAGTAAGCGACGATGCCCGGGCTCGTGTCGCCTTCGGTATTGACCGTTCCGCTGGTGATCTCGACGTCGTCGAAGGCGTCGGCGTTGATCCCGGTCGAATAATCGCCGGAGGTGTGGACGGTGCCGCTGGTGATCTGGACCCATCCATCGGCGGATTCGCCGTTGATGCCCGGGCTGTGATCGCCGGTGGTGGTCATCGAGGTGCTGTTGACGACGACGCCGGGGCCGATGCCGATGTCGGCAACCGGGCCGGCCGGACCGACGATCTGCGCGTTGCCGTCCCCGCCGGCCGAGGGAGGGACATAGGCGCTGTAGCCGCTCTGGCGCGCGTCGATGCCGGGCGAATTGTCGCCCGAAGTGACGACCGCGCCCGAGGTGACGGTGACCTGGTTCGCGCCGGAAGCGTAAATGCCGGCGCTGCTGGCGCCGCTGGTGCTGACCGTGCCGCTGGCGATGGTGACGTTGCCGTCCTCGGCGTCGGCATGGATGCCGGGGCTGTTGGCCGCGTCGGTTGTGACGTCGGTGCTGAGAATGTCGATCGAGCCGATCGGGGCGTTGGCGTTGATGCCGGTGCTGAACGTGCCGCTGGTGTGGACGGTGCCGCTGACGATGGCGATGTCGCCGGCGGAGCTGGTCGCGTCGATGCCGGCGGACAGGGTCGCGGTGGTGACGACCGAGCCCGAGGTGATGGTGATGTCGTTCTGCGCGGTTGCGGTGATGCCGTCGGCGTCGCTTCCAATGGTGTGGATCGAGTCGCTGCCGATCTCGACCGTACCGATCGGATTCCTGGCGATGATGCCGTCGCTGAGGTCGGTCGCGGTGCTGATCGTACCGCTGGTGACGAGCAAGCTCGGCCGCGTCCCGGGCAGGGAGGTCGGGCCGGTGACGGTGGCGACGATGCCGGGGCTGTACTTGCCGGTGGTGGTGACGTCGTTGACTCGGACGATGGTGCCGTCGGAGCTGTCGGCGGAGATGCCGCGCGAAAAGGGGCCGCTGGTCGAGATCGAATCGGCCGCGACGTAGACGGTGCCGGCGCCGGCGTCGATGTTGACGCCGGAACGGAAGAAGGTGTTGGTGGTGATGCTGGTGTCGACGGTGCCTTCGATGCGCAGGTCGACGCCGGCGGTGTTCGAGGTGACGGAGACGGTATTGTGAATGTCGTCGGTCGGCTCGAGGACGACGGTGAGATCCTCGACCACGCCATTGTAGGTGATGCCGTTCGGATAGGGGTTGCCCGAGGGCGGGCAGGTGACAAAGCCGCCGCCCGGCGGGGGCGCGCCGCACTCGTTCTGCGCCAGCGCGGCGGACGGCAGCGCCGCGTAGACCAGGACGGAGGTGCCGATCAGGAAGGCGGCGCGCCGTGCCCGGTTCGGGCCGCGGCAGGCTGGATCCTCGAAAGCGCTCGCGAGCAGGTTGGCCCCAATCATGTCCGCCTCCACCGGCTATCCCCAGAATCGAACGTTCTGGCTTAGTTGCGGAGGCGTAACGCATTGTCCTCGCCTTGCCTAGGCTTCGCGATAGAGCGGGCCTTGTTTTCCCTCTGGATTCGCGCCCAAATCGCGGCTTTGCTTGACCGCGGCCCAATCCGGGATATTTTAGGCCTAAAGCATCTGGAGGCGCTCATGCGCATCGCATGCCTCGGCGGCGGCCCGGCCGGACTCTATTTCGCGATCTCGATGAAGCTGCGCGAGCCGGCGCACGAGATCGACCTCTTTGAGCGCAACCGGCCCGACGACACGTTCGGCTGGGGGGTGGTCTTCTCCGACCAGACGGTGGAAAATCTGATGGCCAACGACCCCGTGTCCGGCGCCGCGATCCGGGACGAGTTCGCCCATTGGGACGATATCGAAGTCCACGTCCACGGCGAGACGATCCGTTCCTCCGGCCACGGCTTCATCGGCATCGGCCGCAAGCCGCTTTTGAGCATCCTGCAGGAGCGGGCGCGCGCGCTCGGCGTCAACCTCCATTTCGAGCGTGAGGTGGGCGCGGACCTCGCCGACTGGGCCGGCTACGACCTCGTCATCGCCGCCGATGGCGCCAACAGCCGCATCCGCGACCTTCATGCCGAGCATTTCGGCGTCGACGTCCAGGTCCGGAAGAACAAGTTCTTTTGGTTCGGCACGAGCAAGGTGTTCGAGGCCTTCACCTTCGCCTTCGAGAAGACCGGGGCGGGCTGGGTCTGGGCCCACGCCTACCGCTTCGACGATAATCTCTCGACCTTCATCGTCGAGATGGATCCCGAGACCTGGGCCGGGCTCGGCCTCGATGCGATGGACCAGCCGGACGCGATCGCGCTGTGCGAGCGGATCTTCGCCCGCTATCTCGACGGGCACGCGCTGGTCTCCAACGCGACCCACCTGCCCGGCCCGCACGCATGGCTCAATTTCCGCCGGATCGTCTGCGCCACCTGGTCCTACCAGAATCTGATCCTGCTCGGCGACGCCGCCCACACCGCCCATTTCTCGATCGGGTCGGGCACAAAGCTCGCGCTCGAGGACGCGATCAAGCTCGCCGAGGTGCTGAACCGGCCCGGCCTGACCCGCGACGCGGCGCTCGCCGAATATCAGGCCGAGCGCAATTTGGAGGTGCTCAAGCTCCAGAACAGCGCCCGCAACTCGACCGAATGGTTCGAGACGCTCGACCGCTACCTCCATTTCGAGCCGATCCAGTTCGCTTACTCGCTGCTCACCCGCTCGCAACGGGTCAGCCACGAAAATCTGCGGCTGCGCGACAAGGCTTGGCTCGAAGGCGTCGAGCGCTGGTTCCAGTCCCGGGCGGCCGGCAAGGCGGTCAACGAGCCGGCGCCGCCGATGTTCGCCCCGTTCCGGCTGCGCGCGATGGAGATGGTCAACCGGATCGTCGTCTCGCCGATGGCGATGTATTCGGCCGAGGACGGCATTCCGAACGATTTCCACCTCGTCCATTACGGCGCCCGCGCCCAGGGTGGCGCCGGCCTCGTTTACACCGAGATGACCTGCGTCTCGCCCGAAGGCCGCATAACCCCGGGCTGCGCGGGCCTTTACGCGCCCGCCCACGTCCCGGCCTGGCGGCGAATAGTCGAGTTCGTGCACGCCAACGGCGCCGCCAAGTTCTGCCTCCAGCTCGGCCATTCGGGACCCAAGGGTTCGACCAAGGTCGGCTGGGAGGGCTATGACGTGCCGCTGGCAAGCGGCAACTGGCCGGTCATGGCAGCGTCCGACGTGCCGTGGAGCCCCGACAATCAGGTGCCGCGGCCGATGACGCGCGACGACATGGACGCCGTCATCGCCCAGTTCGTCGCCGCGGTGCGGATGGGGCTGGAGGCCGGCTTCGACATGGTCGAGCTCCACGCCGCCCACGGCTATTTGCTCTCGAGCTTCATCACCCCGCTCACCAACCAGCGGACCGACCGATATGGCGGCGGCCTCGACAATCGCCTCCGCTTCCCGCTCGAGGTCTTCGCCGCGATGCGGGCGGCATGGCCGGCGGACAGGCCGATGTCGGTGCGCATCTCGGCCAACGACTGGATGGGCGATCTCGGCGTCACGCCGGGCGAGGCGGTCGAGATCGGCCGCGCCTTCGCCGCCGCCGGCGCCGACCTGATCGACGTCTCGGCGGGCCAGACCTGGGCCGACTGCGAGCCGGTCTACGGCCGCATGTTCCAGACCCCGTTCGCCGACCAGGTCCGCAACGAAGGCCGGCTCACCACGATGGCGGTCGGCAACATCTACGAGCCCGACCATGCCAATTCGATCCTCGCCGCCGGCCGCGCCGACCTCGTCGCGCTCGCCCGCCCGCATCTGATCGACCCGATGTGGACGCTGCGCGCCGCCGCGAGCCAGGATTATCGTCCGGTCGCGGTTCCGCCCCAATATCTCGGCGGCATGGCCCAGCTCGCCCGCAACCTGGCGCGGGAAGCGGAGCTCAAGGCATGAGGCTCGCCGGCCGGCACGCGCTGGTTACCGGCGGCGGCACCGGCATCGGCGCCGCCATCGCCGCCGCGCTCGAAGCCGAGGGCGCCAAGGTCAGCCGCGTCGGCCGGCGGCCGGAGAGGCTCGGCGCCGACGGCTTCGTCGCCGACGTCACCGACCGCGCCCAGGTCGACGCGGCCTTCGCCGCCGCGCGCGCCGCGCACGGGCCGGTCTCGATCCTCGTCAACAATGCCGGCGCGGCGGCCGGCGTGCCGTTCGCGAAGGTGACGGCGGCGCTGTGGCGTGATCTGCTCGCGGTCAATCTCGACGGCGTTTTTCACTGCTGCCAGGCGGCGCTGGCCGATCTGCTCGCGGCCGAAGCGGGTCGGATCGTGACCGTCGCCTCGATGGCCGGCCTGCACGGCTTCGCTTATGCCTCTCCCTATATCGCCGCCAAGCACGGCGCCGTCGGGCTGACCCGCGCGCTCGCCGCCGAATATGCGGCCACGAACCTTAAGGTGAACGCCGTCTGCCCCGGCTTCGTCGACAGCGACATGACCGTGGCGTCCATCGCGAACATAAGCGCCAAGACCGGCCGTGGCGAGGACGAGGCGCGGGCCGAGCTCGCTCGCCTCAATCCTTCGGGGCGGCTGATCGCGCCCGCCGAGGTCGCACAGGCCGTCGTCGCGCTCGTCCTGTCGGACCGTAACGGCGAGGCGGTGGAGATCGCATGAGCGAGGCGCTCGCCATCCGCGAAAAACATGACGGCGCGCTCGCCGACCGCTCCAGCGTGCGGCTCTGGCTCAGGCTGCTCTCCTGCACGATGACGATCGAGAAGGACGTGCAGCGGCGCTTCACCGCGCGCGGCGCCACGCTCGCCCGGTTCGACGTGCTCGCCGCCCTCGACCGCCACCGGCAGGGCATGACGATGGGGGCGCTCTCGCGCGCCCTGCTCGTCTCCAACGGCAACGTCACCCAGCTCGTCCAGAAGCTCGCGAAGGACAGGCTGGTGCGGATGACGACCCCGCCGGCCGACCGCCGCGCCTCGATCGTCCGGCTGACCGCCAGGGGGCAGGCCGAGTTCGCCGGCCTCGCCGCCGCCCATCACGACTGGATCGACGCCCTCGTCGCCGGCATGGATGCGGGGAGCCGCGAAAATCTCTATTCTGCGCTGGGCGATTTGAAGCGCTCGATCGCGAAAGGACAGGCCGTTGAATCCTGACAGCTTCCAGCCGGCCCATTTCAAATGGGGCTTCGCCGACGGCGTCGCGACCGTCACCCTCGATCGGCCCGAGCGGAAGAATCCGCTGACCTTCGAAAGCTATGCCGAGCTTCGGGATCTGTTCCGGGAGCTGGTCTACGCCAACGACGTCAAAGCCGTGGTGATCGCCGGCGCCGGCGGCAATTTCAGCTCGGGCGGCGACGTCCACGAGATCATCGGCCCGCTGACCGGAATGGAGATGCCGGAGCTCCTGCAGTTCACCCGGATGACCGGCGACCTCGTCAAGGCGATGCGGGCCTGCCCGCAGCCGATCGTCGCCGCGCTCGACGGCGTCTGCGTCGGCGCCGGCGCGATCCTCGCGATGGCGTCCGACGTCCGCGTGGCGGCGCCCGATACGAAGACCGCGTTCCTGTTCACCCGCGTCGGCCTCGCGGGCTGCGACATGGGCGCCTGCGCGATTCTGCCGCGGATCATCGGCCAGGGCCGCGCCTCGGAATTGTTGTTCACCGGGCGCACGATGAGCGCCGATGAGGGCCTCGCCTGGGGCTTCCACAACAAGCTCGCCGACGATCCGCTCGCCGAGGCGCAATCGGTGGCCCGCAGCCTCGCGAGCGGCCCGACCTTCGCCCACGGCATCACCAAGACCCAATTGAACAGCGAATGGGCGGTGAGCCTTGAAACCGCGCTCGAAATGGAGGCGCAGGCGCAGGCGATCTGCATGGCGACCGGCGACTTCCGCCGTGCCTTCGAAGCCTTCGCCGCCAAGCGAACGGCCGAGTTCAAGGGCGACTGATGGCCGACCGCTCGTTCCTTGACTGGCCGTTTTTCGACAGTTCTCACCGAGAGTTGTCGGAGAAACTTGAAAGCTGGTGCGAAGCGAATCTGACGCTGGCGCATGGCGAGGACATCGACGCCGAATGTCGCGCCCTCGTCGCGAAGCTCGGCGCCGGCGGCTGGCTGCGCCATTGCGTGCCGGCCGCTTATGGCGGCGTTGACGACAGCCTCGACGTCCGCGCCCTCGCCTTGATCCGCGAGACGCTGGCGCGCCATTCGGGCCTCGCCGATTTCGCCTTTGCCATGCAGGGGCTGGGATCGGGCACGATCAGCCTGTTCGGCACCGAAGCTCAGAAAGAATCTTATCTGCCGGCGGTGGCGAAAGGCGAAAAGATCGCCGCCTTCGCGCTGACCGAGCCCGGCTCCGGCTCCGACGTCGCCGCCATGGCGACGACCGCGGAAGAAACCGGCGACGGCTATGTCGTCGACGGCGCCAAGACCTATATCTCCAACGGCGGCATCGCCGATTATTACATCCTGTTCGCCCGCACCGGCGAGGCGCCGGGCGCGAAGGGGATTTCGGCCTTCATCGTCGATGCGGGCACCGCCGGGCTCGACGACAGCGAGCGGATCGAGGTGATCGCGCCGCACCCGCTGGCGACGCTCAAATTCACCGCCATGGCCCTCCCCGCTTCCGCCTTGCTCGGCGAGCGCGGCCGCGGCTTCGCCCAGGCGATGGCGACCCTCGATCTGTTCCGCACCACGGTCGGCGCGGCGGCTTTGGGCTTCGCGCGGCGGGCGCTGGACGAGGCGACGGGCCGGGCGCTGACCCGCAAGCTCGGCGCCGGCACCCTCGCCGACAATGCGATCGTCCAGTCGATGCTCGCCGAGATGGTGCTCGATGTCGACGCCTCGGCTTTGCTCGTCTACCGCGCTGCCTGGCTGCGCGACGTCAAAGGGCAGCGCAACAGCCGCGAGGCGGCGCTCGCCAAGCTCCACGCCACCGACAGCGCGCAACGCGTGATCGACAAGGCGGTGCAGATTTTCGGCGGCCTCGGCGTGACCCGCGGGGTTGTGGTGGAGAGCCTCTACCGCGAGATCAGGGCGCTCAGGATCTACGAGGGCGCCTCGGAGGTGCAGAAGGTCGTCATCGCCCGCAACCACCTGGCGGAGTTCGGCCAATGAAGACGCTGCTCCCGCCCGGCTGGCCGCGGCCCAAGGGCTATGCGAATGCCGTCTCGGCGACCGGCCGGCTTGTTTTTACCGCCGGCATCATCGGCTGGGACGAGCGGGAGCGGCTGGTCGCCGCCGATCTCCCCGGCCAGTTCCGGCAGGTCCTGCTCAACACGCTGGCGATCCTCGCCGAGGACGGGGCCGGCCCCGAGCATGTCGTGCGGATGACCTGGTATGTCGTCGACATCGAGGAATACCGGTCGGGCCTTGCCGAGATCGGCGCCATCTACAAGGCGATCATGGGCCGCAATTTCCCCGCCATGGCGGTGGTGCAGGTGTCCGGCCTGGTCGAGCCCGCGGCCCGGATCGAGATCGAGACCACGGCGGTGGCGCCCGAATGATCGACGCTTTCATTCGCGACCGTCTGCCTGCGCCCGAAGCGCAGCCCGATTTCCTGTTCGACCTCCCCGAGCTCCTTTATCCCGAGCGCCTCAACGCCGCGGTCGAGCTGATCGACAAACGGGATCCGCACGCGCTCGCCGTGCTGAACGATGCCGGCAGCTGGACTTACGGGGAGATGAAAGAGCTCTCCGACCGTATCGCCCGTCTCCTGGTCGAGCGGGAGGGCCTCGTCCCCGGCAACCGCGTCTTCCTGCGCGGCCCCAACAACGCGATGCTGTTCGCCTCCTGGCTCGGGGTTCTGAAAGCCGGCGGGGTGGTCGTGACGACCATGCCGATGCTCCGCCCGGGCGAGATCGCCACGATCCTCGAGCGCGCGCGCATCTCGCATGCCATCGTCGACGCCCGCTTCCGCGACGATTTCGACGCGGCCGGCGGCGTCGGCTCGCTCATCACCTATCACGGTGATTACGGGTTCGAAGGGCTGGAGGATGTCGCCCCCGGCTTCGCGCCCGTCGACACGCGTAGCGACGACGTCGCCCTGGTCGCCTTCACCTCGGGCACGACCGGCAGGCCCAAGGGCTGCGTCCACTATCACCGCGACATCCTCGCCCCGGCCGACAGCTTCGCGCGCCACATTCTCAAGCCGGAGCCGGGCAGCCGCTGGGCCTGCTCGGCGCCGATCGCATTCACCTTCGGGCTCGGCATGCTGTTGATCTTCCCGTGGCGGTTCGGCGGCGCGGCGGTGACGATCGAGACGCCGGGGCCCAAGCCTTTGCTCGATGCGATTGCGCGCCACAAGGTCACCAATCTCGCCACCGCACCGACCGCCTACAAGGCAATGATCCCGATGCTCGGCGACCATGACATTTCGTCGCTGCGCACCTGCGTTTCCGCGGGCGAGCACCTTCCCGCCGCGACCTGGCATGCGTGGCAGGAAGCGACCGGGATCGGCATCGTCGACGGCATCGGCGCGACCGAGATGATGCATATCTTCATCTCGGCGAGCGGCGAGGACATCCGCCCGGGCGCGACCGGCAAGGCGGTGCCCGGCTATCTCGCCACGGTGCTCGACGAGGCGGGCGAGCCGGTGGCGAGCGGCGCCGGCCGCCTCGCCGTCAAGGGGCCCACGGGCTGCCGCTATTTCGACGACGAGCGCCAGGCCGATTACGTCCAGGGCGGCTGGAACGTCACCGGCGACACCTACCGCCGGGACGAGGACGGCTATTTCTGGTACGTTGGCCGCTCCGACGACATGATCGTCTCGGCGGGCTACAACATCGCCGCGCCGGAAGTGGAGAATGCGCTGCTGGCCCATCCCGCGGTGCAGGAATGCGCGGTGATCGGCGCCCCCTGCCCCGAGCGCGGCCAGAAGGTGAAAGCGTTCGTCGTCCTCACTCCGGGCCACCCGCCCGGCGCGGCCACCGCCACCGCGCTCCAGGACCATGTGAAGGCGGCGATCGCGCCCTATAAATATCCGCGCGAGATCGAATTCGTCGAAGCGCTGCCCAAGACCGCCACCGGCAAGCTCCAGCGATTCGCGCTCAGGAACCTCTAGGCCCGCAAAAGGCCACAATTCCTCCCCCGCGCCGCCGCAAAGCCGGCCGAGCATGAGCGTGAAAAGGGGAGCAAAATCAATGAAAAGACTGACGATCGGCGCGTTCGTCGCGGCGCAATTGCTGGCCGGCGCGCAGCCCGCCTTCGCGGCCGATTTCGCGGACAGCCGCGAAATCCGCGGCGGCGCGTTCGGCGGCGTCCAGCTGCGAATCCCGCTCGGCGGGGCGCCGCGCCAGCAGCGGGTGCGCGCCGGCCTCACGCTCGCGCCGACGCTGCAAAGCCGCGCCGCGACCGGCGAGGTACGGACGCGGATCGGCGAGGGGCTCGAATTCGGCTATCGCAGCGGCCGTCCGATTTCCTTCTCGGTCGCGGGCCGGGACTTGCAGCCCCGGCGCCTCGGCGCAGCGCAGGACAATGACGACGATCATCGCGGCCTCTCGACCGGCGAGATCCTGCTGATCGCCGGCGGCGTCATCGTCGTCACCGCAGGCGTGGTGGCGGTCGTTTTCATCGACGCGATCAACGACAATTCCGAATGAGCTAGGCGTCCATGGGCACGAAGCCGGGCGCTGCCGCGACCCGGCCGAGCCAGGCCTGTACGTTCGGATAATCGCCGAGCCGGAAGCCGCCGCTCTCGGCGACGTGGGTGTAGGCGTAGAGGGCGATATCGGCGAGGGTCGGGCTTTCGCCGACGAAGTACGGCCGGCCCGCCAGCTGCTCGTCCATCAGCTTCAGCGCTGCCTCCCCCGCAGAGCGCTTGCCCGGAAGCTGGACGCGCTGGGCGTCGGTGAGGTTGGCTTCGCCGATCCAGCCGGACCAGAAGCGCAGGGTGGCGACGTTGGGCTCGTGATTATACTGCTCCCAGAACATCCAGCGCAGCATGTCGGCGCGATCGAAGCGGTCGGCGGGGATCAGCGGCGAGCCGTCGGCGAGATAGCAGCAGGCGGCGTTGCTTTCGGCAATGAAGCGGTCGCCCGCCTGAAGCACCGGGATGCGGCCGTTGGCGTTGATATTGGCCAGAAATTCCGGCGTCCGCGTCTCGCCCTTCATGATGTCATATTGGCGCCGTTCGAGCGCCAGGCCGAGCAAGGCGGCGGTGAGCCGGACCTTGTAGCAATTCCCCGACGCGGCATATTCGTGGAGGACCAGCCGCTCGCTCACGCCACCTCCAGCACGATCTTGCCGACATGCTCGCCCGCCTCCATCCGGCGATGGGCTTCGGCAGCCTCGGCGAGCGGGAAGGTCGAATCGATCACCGGCTTCAATTTGCCGGCCTCGACGTGCGGCCAGACCGCGCGCGAAAGCTCGTCGGCGACGAGCGACTTGAACTCGGTCGAGCGCGGCCGCAGCGTCGAACCGGTGAGGGTCAGCCGGCGCTGCATCACCTTGTGGATGTTGAGCTCGCCGACCGGCCCGCGCTGGACCGCGATCGAGACGTGGCGCCCCTCCTCCGCCAGGCAGTCGAGGTTGCGCGCCAGATAGTCGCCGCCGACCATGTCGAGGACGATATGGACGCCGGCGCCGCCGGTCAGCCTTTTCACCTCCGCGACGAAATCCCGGGTCTGGTAGTTGATCGCGGCCGACGCCCCGAGCGCCTCGGCGCGGCGGCATTTCTCGTCGCTGCCGCAGGTGACGATGATCCTGAGGCCGAACAAATCGGCAAGCGCGATCGCCATCGTGCCGATGCCGCTGGTGCCGCCATGGACGAGCGCGGTCTCGCCCTCGGCCGCGTAGCCGCGCTCGAACAGATTGGTCCAGACGGTGAAGAGCGTCTCCGGCATCGCCGCCGCCTCGACCATCGTCAGCGCGGCCGGGACCGGCAGGCACTGGCCGGCGGGCGCCACCGCATATTCGGCATAGCCGCCGCCCGCGATCAGCGCGCAGACGCCCTGGCCGGCCATTTCGGGCGGCACGTTTTCTCCCAGCGCGACGATCCGGCCGGCGACTTCGAGCCCGGGAATCGAGGGGGCGCCGGGCGGCGGCGGGTAAAGGCCGCGGCGCTGGAGCACGTCCGGCCGGTTGACGCCGGCGGCGGCGACCTCGATCAGCACCTCGCCCTCGCCCGGCCGGGGCACCGGCCGCCGGACGAGCTCCAGCACTTCGGGGCCTCCGGGCTCGGCGGGGTCGATCGCATTCATCTCGTCGGGCAGCGCGGTCATGGCGGCGTTTTTATTGACTTAGGCGGGGCTTCGGTCAACTTTGCGGCCATGGACCTCGAGGAACTCTTCCCGGACCAGCCCGACGATCCGCTCAAGCTGCTGACGAAGCAGGATCTCGACCCGCTCTCGGTCGAGGAGCTGGAAGCGCGGATCGCGCTGCTCGAAGCCGAGATCGTTCGGGTGAAGGCCAAGCTCGACGCCTCGGTCACCTTCCGCGCGAGCGCCGACGAGCTGTTCAAGAAGTGAACGGCCTTGTGACTCATCGCGGCAACACTAAATTAACCATCCCGGCCCCATCGAGTATGACGGGGTCCCAAGGAGTATCGAATGCCTTCCTTTGCCCGTGAGCTCGAGCAGACGCTGCACAATGCCCTCGCCGAGGCGAGCGGCCGCCGTCACGAATATGCGACGCTCGAGCATCTGCTCCTCGCTTTGATCGAGGACGTCCATGCCGGCCGCGTGATGGAGGCCTGCGGCGTCAACACCGGCGAATTGCGCGACGCCGTGCGCCACTATCTCGACACCGAGCTCGAATCGCTCAAGGTCTCGGCCGACACCGATCCCTCGCCGACCAGCGGCTTCCAGCGCGTCGTCCAGCGCGCCATCCTCCACGTCCAGTCCTCGGGCCGCGACGAGGTGACCGGCGCCAACGTGCTCGTCGCGCTCTTCTCCGAGCGCGAGAGCTATGCCGTCTATTTCCTGCAGCAGCAGGACATGAGCCGGCTCGACGCCGTCACCTATATCAGCCACGGCGTCGGCAAGGGCGAGGCGGTCGCCCAGCCCACCGAGACCAAGAGCGGCGAGGAGGTCAAGCAGGAGGAGGGCAAGAAGAAGCCCGAATCGGCGCTGAAGCAGTTCACCGTCAATCTCAACGAGAAGGCCGAGGACGGCCGCGTCGATCCCCTGATCGGGCGCGGGCCGGAGGTCGACCGGACCGTCCAGATCCTCTGCCGCCGCTCCAAGAACAACCCGCTCTATGTCGGCGATCCCGGCGTCGGCAAGACCGCGATCGCGGAAGGCCTCGCCCGCAAGATCGTCGAGGGCGACGTCCCCGACGTGCTCAAGCCCGCGGTCATCTACTCGCTCGACATGGGCGCGCTCCTGGCGGGCACCCGCTATCGCGGCGACTTCGAGGAGCGGCTGAAGGCGGTCGTCAACGAGCTCGAGAAGCTCCCCCACGCGATCCTGTTCATCGACGAGATCCACACCGTGATCGGCGCCGGCGCCACCTCGGGCGGGGCGATGGATGCCTCGAACCTCTTGAAGCCGGCGCTGTCGAACGGCGCGATCCGCTGCATCGGCTCGACCACCTACAAGGAGTTCCGCAACCATTTCGAGAAGGACCGGGCATTGCTCCGGCGCTTCCAGAAGATCGACATCAACGAGCCGACCGTCGAGGACACGATCAAGATCCTCGCCGGCCTGCGCTCGGCGTTCGAGGAGCATCACGCGGTCAAGTACACGACCGACGCGATCAAGGCGGCGGTCGAGCTGTCGGCGCGCTACATCTCGGACCGCAAGCTGCCCGACAAGGCGATCGACGTGATCGACGAGGTCGGCGCGATGCAGATGCTGGTCGTCCCCTCGAAGCGCAAGAAGACGATCACGGTCAAGGAGATCGAGCAGGTCATTTCGACGATGGCGCGGATCCCCGCCAAGAGCGTCTCCAGCGACGACAAAAGGGCGCTTGAGCATCTCGACCGCGACCTCAAGCGCGTCGTCTTCGGCCAGGAAGAGGCGATCGACCGGCTGGCGTCGGCGATCAAGCTCGCCCGGGCCGGCCTGCGCGACCCCGAAAAGCCGATCGGCTCCTACCTCTTCTCCGGCCCGACCGGCGTCGGCAAGACCGAGGTCGCGCGGCAATTGGCCTCGATCATGGGCATCCCGCTGCAGCGCTTCGACATGAGCGAATACATGGAGCGCCACAGCGTCTCGCGGCTGATCGGCGCGCCTCCCGGCTATGTCGGCTACGACCAGGGCGGCCTTTTGACCGACGCGGTCGACCAGCATCCCCATTCGGTCCTCCTCCTCGACGAGATCGAGAAGGCGCATCCGGACCTGTTCAACATCCTCCTCCAGATCATGGACCATGGCCGCCTGACCGACCATCACGGCAAGACGGTCGATTTCCGCAACGTCATCCTGATCATGACCACCAATGCCGGCGCCCAGGACATGGCGAGCGAGGGGATCGGCTTCGGCAACGTCTCGAAGGAGGATGCCAGCGAAGAAGCGGTCAAGCGGATGTTCACCCCCGAATTCCGAAACCGGCTCGATGCGATCGTGCCGTTCGGCTATCTGCCGACCGAGGTCGTCGCCCGGGTGGTCGACAAGTTCGTCCTCCAGCTCGAGCTGCAGCTCGCCGACCGCAACGTCCATATCGAATTGGACGACGAGGCCCGCGCGTGGCTGACCGAGCGCGGCTACGACCGGCTCTACGGCGCCCGGCCGATGGGCCGGCTGGTCCAGGACAAGATCAAGCAGCCGCTCGCGGAGGAATTGCTGTTCGGCAAGCTCGTCCATGGCGGCGAGGTCAAGGTCCGCATCAAGGACAATGCGCCCAGCTTCGAGGTCATCCCCGCGCCGCCCAAGCCATCGAAGAAAAAGAAGAAGAAAGACGGCGCCAAGGCGACCGAGGAAGGCCAGTCCGAGCAGGGCCAGCCGGAGGAGCAGGCCTAGCCCCTTCCGTCATTGCGAGCGAAGCGAAGCAATCCAGTGGAGCGAGGCGCCTGGTGGATTGCTTCGTCGCTGCGCTCCTCGCAATGACGGTAATGCGTGGACTCCCGCTTTCGCGGGAGTGACGGTATTGGGTGACCGAAAGGGAGCCCGACCATGACCGACAGCCTCACCTTCTACACCAACCCGATGTCGCGCGGGCGGATCGCCCGGTGGATGCTCGAGGAGGTGGGCGAGCCCTATGAGACGGTGCTGCTCGATTACGGCACGACGATGAAGGCCGCCGACTATCTCAGCGTCAATCCGATGGGGAAGGTGCCCGCGATCAAACATGGCGACACGGTGGTCACCGAAGCCGCGGCGATCTGCGCCTATCTCGCCGATGCCTTTCCCGACAAGGGCCTGGCGCCGCCGCCCGGCCACTCGAAACGCGGCCCTTATTACCGCTGGCTGTTCTTCGCCGCCGGCCCGGTCGAGGCGGCGGTGACCGCCAAGTCGCTCGGCCTGCTCGCGCCCGCGGACAAGAAGATGATGGCCGGCTATGGCAGCTTCGAGGAGGTGATCGACGCGCTCGAGCTCGCGATCACGCCCGGCCCCTATATTTGCGGCGAGCAATTCACCGCGGCAGACCTCTATCTCGGCGCCCAGATCGGCTGGGGGATGATGTTCGGCTCGATCGAAAAGCGGCCGGCCTTCAGCGACTATTTCGGCCGCCTGCAGGCGCGCCCGACCGCGGCCCGCGCCCGCGAGATCGACGATGCGATCATCGCCGCGCAAAAGGAGGCCGCGCCGGCATGACCGACGACATCGAACGCGCCGGAATCGCGCTCTACGACCGCTACACCCACGAGGGCATGGACAGGCGGGCCTTCATGGCCGCCCTGACCCGGATCGCGGGCGGCGCGGCGGCGGCGACCGCCCTCCTCTCCAGCATCGCCTGCCAGGCGGCTGCAGCGCCGCAGGTCGCCGCCGACGATGCCCGCGTCAGCGCCCGGCCGCTCGAATGGGAACCGCGCCCGGGCCGCAGCTATCGCGGCTACAGCGCCGCGCCGGCCGCGGGCGGCGAGCACCTCCCGCTGGTCGTCGTCGTCCACGAGAATCGCGGCCTCAACGAGCATATCCGCGATGTCGCGCGCCGCCTCGCCGTCGCCGGCTTTCCGGCGCTGGCGCCCGATTTCCTCAGCCCCGCCGGGGGCACGCCCGAAGACGAGGACCGGGCGCGCGCGATGATCGGCGCGCTCGACATGGCCGAGACGGTCGCCGACGGCGCCGCGACCATCCGCTGGCTCGCCTCCCCGGCGGGCGGATCGCGCAAAGTGGGCTGCGTCGGCTTCTGCTGGGGCGGCGGGCTCACCAACCGGCTTGCGGTCGCGGCGGGGGCCGCGCTCAGGGCGGCCGTCCCCTTCTACGGGCCGGCGCCCGACCCGGCCGAGGCGGCGCGGGTCGAGGCGGCGATGCTGATCGTCCTCGCCGGCCTCGACAATCGCGTGAACGGCACCGCCCGGCCCTGGGCCGAAGCGCTGCGCGCGGCCGGCAAGGAGGTCACCGTCCACGAATTCCCGAACGTCGACCACGCCTTCCACAACGACACCTCGGCGGCGCGCTACAATCGCGAAGCGGCCGAGACGGCCTGGGCCGAGACGCTCGCCTTCTTCCGCCGTCACCTGCGCTGAGCGCAAAAAGAAAAGGCCCGGCGCCGCCGCCGGGCCCTTCCCTTCGAAGCCTTGTTCGAACCTAGTTCCGGTTGCCCATGAAGCGGAGCAGGAACAGGAACATGTTGATGAAGTCGAGGTAGAGCGTCAGCGCGCCCATGATCTTCGCCTTGCCGTGGTAATCCGTGCCGGCGACCGCGAAGTACATGCTCTTGATCTTCTGGGTATCCCAGGCGGTGAGCCCGGCGAAGATCAGCACGCCGAGCGCGCTGATCGCGAGATCGAACGTGTCGCTCCGCAGGAACAGGTTGATGACCATCGCGACGATCAGGCCGAACAGGCCCATAACCAGGAAGGTGCCCATCGCCGACAGGTCCTTCTTGGTCGTATAGCCCCACAGGCTGAGGCTGGCGAAGGCGGCGGCGGTCGCGAAGAAGGTCGTCGCGATTGAGGGCAGATTGTAGACGAGGAAGATCGTCGACAGCGACAGGCCCATCACGGTCGCGAAGACCCAGAACAGGATCTGCGCGGTGGCGGTCGACATGCGGTTGATGCCGAAGCTCAGCCACATCACCATGCCGAGCGGCGCCAGGATGATCACCCACCTCAGCAGGCCGCCATTGACCATGATGTCGAACGCCATCCCGGAGCGCGCGAACAGCATCGCGACGATGCCCGAGAGCAGCACGCCCGACGTCATGTAATTGTAGACCGACAGCATGTGCGCGCGAAGGCCGGCGTCATATGCGACGTCGCGGCCGACGGTCGTCGTCGGTTGGCTCGCCCCGATCCGCGGATCAGACCAATTTGCCATGTGAAACTTCCTCCATCCCCGGCGAAATGCCGTGCGAAGGAGAATATCGGAGGGATTCGGGTTCAATTCAAGGAAAACCGGAGTAGCCTTTGTCCGTGCACCGCCTGTTCGTCGCCATCCGGCCGCCCGCTTCGGTCCGCGCGCTCCTGCTCGGCGCGATGGGCGGGGTCAGCGGCGCGCGCTGGCAGAGCGAGGACCAGCTCCACCTCACCCTGCGCTTCATCGGCGAGGTCGACCGCCACCGCGCCGGCGACATCCACGCCGCATTGGGCGCGGTCCACCACGCGCCCTTCGAAATCGCCCTCAATGGCATCGGCGCGTTCGAGCGCCGCGGCCAGCCGGAGGCGGTCTGGGCCGGCGTCACCCCGCAGGAACCCCTGAAGGCGCTTCACAACAAAGTTGACGCCGCCCTCACCCGCGTCGGCGTCCCGCCCGTCCAGCGCGCCTTCCTGCCGCACGTCACGCTCGCCCGGCTGAAGCGCAGCTCGGGGCCGGTCGGCAACCTGCTCGAGCATTCCGGCGGCCTGACCAGCCCGCCCTTCGCGGTCGATCATTTCGCTTTGTTCGAAAGCACGCTGACGCCCGAGGGCGCTGTCTATACGATCGTCGAACGCTATTCGCTTCCGGCGAGCAGCCGCTCGACCATCCCGTAATAGGCAGCGCCCCAGAGCCGCACGTGCGCCAGCGCGGGGAAGAGCTGGTAGATCGGCCGCCGCTCCCGCCAGCCCGGCGCGAGCGGACCATAAGCCTGCCAGAATTCCTCGGGCGGCGTGCAGAACAGGTCGAGCATGGCGAGATCGACTTCGGCGTCGCCATAATAGCAGGCTGGATCGACCAGTCCGACGAGCTGGCCGTCGCGGACCAGAATGTTGCCGGTCCACAAGTCTCCGTGGAGCAGCGCCGGCGGCGGAGCGGCGGGCAGGACCTCGCCGAGCCTCACCGTCAGCCGCTCGACGCGCTCGCGCCAGGGCCGGTCGAGCACGGCAGCGGTCGCGATCAGCCGCTGCTCGCCCCAGAAGCTCGGCCAGTCGCCGCTCTCGCGATTGTCGAACGTCACCGTGCCGATGGCGTAATCGACCGGCCAGCCATAGGCCTCGCCGGTCCGCTCGTGCAGCGTCCGGATTCGGGAGCCGACGTCGGCCCAGGCTTTCGGGCTGAACGCGCCGTCATTCTCGACATGGTCGAGCAACAACACCGTCTCATGCTCGCCCTCCACCGCGGGGGTGGGAAGGCCCGCCGCCGCGAGCGCGCGGAGCATCGCCGCTTCGGTGGCGACCGCGGGCCCCTGCTTCGCGACCGACAGCCGGCCGTCGGGCCGGCGCACCAGCAGCACCTCCGACACGCTCTCGCCGCCCAGCCGCTCCAACCGGTCCTCCTCGACGCCGGTAAGCTCCGCGACGCGTTGGGAAAAGACCGTCATCCGGTGGGAAAATACTGGAAATAGGGTTCCGCCTCGACCAGCACCCGCGCGAAGCTGGGCCGTTCCATGAGCCGCTCGAGCAAGGCCAAAGCGTTGCGGTAACGTTCCCCGATCGGCATCACCTTGTCGGCGTAGAACAAGGCCGGCGCCGCGGCGCAATCGGCGAGGGTGAATGCCTCACCCGTGGTCCAGGCTCGGCCGGCCGCCTGCTTGTCGACCATCCCCAGCCCGGTCGCCAGCAGGGTGCGCGCCTCCTCGACTCCGAAAGCGTCCTTCGCTCCCACCGGACGCAGCCGGTCGCCGACGATCTTCTGCATCGGCCCCTGGAGATAGAGGTCGTAGATCCGGTCCCAGAGCCTGACCTCCCGGGCGCGCTCCGCATCGTCGGGCACGAAGCGGACCGGTCCCGGATAATGGCGATCGAGATAGTCGATGATGATCGTCGTCTCGGCCACGACCTCGCCGCGTTCCGGGTCCTCCAGCACCGGCATCTTCGCCACCGGCCAGAGCGCGGCGAACTTCGCGCGCGATTCGGGGTCGCCGAGATCGACCAGCTTCTGCTCGAACGGCGTTCCGTTCTCGTAGAGCGCGATCAGCACCTTCCAGCAGTAGGAGGAGAGCGGATGGCCGTGGAAGACGAGGCTCATGACATTCCCTCCTTCTGCAGCGCCGCGGCGAGCCCGCGCGCCCCGGTGGCGACGTCGCGCCAGGCGGCGTCGAAATGGCCGTCCCCGCCATAATAGGGATCGGCGACTCCCTGCCCCTTCCGGCCGGCGGCATGGTCGAGCAGCAGCGAGACGCATGCCCGGCTCCCCGGCGGTTGCAGGGCATTGAGGTCGGCGAGATTCTCCTCGTCGAGCGCAACGATATGGTCGAACCGGTCGAAATCTGCGCGCGCCACCTTGCGCGCGCGCAGATGGGCGATGTCGACGCCGCCCCGCCGCGCCGCCGCGATCGCGCGGGCGTCGGGCGGCTCGCCCGCATGCCAGCCGCCGGTCCCCGCCGAATCGACTTCGACGGCAAGCCCGAGACGGTCCGCCTCCGCCCGGAACGCGCCCTCGGCGAGCGGCGAGCGGCAGATATTGCCCATGCAGACGAACAGGATCGAAACGGTCATGCGGCCCAGCCCTTGTTGCCAAAGCGCGCCGCTCTGCTAGCCAGAAGCAACCAGAAGCACAATCGAGGGGAGGCCGATGGCGGCGAGCGAGGGAGCGGCGGCGAAGCCGCGGATCGGCGCTTACGCCTGGTACGCCCTGCTCGTGCTGGTGCTGGTCTATGTCGTCAATTTCATCGACCGGCAAATCATCTCGATCCTCGCCCAGGACATCAAGCGCGACCTCCATCTCGAAGACGCCCAGATCGGCTTTCTCTACGGCACTGCCTTCGCCGTCTTCTACGCCCTGTTCGGGATCCCGCTCGGCCGGCTTGCCGACAGCTGGTACCGGGGCCGGCTGATCGCCATCGGGCTCGGCCTGTGGTCGTCGATGACGATGCTGTCCGGTTTGGCCAGCAACTTCACGATGCTGGCGACGGCCCGGATCGGCGTCGGCATCGGCGAGGCGAGCGCATCGCCGGCCGCCTATTCGATGATTTCCGATTATTTTCCGAAGGAAAAGCGCGCGACCGCGCTCTCGATCTATTCGGCCGGCCTCTATATCGGCGGCGGTCTCAGCCTGCCGATCGGCGGCCTGGTCAGCAGCCGCTGGAACGCCGCCTTCCCCAACGCCGCCGAGGCGCCGCTCGGCCTGGTCGGCTGGCAGGCCGCCTTCCTCGCCGTCGGCGTCCCCGGTCTGCTGCTCGCTTTGTGGGTGCTGTCGCTGCGCGAGCCCCAGCGGGGCGCCTCCGACCGACTGCCGCAGCCGGTGCTCCAGCCGAACGCCTGGCGCAATTTCGGCGGCGAGCTCGCCACGATCCTGCCGCCGCTGACGCTGTTCAGCGCGAGCGGATCGGCCGATCGATTCGGCTTGAACCTGCTCTTGCTGCAATGGATTGCGGTGCCGATCTTTTGCCTGATCGCGCTGACCGGCGATCGGGCGCAATGGCTGGCCTACGGCCTCGGCGCCTATGCCATCGCCTCCTGGGTGCAGTCGCTCAAGCTGCGCGATCTCCCGGTCTATCGCCTGATCTGGGGGAATCGGACGGTGATCATGCTCGCCGTCGCCTTCGGCAGCATCTCGTTCATGACCTATGCGATCAGCTTCTGGGCGGTGCCTTACGCGATCCGCACCTTCTACGGCGTGCCGGAGGCGCCGGCGCAGCTCATCGCCGGGCTCCGGGCCAGGGATGAGGTCGCGCTGGTCCTCGGCTGGGGTGCCGCCATCGCGGCCGCGACCGGCGTCATCTCGGGCGGCATCATCTCCGATCTCTGGCGCCGCCGCGATCCGCGCGGCCGCCTGTTCGTCAACATGCTCGCCGTCGTCCTTCCCGCGCCCGGGGTGTTCGTCATGTTCACCACCGACAGCCTCGCCACTTTCTACCTGACCAGCCCGGTCGTGCAGCTGTTCGGCTCGGCCTGGGTCGGGGCGGCGGTCGCCAGCCTTCAGGATGTGGTGCTGCCGCGGATGCGCGCCACGGCGGGGGCGACCTACGTGCTCGGCACGACCATGATCGGTCTCGCGCTCGGCCCCTATTTCGCCGGCAAGATGGCCGATGTGACCCACAGCCTCAGCGCCGGCGTCTTCTGGCTGTACATCGTCCCGCCCTTCACCCTGATCGCTTTGTGGCTCGGCTCGCGCCGCATCGCCGACCTCGAAGCCACCAAGGTCGAGCGCGCCCGCGCCGCCGGCGAGCCGGTCTAGCTCGGCTGCGCCAGCACCCCGCAGGCGATCCGGGCGCCGCTGTTGCCGCTGGGGTCGGTCTGGTAATCGTCGGGATTGGCGTGGATCACGACCGCGACGCCGTCGGCATCGAACAGTCCCTGCGGGCCGCTGATCGCCCCGCCGACGATTCTGAATTCGAGCCGGCCGGCGCCGCTTTCATCGACGTCGAGATTGTCGAGGTCGCCGAGATGATGGCCCCGCGGATTGAGCCGGCCATGCTGGCGCCCGGTCGGGTTCCAGTGCGCCCCGGCGCTGGCGAAGTCCGGCCCGTCGCAGCGGCCGACCGCGTGGAGATGGACGCCGTAATGGCCGGGGGCGAGCCCGGCCGCCTGGACCCTGACCTCGATGCCGAACTCGTTCGGCCAGGCAATCGCCCGCGCCTTGAGCGCGCCGTCGGCCGTCCGGATTTCGGCCATCGCTGCGCCGCCGGACCCCTGCGCCGCGCCGCCGGCCGCGCCGGCGATCAGCAACATTGCGGAAATCGTCCGAATCATGATCCACCTCCGGTCGAAGCTTGGCGCACGCGGCCAATTCCATACCATGTCAGCCCGGCTTCTTCGACCTCTTCCGGCGGGTAGATGTTGCGCAGGTCGACGAGCACCTTCTGGCGCATCGCCGCGGCCAGCCGCTCGAGATCCAGCGCCCGCAATGCGTCCCATTCGGTGACCAGCACGACCGCGTCCGCGCCCGCGGCCGCCTCGTAGGGGCCGGCGCACAATTCGACATTGGGCATGATCGGCCGCGCCTGGTCCATGCTCTCGGGATCGTAGCCGCGGACCTTGACGCCGGCATCCTCCAGCGCCTGGACGATGGCGATCGAGGGGGCGTCGCGCATGTCGTCGGTATTGGGCTTGAAGGCGAGGCCGAGCAAGGCGACGATCTTGCCGCGCGGCCCGGGCCCGAGCGCCTTGATCACCTTGCGGCCCATCGCCCGTTTGCGGCCGTCGTTCACCTTCACCACCGCTTCGACGATGCGCAGCGGCGCGTGCGCGTCCTCGGCCGTCTTGAGCAAAGCGAGCGTGTCCTTGGGAAAGCAGGAGCCGCCATAGCCGGGGCCGGCGTGGAGGAATTTGGCGCCGATCCGGCCGTCGAGGCCGATGCCGCGGGCGACGTCCTGGATATCGGCGTCGACCGCCTCGCACAGGTCGGCGATCTCGTTGATGAAGGTGATCTTGGTGGCGAGGAAGGCGTTGGCCGCATATTTGATCAGCTCGGCCGTGCGCCGCGAAGTGAACAGCAGGGGTGCCTTGTTGAGGTAGAGCGGCCGGTAGATCTCGCGCATGATCCCGGTCGCGCGCGCGTCCTCGGCACCGACGACGATCCGATCGGGATGCTTGAAATCCTCGATTGCGGCGCCCTCGCGCAGGAATTCGGGGTTGGAGACGACCGAGACGGCCGCGCCGGGGGCGACTTCCCTGAGGATGCGCTCGACCTCGTCGCCGGTGCCGACCGGGACGGTCGACTTGGTGACGACCACCGCCGGGCCCGGAAGCAGCTCCCCGATCTCGCGGGCGGCGCCGTAGACGTAGGAGAGGTCGGCATGGCCGTCGCCGCGGCGCGAGGGTGTCCCGACCGCGATGAAGACCGCCTCGGCGCCCGTGACCGCCGCCGCGAGCTCGGTCGTGAACGACAGCCGGCCGGCGGCGGCGTTGCGCGCGACCAGCCGGTCGAGGCCGGGCTCGAAGATCGGCATCTGGCCGCGGTCGAGGTCCGCGATCTTGCGCGCGTCCTTGTCGACGCAAATCACGTCGTGGCCGAAATCCGAGAAACAGGCGCCGGAAACCAGGCCGACATAGCCCGTCCCGATGATCGCAATCCGCATGGACGATCCTTGGAGCGTTGAATCCGGCCCGCGTTATCAAAGGCGATTGGCGGCGAACAGGCTTTTCGGTCCTGCCCGGCCCCGGGGTCGTGCGGACAAAAAAAGGGCCGGTCCGAAGACCGGCCCTCTATTCTGGCGTCCCGCCGCCGAAGCGGCGGGGCCCTTCTTACCAGCCGGAGCCGGGGCCGAAGGTGACTTCCACGCGCCGGTTCTGCGGCTCGCGGACGCCGTCGGCGGTCTCGACCAGCGGCCGGCTTTCGCCGAACGCCTCGGTCGTGATGACGCCGTCGGGGATGCCATGGCCGGCGAGGTAGCCGCGGACGTTGTTGGCGCGCCGCTGCGACAGGCCGACATTGTAGTCCGCCGGGCCCGACCGGTCGGCGTGACCGGCAACCACGACCTGCGCCCGGCCGCACTGCTGATAGGCAGCCGCCGCATTGTCGAGGATCGCGGCCGCTTGCTCCGTGATATCGTCCTTATCCCAATCGAAGAACACGATGTAGGGACCCGGCGCGCACGGCGGAGGCGGCGGCGGCGGGGGAGGCGGCGGCGGCGGAGGCGGAATATAGGGCGGCGGCGGCGGCGGCACGTAGACCGGCGGCGGCGGCGCCCCGAAGTTGAAGGTTATGCCGCCCAGCAAGCTGTGCGAGCGGAACCGCGACTCGGAGGCTGCGCCGCGGAAGTCCACCGTCCGGATGTTGTCGGCATTGAAGAAGCGATAGCGGACGGTGACGTCGATATTGTCGCTGATCGCCTGACGGACGCCGGCAACGACCTGCCACGCGAACCGGGTATCCGAATCGTCGACGATGGCACTCTGGTTCGAATAGGCGCGGACATTGTTATAGTCGACCCGGGCGACACCCACGCCGGCGCCGACAAATCCGCTGATGCCGTCATCGTCGCCGAAGTCCAGCATGCCGTTGATCATGAAGCTGAGCGCGCTCGTGCGCCCGCCGCCGGCTGGGAAGACGTCTGGGGTAATGGCGCCGCCGAGCGTCGCTGGGATGCCATTTCCAGGCGTCCGCAGAACGGTCCCGATATCGTCGACGCTGGCGCGCTTGTAGGCGACCTCCGCCTCGATGCGGAACGCGCCGAGATCGTAGCCGACGAAAAGAGCTCCGTCGAAGCCGTAATCGTGGTTCAGCACGATCTGGGCCGAAGGGCTGCTCGGGACGGTCGGAGTGAGACCGAAATCGAAGTTGATGTCCTCGACGATCATCCCGCCGAAATCGCCGCCGACATACCAGGCGTTGTTGCGCGCCAGAGCCGGAGTTGCGAGCACGGTGGACGACAGCGCCACAACAATGGCGAGCTTCCGCATAATCTTCCCCTTTCTTCTGCGTCCCGATCGGGAACGACGTGAACTCCTTACGGTAAGCGGAGTTTCCGTGCAAGCGCGGTTAGCCCCTCACCTGTTGCCGAAAAGCCGCAGCGCACCCAGAAGATGAACCGCGGATAACCAGCCATCCCGAAACGATGGCGGACGGCAGGGGTTGCGCGGCGAAAGCGAAGATCAGGATTCAATCAGGCCATGTGACTTTAATGTCGCAATGAGGGCATCGATCGCGACCCGCGCTTCTACGTCGATTGTCGTTCCGCCAGAAGGACTTGGTACGTCCGGCAGGCGTGGCCCGACGACCTGCTCGCCGCCGATCACGAGGCTCGTCGCGGGCAGGCTGCCGTCGCTCCAGGCGCTCCCGGACCAGTGCAGCCAGCAACCTGTGTCGATGTTCCAGACCAGCATGCCGGGGACCGGCGAAACGAACCGCCAGCCGCCCGCCGTCCAGCTCGCCAGCGCGCCGTCCCGGTCCGCCCAGGCGCCGGTCGCATCCGTCCCGACGAGCCAGCTTTGCCCGGCCTCCGGATCGCCTGGCGGATCCGCCAGCGCTCCTTCCTCGACGCAGGCATGAAGCGCGGCGTCGAGCCTGGTCAGCGCTTCATTGTGGAAGGCTTCCTTCTGCGCCTGTCCGGGCAGGATCAGGGGAAGCGCGAAGCGCGCACTGGTGTCGGTCATGGCTTGGCTCCGTCAGCTGAAGGTGAGATGGGCCGGGCGCGACGGCGCGAAGGTGCCGATCTGCGCGACCGAGATCTGGATCGGCCCGGCGGCCCCGTCCTCGAGCCGCTGCGCCGCGGCATAGAGATAGAGTGGTTCGGCGGGCGCGGCGGTGCGGAGGAAGCCGCCGCCCGCAATCTCCACCCGATAGAGCTCGCGCTCCTCGCCGAGCGGCGTGTCGCTGCCGCCGAGCCAGGTCCAGCCCTGCCGGCTGCGCCGCACCCATTGGATGAGAAGGTCGCCGCCGGGCGTTTCTTCGGCGCGAAGGTGGACCGGGCTGGGCGGCTGCAGCGAAGCGCCTTCAATCGCGGCCGAGGCCGAGGCCGCATCCGGCAGGTCGCCGATCCCGGCCGCGAGCAAGGCGGCCGCGCCGCCGACCGATCCGGCCGGCGCTTCGAGGACGGCGAGGCTCTCCGCGCCGAGCAGCACGAATCTGTCGCCCGCGCCATGGCCCCCGGCCGCCCACTCGGTCCCGCGCCGCCCGCGCAGGAAGCGCGACAGGCGGAAGCGGTTCGCGCCGAGCGATTCGGCGGCGCCGAACTGGACGAGCTCGCTGCCGACCAGCGCGAGATTGGCGCCGCCGGCCAGCGCATCGTCGCTTCGCCCCTCCAGCCACATCGACGGATTGGCGAACTCGACTTCGAGCGCCGAGACGGCGTCGAACAAGGCGGAGCCGGCGGCCGGGAGTGCGCCGATCGCCGACCCGATGACGGCCGGCGCGGCGGTTGCGCCCGCCGCCTGCCAGCTGCCGCCGTCGTCGTAGCTCGCGCTGAGGACGGCGCGCCGCCAGCCCTCCTCGCTCCCGGCCGCCGCGACGAACAGCAGCGGCTTGTTGCCGAGCCCGTCGCCAAGCGGAAGGTCGAGCAGGTGGAGGATGGTCGGCCCGTGCGGTCGGTCGACTTGGCTGACCGCCAGGCCCGGGCTCGCCGCGGCCGGATCGGGCGGGCCGCCCCGCGCCGTCCGGACGAGCTCAAGAGTGACGACCATCGGCCCGAATGTCCAACGTTCGACCTTCCAGGCGCCGGCCTCGCCGGCGAGCGTCACCCGGTCGCCCGGCCGGACCCCGCAGCCGCGCCAGGAGAGCGCGACCCTGGCGGTGACGCGGCCGGCCCAGGCGGCCGCCAGGCGGTAGGCGGCCAGCGCTTTGGCGCCCTCGGCAGTGAGCGCCGCGGGCAAGGCGCGGCGATCGGCATTGCCGCCCGGCGCGCCGTCGCCGCGGGTCGCGCGCTGGAGGCCGGCCTGATGGTCGCGCCCGACATCATAATAAGTGAGGCTGACTTCGTCGGGGACGCTTCCCGCGCCGCGGCGCGTCAGCTCGCGCCGGCCGTGCTCGTCGGCGGCATGAAGGCCGGTCGCGCCCGCCGCCGTTGCGGTGAGGCGAAGGACCTCGCCGTCGTCGGCGAGCGAAAGCGGCACGACGTCGGCCAGCGCCGCGATCGCCGAGCGGACGCTGTCGCCCGATGCGGCATAGCCCGCCAGCGCCGGCGTCGCTCCGGCCGCGACCGCGCCGCCGCCGAGCGCCGCCGCGATCGCGCCGATCTCCACGGGGCCCGGATCGGCCTCGACCTCGAAGGTCAGCGATGGGATGCGATTGCCGTAGTCTTCGAGCTGGAAATCCTCGAACAAGGCGTAGGCCAGCCCCCGGAAGGCCGGTGCCGAGCCGAGGCCTTCGGCGGCGGCGATCAGCGGATCGGCCGCCTGGTCTTCATCGCCCGGATAGAGCCGGAACCCGGTCGCGCTCTTGAAGTCGCCGGCCGCGCCGCGCAGCAGCTTGCCGTCGGCCCAGATCCGGCCGACGCCGAGGATCGGCCGCGCCGACAGCGCCACCGCGAAGCTCGCCGAATAGGAATAGTCGATCGTCTTCGGCCGTCCCTTGCCGCCGCCGCTGGCGGCGCGGTGCTCGGCGAGATCGGTCGCCCAGATCACCGTCCCCGCGACCCGCATCGTCCCGAAGATTTGCGGGATCGCGGTGCCGTAGGAGGATGTCTGCACGGCCAGGTCGCCGAGCCGCGGCCCATGGCGCGGCTTGGGCGCGAACAGGATAGTCTGGTCGACATACTGGCCGACGATCGACCCGATCGCGCCGCCGACCGGCCCGCCGATCGCGCTGCCGACCGCGGTCAGGATCAAGGTTGCCATTCATGCCTCCGCCAGATCGACGCGATCGGCCAGGGAATCGCGCCGGGACGCTCGACCACCCGGCGCAGCCCGGCATCGCCGTGGATCAGCCCGGCGCCGGTGAAGATGCCGAGATGGAGCTGCGCCGATCCCGCCCGCATCACCAGCACGTCGCCGGCGCGCGCCGATTCGGCCGGCCGGAGGCCCGCTTTCGCCAATTCCTCGGAGAGCCGGGCCGCCGATCCGCCGCGCAGCGCATAGTCGCGCGGCACCCTTTCGACCTCGAGCGCGAGGGCCACGAGTCCCACGCAATCGAGCTCGGTCGGCGATCGTCCCTGCGGCCGGAAGCGGGCGCCGATCAGCGCCCGCCCGGCCGCGACGATCTCCTCAGCGCTGCGGCGCATCGGCCGCCGCCGGCGGCTGAGGCTGGGGAGTCGGCGGAGGGGTGGGCGCCGGCGGCTCCGGCTTCTTCTTGAACTCGACGCTGGTGCCGTCGACGTCGATCCGGACCGCGCCCGGAATCGCGCCCGAAAACTCCGTGCAGGCGCAAAGGCTGAGCAACAGGGCCCCAAGGCAGGTTCGCAACCGCATCGTCTTTCTCCTTCGGTGAAATGGGGCCTAGGCCCCGGGGTAACGGGTCAGCAGGTCGATGCCCGGCAGATGCGGCTCGCCGCGGAAGTTCGCCGCATTGCCGAACCGGCCCGAGCAGGTCGCGAGCATCTTGTCGCAACCCTCGCTGATCTCGACCAAATCGCCGGCGGCCGGCGGAAAGGCCGGCGGCTCGCGCAGGGTCAGCAGCGCGCCGTCCGATTGGAGGATCGGGCTGTCGGTGCCGCTGTTGGCGCCGCCGATCCAGCGCAGCCGGCCATAGCCGTAGGCATTGCCCGCCGCCGCGTCCTCGACCTCGACGACCTCCTCCTCGACGATTGCGGCGATGCGCGTGATCCGGGTCCTCGCCGCCATGTCGACCCGGCAGCGCCGATCGCCGAGCCGGGCGCGGCATTCGGGCGACGTCTGCTCGACCACTGGCGCGTCGAGCAGGGCGGCGGGTCCGCGCAGCTCGGCCTCGAACGCGTCGCCGCGGACGACGACTTCGCCGAGCGTGCCGCGCGCGAGTGCCAGCGTCTCCGCCCCGGGCGCCTCCCAGTCGGTCATGAAGACATTGAGCGCGGCGCCGTCCCAGCGCCCCGCCGCGAGGTCGGCGGCGTTGATCGCGTCGCTGGTCAGCGCCCCCTTGACGTCGAGCGTGCCGGGATCGAAGCCGTCCGACAGGCCGATCGCCGACGGCAGCATTCCCGGCGCGGCACGATAAAGAAGCCCGCCGATCTCGAGGTCGCGGTCGTGGCCGGTGAAGCCCAAAGCCACCCCGTCCCGCCGCTCCAGCCGCCAGCACAAGGCGATCGTCGCGAGGTCGCGGTCGATGAAGGCGGCGGTCATTCGCGCAGCTCGATCATCGGCACCGATACGATCTCGCCGGCGGCGAAGGTGGCGCGGCTGAGGCTCAGCCTGTCCTCGGCGAAGCGCACGGGCACGTCGAACCGGAACCCGGCCTTCACCGCCGCGTCTTCGGCCGGCGGATCGTCGAACGCGACCATGCCTTTCTCGCCCAGCGTCCAGCCCTCAATGAGTTCGACGTCGCCGACCGAGACCCGCACCGACCCGGCCACCGGGCGGGTGATGCGGCGGACCTGCTGCCCATAGGTCTTGATCAGCGGGAACTGCGTCCTCACGCCGTCGCCCATGCCAAGCAGCTGGTCCGCCGCCCCCGGCGCGAGGATCATCCCGTTCGAGCTATTGTCGAACGGGTCCTCGAGCCGGAACCCGATCGCCGCGCCGCGCCGGGCGCGGAAGAAGGCGAGAATGTCGTGCAGGTCCACCTCGCCGCGCACGCCGGGGCCGGCGTCGAAGCTCAGCCGGGCGTCGGCCCATTCCGCATTGCGCTGCTCGGCGCCGCCCGCGGTGGTCACGATCGCGGTCGAGAAGGCCGGTTCGACGCTGACCTCGCGGCCGAGCGCGAGCGGAAAGCGCACGTCGTCGAATGCGTCCACCTGTTCCTCTCCCAGCTCGAAATGAACGAAGCCGTCGCGCGCCACCTGCGGCAGCGCCCAGACGAACACTTCCGCGGTGCCGCGCGCGGCGGCGTCCCGGGCCGCCGCTTCGATCGGCCCCCAGAGATAAGTCTCTTCCGGCTCCTGGACGAAGCCGGCGAAATAATGCTGCGCCGCGACCGGATAGCCGAGCCGGGCCGCCATCGCTTCGGCGGCCCGCCCCGCGCCCCTGCGCCCCGCAATGACCCACTCATAATCCTCGAGCTGCAGGACATCGAAGGCCGGCGCCGCCCAGCCGGCGGGCGCGTTGGCGCGGACGATCTCCGGCGCGCCGAGCAAAGTCGGCAGATAGAGCAGCAGCAGGCACTCGGCGTCTTCGACCTCGTCCCGGACCGCCGCGCACAAGGCCGCGGTCGAGGCGGCCAGCGCGTCGCCCGCCGCGTCCAGGGTCGCGATCTGCGCCGCGTCGAGCGCGCCGCGCACGTCCGCAATCGATGCCGGATCGAGCGCGGCCACCGCCGCCTCGTCGTACAGGCAGATTCGCCCGTCGGGCATCACCCACCACCAGGGCTCGCCGGCCTGGAAGCGGACCGGCTGCCCGGCCGCGTCGGCGAGCGCGGCGAAGGCCCGCGCGATCCCCTGCAAATAGCCCATCGCTGCCGCGTTCGCCGGCGACAGCAAGGCCGAGGGCGGCTCCCAGCCGGTCAGTGCCGGATCGCCATTCTCCGCCCTTTGCTTCCAGCTCTCCGGGCAATGCATGGCGAGCAATTCGTAGCTCAGCGACAGGATGATTTCGAAGCCGAGCGCCTTCGCCCGGGCCAGGAAATCGGCGTGCCAGGCGGCGCACGGCCCGTTCAGGCCCCCGCTTGCGAGCCCCTCGCCGTCGAGCCGGAAATAGTGGCTCATCCCGACATAATGGTTGATCGGATTCCGGTAACCGAGCTGCAAAATGCTGCGCAGCATTCTGGCCGGCGTAAGATGGTACGAATCGTCATATCCCGTCGCGATCCGAAGCCGGTGTTCGGGCACGATGACCTCGCCGATCGCCAGCACCGAGCCCGATCCGTCGCAGGCGATTGCGCTGAGCTCGGCCCAGCCCTCGGCCGGCTCGGCCAGCGGCGCGTCCGAGCCGTCGTAGCCGGGCGCCACCAGCGAGACGAACATCCGCGCGATATCGCCCGCCCAGACCGGATCGTCCGCCGCCCAGCCGCCCGCGAGCGCGCCGAAGTCGAGGCCGATCGCGGCATCCTCGTTCGTCCCGTCGGCATAGTTCCAGAGCCGCACATACCAACTGCGCGGCGCGCCCGCGGCGTCGCGCCCCTCGATCGTCAGCGTCGGCCCGTCGACCGCGTCGAGCGCCTTGATCCCGCTCGAGCGCCAGCGAAAGGTCAGCCGGCAGCGGCGGAAATCGCGCGCCGTCTCATAGGCGAGCAGCGGATGGTCCCAGCGGTCCTCGGCCGCCCAGATCAACCCCGCCAGGTCGTCGGCGCGGTAGAAGGCCGCCTCGATGCGGAGCGCGTCCGGGCCGGTGGTGACGACGCTCGCCATCATCGGCCGCGGGAAATCCACCGTCCAGAAGCGCGCGTCGAACCGCTTGACGAAGCCTTGCGTCCGCGCCGCGCCCGCCGGCGCCAGCCGATATGCCATCGCTCAATCCTCGACTCTGAGCAGCGCCTGCCGGACCGCCCGCGCCAGCTGCCGGCTCGATTGGCCGAGCGCGCCCGCCGCCGCGCCCGGCGGCGCGTTGATGGTGATGCTCATCCGGATCTCCCGCCCGCCCGGCGGCCGCGTCTCCACCCGCCCGCTCGCGGTCGGCACGAACAGCTCGGGCCCGCGCTCGCCGACCAGATAGGCGCGGCCCGGCGTCACCGGCCCGCCGATCGCCTTTCCCGGTGCCCCCGCGAACGCCGCGACGAGGCTCGCGAGCGCATTGCCGATGCCGCTCCCGCTCCCGCTTTTGCCGCCGCCGCCCAGGATCGCGCCGATGCCGCTGCGGATCGAGGCCGCGGCGATCTCCGCCATCGCCGACAGCGCCACCCGCTTCAGATCCTCGAAGCCGAGCCTGCCGGTCCTCAGCGCGCGGATCAGCGCATTCTCGAGGACGGCGCCGGCCCGCTCCACGCCCGCCGCGAACGGTCCTTCCAATTCGCCGCGCATCGCCGCGACGTCGCGCGCGAACCCGGCCGTGTCGGCGCGCACGCTGACCAGCAGCCGTTCGATCTCTTCATCCATCGGGAAACATCTCCTTCAGCCGCGCCAGGTCCTCGGTGCAGGCCGGCACCGGCGCATCGGGCGCCATCGCATCGAGGATCGCCGCCAGCTCGGCCGGCGTCGCCTTCCAGAACTCATCGGGCCGCCAGCCGAGCAGCGCGCCCGCCAGCCCCGCGAGGCGCGCGGCCGCGTCGCTAAACACGCCCCTGCAGGATCTGCGTCAGCAGCAGCTTCAGCGCCGGCGTGACCTTCGCCAGGCCCTGTTCCGCGATCGCCTCGCCGATCGCCTCGCGGCTGGCCGCGCCGCCCGCGCAATGCGCGAACAGGGTGGCCATCTCATTGAGCGTCAGCCGCCCGTCAGCCGCCCGCTCGACCAGCGCGAACAGCGGCCCGAGCTCCTCCTCGGCCGCGACCAATGCTGCAAAGCTGGGCCGCAGCAAAACCGGCTCCCCGCCGACCATCAGCCTGGCCTCGCCGCGCGCGGGATTCGCGGTCATTCCGCCACCACCGCGCCCGAGCTTTCCAGCGCCAGGCCGTAGGTCCGCTCGCCATTATAGTCGCCGGCATAATCGAGCCGGGTCAGCAGGAAGCGACCGCGCATCCGCTCGCCGCTTTCGAAGCTCAATTCGTAGTCGTCGATCAGGCCGGCGAGCGCATTGGCCTTGATCCGCGTCTCCGCGGCCGAGCCGGTGAAGATCCCGCTCGCCGCCACCGCGACCGAGCGCACGCCGGCGCCGGACAGCAATTCGCGCCAGCCGCCCGAGGCCTTGCTGGTGACGTTGACCGCTTCGCCGTTGACGCTGAGCTGGGTCGTCCGCATGCCCGCGACGGTCGCGTAGACGGGCGGCGCGCCGCCGTCCCCCACTTTCAGCAAAAAGGCGCTTCCTTTTTCGGCTGTCATGGCGCATTCTCCTTATTCTCAAGCAGTTGGGGGTTGGGTTATGATTTCGACTGCGCTTTTGCTCATCTCCGCCGCTCTCTCGATGCAGGCGTCCGACACGACTCGGGCCTCGCGCGAGGCTTTCCAGCGTTGCCTCGGCACGTTCGTCGACGGCGCCATCCGCGAGAGGAAGCCGCTCGACGAGTTCAACACCGCCTTCCCGCAGGCTTGCGCGCCTGAGGAAGCGGCGTTCCGGCGGACGATCATCGCGCGCGACACCGCCATGCGGGCGACCCGTGCCGGCGCCGAGGATGCCGCCAACCTCGAGGTCGAGGACGCCAGGTTCAACTTCAACGACCGCTTCCAAATGGCGCAGCCGGCGACGCCGCGCACCCCGGCGGCGGCGCCCGCCGCCCAGACCGCGGCACAGACGGCGGCGACGCCCACCGCGCAGCCCGCCGCGCAGCCGCACTAACCGGCGAGCATCCGCGCCCGATAATCGAGCGTGATCGCCCAGCGGCCGGCGCTTTCCGCGACCGTCATGCTGCGCACGAAGACCAGCGTCACCAGCTGCCAGCCGCCGCCGGCGGCGAGCCCGGCGAGCGCCGCCTGCGCCTCCGCCGCGAGCGCCCGCAGCCGCGCCGGCCGCTCGCTTTGGTCGCGCAAGGTCACCGTCAGCCGCAGCTCGCGCCCGCTGGCGCTCTTATGGCCCCAGTCGGTCTCCAGCCCGGCCGCGACCGTCGCATAAGGCGCCGCCGCCTGCAGCGGCATCGCCTCGTGGACGCCGGAGAAAGCGGCGACCTGCCGCAAGGCGTCCGCCGCCGCATTGATCAGGGCCTCGCTCGCACTCATTTCGGCAACCCCGCGATCAGCTGGCTCAGCCGCGAATCGAGTGCGATGCGCCGGCGCAGTCCTTTCCCGAAGAGCAGCACGCCGCGCGCCTCCGCCTCGGCCTTGACGCCGTTCGGCAGCGTTTCGCCGAGCCGTTCGGCCAGCGCCCGCCCGCGCGCCCGCGCGCGCGCTTCGGCCAGGCGCCCGACCCGAGCGACAATGCCCTCGAACATCAGCTCAGCCTCAGCCGGCGCCACGGCCGCCACAAAGCCGTCACCGCCGCCGGCGGGCCGGCCGCGCCTGCCCCGGACCCCGATCCGGGGTCGGGCCTGTCCCGGTGGGTGTAGAGATGCGCGGCGAGCCGGATGATGCCGTGCCGCAGCGCCTCGGGCAGGCCGTTCGCGTGCGCCGCCATCCCGGCATGGTAAGAGACGCGGATGCGTTTCGGCTCGATCCCCAGCAACAGCCGGACCCAGCCCTCACCGGCCGCGTCGATGTCGATCGCATAATCCCCGGCGGCGAGCGGGGTCGCGGCGCCGTCGGCGCCGACCAGCGCGACCGCCTCGATCGCCGCCACCGGTGCGGTGCCGAGTCGCGTCCAGGCCCGCGACGCCGGCAGCATCTCCTCGACGCCGCGCATCAGCAGCGCCCGCCCGGTAAAGGCCTCGCAGGTATCGGCCGCCGCCCGCACCAGGCCGGCGAGCAGGGCGTCCTCCTCGCTCGGGCCGATCCGCAGGAAGGCCTTCACCTCGGCGAGCGGGACCGGCGCCGCCGGCGCCTCGGCGATGATCGCGCCCATCAGCGTTGCTCCACGCGCAGGGCGATCGAGCGGTCGTCGCCGCTGCCGTCGGACAAGGTGACGTGGTTGGCGAGGCTGTAGCCATGGCCGACGATGCCGCCGCTCACCCGCGCCGCGGTCCGGCTGCCGTCGAAGCTCGCTTCCCCGATCGCGATCCCGCCCGTTTCCTCAGGGACGACCGACCATTCGCTGGCGACGATCGTCCGGCCGTCGAGATAGGGCGCCCAGTCGATCGCATAATCGATCGCGGCGTCCGGGTCCTTCAGATAGAGGCTCATTGTTCTTGTCCTATTGTCAGGGCCGCCGCGGCGGCCGCGCGCTCCGCCGCCGCCTCGGCCAAAATGCTCAGCACCGCATCGATCCGGATCGTCTCCGGCCGCGCGCCGGGAAAGCCTTGCGTCAGCGTGCCGAGGCCGGCGGCGCCGAGCGGCGCCGCGGCGATCGCCAGGCCGTTCATCTCAGCTGCCGATCAGGCCGTGGGCGGTGAGGTCGTCGATCAGCGCCTTCAGCCGCTGCGCGAGCTGGCCCACGGTCGCGCCCGAGGTCTCGAACGTGGCCCGCGAGGCGGTGCCGGTCGGCGCGCCCCAGCCGGTCCGCCGGTTGCTCACCACCTTGACCGCGTCGACCTTGTAGTCGCCCGAGACGTCGGCATCGCCGGCGACGGCGAGGCTGGTGAGGCCGGCGACCGTCCCGCCGGTGATCGCGACACCGCTTGCGCCCTGCGTCGCCATCGAGCCGAGCCCGAGATTGGTCCGCGCCGCGGCAGCGTTCGACGCGCCGGTGCCGCCGTCCGCGACGGCGAGGGCGCTCGAAAGCCCGGCGATCGATCCGCCGGTGATCGCGACCCCGCCGGCATCCTGGGTCGCCATCGAGCCGAGCCCCAGATTGGATCGCGCCGCGGCAGCGTTCGACGCCCCGGTGCCGCCGTCGGCGACGGCGAGGTCGGTTCCCAAAGTCAGGCTCGGCACCGAGACCGCGCCGCCGAATGCAGCGCCCGCCAGCGCCGCCTTGCCGTCGACCACGGATTCCAGCGCCTCGAGGTCGGCCGCCGCCGCCTTGCCTCCGAGCGCGGTTGCCACCGCGTCGAGATCGGCCAGCGCGGCTTTGCCGTCGAGCGCCGCCTGCAGCCCGGGGACGTCGGCAATGCCGACGGCATCCTCCTGGCCTGCGAACCAGGCCGCCGCCACGGTCAGCGCGACCGTCTTCAGCCCGGGCGAGAAATTGACCGCCGCGCCGCCCGCCGAGGACGCGAGCGGCAGCCGCAGCAACGCGCCGCCGCTGCCCAGCTCGCCCTCGCCCGTCTCCCATTGGCCCGGATGGGTGACGCCGGCGACGGCATAATGAAAGCGCGCGCCCGCCGGCACCGCGTCGGCGAACCGCCGGTGCCCCGGCAGCGCCCCCTCGAGCGCCAGGTCGCCCGCACCGGTGCCGTGCGAAACTTCCCGCACCAGGTCGGCAAAGAACAAGGTCATCGCATGTCTCCCCGTCCCGCCGTCATTGCGAGGAGCCGAAGGCGACGAAGCAATCCAGATTGACTCGGAAGCCGCACTGGATTGCTTCGCCGCGCTCGCAATGACGCCGGCTGAAATCAGGCGGCGAACTTCAGGAGCTTGATCGCTTCGGAGTTCATCACCTGGCCGCCGACCCGCTTGGTCGCGTAGAAATGGACGAACGGCTTGTTGGTGTAGGGGTCGCGCAGGATCTGCGTCTCCGCCCGCTCGGCGATCAGATAGCCGGCGCGGAAATTGCCGAACGCCACCGACAGCGAATTGGCGGCGACGTCGGGCATGTCCTCGGCCTCGATCACCGGATAGCCGAGCAATGTGTCGGGCTGGCCGCTGACCAGCCCCGGCTGCCACAGGAAGGCGCCGTCGGCGGTCTTGAACTTGCGGATCGCCGAGGCGGTCGCCGAATTCATCACGAACACCGCCCCCTGCCGGTAGGGCGAGCGCAGCGCCTGGACGAGGTCGATCAATTTGTCCTGCGGATTGCTCGCCGGGAAGCCGCCGGCGACCCCGGTCGACAGATATTGCAGCGTCCCGAACGCGCGCACGCCGTCGGCCGTCGCGGCATTGGCCGCGGCCAGGAAGCCCTTGGGCCGGTTGGTGCCGTTGCCGGCCACGAATGCCGCGCCTTCCGCCCGCGCGAACTCGGTCGCGATCTCGCTCGCCAGCCAGGCCTCGACGTCGAACACCGCGTCGTCGAGCATCGCCTGGCTCGCCGCCGGATTGGCGTAGAGCTCGCCCGACGGCGGCGCGATCTCCTCGAAGGCGGGGGTGCCGGTCTCCGGCCGCGCCGCCGTCTCGGCGACCCAGCCCGAGGGCGTGCCGCCGGTGGTGACCAGCTTGCGATAGCCCGCCGAGCCGACCCTGACGACGTTGGCGATCGCCCGGATCGGCGAGATCGCGGTCAGCAGCTTGTCGATCCGCGCGTCCAATTCCTCGGGCACCGCATAGCCGCCCGCGGCGTCGCTCGCCCCCGACATCGCCTTCAATTCGACGCCGGCCTCGAGCCCCTTGCGCAAATAGCGCTCGACGAACGGCGAGCTCTCGCTCTTGGCGCCACTGAGGGCCGGCCGCGCAATCGCCTGCGCCTCGACCCGCATCCGCAGCGCCGCGACCTCCTCCTTCAAGGCCGCGACATCCTCATCCTCCCGCTCCAGCGCCTCGAACGACGCCTCCAGCGCATCCGCTTTGACTTCCAGCATGTCCTTCTCCTCGTTGAGTTTGCGCACACGAAACCGTCATCCCGGACTCGATCCGGGATCCATGAACACCGACCTCTTCAGAAAAATCGCGGCGGCTAATCCGCCATTGCGTGTACCCGCGCCCGGGGCTGCATCGGCAGCGTCACCAGGCTCACCTCGACCAGCTCGAGCTCGGTCAGCTCGCGCGGCCGCTCGCCGCTTGCCGCGCGCACCCGGTAGCCGAAGCTCAAGCCCCGGACCGTGCCCTCCTTCAGCAGCGCCGCGGCTTCGCGCCCGGCGGCGCCGCCGGACAATCGCCCGATCACGCGCAGCCCGCGCCGATCCTCCTTCAGATATTCCACCCGCCCGATCGGCCGCGCCGGCGCGTGCTGCCAGAGCAGGGGCACCGCTCCCGCCGCCCGCTTGAGCGAGCGCGCGAACGCCCCCGCCTTGACCACGTCGCCGCCGCGGTCGGGCCGCCCGAAGATCGCCGCATAGCCTGCAAATCTCACTTGATCCTCCCTGCGGAGCTTTGCTTCGTGGGGAGGGGGACCGTCCGCCGCAGGCGGATGGTGGAGGGGCAACCCGATGAAAGTACCACTTTCATCGGATTCCTCCGAACAGGCCCATCTTGACCGCCATCCCGGCGACCAGCACGGCGAGGAAAATGCGCACCGCCCAGGTCACGATCGCGTTCCACGCCGATTTCTTGGCGTCGCGCCAGGCCTGCAGCAATTCGCGCAGCTCGGCCATGTCGCGGCCGGCATTGGCGTCCCTCAGCCCCAAGGCGGACAGCGCCCGCTCCGCGCCCACTTCGCTCGCCTCCTCGATCAGCGCGCGCAATGTCACCAAATCCGCCCCCTGCCCTTCCGCCTGGGCGACGAGCAGCGCCAGCATCGACGCATTCGCATCGGCCATCATTCTCTCCACGTGTAGCTTGTTGTCGGTCGTTATTTCGCCAGCAGCGCCTGGACCGGGCTGTTGTCGGCGAACACCTGCCAGAGTGTCACCCGCCGGCTGTCGGTCACCGCGCGCCACGCCGCCGGGATCCGCCAGCCGCCGCCTTCGATGGGGCGCGCGTCGCGGTGCAGGGTGCCGCCGGCCCAGCCGTGCAACATCGCTTCGCGCTCGTCGACGAACATAGCCTCGACCTCGACCCGATAGTCCGGGAACAGCCGCAGATAGAAGCGCCAGCCGTCGAGCAAAGCGGCCTTGCCCTCGATCCGGTTGCCGAGCGAGTCGATGAAGACGGCCGCCGGGTCCATGGCCCCGACGATCTTCTCGGGCCGCCCCGAATTCACTGCCGCCACGAACGCCTCGACCACTTCGCGCGTCTCCATCGCTCCGGCTCCTTCAAGAAGTCCACGTCATCCTGACGGAAGTCAGGACCCATGAACACGGAGACGCCTGGGTTCGCGCCATCCGTGTTCATGGATCCCGGATCAAGTCCGGGATGACGATTCAGTATCTCACGCCCGCGGCGCGAATCCCAGCATCTCCCGTTTCTCCGCGTCGCTCAGGAAGTCGGCGGCGCTGACCTGGCGCCAGAGCCGCTCGCGCTCCTCGGCGAGCGCGCTGATCCGGTCGAGATCGACCTCGAGCCGCAGCCCTGGCCACCAGCTTGCCAGCGCACCCGCGATCCCGGCGAGGATCCGCGCCGCCATCGGCAGCACGGTCAGCCGCCACAGCGCCCGGTTCGCCTCCTTGTAATTGGCATAGGTCGAATCGCCCGGCAGCCCGAGCAGCATCGGCGGCACTCCGAACGCCAGCGCGATCTCGCGCGCCGCCGCCGCCTTCAACCCGATGAAATCCATCTCGGCCGGGGTCAGGCTCATCGCCTGCCAGGTGAGGCCGCCGTCGAGCAGCAGCGGCCGCCCGGCATTGGCGGCGCCCGAAAATTGCGCCTCCATCTCGCCGCGCAGCCGCTCGAACTGGGCCTCGGACAGCGCCGCGCCGTCCCCGGCGTCGTAGACCAGGGCGCCCGACGGCCGCGCCGCATTGTCGAGCAGCGCCTTGTTCCACTGCGCCGCCGCATTGTGGACCGCGACCGCGCCCGCCGCCGCGCCGAGGCAGCCCAGCCCATAATGGTCGTCCAATGGGTGGGCGGCCTTCAGGTGGGCGAGGCCGGGCCGGCCGAGCCCGTCTTTGGCCGGGATCCGGCTCTTCGCCTCGCCGACCTTGTAGAGATAGGCCGCCGGCCAGCCGCCGGCATCGGCCTCGACGCTCACCCGCTCGGGCCGCAAAGGAAACAATTCCGCCGGCATCCCGCCCGCGTCCTGCAGCAATTGCACGAACGCATTGCCGTGCAGCAAGAGCTGCGTCGCCACCGTCTCAAGCAGCGCCGGCGGCACCAGCGCCGCCGCCTCGGCCCGTGCCTCGCTCGCGAAAATGGGCGCCCAGGCGACGCTCTCCGCGACCAGCCGCACCGCCCGCTGCGCCACCGGATTGCCGAAATAGGCCTCGCGCACCTGCGCCTCGTAGGACCGCGGCCAAGGCTCCGCCGCGAACAGGTGCCGCCACCCCGAGAACAGCAACGGCCGCGCCCGCGGCGCGCCCTTCCGCCCGAACCATTTCATCTCAGTCTCCCACTAACGGCGAAATCTGCTAAGTAATCGCGGAGGGGGACGCGCGATGAGGTCTGATTCCGCAACGGAGTTGCTTCGTCGGTGGCGCGTTCCCATTCGCCGGCTGTTGGCCGCGGCTGCCCTGGCCGGGGCGCTGACTGGGCTTGCCGCGCCCGCCGCCGCGCAAACGCCTTGCGGCGGCGGCGGCTGGGGCCAGGTCGACATCACCAACTACAGCTTCTCCTATCTAAGTCGGAGCCAGGGGCAGGGCAGCGCCGCGGTGTCGATCCATTGCGTCCGCAACACCCACGCTTCCCGCGGCGTCTGGGTCGAATGGCGCGGCGCCGGGCTGAGCAGCGTGATTCCGCCCGGCCGCACGATCTTCCGCACCAGCCCGCTCGCCGGTCGCCCCCGCCGGCGCATCTATCCCTTCTTCTACGGCGCCCGGCCGAACGAGATGGCGGTGGCGACCGTGGCCGCGCTCGAGCGGCCGCTGCCGGACTGGCTGGCGCCCGCGCCGGCCGCCGCCCTGCTCCGCCGCGCCGCCTATTGGCAGGACGCCGGACGCGCCCCGGCGGCGCGCGCCGGCAGCAACGAGTCGCTGGTCTACCTTCCGGTCGCGCGCGGCCTCGTCGACGGCTTCGTCCGCGATTCCCGTCCGCTCGCTCAGCTGATCGAATCGCTCGAACGCTATCCCAACCTCCTGCAGCCGTTCGGGATGACCTTCAACGACCGGGTCGCGGTCGACGGCCGGGGCCGGACGAGCATCTCCTATCTCTGCCGCTACCGCCTTCCGGCGGCAGGCCGGACGGACTTGCCGACCTTCTATCTGCGGTTCAGCGACGCTGCCCTCCACCGCCTGATGTTCCGCCAGGGCGAGCCGTTGCGGATCGACGGCTGGGGCGGCGGCGAGACGGTCCTCGAGGCGAGCGTGGCGGCGCCCGGCCGCGGCCGCCTCGCCGCCCGCAACGCGCGGCTCGAGGTGCTGCTCGGCGACCGCCGGACGGTGATCGCCTCGCTGCCGGTCGCCTTTTCGGCACCCGCTTCCTGATGGCGAGAAAGCCGGCACCGTCCGCCCCGTTCGCCGACTGGGCGAGTTTGGGCCTGCCCGCCTTCGCCGCCGCGCTGGCGCCGTGGCAGGACAAGCTCACCAGCGCCGAGCTGATTCCCGCATATTACCAGCCGCGGATCAGCATCCTCGCCTCGGTGCTCGGCGTGCTGGTCTGCTTCTGCCTGTGGCTGGTCTGCAAGCGGCTGAAGCGCCGCCGGCTGATCATATTGTGCCTGTCGTCGCTCGCCGTCTTCATCGCCGCCATCCTCGGCTGCCTCTGGCTCAACGCCGCGGTCGACGTCGACTGGTTCCCGGAAGGCGGCGCGCTGGCCGCGCTCCGGCTCGGCTGGCAGCTTCTCTACCTCGCCGTCTTCGCTTCCTTCTCGTCCGCGGTGGCGACCGCCTTGCTGTTGAGATGACCTCCTAGAGCCGCCGGATCCGCGGCTCCGCCCGTTCGCCGAGCAGCAATTCCGCCATCGCCCAGACCATCGCGTCGGCGCGGTCCGGCGATCTGCCCGGGCCTTCGTAGCCGCCGCCGCTGGTCAGCCCGCACAATTCGTCCTCGAGCTCGGGGAAGGCGCCGGCGAACTTCGCCTTGCCCCTGGCGAACGAAGCCGAGACCGGCTCGGCCCTTTTGCCCTTGCCGTAGCGCGCTTTGACCGCCCTCACCGGCAGCGCGCAATCGACGCTGCGCAGCACGCTCGTCACCATCTCGCCGCCCTGGTTGGTCTCCGCGACCACCAGATCGGCCTCCCAGATCTCCGCCGCCCGCACCACTTCGCGCGCCCAGCCCTCGGGCGGCAATCCGCGCACCGAGCGATCGTCGAGCACGTAGCCGATTCCGTCGTCGCCCAAGCCGCAAACCACGATCCCGCAGGCATCGCCGTCCGCGCTCGCCGGCGGATCGACCCCGACCACCACCCGCGAAAAAGAGGGACAGTCCCTCTTTTCCACGCGCCCCGCCTCGACCATGTCCCGCGTCCACAGCGCGCCTTCGACATCCTCGATCAGCAATCCGTCCAGCTCCTGCCGGCCGATCCTTGTGCCGCTGTAAAGCTCGACCATATGATCGACATAGCTCTTCGCCAGCAGCACGTTGTCCGTGGTTCGCCCGCCCGTCATCGTCACGTCGCGCCGCGCCGCCAGCCGCCTCAGCAATGTGAGCGGCCGCGGCGTCGTCGTCACCAGCGCGCGGGGATAGCGGCCGCGCCTGAGCCCGAACGTCAGATTGTCCCAGGTCGCGTCCGGATAGGCCCATTTGGCGAGCTCGTCGCACCAGGCATAATCGTGCTCCGGCCCGCGCAGGCCTTCCGGGTTGGCACCCGAATAGGCGAAGGCCTGACTCCCGTTCGGCCAGGTGAGCAGACCGTTGGATCGTTCCCATTTCGGGTACATGTCGGGCGGCGCACAGGTGAGCAGCCCGGACGCGCCCTCGACCATGACGTCGCGCACTTCGTCGTCGGTCGGCCCGACCGGGGCGATGCGCCGTCCTTCCTCCTCGGCCAGATGGTGGACCCATTCCGCGCCCGCGCGGGTCTTGCCGTAGCTGCGCCCCGCCATCAGCAGCCAGGTGCGCCAGTCGCCCGGCGGCGGCAGCTGTCCCGGCCGCGCCCAGAAGATCCAGCCCAGCGCGAACTCGTCCAGCCTGTCCCTGAACCAGACGAGCAGTTTGCGGCGCTCCCTCGGCGGCAGCAGCGCGATCCGCTCGACGAGCGACAGGCGCGCCGCCCGTTCCGCGTCGTCGAGCAGCGCGAACCCTGAAATCGCCATCGCTTTCACCCCACGCCGCCGAGCCGCCGGCTGATCTCGGCGAGCCGTTTTTCGAGCGCGTCGCGCAGCTTCTCGCCGCGCATCGGCCGTTGCGCCGACGGCGCCTTCCCCTTGACCTGGCTGCGGTGCAGGCGGAGCAGGCTGAGGCCGAGCGCGGTCGGAATCTCGCGCAGCCGCGCTTCGGCCTTAGTCTTGGGCGGCGACCGGTCCTCGCCGAGCCGGCCGCGTTCGAGCATCTCCAGCTCGAGCATCGCATAGCTCTCGCCGATCGCTTCGTCCCAGTTGTTCCTGAACTCCGGATCGCGCTTGCGCCGGTTGTAGACTTCGCGGCTCTGGCGCAGCATTCCGGCCGCTCTCAGCGCGGCAGTGACGTTGCAGACCATCGCCAGCTCGTGGAAGAAGATCTTCTCCTTCTCCGCCGTCCATCGCCCCGCCGCGGCCGCGCCGCCGCCGGCCTTCTTGCCCTTTGCTGCCACCGCCTCGTCTCCTCTGCGCATGCTAGAAAGCCGGCCGCGGCACGACCAGGATCGTCTCGGGCCGCTTGGCCCGAGGCGTGAATCCTGGTCGCATCAGGGGATAGGGAGCCTGACTCACGTCAGGCTTCCGGGCGCGCCGGCCAATGAGATCCGAAACGAAAAAGGCCCCGCGCCGGTTTGGCGGGAGGCCCGTCTGCTCCGCTCGCACTTGTCGAAGCATGACCAGAATGTGCCATACCAGCGTTACACTGTCAAGCGTTTTTTACCGTTCCGGTTTTTCCCTATTTCAAACAGGAAAAATCCCAGCCTTCTCGCGGGCTTAAGTGATGCAAAAATAGGGAAGCATTCCCAACAAACTACGCGTTTTCGTCGAACAAAAAATATTTTTAAAGGCCCGAATCGAGCCTGATTCGGCGGGACCGGATTCCCTACAGCGAATCGCGAGTCGCGCCGCAGGCGTCCATAGCGCAGCGCCGCGGTCGCGGAGCGGCCGCAAGCTACGCCCGGAATCGGCCCGGCCGGTCCCGGCGAAGGCCGGGAACGTCACGGCACAATGGTGCCGTGACGCCCTAGCGGCCGCCCAAACCGGGATCATCCCAAACCGAGACTCGACTCCGGCGAACGGCGGGAGCACCTTCGAACCCATCCAAATCCGGGAGGGGTTCATGATCACGCGCGGCAGCCTGAAGCAGCTTTTCGTCATTCTCGGCGTGGCCCTCGCCTGCACCGCGAGCTCGGTCTTCGCCTGGGGCGCGACCGGCCATAGCGAGGTCGGCGCGATCGCCGACGCATTGCTCAAGGATCATCCCAAAGCGGCGGCGCAGGTCCGCGCGATCCTCGGGCCGATCACGCTCGCCCAGGCCGGCCCCTGGGCCGACTGCCTGCGCAGCGTCAGCGGCCCGGCCGCGTCGGGCGGCTTCGCCTACAGCCACAGCGACCAATATGGCACGCCCTGCGTCGCCTTCGAGGGGCCCGAGCTGAAGGCCCAGATGGAGGATTACGTCCGCCGCAACTGGGCCAATTGCGCCAGCCACGCGCCGGGCGGCTGCCACACCCAATATCATTTCCTCGACGTCGCCCTCCAGCGCCAGCGCTACGAGGACGGCGTTGCCGGCACCAACGAATACGACATCGTCCACGCGATGAACGCGGCGATCGTGGTGCTGCGCGGCGGGCGCTCGCCGGCGCCGTTCGATTTCACGAGGCGGGACGCGCTGATGATGCTGACCCATTTGATCGGCGACCTCCACCAGCCGCTCCACGTCGGCGCGGTCTTTCTCGACGAGAATGGGCGGGAGGTGGATCCGGACAGCTCGCCGGCCGAGCGGGCGCGGGCCGAGCGGGCGACGCTGACCAACGGCGGCAATTCGCTGGTCTGGACCGAGGGGACGCGGCAGGCGAACCTCCACTCGGCCTGGGACGGGGTCGCGCCGAACGATTATTCGCTCAGCTACGCCCGCACAATCGCCGCCACCACCGGCCCGCTCGACACCTGGGTGGCGAGCTGGGCGACCGACACGCTCGTCCAGGCGCGCGGCGCCTATGCCGGTCTCACCTTCGCCCGCAAGCAGGGCAATCGCTGGCCGCTCGCCTTCGTCAACCGCCCCCGCTACGACGCCGACCGCGCCGCCCTCCAGCGCCTCCAGATCGAGAAGGCCGGGGCAAGGCTCGCGCAACTCCTGGTCGCGATCTGGCCGGATTGAGCCGAGGCTGTTCCCGGGATAGCCGCAGCGAGCGCGCAGCGATCGCAAGCTATCCCAGGAGTCAGCCCGGCCGGCCGGCGGGGCGCTCGGCCCTAAAGCCGAGCGAACCCGTCCGACGTCACGGCACAATGGTGCCGTGACGGCCCTTCCCGGCCTACCGCCGCGGACACCGCGCGTTCAACGGCGCCGCGCGATAGCGGAAGTCCTGGCCATTGCCGCCCGCCATATCCTCGGTCCGCGCGATCAGCGCCTCGCCCTCGCGGCGGTAGCTGATCCGCTGCGGATAATCGTGCGCCGGGTTCTCGAACACCGCCTCGTTGGGTCCGCTCCGCGCCAGCCGGAACGCGGTGTCCGCCGCCGCGCCGCGCGGCCGCGCGACATATTGCATCGTCGAAAGGTCGTCGGTCGTCTCGATCCGGACCTGCTCCCAGCCGAACGCCTGGATGCCGAAGGTGACGCTCATCCCGAGCATCACCCCGCCGCGCCGGGTCGTCCACGTTTCGGCGACCTCCATCCGCGCGTCGCACGACAGCCAGTAGCCGGCCAGCCAGTCGAGATCGGGCTGGCCCGCGGACGGCGTCTGGGCCGCGAGCGCGGCGGCTGCGAGCAAAATCATCGGTCCCTCCCTTACCAATAGATCGCCAGCGCGATCACGCCGGCGATCAGCGCCAGAAACAGCCAGGCGGCGAGGGCCAGCCGTTTTTCGATGAACGCCCGCATCGGTTCGCCGAACCGCTTCATCAGGCCGGCGACGAGGAAGAAGCGCGCGCTGCGGGTCGCCGCCGCGCACAGCACGAAGGTCGCGAAATTGACGTGGGCGAGGCCGCTGGCGATCGCGACCAGCTTGAACGGGATCGGCGTCAGCCCCTGGATCAGGATGATCGGCGCCGCGAAGCCGTGGAATTTCCGGCGATAGGCCTCGATGCTCGCGGTGATGTGATAGAATTCGGCGACCGGCCGGCCGACGCTGTCCCACAGGAAATAGCCGATCGCATAGCCCGCCATCCCGCCGAGCACCGACGCCGCCGCCGCCACCGCCGCGATCCGCCAGGCCAAATCGCGCCGGGCGAGCACCATCGGGATCACCATCACGTCGGGCGGGATCGGAAAGACCGAGGATTCGACGAACGAGATGAGGGCGAGCCAGCGGATCGCGTGGCGGTGTCCGGCGAGGCGCAGGGTCCAGTCGTAAAGCTTGCGGAACATGAACGGCTCGAGCCCCCGGCGATGGTCGTCGGGCGGCCTTAGAGGCAAAGCGGCGCCCGGGCCAGCCTGCCGCCGCGCGCGCCGGCGGGCCGAGCGGATCGTGGCCGAAGCTCGCATTCTGCGCGCCGCTCACCGACACCAGCCTATTCTCGATGTCGCAGGCGTAGCTGTTGGTGCCGTCGGACGTGAGGATGCCGTTGCCGTCGGGATGGGTGATGCGGATGCGGTTGGAATTGGGGTCGTAGCGGTAGGCGAGCGTCCGGGTCAGCCTTGCGCCAGGCGATACGATTGCGGTAGCTTCGCCGCGACAGTGCGCTGATTTTCCTGTGCGTCTTGCAGCACTCGGCGGTCAATTGGTGCGCTGTCACCGCACCAAGCCGCCCGGGGTAGGCCGCGCGAGCGGGGCGAGCCGTTCAGAGGAGGGCTGCCGCCCCGCCCGCCAGCGGGCCTCGTGAAGCCGCGGTCTCGCGTTCTGAATTACTGGTTATGCACGCGCGCAGCATCCGGAATTCGGGGGCTAAGTAAACTGTCACCGTAATACGATTGGATCGTTCCCCGCATAGGCATAAAGATTGGACTGGTCCTCGTACCCCACCGGATCGGTTTGCAGGAACCGCCCCAGCGTCGGCGAGTACATCCGGGCCTTATAATAATACATGCCGATCTCGGGCAGGCGGATCTGGCCGGTGTAAGCGAACCTTCCGGTGTTGGTGGGCGCCGGGATGCCGTATTCGTCGTAGCGGTTGATCGAGGGGTTGCCATATTGGTCGCTGA